>Ga0316207_10000051_pt1 | contig 252036 bp, 258 predicted proteins | sample 6weekpyrite_MG_FD_204943 | JGI IMG/M metagenome (GOLD analysis project Ga0316207, IMG submission 204943) | Microbial mat bacterial communities from mineral coupon in-situ incubated in ocean water Damariscotta River, Maine, United States -... | ecosystem: Environmental > Aquatic > Marine >... | reverse complement strand
ATTCTCGATTAATAGGTTTTCAGGCGCTGGTGTAACTACCAGCGCCTAACTTTAAGGTAATAGATCAATGGAAGCGCAAAATATTCGCATCTGGCTTAAGGCTTTTGATCACCGTGTGCTTGACCAAGCAACTGGTGAAATCGCCAATACAGCCAAGCGTACCGGCGCGTTGGTACGGGGTCCAATCCCTATGCCGACCAAGATCGAAAAGTTCACAGTACTGCGTGGTCCCCACGTAAACAAAAAGTCCCGTGAGCAATTCGAAATGCGTACGCACAAACGCCTGCTTGATATTGTTGACCCAACTCCGCAAACCGTAGACGCGCTGATGAAGCTCGACCTCGCTGCTGGTGTTGATGTCGAAATCAAACTGCAAGGATAAGACCCATGCGTACAGGTTTGATAGCAAAAAAATTGGGTATGACCCGCGTCTTTAATGACGCCGGCAACCATGTACCGGTAACAGTTCTCCAGCTCGATAGCTGCCAGGTTGTTGCTCAGCGTACAGAAGAAAAAGATGGTTACACTGCACTGCAACTCGGTGCTGGTGGCCGCAAGGTAAAGAATGTGTCCAAAGCTCAGCGCGGTCACTTTGCCAAGGCTGAAGTAGAGCCAAAAGCAAAAGTAGCCGAGTTCCGCGTGCCTGCAGACGGCATGGTGGACGTTGGTGCTGAAATCACCGCAGACCATTTTGTAGTAGGCCAGCGTGTTGACGTTGCCGGTACTTCAAAAGGTAAAGGTTTTGCCGGAGCGATGAAGCGGCATAATTTTGGCGGCCTTCGGGCGTCACACGGTGTATCTATTTCCCACCGTTCACATGGTTCTACTGGTCAGTGTCAAGACCCGGGCCGTGTATTCAAGGGAAAGAAGATGGCGGGTCACATGGGTGATCACCGCACAACCGTTCAGAGCCTTGAGATTGTAGAAACACGCGTTGATGATGGTTTGATCCTCGTTAAGGGCGGGCTTCCTGGTTCCAAAGAGAGCTGGGTGCTTGTTACTGACGCTGTGAAAAAACCTGCTCCGAAAGATGCGCCGATGCCGGCCGCTTTCCGGATGCCTGCTCAAGCTGAAGAAGCTGCACCTGTTGAAGAAGAAGCAGTTGCAGAAGCTCCGGTTGAAGCGGCTAACGCTGCTGAAGCTAGCGAGGAATAGGGCCATGAAAACAAACGTCCTAACACTCGACGCCAAGAAAGCTGGAGACATTGATCTCGATGAGGCTATCTTTGGTGTGACGCCGCGTGCAGACATTCTGCACCGCGTTATTAACTGGCAACTTGCCAAGCGCCGTTCCGGCACGCACGCTGTGAAATTCCGCAGCGATATTGCGCGCACTGGTGCTCGTCACGGTCGTCAAAAAGGTGGCGGTACAGCCCGTCACGGTGCCCGTAGCTCCAACATCTTTATTGGTGGTGGTCGCGCTTTTGGTCCTATTCCACGGGATCATGGCTTTGACCTGCCTAAAAAGATACGGAAGCTTGGGCTGAAAACGGCGCTTTCAACCAAGCAGGCCGACGGCAAACTTGTTGTTGTTGACACTGCTGAGTTGAAAGAAGGTAAAACCAAGGATCTGGTCGCAAAACTTGAGAAGCTTGGCCTCGCCAACGCTCTGTTTGTGGACGGTGCCGAAGTTAACGCCAATTTCAAGCAAGCCATCCAAAACATCCCGAATGTTGATGTGCTGCCAAGCCAGGGCGCAAACGTTTACGACATTATCCGTCGTGACACGCTTGTTCTTACCAAGGCTGCGGTTGCTAAACTTGAGGAGAGGCTCAAATGACTAGTGCAAAGCATTATGATGTTATCACGAGCCCGATCATCACTGAAAAAGCAACGCTCGGCGCTGAAAACAATCAATTTACTTTCAAAGTTGCGATCGACGCTGACAAGCCAGCTATTAAAGCTGCTGTTGAAGCGCTGTTCGACGTGAAAGTGAAAAAAGTCAATACGCTGCGTCAGCAAGGCAAGATAAAGCGTTTCCGTGGTGTAAAAGGCCAACGTGCCGAATACAAAAAAGCCATGGTGACGCTTGCCGAAGGCAGCACTATTGACGTGACAACGGGGGTGTAACCGATGGCACTTAAGCAATATAAGCCGGTTACCCCAGCCCAGCGTGGCCTTGTTCTTGTTGACCGGGAAGGTCTACACAAAGGCAAGCCAGTAAAAGCGCTGACTGAGGGTCTAACCAAATCCGGTGGCCGCAATAACAAGGGCCGCATCACATCACGCAGGCGTGGTGGTGGTCACAAGCGTACCTACCGGAAAATCGACTTTAAGCGTACGAAATGGGGTGTTCCAGCTACTGTGGAACGGCTTGAGTATGATCCTAACCGCACAGCATTTATCGCTCTTATCAAGTATGAAGACGGTGAATTGGCATATATTCTGGCGCCGCAGCGCCTTGCAGCGGGCGATACAATCATCGCCGGTGAAAAGGTTGATGTGAAGCCTGGTAATGTTATGCCGCTGGCAAGCATGCCTATCGGTACCATCATCCACAATGTGGAGATGAAAGCTGGTAAAGGTGGTCAGATCGCACGGTCTGCTGGCGCTTATGCCCAGATCATCGGTCGCGACCGCGGATATGCTCAGCTTCGTCTTAGCAGCGGTGAAGTTCGCGTTGTTCGCGTTGAATGCGTGGCAACAGTGGGCGCTGTTTCGAACCCAGATAATAAAAACATCAAGCTCGCTAAAGCGGGCCGGAATCGTTGGCTTGGCCGTCGTCCGTCAGTTCGTGGTGTTGCCATGAACCCGGTCGATCACCCCCATGGTGGTGGTGAAGGTCGTACGTCAGGTGGTCGCCATCCGGTGACACCTTGGGGTAAACCAACAAAAGGTAAGAAGACCCGGTCAAACAAAGAGACCGACAAGCTTATCATCCGGTCGCGCCACGAGCGCAAGAAACGTTAAGGAGTTTCCATTATGGCACGTTCAGTATGGAAAGGTCCTTTTGTTGACATGCACCTTCTCAAGAAGGTTGAAGCAGCAGAAGCAAGCGGCAAATCAGCGTCTGTGATCCAAACTTGGTCACGTCGCTCTACGGTTTTGCCTAACTTTGTTGGTCTGACTTTCAATGTCTACAACGGGCACAAGTTCATTCCTGTTTATGTAACCGACGATATGGTTGGCCATAAACTCGGCGAATTCGCTCCAACGCGGACCTACTACGGTCACGCGGCGGACAAAAAAGCGAAGAGGGGTTAGACCGTGGGTAAGCAATCTGCAAAACGCAATTTGGCGGATAACGAAGCAATGGCACTTGCCACTATGCTTCGTGGCTCGCCACAGAAGCTTAATCTTGTGGCTGCCTCTATCCGCGGCATGAAGGTGGAAAAGGCGCTGAATACACTCAGCTTTAACCGCCGCCGTAATGCCATCGATGTTAAGAAAGTTCTCGAGTCCGCTATTGCGAACGCCGAAAACAATCATAACCTTGATGTGGATAGCCTGGTTGTTGCTGAAGCTACCGTAGGCAAGGCCCTGACCATGAAAAGGTTTCGGGCTCGTGCACGGGGTCGCGCAGCAAAAATCGTAAAACCGTTCAGTCGTCTGCGCATTGTTGTGCGCGAAGTTGAGGAGACAGCATAATGGGTCAGAAAGTTAGTCCCGTTGGTCTGCGTCTGGGTGTAAACCGCACTTGGGATTCGCGCTGGTACGCTGAAGGTGATGAGTATGGCAATTTGCTGCACGAAGACCTGAAGATCCGCGAATTTATCTTTAAAGAGCTTTCGCAGGCAGGTATTTCAAAAGTTGTTATCGAGCGTCCGGCTAAAAAATGCCGGGTGACGATCTATTCGGCGCGTCCGGGTGTGATCATCGGTAAAAAAGGTGCTGACATCGAGAAGCTTCGCCAAAAAGTGGCGTCCTATACGGCTTCTGATGTCAATCTCAATATCGTTGAGGTCCGCAAGCCGGAAATTGACGCGAAATTGATCGCCGACAATATTGCTCAGCAGCTGGAGCGCCGTGTTGCGTTCCGCCGTGCCATGAAGCGCGCCGTACAAAGCGCAATTCGTCTCGGTGCTGGTGGCATTCGTATCAACTGTGCGGGCCGCCTTGGCGGTGCCGAAATCGCGCGTACTGAATGGTACCGCGAAGGCCGTGTGCCTCTGCACACGCTGCGTGCTGATATTGATTATGGGACGTCTGAAGCCCTCACTGCATACGGCATTTGCGGTATGAAAGTTTGGGTGTTTAAAGGCGAAATTATGGAACACGACCCAATGGCCCACGAACGCCGTGCAAACGAAGTTCAAAGCCAAGGAGGCCCGTCCCGCCGCTAGGCAGGACGGCTAGAGTAGGAGCGACACGAAATGTTGCAACCGAAGCGTACTAAGTTCCGCAAGGCCCACAAGGGCCGCATCCACGGCAATGCCAAGGGTGGAACTGCACTTAATTTTGGTCAGTTTGGTCTGAAAACGATCCAGCCTGGCCGTGTATCCGCACGCCAGATTGAGGCTGCGCGCCGTGCTATGAACCGTCATATGAAGCGTTCAGGCAAGGTGTGGATCCGGATTTTCCCGGATGTGCCTGTGACCAAAAAGCCTACCGAAGTTCGGATGGGTAAAGGTAAAGGCTCTGTTGATCGTTGGGTATGTAAGGTCAAGCCTGGCCGGATCATGTTCGAAATCGATGGGGTTTCGGAAGAACTTGCTCGTGGTGCGTTTGAACGTGCAGCTGCAAAGCTGTCTGTTGCTACGCGCATCGTAGAGCGGATGCATTAAGCTTAATCGGAGAAAGACAATGAAGGCAACTGATCTTCGTGCCAAGTCGCAAGACGAGCTCCGCAGCGAGCTTACTGACCTGAAAAAAGAGCAGTTTAATCTGCGTTTTCAGGCTGCGTCCGGCCAACTGGAAAATACTGCTCGGGTTCGTGATATCCGCCGTGATGTGGCGCGTATCAATACGATCCTAGGTGAGCAGGCTGAGGCCAAGGAGTAAACCCATGCCAAAGCGTATTCTACAAGGTACTGTAGTCAGCAACAAAGGCGAAAAAACCGTTGTTGTAAAAGTGGAACGTCGGATTAAGCATCCATTGCTTGACAAAATTATCAGGCGCTCTAAGAAGTACCACGCTCATGATGAGAGCAACGAAACTCAAGTCGGGGACAATGTTCGCATTGTTGAATGTCGTCCTATCTCGAAACTAAAGTCCTGGCGGGTAATCAGCGGTGAGGCGTAAGCCTCTTCCGCATGGTTTTCTGTCGGTAGTTAATTTGAAAAAAAGGGTATAACCCATGATTCAGATGCAAACCAACCTCGATGTGGCCGATAACTCCGGGGCCAAGAGGGTGCAGTGCATTAAGGTCCTTGGAGGATCTAAGCGAAAGACTGCTGGAGTAGGCGACACTATTGTTGTCTCAGTCAAAGAGGCGATCCCACGGGGCCGCGTTAAGAAGGGTGACGTGCATCGCGCTGTCATCGTTCGTACTGCAAAAGAAGTTCGCCGGAACGATGGCACAGCCATTCGCTTCGACAATAATGCTGCAGTACTTGTAAACAAGAACCACGAGCCAATTGGTACACGTATCTTTGGCCCTGTTGTTCGTGAACTTCGTGCGAAGAAGCACATGAAGATCATCTCGCTTGCTCCGGAGGTGTTATAATGGCTGCCAAACTTAAAAAAGGTGACAAAGTCGTTGTGATTGCCGGTAAAGACAAAGGCAAGCGCGGCGAAATCACATCTGTAATGCCAGCTGAAGGCCGTGCCAAAGTACAGGGTGTTAACCTTGTAAAGCGTCACAACAAGCCAACTCAGTCGGGCCCAGGCGGAATTGAGAGCAAAGAAGCTGCGATCCAGCTTTCCAACCTTATGATCGAAGATCCTAAGGACGGCGCTCCTACCCGTGTTGGTTTCAAAACACTCAAGGATGGCTCGCGGGCACGTTTCGCGAAAAAGTCTGGGGAGATGATCGATGGCTAAAGCAGCTATGCCTCGTTTGCGTAAACGCTATGAGGAAACGGTTCGGGCCTCTCTCACCGAGAAGTTCGGCTACAAAAACCCAATGCAGGTTCCCAAGCTTGACAAGATCGTCATCAACATGGGTGTTGGTGAAGGTGTTCAGGACAAGAAGAAGGTTGCGAAGGCTGCGAAGGAACTCGCTGCAATCGCTGGCCAGAAGCCTGTTATCACGCGGGCTCGTAAATCAATTGCCGCATTCAAACTTCGCGAAGGCATGCCAATTGGCACCAAAGTGACGTTGCGCGGCGAGCGTATGTACGAGTTTCTTGACCGGTTGGTCACTATTGCGATGCCGCGCATTCGCGATTTCAGGGGCATTAACCCCAAATCGTTTGATGGCCGCGGCAATTATGCAATGGGCTTGAAGGAACAAATCGTCTTTCCAGAGATCAACTACGATGAAGTAGATACGATCCGCGGTATGGACATTATCATCTGCACGACGGCACCGACCGACGACGAAGCTCTTGCGCTTCTCGCCGGGTTCGACATGCCGTTTCCTAAATAACGGCTCGCTAGGAGGGTTTTGATATGGCTAAAAAAAGCGCCATTAACAAGAACGCACGGCGTGAGAAGCTGGTAGCAAAATATGCTACCAAGCGTGCGGCGTTGAAAGCACAGGCTCGGGATAAGAGCTTGTCTGAAGATGATCGTTGGCTGGCTGCTCTGCAGCTTGCTGCTCTGCCACGTAACGGCGCCGCGACGCGCCTTCGCAATCGTTGCGAAGTAACAGGTCGCCCGCGCGGTTATTATCGTAAATTCAAGATGTCCCGTATTGCGCTTCGTGAGCTCGGCTCCGCAGGCAAGGTACCTGGCATCGTTAAGTCAAGCTGGTAAGGGGATAGATCATGTCAATGACCGATCCAATCAGCGATATGCTGACACGTATCCGCAACGGCCTGCAAGCACGCAAGTCTGTTGTAGCGTCACCAGCATCAAAAGCACGCCAGCGTGTTTTGGATGTGTTGGAGCGCGAGGGTTTCATCCGCGGTTATTCCCGTCAGGAACAAGACGGCAATAAAGCAGAGCTTTCTATCGAGCTTAAATACCACGAAGGCGAGCCGGTTATCCGCACGCTTAAGAAGGTATCAAAGCCTGGTCGCCGGGTTTATAGCTCGGTTGGTGATCTGCCACGCGTTCATAATGGTCTAGGTATTTCAATTGTGTCCACACCGAAAGGTGTTCTCTCTGACGCGGAAGCGCGCGAGAGCAATGTGGGCGGCGAAATACTCTGCACCGTATTCTAGGGAAGGGGAATAAACATGTCCCGTATCGGTAAACAGGCAGTAGCAATACCTGCTGGCGTGACCGTTTCCTTAAACGGCGCGGATATCACGGTAAAAGGCCCCAAGGGCGAGCTCGCGATGACTTTTGTTCCTGAAGTAGCAGTTACTGAAGGCGAAGGTGTTCTCAAGCTGGCTCCTACTGGTGACACGCAGCGTGCGCGTTCCATGTGGGGAATGCAGCGTACTCTAGTTGCGAACATGGTAGAGGGTGTCTCTAATGGCTTCTCTAAGAAACTGGAAATCAACGGCGTTGGTTACCGGGCAGCGATGAAGGGCTCAAGCCTTAATCTGCAGCTTGGTTTCAGCCACGATATTGATTTTCCTGTTCCTAAGGGCGTTAAAATTGAGACCCCAGATCAGACGACAGTCTTGATTTCCGGCATCGACAAGCAACAAGTCGGTGAAACAGCAGCAAAAATTCGCGAATACAGGAAACCAGAGCCATACAAAGGCAAGGGTATCAAGTATGAAGGCGAATATATCTTCCGCAAGGAAGGTAAGAAGAAATAATGGGTGGCTTGAATGTCTAACATTAATGTTTTTGAACGGCGCAGCCAGCGTAACCGGGTTCAGCTCAAGAAGCAGAACAACGGGCGGCCTCGTCTTTCAGTCCACCGGACAAACCAACACATCTATGCGCAGATCATTGACGACGTGCAGGGCACAACACTTGTTGCTGCATCTACACTCGACAAAGACCTGAAAGATTCCGGCTCCAATAAAGATGCAGCCGGAAAAGTTGGTAAATTGATCGCCAAGCGAGCCAAAGCTGCAGGCGTTGAAACAGTCGTGTTCGACCGGGGTGGCTTTCGCTACCACGGCCGTGTGAAAGCACTGGCTGAGGCAGCGCGCGACAGCGGCTTGAACTTCTAGGAGAGGATGTCAAATGGCACGCCCAGAACGTAAAGGCCAGGGTCGCGATCGCGAAGAGAGCGAACTGGTAGAAAAGCTTGTCCACATCAACCGTGTGGCAAAAGTTGTAAAAGGTGGCCGTCGTTTCGGTTTCGCAGCCCTTGTGGTTGTTGGAGACGGACGGGGCCGGGTTGGCTTTGGTAAAGGCAAGGCACGCGAAGTGCCGGAAGCTATCCGCAAGGGTACCGAAGCTGCGAAGAAAAACATGATCCGTGTACCCCTTCGTGAAGGTCGTACGCTGCACCATGATATCCGGGGCCGTCACGGCGCTGGCAAGGTGCTGTTGCGTACGGCTGTACAGGGTACTGGTATCATTGCTGGTGGTCCGATGCGCGCAGTATTTGAAGCCCTCGGCGTTCAGGATGTTGTTACGAAATCACAAGGGTCTGCAAACCCTTACAATATGATCCGTGCAACATTTAATGCGCTTTCACTTCAGGTATCGCCTCGTCAGGTTGCTTCCAAGCGTGGCCGTAAGGTCGCAGACATTGTTGCGCGCCGCGGTGACGTTAAAGTTGCTGCCGTGAATGACGAAGCTGCGCCAGAAGCCGCTGAAGCTAGCGAAGCGGAGTAAGATCAATGGCTGCTAAGAAAAAAGAAACTGTGACGGTTCAGCAGATCGGTAGCCCGATCCGCCGTCAGGAAGACCAGCGTCAAACCCTGGTCGGCTTGGGCCTGAACAAAATGAACAAGACGCGTGAGCTGGAAGATACTCCAGCCGTTCGCGGCATGATCCACAAAGTGCGCCATCTGGTGCGCGTTGTGGACCAATAAGCGGCGTTTTGGAGAAATATGATGAAACTCAATGAGCTTAAAGACAACGACGGAGCCCGCAAAGGGGCGATGCGCGTTGGTCGTGGCATTGGCTCCGGCAAGGGTAAAACCTGCGGATCTGGCCACAAAGGTCAAAAAGCACGCTCCGGTGTGGCGATCAATGGTTTTGAGGGCGGTCAAATGCCTATCTACCGCCGTCTGCCAAAGCGTGGTTTTACCAGCACAAACAAAAAAGACTTTCAGGTTCTGAACCTTGGTCGCCTGCAAGGTGCGATCGAAGCAAAGAAGCTGGATGCCAAGAAGCCTATCGACGTCGCAGCGCTGGTTGAAGCCGGCATTGTTGGCAAGGTAGCTGACGGTGTGCGTCTTTTGGCGAAAGGTGAACTGACCGCAAAAGTGGACATTACAGTAACGGGCGCATCAAAAGGTGCTGTTGAAGCTGTAGAAAAAGCTGGCGGTAAGGTAACAATTGCCTAAATAGAGAAGACTAAGGCCCGGGATTTAGTGTCCCGGGTTTAACCGTCAATATGGGGCTCTGAGCATTTATGGCATCTGCTGCTGAACAACTTGCGTCGAACATTAGTCTGTCTTCCTTTGGCAAAGCCACGGAGCTGAAGCAACGTATATGGTTTGCTCTTGGTGCGCTGATTGTGTACCGGCTTTGCAGCTATATTCCGCTGCCGGGCCTTGACGCTGAGGCTGTCGCCGGCATGTTTGCCCAGTTTGGTGGCGGCATTCTGGATATGGTGAACACCTTCTCTGGTGGCGCTTTGCAGAGGCTTTCTATCATTACGCTTGGTATCATGCCGTATATTTCGGCGTCGATTATCATGCAGCTTCTTACCACTATGAACAGTACGCTGGCACAGTGGAAAAAAGAAGGCGAGCAGGGCCGCAAGAAAATCAACCAGATGACCCGTTACGGTACGGTACTGCTAACAATTGTGCAGGGCTACGCTGTTGCTGGCGGCCTTGAAGGCCAGCCCGGTGTTGTGGTTGACCCCGGCCTCTTTTTCCGTATCACCACGGTGATTACCCTTGTTGGCGGCACCATGTTCCTGATGTGGCTCGGTGAGCAAATCACCCAGCGTGGCATTGGTAATGGTATTTCACTGATTATTTTCGCCGGTATTGTGGCGGAACTTCCGGGCACGCTTGCTCAGGCGTTCCAGCTCAACCGTGTAGGCAGCATCACCGTTACCGTATTGATCCTGATGATGATCGGCGTAGCCACGCTTATCTGGTTCATCGTTTTCTGCGAACGCGCTCAGCGCCGTGTTGTGGTGCAATACCCAAAGCGCCAGCAGGGCAACCGCCAGTTCCAGGGCGACAAATCACACTTGCCGCTGAAGCTGAATGTTGCGGGCGTTATTCCGCCGATTTTTGCGAGCTCGCTTTTGCTGATGCCGCTAACGGTGGCGAACCTTTATGCGTCGACCGGCCCTGAGTGGCTCGGCACGGTTACGGCTGTGCTTGGCCCAGGTAAACCGGTCTATATCGCGTTCTATATTGCGCTGATTGTTTTCTTCTGCTTCTTCTATACGGCCATTCAGTTTAACCCTGAAGAAACCGCTGATAACCTGAAAAAGCAGGGCGGCTTTGTGCCGGGTATTCGCCCAGGCAAGCGCACAGCTGAATATTTTGATTATGTACTCACACGCCTCACTGTTGTGGGCTCAGCCTACCTCTCGGTCGTTTGTGCGATCCCTGAGTTTTTGATGAGCCAGGCATCTGTGCCTTTTTATCTCGGCGGCACCAGCCTTTTGATCGTGGTGAATGTCACCATGGACACGGTGACCCAGATACAGTCACATCTGATGGCGCAGCAGTATGAAAGCCTCCTCAAGAAAACCCGTATCAAGGGTAGTAGAGGGGCGCGTCGGTGATACTCATCCTTTTTGGCCCTCCGGGCGCAGGCAAAGGCACACAAGCCCAGCGTATTGAGAAAGCAAACGGTATCGTTCAGCTCTCAACTGGCGATATGCTTCGTGCAGCGGTTGCTGCAGAAACGCATTACGGCCAGCGCGCGGCCGCCAAAATGCAGGCAGGCCAATTGGTATCCGACGATATTGTTATTGGCATAATCGCCGACCGCATCAAAGAAGATGACTGTAAGTCAGGCTTTCTTTTGGACGGTTTCCCGCGCAACGTGGCTCAAGCGAAGGCGCTTGATGTGATGCTGGCGGAAGAGGGCGTAACGCTCGACGCAGTGATTGAAATGCAGGTTGATGACGCAGCTCTTGTTGATCGGATATCCGGTCGTTATACATGCGCCAACAAATCCTGTAATCAGGGGTATCATGATACCAACCTGAAACCGGCTGTCGAAGGCGTTTGTGACAGTTGCGGCGGCACAGAGTTTACACGCCGCGCAGATGATAATGCAGAGACCGTTGAGAAGCGATTGAAAGAATATTACGCACAGTCGGCACCGGTGTTGCCTTACTATGCGGAAAAAGGAATTTTGCAGCAAGTTGATGGCATGGCGCCAATTGATGAAGTTGCTGCACAAATAGCGGCTTTGTTGGCCGCATAAAAAACTGTTGCAAGGCAGTTGACGTTTGGGACTTTATTCATATAATCCCCGGCTTCGACACGTCTTGCAGCTAATTGTTGTTAGAAGTGTACTTATTTGATCAGGAGAAATGGTCGTGGCGCGTATTGCTGGCGTTAACATTCCGACCAATAAGCGAGTAGAAATCGCTTTGACATATATTCACGGTATTGGCCGCACTGCGGCTACGGGAATTTGCGAAAAGCTAAATTTCCCTCGTGAACGTCGGGTTTCGGAACTTACGGATGCTGAAGTTATTCAGATTCGTGAAATGATTGATGCGGATTTCACAGTAGAGGGTGACCTCCGCCGTGAAGTATCAATGAATATCAAACGGTTGATGGACCTCAAGACATATCGTGGTCTGCGTCACCGTAACAAGTTGCCTGTGCGCGGTCAGCGTACATCGACAAATGCTCGTACTCGCAAGGGTAAAGCAGTGGCGATTGCAGGTAAGAAAAAGTAAATTAGGGATTAGCTGTTTAGGGCTCCCCCGTTAAGTTAGGGCTTGATAGAGATGGCAAAAGAAGCTGGACGCGTTAAGAAACGCGAGCGTAAAAACATCAGCAATGGTGTTGCGCATGTAAATTCCACTTTTAACAATACAATGATTACAATCACTGATGTGCAGGGAAATGCTATTTCCTGGTCGTCAGCGGGCATGATGGGCTTTAAAGGCTCTCGCAAATCTACACCGTATGCAGCGCAGGTTGCAGCGGAAGATGCGGGCAAGAAAGCTCAGGATCACGGCATGAAAGCCCTTGAGGTGGAAGTGAAAGGCCCTGGCGCTGGTCGCGAGAGTGCTTTGCGCGCGCTTCAGGCAATTGGCTTCACGATCTCATCGATCCGTGATGTTACGCCCATTCCGCACAATGGTTGCCGTGCACCGAAACGTCGCCGGGTATAATCCGGCCGTTTTCGATTGGCATTTGTAGAGTAACGGCGCGCACCAATTGGCGCTGACACATATTTTAGCGTCACTAAAAAAGAGGGTTACAACGTGATCCAGAAAAACTGGCAAGAACTGATTAAACCAAACGGCTTGACGATTACATCGGGTGCTGACCCGCTTCGGAAAGCTACGCTTGTTGTAGAACCGCTTGAGCGCGGCTACGGCACTACGCTTGGCAATGGCCTGCGGCGTGTGCTGTTGTCGTCTTTGCAGGGCGGTGCTGTTACCAGCATTTTCATTGAAGGCGTGTTGCACGAATTCTCCAGCGTACCTGGTGTACGTGAAGACGTGACAGACATGGTTCTGAACATCAAACGCCTGCCTATCCGTGTAACATCGGACGGTACCAAGCGTTTGTCGCTTACGGCCGCAGGCCCAGGCCAGGTTACAGCCGCGTCTATCAACGAAGTTGCCGACGTGGACATCCTTGATAAGGACCTTGTGATTTGTCACCTCGATGAAGGCGCGACACTGAACATGGAACTTACTGTTGCATCCGGCAAAGGCTATGTGCCTGCCGAGCGTAACCGTCCGGAAGATGCGCCAATTGGCCTTATCCCGGTTGATGCGCTCTATAGCCCAGTCAAGAAAGTAAGCTACAAGGTTGAAGCCACCCGTGAGGGCCAGGTTCTTGACTATGACAAGCTGACCCTTGAACTGGAAACAGACGGCACAGTGACCCCTGAAGATGCTGTTGCGTTTGCAGCCCGCATTCTTCAGGACCAGCTGAATGTATTTGTGAACTTTGACGAGCCAGAAGAAGCCGCCAAGCCAGAAGAAGACGAAGAACCAGCGTTCAATCGTCAGCTTCTCCGCAAGGTTGATGAGCTTGAGCTTTCTGTGCGCTCTGCAAACTGCTTGAAGAACGATAACATCGTTTACATCGGTGATCTGGTACAGAAAACCGAAGCAGAAATGCTGCGTACGCCAAACTTTGGCCGCAAGTCACTGAACGAGATCAAAGAGGTTCTTTCCACCATGGGCTTGCGCCTTGGTATGGAGCTGCCAGCTTGGCCGCCTGAGAACATCGAAGAGCTCGCGAAGAAACTAGAGAACGATTATTAAAAACCTCCCGCTGTACCACGGGGTACAAAAGGGACACCTGCCGGTACTATGCCTTGCAACATGTTGCAAGGCGCAAGGCCGGACAGGCAAACAGGAGTAAATACCATGCGTCACCGTAAAGCCGGACGTAAACTGAATCGCACCGCCAGCCACCGTAAGGCTATGTTCATCAATATGGCGCAGGCGCTTGTTAAGCACGAGCAAATCGTGACAACACTGCCAAAAGCCAAAGACCTGGCACCGATCGTTGAAAAGCTGATCACGCTGGCGAAAAAAGGTGGCCTTGCGAACCGCAGGTTGGCTGTGTCTCGCCTTCAGGACGAAACGCTGGTTAAAAAGATGTTTGACGAGCTGGCTGACCGCTACAAAGAGCGTGAAGGTGGTTACACCCGTGTTCTTAAGGCTGGCTACCGCCACGGCGACAACGCGCCAATGGCTGTGATTGAGCTTGTTGACCGCAACGAAGACGCAAAAGGCCAGGACAGTGGCCCTAGCCAAGACTTCGACGAAATTGAAGGCGAAGAAGACGCAGCATAAAGCTGGGTTTCAATCGCTTAGGAATTCAAGAAGGGCTGTGCTGAGAAGCGCGGCCCTTTTTCTGTGTGGTTTATTGGTCGTTTATTGGTCGATGCTTGGTGCCCGATTTGAACCTAAGGGCTCACTTACTCTCGTTGTCTGACGGGGGTTTCATCGTCGACTTCATTAGACGGATGAGCAATAACTGTGTCGCCAGCTTCCACACCAGTTTTGATCTGGGCCAGAACATCGTTTTTCAAGCCCACGGTCACTGGGCTAAGAACGGCTTCGCCGTCGATCACTTTAAAAACAAACCACCCGCCTTGATGGCGGAAAAGGCTGGATACTGGGATCAGCAAGACATTCTTGGCCTCATCATAGACACAAAATACTTCAACACGGTATCCGTCGCCTAGCGCCTTCCATCGTTCAGGTGCATCTGCAAGTTCCACCAGAACATTGACCCGTTGTTCCTCAATCCCGAGTGCAGAAATTTTGGTAAACCCTGACGGCTCAATGCGCCGCACAACGCCTGCAAGCGGGTAGGGCCCACCCCAATTATCAATGATCGCACGGTCGCCTACTGCCACCTTCACTACGTCAATTGATAGCATATCCGTTACAATCTCCAGGTCGTTATGGTTCCCAAGCGATAAAAGAGGCTGACCGGCCGCCACCACGCCCTCACTTTTATGATAAAGCCGCAACACAGAGCCGGAAACAGGGGCCTTCACTTCAACAAAACCCATGCTGTCAACGCCTTTTGATGGCGGCAGTATCGCCGCTTCGGCGACCTCAAGCTCGTATTGTGCAACCTTGCGGGCCGAAATTGCAGCGGCATAGTTGGTTTCTGCGCGGCTAACAGCCAATTTATATTCTTCTTTCTCCCGGCTGGAAATTGTATTGCCTTGAACCAAACCGTCTGCCCTCGCCAGCTCACGGCGGGCAAAGTCAAGCTCTGCTTTTGATTGTTCCAGCATTGACATTGAAGCCTGCAAAGCGGCGTTCGCGGCACTCACGCGGCCTTTTGCTTCAGCAAGCGCCCGTGCATCCAAAAAAGCCGGATCCTGAGGCTCCATAACCGCAACCACGGTTTCACCGGCTACAACTTCGTCCCCCGGCTTAATTTCCAATCGAAGCATTCGGCCAGAGAAAGGAGCCGACACAATATAATCTTCACGTACCCGAGTTCTGCCGTCGCTGTGAACTGTCACTTCAATATCGCCAAACTTGGCAACCGCAAAATCCTGCGCGATCGGGTCGGGCACGAACGACCAGACAATAGATGCCACCAATATGGCTCCTATAGCCCAATACCCCGCCTTTTTTGCGTTCTGTTTCGTGGTCACTCTCATCCTCCTCCAAAGCCCTGCTATTCGCGGGTTTTCAATACTTTTACAATATTAAGCTTTCTGATCCGCCATGCCACAACGTAGCTGGAAACAGCGGTCGCAGATAAAATTATAAGTACAGTCGCAGCTATCGTGCGCTGAGAGAAAATAACGGGCAGGCGAAACAGCTCTGAGTCCATTGCTGTCGCCAGTGCATGGGCCATACCCATGCCAATCCAAATGCCGATTGGTATAGCAATCGCCACCAATAGCGCCAGTTCCCCGAGCAAGACAAAGGTAACTTCGGCTTCGGTGAAGCCAAGGACCCGCATCGATCCCAATTCCCGGGCGCGCTCGGAAAGGGAAATCCGAGCAGTATTATAAATTACGCCAAAGGCTATCAGTCCTGCAAAAATTGCATTAATTACAAAAGTTTCGACAATGCTTTCTGTCACGGTATCCTTAACCGACTGCACAAGCACCTCTCGCATCATGGTAGAACCGATAAGCGGCATATCTTTTACCTGTTTATAAAGCGCCGCATCTGCGCCGCCGCTGGTCAAAAGCGCAGCGCCCGAAATAACGTTCCCGTCCCCCATCACGCGATTAAGCGCTGATAGGCTCATAAATGCATTGGTCCCGACAAACTCCTGCACTATGCCCGCAACACGAACTTGCACTTTGGGTCTGCGCCCTTCAAGAACTTCAAGGGTTATAAGGTCCCCCCTGGAGGCGCCAATAATTCGGCCAAGTTTTTCCGATAACATCACTCCGTCACCGGGTATTTCCACCGGCATGATATCGTCATTTACCATGCGTTTAAGCCGCGCATCCGGTGTAATTCCGGTGATGCCACCACGGTGGCTTTTGTGACCAAAACGCAGCCGGGCAGGCACTATTCTGAAAGGTTCAGCAGCCATCACGCCAGGCAAATGAGTAATTTCCTCCATAGCCCGTGACGAGCGCGGCTCGACAAACATCAGGGAAACATCACCCCGGTCAGCAACCTCATATTGCACGTCCAACATGAAATCTATGGTGTCAATAATGAATGCTGTCGCTAAAAAAATAGCCGCAGAAAAGGCAACGCCAACAACCGATAGCACCGCCCTAAGCGGGCGTCGTTCCAGATGCCTGAAGATCATTCGTGCTGTTGTCGGAAACAGCTGTAGAATATGCAGCCGTTCCAAAATGGTTTTCCGGTAAACCATCGGCGGTGCAGGTTGCATGGCCTCTGCAGGAGGTAACGCCACCACAGCCCTAACAGCGCTTAGGGTACCAACAACTGCGGCTGTAACGCTTATCAGGCCGCTCACGGCCAGGGCTGACGGGGAAAAAATATAGACAAATGAGGGAAAGTGGAAAAACCGCGCATATAAATTCAGTAAACCCGAGCCTAGCCAAATACCAAGGATAGTTCCAATCACTGCTCCAATCAGAACAATTGTCAAAGCAAAGGCTACATAGTGGAAGGCAATATCCCGATCATAATATCCGATCGCCTTAAGCATGCCAATCTGGTCTCGTTCGGTGGAAACCTGTCTGCTCAACACAATATTCAGCAAGAATGTGGCGACTGTCAGAAAGATTGCCGGGAGAACCCAGCCAATGGTTCTCAACTCCCATAATTCATTTTGAATGAACCAGTAAGCTATCTGGTCATCTTTTGGAAAAGCGTCTTGGCCGCCGTACGGCGCCAGCAGCTTATTAATGCGGTCCATAACCAGTTCTTCATTTGCCCCAGGCGATAATTTAACCAGCAGATCATTGAATGCCCCGTCCATATTTGTTGCCGATTCCAGCGCCCTGCGATTTGTGAAAAGCACACCATACCGTTTGTCGTCAGGAAACAAGGTACCCGGGGCTAGCGAGTAAACAAATTCGGGGCTGAGGACGATTCCGGCAATCACCAAAGTTCGTTTTCTGGCATTGATAACGGCTTTGAACGTATCGCCTGGTACAAAACTATGGGCGCTTGCAAATGCTTCTGAAACCAGAACATGATCGGTTTCGCCTGGCAGAAGAAACCGCCCGTTTACCAGATAAAGCGCGTTTATCGGGATTTCCCCACTCTCAGGTACACTGTAAATCGAAGCCGTCGCTGGTTCATCCATACCGGAAACATCAAGTGTAACAGCAAAATACACCCTTGGGTAAGCTTGCGCCACACCGTCGATCGCCTGAATTTGTGAAACAAGCCGCAGCGGAGCCCGTTTGGCGCTGGCGTATATGTCGGCAAGCCTGTAGCGCTCAAAATATGTATCTTTGGCTTCATCCAGGCTTCGGATGGCTGTCTGTGACATTATATAGGTGCCGATTCCGGAGGCTACGACCAGCGCGATAGCAAGGACTTGTCCTTTCAGCCGCCAAATATCGCGGACTAGTTTTCGATTGAGGCATGAAAATTTGATGCCTACCATGATATATCCTGCGGCTTAAGGCGCGTGTCATTCCGCTTAAGGTCACAGATGCCGCCGTCTGCAAAATGGATCACGGTATCAGCAAGGCTGGCGGTTGCCGCATTGTGGGTAACAACCAGGGTTGTCGTGTTCAGCTCCTTGTTTACATTACACAGGGCCTCAAGAACCAGCACGCCGGTTTCCCTGTCCAGCGCCCCCGTGGGCTCGTCACAGAGCAATACTTTCGGGCGCTTTACAATTGCGCGTGCAATAGCAACGCGCTGCTGTTCGCCGCCCGATAACTGGCTTGGGAAATGATCGGCTCTTTGGCTTAGCCCAACAATATCCAAGGCTTTCTTCACGTCCATCGGGTCGTCAGCTATTTCGGCTACAAGTTCCACATTCTCTCTAGCGGTCAGGCTGGGGATTAGATTGTAGAACTGAAATATAAATCCAATATTGCTGCGGCGATATTCTGTTAATGCACGGGCATCGTCACCGTCGAGCACACGGCCTTCAAATTCAACATGCCCGGCTGTGGCCTTGTCCAGCCCGCCGACGATATTCAAAAATGTTGATTTCCCGCTCCCTGAAGGCCCAAGCAATACTGCGAATTCGCCTTCGGAAATATCAAGTGACAGCCCCCTAAGCGCCTCAACTACAGTCTCTCCCGTCACATAGGTCTTGCGCAGACCAGTGATCCGAAATGCAAGCTTTTCAACAGCTTTCGTTTTGTTGGGCTGGTTGGTCATCCCTTCAATTCCCTGACTTTTTGATGTTTCGTCTTATAGAATCGCTTTCACAATAACATTTGAGGGCCAATTGGCAGCGTGTAAAAAAGTGGTGTTTTCGCTCGCTATACGAGATTAGAAAAGCTCGAACCTTTTGCCTTGATCCTGATCAACTGATTTAAACAGACACCGGTACAGGACCTATGAATTCAGGGGTTTCTATTCATGATATCCGTCACCTTGGACTTAGCCGTTATTCCGGCACTTATCGTCATTCGGGCGAAGTCCGGAATCCAGGCGATGTCAAAGTTCAGTAGAGCATTGACCTATTAGCACTTGATATCCCGGTAACCCAGGTTCAGTCTTTTTGGGGAATGACGTATATAACCACCTGATTTTGCATTGGTTGTTTTCGCCAAGAATTCGCATTAACGTACCCGTGCTACAGCGTAACAATCTGGATTGGGGGATCATGGACAATAGAAGCAACAACATCTTCGTCGCTTTCGCCTTGTGGGCAGGGGCATGGGCGTTAATCCGTTTTTTTGACTATTGGGTATATGAGCTTCAGATCGCCGTGGCAGGTTTTTCACAGGACTTTTCCCCGATCAGCGTGGACCACCTTCCAGAGCTTGCAGGGTTCATGGTTGTACTGATAGCTGCGCGTGTTTGGAAAACGTCGATTTTTTCACTGATTTTTTTATTCATAGCGTTTGAATTGGTCTGGTCATTCTTGGCTTTTGCCGCGTGGAATAACTATTTTATTATGTGTATTGCGCAAATGTGTACTGAAAAGTGGAGTTATGATTTTCATGTCAAGTCGAATGCTTTGGCCTATGTTGGCTATGCTGCGGGGAGTGTGTTTGTCTATGCCGCACGGCTTTTGACAGGACGGGAAAAATACGAAAGTTCCCGAAATCCGCTTGCCTATGTAGCGTTTCTTTTCGCGGGTGTTGTTTCGAGGCTTGCAACGTGGTTTCAGATAGATGCGTCTGGCATCAAGGCGCTTTGGAAAAAGTGGGCGGCACTCCCGCTGTGGCTCTCGGGCCGCTTGATTGCAAACGCCGTCCGCCCCATCTGGGTCCCGTATTTTGGCCTGGCTGCGGCTATGCTGGTAGCAAGTCAAATCGTTCAGGTTTTCTCACCGTTTTTACAGTCTCGCGGATCCAATACGTACTTTGATCCTGACTGGAACCTGGTAGGTGCTTCAGTGACCTTGGGTTTGGCGTTCTTATTTGCGGCCTCATGGGCGGCCGGACGAATGACTGCGGAATTTGACAGGCATGTGCGTCCGCTAGCAACTGGATTCGGCGCCTTGTTTATTTTATTTTGGCAAGTAGAGTCGCTAATAACAAGCGCTTGGTTCGCTGGCTCGGGTTCGACTGAATATTACTTCTCTCTACTGCAAAAATTAGGGGAAATTATATTCATGTATTCGGGTTACCGTCTAGGCTATCGCCGTGAGATGAGACGCAGGCAGACAGCTTCCTAACTAGCAGGCAATGTCGAGCGGACCATTTCCCGAGCAGCACGCCAATCGCCAAAATCACCCTCGCCGTGATATCGACGGTCGCCACCCTGCATCAGGTCATCACCAGTCGCGGTGCCTGTGAGCGCCACCGCCGGAGCCGCTATGTTTACGAAACCCATTGTTGTCGTAACAGGGGCAAAGACGTTTTGAAAAGAGATCGATGGACCAATTCGTCCCTTAATCACGCCAACCCAGGCGTTTGAAGGCTTCTTCCAAAGCGGTATCCTTGTGATAATTTGGGAATTCGGTGCACGCGCGCTCCTCCCCATTTGGCTTCCAGCGCATCGTCAGGTTTCTGAAATGACGGTATTGTAGGCCTGCTATGCTATTTTCGGGCTCATCCATACATGCAATTCTGTGCGCTCGCCACTGTGCTTCCGGGGGACACGCTTTTGGTACAACCGCCCATTTTTCACCGCAATATTGGCGTTTGTCCTTGTCGAGTTCATTGAAGATATAATCGCGGTGCAATCTATTTTGCAAAACAGGCAAGTCGGTGTCTGCTCCTTCATGCGTTGCCCAGATCCCATTAAACATCAAATAGTTACCTGGCGCCGCTTCAACGAGTTCATGCAAAGATTGGTGGCTGGTGTGTACGGAAAGCTCGTCAATATCCTGATTAATTACACTCTTCGATTGCCTCAAAAACCGTTTGAACGCGTGCTGCATGGCACCGGTTTGACAATATGTTGAGTCCCATTGGTTCGAAAATCCGGCTTGTGGGCCATAAGGGAACGGCCAGTCTACTACTACCACCAACTCAAGCCCTTTGATATCAGACAGCGCCTCGATAAGCTCTTTGCTGGTGAAATCTGTTGCACCATTATTATAGAGAAGGATTGCGTTGGTGGCGTGATACCCCACGTAAAAGCTAGCCCATTCCTTTATCCAGGGGAGTGGGTCATATTTGAATATGGTCATTAACGCCCGTTTGCCCGCGAACAGCTGGCTACCAGCAGGCGAGATGTTTCTCTTGAAATTGCCAATTTTACCGTATGCAAAGCCCATTTTCTGAACTTCTGACGGGACCCCGTTAATAGTCCATTCATGCTGCCGTTTCCCCGGGCGCAGATGCATGTTATCGCGTGATACCTTGATCGGCCTATCGGTTGCGTCGTAAAAACTGAACGTATTCTCTTGGGTTAAATTTTTGAAACCCAATCTCGGTGGGCCAATAAGCGAAATAGTGCTCTCATCGGACCAAAAGCAGTCAAAATTAATTGTGTAGAAGTCGAATTCGTCTTCATAGCCGGGCTGGCGCAGGTTTTCCGGGCGCGGCATTTTGCGCCTCAAGCCACTTTCGGGCGGAATTGAAACGGTCGCCAGGCTTTCCGAAGGAAAATGATAGCTTATCATTTGCTGTCCATAAACATGTTTCATGAATTCCTAAAGGCAGTTTGAGGAGAATGCCACAAATATTTCGCTGGGAATATTTTGCGGCATTTATGCCATCTCTGATCGTGCATGGGCTCTGTAATCACAATTGCTGCGATATCGATGGTCGCCACCCTAATCAACGCGTCGCCAGCCGCAGCGCTTTTGAGAAAATGTGGTCCAAAAAGACTGTAGGTGATCTCTTGCGTCGACTTGCGAAGGCGTTTGATAAGGGCGCTTTATTTTTAAATTATTTGACCCCCGCAGACGACCTGACTAGCATCTGGCCAGAATCGAAATTGTGCCTAAAATTTGGTATTTAAGGAAAAAGAATTATGACCAATCACGCTGCACAAATGACCGACGAAGGGCAAAGCTCTACTTTGCAAACGACCATCCAGTGGCTGGTTGTCGCGCTTTCGGTCTATTTTCTCATTACAGCGGTTGGGATGATTGGGGGTGGCTTCAAGGCGGCAACCAAAGGTGACGCCACTCAGCTTTTCGAATTTGCCACCAATCCCTTCATGGGGCTGGTCGTTGGCATTCTTGCTACGTCGCTTATTCAGTCTTCTTCCACGGTCACATCAATCATCGTTGGCCTGGTTGCTGGTGGATTATCAGTTGAAATGGCTATCCCGATGGTGATGGGCGCCAACATTGGAACCACCATTACAAATACCATTGTTGCGCTGGGCCATATTGGCCGCAAGAAAGCCTTCAGGCGCGCCTTTGCTGCTGCCACAGTGCACGACATATTTAATTTGATCGCCGTGGTTATATTCATGACGCTCGAGCTCACAACCGGAATTTTGCAAAAAATCGGTGCCGTGTTGGCCGAGTCCCTGGTTGGCGGCGCGGATGTCAGTGTGAAAGGCCTGAATTTTATTAAACCCATCACCAAGCCTGTTATTGGTGCCGTGAAAGACTTTGCCGAATTTATCTATGCTCCATGGGCTAATGTGCTGCTTGTTCTGTTTGGTGTAGCGATCATCTTTTTCTCCATCACGCTGGTGGGGAAATTGTTAAAAAAACTGATGGTCGGTCGGGCCAAGCGCATTATGCACGGTGCCATTGGCCGCGGGCCGGTTACCGGTATTACCTCGGGTGCGGTTGTGACTGTTCTGGTGCAGTCATCGTCAACCACCACCAGCTTGATGGTGCCGCTTGCTGGCGCTGGTAGTTTCCGCCTGAAGCAGATTTACCCTTTCACGCTGGGCGCCAATATTGGCACCTGTATTACCTCATTGCTGGCAGCGACAGCAGTAACGGGCGCTACAGCCTTGCCTGCGATGACAATTGCGCTTTTTCACCTCACCTTTAATGTGCTGGCGGTTCTGGTTATCTACGGCATCAAGAACCTGCGCGTATTACCGCTAAGGGGCGCGATGTGGCTGGCAAAACTGGCGACAAAGAACAAGGTGCTGGCGCTACTGTATATTCTGGGCGTTTACTTTGCCCTTCCGGGCTTGCTGGTGCTGGTTTACAAGTTGTTTAGTTAAGAATTGCGAGGAGATTTATCGTGGCAAAAGAATTGAATGAACTCCCCTACAAGAAGCTTAAAAAGCGGGTTAAAAAAACCCGTGAACTTCTGGACGATCTCGAGGCTGAGCTGAAAAGTCGCGAGCTGGAGCGCCAGCATGAAAGCATTGATCACCTGCAGGAACACCTGAATGTTGCGGATAATTCGATCCTGAGCCTGACAGGCGTTATCAAGGCTATGTTAACCAAGGACAAATAACTCAAGGTGTCTGATGGCCGCCCTCAAAGTTGACAAAAAGGGGCGCCTCAGCGGCCCCTTTTTTTGTTCAGGCCTTTTTCCTGCCGAGAAGCACGCCAATTGCCAATATGGCTATCGCTGCGATATCGATGGCCACAACCCGCATCAGAGCATCGTTAACTGTGGCGCCTGTGTACGCTAAGGCCAGAAAGGCGGCCATGCTGATGAAACCCATCACCGCCGCAATAGGGCGCAACGGGGTTCTAAAAACAGACAAAAGGATCAGCCCGCCAGTAATGCCAAACAGCACCGCCCGGTGCTGTAACAACAGCAGCAGCTCAGGCGAAAGCTTGCCGAGCCCGTACATGGCGCTCAGCCGTGCTTGGCCCAGTACACCCATCAGCGGCGCGAAATTTATAAGCCCAACGATCAAATAGCAGGCTGAAACAAGCTTCTCTTTCACACTTCGCCTCCCAGAAGGCCCGAAATATCAGCGTGGCTTTCCAACAGCGCCACGCATATGGCTTCGAGGGCAAGGAACAGCAATGGTCCTTTGCCGAGCTTGTGTTCGGCAGCAAAACTCCAGAGCCGCCCCAAAACCATGCCCACAAGCTGCAGCGTAATGGCGATAGTGATGCCTTGCCCCAAGGCCTCCAATGATGGCGCCCACAAAAGCGCGCCACCTATCGCCAGGCACATGCCGCCATAAACCGCGCGCATCTCGTTGCGCCCGTCAGCACTTTCAATGGGTATATTCATAATATCGAGGGTGTTTGCAGGCCGGGCGAGCACGTAAACGCCGATGCTCAGGAAAAAGCCTGCCACCACAATCAATTGCCATGTCATTATATCGCTCCCCTTACTTGATCCATAGCCCTGACAGTATGCCAGAAACCAAGTGTGTCAAAGAGCGAGGGCATTGCCCCTGTCATATAGTGTCAGGAGAAAACCAGGTTGCCTTCCGCCTTAAAACCCTCTGTGCCGTAGAGGAAACCGTTTGAAAAGGTCTGGTCGACAAGCCCGGCCAAACGGTCGTTTGCCTCCTCTGCATCAAGCTTTCCGTCCAGTACCAGTCGAAACAGGTTCGAGGCTTCAACCATATCGCAGCTATGCGGCGATAGCCGGAGCGCTGATACATGTGCTGCGGCTAGCTCGTCCAGATCGCTTATCACATTATGGAACGTGCGCGACAGGGTCTGCACGCCGTTTACCGTGAGAAAAGGGTCATCATCCAGTGTATCCACATCCATGCCGTCCTGGTCTTCGCTGCACACATAACGGCAACTGTCTTTCGACAGATCATTGGCGCGCGCATGATAGCAGCGGGCGGAAATCGCAAGCGGCATGCGCCCAAAGGCAAAAACTTCAATAGGCACGTTTGCGTCTTTAGCAATAGCCTCAATTGAGCTGAGCGGCAGTTCGCCGGGCAGGCATATGTGCGATGCGCCGAGCTTTTCAAAATACGCACGGGCCGCTTCATTATAAATATTGATGAAAGGCCCGACACTGAAGGCTGTATCTCTTTTCATCTGCAGGGCCGTTGTATCGTTTATCTCCACCGGATACCCGACTTCAAACAAGCTGTCCACCGCATCGCGCTCGCGCTTGTTCATCACCAGAATGGGGGAGGCCAAGGCGACCGTTTTGCCAGCGGCTTCAAGGCGTTCAATAACATCAGGCAAATGCGGTGTGAAAAATGGCTCCCGTTTTGAGCATACTATTTCCCCCACCAATACGCGGTCCACGGGCGCTTCGTCGGCCACTCGGAAATAGAAATCCCGCCACTGTTCCACCGGCCAGTTAAATAAAACAGGGCCGAGGGTAAGGGTGATGTTTTTCGAACTGTGCGGCACATAAGGCTCCTATTGCCAGGATTTGCGGTAGGCACCTGTGGTATCTTTGCCGCCTTCCATAAAGACGGCCAGGTCAGGGGTGGTGGGCATAAGGCCAGCGGCCGCGGTGTCGATTGCCTCCCGGAATGCAGAAACCACCTTTTCCGTGTAGGCGCGCCCGCGTTGGCGGCCTTCAAGCTTTAGGGCTGTCACGCCAGATTTGATGAGGTCAGGCAACAGAGGCACTACATTTAAGCTGGTTGGATCTTCAAACAGGTAGGATATTTTGCCATTTGCTTCGAACCTTCCTTTGCAAAGGGTGGGATAGCCCGCCTTTTCGCCCTCATCGAAGCTGTTAATGGTGAAATCGCCCAGTTTTGATACCAGTCTGCTTCCGCAGTTTTCATAGCGCACATGGCTCGCGGGAGAGCAAACACCGTTCATGTTGGGGGATTTCCCTGTGGCGTATGACGACAGCGAGCAGCGGCCTTCTGTCATTACGCACAGGCCACCAAAGCCAAAAACCTCGGTTTCCACGTCTATTTCGGTAATCAGGTTCGCGATTTCAGGCACGGTCAATACGCGCGGCAACACCACCCGGCGTACATCAAAACGGTCTTTGTACCATCGCACGGCCTCTGGTGTGCTGGCCGCTGCCTGTACAGAAAGGTGCCTGCGTATATGGGGCGCATGGATGGCCGCGTGCTCGAGTAAACCGATGTCAGCCATGATCAGCGCGTCAACGCCCACATGGGCGGCGATATCCACTGCCTGATACCAAGCTTTGGGTGCTCCCGCCCGCATATAGGTATTGAGCGCCAACAGTATTTTCGTGCCGCGTTTGTGCGCATAGGCCGCTGCGTCTTCGAGTTCTGCCGCGCTGAAATTCAGTCCTGGGAAATTACGGGCATTGGTTTCATCGAGCAGCCCGCAATAGACAGTGTCGGCGCCCGCATCTACGGCGGCGTGAAGGGCGGCTGGCGTTCCGGCCGGACATACGAGTTCTAGGGTTTCTGTTGTCATAGGGCGGTCTTGCTCGCGCGCGGTTTTTTGCGGGCGCTTTCTTTTTTTAGTTTGCGGACTTGCTGCTCCAGCATATCGATGGCTTTGCTTTGTGCGCTCAGGCGCTTCTCGTGCGTTTCCATCAGTGTGGCTGCGCAAAGGGCGAGGTCGGTACTCATGAGGCCCCAAAGGCGGCTGGCGAGGTGCCCGGCGGGCTCTGCCAAAGGCGAGAGAGGGCCTAAAAACTGCTTTATGTCGCCAGCGAGGCTAATTTCGGCCCCATCAACCGCGTTTCTAAGTGCCAGAACCGCTTCGGTATCGCCTTCAAAAGATAGCTCGCGAGTGAAAAACAAGGCGTCGCCGTCAATTCTCCCTTCAATCAGGGAAATCAGGCTGCTAAAGGGTCCGCGAACATTTGCCACTGCTGCGGTCGGTGCAGGCGAACCATTTTTGAGGGCCCTAAGTGTCGGGCGGCTGCTGTCCGCACGCAGCAGAAAAGAAAAAGGCAAGTCATCGGGGATAATCAAAAATGTAGGATTTTCAATGATTGCCATGCGGCTAAAAACATCGCCGTGCTGGCGGTGCATGTGTTTCATCATTTTGGCCAAAACCAGATTAAGCGGCGCTAGCGGCAAGGGCCGCGCCAGAATCCCGGCAAAAAGCACTGGGGAAAAGAGAGGCGAAAACGATGAGGAAGCTGGGTGGGAAGGGGGCGGAAAGCCTGACGACACGGACGACATCCGATACTCCATTATAGCAAGCTTCCCTTTTGCAGGCAGCACCATATGCAGCCCCACTGGCCCCGCCAAGTTGACGAAGTGTCGCAGGCCCTATGGCAGCCACAGGAAAGCCATACTTCCCGTGCAAATATGGTATATATTGGCGATCCAGCGCAAAGCGGCAACGATCTGTCGTTTGAAGGCTTGCACCTGTCGCGCCTGTCCGCCATAAATGCGAAAAGCTATCCCCACAGCGGAGTTTGGGACCAATGAAATTGTTTCACCGATTAATCGCGCCTTTTGCTTTATTCATGGCTGCCGCCGTAGCTGCTACGGGGCCGACCAGCGCCGCGCAAGACGGCGCTGAACGCCAGATCCCTGTGTCGCAGCGTGAAGTGCAGCTGTCTTATGCGCCGCTAGTTCGGGACGCTGCGCCAGCGGTGGTGAACATCTATACCACCAAGGTGGTGCGCCAGCGCCGTTCGGCCATGTTTGACGACCCACTTTTCAAGCGCTTTTTCGGTGACCAATTCTCTTTCGGAAGCCCCAAAGACCGGGTGCAGGGCTCGCTTGGTTCTGGTGTGATTGTGCGCCCTAATGGCGTGATTGTCACTAACCACCATGTGATTGAAGGCGCGGACGAAATTAAAGTGGTGCTTTCAGACCGCCGGGAGTTTGACGCCGAAGTTGTGCTTGCGGACCCGCGGACTGATCTGGCAATATTGCGCATCGCAGCTGGCGAAGAACTGTTGCCCACGCTGCAGCTTGCCAATTCTGACGATGTGCTGGTGGGCGACATTGTGCTGGCGATAGGCAATCCCTTTGGTGTTGGCCAAACAGTCACGAGCGGCATTGTCTCGGCTACAGCACGCACCCAGCAAGGCATTTCTGATTTTGGCTTTTTCATTCAGACCGATGCGTCTATCAATCCCGGCAATTCGGGCGGCGCACTTGTGGGCATGAAAGGCCAGCTGATTGGCATCAATTCGGCCATATACAGCCGCACAGGAGCCTCGAACGGAATTGGCTTTGCCATACCCACCGCGATGGTGAACTCTGTACTGCGAGCGGCGCTAAATGAAGGCCAGCTGGCGCGGCCATGGCTTGGGGTGAAAGGAAAGTCTGTCACCAACGAGTTTGCCTCCGAACTGGGGCTGGACCGTGCTGGCGGCGTGCTGGTTGACGATGTATATGCGGGTGGCCCGGCTGCCATGGCAGGCATTGTGCCAGGCGACGTGATCATGGCCATCGACGGCAAGGAAATTATCGACCAGCCAGCGCTGAATTTCCGCATTGCCACCATGGAAGACGGCCAGAGCGTACCTGTGGCTGTGCTTTCGGAGGGTTTCATCCAGGAGCGCGATATAATACTGGCGTTGCCGCCTGAAACGCCGGCGCGCAACATTTCAGAGCTGGACGGCAGGCACCCGTTTCAGGGGGTGAAGATCGCCAACCTGTCCCCGCGTTTCAATGAAGAATTACAAATCAATACATTCCTTTCCGGTGTGGTGGTTCTGGAAGTGGGCAGTCGCACCCCGGCGAGGCGTTATCAGTTCCTTATTCCGGGCGACATATTGCTGCGGATAAACGGTGCTGCCATTGAACGGGTGGAAGACCTGAACGCCGCGCTGGATGAAGAGGCCGAGCGCTTTGTTTATCAGTTCCGCAGACGTGGGCGGGTGCGCGAATGCACGATCATTCCTAACCGAAGCTTCCGCTGCAGCGATTTGGGCTAGGGCTATGCCGTGAGCGACCTTTTTAGTGACACACAGTCGCAAACTGGCGCGGAAAGTGAGGCAGGCCCGCGCCCGCTAGCGGACCGCCTGCGGCCAAGATCTATTGACGAGGTTGTAGGGCAAGGCCACCTTTTGGGCGAAGACGGCGCTTTGGGGCGCATGGTTGCACTCGGTAAAATAGGCTCGCTGATGCTGTGGGGCCCACCAGGCACAGGGAAAACCACCATCGCACGGCTGCTTGCAGGCCATGCCGATCTTGCGTTTGAACAGATATCAGCCATTTTTTCAGGGGTGGCTGATCTTAAAAAGCTGTTCGAAGCCGCCAAATTAAGGCGCGCAAACGGGCGCGGCACCCTGTTGTTCGTTGATGAAATCCACCGGTTTAATCGGTCGCAGCAAGACGGCTTTTTGCCTTACGTCGAAGACGGCACCATCACGCTTATTGGGGCCACCACGGAAAACCCGTCGTTTGAAATTAACGGCGCGCTTCTCTCACGCATGCAGGTCTTGGTGCTGAACCGGCACACAGACGCTTCGCTTGAAGAACTGCTCAGCCGCGCCGAAGCAGAGGTGGGCAGGGCGTTGCCGCTTGACGCCGAAGCCCGCGTTAGCCTGAAAGCCATGGCCGACGGCGACGGGCGGTTTCTGCTCAATTGCGCGGAAACGCTTTATGATATTGCGCCCGGTGAAGAGTTGGGCAGTAAGGATATCGCCAAGCTGCTGCAAAAGCGGGCACCCGCATACGACAAGAACCGGGACGGACATTATAACCTGATTTCCGCTCTGCATAAATCGCTCAGGGGGTCAGACGTAGACGCAGCGCTCTACTGGACTGCGCGCATGTTGGCGGGCGGGGAAGACCCGCTGTTTATCGTGCGACGGCTGGTGCGCTTTGCCAGTGAAGATATCGGCATGGCCGACCCACAGGCCATCACGCAGGCCCTTGCAGCCAAAGACACCTATGAGTTTCTCGGTAGCCCCGAGGGCGAGCTTCAAATTGTGCAGGCGGTGATTTATCTGGCCACAGCACCCAAGTCAAACGCCGCCTACCGGGCGGAAGGGGCAGTGAAGCGCGCCGCGAAAAAACACGGCAGCCACATGCCGCCCGCGCATATTCTCAACGCGCCAACCGACATGATGAAAAACCTGGGTTACGGCAAGGGCTATGTCTATGACCATGATGCGGAAGGCGGGGTTTCCGGGCAGAATTATTTCCCCGATGATATGAAACGCGAAAGTTATTATGACCCGGTAGCCCGCGGGTTTGAGCGCGATATTCAGAAGCGCCTCGCCTATTTTGCCAAAATCCGCGCCGAATATGCGGCAAATAGCAAGCCGGACGCTGACAATGATTAGAGTCATTTACAGCGCATTCTTGAAGTTTTGATTCAAGGGGTTTGATTGCGGCCAACGGCCCAAATCACAACCGTTGCCATTGACTATACCCCTAATGATTGTTTTACTGCTTGCCTGCAGCCGCTGGTGCAGCTTCCAGCCGCCAGCAATTTTGAGGGGCACGCATATATGGCATTTGTCGGGGCATCACTGCGCGGTTCATTCATGGGTGGCATGTCAGGCGGGACCTCGCAATTGATGCGCGGCGTGAGCGCCCATACAAATAGCTTTCAGGCTTTGGCAGCGGCCCAAATGGTCATGCAGCGGCGGGCTTTCCGGGCAACAGCAGCACTGCGCGCGCCCGAGCGGGTTATGCGCGGCGTTCAATTGGAAACACCTGCCATTGCCCAAGGCGACGACCATAGGGCCGCAACCCGGCGAATTAAAAGCATTATTGCATCCCGTTACAGGCGGCGCATGGCAGACCCGGCCAATAGCAATACAGAGCCGCTGGAAACCCTTGGCGTGCGAGACAGAACCCTGCGCATGATGCGCGCGCTTCCAAAAGATGCGCCTTTCCTCCAGTCTTCGGAAGACGATATGCCAAGCGGCGAGAAGCGGGTTTATGCCTCGGCGGGCAGTATTGTGAATGCCGATGGCCAGCGCCCCAAAAAAGGCGCGAAAGACCCGCACGGCGGTATTGACACCACCTTTGACGACAGGGGCCATCTGGTGCCGGAAAAAGGGGTGGTCGATGCCCACAAAGACGAAGTTAATCAACCCAGTAATGTTGTCGCTGAAAACCGCACCATCAACCAGCGCTATAAAAAGGCAATCGAAGATGCGGTGAAAAATGTAGCCAATGACCAGGGCAGCAAGATGGAGCTGTTTTCTGAGCCCCATTATGACGGTGACAAGCAAAGGCCCACGCACATAAGCCATTATGTTACCTCGGGCGGCACGGTGATAGGCGGGTGGAAATTCCCCAATCCCGCGTCGAAGCTTTAAGGCAAGCAGTCTAGCTCGTCGGGTTCATCAGGGACATCGGGCTCATAAGGCTCGGTCTGGCGTCTCAGCCTATAACCCGCGCGGGGTCTTGCTTTGGCACCACTATCAAGCCAGCCCTCAGTTGCCGCTCAGGTAACAACCAGACGGGTTTCGCTTTAGCCCCTTACTTATTTCCCTGATTTCCTCTATACGGTTACAAACGAAACAAAATGAGGCAAAACGGGGGAAGTCCATGTCTGCTATTGTCCATCTCGCTATTCCTGCTGGCGACCTTGAAACCACTGTAAAATTCTATACCGATGTTTTTGGCTGTACGCTCGGCAACCGGGAAGAGGGGCGCTGGGTTGATGTGAACTTTTGGGGCAATGAGCTAACACTGCACCAAAGCGAAGAGCAACTGCCTTCTGTGCGGCACGATGTTGATATGGGCGCGGTGCTGGTACCGCATTTTGGCGTGCACCTAACCCAGGCGGATTTTGACGCCCTGAAGGACCGTATTGCCAAAGCGGGGCTTAAGTATATGGACGACCCCTACCGCCGGTTTAAGGAAACGAAATACGAGCAGGAAACCTTTTTCATTGCAGACCCGAATAATAATATTCTGGAGATCAAGACAATGAAGAACCCTGAGGCCCTGTTCCCTGACACTTGATGGTGTCCCCAGATACCCATCGTCATACCGGCGAAGGCCGGTATCCATGTCAAACATAAGACCCCGCGTTACAAATGGACCCCGCGATCCAGTCACGGGGTGACAAGCGAGGTTCTTTGAGTGCGCCCTCAAGCATCATGCAGGCTTCCACTCGTCATACCGGCTCTCAATCGTCATACCGGCGAAGGCCGGTATCCATGTCAAACATCGAACTCCATGTTACGAATGGATGACGTTCCGTCTGCTTTGCGAGCCGGCCCACACCCTATTGACCTAGATCAACGTGCGGCAATTTAAAACTGCTAGGCTGTATACTTCAACATACCGGAGGTGAGCGCTCATGAAAAATGTCTGGCTAAAATATATCTCATGGATTGCACTGATATTCTTAACGGGCTGCGCGTCCAAAGTGGACTGTGATGTTGTCGCCTATCATGAACTGGGCCCTCCGAACGGCCAAACCGTGCTTTTGGTTCATAAAAGTTCCGAGGATACTTACGGCCTGCAGTACAGGCATTATTCGGAAAAGATTGCCGAAGCCCTCGGTAAGGCTGGTTATGTTGTTACCGATAGTGTGAACGCCGATTTGACGTTCGTTATTGATTACGGAATACGGACAGGCTCAACAGAGATAGTCAAAACATCCGAATGTTCCGATCGGTATCATTTTATCAACCGCAACTATGATGATCCCTATATATACCGCAGTGATTGCCCAAGCCCGAAAGTCAGGACGCAAACCTATTATGTCCATTACCTGGATGTCGCTATTGCTAGCTTTGCGCCCGCAAAAGAGGGTGATGATACAATTTATGAAGGCCATGTTTTCAGTCATCACCACAAACAGGATTTGCCGGAAATGATGCCGTATCTGATCGCAGCCATGTTTGATAATTTCCCCGGAGAAAGCGGTGTTACCAAGCGCGTAACCTTCGATAAAAAAGAAGCCGAGCAAAATTAGACAAAATTAGGCAAAATTAGGCAAAAAAATTACATTTTATTGACCAAAGTCAATGTAGGAAAATATCTGGCTGGTATGATGCATTTGTTCGGTGAGGAGCAGGAAATGCAGACCCTTTCTGGAAGTGTTCTTTGGGCAGCAATGTTCTAAGGGCGACAAGGAATTGAAGAGCATTTTTTGTGATGATGTACCGAACCGGGGCTCGTAACCAATCTGTATCTGAAATGGACGAAAGTCTGGAATAGGATGCAAGATGGTTGCGGGCTTTCCCTGTTTTAGGGCTGTTCAACCGGTCATGCCGACCCTTATTCGCCGCGCAGGCCCCCCTTCATCGTACCGACCCTCAATCGTCGTACCGTCACTCACTCGTCATACCGGCCCACACTCGTCATTAGACGGCTTGACCGGCTTTTGCGAAGCTGACGGCTAATCCGTCAACCCAGTCCTTCGTTCCACCGATCTCTAGACTCGCCTATCCAGTAGGCGAGTGACGAAGGAAAAAAGCCCACATTCGTCCTACCGGCCCACACTCGTCATTAGACGGCTTGACCGGCTTTTGCGAAGCTGACGGCTAATCCGTCAACCCAGTCCTTCGTTCCGCCGATCTTTGGACTCGCCTATCCAGTAGGCGAGTGACGAAGGAAAAAAGCCCACATTCGTCCTACCGGCCCCCAATCGTCATACCGGCGAAGGCCGGTATCCATGCCTAATCATAGAGCTCTACGCTATAAATGGATTGACGTTCCGTCTTCCTCGCGAGCCGGGCCACACTCGTCATTAGACGGCTTGACCGGCTTTTGCGAAGCTGACGGCCAATTCGTCAACCCAGTCCTTCGTTCCGCCGATCTCTAGACTCGCCTATCCAGTAGGCGAGTGACGAAGGAAAAAAGGCACTTCACTGTCACACCAGCCTACTCAATCGCCATACCGGTCCACATTCGTCATATTGGCCTTCATTTGTCATACCGGGGCTTGACCCCGGTATCCATGCCCAAACATAGCGCTCTACGTTACAAATGGACCCCGGCCACAGAAGAAATTTGCGGGGTGAGGGTGTGTGCCGATTGCGTATGTCGGAGACATGAGGAGACCAATTAATTATATACTGTCCCCATATACCCCCATATACCCAATGTGAATCCAGGCCTTGGGATGACGGTGTTTCGGCGATATGGTAGCGTGGCTTTGTGCGCTGGCTGGCGACATGAATAAGACCGATAAATATTTACTGTTCTCGAATGCCATTGAGTAGGATCTATTGTGTCAATAATAGCAGATGTAATGAAGATTGGTTTTGCGCCAGAAGGAGAACCTAACGACTGGTTGGAATCAGCAGATAGCGCAGTTGATTTTGTTGTCAAGAATGCTCATTCGGACGAAATTGTCTTGTACACAATAACTGGACAGACCTTCATCCATGCAGTCTTAACACCAATATCATCTGTATCACCTCCAGACTTTGATGACTTAATGCGGTCTACTATCAACGCCTATGACTCATGGAGCCTCACACACGAGTCGGGCGGTGGTAAACCAGACAGGATGTATCTTGCCAGCCCGTTAACCAATAGCAGCAGTGATAGCCTGAAAGATGGACATCAACTAGTGTTTCGCCGAAGTTTTCAGGGCGTTGACAATGGGCTGGTACGAACTGAAATTTCCCAAATGCTTGTTCAGACACTGGAAGTCTATTGGCTTGATGAATATAGCTCTTACTGCAAGCTCAATGATGATGGGGATGTTGAACAAATAATCCGAGTGCTGGATGTTAGCGCCGACACAGGTGGAAACAATGATGTTATCGTAACTATAAAAGCTGATGCTCTTCACCGTTTTATGGCCGTGACTGAGACGGCGTTAGCCATAAAGTTCGATTTTACAAGAACGCAGTCCAAAAATTTTTCTGGTTGGCAAAACCCTGGTAACAAAAGTACTCGGGCTGAAAACCTATTCTATCATTATGGGAAGCAACCTTTTGCCAGTTTCGTAAATGGCTTTTACATAATGACAACACAACTTACAAAGGAACAGGTGATTGAGACCGAAAGCTACACATGGCCAAAAGAAAATAAGGAGTACGCCACGTTCATTGCACATGATTGGAAAAATAATAGGTTGGCAGATATTTGCTGTTCTCCGGATTCTTTGTCCAGTTACTTTGATGCGGATTCAACGTTACCCTTTCAGATAACACCCGCATTTTTTAGCCCTGAAGTTCTCCAGAGGTACAAAACCGATCCCGAAAAATATTCTCTAGATCAAAGGCGAATTAGTTCGCGCGCGGGCTGGGAGCTGCAGACTTATGATGTCAATGATGCTGGGCAGGTTCACTCATATCTATGCTACCTTGCTTGCCTGCCATACAAAGAGCAACTTTATTGGAAGGCTTTCAACGAGCAACCTAAAGGGCCAATTTCAGAACGAGCTTACAAAACAGATATACTTGGAAGCTGGGATGAATTCTACGATCCCCTAACAGAGGTAAAAGCTACTGTTGGAAAACTAAACGCTTCTTCACCAGAATGGTGGCTCGACCGAGACGGCTCTTTGGCCGCCAATTTACACTATCCCTTAACAACGTCACCCGAAGAATGGGCCAATTCTATTTTAGCCCTTGATCAATATCTTGTGGAAGGCTTTGTCGCTAAAGCTATTAAAGAAAAACTGAAGGCGCTCGATCATAAGCACGACCCAAGTTTTGGCTCCATCAAATTGGTCGAGGAGTATGCAGTAGCGAAGGGCTCATGCGAGGATGATGCGAAGCAGCTAGTTGAACCGCTTAAAAAGCTCCATTTCTTGCGAACTAAAGTAAAGGGACATGCTGCGGTGAATGAAAAGGCGGCACTTATAAAAAGTGCTCGTATGGCGCATGGTTCCCTATCGGCTCATTTTTTTCAGCTCACGATTGAATGCGAAAAGACTTTGCGTAAGGTAAACGCATTACTTGGCGGGCAGAGCTAATAACTATAGGCCATGGCATCTGACGATTGATCCTTTGCACCAACCTAACTCACCCGCACTATTGCTCAACCACCATCATCTTCGGTGTGAAGCTCGACGGGCCGACGGTGGCGGTGCTGTTTGCGGTAAACTCAGCCAGCACCAGTTTTTTGAGGTCTTGCACCTTGCCGCCGCTTTTTATCACCACCGCGTTAACTTCCTTGCCGCCTTCAATACTGTCAGCGCATGATGTGTCTTTTGGCAGGGCACTGCATATGCCCCAGCCGTAGCCGTCGCCCTGTGCTGCCACATAAAGGTTTGCGACCAGCACTATGGGGGTGTCGTCCGCCGGGGTGGTGCCGCCCCCTGAGCCGCTATCAGTTGTGGTCATGCTCATAATTTTCGCGCCCACGCCCATTGTCGCCGCCTTGTAGCTCACCTTCACGCCGCTCAGATGCGGCCAGCCGCCTTCGCCTTTCAGCGACAGGCCGTGCTCAATCTGGCCGCGCACAGTGCCCCATGTGGTGCAGACGGCGGCGATCTCCATCGAGAAGGGGAATAGCTCTTCAATTTCCCGGCGCTGAATATCATAGCCCGCTGGCACATTATAATTCAGCCTGAGGCTGCCTGAGCCCAAGAGACCAACACGGATAGGGTCGGCGCCAGCCGCAGCACAAAAGCCCGGAGCATTAGCCGCCGCAACACTTACAATTTTTTCCGTCAGCCAGTTGCCAATGGCCGTTTCGCTCTCGCGGTTTTTCAGTTCTTCCAGTTGCCAGTCTATGCCGGTGGTGCCCATTGGGTCGGCAAGGCATCCGTTCAGCAGTTTTTTGCCTGCGCAGAAACCGGCCTCATGAATTTTCAGCCAGTCATCCGTAAGGCCTTGCACCTTCTGGTTTTTTGGCGCGCTGCTGTTCAGGGAAACTTTCTCGTAAGCGTGGCTAATGCCGCCGCCTGTTTGCGCCAGCCGGTGCACACCCACATCCAGCGCATCTGCGGTTTCCTTGTAAATATAGCGGCCTTCAACCGGCCCCACTTTCATCGCCGCATGGTCATGCCCGCCGATGATAAGGTCAGGCCCTTCGTCCCCCAGCGTGGCCAGGATTGCCCTGTCGTCCGCCACAGCAAGGTGCGTTACGCCAATGATGTATTCAGCCCCCGCTGCTTTCAGCGCCGTGATATGGCGCTTGGCGGCTGCAATATAGCTGGCTGTGTCAGCGGCCAGATTTTCCGCCGTGGTTGCGGTGGCGGGCAGGGCGGCGCGGTCGGTCATCAGGCCCGAATAACGCGGTTTGTTCACCGTCAGCCCAAACAGGCCGATTTTGATGCCAGCGCGCTCAACCACCGCATGGCCCTTCACGTTGCTCGCATTCGCAATTGGGCCAAAGCCTTTTCCAGAAGTACATTTGGTGAAATCCAGATTGCCCGCGAGCCAGGTGAAGTTGCTTTCATTCACGCTTGATATCAGCGCATTGGGGCGCGAGCATTTAGACGCGTCAAATTCGTGGTTGCCTATCGTCACAAACAGGTTTTCATCAAAGCCGCCTGCGAGGTCGAGCGCATTCAGCAGATCAACCATCTGCGCGCCTTTGTATGTGTTGCCCAGAAGCGACGGCGACAGCGCGTCCCCCGCGTGCAGCACCAGCACATCGCCTTCGCGTTCCAGCCGCTCTCGCAGCGCCGCGATGCGGGCCATGCCGCCTTCTTCGCCGCGCTTTATCCCGGCGATGCGATAAATGTCATTCATGGTGAGGACGGTCGCTGATTTCGGCTTGGAGACATCTTTCCAAACCTGCCATTCAATAAAAACCAGACCAGCGATGACGATAAGAAGCGCGATCCAATCGGAAAGCGGCGTGCGACTGTTCAGTTTATTGGTGAATGCCATTTGATTTCCCCCTTAACATTTACGTGCTACCTGAATATCACAGGCTGAATTTTTTGGAGCAGCTTTTTTGAGGAAATCAGAAATTGTAATGGAAAAATCATTTTCTCATTTTGTTGGAATCGACTGGTCGGGCGCGAAGGGAAAACGCCATTCGGGGCTTGCTGTCGCACTTTGCGGCGCAGGTGTCACAGCGCCAAGGCTGATTTCACCGCCGTCCGGGCATAAATACTGGAGCCGGATCGAGGTTGCTGATTGGCTCAAAAACGGCTGTGGCCTTGGTGTGAGCACCCGCATGCTCGTGGGTATCGATTCGGCTTTTTCCATGCCCTTCATGGACAAAGGCGCCTATCTGGATGCGACATTTGACGTGTCACACGTCAAACCGCTGTGGAAAGCGGTGGAAAGCGCCTGTGAGCCAGCGGTTGACCTGTATGGCGGTGCCTTTGCCGTGTCGCACAAGTGTCACTATCACCAGCCTGGTGCAAAAGGGGGCAGCTTTTCCCGGCGTATGCGGGTGACCGAAAGCCGTGCTGTGGAGACGGGCGCTGGCCCGTGCGAAAGCGTGTTTCACCTCATTGGGCCAAGCCAGGTGGGGCTTTCAGGGCTTTCCACCATGCGCATGCTGGCGCGGCTTAGCGGGTATCCGGGCGTTGCGGTCTGGCCCTATGACAGCGCTGTCGAAGCGAATGTGGTGCTCACGGAGATTTACGCCGCCAATTTTGCGCAGATGGGGGGGCACCGAGGCAAATTTCGGGATAGCCGCGCGCTGAATGATGCGCTTGCAAATCTCGGCAGCAGGAAAATCCGCAGTGGGGACAAGACCTTAAGCGATGATGCGGCAGATGCGCTTGTTACCGCAGCGGCGCTCCGCCATATCGCTGACAGCCGCAAATACTGGCATCCTGCTGCCCTATCGACTAAGGTGCGCGAAACCGAAGGCTGGATTTTTGGTGTCACATGAGTGTCACGCCTTAATGTTTTCCGCCGAAAAAGAAAGCGTCACGCCGGTAAAGGGATTTTATGCAGTTGATTTTTGCAATAGCAGCGGGCGGAGCGCTGGGCGCAGTGGCGCGGCACTATGCCTCGCACGTGGTGGCTGTATCCGTTGGTGACAGAGGGTTTCCGTTTGGAACCTTCGCTGTCAATATCATCGGCAGCCTGCTGATGGGGGTGCTGATTTCGGCGTTTGCGCTGAAATTTCAGGCCAGTCAGGAACTGCGGGCTTTCCTCACTGTAGGCTTGCTCGGCGGTTTCACAACATTTTCCACTTTCTCTCTTGAGGGCGCTCTGTTAATCCAGCGCGGAGACTGGCAATCAGCAGCCCTTTATATGGGCGGCTCGCTGGTGCTGGGGCTCGCGTTTTTGTTCGCTGGCATGTGGGTAGGCAAAGTGATTTTATGAGTGCTGTTCAAAATATAGAAGTTGATAAAGACGACGATGGAATTCGGATAGACCGTTGGTTTAAAAGGCATTTTCCGGCTGTTGGTTTTGGTCTCTTGCAGAAAAAAATGCGCAAGGGCGAGGTCCGGCTCGACGGCAAACGCGTTAAAGGCAAGGAGCGGCTTGAGGCTGGTCAGACCATCCGTGTGCCTCCGCTCGGTGATGCTCCCGCGGCTAACCCCAAGAAAAAACCGGGTCGCCGCATGTCTGATACTGAGCTCCGCGAGCTTCATAGTTGGGTCCTTTATAAGGATGATGATGTCATTGTTCTTAACAAGCCCGCTGGCCTGCCAACACAGGGTGGAACCGGCCAGACAAAACACCTTGACGGCATGCTTGACGGCCTTAGATTTGACGGCAAATACAGACCCCGTTTGGTGCACCGTCTGGACAAAGATACGTCTGGTGTTTTGCTGCTCGGAAGAAGCCCCAACGCCGCGGCTGCGCTGGCGGAGGCGTTTAAAAGCCGGGATACAGACAAGCGGTATTTTGCTGTTGTAATGGGGGTGCCGAACCCCTCTGAAGGGCGCATTAAACTGCATATGGAAAAGGCACCGATCAAGGGCAATGAACGCATGGTGGTTTCGCCTGAAGGCAAGCATTCGGTGACCGATTATATGCTGGTTGACAAGGCCCAGCCGAGCGCCAGCTGGCTTGCGCTGAAGCCGCTCACCGGACGTACCCACCAGCTTAGGCTGCACTGCGCCGAGATGGGGCATCCTATTGTTGGCGACGGAAAATACGGTGGTTCTGAGGCGTTCCTCAGCGGCTCTATCTCAAAAAAAATGCATCTTCACAGCTATTTCATTAGCTTCCCGCACCCTGCTGGTGGAATGGTAACTGTAACGGCTCCGCTGCCCGACCATATGGCGCAAACCTTTGATATGCTTGGATTTTCGCTGAATGACTATGAAGATGAGCTTGGTGAGGAGATGTAAGAATGGCCTCCAACAAACTCGTTATTTTTGATTGCGACGGCACGCTCGTTGACAGCCAGCATATGATCCTCAGCGCAATGCATACAACATTTGCTGATGCTGGATTGCCTGCGGTTTCGGACACGAAAGTTCGCTCAATAGTCGGCCTTAGCCTTTATGAGGGGATGCAGCTTTTGCTGCCTCAAGCTCCAGCGGATCAGCTCCACGCTATGGAAGAAAGCTACAAACGCAATTTTTACCGGCTCCGGGTTGAAGAAGCGGCAGGCCCCGATCCGCTTTATAAAGGCACGCTTGAGGCGCTGCAAGCGCTTGAAAATGCAGGATATTTGCTGGGTGTTGCCACAGGAAATTCCCGGCGCGGGCTTGACCGCGTGCTTGAGGAACACGACCTTGCGGGCATGTTTGTCACGCTGCAAACTGCTGACGGCCACCCTTCAAAACCCCACCCATCCATGATCCATACTGCCGCCGCCGAAGCTGGCGCCGACGTGAGCGATACGGTGATGGTGGGTGACACCAGCTATGATATTATGATGGCCGTTAGTGCAGGAAGCCACGCGCTTGGTGTGAACTGGGGCTATCACAGTGTGTCGGACTTGAAAGCTGCAGGAGCCCGGCATGTGGCGTCAGACTATTCAGAGATTCCGGATCTGGTCGAAGGGTGGCTCGGAACCGCCACAATTACCAGTTAGCAAGAGGCGATGATGAGCGAATTAAAAGATGAAATCGAAGCCGAAGCCGCGCGACCGCGCCCTGGCTTTTTGGTGGCTGCCGGGGCCTGCATTGCGTTAGCGCTCGGCGCTTATATGTTTGAGGATGAGATCGTCATTGACGCTGGCGGGGCCCAACTAACGTTCGCCGTCCTGCTCATTGCGCTGGTGCTTGGTGCGATGGGGCTGGTATTGTGCTTTCGCAATCCCCGGCTGGGCAACCGGCTTTTGGGCTATGACGTTGTTATCACCAAACAAAAAAAAGGTGTAAAATCTGACCTGCAGTTTTCCGCCGGATTTAAGAACCCTACCGGTGCCGATACCAAACGCATGAACAGTAAACGCAAGCAAACCCGCTATGACCGGCGCAAATTGGCCAAGGTTACACGCGATATGCAGCAAAAATCAGCTAGCGAAAGCGGCGCTGAGCCCGATAAATAAGGCAGTTCCCAGATGAAGCGATTTTATAGCGAGGTCCGCATCGCCGCGGACGAGCACGGGTTTCATGTTTTGCTTGATGGCCGCACGGTTAAAACGCCGGGCCGCGCAAGCCTTTTGTTGCCCACAGCAGCACTGGCTGATGCGGTTGCCAATGAGTGGCGCGCCCAAGGTGACGATATCGACACAGAAACGATGCCGATCTGTAAGCTTGCAAATACGGCGCTGGACCGTGTAAAGCCCCGGTTAGGAGAGGTGGCCCGCGAGGTCGCTAACTTTGCCGCAACTGACATGCTCTGTTACCGGGCGATTGAGCCAACTGATTTGGTGGCGCTGCAAGCAAAAACATGGGACCCATATCTTAATTGGGCGCAAAATTCACTGAACGCACCACTGAAAACCACGTCCGGCATTATGCCTGTTCAGCAGCCGGAGACCAGCCTCGCGACAATTACGGCCGAGGTTTTTTCCTGCGATTTCAATGAATTAACCGCTCTCCATGAATTTACGAGCGGCCTTGGTTCTATTGTGCTGGCACTGGCTTATATGAAGGGCTTTGCGCCTTTTGACGCGGTTTGGCAGGCCAGCATAGTTGATCAAAAATTCCAGGAAGAGGCCTGGGGAGCCGACCAGGAGGCTATTGATAAAACAGAAAATTTGCTGGCTGATTTGAAAAGAGCCTGCAGTTTTCTTTCTCTTTTGAAAGACGAAACGGCTGGTAAGCCGGGCTAAGACCAGATATGAAAAGCCTACCGTATAAATGGGGGTAGGCATTAGGGGCTATACGATCTGATGAAAGAAATTCTCGAACGATTGGAAGAAAAGCGTGGTGAAGCCCGACTTGGCGGCGGCGAAAAACGCATCGAAACCCAGCATGCGCGCGGCAAACTAACAGCCCGCGAGCGCATTGATCTCTTGCTCGACGAAGGCAGCTTCGAAGAATATGACATGTTCGTTGAGCATCGCTGCCACGATTTTGGCATGGAAAAAACCAAGTTCGCTGGCGACGGTGTGGTGACAGGTTCCGGCACCATCAATGGCCGGCTTGTTTATGTCTACAGCCAGGATTTTACGGTTTTTGGTGGCTCGCTTTCCGAGACCCACGCCAAGAAAATCCTCAAGGTTATGGACATGGCCATGAAGGTCGGAGCACCTGTGATTGGGCTTAATGACAGTGGCGGTGCGCGTATTCAGGAAGGTGTTGCAGCGCTTGGCGGTTATGCTGATGTGTTCCAGCAAAATGTTTTGGCGTCTGGCGTTATTCCGCAAATTTCAGTGATTATGGGTCCGTGCGCTGGCGGCGCGGTATACAGCCCGGCGATGACCGATTTTATCTTCATGGTTGAAGATACGAGCTATATGTTTGTGACCGGCCCCGACGTTGTAAAAACCGTTACAAATGAGGTGGTTACGCAAGAGGAGCTTGGCGGCGCATCAACGCACACCACCAAGTCTGGCGTGGCAGACAGAGCGTTCGCGAATGACGTGGAAGCACTGGCGCAGGTGCGGCGCTTTTACGATTTCCTACCGCTGAATAACCGTGAAAAGCCACCTGTTCGGCCTACATTTGACCGGCCCGACCGGGTAGAAAACTCGCTCGACAGCGTGATCCCGTCGAACCCGAACAAGCCATACGACATGCATGAAGTGATCAGCAAAATGGTCGACGAGGGCGATTTCTTTGAAATTCAGCCGAACCATGCTGGGAATATACTTGTCGGCATGGCGCGCATGGACGGCCACACTGTGGGTATTGTTGCCAACCAGCCCATGGTTTTGGCAGGTTGTCTGGATATTGACAGCAGCAAAAAAGCCGCGCGTTTTGTGCGTTTTTGTGACTGTTTTGATATACCGATCATCACGCTGGTGGATGTACCCGGCTTCCTGCCAGGAACGAGCCAGGAATACGGCGGCATTATCAAACACGGCGCAAAACTGTTGTTTGCTTACGGTGAAGCCACGGTGCCGAAAATCACTGTGATTACCCGCAAGGCCTACGGCGGTGCTTATGATGTGATGGCGTCTAAGCATTTGCGCGGTGACTTGAATTACGCATGGCCCAAGGCGGAAATTGCGGTGATGGGCGCGAAAGGCGCGGTGGAAATTTTGTACCGCAAGGAAAAGGACGACCCTACGAGGATCGCCGAGCGTACTAAGGACTATGAAGACCTGTTCGCGAACCCGTTTGTGGCTGCCCAGCGCGGCTATATCGATGATGTGATTATGCCGCACAATACCCGCGCACGGGTGATCACAGGCCTGAGGAAGCTCGCGAATAAAAAGTTAGATAACCCGTGGAAAAAACACGATAATATTCCGCTTTAATGAGAGTGGAATAGCAGTAACGCTGCCTTGCGGAAGCCATGGTAGAATGACATTGAAACGGCCAAAAATGAAAATTAAAACCAAAAAGAAAAGGCTGAACGATGGCTAGACCGTTACCGAAAGATTTGGAAGAGCGTATTGCGGGCACTGCGAAAAAGGCCGAAGTGCGCTCGGTCGGTGTGTTTGGCTTTGGCCTGGGCGTTGCTGTTGGTTTTGGCCTTGGGGCTGCGATATTCGGCGCGGTAAGCGGTGGCTTGTTTTTCATGATCGGCGCCGCTGTTGTAGCGTATCTATGGTTTTTGGCGTCTCGTCGCCGCAAAACGAAAAATAAAAAAGGGTAGGGTTCCCGAATTATGTTCAGTAAAATTCTGATAGCAAACAGGGGCGAAATTGCCTGCCGTGTGATTAAAACCGCTCGGCAAATGGGCATTAAAACCGTCGCGGTTTATTCTGACGCCGACGAAGACGCGCTGCATGTGGAAATAGCCGATGAAGCCGTGCATATCGGCCCTTCGGCTGCGGCGGAAAGCTATCTGATAGCTGATAAGATACTGCAAGCAGCAAAGGAAACGGGCGCTGAGGCAATCCACCCCGGCTACGGCTTCCTTTCAGAGCGCGCGAGCTTTGTGGAAGCGGTGCAAAAAGCGGGTCTTGCCTTCATCGGACCAGACCCAAAAGCCATCGAAGCCATGGGCGACAAGATCACCAGTAAAAAGCTGGCTGAAGAAGCTGGCGTTTCCATTGTTCCGGGCCATATGGGCATTATCAAAGACGCTGACGAAGCCGTGAAAATATCCGCTAAAATCGGCTATCCGGTGATGCTGAAGGCGTCGGCTGGTGGCGGCGGCAAAGGCATGCGCATTGCCTACAGCGACGACGAAGCGCGGGAGGGCTATATCTCCGCACAAAACGAAGCACGCACCAGCTTTGCTGATGACCGGGTATTTGTTGAAAAATTCATCGAACAACCGCGCCACATTGAAATTCAGGTGCTGGGCGATAAACATGGCAACGTGATTTATCTGGGTGAGCGTGAGTGTTCTATCCAGCGCCGCCACCAGAAAGTTGTGGAAGAAGCGCCTTCGCCGTTTCTCACAGAAGAAACCCGCAAAGCCATGGGCGAGGAAAGCGTGGCGCTGGCGAAAGCTGTTGATTACTGCAGCGCGGGCACCGTGGAGTTTATCGTTGATAAAGACCAGAATTTTTACTTTCTTGAGATGAACACCCGCCTTCAGGTGGAACACCCTGTAACCGAAGAGATCACAGGGCTGGACCTTGTTGAGCAGATGCTGCGGGTAGCAGCAGGTGAAAAGCTGACGCTCAGCCAAAAAGACGTGAAGCTTAACGGCTGGGCGATGGAAACCCGCATTTATGCAGAAGACCCGTTCCGTGGCTTCCTGCCGTCAATTGGCCGTTTGACCCATTACCGTCCGCCTGAGGAAATTGACGGCGTGCGTGTGGACACGGGTGTTTTCGAAGGCGCTGAAATCTCCATGTTTTACGACCCAATGATCGCCAAATTGGTGACATACGGTGCAGACCGGGATGAAGCCATTGCCAAGCAGCGGCGCGCGCTTGACGAATATTATATTCGCGGCATTGCCCACAATATTCCTTTCCTTTCAGCGCTCATGGCCCATGAAAAATTCCAGGCCGGGGATATGAGCACCAATTTTATTGCTGAAGAATATCCTGACGGCTTTGAAGGTGGTCAGCTGCGGGAAGACGTGAAAGAAGCGATGATTATCGTGGCTACTTTCATCAATGCTGTGGAGAAATCCCGCGCAACACAAATTGACGGCCAGATCACCGTTCCTGCAGGCCCGCAGGAAAAAGCCTGGGCTGTGGTGATTGACGGCGAAATCGAAACTACTGGCATTTTCCCTTATGAGGAGCATTCAGAAGTGGCGATTGGTGCGAAAAAGACCAATTTGGTTTGTGGCTGGATGCCGGGCGAAACTGTGATCCATGCCAATGTTGATGGTGCCGAATATGCGATGGAAATCGACAAGCTGCCACTGGGGTGGGCGCTCACTTGCGACGGTGTAACCAAAGAGGTTTTGGTGATGTCGGAACAGGCTGCTGGTTTGCTGGCTTTGATGCCTGAAAAGGTGGCGCCTGACACATCAAAATATCTGCTGTGTCCTATGCCTGGGCTGATTGTGTCTGTTTCTGTAGAAGCAGGCGACGAAGTGAAAGCCGGACAGGCGCTTGCAGTCGTGGAAGCCATGAAAATGGAAAATATTTTGCGCGCCGAGAAAGACGCCACAGTGAAAGCGGTGAACGCCGCCGCTGGCGATAGTTTGGCTGTGGATGCTATTATCATCGAGTTCGAATAAATGGCTGCCTCTGGCTCGGCCAAAATGCTGAAAAAGCTTGTGGCGTTTGATACCACAAGCCGCAATTCCAACCTTGAGCTTATCGGTTTTGTCCGTGACTACCTTGCGGACCACGGGGTAGAAGCCACAATTCTTCACAGTGAAGACGGAACGAAAGCAAACCTTATCGCCACCATCGGCCCGAATGAGCCGGGCGGTGTGGTTCTCTCGGGGCACACGGACGTTGTGCCTGTTGACGGGCAGGACTGGGCGACTGACCCCTTTGTCGCGTGCGAGGCGGACGGCAAGCTTTATGGACGCGGTACCGCGGACATGAAGGGCTTTATTGCCTGCGCACTGGCGGCAGTGCCCACCTTTGTTGCTGCAAACCTTAAAAAGCCGGTGCATCTGGCATTTTCCTATGATGAAGAAGTTGGTTGCCTTGGCATTCAGGCCATGCTGCCGCACCTTCGCGAGCATATCGCGCCGCCGCGCCTTGTGGTGGTGGGTGAACCAACGGGCATGAAGGTAGCGAACGCGCATAAGGGCCAACATGTATCGCGAACACGAATTGTTGGCAAAGAGGCCCACTCCAGCAGGCCCGAGGACGGCGTAAACGCGGTGGAAGTGGCGGCGGAGCTGATCCAGTTTATTGGCGGCCTGCGGGACAAGGCGCAGGACGAAGGTATTCGTAACGAGTTGTTTGACCCGCCCTATACCAGCTTCAATATGGGGCCGATTTCGGGCGGCAGCATGTTTAATATTATCCCTAACGGGTGCGAGTTTGACTGGGAATTTCGAGCTGTGCCTGGCGATGACGCAGAGGCTATTCTTGCGGCATATGCTGAGCATCTTGATGGTGTGATAAACCCACGCCTAAAGGCGCTGAACGGGGCGTGTGGCGCGTCTAATGAGGTATGGGCGTATCTGCCGCCGCTGGACGCCGAGCCGGGGTCTGACGCGGAAACGCTCGCGCTATCGCTCGCCGAGAAAAACCATACATGTGTGCTGGCATTTGGCACCGAGGGCGGCCATTTTCAGAGCATCGATTTCCCAGCCGTGGTGTGCGGCCCCGGCGACATCGCAGAGGCACACAAACCCAATGAATATATTGAGCTAAGCCAGCTAGCGGCTTGCGATAAATTCATGACGCGGGTTGCTGAGGCGCTAAAAATATAAAATCGTTTTTGAAAATTGATTGGAAAACTAAGCATTTAAGCAAGATCAAAAGAAATCACTTAGCTTCAAGATGCCTTTTTCATACGAAAAGGTGAAATCCAGATAATAGGCGTCAGTTTCGAAATCAGAGACTACTGTGGTCTTCACGCCTTCGACAAATCCCGATTTGACCATGATCGAAATAGTTTGCCGTTCCTCTTCGGAGATGGTTTTGATAATTCCTAATTCAGCCTTCACCGATTGGGCGAGGTCAGGACAGGTTTCAATACCGTATATAAATTCTTGATGCACCAATTGTTGGCAAAGTTCGCTGAATTGATCTGAATTAAACAGCGCCATGAATTTGTCGAGTAACGGCTTCGTATTAACAAACCGGCTTAGAGGCTTCGAAGCACTTTCGCTGACCTTACGATTTTCGTAGTTTGATAATTTGTAGGTGCCATCTTCCCCTTTTGAGAAGGCGATTTCCTCTCTTGTTTCATATTCTTCATCGTGGATTGTATGTACCGAGCCGTAAGTTACAGAAAGCGCCTCAATTTCTTGGCCCCCTGCATATAGCGTCTTTTTCTCTAGGGAGGTTTTTTCCCCTCGTTTAAAATTACCGCTAAACATTCTGATAGTAGAGAGGAAGTCTTTGCAAGTGTTTGAGCCCATGTTTTCTGCGAAGAACGGGTGGACAAAATTGACGCAATATTTCTCAAATTCTTTTTTCGATAGGTGCCTTCGGAAATTGTCAATCAAAGGGTCTAGGTCCGAAAAACCTTTTTCCTGCCCAGCCTTTTCTTCTGCCGAAGGTAATGAATTCCAGTGGGTTTCCGTCACCAAAATTTTTTCTGGGCTATCAATTCTCGCTGAGAGGTTACTTGAACCGAGAAAAATCAGACCAATGCTAAAGACAATTATTTTGTACATTATGTTCCCCCAATAGCTTATCCATTCAGCCTAAAGGGTTGGAGGAATTTATCAAGTACGGAAAACCGGGTGGGTTTTTTCGATGGGGTTTGAGGTGTCCTGCACGCCGCTTTCGGTGGGCATGGCTTCAAACGGCATTTTCTGCGGGGGCTGAAGTGTCATCGGCCTGCTTTCCAAGCCAAAAATATCGTCAAACTCTTTTTTCAGCGCGGCGTCCAGGTCTGCCATCGTTGCTTTTACGCCCATGTCCTCGAAGCTGGTGACGCCGTGCTCGGTAATGCCGCACGGCACGATGCCGTCAAAGTGGCTGAGGTCAGGGTTAATATTCACTGAAATGCCGTGGTAGGTAACCCACTGGCTTACGCGTACGCCGATGGCGCCAATTTTTTCTTCACGGCCACTGTCACGCGTGACCCAAACACCGATGCGGCCCTCGCGCCGCTCAGCAATAATGCCGAAGGTCGCTAGCGCGCGGATCATCACTTCCTCTAGGCCGTAGATAAACTGGCGGACGTCTTTTCCGCGCTTATTGAGGTCGAGCATAAAATAAGCTACGCGCTGACCGGGTCCGTGGTAGGTGTATTGGCCGCCGCGACCGGCGTCATACACAGGGAAGCGTTCTGGGTCCACTAGGTCTTTGGGGTCAGCGCTGGTGCCAGCCGTGTATAGCGGCGGGTGCTCCAATAGCCAAACGAGCTCACCGGCGTCACCGTTTTTGACAGCCTTTACACGGGCTTCCATCTCTGCGAGCGCGTCAGGATAGGCGGTAAAGCCGTCACTGGTGCGCCATTCAAGCTGTTTTGTCATCACTTGTCCTGCCGAAGCCAATTCATTAGCCGCTTCATAACCCCATTTACACCGGTGGCCAAGCATATTGCGGGATATCGGTGTAGGGAGCGGGGGAATTCATATAGTCTTCGCTATCCCCTTGAAGTAGGGAAGCCTTTTGGGTTAAGGGTTTAATAACCGCTTTTGTGCAACTTTAGCGGTGGAGAGGTGGATATGAACCTAGAAGCAATGAATCGGGTCACCGTTGAGATCACAGTTGTGCTTGGGCGCACGCATATGCCTGTGCGCCAGCTGCTGAAAATGGGCCGCGGTGCGGTGATTGACCTAGATGCCAAGCATGAAGATGAATGCTGGATCTATGCAAACGGTGAACTTGTTGCTCGCGGCGAGATCATGATTGTGGGTGAACGCATCGGAGTTTCAGTCACCCGGATGATGAGCGAACTTCAGGTATAGCACCACCAATTTCCAATGTTTCAATTTGCAGTATTTTCCCCTTGCAGGGCGATATCTTTGCTGATAGGAAAGCCCCCGATCTTGCGGACGTGGCGGAATTGGTAGACGCGCAGCGTTGAGGTCGCTGTGGGATTAAGTTCCCGTGGAAGTTCGAGTCTTCTCGTCCGCACCATTTGCCTGACACCTCTCTTTAAGGTGACACCTCAAGGGCAACGAAAAAAAGGCAGCTCGCTTAACGGGCTGCCTTTTTTCGTTTCAGGGATAGAGACTATTTCAACCTGCCGTGCGGGCTCTGATAGCAGCTTTTTTTTCTCAAAGGCTTCCAAGTCAGCCAAGTTTCTTCTATCACAGGGTGAACAAATAGTTTTGCCTGATTTTAATATGAAAAAACGGGCAGTTAGGGGAGGGGCAAGATGGTCGAAAATAGTCAGACGCCAGAAACCACAGAACCTACGCGCGAGAGCCAAGAGCTGCGCGACGTGCCCCATACAGATGTTCATCTCAGCAAGGATTTCGTAAGCCAGCTTGAAGCCGCGATTGAAAGCGATGATACCGGTGACGTGTGGAAGCTTTTGGAAGAAGTTCACGCGGCGGACGTGGCTGATATTCTCGAGGTTTTGGCATCGGGAAAGCGCAAAAAGCTTATTAATTTGCTGGGCGACAAGCTGGACCCGGAAGTTTTAAGCGAAATTGAAGGTGAAGCTCAGGACGACCTCTATGAGCATATGCCAAACGAACAGATCGCCGACGCGGTTACCGATATGGAAACCGACGATGCGGTCTATGTGATTGAGGAACTTGACGACGACGACCGCCAGGAAGTGATGGGCAAACTACCGGCCGATGACCGTGTTGCCATTGAAGAAAGCCTTGCTTATCCGGAAGACAGCGCCGGGCGCTTGATGCAGCGCCAGCTATTTTCCGTACCGGAATTTTGGACCATTGGTCAGACCATAGATTTCCTGCGGTCGGACAATGAAGACATCCCGGAAGACTTCTATGATGTGTTTGTTGTCGATCCCGGTCACCGGCCTGTGGGCACTGTGCCTTTGTCGCGCATCATGCGTACCAATCGCCCGATCACCATCGGCGACATTATGGACAAAGAGCCCTACGTGATTGATGTTTACGCCGATCAGGAAGAAGTGGCTTACCAGTTTACCAAATATCATTTGATTTCAGCCTCTGTTGTTGACGAGGGCCAACGACTGGTTGGTGTTATTACAGTTGATGATGTTGTCGACGTGATCGAAGAGGAAGCCGAAGAAGACATATTGGCGCTGGCTGGCGTGCGCGACGAGTCTGGTGTGAATGAAAGCTTTCTTGAGATCATCAAGGGTCGCTTCATGTGGCTGTTTGTCAATCTGGCGACAGCAGTGTTGGCGTCATACGTTATTAGCCATTTTGAGGCGACGATTGAACAGTTGGTTGCGCTGGCGGTGTTGATGCCAATTGTTGCCTCTATGGGCGGCAACGCGGGTACGCAAACGATGACGGTGGCTGTGCGCGCGCTCGCAACAAAAGAATTAAGTGCCACAAACGCTTTCAGGGTAATGAACCGTGAATTACTGGCGGCGCTTCTCAATGGTTTGATGTTGGCGGCGGTGGCCGGGTTGGTGGCTTGGCTTTGGTTCGCAAGCCCGCTTCTCGGGACCATTTTTGCGGCGGCGATGATGTTCAATATATTTGTCGCAGGCTTGTGCGGTATATTGGTGCCCATAGGGCTTCAACGTGCGCAAATTGACCCTGCAATTGCTTCAAGTGTGTTTGTTACAACCATCACAGATGTGGTCGGTTTCTTTGTATTCCTGGGTTTGGCGGCAATGTTCATCATATAGAAAGCACTGGTTTTCGGGGTGGATTGCAGCCTTAAGGGCGATTTATGAAAGACGGCACAGTTCTTCTACTGGATGATGAGCCTGTTGTATTACAGGTGAACGCGGCTGCGGTTCGTCATTTTGGTTTTGAAGCCCTCATCGCGGAAAACGCTGAGGAGGCAACGGCTCTTGTGCGCTCGCATCGGCCATCGCTGATTGTCAGTGATATTCAAATGCCGGGTGAAGGCGGCTTCGACTTTATGGAAGGGCTGGAGCGTGCAGGCCTTAAGAATATGCCTGCAATTTACCTTACCGGCTATGACGATATTGATATTGTTCGTGGCGGCCTGCGGGCAGGCGGCGACGATTTTATCATAAAAGGTGGGCCTGTTGACGCATTGCGGCACCGTATCGCCTTTTGGATGGCGAGTGGTTTTAAAGAATTACCTGCGGAAGTAAGGCGCCGCGCTCTTCAGGCCGCGAACCTTGTAAAGGGAGACAGCTTTGGCGGTGTAGAAGCCAATTTCGCCGGTGCGAGCAAATTGGTGCAGTCGGTTCGCCGGACAATGGCAGACGAGCTGAAAAATGTACCCGGGTCTTATGGGGAACGCCTTGTAGATCGTATCTGTTTTATGGGACGGCTATCTAATCTGGTAATCAAGGAAAGTGACGCCTTTGGCGACCTTATTCGTTTCCCGGAGCATATTGATGCAGTTGTTCGCCAGCTGGATGTACCGTGGAAAAATGAGATGTGGCCACTTTTCCAGCGGTTTGAAGACTGGTCGTGTGACACCCGCTTTGTCCTTGCTGGTGTAGAGGAGCTAAAGCCCTTCACGGAATATGAGTGGTTTATTGACGAACTGCAGGTGTAGGCAAAGTGGTCGACGATTTTCGCTGCTTTTTACCGCGGGCTGATTGCCATATTGTCTAGAAGTCGGACACCGCCGATGCGCGCAACGGCCAAAACTTGTGCGCCGTTTGCGAGGGTTTCGACGGGGCGCAGGGTCGTTTTATCTGCAACAGTGATATAATCGACCGCCAGAAAACCGGCTGCTAACAGGGACTTCCGTGCGTTTTCTTCCGCGGCGCGGAGGGTTTCCCCTGCTTCAACCGCAATAATAAGGCCCTTCAAGGCTAAATTGAGCTGCCCGGCAATGTGCCTTTCTTTCGGGTTCAGGTAGGCGTTTCGTGATGAGTAAGCCAGGCCATCGGCTTCTCGGACAAGCGTGCCGCCGGTAATTTCAACAGGCATATCCAAATCTCGCACGAATTGACGGATCACGGCTAGCTGCTGGAAGTCTTTTTCACCAAAGATGGCGACATCCGGCGTGCTTTGCATCAATAACTTGCTGACAATAGTTGCAACACCCTCGAAGTGACCCGGGCGCTCTGCGCCTTCCAGTATCTCACTAATGCCTGAGATGGCTACACTGGTGCTATGCCCCTCTGGGTACATGGTTTCGACAGTGGGAGCGAAGATAAGGTCAGCAGGCGTTTGGGCCAGTTTTTTCTGGTCGTCAGCTTCCCGGCGCGGGTATTTGTCAAGATCGTCATTTTCGCCAAATTGGGTAGGGTTTACGAAGATCGAGACAATGATTTTGTCGGAGTGTTTGGCAATTTCTGAAACCAGCGACAAGTGCCCTTTATGGAGGGCACCCATGGTGGGCACCAGCCCGACCCTGTGTCCTTCGGCTCTCCAATCAGCCACATGTGAGCGCAATTCTGCAACAGTACGTACGATAGGCGGTAAAGTAGCCATGGTATTCCTTAAGAGCTGCCTAGCAAGGCGTGGTCTAATGCGCCGAGATCATTAAAATTAATGATTGAGAGCACGTCATTCACATAGTCTTTGCCGCGTTCAGAATAATCAACAAGAGCCGGCGCCAGGGCAGACCCGGTAATTTCAAGCGAATGCTCCCGCAATTCGGCTCGGCGGCGGCGCAGATCTTCATAACTATTGTGGCGGTTCAGGTTGGTCATATAGCTTCGAACGCTGTCGAGCAGATAGTCAAAGCTTTTTATTCTGTGGGTTTTGCCTTCGTCGCGGCCCATGGGCACGATACCGTCGGCGCTGCTGTCCCACACCCATTCGCCAAACAGGGCATTCCCGCCTTGGGCAAATCTGCTTGTGCCCCAACCACTTTCTATCGCGGCCTGCGCCATGGCCAAAGACACAGGAACAACATCAACTCGGTAAAGCAATTGTCCAATCTCAGCCGAAGTGAGTTTCGGTGATATTTTCACACGGTATTTTTTCGCTGTTTGCTGAAGCCAGGTTAGCTCGCTTTTATCCAAGGCTTGGTCTGTATTCGTTTTTTGAAGAATAGTAATAAGACGGCCTCGGTCTGCTATGATCAGCTCGTTTGCGCGCAGAATGATAGGCAGCATTGAGGACGTAAACATCCGTTTTTTTTCGCGTGCGTCGTAAATGCTGGGCAAAACCTCGGGGAGCCGCGACAGATAAATACGGGGCACTTTGGTCATTTGGTGCAAATCGGCATCGAGCAAGCCTGCCAGTTTTTTGCTAAGTTCGGCCTTGCCGCGAGGCGGATAAAGGTGTGCCAGATAATTGGGCTGGTCCTGAACAAAGGCGTCCGGCCGGGACAGTGCCAGCATATGCCGCGCGATGCCAATAGGCACAACGGCGATTATTGCCGCCAAAAGCACATAAATGGTTATATTTCTTAACCGGTCACGCACCTGGGCGTTTCTCCTGAAGCCTTAGTTGGATATTCCTAAACCAGATATAATGATGAAAACATGGATGCCGAGCAATTTCTGTTGTTGAAGATAGTATTTCACCCATAATGTGTGGCATATAAGCCAAACGAGTTATGTGTTTAAGGGAGAGCACACCAGTGCCAGATAGTGAACCAGCATACGACCATCTAGCAACCAAAAGGCCCCAGGTGATTGTTCTTGGGAATGAGAAGGGGGGATCAGGCAAATCAACAACCGCCATGCATATCGTTGTGACGCTTTTGCGGGAGGGGTTCCGGGTTGGCACCATCGATCTTGATGCCCGGCAGAAAAGCCTGACACGCTATATTGAAAACCGGCACCGCTTTAATGCGGAGAAAAAGCTGCAGTTGCCGATGCCGGTGGAAAAAGTGGTGCCGAGGTCATCGCTGCGTGTATCAGACGACGCAGAGGCCGATGAAAAAACTCGCTTTGAAGCAGCCTATATGGAGCTGGCCCCAATTGTAGACGCCATTGTAGTGGATTGCCCGGGCAGTGATACGTTTTTGTCGCGGCTGGCGCACACGGCGGCGGACACATTGGTGACGCCCGTGAACGATAGTTTTGTCGACTTGGACCTGCTTGCGCGGGTGAACGCTGATACGCACGAAGTGGAAGGCCCCAGCCTGTATGCTGAGATGGTCTGGAAGGCGCGGCAGCGGCGGGCGATGGCCGACGGTGGCAAGATCGACTGGGTCGTGCTTCGGAACCGGGTTGGGTCATTGCACGCCAAGAATAAAGAGCGTGTAGAAACAGTTTTGAATACCCTAAGTAAGCGTGTTGGTATGCGCCATATTTCTGGCCTTGGGGAGCGGGTGATATACCGCGAGCTATTTTTGCGCGGGCTTACGTTGATGGATCTTAAGGAAGCTGGCGGTCTCGACGGCAAGGGCATGTCATTGTCAAATGTGGCGGCGCGGCAGGAAGTGCGGCGACTGGTTGATGCGCTGGCGTTGCCTTTGCGCCAAAAAGAAACGGCGTAAGGCATGGCTTTTCTTTTAGTAGGTTTCCTGTTGGCAGGTGCGTTGTTTTTGGCCTTAAACTGGTGGGCGCGCGCCGAAGTGCAATCAGCCAAACGGGCGCTATTGTGGGCTGTGATAGCCCTGTCTATCGTTTTAGGGCTGGTGCTTTATGCGCGCGCGGGTGCGGTTGGTGCTCTCGTGCCCGGTGCGTTTGCCTTGTGGCGCATACTGGGTACAGCGAAATCAGCGGCCAGCATGGCTGGGAAATTTAGCGCTCGAAAAAACAGCCAAATGACCGAAGATGAAGCGCTTGATGTGCTCGGGCTGGATCAGGGCGCCAGCAAGGACGACATCAACGGTGCTTACAAGCGACTGATGGCCCAGTGCCATCCGGACAAGGGCGGTAGCGACTGGATGGCGGCCCAATTGAATGAAGCAAAGCAGGTTCTGACCAAGAAATAATTGATTGTAGCCTTGTCGGCGGATCGACCGAAGCCTTTACCGTTGACCTTTGCCCTTGCCACTGACATTTTACCCCAAATTTTTGACTTTCGAGGACATGATGACAGCTTATAATTTTGAACCTACAATTTTGCGCGAATATGATATCCGCGGCATCGTTGGCGACACATTGAGTGTTGAAGACGCATCGGCCCTCGGACGCGCCTACGGCACTACAGTGAAGCGGGCAGGCGGCACTAAAGTATGTGTAGGCTTCGATGGTCGTCTGTCGTCACCAGAGCTGTCTGGGGCACTAATGAAGGCCATAGCGTCCACAGGCGTTGATGTATGTTCAATCGGCCTTGCCGGTACGCCGATGCTTTATTATTCGGTATTTGAACTTGAGGCCGACGGCGGAGTGATGGTGACGGGTTCCCATAATCCGCCGAATTATAACGGTTTTAAGATGATGGTAGGCAAAAAGCCCTGTTATGGGGACGCCATTCAGGCGCTTGGAGCGCTTGCGGCAGAGGGTGACTTCGAAACCGGTAACGGCACTATTTCCGAAGTGGATGTGTTTGATGATTACATCGATCGACTGGTTCGTGATGTCGATATGCAAAACTTTAAAGTGGTCTGGGACCCGGCAAACGGATCAGCTGGGCCTGCAGTAGAGGCCTTGGTGAAACGGTTGCCCGGTGACCATATAGTTATCAACGGTGACGTTGACGGCACTTTCCCAAATCACCATGCCGATCCAACAGTGGAAGAAAATCTGCAGCAACTGAAAGATGTTGTAGCGCGAGAAGGCTTTGATATCGGACTGTCGTTTGATGGTGACGGTGATAGAATTGGTGCTATCGATAGCCAGGGCCGCGTTGTGTGGGGCGATCAGATGCTGGCCATTATGGCTGGTGAGCTGCTGAAAACCATCCCGGGCGCGCCGATCATAGCTGATGTGAAAGCCAGCCAGGCTCTTTTCGACCGAATATCAGAGCTGGGCGGGGACCCGGTTATGTGGAAAACTGGCCATTCGCTGATTAAGGCAAAAATGGTTGAACTCGGTGCGCCGCTCGCGGGTGAAATGTCGGGTCATATTTTCTACAAACATAAGTTCTACGGTCATGATGACGCGCTTTATGCGGGCATCCGTTTTTTAAATGCGATCACGGCTCAGGGTGGTAACCTTGACCAATTGAAGGACGGTTTGCCGCAAGCCATCAATACGCCGGAGTTGCGCTTCGATTGTGATGACTTGCGAAAATTCGAAGTTGTTCAAGAGGTTAAAGCGCGGCTGGAGGCCGCAGGAGCCAATATGTCAACGGTGGACGGTGTTCGTGTGTTAACCGATGATGGTTGGTGGCTGCTGCGGGCATCAAATACGCAGGCCGTGTTGGTGGCGCGCTGTGAGGCGTCCTCGGAGCAGGGTTTGGAGCGCTTGAAAGCGGCGCTTGTGGCCGCTCTGGCCGCGTCTAATGTTGAGGCACCTGAGCATTTTTAGCCCTGACAAACAGAGTTACAGGCGATCACAAGATTGGGATTCTCAATTTTCACCGCATCTTTACCCTTTTAGTAGAGGCTAAATGTATTACATTGGTTCTTAGTGATATTGCGGTTTTAAGTTAGTTTGGTTTCCGGAGGCCAGATGGCAGACGACGACAAAAATAATGGTGGTGACGACAAAGGCAATGGTACGGGGCTGTTAACGCGCACCGAAGCCAAGACCAAAAAGCCGTCGATGTATAAAGTTATTCTACTGAATGACGATTTTACCCCGATGGAATTTGTGGTCCATATCCTGCAACGGTTTTTCCGCATGACCATGGAGCAGGCAACGGATGTTATGTTGCAGGTCCATCAGCGTGGTGTTGGCGTTTGCGGTATTTTTACTTTCGAAGTTGCCGAGACCAAAGTTAATCAGGTGCTGGCCTTTGCCAAGCAAAATGAGCACCCGTTACAATGCACGCTTGAAAAAGAATAGTCGGCCGCGGGATTGAGCCATTGGGCTTTAAAAGCTTTATGAACCGCACCACATGTTGGGAACCGGGATTAACCAGTTAGAGTAGAGGACGAGCAGATTGCCAAGTTTTTCGCCACACCTTGAAGAAACACTGCACCGAGCACTGAATGAAGCCAATGAGCGTAGCCATGAATATGCGACGCTTGAGCATCTGTTACTGTCGCTCTTAAGTGACCCGGAAGCACTGGCAGTTCTGCGAGCTTGTGATGTAGATGTGGATGTGTTGCGTAAAGAGATTGTCACGTATCTCGATGACGACATGGAAAACCTAAAAATTGAAACAGAGGGCCTGGAAGCCACGCCTACAGCGGGCTTTCAGCGTGTTGTGCAGCGAGCACTGTTGCATGTTCAATCTTCTGGCCGCGAAGAAATGACGGGTGCCAATTTGCTGGTAGCATTGTTTTCCGAACGTGAAAGTCATGCGGTTTATTTCCTGCAAAGCCAGGATATGACCCGGCTGGACGCGGTTAGCTATATTTCCCACGGCATCGCCAAAGTGCCAGACAGAAATGAAGATCGGCCTGTTCGGGGCGCCAGTGAAAATGAAGGTGAGCAGAAATCCGCTGAGGGCGCTGAGTCCAGTCAAAAAGCTGATACAGCGCTTGACGCTTACTGCGTTAACCTGAACGATAAAGCCCGTGACGGAAAAATTGATCCGCTTATTGGCCGAGCGCAGGAACTTGAACGCGCCGTTCAAATATTGTGTCGCAGAACGAAAAACAATCCGCTTCTTGTCGGGGACCCGGGCGTTGGCAAAACCGCTATCGCAGAGGGTCTGGCGCGCCGCATTGTGGAAGAAGATGTCCCTGAAGTTTTGCTAACCTCGACTATTTTCTCACTTGATATGGGCGCTTTGCTTGCCGGGACCCGCTACCGGGGTGACTTTGAAGAGCGGCTGAAGGCTGTTGTGAAAGAACTGGAATCTACCGAGCATTCTGTCCTGTTTATTGATGAAATTCATACGGTTATCGGCGCAGGTGCAACCTCGGGTGGGGCTATGGACGCCTCGAACCTGTTGAAGCCAGCCCTTGCGAGCGGCTCTATTCGCTGTATGGGGTCGACAACATATAAAGAGTTCCGCAGTCATTTTGAAAAAGATCGGGCATTGCTGCGGCGTTTTCAAAAAATCGACATTAATGAGCCGTCCGTTGGCGATACGATCAAAATATTGAAAGGCCTGAAGCCTTACTATGAAGAACACCACGGGGTGCGCTATACGGCGGAAGCGATAAAAACAGCTGTTGAGCTTTCGGACCGTTATATTTCGGACAGAAAATTGCCTGACAAAGCCATTGATGTTCTTGACGAAACCGGTGCCGCTCAGATGCTGGCTGCGCCTTCGAAGCGCAAAAAGACCATTGGTGTGAAGGACATTGAAAATGTGATCGCCATGATCGCCCGCATTCCGCCGAAAACGGTTAATCGGGATGAAAGCCGGACGATGAAAACGCTGGAATCTGACCTTAAGCGAGTCGTATTCGGGCAAAATACGGCGATCGAAGCGCTGTCAGCCGCGATTAAACTGTCGCGGGCTGGGCTCAGAGAGCCTGATAAGCCCATCGGGTCTTATCTGTTTGCCGGCCCAACGGGTGTTGGTAAAACCGAAGTTGCGCGTCAATTGTCTGACCTGCTCGGTGTGGAGCTCCACCGGTTTGATATGTCGGAGTATATGGAACGGCATTCGATTTCGCGTCTTATTGGTGCGCCTCCCGGGTACGTTGGTTTTGACCAGGGTGGCCTCCTTACCGATGCGGTTGATCAGCACCCGCACTGTGTGTTGTTGCTTGATGAAATTGAAAAGGCACACCCTGACTTGTTCAATGTGCTGTTGCAGGTGATGGACAACGGTGCGCTCACTGATCATAACGGCAAGAAGATTGATTTCCGCAATGTGATTGTGATTATGACCACAAACGCGGGCGCGCGGGATTTGAATAAATCTGCCATTGGGTTTGGTCGTGAGACCAATGACAGCGCCAGCGAGGAAGCAATCAAGGAATTTTTCAGCCCCGAGTTCAGAAACAGGCTTGATGCGATCGTATCCTTTGACTTCCTGCCGCCTGAAGTTGTTGAGCGCGTGGTAGAGAAATTTATCCTGCAGCTGGAATTGCAGCTGGCGGAACGCGGCGTGGAAATTTCTGTCGATGAAACGGCGAAAGCATGGCTGGCAAAACGCGGTTATGACCGTTTGTATGGGGCGCGCCCACTTGCGCGCGTGATACAGGAAAGCATCAAGAAGCCGCTCGCTGACGAGTTGTTGTTCGGCAAACTAGCCAAGGGCGGTGAAGTGGTTGTGAAAACCAAGGGTGATGAGCTTACCTTTGAGATCACCGCGCACGCACCGGTGCCGTCGCAGAAGAATGCCACCGGGCCTTCGTCAGGCTCCAAAGTAAAAAAGCCAAAATCCGGCAAAGCGACTGAAAAAGTTAAATAGAGAAGTTAGCTTTGGGGGGTGGGTATGATTTCAACAGATCGGCTGATCCTCCGTGACTGGGCTGAAAGCGACAGTGCGCCATTTGCCGCGCTGAATGCGGATGCCGATGTCATGCGCTACTTTCCTGCACCCTTGGCCCGTGAAGCAAGCGACGCCGCCGCAAAGCGGTACCAGGCGCACATAAAGCTACACGGCTTTGGCCTTTGGGCAGTAGAACTCAGAAAAACCGGGCAGTTTATTGGCTTTATTGGGTTGCAATATTCGCCGGACTACCTGCCTTTTGCATCCGCCTGTGAGATTGGATGGAGGCTGGACAAAAGCGTGTGGGGGCAGGGCCTGGCACCTGAAGGTGCCCGTTCGGCGCTGGCTTATGCTTTTGCAACGCTGAAGGCCGAAAAGGTAATTTCCATCACAGCCAGTATCAATAAACCGTCCATGCGTGTGATGGAAAAAATTGGAATGCAAAGGGTACATGGCGGTGATTTTGATCATCCGAAGGTGGACGTGGGCCATTCCGGTCGGCAGCACGTATTGTACCAGCTACGACCACACCAAATTATTGTGTCTTAAAAGGAGTGCGGGCTGCGAGATACTCGACCTCCGCGTCGACGTCTTGTCCTTCGACCGTTAGAAATCTCTCCAAGGCATCCCGGAACTGTGGGTCTGGTATCCAGTGGGCACTATAAGTTTTCACCGGCTCATATCCGCGCGCAATTTTGTGTGGCCCTTGTGCTCCCGCTTCCACAGTTTTTAGGCTGCGGCTGATTGCATAATCAATCGCCTGATAATAGCAGGTTTCAAAATGCAAGAACGGCTGGTCTTCAGTGCAGCCCCAATAGCGGCCATAGAGCGTATCTGGCCCGAGAAAATTAATCGCTCCAGCAATATATTTTCCGTCGCGGCTGCACATGAACAAAAGGATGTTTTCAGGCATGCTATCGTGAATTTGGGCAAAAAACTCGCGGTTCAGATAAGGCTGCCCCCATTTCCGCATGCCTGTGTCCTGGTAAAATAGATAAAACTGATCAAGATGCGCCTCGGTAATATCTGTCCCGTGTAACTGTTCGATCTGAATGTCGCCTGCAAGCGCCGCGCGGCGTTCCTTCCTAATTTGTTTTCTCTTGCGACTGCTAAGCGCTTCGAGAAAATCATCGAACGAATTATAGCCATTATTGTGCCAGTGAAATTGCTGGTCGGTTCGTAGCAGAAAGCCCTTTTCCTGGGCTAGAGACGCCTCTGGTTCCGGCAAAAAAGTCAGATGAGCTGACGACAGGCCCAGCTGTTTGGTGGCTTCTGTTACTGCTTGCAGTAAGCCCGCTTTTCCAGCCTTGTCTGCGTTTGGTTTTAGAAGCAAGCGGGGGCAAGTTACCGGTGTGAAAGGAACAGAGGACTGTAGTTTTGGATAGTAGGCTCCGCCCGCATTCTCAAATGCGTGAGCCCATGCATGGTCAAACACATATTCGCCAAATGAATGCGATTTTAAGTAGCAAGGCAAGAAACCTAGCACCGTTCCGCCCTGGTTGGTTAAGCGAATATGATAGGGCTGCCAGCCGGTTTCAGCAGTGGCGCATCCGGATGCCTCGAGCGCCTTTAGGAAGGCGTGTTTTAAAAACGGATTGCCTTCGGTGCATGCATCCCACTCAGCAGCGTCTATGTCTTTTATAGAGCCGATTATTTCGGCGCTGAAAGGCTGCGCCTCTGGCAAGGGATATCTCCTGTTTGTACCGTAAATTATGAATTTACGACGGCAGGCTTTTCAAAAATTAACGCATCGGCATGTTTGCGCCCAATTTCTTCAAATTTCTTGTCTCTAACCGTCCAGGTCAAAAGTGGCTTTCCCTTTTTACGCCAGCGCTCACAAAAACTGTTTGGCAACAGGTTGATGTCGCAGGCGAGAAAGTCAGGCTTGGTTTTGTTTAGCCAATAAGGAACGGCGAGCCGGTTTTTCCACTGGAGTAGCGTTTCACGGCCAACCACAATGCCGCGTGGATATTTCGGCATATATTGTTTGAACCAGGCAACGATACGCGGATCAAAACTCATTACAGCTACGGGGCCTTTATATCCCTCAAAACAGTGCCGCACTCCGGCACATACTTTTTGAATGTCATTGTGTGAGGGCGATTTTAGCTCGATAAAAAGCGGCACTTCACCGTCGATGACGTCCATAATTTCCGGCAATGTTGGAATGCCAGCACCACTGTTACCTACTTCCAGCGCTTTCAGTTGTTTAAAGCCCCACTGTGCGACCGGGCCTTCGCCAGGGGTCAGGCGTTCAAGCGTGTTGTCATGATAAACCATGATGATATCGTCGGCCGAGGTGCGGACATCAATTTCGGCCGCATAACCTGCCTCTTTGGCTGCAGATATCGCAGCAACTGTATTTTCTTCTGCGGCAGTGCCAGTTTCAAACAAGCCCCGGTGGGCAATGTCAAATTCTGTGAGCCAGGGAAAGATTCTGTCTTGTTTTTTTGCCATGATTTGAACCCGCTGGCTTCTTTGCCATTAAACTTTGTCGGTGGTTAAGACTGTATCTCTACAAGCGCGTCAATCTCTACTGGTACATTGAGGGGCAGGGCGTTAACACCAACAGCTGACCGGCTGTGTCGACCTGCGTCGCCAAATATATCCACCATCAGGTCACTCGCCGCGTTAATGATTTGTGGTTGACCACCAAAGCCGTCCGTACAATTGACAAACCCGCCCAGCTTCACAATGCGTTTCACACGGTTCAGGTCGCCGTCACATGCTGCTTTCAACTGCGCAACGATGTTCAGAGCGCATAGGCGGGCTGCAGCGCAAGCGTCTTCCACACTTACCTCAGCATTGACCTTACCAACAAAGGCGATTTTGCCGGCCTTGATCGGGACTTGCCCGGAAACGCTCACCAGCCCTCCTGTGACAACAAATGGAACATAGTTGGCAACGGGTGCAGCAGCTGTTGGAATATCAATGCCGAGCTCGGTTAGTCTTTCTTCAATCCTCATGGATTGGCCCCCTTAACACTGTAAAACCTATTAGACTTAGGTGTTAAAACCTTAGTCATATGCTGATGGTATAGCAAATAAGACATTCATAAAAAAGGGGCTCAGTTGGCCCCTGTTTCATTTATTTTGCATTATTTATGCGCAACCCAAATGACGCCCTTTGCGGGTCTCTTTGTCATGATACATTGCCTTATCGGCTGCCTCTATGAGATCGGTTGGGTCTGTCTTGCCGTCGAAATGTTGTATCCCGATGGAGCAGCCTACACTGATTTTCTTACCAGCGTAATTGACAACGCTGTTGTTAATCTCTCGCTGGAGCGTACGCAGGCGGGCCCTGCCTTGGTTTCCATTACACCGGCTGAGGATCATGGCAAACTCATCGCCTGCAATGCGAGCAACTGTATCTTCCGGACGAATATGATTTTTCAGGCATTTCGCGACATGTCTTAGCACAGCATCTCCGGCGGTGTGGCCGTAGATATCGTTGATATCCTTAAATTTATCCAGGTCGAGGAAGCCTAGCACACCTTGTTCCTGGTGCCGCGCTGCGGATGCCAAGGTCTTGCCAAGAGCATTTCGCAGGCCCCGACGGTTAGGGATTCCAGTTAATTCGTCAGTTACAGACAATTGCTCGAGGAAAGAAATGCGATCATCTTGTTCCGCCATGCGCTGTTCGGCTGCTGCGGCGTAACTTAGAACCTCGGTGATTAATTGCCAGCCATCGCTGTCAAACTTCATTTCTGCATTCGCGGCTGTGCGCATCAATTTACCGGCAAGGTTGTTTACGTATGGGTTTATTTCTGCCCGTTCTTTGAGCTTGTCGGCGCTTTGGTCAATCATGTTTCTCTCCTGCGAAAAGTTCACCGTTGAGAATAAGCAAATGCTATGCCACCATGAGGTACCGTTAAGTTATTGTTTTATATAGAAAAATTAGTTGTTGTTTTTCTTTTCGGCAGTTTCTGCCGTCTTGAACCCGCGCCCTTTGCCTACTGCCGACTTTCCGTATCGGTTCTTGAGTTTATCCATCGCGCGTTCGGCGTTCGCTTTTCGGGTACGAATGGGTTCCACTAAATCAGGTTGGTCCGCCTCTGACAGCGGCCTGAACCCACTGACGCCTATGCCGATCAATCGGTACGGGCTGCCGTCAATAAGCGGTTTCAAAAGCGCGCTGCCTACTTCGAATAAAATTTCCGCAAGCTGGGTCGGCGCGTCTAACGTGCGAGACCTGGTGATCAGCCTGTGCATGCTGGTTTTCATTTTTAGGGTGATTGTAGCGCCTGCCAACTCTTTGTGTTTCAGGTCCGCAGCAACATTTTCACACAGTGACCATAGCTTTTTCTCCAAAGCTTCATAGGACGTAAGATCACGCGCCAATGTTCGCTCGGAAGATACACTTTTTACGCCTGACCCGGTTTCAACGCGCCGCCTATCGATCCCACGCGAGAGCCTGAAAAGTCTTTGGCCGGTTTCGCCGTATCGCCTTATTAAGGTGGCTTCGTCCATTTCCTGAAGCTGGCTTATCTGGCTTAGGCCGTCTTTCGCCAGTGTTTTGGCCGACTTGGCGCCTATGCCGTAGATACGGGTGATTGGCAGCGTCGCCAATAGTGACTTTGCATCTTCTTCGCCGATTACAGTAAAGCCGCGCGGCTTGTCCATATCAGATCCAAGTTTGGCGAGGAATTTGTTAGGTGCTAAGCCGATTGATACAGTGATGCCGAGGTCGCTTTCGATCTCGTCTGCCAGCTTGGCCAAAAGGACGGCAGGCGGCGCTTTATGGAGCTTTTCCGTGCCGGAAAGGTCCATAAAGGCTTCGTCAACCGAAAGCGGTTCAACAAGCGGCGTGAGCGACCGCATCTTGTTTTTGACTGCCTTACCAACCTCGCTGTAGCGCTTCATGTTTGGACGCAGGATAACCGCGTCCGGACAAAGCTTTTTGGCCTTATACATTGGCATGGCCGAGCGAACCCCCGACATGCGCGCTATGTAACATGCTGTGGAAACCACCCCTCGTGTCTCCCCACCGATGATAAGGGGACGCGATGCATATTCCGGGTTGTCGCGCTTTTCTACGGCTGCGTAAAAAGCGTCACAGTCCATATGGGCGATAGACAGTTGAAATAATTCGGGGTGGGAAATTACACGAGGGCGGTCGCATTCTGGACAAAGGCTTTCGCCGAAAAATGTGTGAAAGCAAGTTCGGCATAAAACCGGGGCAGGACTGGCTGTCGAATTTAAGGCCATAGCCAGGCTGCTCCCCGGACACCACTGCTGTCTCCAAATTTTGCTTTTGCAAATGTGGTCCGGCATTTGGAGGGTAAAATATGGTTCGTGGTTAGGTCGGGCAATTCATTATAGATTCTGTCAATGTTGGAAAGTCCGCCGCCAAAAACAATACAGTGTGGGTCAAAGCTGTTGATAATCGCGCCGAGTGCGGCAGACAGTCGCTCAAGAAAGCGGTCAACTGCAGCAATTGCTTCAGGTTCGTCGCTTACGGCGATTTCCTGAGCGGACAGGTTCGAGTTATTTTGTTTATTGTATTCTCGTGCCACTGCGGGGCCTGATATCCAAGTCTCAACACAGTTGACACGTCCGCAAAAACAAGTGCGCACAGGACCGGGCTGGTAGAGAGGGTTGTGGCCCCATTCCCCCGTCAATGCATTGGGGCCGGTTAGCAGCTGTCCATGGGCCACGAAGCCGCCCCCAACCCCTGTACCCAAAATAACGCCAAAAACTGTATCAAAGCCTTTCCCCGCGCCGTCCTTGGCCTCAGACAGCGCGAAGCAGTCTGCGTCATTTGCCAGTCGCACGGGTTTGCCCAGCGTGTTTTGTAGGTCAGAAGCCAGGTTTTTTCCGTTTAGGCATGTTGTATTGCAATTTTGCATGATGTTACCGAGCGGGCTGATTGATCCAGGTGCGCCGATACCGATGGCTCGAGCTGCGTCGGTGGATTCTTCAAGCGATGAAACCAGCGCTTTGATCGCGCCAAGGATGGCTTCGTAGCTGTTTTGTGGTGTTTCGGTGCGCTCGCGGCGCAGAATGTCATTATTGTCGTCCATCGCAATGGCTTCAATTTTTGTGCCACCCAAATCAATGCCAACGCGCATATTAAACCTCCAAAAGTTCCAGCAAGTGAGATTTGACCTGTTGCCAGTCGTCGATTCGAACATGAGCATCTGGCGCTTTGTCGATCATTTTCGCAAGTCTTGGATCGCCGACAAAATGGACCCGGTGACTGGCGGGGCAATGTTCGGCGGCAGAGCTATGTTGCGGCGGTAGATCATCGATAAAGACGGTTTTCTCTGTGGTTGCCTGCATGAATTTACGGATCATGGGACCTTTGTCACCTTTGTTAGCAATTACTGGAAACCCAATGCCAAGTTTCGCCAGGTTTTTTTGGCGTCGTGCGCGACAATTTTCAGGCACATTGCTGAGAATTGCAATTTGATAATATTCCGATAAAGCAGCCAAACCCTTGGCCGCCCCTGGCACCGCCACCATATCATCAACGCAGTCTTCAAAAAATGAGCCCAGTAAACCTTTCACTTCGTTTGCTGGGGCAACCTCTCCGGACTGCAAATCATAAACATTGCCCGTCAGGCGAAAGCTGGTCAGCCTAAGTTCAAAACCTTTACTCACGAAATATACTTCGAGCCGTTCGACAAATCGCAGCAGCACTTCGTCTGCATCAACAAGCAGAACTGGCCGGTTTGGATTTAGTGATGACAAAATTTCTTCTGCAATAGTCATTTTACCATTCCTGACCTACACCTCCACCGAGAGCTCGCCACGCGGCTACAAGGTTTTCCGGTTGAACTTTTAATTCCGCAGCACAGTCAATCAGGTCAGGTTCATGCATCACCAAAAATTCAAGAGCACTTGTCAAAAAGTCCTGTGATTGCAGGTTTGCCCTCAGTTCATCAGGCGTAAATCCAGAAAGGGCAAGGAAGCGGTCCCGTAATGCATCATCACCCAGAAAGTACGCAACAGCGCTGAGGGCAAGGGAAATTGCAGTTTCGTGATGCATTTTGAACAAAATTCCCCAAATAAATTACAGGTTTGTTTGCAAATATTAATAGGTCGTTAAACACGTGATTGGTATCACTAAGGAAGCGATTCACAAAAAAAGTGAATTAACTCCCTTGTCGGGCTTGTGTTTTCGTAGGAAGCGCGCCTATTGTTTCAAAGAGGGAATTGGTTAGATAGTCCAAAGAGGGGCAGCAATCATATGGGTAAAAAAATCCTGATTGTCGAAGACAACGAATTAAATATGAAGTTGTTCTGTGATCTTCTTGAAGCGCACAGCTATGAGACAATCCAAACACGGGATGGTATGGCTGCGCTTGATTTGGCGCGGGAGCATACACCTGACCTGATTTTGATGGATATCCAGTTGCCTGAAGTTTCTGGCCTTGAAGTTACCAAGTGGCTGAAGGAAGACGAAGACCTGCGGAAAATCCCGGTTGTTGCGGTGACAGCATTTGCAATGAAGGGTGATGAAGAGAAAATCCGCGAAGGCGGCTGCGAGGCCTATATCGCAAAACCAATCTCTGTGGGTCACTTTCTTGAGACAGTGAAACAGTTTGCAGGGTAGTGACTAATGACAGCTCGGGTGCTGGTGGTTGACGATGTCCCACCGAACGTCAAGCTTCTGGAAGCGAAGCTAACAAGCGAGTATTTTGACGTTTTAACTGCGTTTAGCGGACCTGAGGCGCTTGATGTTATCAGCCGCGAACACCCTGACATAATTCTGCTCGACGTTATGATGCCCGGTATGGATGGTTTTGAAGTCTGCCGTCGCATAAAAGGCGACCCAGCCACAGCGCACATTCCAGTGGTGATGGTCACCGCGCTTGATCAGCCCTCTGACCGTGTAGCGGGGCTAGAGGCAGGCGCGGATGATTTTCTAACCAAACCTGTGCAGGACCTGGCGCTGTTTGCGCGCGTAAGGTCGCTCGTACGCCTCAAGGTGATGATGGATGAGCTCAGGAACCGGGAAGCGACCGGCGCCAATCTGGGTTGGGACAACGAAGAAGATGCGCTCATGGAGATTGCCGTACCTGATGACGGCGCCATCCTGATTGTTGACGAGCAAGAACGTGTGATGGAGCGAATTGCCCGAGCATTAGACGGTGTTGGTGAGCTGACATTCATCGCCGGCGGCGACGACGCAGCCGAGCGCGCACGAGAGAAAAACTTCGATTTGATTATTGTGTCACTGACGATGCGCAATACAGACGGTCTGAGGGTCTGTTCAAAATTACGCTCCTTTGAAGAAACACGACATGTACCGATTTTGGTGATGGTTGATGACGGCAATACAAAATTGCTGGTGCGCGCACTGGAAATGGGCGTCAATGATTATGTGGTGCGCCCCGTGGACAGAATGGAGTTTCTGGCCCGCGTCAAAACCCAGCTCAAGCGGAAGAGATACGCTGACAAGCTCTGGGAGAATTTTCACCTTTCCATGCAGCTTGCCACAACGGATGCGGTTACCGGCCTCTATAACCGACACTACCTTACAAGCCACATGGAAACCCGCCTTCAAGCGGCGCAAAGCAGCGGAAAGCCGCTTTCTGTTCTGATGATGGACATAGACCATTTTAAAATAGTCAACGACACCTACGGCCATGCCGCAGGTGATATAGTATTGAAAGAGTTTGCCAAGCGCATGGCTAAGAACATCAGGGGGGTTGATCTGGCCGCGCGCTATGGCGGAGAAGAATTCGTAGTGATGATGCCCGAAACGCCAACCGACTGGGCCTATATGATAGGTGACCGACTGCGCCAGGAAGTTTGCGAGAATAAATTTGAGGTTGGTTTGCCATCCGGGCCGATAGAAATAAGTGTTTCAATCGGCGTGGCAACAAGTGAAGAGGGGCAAAGCCCGTCGCAATTGTTGGCTGAGGCAGACAGGGCGCTCTACGCGGCGAAGGCCGGTGGGCGTAACAAGGTTATCATTGCCGGTGACGAGGTCACATAGGCTTTTGCCCAAAAAAAACGCCGCATCCATAAGAAGCGACGTTTCGATCGACCTAACAAAATATCCAAAATCTATTTGATTTTAGATTCCTTGAATTCTACGTGCTTACGTACAACAGGGTCATATTTACGCTTGACCATTTTCTCAGTCATTGTACGCGGGTTCTTCTTGGTTACATAGTAATAACCAGTGTCCGCGGTGCTAACGAGCTTGATCTTTATGCTGGACGGCTTAGCCATCTTGTTAACTCCGACAAATAAAATTTCTGACCGCAAATGCGACCTTCGTGAGCGCGCAAAATACCGTCAAGTGTTCATAAGTCAAGGGCTGATTGAATACTGTTGCAATTTTTTCGCATCGTTAAAACACAAGGCCAATTTTAAAAACTATTTTCAATTGCTAACCGACAAGTAACCTTTTATGTGCGACAAAGGTCCCAAGTGAAATCTAAAGGTAAATTATGGCCATGATGGATAATGATCTCGTTGCTGAATTGCGGAATGAAGCGATTGATACAGTCGAAGACCGACTACACAATTTACAGGAAGCAATAACCGAATTTCAAAACGGTGTAATCCAGGCAGAACCAGCACTTGCAACGGTGCGTCTTGAGGCTCATTCGTTGAAAGCCGTGGCTGCGAGCTTCGATATGAAAGCGCTCAAGGTTGTATGCCACAGGTTTGAGGATTATTTTTTCAACGTTACCAGCTTGCAGGAAGAAAATTGTCGAGACATCCTGTATTTTGCGGACCGGATGGCCGAGTGCCTGGAAGCTTTTAGCAAGGACAGTGACATAGATGTTTCCCAGCTTATGCGGAAGTTGCCGAATAAGGGCGGCTTTAACGTTGGCGATGTCATGGTTTCGGAAATCGAAGTGATGCTGGTGATGGAACCAGGTACCGCAACAAAAATTGTCACGCGTGAACTTTTGGAGTGCGGCTACCGAATGATAAATGTAGCGTCCACTATGGATGCGATTCAGCTTATCCCTGCGATGAAGCCGGATGCTGTCATTGTTTCAAATGTTATGCCAGAGCTTTCGGGCATTGATTTGGCGTGCGCTCTTAGAGCAATGCCGACAACACGGAATGTCCCCGTTGCACTTATAGCGACGTCACAAAAAGAAAAATTCAAAGATTTGCCTGATAGCGTTCCGGTGCTTCGCAAAGGGTCAAAGTTTGCAGATGATGTCGCTGATGTATTTATGAAGCTTGGTATTCTGTAGCTTCAGCATGAATTGCTAATGACCTTCAGCGCCGTCGTCTTCCACCGGGCCTGCCGCCACTTTTTCCTCCGCCTCTCGCCGGTTGGCGTTTTCCTGGCTTTGAGCGCCGAGGAGCGTTTCTTCTCCCCCCTGCTTGGCCAGCTTCCGTGATTAACTCCAGTTTCAAGCCACCGGTAAATCGATTGGCTTCAGCCAGTCGTACATCAACTTTGTCACCGAGCTTGAACTCCTGGCCCCATCGCTCGCCCACCAAACGGTGGTTTTCGGCGTCCAGCGCATAATAGTCGTCGCCGATGGCGGATATGGGGATCAGGCCGTCGCCGCCAGAGGGCTCAAGCGAAACAAAGAGCCCAAATCGTGTGACACCAGAAATACGCCCAATAAACTCGTCACCTATCCGCTCGGCGAGATAGGATGCCATATAGCGATCTGTCGAATCGCGTTCTGCCGCCATGGCGCGCCGTTCAGTATTCGAAATTTGTTCGCCAATCTCAGGCATGTCCGATACTTCACGGTCTGTAAGGCCGTCTTCGCCCAGCTTTAATGCCCGGATGAGGCCGCGATGGACAAGCAAGTCGGCATAGCGGCGAATGGGCGAGGTAAAATGGGCATAGCGCACCAGCGCAAGACCAAAGTGTCCTTCGTTCTCAGGAGCGTAATAAGCTTGCGTTTGGCTGCGAAGGATCACGTCATTCACCATCTGCTCGTGCGGTGTGTCCTTCACATTTTTCAAGATGCCATTAAAAAGCCGTGGCTGCATAACATTGCCCTTGGCCAAGTTCAGCTCAAGTGACCGAAGAAATTCTCGTAGGCTTTCAAGTTTGTCATGGGGTGGCACTTCATGCACCCGGTACATAGCGGGCACGCGGTGTTTCTCTAGCTCTTCAGCTGCGCATACGTTGGCCGAGACCATAAATTCTTCAACCAGTCGGTGGGCATCCAGCCGTTCACGAAGCGCGACGTCTTTCACATAACCGTTTTCATCAAGCAAAATTTTGCGCTCAGGCAGGTCCAGTTCAAGTGGCGCGCGTTTTCCTCGTGCGATAGTAAGGGCGTTATAGGTCCCGTAGAGCGGCTTGAGCACTTTTTCCAGCAGGTCAGCTGTCGTTTCGTCAGTTTGGCCATCAATGGCCGCCTGAGCTTGCTGGTACGTGATGTTTGCATGGCTATTCATCAAGCCGCGCATAAACCTGTGCCGCAGCTTTTTACCGCCTTTGTCGAACCAGATTTCTAGCGCCATGCAGGCCCGGTCCTGGCCGGGTTTCAAGCTGCACAGGCCCGCGGAGAGGGCTTCTGGCAACATGGGGACAACGCGGTCTGGGAAATAGCAGCTGTTGCCGCGCTTAAGCGCCTCCCGGTCCAGGCTGCTCTCTGGCTGAACATAATGTGCGACATCAGCAATAGCGACAAGTACGTGCCAGCCGCCTTCGTTAGAGGGGTCTGGGTCGGCTTCGGCCCAAATGGCATCGTCATGATCACGTGCATCGGCGGGATCAATGGTGATAAGCGGGATGTCACGAAGGTCAATGCGGCTCCCGAGAGCGACGGGCGCTGCCGCATCCGCTGCTTTTAACACCCGCTCGGGAAACTCGTTTGGAATATCGTGTGTATGAATGGCGATCATGCTGATAGATTTAGCAGAGGCCATATCACCTAAGCGTTCTTTAACTCGGGCCCTTTTGGGGCCACCGGACCGGCGTCTGCTTTTGACAGGTTCGGCAGAGACAAGCTCACCGTCCTGCGCACCGCCTACATCATCGCGGTCTACCCAGTACTCGTCGCGGTTTCTCTTGTCGGTAGGCAGAATGCGGCCACCTTCATGGGTGCCTTGGTAAACTCCCAAAATGGCGGAAGGCGCGGCATGCAGCATTTTGATAATGTCGGCACGGTAAATCGGCGGCTCGTCTTTGATAGGTGTCAATCTCGCAAGTGCGCGGTCACCGCCGCCCATTGCCGATCCACGACCACCTCTCTTTGTGCTTATATATATGGTCGGTGCGTCACCGTCGCCTTGCCAGTTAACAGGGCGAGCCATTGGGTCGCCGTGCTTGTCGGTGCCGGCATATTCAATGATTTGCACATTGGGGAGCCGGTCTGCGGGTCGCAGCGCACGCGACTGGTCTTTAGCAAGCAGCCCGTCTTCGGTAAGTTCTCGCAAAAGCTTTTTCAGCTGAACTTTATCAGGCCCTTTTATGCCAAAGGCACGGGCAATTTCGCGCTTAGTGACTTTCCCGCGGTAATCGCGGATGAATGCCAAAATATCATCTTTGGAGGGGAATTTCCCCAAACGCTCTTTAGGTGACAATGATTTGCTCTTATAGGGCGCCCCTTAGGACGCCTTTTTTTTGGTTGCAGCCTTCTTTTTGGCTGGTTTTTTCTTGGCCGCTTTTTTGCGTGCAGGTTTCTTTTTTGCCGCTTTGGCTGCGATCCATTCAAGCGCTTGTTCTAGTGTAACTGCTTCAGGCTCGGTGCCCTTTGGCAGCGTGGCATTTGTGCGCTTATGGTTCACGTAAGGGCCGTAACGGCCGTCGAGTACGCGAATGGCTTCGCCGTCATCCGGGTGTGTGCCCAGGTCTTTGAGAACGGTTTTGCCGCCGCCTTTTTTTGCCGCTTGATCAGCGATCAGGGCAACCGCGCGGTTCAGGCCCACAGTAAATACTTCCTCGCTTGAGGAAAGCTTTGCGTATGTGCCGTCGTGGGCCAAATAGGGGCCATAGCGGCCGATTGCACTGGTGATTGGTTTGCCGGTTTCTGGATGAAGCCCGATTTCCAGAGGCAATGAAAGTAATTGCAGGGCTTTGGCCAAGTCGATAAGCCCGGCGTCCATGTCCTTCGGGATGCTAGCTCGCTTTGGTTTTTCGCCTTTGACGGCTTCACCAACCTGGATATAGGGGCCAAAGCGACCAGATTTGACGTGAATTTCTTCGCCCGTTTCGGGATCAGTACCCAAGGGGCCTGCGTCCTCACCGTTACCGTCAGCCTCGTCACCTTTCGAACCAAACTGGCGCGTATAGCCGCATTCCGGGTAATTAGAACAACCAACAAAGGCGCCATAACGGCTTGTCTTTAATCCGAGCCTACCATCTTCACAAGATGGGCATTTGCGAGCCTCGTCGTTATTCTCAAAGAGCATTGGGCCGAGATATTCATCAAGCGCGTCAATAACAACCGAATTTCTGACGCCAAGAATTTCTTCGGTTTTTGGCTTGAACGCCTCCCAAAAATCACGAAGGAGTTTCTTCCAGTCACCTTTGCCTGCCGAAACTGCGTCGAGCTGACCTTCAAGATCAGCAGTGAAATCATATTCCACATAGCGCGGGAAGAAATTTTCGAGAAAAGCAGTTACCAAACGCCCTTTATCTTCAGGGACAAAGCGGTTGCGGTCCATCAGCACGTATGAACGGTCGCGAAGCACTGTTAGTACTGATGCATAAGTGGACGGACGACCAATGCCCAGTTCTTCCATACGCTTCACTAGGCTTGCTTCGGTAAAGCGCGGGGGTGGGTCGGTGAAATGCTGGCGCGGTGATACCGTCTCGAGCGAAACAAGTTCGCCCTCCTGCATTGCAGGCAGCAGTGATTCTTTGTCATCTTTTTCGTCGTCTTTACCTTCCTGATAAACGGAAAGAAAGCCGTCGAACAAAATTACAGTTCCGGTCGCGCGTAGCTCCGCAGAATTATCCATATTCATTATGGTAACGGTTGTGCGCTCCATTTGCGCACTTTCCATCTGACTTGCCGTGGTGCGGCGCCAAATTAGCTCATAGAGTTTCTTTTCGTCCGCATCGAGTACGCTCGCGATGTCTGTTGGGCGGCGCATAGGGTCAGTTGGGCGAATGGCTTCGTGCGCTTCCTGCGCATTTTTGGCTTTTGTCTTATAAATACGCGGGCTGTCCGGCAGATATTTCGCACCGTACCGGTTTTCAATCATGCCGCGCGTGGCATTCAATGCCTCCTGAGCGATGCCTACACCGTCCGTACGCATATAGGTTATCAAACCCGTAACTTCACCGCCAATGGGCTTGCCTTCATATAAGGCTTGGGCAACACGCATTGTTTTTTGGGCATTGAAGCCAAGTTTGCGGGCTGCTTCCTGTTGAAGCGTTGATGTCGTGAACGGTGGTTGAGGATGCCTGCGGGCGGGCTTGCGCTCTACTGACTGCACCTTGTGCGGTGCTTGTTTGGCAAGGTCGGTCGCTGCTGTAGCCAATTCCTCGTTTTCAAGCGAGTATTTCGTAAGCTTTTCGCCTTTAAGGGCAAATAGGCGCGCTTTAAAAGCGTCGCCGCTAGCGCTGTTCAGCGCAGCCTCAACAGACCAATATTCGCGTGCAGTGAAAGCTTCAATTTCACTTTCTCGCTCACAGATCAAGCGGAGCGCAACAGACTGAACACGGCCAGCGGACCGCGCGCCTGGTAGCTTACGCCACAATACAGGTGAAAGTGTAAAGCCCACTAGATAGTCAAGGGCCCGCCTTGCCAGGTAGGCGTTCACCAGTTCTTGATCAAGATCGCGCGGCTCTGCCACAGCCTTTATGACTGCAGACTTTGTGATTTCATTGAAAACGATGCGTTTAACATCCACATCCTTGAGTGCTTTCTTTTTTGCAAGAACCTCAAGTACATGCCAGCTAATAGCTTCTCCCTCACGGTCGGGGTCAGTTGCGAGATACAGTTTGTCTGAACCTTTAACCGCTTTGGCAATATCTGCCAGACGTTTTGAGCTATCACGGTCAACCACCCAGTCCATGGCAAAATCTTCGTCAGGCTTCACAGAGCCATCTTTTGCGGGCAAGTCTCTTACATGGCCAAAACTGGCCAACACAATGTAATCTTTACCAAGGTATTTGTTGATTGTTTTGGCCTTGGCGGGCGATTCTACAATGACAACATTCATACGGGAGATAGTCCTTGTTAACTGTGTAACAGCGCATAAGAAACGCTCAAACCTAGCTCTCACCTAGTTGGAAGCTCGCTTGAATGCAATGAGATTATTCGTTTTTTATTGAAATACGGCTGTATTTTCCTCCGGCATGACGCATCACTTCTCCGGAAATTTCCAACATTGTAAACTCGCTAAGGAGGGTTTCTGCCTGTATGCCCGATAGGCGCACCAGCTCATCAATATGGATTGGCGAGGGGCTTAATAGCGACAGAATATCTGACGTTGGTGTAGATAAGGCCTTTTGTGCGGGTAAGGGTATGGTTGTTCTGGTCGCAGGTGCTTTTGTTACGCTTGGGGACTTGGCCGAACGCAGTAGAGGCATGGTCTCATATTCGTTGATAATATCTTCGGCGGATTGTACAAGCACCGCTCCGTCCCTTATTAATTTGTTGCCGCCCTGCGCACGGGGGTCCAGTGGTGAGCCGGGAACGGCGAATACATCTCTATTATGGTCAGCCGCGTAGCTTGCAGTAATCAAGGAGCCTGAGCGTAAGGCTGCTTCAACAATCAATATCCCTTTTGAGAGACCGGATATAATTCGATTTCGGCGCGGGAAGTGGCGTGCCAGCGGCTTGGTCCCAGGTGCCATTTCGCTAACGGTTAGGCCTGTTTCCATAATGTTTTCATACAGAGTTTTATTTTCGGGTGGATAAATAACATCTATGCCGCCAGCAAGGCATGCAATCGTTCCTGTATCAAGGGATGCAGCATGTGCGGCAGTATCAATTCCGCGTGCAAGGCCAGATACGACGGTGAAATTGCTTTCACCGAGTTCACGACATATTTTTTGGACGATTTTGGCCCCGCCGGCACTGCAATTCCTAGCCCCGACAACGCCAATTGCTATTTTATTCAGGCACGTTTCGTTGCCGCGCACCATGAAGGCAGCAGGGGCGTCAGCGATTTCTGAAAGCAGGGCCGGATATCCCTCGTGGCCGACAAAAAAATAGCCTGCTTTAAGTGTAGTGGCGGCCTCCAGTTCCTCTTCGAGCGCTCTGTGAGGCGCGAGCTTGGTTTTTGCTGTTCCCTTTTTCGCTGCAGCCTCGAGCATGGCAACAGCTTCAATGGCGCTGCCTAGCTTCTGAACCAGCCGCTGAAATGAAACAGGACCAATCCCGTCTGATCTGACTAGCCGCAAGTGTGCGTATAATTCAGGCGACGATACAATTTGTTCCGCTGTAAAGCTCATGAGCTTACCGTGCTAGGCTAGGGCCGCGCTGTCAATACACGGGTTGCAACGCGCAACTATAAATTAGCCTTGCGCTTTCTTGCCGATCTTAGCTTCTTCGCCCCTCAATATCCGGCCAATGTTGTCTTTGTGCCTTATATAGATGACGAGCGTCATAAAGGCGATCGCAAGCCAACTGTCTGCGGCCACAATATAAAAGGTGTAGACGGGCGCTAATAATGCAGTGACTAGTGCGGCCAAAGACGACATACGGAACAATAGCGCGACGAGCAGCCATGTCCCCCCTGCGGCCAGTCCGAGATAAGGTGCCACAGCGAAGAGGGTCCCCATGAAGGTTGCAAAACCTTTGCCGCCCTTAAACCCTAAATATACCGGAAAGCAGTGCCCAACAAAAGCCGCGGTCCCTGCAATGGCGGCCAGATCTGGCCCAATGAAATAGCGAGTTACCAGCACCGCGATGGCCCCTTTGCCTGCATCCAGCAAAAGTGTGGCGAGTGCTAAATCCTTACGACCGGTCCTTAAAACGTTGGTGGCACCAATGTTTCCCGAGCCCATTTCCCGGATATCACCCAAACCAGCTATTTTCGTGAACACCAGTCCAAAGGGGACCGAGCCGAGCAGATAACTGGCAGCAATCACCAGAACGATATCGAGTGAAGGCATTTAAAAGTCTCCCGCGAACTGGGTTTCGCCACCAACGATTGTCTGCCATACTTTTCCTTGTACGGGCAGCGTATCAAAGGGCGTGTTTTTGGCCCCGGAATGCAATTTTTCAACATCTATGCGCCAGGGTCGGTCTGGGTCAAAAATGACGATGTCAGCAGCCTTGCCTGTTTTAAGAGTGCCTCCTTCTAACCCCAGAAGCGCTGCGGGTGCGATGGTTAGCGCCCGGAGCACGGTGGTTAGGTCGACTTTGCCTGCATGCACGGGCGCCAACGCCAAAGGCAGCAGGGTTTCAAATCCGATGATGCCATGAGCCGCTTGGGCGAAAGGAAGGCGCTTTACATCTGCGCTTCTTGGGTCGTGGTCACTTACCAATGTATCGATGGTGCCATCCGCAACACCTGCGACGAGGGCAAGGCGGTCACTTTCGGCTCGCAGTGGCGGCATAACCTTGGCGAAAGTGCGGTAGCCCTCCATCGCATTGTCATTAAGGACCAAATAATGAGGCGCTGTGGAGCAAGTTACTTTTGCTCCGCGTTTTTTCGCTGCGCGTACCGCTTCTATACCTTCAGCGGACGAGATCATTGAAAAATGTATGCGACTGATTGTTATTTCGGCAAGTCTGGCGTCGCGCTCTATCTGGATGGCTTCCGCGGCTGCGGGAATACCTACAAGACCTAGTCTGGTTGCAATTTCCCCCTCGTGGGCGACACCGTGACCAGCCAGGCTGGGTTCTTCTGGATACTGTACGATCAGTGCATCAAAATAGCCGGCATATTCTAAAAGCCGGCGCATAACCTGTGCGCTTGCTACGGCTTTACGGCAATCAGTAAAGCCAACCGCGCCCGACTGCTGCATTTGTCCTATTTCGGCAATTTGTGTGCCGTCCATGCCCTGCGTCGCGGCCCCCATCGGGTATACCCGGCTGGACCCACCATCTTCGGCCCGGCGGCGGATGCGTTCTACAACGGCATCGGTTTCGATCATGGTTTTTTGATCAGGTTGCAAGATTACAGTGGTAATGCCGCCCGCCGGAGCTGCAACAGGGTCAACCGCGTGGGCTCGCATGTCTACAAAGCCCGGGCAAAGAATTTTGCCGCCACAGTCAATGGTTTCAGCGTCGTCAGGCGTTTCAAGTGTTTCGCCATAAGCAGCTATTTTGCCGTCTGTGACCAATAACGAACCTAAACTGTCATAGTCCGTCGCCGGGTCAATGATGCGGGCGTTGACGAAAAGCTTATTCATGATGTACGGCCCTCACGCAGGGTACGCGTTAAGATATCTAAGCAGGCCATTCGCACCGCTACACCCATTTCAACCTGTTCTTCAATTGCTGACATCGCGATATCGTCTGCTACATCCGACGCGATTTCGACGCCCCGGTTCATTGGGCCAGGGTGCATCACCAGCACGTCTTCCTTGGCTGCGGCCAGTTTCTCACGAGTGAGGCCCCAAAACTGATAATACTCTCTAAGGGATGGGAGGAAGGCACCCTTCATGCGTTCTTGCTGCAGACGGAGCATCATCACTACGTCTGCGCCTTCAAGGCCTTCATCCATGCGGTGAAACACTTCAACGCCGAGACGGTCTACATCCTTTGGAAGCAGGGTAGGCGGAGCTACAAGGCGCACGCGGGCGCCCATTGCGCTCAGTAAATATATGTTTGACCTAGCGACCCTTGAGTGGGCGATATCCCCTGATATTACAATGGTTTGGCCGTGGATGCTGCCTTTGCGTCTTCTGATGGTAAGCCCGTCGAGAAGCGCCTGTGTTGGGTGTTCTGCGCGGCCGTCGCCAGCGTTTATCACCGCACAATCCATTTTCTCAGCCAGCAGCTTTACGGCACCACTGTCAGCGTGTCGCATAACCAGTAGGTCCGGATGCATCGCGTTCAAGGTCGCTGCGGTGTCGAGCAGGGTTTCGCCTTTTTTGATCGAAGAACTGCCCGTGGCCATCGACGTTGTGTCCATGCCAAGCCGTTTGCCTGCGATTTCAAAGCTCATCAAAGTACGGGTCGAGTTTTCGAAGAACAGATTAATATGAGTGAGCCCCGCACATACCGGTGATTGCCGGTTATCACTGCGGTTTTGCTCGGCATATTTGTCTGCTGTATCAAGCAGAAACTTGATCGCCGTGGGGTCAAGGTTCCATATGCCTAATAGATGTTTATGCGGGAAAAGTGAGCCCGAAGGCGGATCAACGTCCGCGCGCGGGTAAGGAACCTGACTGGTCGAATGCGTGCTCATTAAAGTCGCCTTATAGGCGCTAACTTATTGGCTAGCAAGTTGGTTATGTAACTTTTTTTATTTCGTCTTCCTGGTAACACGACGGCCCGTATACTGAGCACGGTCTCTTTTAAATAGCGTGAAGCGCACCCTGTAAAATATAAGCAGCAGCCATCTTATCGATCACTTGTTTGCGTTTATTGCGGCTGCTGTCGGCTTCGATGAGGGTACGCTCCACGGCAGAGGTGGACAGTCTTTCATCCCATAGCACTTGTGGCAGATCAAATATCTTTGCCAAATTGTCAGAAAATGCCCGTGTGGATTGGCAGCGCGGGCCTTCGGTTCCGTTCATATTCACCGGCCAACCAATGACAAAACCGCCAACATTTTCCTTTTCGACAATTTCTTTCAGTCTCGCTACATCATTTTTAAATTTGGTACGGCGAATAATTTCCAGCGGCGTAGCAATGGTTAGTGTCAGGTCAGAAAGGGCCAAACCAATTGTTTTGGTGCCCGGGTCCATGCCAAGCAAACGTTTGCCGCTTTCCAAGTGGTCTTTAAGGGCTGATACTTCGACAATAGCACTCATTGGCTGCCTGCTTTCGAAGCTGATGTTTGCGGCTTCCTTGTTGCTTTGCCCATCCAGGTCAGAACGCGGAGTACGGCATTGTCACGGATGTTCATGTAAAACATGTGATAGTCGTAAGCATGGTAATTTTCGCCGTAAAGCTTGTAGTCCTGCCAGGCTTCTCCTGGCGTACCTGCCAGATACAGAACACCGTCGCTGCCGCAGTGGCTGCCGGTGAAATTTTCAATAGGTTCGCCAAGTGGGCCATTTTTGTCAGCGGGCAACAAAAGCGCGCCTAAATGCGTTTCAGGTGCCGCGTTCCCACCAATCGCCCAATTTTGCGGATTGTTGCATAGAACCTGTGTGCCCGCTCGAGGCATGCCTCCCAAACCAGTGGTCGAGTTCATATATCCATGCATTGCCGAAGGGTCGCCGTCTACGCCAAAGGTCTGGTAGGAAAGGACACAGCCAGTTTCGTCATCACTTCTGCAAGGGCCTATGTCAGCTAAAGCGTCGAGATCAGCTTCAATGCTCACTGGCCAGCCGATTATATAGGCGGCGACCAGTTTTTCTTTTAAGGGGGTACCGCTGATGCGTTGTTTTAGTAAATTGAGCAAGTGCAGCGACCCTTGGCTATGTCCAGCCAGGATAAACGGCCTGTCGTGGTTGCGCTGGGCAATAAAATTGTCGAAGGCGTCTATGACGTCAGCAAAGGCAAGATTAAGTGCTTTCTCGCCGCTCGTTCCTTCGTCAAAAAAGGCGCCAAAGGTGGCCTGCCGGTAGCGAGGCGCATATATTAACCCTGCTGTGTTGAACGCACTGGCCTGAATTTTCAAAACCCGGTCAAAAAGCCGCTCATTGGACTCGTTGTTGTTGAAATCGAGATCGTTCCAGTGTTTGACATCAAGGTATGTAGTGGGATGAACAAAAAAGACGTCGGCCTGCGGCACCATTGCCGCATCAATAATCCCAGCAGGCTTTGCGCCTGCATTGCCCAAGCTGCCGGGCAGGGCGGCCCAGTTGTCCGCCGATGTGTAATCAAGGGGCTTAACTGCGCCTATTTCAAAAGGGTGACCAGGGGTGAAGGCGATCCGTAGCATTTTTTTTGGGTTGGCGTTGGCCCAGACGCCAAAAACAATAGCTGCCACAATCACCAAGCCCACAAGCCCTGCCATGCAAAGTAAAAACATGGCGGCGGGTTTCAATTTCTTTTTTTCAGATACAGTACTCATAGATCAGTGCCTGTCTTCACCTGTTTTATGGCCATAATGCCATGATTATGTCATCAACAACTCGGCCATCTTCATACTTGATCGCCTGTTTTCTAACACCCTCGCGCTCAAAACCCATGCGTTCATATAATTTTATTGCGGTCTTATTGTCACTGTGTACATGTAGCTCAATGCGCTGAAGAGTTGGATTGCTTTTTACCCACTCAATGAATGTATTCAAAAGGCTCTGACCAACACCATTGCCGCGATAGTCTTCAGCGACGGACATGGCAAAACATGTAACATGCTTCACGCGGTGGCGGCGGTCGGTCCAGTTGTCAATCATGCCAACAATCTTGTTGTCCCTGGTCGCTACGAGGCAGGTTTCCAGTTCATTCGCTTTTTTTTTCGCGATCCAAAGGCGCTGCTTGAAAGGGCGCATTGTATATTCGTTTTCGCGTGTGATCAGGTGTTTTGAGTTCGCGAATATGGTTCGCGTAAACTTGTTCAATTTAAGCGCATCTGCGGGTATTGCTTCCCGTATTTCGACTTTTGGCTCTGACACGGCGATTCCCTGCTTGCCCCGTTCGGTTTCTGGCGTTAAGTTCCGCGCTGATTTCAAATACTTTGCTGACGTCCCATAGGATTTTTCATGTCTGATATTGACACCGCAACCGTAGCGAAAATAGCGCGTTTGTCGCGCATAAAAATTGAAGATGACAAATTAGAGCCACTTGCAGGTGAGCTCAACAACATCCTCGGGTGGGTTGAGCAACTGGCAGAAGTGAACACTGACGACATTGAACCCATGTCGTCTCCGGTGGATGCCAAGCTGCGTTGGCGCGCTGACGTTGTTGACGACGGTGACAAGCAGGAAAGCGTTCTGAAAAATGCGCCGAACGGCGAATACAGCTTTTTTGCTGTGCCAAAAGTGATTGAGTAGGGGCGCTGAACATGACCGACCTAACCAAATTAAAAATTGCTGAGGCCCGTGATCTGCTTGCCAAAGGTGATATTTCATCCCGTGAACTTACCGAAGCGCATATCGAGGCCGTTGATGCGGCTGACGGTTTGAATGTTTTTGTAGCAAAAACTCCGGAGACAGCCCTCCGTCACGCTGATGCCGCTGATGCCAAAATCAAAGCGGGTGACGCGAAGGGCATGACCGGCATCCCCGTTGGTGTGAAAGACTTGTACGCCACCAAAGGTGTTCATACGCAAGCCTGCTCGCATATTCTTGACGGTTTCAAGCCAGAATATGAAAGCACGGTCACCCAAAACCTGTGGAATGACGGCGCTGTAATGCTTGGCAAGCTCAATATGGACGAGTTTGCCATGGGCTCATCAAACGAAAACAGTTGCTACGGACCGGTGAAAAACCCGTGGCGCGCCAAGGGCAGCAACAGTGATTTTGTGCCAGGTGGGTCATCTGGTGGTTCGGTGGCATCGGTCGCGGGCTATATTGCAATGGGTGCAACAGCGTCTGATACGGGCGGCTCCATTCGTCAGCCTGCGTCATTTACCGGCACTTTTGGCTTTAAGCCGACCTATGGGCGCTGCAGCCGGTACGGCATGGTGGCTTTTGCCAGTTCATTGGACCAAGCGGGTACTATCACGCGCGATGTACGCGACGGCGCCATCATGATGGAAAGCATCGCTGGTTTTGACGCAAAAGACAGCACCAGTGTTGATTTGCCAGTACCAAATTTCGAGGCCGCCCTCACTGGCGATATTCGCGGTATGAAAATAGGCATCCCGCAAGAATATCATCTGGCAGGTATGCCAGGCGAGATTGAAGCTCTTTGGCACAAAGGTATTGAATGGCTCAAGGCTGCAGGCGCTGAAGTGGTGGATATAAATCTGGCGCACACAAAATACGCACTGCCGGCTTATTATATTGTGGCTCCAGCCGAGGCTTCTTCGAATTTGGCACGCTATGACGGAGTTCGCTATGGCCTCCGCGAAAACACAGACGGCGGCGGTTTGGACGATATGTATTACACCACCCGCGCGGCTGGATTTGGCGAAGAAGTAAAGCGCCGTGTTATGATTGGCACTTATGTGCTTTCTGCGGGCTATTATGATGCCTACTATTTGAAGGCGCAGAAAGTGCGACAGCTTATCGCCAATGATTTCAAGGCGGTCTTCAAAAAAGTAGATGCGATCTTAACACCAACGGCGCCTTCTGCGGCTTTTGCTTTTGGTGAAAAGTCTGATGATCCGCTCGCTATGTATTTGAATGATGTATTCACGGTGCCCGCGTCCCTTGCGGGTCTGCCTGGTGCCAGCGTGCCAGCGGGGCTGGACAAAGACGGGCTTCCGCTTGGTTTGCAAGTGCTCGGTAAGCCTTGGGACGAAGAAACAGTGTTTAAAGTGTCAGGGGTGCTTGAAGAGGCTGCGGGCTTCTCGGCTGAACCTGAACTCTGGTGGAGGTAAGTGCTATGACCTATCTTATCCAAGGCGCCAAGGATGATTTTGAAGTTGTTATCGGGCTGGAAATCCATGCGCAGGTAACCTCTAAAGCCAAACTGTTTTCGGGTGCATCTACCGAATTTGGCGCTGAGCCCAACAGCCAGGTTTCGCTTGTCGATGCCGCTATGCCCGGCATGCTGCCTACAGTTAATGCCGAGTGTATTCGCCAGGGCGTGCGCACAGGTCTTGCCATGGGTGCGCAGATCAATAAATTTTCGGTTTTTGACCGCAAAAACTATTTTTACGCCGATTTGCCGCAGGGGTATCAGATATCCCAGTTCTCCCACCCGATTGTGGGCGAGGGCGTGGTGAAACTTGATCTGGAAGGCGGGCGCACAAAGGATGTGGGCGTTGAACGCATTCATCTGGAGCAGGACGCTGGCAAATCAATGCATGATCAGCACCCGCAATTAACCTATGTGGATCTTAACCGCTCTGGCGTGGCGCTGATGGAGATTGTATCCAAGCCCGATATGGCTAGCCCCGAAGAGGCCGGCGCTTACGTTACCAAAATTCGCTCAATCGTGCGCTATATCGGTGCCTGTGACGGCAATATGGAGCAAGGCAGCATGCGGGCGGACGTAAATGTTTCCGTGCGCCGGGCTGGCGAACCGCTGGGCACGCGCTGTGAGATCAAAAACGTCAACTCCATCCGTTTTGTGCGCCAAGCCATTGAGGTCGAAGCGCGCAGGCAGGTTGATATCATCGAAGAGGGCGGCAGTATTGACCAGGAAACCCGGCTGTTTGACCCGGTGAAGGGGGAAACCCGGTCGATGCGTTCCAAAGAAGAAGCGCATGATTACCGCTATTTCCCGGACCCGGATTTGCTGCCGGTTGAATTTGATGATGCATTCATTGACGCCGCGCGCGATAGCCTGCCTGAACTGCCAGACACAAAAAAGGCCCGGTTTATGGAAAGCCTTGGCCTGAATGAATATACAGCAAGCGTGTTGGTGGCTGAAAAAGAGCAGGCCGACTTTTTTGAAGCATTGCTGAATGCACTGGTTGCTACAAGTAAATCAGATCCCGCAAAAGTGGCTTCTAAAGCGGCAAATTGGCTGACGGGCGACCTGTTTGGTGCCTTAAACAAGGCAGGCAAAACAATTGCAGATACGCCGGTGTCGGCCTCGCAGGGCGCGGCGCTTCTGGCGCTTGTTGAAGACGGCACTATTTCAGGCCGGATAGCCAAAGACGTGTTTGAGATTATGTTCGAGACAGGCAAAGACGCTGAGGCGATTGTCGAAGAAAAAGGCTTGAAGCAAGTTTCTGATACTGGCGCCATTGAGGCCATCATCGACGAAATAATCGCAGGCAATCAAGGCCAGGTAGAGCAGTACCGCGCGGGCAAAACCAAGCTGATGGGCTTTTTTGTTGGCCAGGTAATGAAAGCAACGCAGGGGAAAGCAAACCCGGGCGTTGTCAACCAGCTCCTGAAGCCAAAGCTCGACGGCTAGGCGCTAGAAAATTGAATAGGCTTGAAAGTGCTCCAGGAAACTGGGGCCCTTCTTTTTGCGAGTTCATGCCTCAATTTTGCCATTTGCCTGTCTGATGGTGAATTGAGGAGACGGTTCATGCGAATATTGGTCTTAGCGGTTTTGTTGTTTTCCACGCCTGCTTTTGCGGACGGTACAGATCAAGCTGCTGCCCCAACTTGGCAGCCCAGCCTGTGTGAAGGCGATGGCTGTGACGCTTACCTGCCAATTCTCAAGAAAACTGTACGCTTTGAAAATATATCAGGGCAGCGGAAATGGGGTGCGCTGTTAGGCGGCCTTTCAGGAGCCATTATTGGCGAGGAGCTGGGCGGTGCACCGGGTGCGGTGTTGTTTGGCACGCTGGGCGCCGTCACCGGCTATGATAATATTGACCGTAAACGCTGGGAAGCAGACGCAAAGGCCTACCAGGCTGAATGGCAGCGTGGCGGCGACATGTTTTATGACCCATCCCGCAGATTACCGCTTGTGGCGCACTGGATGCTTGCAGGCCCGGCGCAGCCAAATGGACGCCAAAAGAATAAATGAAGGTTATCTCGCCAATTCATGTTCGGTTCAGTTTGTCTTCTTTAAGGTGGATGCCATGGTGATTGGAGGCGGTTATGATTAAAAATTCTCTGGTATTGTTGGCGACGACGGCGATTTTATTGCCGATGGAAGCTGTTTATGCGGCCAACACAGACGAAAAGCGGGTGCGGGTTCATAAGGAGCGCAGCGCGGAACGCGCGCCAAAAAAACAGCGCGCGGCAAACCGTTCCAGCCAGCGCAAGCAGCAGTCCCGGCCGCGGAAAAATCATGAGCCAAAGGCACAAAGAAGGTCTGGCAGAGCTCCGAGCGTCAAAAAAGTGACTCCAGCCCCTGTGCAGCGGGCAACGAACTCGCGCCGAACCCGGGAGGTTTCAACAACACAAAATGTTAATGTTGATCGGGAAAGGCGGCAAGCCGCTGATAGACATACGACGCGAACTCGCACAGTCGAGCGTTCACGTACCGTAAGCCGGACGAATAGTGAAAGCCGCAGAGACACAGGAAATCGTTCTGCAGTTTCACGCAGTGAGAACCGAGACAGGACGGTTCAAACCCAGCGCGCAACACCCCGCCGGGAAACTGTAAGTTCACGCCGTGAGCGCGAGACTATACGCCGTGACACTCGTACCCGTCAGCAGGTTGACCGGAATCGGACGAGTCAAAGGCAACAAAGCAGCCACCGGACCAACCGCAGGGCTGTCGACCGGACAAACGAGCAAGCACGGCAGCGTGCCCGCACACGCGACCAGATGAGGGCTGCGCGGAACGGCTATACGGGCCGCAGCGATAGCGAACGTAATGGCTATAGCAACCGTCGGTCCTTCGAAAATGAACACGGTAGCAGACAAGGGACGCACCGAGGTCACAGCCGCGGCCGAGATTATGATCGCGGTTACGACCGGGGACATGACCGTGGGTATCACCGTAGCCACAGAGGCCACCGCAGAGGACACCGCCATTCTGACTGGAACTTATTCTTTGGTTTTGGCGGCTACTACGGCGGGTGGGGATATAACCTTGGGTATTCCAGCGGATACGGATATTATCCCGGCTATAGGCGGGGTCATTGGTACGGCGCAGACTACGGCTTCTTTGGTCACTGGCCACTTTATTCCGGTTATTATAACGCTCGCGCGAGCTGGCTTTGGAACCACGGGCACCATCATTACCACTATGGGTCTTACTGCCCGAACGCTCAATACAGCCGCTATTCCGGCGCTGGCTACTATAGCTCAAGCGCGGGCGATGAAGTGGCGGGCATTTTGCTGGGAGGTATCGTCGGCGGCATTATTGGCGCGGAAATAGACGGTGGCCATGACCGCACGACCGGTGCGGTGGTTGGATCGCTTGTAGGGGCGGCAATTGGTGCGAATGCTGCCGGATCAGAGAGTGGCGGGTATTCTACTACTCGTGGCTACAGCGCCGGGAACCGGTATGATGACGATAATTTCGACACGTACGGGCGTCACCGGTATGAGAATGAGACCTATCAACCTCCTGAGGAGATTCGCACCTGTATGCGCTATGAAGATGTTCGGGGTAATTATGTCTGCACCAAATGGTCGGTTGAATATATTTATGATGACTGAATAGCGATGGCTGAAACCGGAAATCTTTCCGGTTTATTTTGAATAGGGCGGCTTTCGGGCCGCCTTATTTTTTGTTTAAGTCGTAGATAGAGTGAAGCGAGCACCCTATGGATATATGGCGTGTCACACGACGGCCATGACCGCAATTATTCCTACGTGTATCAGGCAATCTCTAACCGACGCGCTTTGCCGAATGGTGTCTTTCAATGTGCCAGTGTGGGGCTTACCGTAAAAAAAAGGGTGGCCAGAGCCACCCAGGGGACAAAATTTTCGTAGACTTTTATTGGTCCCAATTTTTCTCGTCGTCATATTGTTCCGGCACATCATCTGTAACATTACGGTCAGGACGCATTGCATTATGGTCGAAAACAACCCGACTACGCGTGCCGCTAAAGTGAATTAAAACGGGCGCGCCTTCTGGCAGTGGCTGAGTATCAGCCTGTACAATGCTCACCAGCGCTCCGCTTTCAGTTCGTATTACATATTCATAACCGCTGCGTTTTTTGGCACTTTTTTCAATACTGCTGCCGATAAGCCCACCCAGGAGGGCTCCGCCAATGGCGCCGACAACATCCTCTGCTCCCTTGCCGCGACCACTTCCGACGGTCGACCCAATCGCCGCACCTATTCCCGCGCCTGCGACCGTGCCTACGCCTGACTTTCCGGTTATCTCTACCCAGCGGTAGCTTTCAATTGTGCCGCGTTCGATACGGCGAACCTCGCCAACCGAGCGAGAGTCGTAACTATTTGACGCATAATTGGGCGCGCAGGCTCCGGCGAACAGTGCAAGAGGCAGTGCGACGGCCAGTTTGAAATTATTGGGTTTCATGTCTTTGTCCTGTTTTTCTGCATCCTGGAAACCTTGTTCGCAAATAGGGGCGATAACAAGGCGGATTTTTGACTATCCTTAGACAAAATACTAGCTGGTCGATGCTGAACGTCGAATGAATATTCATACCAGTTTTAACGCCGGGCGATGAAATGATATGCGGTGCGGACTGCAATTAAAACAGAGGGTTATGAATGACGGGCAGTTAAGCTTTTTTTTATACAGTATTTTTGCTATGATCATCAAAGGCGAGCGTAGTTTATGTATAGTCGCGCGCCCTAGTCCGTCCATGCCCTAAAATGAAATTTCGCCCTGTTTTTGGGCGAACAATGTGGTGTTATGCCGAAACATGCGGGGCTTCCACGCGGTGCCCTGCGGAGTGGACCATGGGGCGCAAAGACAAAGAACTATATGGTTATGTTGCCGAGCGATTGGCGCAGGCTGAAGCTGGCCGGGCGGAGGCTTTGTATGATCTGGGACTTTTGTATTCTACAGGGCAAGGCGTTGACCAAAATTATGTTGAGGCGCACAAATGGTTCAACTTGGCCGCAATCAAGGGCGTGAACCGTGCGACAGTTGACCGTCTTGAAGTGGCACAAGAACTGGACAAGCGCGGCATGGCCAAAGCACAGCGGCTTGCACGGCAGTGGCTGACTTCTCACTAGGTTCTTCGAGAAGCTTAGCATCATCAGGCCTGAAAATAAGACAGGCAAACGGCGGCCCCTGGAGCCGCCGTTCTTGGTTCTTTACCGCATATTAGCCCTGGTAAACTTCGAGTGCCTTATCAATCAGAAACTTCACATGGTTCCGGTGCGCGCGCGTTGCGGCATCACCCCGCCAGCGTGCCATGTCTTTGCTGATTTGCGTTAGATTGCTGTGCGCATTGGAGCGGGCAACATAATCGTATGCGTCGGCTTTGAGCATGGCAATGAGCTTGCGCACATAGTGAATTTGCAATTCCTGCCTGTAGGTGTTTACCGCACCCCGGCTATCATCCTCAAAAACAGCATCTGTCAGATCGTTCATTACTTCGGTCACACCGTAGGCATTTCCGTAAAGCGAGCTATCTGTAATGCGCATCAGGGTCGCCGGGTGCATCACATGGGCCAAAATGTCAGCCTGAATAGCAGTGGCACGCCGGTGCATTTTAGGATCTTCAGTGCCGCGGAAATGGAAAAACCCGCGCCGCTGGATTGCTAAATGCTGCACCAGCGATGGGCTTGCGGAAAAAGCATTTGGCGAAAAGACATGGTCCCGTAAAAGTTTCATTGCCTGCTTTTGCTTGGCCTTCTCTACTGGGCGATACGGTGCAGAAGCCCCGTCTTGCCCGGCCACCGAGCGGTCAACATAGACCCCGCCGATATAGCGTGAAGCAACGCGTCCCTGCCATGCCATGTCGCCGGTTAAGATAAGGAAACTGTTCCGTAATTGTTGGTAGCTGGCGCCGTCTTCGCTGAACTTTCCTAATAATTTCCCAAGCGCAGCCTGATCAAGCTTCAGCCTGTCTTCGGCAAACTGGATCGCATCATCGGTCATATCATAGATGTTCACTCGTGGATCAATGCCTTTACCCGGCGCGCGCATGTCATCAGCGTCGTTACCAAATGTAAGACCTTTTTCGTTGGAACGTGCGAGATGAGCCTTGCGCTTGGCTGGATCATCGAGAGACGGGTCATAGCCGAACTGGATCGCCCAAATATCATAATCGCCTGGCCGAACTGTATAATAATGTGCCTGCTTTTTGCCTTGCGGCGCAAAGTTTATCGAAGGGTAATCCATTACCGAGCCAGCGAGGCCTCCGCTTTGTGCATCGATATCGTGGGCTGTTTCATAAGACCGCGCTTGTGTGGCCTTCATATTGTGGTTCAGGCCCAATGTGTGGCCAACTTCGTGAAGCATCAAATAATAGATGCTTTCTTCCACTAGCTTATTCGCAACATCTGGTGACGCATTCATGGTGCTCGCCAATGTTTTGCCCAGCATGTTGCTCATTTGCAGATGGCCAGCCATGTTGCAATTTTGCTCATGGGCCTTGAAGCTGGTCATAAATTTTTCTGCGTCGTTGTTGGCTTCTAAGCCCAACGCAGCGGTTTCAAAAATGTTTGAGGCATTCATGCGGTTTGTCAGGAACGAATATTCCAGCATGATGTCCGCTCCAAGGATTTCGCCAGTGCGTGGGTTGGCGAAGTGTGGCCCATAGCCACCGAACGGAACCTGCGGGCTGGATGTCCAGCGCAGAGTGTTATAGCGAATATCTCCGGCGTCCCAGTCTGCGTCATCTGGTTGCGTTTTTACCTGCACTGCATTCTTGAAGCCTGCTTGCTCAAAGGCAATATTCCATGCTTCGACAGCTTTCTTAATCACCGGGCGCAAATTTTCCGGCGTCGTATTTTCGATCCACCAGATAATTGGCTTAACGGGTTCCGAGACCGCAGCATCTGGGTCTTGTTTTACCAAATTCCAGCGGTGGATCATGTCGCGCCACGGTGTGGCCGATGTATTGGTCTGATCATTGACCAGCGAGAGGAAATATCCCACCCGCGCATCGTCAAATCGAGGTTGGAAATCATTTTCCGGCATTGCCATCAGCGTATGACGCATCTGAACCTTAATGCTGCGAGCGTCGGTGATATCAAACCAGCTTCCGCGGTGAAGGGGAGACTTGCTGCTATAAACATAGTCTACCGTAACATCCGTGTTTTCCGGGTAGTTTTTGATTTCAGATATGCGTGTCCGGTCACTCGACATGCCGCCGAGTTTGAAGGCTTCCCATGGTTTTTGTCGCGGATTCCCAGTGGGTTTGATTTGCTGCAAAGCTTCTGATTTGAAAAGTTTGTCGGCAGGGATCAAAAAGCGCGTGCCATCTTCGGATTTTGCTTTGATTTTTTTAGCGTATAAAACCGCGTTACTGATATTTGCATCCTTAGCGCGGGAGATATTGTTGTCCGGGTCAAAATAGAAATAAGGGTTTTCTTCCGTGATTTCGATTTTGTTGAAATATTTGTTTATCTTGATAACCTTTTGCCCGCGATATTGCCCGCGAAAATGACCCCCCTCAAGCACACCGTTCACGGTCTGCGAGGTATAGATGAATTCTTTGCCGATTTGATCTTCGCTGATTTCCATCAACAGGGAACCAGTTTTTGGATCACGATATAATTTGAACAGGCCCTCAAGTGTCTCGTGTTCTTCGACCAGATCTTTTATGAATTTTTCTTTCTTTTTTTCTGGTTCGTCAGCTTTTTCCTCGCCGTTGCCGTTCTCTTCGTCGGCCTTTTCTTCTTTTTTATCCTCGGCCTTTTCGTCTTGCTTTTTTTCCGCTGTTGGCTTGGCGGGTTCCTTATCCTGAGCGTAGGTCGGCAGCGTGGTGACCGCGAGGGCTCCAAGAGCTGCGCCCGCCAGAAGGCGACGAATTACTGTATCCAGGTTTTGCACCTTTGTTCTCCTTGTTCATATGAACTTTGTGGTGATTACTCCCTTCCGAGTAATCTTGTTGGTTAGCTGGAGTGTTTAGCGCCGCTGATTGATAGTCAATAGCAAGCTTCTCCGTTTAGCGCAGAGGGGGCTCGCTTTGTCGCTTTGAGAATGTTGCGGCTTGCAATTGGGCGGTGCCTAGCGGGTCTCACGCAGCATGGTATTAAACTGTGTGGCAAGTTTTTGGCATCCAGACACAGGTTCACGCGCACTGGTGGCGGCGAGAATATTCTTAAATTCCAATCGGCCCAGCACCTTTTGATAATCGTCACGAGCGAGCAACACAATTTGCGCGTCCGCCTTGCTTATGAATTCTTCAATGTCGTCCGGATCAAGCTTGCAAAACCGAGCGCCGCCAGCAATTGCTGCCGTGGTCTGTGCCAATTCGATAAGGCGCCTTTCATGCTGGTTCGTGGAACCCACAGGTTTTTCCTGTGTTGATACGGCTGCAACAGGGACTGTTAGGGACAACAGAGCACATGACAGAATAGTGCGCGCTACTGTTGCAGAGGATATAAGTTTTAGCTGGAGAGAAAGCATTCTAATCCCATGAAAAATTGACGTACAAAAAGATAAACATAGCGGTCGAAGCAGGCAAGCAAAGAAACTTTTCGGCGATTTTTGTTAGGTCCATGTGGGGGGTGGAAATTGTCGATTAAGCTACGGATGCTGTTTCATAACCTACCACTCGGTTTCTGCCAAAAGATTTGGCGCTATATAGCGCCTGGTCGGATCGGTCCAAGGCAGCTTCGATAGTGATTTCGCCTTTAAACCAACAAGCAACACCAATACTGATCGTAAATCTGAATTTTTCAGCTTCATGCAGGGTCACGTTGGCGGCGGTTGTTCTTCTAATCGTTTCGGCGATTTTGATGGCATCATCCAAAACGGTATCTTCGAGCACGACAGCGAATTCTTCGCCGCCCATTCGGCCAACAAAACCAGCCTCCCCCACGGCTTCTTTGGCGAGAGCCGCAAAATCACGAATAGCAACATCGCCCGCAGCATGGCCGTATGTGTCGTTGATGCGCTTGAAATGGTCGATATCCATCATGACTACGCATAAGTTTTGGGTAGTTGAATTTTTTACGGCCTCTTCGCCCAAGGCGGTGAAGCGTCTGCGATTATAAAGGCTTGTTAGACTGTCTGTGTTTGCAAGTCGGGTAAGTTCTGCCTGATGGGCCTCCAGCTCATTTTTGGCGAGGTAAAGCTGCTCGGCCAATTCGGCAGTGCGAGCCGCATCGGCTTCCACCATGCTCGTATGCATTTCGTTGTCGTGATTTGCTTGCTGCAAATGGCTGATGTTCCGCAATATCCATACTCGTTGGTTTTCGCCTTGTTGAATGCGGGTTATGCGTTCAAAAACCTGCCCGTCATTGAAATGCAGTGTTTCTGTAAACTGGAAATCTGGCGCAGCGAGCGCTGCGGCTACCACGTCGTCAGCAGCTGAGCGGTCCGTCAGCTTATTGTGAAAACCATCAAAAAGTTCGCTCGTTGTACCCGCCGTTGCAAAATCAGGAAACATGTCTTTGGCTAATTTATTGGCGAAAAGCAACTTGCCGTTCATGTTTGTGACGATAATGGCATCAGGCAAAGCATCTGGTGCAAGCGACCAGTCATCAGGTTGAGAGGAACTGTAAGCCTTTGTAATTATAAAGGTAAACAAAACCAAGACGGCTATAAAAAGTAAAATTTTCAGAAGGAATGACATGGGCAAAAACGCGAGCAGGGCGCAGCCAGCCGCTACAGCAGTAAATGCCAGAATTCTCTGTAGCCCCACCTTCAACTTAAAACCCTATTGTCCACCCTACTTTAAGTGGACTTCAGCCAGCGGCGTTTGTCAACAAAAATGCGGCTTTGCGGCATAAGAGCCGATGTTCTAATAAATTATAGCAGCTGCCGGTATTGGTACGATGAGAACCCGGTTCTTACCTTCGCAGCGTGGCAGAAAAAATATCGAAGGGGGTTCAGCCCTTGGACCGTACCATTGGGTGATACGCGATATATAAACTTAAAAATACAATGATAGGACCCAGGAATGCCAAAAGCGACAGCAACTTCAATAGCAATGGTTTTTGCCGTAGCCCTTACGGCGGGGGCTTTTGCCGATAAACATGAAGCAGCAAACCACAAAGAAATGAAGCTAGAGCGCTTTAACGCGGCAGATACCAATAAAGACGGTTTGCTCTCCCATGCAGAGGCAATGGCGCGGGTAAAGGAAAAGTTCGATAGTTTCGACGGCAATGGCGATGGCTATCTGGAATTGGCAGAGCTTCCCAAGGAAATGCCGCTGCCAGAGCACATGAAAAAACGCATGGAGCACTATAAAGAAAAAATGAATGCTCACGCGGAAGACCACACAGATGAAAAATCCGGTGATATGCGAAAGAAAATGCGTAAGCGCTTGGCTGAACACGGCATGAAACGCGGTAAATTTACCAGATTGAAATTTGTGGCGAAGCTCGACCAGGACGGCGACGAGCGCGTATCGTTGGATGAGTTTTCTGTCCGCGCAATCAAACGTTTTAAACATCATGACCTTAATGGTGACGGAAACATAAGTCTTGCCGAATTGGAAAAGGCTCCCAAACCGCACATGATGAAAAAGCGCCAAGGGAAAAGAAAACACGCTAGGGGATAGCAGTGATTTAAGCTGCATTAGGTTTGCTTACTCAAAAATGCCTTAATTTATAGGAATTATGGCGTGCCTTGCTCTTGCCCTTTATTGGGCAGGAAGGTAGGGTGCGCCAAATTTCCCCATGGTATTTCGAGGCACCGTAATGTTTAAAGGCTCTATTCCTGCACTTATCACTCCCTTCACCGAGGAGGGGGCTGTTGACGCCGACGGGTTCCAGAAATTTTGCGACTGGCAGATCACTGAAGGTTCCAACGGGTTAGTGCCGGTTGGTACAACTGGTGAAAGCCCGACACTAAGTCACGAAGAGCACAAGCAAGTGGTTGAGCTTTGCGTCGAGGCTGCCAATAAGCGGGTGCCCGTTATTGCGGGCGCGGGGTCGAACAATACAAAAGAAGCGATTGAGCTTATTCAGCATGCCCAAAAAGTGGGGGCTGACGGCGCACTTGTTGTGACACCTTACTATAACAAGCCCAGCCAGGCGGGTCTTTTTACGCACTTTAAGGCGATCCATGATGCGTCAGACCTTCCCATTATTATCTATAATATTCCCGGGCGGTCCGTCGTTGATATGGCTGTGGAAACAATGGCTGCGCTTTTTGAGCTGCCGAGAATTGTCGGCTTGAAAGATGCAACCGGTGATCTCGATCGTGTCGCCAGCCAGCGGGCAATGTTGGGCCCTGAGTTTATCCAGCTTTCCGGCGAGGATGCGACAGCCCTTGGATATAACGCCATGGGCGGTGTTGGTTGTATAAGCGTGTCAGCAAATATTGCCCCCCGTTTGTGTGCTGAATTCCAGGAAGCTACCATGGCGGGGGACTATGGCAAGGCACTGGAGTTGCATGACAAGCTGTTGCCACTGCACCGGGCGATGTTTATGGAACCAAGTCCGGCACCCGCTAAATATGCGGGCTCGTTACTGGGGCTTTGCAGCGAAGCCGTGCGTCTGCCTATGCTGCCAGCTAGTGAACAGGTGCGCGCTGTTTTGGCGTCTGTGATTTATGATCTCGGACTGACCCCGGCGAACCTTGGTTAATGTTGTGGCAAAGAAGAAAAAAGACCTAAATCCTTCGAGAACTGCGGCCGATAACCGCAAAGCACGACACCTATATTTTATTGAAGAAGAATTTGAGGCAGGCATTGCCTTGTCTGGGACTGAAATAAAGTCCCTGCGCGGTGGAGAGGCTAATATTAAAGAGGCCTACGCCGAGGAACAAAACGGCGAGCTTTGGTTAGTGAATGCCTATATTCCGGAATTTTCCCATGGCAACCGGTTTAACCATTCGCCGCGGCGCCCGCGGAAATTGCTGATGCACCGGAAAGAAATTAACCGATTGGCAGGTGCTGTTCAGCGCGGCGGCATGACACTTGTCGCGCTTAAGATATATTTCAACGAACGCGGTAGGGCGAAAGTGTTGATAGGGATCGGCAAGGGCAAGAAGCTGCATGATAAGCGCGAGACTGAAAAGCAGCGCGACTGGAGCCGCCAAAAAGCCCGGCTGATGAAAGATCACGGATAGCGAACTAGCGCTAATTTGATTTAGTTGGGTATCGTGACCGTGAAGCGCACAGGGCTTTCTGCGCCGCCAGCAACCACTTCATTTTTGCCAATACCTAACCTCGCCGTCGCGCTCGCACCGTATTTGCTTAGCGCATTGCCATTCACCAGCGTGCCGTGTGTGCTGCCAAGGTCTCGTACATAAATATCACCAGACCGGCGAATTACCTCGAAATGGTTATCAGCGAGTTCATGAGCCCCCGAAAGTGGAATTTTAAGGCTAGAAGGGTTTGTAATGCAGTGTTTCTGCGTTGTTGAAATGTTACCGACCAGATAGGGAAACTCATTAATTTCAATGTATGAGAGAAACTTGTCAGCGACCATGGGGCTGGCTCCTTCAATGGTTGGTTTGTCACTTTTAAAATGGGCACCTGTTTGATTTTCACCGTCATCGCTTTCTGGGGTAGGCCCATAACTACTCCGTAAACGCGCGGCGAGTGTATTGACAACATGGCGAACCAATGGGTCTGAAAAGCTACGCCGAAATGCCTCCGCATCGATAAAAAGAGCGTTGGTGGGGCGGGACGCTTTTGCCGTTACTGAATGCTTCCTGCGTTCAATAACACTGACTTCGCCTAGCAGTTCGCCTTCACCCAGTGACGCGATATGATGGGCTTGTTTGCCGTCAGCTCGCCAGATGTCAATTTGGCCCTCAAGGATCATGTAAACGCCAGCGCTCTCGCTATCCTGCGCGTAGATTGTGTCCCCTAATGCAAAGCTTACGGCTTCGCCAAAGCTGCTTGGCTCATCTGCCATAGTCACACTCCCATACAGCTGCGGTACCAGTCCGCTTTGTAACCCCTTAAAAAATATCAGTTTTCACTCGCCTTGGCAAATTTTGTGAAAAGTTATTAAGAATTACTTGCAACTAGAGGGGCGCGCTGGTATCACCATTAATAATAATGCAACTTATTCTTAATAACGGAAAACTCTTCATGTACGCGTACCTCCCTCATGCCGCAACCGCACTCGCCCTAGTTGCTTTGGTGTCAAATTCGTCCCTCGCCGAAAACACAGCCACTGCTAGTGGTAGTATCAAGCTTGTAGATGTGACCATTGAACGCATTCAGGTAATTGGGAAAAACGCCGACAGGAAAGATGTTATTGGCTCGGCGACCCGCCTTGGAGCAGAAGAGCTTGAGGTCTTTAAGTACCAGGATATAAACCAGGTCCTGCGCTTGGTGCCGGGGGTTAATATTCAAGAAGAAGATGGTTACGGATTGCGCCCAAATATTGGCCTGCGCGGTACAGGGGTGGAACGCTCCGCAAAAATTACCTTGTTGGAAGATGGTGTGTTGATAGCTCCCGCTCCGTATGCAGCGCCTTCTGCCTACTATTTCCCGACTGTCGGCCGTATTGAAGCCATTGAAGTTCGAAAGGGATCGGCAGCGGTTAAATTTGGCCCACGCTCTGTTGGCGGCGCGGTAAACCTGGTTAGTCGCTCTATTCCCCAAGAGGGCATTAGCGGATTTGCTGACGCGCGTGTGGGATCAGACGGGCTCCGTACCCTCCATGGTTCCATAGGCGGACGTGGTGAGAATGTTGCAGGGCTTGTTGAAATTTTTGACAGTAATAACGACGGCTTTAAAACACTGCCGGGCGGTGGCGATACAGGGTTTGATGTCGAAGACTATCTCGCGAAATTCAGGGTATTTACAAGCGAAGATGCAGCTGTTCAGCAGGCTCTTGAAATCAAGGTTTCGCAAACAGATGGAGATTCGAACGAAACTTATCTGGGTTTAACAGATGGGGATTTTGCCGCCGATCCGTATCAGCGGTATGCGGCAAGTGCACTTGATAATATTGACACCCTGCATAAGCAAATTCAGGCGACCCACGAAATTGAATTTCAGAACGGCATTCAGGTAGTGACAACGGCATACCGAAATAGCTTTGAAAGAGACTGGTTTAAATATCAGGGCCTAACAAATACAGTCACTGATGGTTGTGGCTCAAACGACTCTGTGCTGGAAAATCCTGTCGCATGCAGCCTGGAGCTCTCCTGGCTTAAAGGCGAGGCCGACAGTACCGATGGCGCAATAGTGTTACGTCATAATGCGCGCGAGTATGTCTCACGCGGAGTTCAGTCCCTGGTTGCTGTTCCGTTTGAGAGCGGAAATATCTCGCACGATCTTGAATTTTCGCTGCGCTATCATGAAGATTACGAAGATAGGCTACAGTTCAACGAGAATTACAGTGTTGTCGCTGGAGAGCTTGTTTTTGCCTCAGAGGGTAGCCTTGGGAGTGCCGGAAACCGCATTGTAAGCGCGTCAGCTTGGGCCTTTTTTGTCCAGGATACCATCAGCTTTGGCAACTGGACATTGGTCCCGGGCGTTCGCTTTGAAACGATTGACCTTGACCGGTCTGACTGGGGGCGAGATGACCCAAACCGAACCGGCGCGGTAAATGTTCGCGAAACAACGCATATTAATACTTTCGTGCCGGGCTTGGGCCTCAGCTATAAAGTGAATGCAAATCTCACTCTTACCGGCGGCGTGTTTAAAGGGTTCAACCCCCCAGGCGCTGGTAATCCTTCCGCAGAAGAGGAAAAAAGCCTGAACGTTGAGTTTGGCGCTATTTATGACAACCATGGCGGCTATTTTGAAGCCGTTGCTTTTTATAGCGATTATTCAAATATACTCGGGACTTGCACCGCGGCGGTTGGCTGTGGGGACGGTCAAATTGGAGATCAGTTCAATGGCGGTGCAGCTCGAATTTTTGGTTTGGAGCTTGTGGCGGGATATACGGCAGACCTAAACGCCGATTGGCAAATGCCTTTATATCTTACCTACACATATACGGATGCCCAATTCAGTACGGATTTCGAAGATAGCTTCTGGGGTGAAGTTAGCGAAGGTGACAGTTTTCCTTATTTGTCTGCACATCAATTTAGCCTAAATGCGGGTATTCAAAACGATAGTTTCAGTGCCGTGGTGCAGACCAATTATGTTTCACAGTCACGGGTCGAGGCAGGAACAGGTGTTGTGCCGCAAAATGAAGCCATCGACGGCAGGATCATTTTTGATGTAGCGCTACATTACGAGCTTACAGACAGCGTTAGCATTTTTGCTTCGGTTGATAATCTTTTTGATAAAACTTATTCCGTGGCGCGTCGCCCAATCGGATTGCGCCCTGGCAAGCCGAGGACCTGGGTTAGCGGCGTGAAGTTCAGTTTTTAGGCCGAAAATTATTTGGTTGGCTAGGCTGGTAAATTTGGGTGTGGCATACCATATATGGTAGCATTAGGGGAAAATTAGGGAATTTGTGGTGTAATACTGGTAAGTGGTGAAAAGGAGATTCGACCATGACACAGGATGACAAGACAATGTTAAGAGACCATCTTGGCTCCCCGCTGTTACCCAAAGAGTTTGCCAAATCCATGCTTGCTATGCGTCCCGGTCTGATGGCCGCGCTCAAAGGTGCGGTTGCCAGCGGCGATGCGCCCTCGGCGCACAACTTTTACCGCGCGGTTGCAGGGCCAAAAGCTGCAGCCAAGCTACAGGGTAAAAACGAACTTGCAGCGCTGCAAGGCTGGCTTTCGCGCCAACCTGAATAGCAAAATTTGTTGGCTCACTGGCGCATGCTGCAAATGGCAGCAGAATCTCTGAACGCCTGAGCGAGATTGACTGATTTAAGCGGTGGTGGCCAAAGGCTGCCGCCGTTTCGGTTTTCGGCTCTATCAGGGCGCTGTTTCCAGCTCCAATTCCACCTTCTTTAAAGCATCCAAAAACATAGGCTCAGTGAGTACGCCGGTGTTCACATTATACCGTGAGACATGATAGCTATCCACCAAGCGCAACCCGTTCGGAAGTGTGTGCACACTTGAATGGCCAAACTTATAGTCCGCCAGCCGCAGGCCAAAAGTGCGAATTGTCGTATCATGGGCAATTCTGCCCAACACCATGATTACACGCAGTCGTTTCATTGTATCCAGCCGGGCAAGCAGAAAATCCCTGCAATTATTTACTTCTTCCGCGGTGGGTTTGTTTTGTGGCGGCACGCAGCAAACGGCGTTGGTAATACGGCAAGACTTTAGTTGAAAACCATCTCCTGCTCGGTTTTCATTCTTTCCCTTGGTCCACCCCATTTGAATAAGGCCCTTAAACAATAGGTCCCCTGAAAAATCCCCCGTGAACGGCCTGCCGGTTCGGTTGGCACCTTTCAGTCCCGGCGCGAGACCAATAATGAGAAAGGGCGCGTCAGTTGGGCCAAAGCTTTGCACAGCCCCATTATGAAAATCAGGATGTTTTTTGGTGTTTTCTTTGCGGAACGCCACAAGGCGGTGGCACCGTTTGCAATTGGTTTCAGGTTCGGGCGGATGTTTTTTTGGCATGGCTTTGTCCGAGTTGAAAATGAACCACAAAGTGGCCTTAATGAGCGAGGCCGGTCAAGCGGTGAATAGCACAGTGGCTCTGAGGGTCTGTTTGACTATATTTTTTCCAATAGCATTCGGTAGAGAAGGGGCTTCATTATTGTTGAAAATCGAGCTATGCCTGGTGGCGAAACGTCAGTCACTTATGGTACTTGCTCAATGGCACTCCCACAGCAGATCCTTGTCAGTCTAGGTAGCAATTCATCCTCTGCAATTGGCGGACGGCGCGACATGCTGCGAGCCGCAATAGACGCGCTTGGTGAAGGTGGGTTATCTGAAATTGAGATTTCACCTCTATATGAGACCGTCGCTTTGCCTGTGTCAGATCAACCAAATTTTCTCAATTGTGCTCTCAAGGCTTTCACTTCTTTTTCGGCCGCTGAGCTTCTGTCGCTGTTCAAAAGGGTGGAAAAAACCTTGGGGCGCGAAGCAGCTACCCGCTGGGCTCCACGGGTAATCGATATAGACTTGATTGCCTACGGTGACAGCGTTTTGCCAAATCGTGAGGCCTGGGATGATCTTGCCGGAAGCGGTGATCCCTCAGCCTTTTTCGAAGAGGTGACCGTGCCGCACCCAAGACTGCACAAGCGCGCTTTTGTTTTGCTGCCGCTGCTCGATATTGCCGCGGAATGGACACACCCTTGCCTTGGGCGGTCAGTTTCTGAAATGGCGCGACACCCTGACATTAATTCGCAGGCTCTGCACGTTGTGAAAATTTCTGATACGCTGTAGCGATTCCTTGCTTTACAGCAGGGTTTCGCGCTTGTATAAGCGTGCGCTTGTACGGCACCAGAAGCCCCAATTGCATCTGAAAGGCGTTAGCGCCGTTGCCGCAAAATGATTTTGGAGAAAATGAATGGCTCGCGTAACTGTTGAAGATTGCGTTGATAAAGTAACCAACCGTTTTGAACTTGTGCTTGCGGCTGCTCAGCGTTCTCGCCAAATTTCATCTGGTGCACCGCTCGAAGTAGAGCGTGACAATGATAAAAACGCGGTGGTGAGCCTGCGCGAAATCGCGGAAGAAAAAATTGTTGCAGGCGAGCTTATCGAGTCCGTAATCGGTGGCCTGCGCAAGGTTGTTGAAAACGACGAAGGCGAAGAGGTTGATCTTTCAATTCTTATGGCAGGCATGGATAGCCCTTCGGCCAAGGCCAGCGAAGAATAATTACAGTCGCTCAGGCGAATGAAACCTAATGAAAGCCCGGCCTCTAAGCCGGGTTTTTTGTTGGGCTGCGGTTGCCGGTAACGGATTAGTGGGAAATCTCAATAATCACCTTGCCCTTTGCTCGCCATGTTCGAATGCGGTCTAACGCGTCTTCTGCTTTTTCAAAAGGGTAGGTAGAATCGATAAGACTTTTCATCCTGCCTTCAAGGACAAGGTCAGCCATAGCCTTAAGGTCTTTCCCTTCTGGTTTCACCAATATCAAATGAGCAGTTTGGCCTTTCCGGAAACCAAGAACCGCGAAGGCTTTGCTCAGTATGGCTTGTATGAACATGCCTGCTGACGGAATTGTTGAGATATAGCGACCGTTTTTCCGCAAACATTTTTTACATGTCTTAAGGCTTGATCTGCCAATAACATCGTAAACAACATCATATTTGTCTTCGTGATCCTCAAAATTCTCGGTTTTGTAATTTATCGTATCCGCAGCGCCTAATTCCCGGCAAAGAGTTTGATTTGTTGGTCCGCAGACGGCTGTAACTCTGGCGCCGGTAATAGCGGCCATTTGAACCGCATAGCTGCCCACGCCGCCTGACGCACCGTTTATGAGAATATTTTCGCCTTTTTTGAGCTTTGCCAGATCACGAAGCGTTTGAAACGATGTCATGCCCGCACAAGGCATGGCTGCAGCCTCATTATGAGATACGCCAACTGGCTTTTTAGCAACGGCGCGAGCGTCGATTGCCACATATTCAGCAAGGGCGCCAAATTTTCCCTTGATTGGCTGCATGCCGAATACATCGTCACCCACGTTTAGTTCGCTGGTATTGTCGCCGCAGGCCATAATTGTTCCCGAGATGTCGCTACCAGGCACAATGGGAAAGGGTTCTGCCAGTTTCTTGAAAGGGTATATGCCGCGCATTAACAACCAATCGCGCGGATTTAGCGACATCGCCTCAACTTTAACAAGGACCTGTCCCGATTTCGGCACGGGTACAGGCAGCTTGCCAAATGTCAGCTTTCTATTTTTGCCGTAACCTTCGATGTAGGCGGCATTCATCGTTTTGGGTATGTGCGTATCTTTCAATGGCTTTATCTCGCCTTTTTACCGCCACCAAATTGTTGGGCTGCAAAATTAAACATCCCGGATCCGCCAAGAGTTAAACCGCCGTCAACCGGGAGTACGGCTCCTGTGACATAGCTGGCAAATTCTGATGAAAGGAAAACAGCGGCACGACCGATGTCGTCGACCGAGCCCAGTCGGCGCGCAGGGACGGCATTGATCAGCATTGGCAGAGTTTCAGGGGTGGTTAGACGTTTCATGCCCTCGGTGCCGTCAATGGGCCCTGGAATGATGCTGTTGCAGCGAATGCCTTCCGGTCCCCATTCAATGGCCAGTGTTTTCATTAATTTGTCGACCCCGGCTTTTGCTGCACTTACGTGCGCTTGGTGCGAATGGGCGTCGAGCGACTGCCCCGCAGAGATAAAAATCATTGAACCTTTGCTAGCCTTTAGCTGCTCGTAGGCCGCTTTTGCAGTGTTGAACGAGCCCATCAGGTCGATATCCAATACGGTTTTAAAGCCGTTATAGGTCATGTCTTTCATTTGACACATAAAATTGCCGGCTGCGCCCGCCACGACAATGCTAACCGTGCCAAGTGCGGCCTGGCTTTCTGCGAAGGCTTTTTCCATTGCTTCCAGGTCCCGGACGTCAGCAGCCACCGGGAATACGTCACCGCCAAATTCGCGAATCTCCTCTGCTGCAGCTTCAAGCTTGCTATAGGTGCGTCCGCAGATGGCAACTTTGGCTCCGGCTGCTGCCATATTTTTAGCTATGCCCAAATTGATGCCACTGCCACCACCTGTGATAAAGGCAACCTGACCCGATAAAAATCCTTCGATAAACCTGGTTTTAGTCATTTTTCGGCCTCATTTTTTGAATTTGGATATTCCGCCAGTCACTCGTGGGGATGGAATTCTCAATTATTACACTTATAGCAAAGAAATGGGCTGAAATTCCCTTTGGGAAAGGGTATCTCTGTCTCAAATAAGAATTTTTAAGAGGACACCCTTTGATACGTCAGTTTGAGTTGGTTGAAATGGTCAAGGCCTACGACAAGAATGTCGATGAGGCTTTGCTCAACCGCGCCTATGTTTTTGCGATGAAAGCGCACGGTACTCAAAAGCGGGCGTCGGGTGACCCATATTTTGTGCATCCGCTCGAAGTGGCAGGCATTTTAACGGACATGAAGCTGGACGGCGACACCATTGCGACGGCACTTTTACACGATGTTGTCGAAGACACTGTGGCTACTGTAGAAGAAATACGCGAACTGTTCGGCGATAAAATCGCCGAGCTGGTGGACGGTGTTACCAAACTATCAAAAATTGAGTTGCAGACCGAAAGCATTCGCCAAGCCGAGAATTTCCGAAAATTTCTACTGGCCATGTCTAACGACATTAGGGTGTTGTTGGTCAAACTTGCGGATCGCTGTCACAATATGCGTACGCTTGGCTTTATCAAAACACTAGAAAAGCGTCGGCGTATCGCGCTGGAAACACTGGAGATATATGCACCGCTTGCGGAACGTATCGGTATGCATGAACTCAAGGACGAGCTTGAGCATCTGGCGTTTGAACATCTGGATTCTGAGGCGCTCGAATCCATAAAAACGCGTCTCGATTATCTGATAGCTGAAAGCCCAAATCTCGAAAAAGAAATGGTCGCTTCGCTTGAAAAGCTTATGGCTGATAACGGGATCGAAGCGCGGGTCAGTGGCAGGATCAAACGGCCTTATTCCATATGGCGCAAAATGGAGGCACGAAACATCCCGTTTGAACAGCTCGCGGACGTAATGGCGTTTCGTATCAAGGTTAAGGACGTAGCGACTTGCTATGAAGCGCTGGGGGTTGTGCACCAAAATATGAGAATGGTGCCTGGCCGTTTTAAGGACTATATCTCGACACCGAAGTCCAATTTTTACCGTTCAATCCATACAACTGTAATAGGCATCCATAACAGTCGGCTTGAGATACAGATACGTACATTTGAGATGCACGAAGAGTCTGAAATTGGAGTGGCTGCGCATTGGCAATATAAGCAAAAGGCGGACAATGCCGAGGGGTCGCAATATTTGTGGGTCCGTGAATTGCTGGAAATATTGGAAAATACGCAGGATCCAGAAGAGTTTCTGGAGCATACCAAGTTGGCTATGTTCGAAGACAAGGTATTTTGCTTCACGCCCAAGGGTGAAATCGTATCGCTGCCACGCGGATCTACAACCGTTGATTTTGCCTATGCCGTTCACACGGAGGTTGGTGACCACTGTGTCGGGGCCAAAGTGAACGGCCGTATGGTGCCGCTCAGGCACCAGTTAGAAAACGGCGATCAGGTCAATATTTTAACCTCGAAAGGGCAGGCTCCCTCGCTTCGGTGGGAAGGGTTTGTCGTTACTGGTAAAGCGCGTTCCGCAATCCGCCGCCATGTTAAACATCAACAATATTCTGAATATAGCAGCTTGGGCCAAACACTTATTGAAAAAGCATGTCGTCGTAACGGTCTTGATTTTTCGACGCAGGTAGTTGAAGAAGCAGCGATGGTATTAAATCTGTCTGATAGCGAAATGCTATATGCCCTGGTAGGCCAAGGCACCTTAAAAGAAGAAGAAATACTGCGCGCCGCTTTCCCTGGCTTTAAGGAAGATGCCCGTGGGGAAGGCTTGCCAGCCGTACACCACGATTGGGAAGATATGGCGGGTGGGGCCATCCCTATTTCAGGCGTGAAACGCGGGTCTGCGGTCCATTTCTCCGAATGTTGTCATCCGGTGCGCGGCGACCGCATCGTTGGCATACGTGTTCCTGGCCGAGGGGCTGAAATCCACACGATTGATTGCTCCAAGCTATCAGCCTTTGACGATAACCCTGACCTTTGGCTTGACCTTAAATGGCAGGACGATGAAGAAGGCGACGCATTCTACACCGGCCGCCTGAAGCTGGAGGTCACCAACGAGCGCGGGGCCTTGGCGATGATTGCTGCTACGGTTGCCAAAAACGGCGGCAATATTTCTAATCTGGAAATCCCGGAACGGGATCCGGAGTTTTATATTATGATCGTTGATGTTGAGGTTAAAGATGCCAAGCATTTAAACGATGTTGTGCGGGCGCTTCGGGTTAGCCGAGTGATCGGACGAGCGGACCGGGTGCTGGGATAATTAGCACCTCTGAGTGCAAATAGCTTGACGCAGCCCGGCGCTGGCAGTATCCGCGCAAAAAGAAAAACAAGGTTTAAACATATTTGTCTGGGTAATTTGGAAGTTGGATATGGATCAGGAAGCAGTATTGAATGAATTTCGTGCGGCAGGTGCGCTGCTTGAAGGCCATTTTTTACTATCGTCGGGCTTGCATAGCCCGGTTTACTTGCAGTGCGCCAAAGTGCTGATGGACCCCGCGCGGGCTGGCAAACTTTGCAAGGCGTTTGCCGACAAATTAAGAGCTACTGGTGCAGAGATTGATATGGTTGTCAGTCCGGCTATGGGCGGCGTTGTCGTAGGGTATGAGGTCGCACGCCAGCTTGGTGTGCCAGGTGTCTTCTGTGAGCGCGTTGAAGGTGAATTTGCTCTTCGGCGCGGGTTTGAAATTCCAGGCAATGCCAAAATTCTTATGATGGAAGACATCATCACCACGGGCTTGTCTTCGCGGGAATGCATCAAAATGATTAATTCCTGGGGTGGCGATGTTGTGGCTGCGGGATGCCTGATTGACCGTTCGGGCGGGACTGCTGAAGTAGGCGCGCCAATTACAGCACTGGCAACAATTGACGCTCCGACCTATGAAAACGCTGATCTGCCCGACGCACTGAAGGCAATGCCTGCAGTAAAGCCGGGTAGTCGCGGCATGAAAGCATAAAGGGTGATATCCTGATCCATGTTGTTCCGGCGGCGAAATAAAGAGGCATTGTGGCGACGGTTTTCCGGTTGGCTTTGGCCTCGGTCTGGTGTGACACGAGCCTGGAAGTATCTGTTTCACCGGGTAGCGAGGATGCCGGGCAGTACCCATAATATTGCCGCGGGGATCGCATCGGGTGCCGCAATATCCTTCACGCCGTTTCTTGGATTGCACCTTATTTTGGGGGCGATAATTGCCTGGATGTTACGAGGTAATATACTGGCTTCTGTTTTTGGCACCGCTGTTGGCAACCCCTGGACTTTCCCGCTTATTTTTGCACTAACGGGTAACGTAGGAGCCTTCCTGCTGGGGCGCGAAGCAAGTGATCAAATGCCAAGTTGGGACACAATGTGGGATAGTCCTGTTGAATATTTTGCCTCCATATTCCCGCCACTTTTTGTTGGTGGTATCCCTGTTGCGATCTTGGTGTGGCTTATATTTTATGTGAGTTTCCGGGGCTTGATTTCCGGTTACCGGGAAAGCAGGCGCCGCCGCAGAGATATGCGCAGAGAGAACCAGAAGGAGGACGCCCAGCAATGAACAACGGTAAACTTCGCCTGGGCGTGAATATTGACCACGTAGCAACCATTCGAAATGCACGTGGTATTCGTCACCCTGACCCCGTGCGGGCAGCTGGCCTTGCGGTGCGCGCCGGGGCAGACGGTATTACTGCTCACCTACGGGAAGATCGCAGGCACATATCAGACGATGATATTGCGTCTCTTTCCGATGTGCTGACCGTGCCGCTAAATTTTGAAATGGCAGCAACCGAGGAAATGCTTGAGATTGCCCTGCGTCACAAACCCCATGCATGTTGTCTGGTGCCTGAAAAGCGTGAAGAGCTTACCACCGAAGGCGGTTTGGACGCTGCGGGCCAACATAACCGGTTAAAGTTTTTTGTTTCTGAGCTAAACGGGGCCGGTATTCGTGTGAGTTTGTTTGTGAACCCGGATGTCGAGCAGTTGGACGCCGCGATTTCACTGGGAGCGCCGGTAACCGAAATTCATACTGGTGCTTACTGCGAGCTGACAGGCATGCAGCAAGAAGACGAACTGGAACGAATCCGTGTGGCCGCCTCTTATGGGCATACAAATGGCTTGGAAATGCATGCAGGACACGGCCTAAGTTATGATACCGTTGGGGCCATTGCAGCGATAGCTGAGTTTCGCGAACTGAATATCGGCCATTTCATTGTAGGAGAGGCCATATTCCACGGTTTGGAAGCGTCTATTCTTGAAATGCGGCGATTGATGGACGTTGCTCGCGACTAGAAAGATATCTATGGCTCCATTGAAAACAATCGTTGGCTATGTTTTTGAAAAACCAAGTTTGCTGGATGAAGCACTAACGCACCCATCTTTGTCGGGCTCGTATAATTATCAACGGCTTGAGTTTTTGGGTGATCGTGTCTTGGCGCTTTCAATTTCATCTTGGTTGCTGGAGGCATGCCCGGGTGAAGCTGAGGGCCATTTAAACCGCCGGTTTACAGCATTGGTTCGCAAGGAAACACTGGCGGAGATGGCTCGTAAACTTAACATTGTCGAGGCTATAAAACTTACGCCAGGAGCTGAGGCTGAGGGCACGCGCGATAAAGAAGCGGTGCAGGCTGATGTTTGTGAGGCCGTTATTGGTGCCATGTATCTGGACGGTGGGTACGCAGTGGCCGACAAGTTTATCAGAAAGCACTGGATTCCGCTGGCGAGAGCCACTACAGAAGCCACTCGCGACAGCAAAACGCTGTTGCAGGAATGGTGTCAGGGCAGGGCGCTTCCGTTGCCTAAATATGAAGTAGTGGAACGCTCCGGGTTAGATCATAGCCCCTTGTTCACTATTGAAGTGAGCGTCGAAGGCAAAGGTAAGGCCCAGGCAAAAGGTACAGCAAAGAGGCTGGCAGAACAGGCGGCGGCAAAAACTCTTTTTGCCAGCCTGTCAGGAGAAAACTGATGGCGGTCACGCCCGAAAAAAATACGCGCTGCGGCTTTGTCGCGCTGATTGGTGCGCCAAACGCGGGTAAATCAACCCTGTTGAATGCGCTGGTTGGTGCCAAGGTTGCCATTGTAACCCACAAGGTTCAGACGACACGCACGCGCATTACCGGCATTGGCATGCACGAAAATACACAGCTTGTTTTCATCGATACGCCAGGGATTTTTAAGCCTAAGCGCCGTCTGGATCGCGCTATGGTAAATGCCGCTTGGCAGGGTTCCAAGGACGCAGAAACAACACTTCTGCTGGTTGATGCCCAAAAAGGCATAACCGACGAAGTGCAGGCAATCATCGATGGCCTCAAAAAAGCAGATCGCAAAGCCATTTTGGTAATCAATAAAATTGACGGCATGCGCCGGGACGGGCTGCTGAAATTCGTAAAGGATCTTAACGACGCCTTTGATTTTACTGATACTTTTCTGATTTCTGCCTTGAAAGGTGATGGGGTGCTCGACCTAAAAGCACATCTAGCGAGATTGGCGCCTGAAGGGCCTTGGATGTATCCGGAAGACCAGATTGCTGATGTGACACTCCGGTTATTGGCCGCTGAAATAACACGCGAGAAAATCTACCTGCGCCTGCATGATGAACTGCCTTATCATACGACAGTTGAAACAGAAAAATGGGATGAGCGCCCTGACGGATCGGTGCGGATTGAGCAGCTTATTCATGTGCAGCGCGAAACCCAGAAGGGTATTGTGATAGGCAAAGGCGGCAGCATGCTTAAGCTCCTGGGCCAGATGGCGCGTGAAGAAATGGAAAAAGAATTTGGGCACCGGGTTCATTTGTTTTTGCATGTAAGAACCACTGAACGCTGGGCAGATGACCGCGACATATACAAAGACATGGGTCTGGACTTTGTCGATTAAGCCATTGCGGTGACTTTTGAGAGGTAATTGGGCTGTATGGAGTGGCAGGATGAAGCGATTGTTCTCACTGCTGCTCGTCACGGGGAGGCGGATGCCCTTCTTGAGGTAATGACCCTCTCTCACGGGCGTGCACGCGGGTTTATAAAAGGCGGACTGTCACGCCGAAACAAAGCAAATCTTCAGGCTGGCAACAAACTCTCTGTCACTTGGCGCTCCCGCCTTGAAGAAAACCTGGGCCGGTTCACGGTTGAACTGTTGCACAGCCCCTTGGGCTTGATGCTAGGAGACGGGACCCGTCTGTCGGCACTCTCGGCGGTAACCTCTGTGGTGGCGGCGACTATGCCTGAGCGAGAGCGCCACGGCGGCGTTTTTGGCGGGCTAAAAGCAGTGATCGAGTTGTTGGAGCTTGAAAATAGCTCAATTCCTGACTGGGGGGCAGCGTTGGCCCGTCTGGAGCTTGGCATTCTTACGGAGCTTGGCTACGGCTTGGATTTTAGTGAGTGCGCTGCTACTGGCACAACCGAAAATTTGGTTTATGTGTCACCTAAATCAGGCAGGGCAGTCTGTGCCGAAGCCGGTGCTCCGTATAAAGAAAAATTGTTGGTGTTGCCTAGGTTTCTGTTGGGCCAGCCAGATGCGCCAAATGCCAGTGACGTATTTGAGGCAATGCGCCTTACCGGGTATTTTCTGGACAGAAATGTCTGGTCGGTTCGCGGAAAAGGGCAGCCAGCGGCCCGCGAACGGCTGGTTTCGACACTGGTAAAGAGCCCAAGTCGCGACACTTAGCTCCATGAAGCAAAGAAATTGTGGATAACCACAACATCTTATAGCCATCCGTGATCATCTTGATATAGTCGCGCCATGTCTATGCATTCTGAGTTTACTGATAACATTGTCGAAGCGCCCTTTGCTGGCGCGCTGAGCGAACGCTATTTAGCCTACGCCTTGTCTACAATCATGTCGCGGTCTTTGCCCGACGTTAGGGACGGTTTGAAGCCGGTCCATCGGCGTCTTTTGTACGCTATGCGGCTCCTGAAGCTTGACCCGAAAACCGGCTACAAAAAATGTGCCCGTGTTGTGGGCGACGTTATCGGTAAATATCACCCGCATGGTGATCAGTCGGTGTATGACGCGCTTGTACGTTTGGCGCAGGAATTTTCTGTGCGTTATCCGCTGGTGGACGGACAGGGCAATTTTGGCAATATCGACGGCGATAATGCAGCTGCTATGCGGTACACCGAAGCACGACTTACTGAAGTGGCTTCTGTCCTTATGGAAGGGCTTGAAGAGAATGCGGTTGATTTTCGCCCCACTTACGACGGTGAAGAAGAAGAACCGCTGGTTTTCCCCGGTGCTTTTCCTAACCTATTGGCTAATGGTTCCACCGGCATTGCCGTTGGTATGGCAACGAACATTCCGCCACATAATGTGGGCGAGCTTGTGGATGCCATGCAGATGCTCATCGAAGCGCGCCGCAAGCCTGACCTTGAAGTCACAACCCGCGACCTGATGCAGCATGTTCAGGGGCCGGACTTCCCAACAGGCGGACAGATCGTTGAACCCCGCGAAAATATACTGGAAGCCTACGAAACTGGGCGCGGCTCATTCCGTGTGCGTGCTAAGTGGGAAAAAGAAGAACTGCCGCGTGGGCTATATAATATCGTCATTACCGAAGTACCGTATCAAATTCAAAAATCGAAGCTGATTGAAAAAATTGCTGATCTGATCACGGACAAAAAACTCCCTATATTGGCGGATGTGCGTGACGAATCTGCAGAAGATATTCGGATTGTGCTGGAGCCCAAAAACCGAACGGTCGACGAAAAAATTCTTATGGAGAGCCTGTTCAAGCTTACTGAACTTGAAGCGCGGTTTTCGCTGAATATGAATGTGATTGCTACGGATAAAAGACCGCGTGTTTTATCGCTGCAGCAAGTGCTGGACAGTTTTCTCGATCATCAGGTTGACGTACTGCTTCGTCGGAACCGGTTTAGGCTGGACAAAATCGAGCGCCGGCTGGAGATACTGTCTGGTTTCTTGATCGCCTATCTGAATTTGGATGAAATCATTCGCATCATCCGCGAGGAAGAAGAGGTCAAGCCGTGCTTGATGGATACGTTCAAGCTCACTGATGTGCAGGCTGAAGCCATATTAAATATGCGTTTGCGCGCGCTTAGAAAGCTTGAAGAAGTTGAGATTCGTTCAGAGCACAGCAAGCTGAAAAAGGAACGCGCTGGAATTAAAGCCTTGATTGCATCCAGTGACCTTCAATGGATCGCAGTGGGCGACAAGCTTGTAGAGATAAAGAAACAATTTGGGCAAACGACTGATATTGGGAAACGGCGCACACGCTTTGGCGAGGCCCCCATTAGCGAGGTCGTGCCGATAGAAGCGATGATTGAAAAAGAACCGATCACTGTGGTTTGTTCGAAGCGTGGTTGGATACGGGCGCTTAAGGGCCACACAAAACCTGAAGAAGTTCTGAAATACAAAGAAGGCGACGAAGAAAAGTTCCGTTTTCATGCCTATACGACCGACAAGATATTTTTATTCGCGTCGAATGGTAAGCTATTCACCGTAGCAGGCAATAATTTGCCGGGCGGACGCGGTAACGGCGAACCTGTACGGTTAATGGTTGATATGGACGCAAACGACGAAGTTGTGTCTTTGCTTACATATATTCCGGGCAGCAAGCTGTTTGTTGCGTCTTCAATCGGCAAAGGGTTTTTGGTCGAAGCCGATAACGGTGTGGCGCTAAAACGGGGCGGCAAGCAAATTTTGAATTTGCCAGACGATGCTGCTGCCACGCACTGTTTCCTAGTCAACGGCGACAGCATCGCGGTTATCGGTGAAAACCGCAAACTTCTGGTATTTAAAATTGACGAATTGCCAACGATGAACCGTGGTCAAGGTGTAGTGCTGCAACGCTACAAAGGCGGTAGCCTGTCCGACGTAATCTCATTCCATATGGAAGAAGGCCTAACCTGGCCTATGGGCGGCAGCGGCGACCGCTGGCGTACGGAAACCGAACTTGCACCATGGACAGGGAAACGTGGCAATGCCGGTCGATTGCCGCCAATGGGCTTTCCGCGAAACAACAAATTCCGCTAGTTGTTTGCCTCGGCGTAAAAGCGATACAGATAAAAATGGGTACCGCACATGAAGGAGGTGCCCATTTTTGTAGGTGAGGATGTCATGATGAAAGAGAATTTGCAGCGCTGGTATGACTTTGTTGAAAACCACGATACCCAGGCCTTAAGCGATATGCTGGCCGATGATGTCGTTTTTCATTCGCCAGTGGTTCACACTCCGCAAGAAGGTAAAGCGCTAACCTTTATGTATTTGTCAGCAGCGGGTCGTGCGCTTGGAAATGACAATTTCAAATATGTGTCGGAATTTTTTTCCGAAGATGGTGCTGTGATTGAGTTCAATACAGAAATCGATGGAATTGCCATCGACGGCATCGACATGATTAGCTGGAATAGCGACAATAAAATTTCGGAATTTAAAGTGATGTTGCGGCCACTGAAAGCTGTAAACAAAGTACACGCGTTGATGGCCGAAATGCTGCAGGCCGGGGCCAGAAAATAAGGCCGACGCCACGCTTTATTTCTGTGGGCCAGCCTTGATGTGGTTTTATTTTATGCAGCAGTACCTATGCTGGGCCCATATAAAAAGCATTTAGCTTATTGCCGTCTAGGTCGCGGAAATATCCGGCATAGAAACCCATGCTTTCGTCGCCCCGCAAACCGGGCTCACCCTCACAGGTGCCGCCTGCCGCAATAGCGGCCGCATACACTTTGTCCACGGTCGCACGGTCGGGCGCGGCAAGGGCAATCATCACACCGTTGCCTACAGTAGCGGGCTCTTTGTTAAAAGGTTTTCCGATTGAAAAACCGGGGCCTGCACCGTCTGTGCCCCAAACAATAAACTCGCCAAAATCCATCGTGCGCTTGGCACCCAGTTCGGCCAATACAGTGTCATAGAATGCACAAGCCTTTGGGAAATCATTTGTTCCTACTGTTGTGTAGCCTATCATTGCCGTCGCTCCCCTTTTAAGTTTTGAATCAGTGAATGATGCTCACTATACCCTAGATAGTGTCATATAGTGTCAGCAGCAGGGTATATTATTGCATGGAAGCGATACAGTGACGTATAGGGCTTTTTATCGTGCGTGACTTTGTAGAATGTCTTTTGTAAAAGCCTTGATCTTGTCAGCCGTAATCAGGCCTGAAGCGCGGCGTATTTCCCTGCCGTTTTGAAACACGACAATAATGCCAGTTTGCCCAAAGTCATGTTTTTCACGGAAAGCCACATCGCGGTCAAAATCCACTCTTATAGCTCGAATGCTTGGAGCTCTGCCTTCTTCATGCAATGTCATTAATGCCTTGTGTTGCAACAGGCAGGTTGGGCACCAGGAGGCATATATTTCGACCATTACTGGCTCGTCACGAGCCATCAGTTCCTCGAAGCGCGCGGGGTTATATTCCTCCCAGCCGGGTAAAATTGGGTCTGACGATCGCAGGTTCATGTATATGAGATTGCCGAACAGTGCGACCACAAGCAAACCGCTGATGCCAACTGAGGCCCATATCTTTTTCAAGTTTATTTTCATGGATTTGGCAGTAGCAGAGCCTTAATGCAGCGGCAAATAAACCTAATGTGATGTGTGGTAATGGCCGGTCTAACCACCAAATATTTGTCGCGGTAGCCATGTTACCAAATCGGGAAAGTTTGCGATGAGCAACAGTGCTGTGATTTGGATGATCACGAAAGGAAGCACGCCCCGGTATATGGCCGTTGTTTGCACCTCCTTGGGCGCTACACCGCGCAAATAGAATAGTGCAAAGCCAAATGGAGGTGTGAGAAAGCTTGTTTGCAGGTTCATCGCCATGAGAACACCCAGCCAGATGGGGCCATAGGTGCCGTCCATCGCCAACAGTGCAGGCGCAACAACAGGAACAACCACAAAAGTTATTTCGATGAAATCCAGGAAAAATCCGAGTAGAAACATCAGGATCATCACCAGCAAAATGGCTGTGAATTGACCGCCCGGTAAGCCGTGTAACATATTTTCTATGATCTCATCGCCGCCAAGGCCACGGAAAACTAGGCTAAATAGGGCTGCGCCAATCAAAATAGCGTAAATCATGGTTGAAATTCGCACCGTAGAGCGCATGGCCTCGCCGAGCACACCGCGGCGGTGCGTGTTCCATATCGCCCGCGCAAGACCGAGTGCCACCATCAGGGTCAGCGCGATGGCTGCCCAATAAAATACGGTATCAGACAAAGGCACATTGTTCCGTTGCATTCTGAGGTCAGCATTGCTGGCAATAAAGACAAGCACGGCTAAGGCCCCAAGTGTCATCACTACGATTTTTCGGGTTTTATTATCTATGCGTGCGGCACCCAACAGGATGGCCCCTATGGCGCCGACAGAAGCCGCTTCGGTTGGTGTTGCGATGCCGGAGAGGATAGAACCAAGCACGGCTACGATCAAAAGGAGTGGAGGAAAAAGCGCCGCGAGCAATTTCCTGTAAAAGGAGCTGCCAAGGCCGGCGTTTTCTTCACGCGGTATTGCAGGGCAGCTGTCAGGGCGGAGAAGTGCGTTTGCTATCTGGTACAGTATGTAAAGCCCAACCAATGCAAGTCCTGGTAAGAGAGCGCCAGCAAAGAGTTCGCCAGCACTCATGGGCGTGGGGGAAAATATGCCTTTGTTTATTTGTGCCTGCTGCCACGCCGACGACATAACGTCGGCCAGCAGAATGAGAACAATGGAAGGCGGTATGATTTGGCCAAGGGTTCCAGCAGCAGCAATGGTCCCGCTGGCGAGCGATGGGTCATAGCCGCGCCGTAACATGGTGGGCAGCGATAACAACCCCATGGTCACGACCGTTGCGCCGACAATACCGGTAGATGCCGCCAGCAAAGCGCCTACAATGGTTACTGAGATGCCAAGCCCACCATTCAGTGAGCCAAACAGGCGCCCCATGTTTTCGAGCAAGTCCTCTGCCACATTGGATTTTTCAAGCATTACGCCCATGGCGACAAACAGGGGTACAGCGAACAAAAGTTCGTTTTTGATTAGATTTCCAAACAGCCGGTTGGGTAACAGTTCCAGAAAGGTGAAATCGAGTGTGCCTGTTAGGGTGCCAATCAGCCCAAACAGAAGCCCGGTTCCGCCAAGCACAAACGCGACAGGAAACCCGGAAAGCAAAAACCCTACAAGCACCAGGAACATGCTGATTGTCATCAAAAGCTGCATGTCCATAACTTATGCGCTCCGCATTGTTTTAAAGGTACGGATCAGCGAAACAATCGCGTGAAAAGACAGCGTTAAGGCGAAAAGTAACAGCGTAGACTTAAGAATATAAACAAACGGCAGGCCGCTGGATTCTACGCTTTTTTCAAGTATTGCCCAACTGCCTGTCACATAGGGCAGGCTGGTGACCCAGAAAAGAACGAGAAACGGAACAAGCAGAAACACTGTGCCGAAAAAATCTACTCTGGCCTGATTTTTCTTGCTGAATCGGCTGTAAAATATATCCACACGCACATGTTCGTTGCGGAGCGCCGTATAGCCGGCACCGCCCAGAAACATCAGCGCATTGATATATTGAAGGCTCTCCTGAAGCTGAATATTGCCAGAGGAAAAAACATAGACCGTTAAAACAACAGCAAATTGAACAAAAATTAGCAGCAGCGGCAATATACCCAGCAGTCGACCACTATATTCAAGAATAGCTTCAAGTCTTGCCGCGACATTTTCCAGCATATGCTTTTAGGCCCCAGCGAGGCTGCGGGCGTTCATGAAAGCCTGTTCAGAGATAGAGCCCCAGCGCATGCTGCCGCGTCTTGCTTCCATGAAGCTCTCATAAACGCGTTTGGTCAGTTCATCAGCGTTGGCAGCGTCTGCCACAACTTCTGCGGACACAAGCGCAAGCTTTTCCAGAATGGCATCACTGAAGCGCAGTAGTTCAACGCCGTGTTCGTTGATAAGCGTATCAAGTGCGTGAGCGTTGTTGGCATTAAATTCAGAATACATATAGTCGTTTTCGGCCATGGCGGCATTCTCGAAGATATTGCGCTCTTTTGCGCTAAAATCTTGCCAGAGGTTGAGGTTGGTTCCCAGACCAAGAGCCGTACCTGGTTCATGAATGCCAGGGTAATAGTATTTTTTGACGATAGTATGGAAGCCAAACGCGAGATCGTTCCATGGGCCAATCCACTCTGTGGCGTCAATGTTGCCCTGGCTTAAAGCCTGAAAAATTTCGCCCACTTGTTTGGTAACGGGGGTAGCCCCAACTCGCCGCATCACTTCGCCGCCAAGACCCGGCATGCGAATGCGCAGGCCCTGAAAATCTTCGATGCTGTTGATTTCTTTCTGGAACCAACCTCCCATTTGAGTGCCCGTATTGCCGCCTAGTAGCGGCTTTACGTTGAAACCCCCAGAAAGCTCGTCCCAAAGCCCTTGACCCCCACCGAACCGGATCCATGCGGTCATTTCGTTGGCCGTTAGCCCCATTGGTACAGCGGCAAAGAAATTGAAAGCCGGTGATTTGCCTTGCCAATAATATTCTGCCGCATGATACATGTCGGCTTTGCCTTCGCTAACAGCGTCAAAGCACTCTAGGGCACCTACAAGTTCACCCGCCGCATAGACCTTAATGTTGATCTGCCCGTCCGAAAGCTCTTCAATGCGGCGCGCCAGCCGTACAGCACCCGTCCCTGTGCCGGGGAAGTTTTTAGGCCAGCTGGTTACCATCTTGAGTGTGCGTTTTTTGCTCAGGATAGCAGGGCCGCCAGCGTTTTCTGTCTTCGCCCCGCTGTCACAAGCTGCCACTAAGGCGGCCGCGCCTGCGATACCAGCGCCGCGTAACAAGTTTCTGCGGCTCGGGCCTGTTTTCTGCCCAGTTCCTGATGGCTGTGCGGCTTTCTCGTTTTCCGAAGCGGCGTTTTTTGTCACAGTATTATCCCTATCAAATTCACCTTGAGCAAGCTTGTGAGGCCAAGTGCGATTCGCTCGGGCACAGTATAGGCAGCATTAAAGAGGGAGCAAGTGAAGACGCCTTAATTCACACTTTCTTTTGTGTCTGCGTCATACCAGCCGTTCGGGCCCAGTTTTTCAAGGGGCTTGAAACGACATTTATAGTTCATTTTGCGGCTGTCCTTCACCCAGTAACCTAAATAGACATACGGCTGATTCGCCATATGGGCGCGGGCGATATGGTCCAAGATAATATAGGTGCCAAGGCTGCGGTCGCTGAGAGCCGGGTCAAAGCAACTGTAGATCATTGAGAGCCCGTCACTCAGTTCGTCAGTAAGTGCCAGAGCAACCAGAACATTATCGACAACCCGTCTGTATTCTATGAGAACGGTGGAAACAGGACTGGCTTCAACCATGTCGCGGAATTCTTCCTGCGTCATATCTGCCATGGTTCCTTCACCGTGCCGGTTGCCAAGATAAAGCTGTAGCAGCGCAAACTGCTCTTCGGTTATTTGCGGCGGCACTATTTCTGCCTTGAGATCGCCATTGTTTTTAACAACTTTGCGCTGTGACCGCGAAATAGCGAATTCTTTTGCTCGTACACGCACACTTATGCACTGGCTGCAGTTTTCACAAGCTGGGCGGTATACGACCGATTGACTTCGGCGAAAGCCCACTCTGCCGAGGGCTTCATTCAGTGCTGCTGCGTCCGGGCCTCTTAGTTCCGTGAAAACTTTACGCTCGGTCTTATCTTTCAGGTAAGGGCAGGGCGACGGGGCAGTCACGTAAAATTTGGGAAATTGTAGCCCTTGGTCGGTCACATACAGTCCTTTGCCAGTTTAAAGAAGACCATAGTACCACGGAATGAAAAGAGTGAAAGTAATCCACATAATAAAAATCAACGGCGTGCCTACGCGCATGAAATCAGAAAACTTATAATGGCCGGGTGCCATGACTAGTAGATTGGTCTGATAGCTCATCGGCGTGGCGAAGCTGCAATTTGCGCCAAATATCACCGCGAGCAGGAACGGCATGGGATCGATTTGCAGTTCAATGGCAATTGAAAGGGCAATAGGCGTAAACAATACGGCTGTCGCATTATTGGAAAGCACGTTGGTTAAAAGGGCAACGAGCAGGAAAAACCCTGAAAGCAGCATCCAAATGGGTGCACTCGACAATAGTTCGATTAAAGTATGTGCAAGCCAGGCAGCACCGCCGGTTCCCTGCATTGCCGTACCGAGCGCCAGCGCTGCGCCAACAATTGTAAAAACTCGCCGGTCGATCGCGCGTCCTGCCTGAAACACATTCAGGCAGCGTGACATCATCATTAACGTTGCCCCAAGTACTGCGGCAACAACAATTGGCAGTATTTCAAAAGCGGCCGTAAAAACGATACCTGCGAAAATCATTAAAGCCCGCACGGAATATTGGCGCATGGGTATGTCGGAAGCCGACGATTCCATCAGCATGATGTCGCGGTTTTCTCGTAGCGCCAATACATTGGTGCGGCTGCCCATCACCAAAAGCACATCCCCCGCCTCCATACGAAGCTGGGAGAGTGCAGCGCGGATCATTCGACTGCGCCGCTCTACACCGAGCACAGTACAGCCCGTCTCTGCGCGAAACCCTGTTTGGGCTAATGTTCTCCCGTCCATGCGGGAAGCAGGGGCTATTACTGCCTCGGCAATGATGCGCCTTTCCTTGGAAGCTTCCTGAATATCTTCATCGCCCTCGGCACTGGAGACAATTTCAGGAGAGGCATTCAAAAGATCGGTCATCACGCTTCGTGTCGCGGCGACCAGCACAATGTCACCTTCTAGCAGCTCAAGGTCATCATACGGCGGCAACAGTTTTTCCTTGCCGCGCTGGATCATGCGAACCGTTACATCTTTGAGCTCGGGGAACATGCCTGCTACGGCCTGCTGACCTACCAATCCATTGTCGGCCGCCAACTCCATTTGAAACAGAAACTGTTTGCCGCTTTTGCTGGCGAGGCGGGACGCTATGTCTGCGCGGTCGGTCAAAAGTCGCGGCGCAATGAATGCCACATAGAGGAAACCAACCGCCGCAAGCACCGCTCCTGGAATTGTAAAATCGAAAAAGTGGATGGTCCCGCCACCAGACTGCTCGAAAGCACCTGCCGCGAGCAGGTTCGTGCTGGAGCCAATTTTGGTCATGTTGCCGCCCAGAATGGCAGCGAAGCTCAAAGGCATCATCACAAGCGCAGATCGTTTGCCTAATTTGTCTGCAAGGGCTGCCAAGATAGGAATGAAAATTACGACAACAGGGGTATTATTCATAATGGCTGAAATCAGCATCACGACGACAAGACATGCGACAATAACAATTTTGGGTGATCTTCGACCAAGCGTTACAATTGCTTGGGCCGGGCCATTTAAAGCACCGGTTTGCACAAGGCCCTGTCCGACCACCAAAAGGGCCATGATCGTTATAAGAGCCGGATCGGCGAAACCCATCAGCAAATCACGGCCAGTTACGACCTTTACACCGGCATCTGTATAAAGGGGTGCAACCTCAAATACGAAAAGCAGCAACGCCACGGTTGCCATACTTGATATTTCAAGCGGGATTTTGTCAGAGGCATAGGCAACGATTGCGCCGATAACAATCGCAAATGTCAGCCACATCTGAATGGTTGGTTCAACTAATTCCATATTGCCCCGTGTTCCCTCATGCTTTCCCGTCGGCTGTTCTTTTAGCCTGTAGCCAATTTATTCTTTGGCTAGCTTCGCTAGCACCCGGAACCCGCAAAATGTTATCGTTGGCTGTCAGGCCCTACAAGTAAAAAACTTTTCTGAAAATAAACCGTTAGGTACAGGATCAATTGCCGCCAAGCAGGTTTCCAGGCACCACTGGTGCTTCCCGAAGCACCAAAACAGTGATGCGGCGGTTCTCGGTTTTTGTTGGTTGGTCCGGATATAGCGGATCGGTTCCCGCTTTGCCGATTACTTCGAATATTCTGTCGTCGGTCACGCCAGACACGCCCAGTACACGCCGGGCCGAATTGGCCCTGTCTGCGCTCAGCTCCCAGTTGCCGTCGCCATCTTTGCCCGTAAAAGCGCCGCCGTCTGTATGGCCTTGCACCGTAACTCGGTTCGGTAAAGTTTGCACCGAACGGCCAATTTCGGTCAGCATTTGAACAGCATAATTATAAAGTTCGTCTGATCCTTGCCGAAACATGGCGCGGCGATCTTTATCGATAAGTTGTATTTTCATGCCCTCTTCAGTGATTTCCATAATCAGATTGTCGGATAAATCCTGAAGTGCAGGAGAGTCTTGAATGGCAAGCCTAAGCTGCTCTTGCATTTGCTCGAATGACTGGTCTTCGAGTTCTTTTGTGAAATCAACCACTTCTTCCTGGCCTTCACCGCCTTTTTCATCGCCTTCGTTAGTTTCGCCGCTTGGAGGTGCGCCTGGCGTTGAAATTGTGACAATGGGTGAGGGGTTTTGGCCTGGGTCTGCAATACGGTTGGATGCCTCGTTTGGGCTGCCGATTGTGCTGCTGCTCGTGGGCGAGAAATAATCAGCTAGACCAGCCAAAGTTTCGGGCGGGGCAACGTTTAGCAGCCACAAGAGCATAAAAAAGGCCATCATCGCTGTTGTGAAATCAGCATAGGCTACCTTCCAAGCACCGCCGTGGTGGCCTCCGCCTTCCACTTTGATGATCTTCTTGATGATGATTGGCCGTTTATTGTCGTCTTCGTCCGCCACGAATGGGTCCTAATTTTTTTGCCGCTCTTAAGCTAGGGACTAGATATTAATATCTGGTTATGGAGATTATCGCTTTGTTTCCATTCTGTTAAGTGGAATTTTCTTTAAGGTGCGAACAGATGGCTTTACCCGTACGATATTTTCCTGTGAAATTCGAAAGCAAACGCTGGACAGCTGTATGCTGGCATTTTAGGAACAACGCTAGAGTGTATGGCCCTTTAGGGGGTGCAAAAATCGACGAAAGTAGCAGATATGGCACAGGTAGCATTCATCGGACTGGGCGTTATGGGGTTTCCTATGGCTGGTCATCTGGCGTCGGCAGGGCACGGCGTAACAGTTTATAACCGCACTGGAAGCAAAGCTGATCAGTGGATTGATGCATACAACAGTGAGAATGAAGCAGAATTGTATACGGCACCCACGCCGGCGGGTGCAGCGGCAGACGCTGATATTGTATTTGCATGTGTGGGTGCTGACGGCGATGTGGCACAGATTTGCCTCGGCGAAGACGGCGCTTTTTCCGCTATGAAACCGGGTTCAATTTTTGTTGACCACACCACTGCTTCCGCCACTTGTGCGCGGGAAATGGCCGCGGCAGCAGAGAAAAAGGGCATTGCTTTCATCGACGCGCCTGTTTCCGGCGGCGAGGCTGGGGCTGTGAACGGGCAGCTTACAGTGATGTGCGGCGGCAACGCTGATGCCTTTGCTATAGCAGAACCCGTGATGCAGGCTTATGCCAAATCCGTAAAGCTTCTCGGCCCGGTGGGTGCAGGCCAGCTAACCAAAATGGCAAACCAGATTTGCATCGCCGGTACCGTGCAGGGATTGGCCGAAGCGCTGCATTTTGCAATGGAAGCCGGCCTTGATGCCAAAGCCGTGGTTGATGTGATCTCTAAAGGCGCAGCGCAAAGCTGGCAGATGGACAACCGCGCCGAGACCATGATCGATGGAAAGTTTGATTTTGGTTTCGCAGTTGACTGGATGCGAAAAGACCTTGGGATCGTGCTCGATGAGGCCCGTACGGGCGGGCTTTCCCTGCCGCTTACAGCCCTTGTTGACCAATTTTATGCGGACGTTCAGAAGATGGGCGGCAACCGCAATGATACATCAAGCCTGATCCGCCGTTTCCGGGGCTGATGCCGCCACGCGCAAATAAAGCGAACAATGGTTGACACCAGCTGTGAAACCCTATATTCCCCGCGCATTACTGAATGGGCAAGGCGCTAGTGATCTTGTCCGCGCGGGAAACCAGTGCACTGAATATCGGACGCACACACCCGCGGCGCTTAACAAAAAGGAGCGATTCGCATGTCCAAGCGTATCCAAGCGAAATATAAAATCGATCGCCGTATGGGCGAAAATATCTGGGGCCGTTCAAAGTCTCCGGTAAATGCACGTGACTATGGCCCAGGCCAACACGGTCAGCGCCGTAAAGGTAAATTGTCAGATTACGGCATTCAGCTGCGCGCCAAGCAGAAGCTGAAAGGCTATTACGGCAATATTACTGAGAAGCAGTTCCGTCGCTATTATGACGAAGCCGTGCGCCGCAAAGGCGATACAGGTGAAAACCTTATTGGAATTCTTGAGTGCCGTCTTGACGCGGTTGTTTACCGTTCCAAGTTTGTGCCAACTGTGTTTTCTGCCCGTCAGGTTGTGAACCACGGCCATGTTTTTGTAAACGGCAAGCGCTGTAACATTCCTTCACGCATGATTGCGGCTGGCGATGTTGTTGAGCTGCGCGAAAAGGCCCGCACCATTCCAATGGTTATTGAAGCTGGCCAAAGCCCAGAGCGCGAGCTGCCGGAATATATTTCGGTTTCTGGTTTCAAATCCACATATGTGCGCGTACCAACACTTGATGAAGTGCCGTACCCTGTGATTATGGAACCAAACCTGGTGGTGGAATTCTACTCTCGCTAATTTGCGAGCCACATTCAGAATTTTGGAAGGTCGTCCGCGAAAGCTGGCGGCCTTTCTTTTTGCATCAGCGCCGGGTATGAAGAAACCTGACCAACAAGGAAAGCTTTCATGACAGACATTTCGGTCAGGCCAGTGAAAGACAGCGACGCCGAAGCCTTGTTTACGCTTATTGGCGGCTGCTTTGCCGAATATGAAGGCGTGTTTCTTGACCGGGACGGGCTGGACAGTGACCTTAAGGCCTACGAAACCTATATCCGCGAGCTGGGTGGGCAGGGTTTTGTTGCAATTAAAGAGGGGGCGCTGGTTGCAAGTGTAGCGTGCGGCCCCAGCGGCGATACCTCGTGGGAGATAAAGCGCCTTTATCTCAGTGCCAGCCTTCGGGGCACAGGCATGGGACTCAAGCTGTTGCGCATCATCGAAGATATTGCGCGCGATGCGGGCGCTACCCACATGGATGCCTGGTCAGATACGCGCTTCCTGCGTGCGCACCGCTTTTATGAGCGCGAGGGTTATGTTCGCGGCTCTGAGACCCGTGATTTGAATGATATTTCCAACTCTGTGGAATATTATTTTATCAAACAGCTTTAAACTTGAACGCGCGCGCCGACAGGCGTACAAATTACCACACAATTTAACTGTTTCGAGGGGAGCCAAGCGCCAATGGTGGCGAAGGGCTGAGAGTTCGGTGGGCATGCCCCGCGCGATGACCCTTAGAACCTGATCTGGTTAACACCAGCGATAGGGACGGAGCGATACTAATGCCTGATACACACACGCCTACAAATGATGTCACCTCTGACGAATTTAGCGTCACCACCGGCGCGCTGCCGGGTTCAAACAAAATTTATGTGCGGTCCGAGACCATGCCTGATGTGCGTGTGCCCATGCGCGAAATCCACCTGCACCCCACCGCCAACGAAGTGCCGGTACGGGTGTATGATACCAGCGGGCCTTATAGTGAGACCACGGCTGAGATTGACATCCACAAAGGCCTTGCGCCTGTGCGGGGCGAATGGATAACCGCACGCGGCGATGTGGAACAGTATGAAGGCAGGGACATCAAACCCGAAGATAACGGCGGTGCAACCGGCAAGCATCTGGCGGCTGAATTCCCCGTAAAAATCAAACCCCTGCGCGCCAAGCCGGGTATGAATGTTACGCAAATGCACTATGCGCGGCAGGGCATCATCACGCCCGAGATGGAATTTGTCGCAGTGCGCGAAAATATTGGTCGCAAAAAGCAGGCTGAGAAGCTGGAGCGTGACGGCGAAAGTTTTGGCGCTGAAATCCCAGATTATATCACCGCCGAATTTGTGCGCAGCGAGATCGCGCGCGGCCGCGCCGTGCTGGTGAATAATGTGAACCACCCGGAAAGCGAACCGATGATCATCGGGCGGAATTTCCTGGTGAAAATAAACGCCAACATCGGCAACTCGGCGGTTACCAGCAGTATCGCGGAAGAAGTGGATAAAATGGTGTGGGCCACGCGCTGGGGCGCGGACACGGTGATGGACCTGTCCACCGGCCGCAATATTCACAATACCCGCGAATGGATCATCCGCAATTCACCCGTGCCCATTGGTACTGTGCCGATTTATCAGGCGCTTGAGAAGGTGGACGGCATCGCCGAAAACCTCACGTGGGAGATTTACCGCGATACGCTGATCGAACAGTGCGAGCAGGGGGTGGATTATTTCACCATCCATGCGGGCGTGCGGCTACCGTTCATTCACCTTACCGCCAAACGGGTGACAGGCATCGTATCGCGCGGCGGCAGCATCATGGCCAAATGGTGCCTCGCGCACCATAAGGAAAGCTTCCTCTACACCCATTTTGAGGACATCTGCGAGATTTTAAAACAATATGACGTGGCCTTCAGCCTGGGTGACGGTTTCCGCCCCGGCAGCATTGCTGACGCTAATGATGAAGCCCAGTTTGCCGAACTGCATACGCTGGGTGAGTTAACAAAAATCGCCTGGAAGCATGATGTGCAGGTGTTTATCGAAGGCCCCGGCCATGTGCCCATGCATAAAATCAAGGAAAACATGACCGAGCAGCTAAAGCACTGCGATGAGGCGCCTTTCTATACGCTTGGCCCATTAACGACTGACATCGCGCCGGGGTATGACCATATCACCAGTGCTATCGGTGCGGCGCAGATCGGCTGGTACGGCACGGCGATGCTGTGTTACGTCACGCCGAAGGAACACCTCGGCCTGCCGGACCGTAACGATGTGAAAGAGGGCGTGATCACCTACAAGCTCGCCGCCCACGCGGCGGATTTGGCGAAGGGCCACCCGGCTTCGCAGCTCAGGGACGATGCGCTATCCCGCGCGCGGTATGAATTCCGCTGGGAAGACCAGTTTAACCTGTCGCTTGACCCCGAGCGCGCCCGTGATTTCCATGACCAGACTTTGCCCAAGGAAGCACACAAAGTGGCGCATTTCTGTTCAATGTGCGGGCCGAAGTTTTGCAGCATGAAAATAACCGCCGAAGTACGCGAGTTTGCCGCCAAAAAAGAAGAAGCCGAAACCGGCATGAAAAAAATGGCTGACGAGTTTAAACAGCGCGGCAGCGAACTGTATCTGCCTGCGGATGATGACGGCGACATCCAAGCGGCGGAGTAAACAATACTGTCACCCCGTGGCTTGACCACGGGGTCCATCTATCAACATCTATTCTGTTTCAAACAGCGCATGGATACCGGTATCAAGTACCGGTATGACAGGTTGAGGGTATCCGGGGACAGGATACACTTAATGCATGCTGCCATTTCCGTGCGGGGGCAGGCAGGGGCTTAGCCTGCCATATTGCGCCGTGAATGGGCAGGCCATTCCTGTTCGGGCGTGTGCTTCCGCTTTGGGCGCGGTTTCACCGTTTTTGGTGCGTTTTCGCGCCGGCGTTCTTCCCCGTGGTAAATCCGCACCCGCTCCCGGCGGCGGCAAGGGCCGGTGTATACCGGGTGGCGAACAAAAGGCTTGGGGTTAGAGATCATATGCGAAAGCCGTGTGCTCATCAGCTTGGTGGTAAGCGGCAGGCCTAAAATCTCGTGAGACCCGCAGTCTCGCGCGGCGCACACTTTGTCGAGGTCGGGTGAGCCAATCACCATCACAACAAAGGCCTCCGAGACCGGGCCTTCGCACATACGAATGAATTTCACAAAGTCGACCCCGCCATAATGGGGAATTTCATAGTCTACAAAAAACAGATTTGCCTTGTTTTTGTGCATCAGGTCGATGGCTTTGGTCACGTTCGGGGCCAAAACGCATGAGCCCACCTGATTGTCTCTCAGAAAATGCATCACCGCCTTGCCGAGCTGAATGTTCTGCATGGCCACGATGGCGTGCATGTTTTGGTAATCAACTTCCGCAGGCTCTGAGGGGCCGCTCGCCTCTTTCCTAAGTCTTTTGGGTACAGTGTTATTCATGGTCTTTACACTTTAGCCTTACTTGTACTCAATCCTTAAGAAAGTGTTAATAAATTGATCTCCCTTGTATGGTCAAAAATCGTATAAAATTTTACCAAAATTGTCTGTTTTAATAGATATTTATGCGCGCAAAATACAATTTTCCAGATTAGAGGCGCTTTGTAAATCGGCTCTGTAATCTGATTTTGGCCGGTTTTAGGGGGTCCCAATATATTGTTTTTATTGCGCTTTAAATTTAAAGTGCGATCCAAGTCAAAAAAAAATGGGGGAAATATGGCGAAACGTAGCGAAACCGGTCAAAATGACACAATTCCGGCGGAAAATGATGGAAACACCAAGGGAATTGATTCGAGAAAAGCGTTTCTTTATCTGGGCGTGCTTGCCGCCAAGAAAGCCTTAGAAATAAATACGATTTAGAGGGAATACAAGTGAACCGCACGTTATCGAACTTTCTAACCATGATCCTGTTTATGGGCTTTGTATTGGGGCTTGCTGTGGTGGGGCCAGATATGTCCCCTCAGCAAAGATGTATTAAAGACACGCTTGCCTGGACGGAAACACGGCTGTTTATGGGGCGGGATATTCACCCCTCAGCTGGTGGCGGCGAAGTTAGCGACGCCCAGTGGCAAGCCTTTGCAGACGCAGAGGTCATCCCGCGCTTTAGTGATGGTTTTACCGTTGTGGACGCCGCGGGTTACTGGAAAGGAGAAGGCTGCAAGGCCGCAAACCTTCCGGGTGGCTGCGAGCGCACCAAGGTTTTGCTGATCCAACATCCCGAGAGCGATGAGGCAGATAAAAAGCTCGAAGCCATCTCAAACGCATACCGCACACAGTTTAAGCAACAGGCTGTGATGCGTTCAGACCATAAAGTCTGCACACAGTTTTACAGTGGTTAAGCAGCGTCGGTGTTAAATCCAGCGCCGCACGTTTGATTTATATTCGGTGAATTTGTCCCCGAAGGCTTCAGCCATGCGGCCTTCTTCAAACGGTATGTACCACCAGTTGGCCACTGCGAAAAATACCAGCGGGAAGATAAGCCCCATATTAGTGCCAATAACCGTAGCGATGCCCACAAGTACCAGCAACATGCCGAGATACATGGGGTTACGTGTGAATTTAAACGGACCGTCAGAGACCATATTGTCGGGGTCTTTATAGGGCAGGATGTTGGTTTCATGCCGCTTGAACGCCTGTGCGCCCCATATTGGCAATAAAAAGCCCAGCACAATAAGGCTGGCACCCACAATGTCCCAAGAGCCGGTTTGCCAGCGCGCAGCATCCTCCAGCTGTCCGGTGCCAACAATCGCCAGCGCGCACAAGAGTGTAACAACTGGCGGTAAAATTATTTTTCGCATGATTTATCTCCCTTAGGCATTAAAGTAAGGGAGTAAGTGTATTTCGCAAGGATATTTGCGTTTTTTTGTATCTAAAGTAACAAGTTACTTGTTTGCCGTACCGACCTGAATTTTGAAAAGGGGACACCATGCCAGCACCAACCATTACCAGCTACAGCGTCTGGGACCGTACTACCCGGTTATTCCACTGGGTGAATTTTCTCAGCATTCTGGTGCTTATTAGCGCGGGCGTGGTTATTTTGAATGCCAAGGCGCTCGGCGTCGCTACTGAAGGCAAAATCCTCCTTAAAACCATCCATGTGTATGCTGGCTATGTTTTTGCCGTTAATCTGGCCTGGCGACTGGTGTGGGCCTTCATAGGCGGGCCCTTCGCGCGCTGGCGGGCGTTATTGCCGTTCCGTAAAGGTTACGGAGCTTCCCTTGGGGCTTATATGAGCGGCGAGAAGTCTAGCTATATGGGGCATAACCCCTTGGGCCGCCTGGCTGTAACTGCGCTTTTGATCGTGCTTGTTGTTCAGGCCGTCACCGGTCTTGTTTTGGCGGGCACGGATATATATTTCCCACCGTTTGGCGGCTGGATAGCGCACTGGGTTGCAGCACCTGGCGTAGATCCAGCTACGCTGGTGCCCTATGCGAGAGACATGCTAGACATGGAGGCCTATAAGGAAATGCGGGCCTTTCGCAGCCCCTACATTGAAACCCATGTCGTCAATTTTTATGTCATCATTGCGCTGATTGTCTTGCATGTTGCGGCGGTTGTGAGGGCGGAAATCAAGCATGGCGGCGGGCTGGTATCAGCCATGTTTACCGGACGCAAAGCGCTGTCAGAGCCGCCTGAAGACGGTGACATGGCTGGCTGATATAGGGGTTAGGGGGCGTGAAAAGCTTTTCTGCTGCTTCCGTGAAGATATTTTGGCTTTAAATATTGATAAATCGGTCAAATAGTAACGGTTGAAACTATTTAAGGGGGACGTATGCCACACGGAAATCAACCGGGTCCTGAGTATTATCTGGCGCAATTAAATATCGCGACCATGAAATTTGCCAAAGACAGCGCCGACATGGCGGACTTTATCGACGCTCTTGATGAAATTAATGCTCTTGCAGATACGGCAGACGGTTTTGTCTGGCGGCTCAAGGACGATGACGGAAACGCCATGTCTTATAGTTTCGAGAACGAGAAAACGCTACCCAACATGAGCGTTTGGCGCGACCGGGACAGTCTTTTCGACTTTACCTACCGCACAGCCCATACCCATTTTCTGGCGCGGCGTACCGAATGGTTTGAAATGCCTGCAAAAAACCACATGGTTTTATGGTGGGTATCCGCCGGGCACAAACCTACGCTGGAAGAGGGAGCCAAGCGCTTGAATTATTTGCGCGAGCACGGCCCGAGCGCTCAGGCTTTTACCTTCAAACGGGCTTACGACAGTAGTGGCGAGCCTGTTTAAAGCGCCGTCTCACAGATTTGTGAAATTTCATTGGCTGTTTGTTTTCGGTGAAATAGGCGGCTGAAATCTGCGGTTTTTTGCTTTCTTAAAGTGTGCTTCGGGACTGAGGGGGCGACTTATGTACCCGCTAGGGTAAACGGAAGTCTCGGTTTGCGCGAAAATTGTTTTCGCGAGCGGTAAGCGGCGTTAACCTCGGCCTTAGATCAAGTGCGCTACGGCGCTTTACATTAGGGGACCTATCATGAAATTGAACCAATTCGCCAAATCTGTGGCAGGAGCGGCTTTGCTGGCCACCAGCTTTGCCCTGCCAACCGCTGCTGACCATCACGGACATGCTATTATGGCCGCAACAGCAAATGCCGACAGGCCAGCCGAAGACAAAGCGCTTGATGCAGCAAGAAAGCCTGGCGACGTGTTGATGTTCGCGGGAATTGCTCCGGGCATGAAGGTGCTCGATATCAACTCGGCGGATGGGTATTACACTGAACTATTGTCAGGTGTTGTCGGCGATAAAGGTACAGTCTATGCCCATAACGGCGCCGTTTACTGGGACTTTATGAAGAAAACCATGCCAGCCCGGTTTGCGGATGGTCGATTGGCGAATGTCGTGCATATGAACGGTGGGTCTGAAAGCGTTGAGTTGCCTGCTGGCAGTTTGGATGCGGTGATCGCGGTTTTAGCCTACCATGATTATTATATGACCCACGGTGCCCGTGATGGTGGCGGCCGTGAAGAGGTTGCTCCTGTGCTCAAGTCTATTTATGCGGCGTTGAAACCTGGTGGCAGCTTCACTATTGTTGACCATATTGCGGCTGCAGGTACAGGGCCCGATGATTTCGATAAATTACACCGCATTGATCCGGTATTTGTGCAAAAGCAAATGGAAGAAGCCGGCTTTACGCTGGCTGGTACCAGCGAGATACTGATGACCGGGATGGATGATCCGGCGATTAGCCCGTTCGCGCCAGAAGTGCGCCGTAAAACGGACCGGTTTGTGATGAAGTTCGTTAAATAATCGCGTTCAGGTACTGACAAAAGAAAAGTTGAACCATCAGTGCTGAGGTGCTGGTGGTTTTTCGTTTTTGGGACAAGGTTTGTTGCACGCGGAATAGAAATCTTGCGTTTTTAGCAAATCGCTTTATCTCAATTTGTCACGAAACTTAAAGTCTGCGGATCAACCGGGAGCGCGTACAGTGGCATATAACCTCGAGGGTTTTGACGAATTTTTCTTTGATCGGAATGGGCTGAAGCGAACCGTATTTCGCACGGGGTCAACAGGCGACGCGCCTATATTACTGATGCAAGAGCTTCCGGGCATGACCAAACATACGCTGGCGCTGGCCAAGCGACTGGCTGGTGATGGTTACCAGGTGTATATGCCGCTGATGTTCGGCAAACCGAACAGTCCAATTGAGCCTCTTAAAAATGCTGTAAGGCTTTGCATTCAAAAAGAATTTCATTTCCTGGCCTGGCATAAGCCCAGCCCCATTGCAGATTGGCTCAGGCTGCTGTGCAAACATATGTCTGACGAAAATAGCGGCAAAAAAATAGGGGCAATTGGCATGTGCCTTACGGGCCGCTTTGTCCTATCGCTTATGGTGGAAAATAGCCTGGTCGCGCCAGTGATGGCGCAGCCTGGACACCCCAAAGGCCACGGCAGCAAAGAAAATGCGGCCACGCTGGGTATTCCTTCATGCGATTTGGCTTCTGCCAAATGCCGCGCTGAAACTGACGATGTTCAGGTATTAGGCCTAAGGTTTGAGGATGATCCCTTTTGTCCACCGGGCCGGTTTGAGGCAATGGAAAAAGAGTTTGGCGAGAATTTCATTCGTTTTGATATCGACCGTTCGCTTTATGCGGAGCATAAAATCCGAGATAAGGCCCACGCGGTTTTGACTATCGACTATAGTGACAAACCAGGCCACCCAACGCGATTGGCCTATGAAAAAATGCTAGGCTTTTTTAGCGAGAGACTAGCCTAAGCTTCTCCTTTAGGGGCAAGGGACCGGATATTCGGTTTCTATTTCGTCAATTTCTTTAAGCATTTCATCTGAAAGTGTCATGTCGTGGGTGTCGAGCGCTGTTTTGAGCTGGTCTAAATTTGTCGCTCCAATAATGTTTGAGGTTACAAATGGCTGCATATTCACAAATGTGTTGGCCATTTGTGCTGGGTCCCAGCCGTTGTCGCGGGCAAGTGCCACATAGCGTTCCATTGCTGCAGTCCCTGCTTTTTTGAGATAGCGACCAAAATTATCCCCCCACATGGTGAGGCGCGCATTTTCCGGCCTTGCACCGCCAGAATATTTGCCAGTGAGATAGCCTGAGGCAGTTGGTGAGTAAGCCAGGAGCCCGCAATCTTCCCTGTCGGCCAGCTCCGCCAACCCGATCTCGTAAGAGCGATTGAGAAAATTATAGGGGTTTTGAACAGAGGCCACTCGCGGCAGGCCGGCGGTTTCAGACAACTTGAGCGCGTGCATTGTCCCCCAGGCTGTTTCGTTCGACAGTCCAACCGCGCGGATTTTTCCGGCGTCCAGCAATTCTTTTATGGCTGAAAGAGTTTCCTCGAGCGGCACGCTGTTGTCTGTGTCACCTTTGGAGAGCGGCTTGTAGCGCAAGACACCAAACGAATTGGTCCGGCGGCTCGGCCAATGGAGCTGGTAGAGGTCTATATAATCGGTCTTGAGGCGCTGCAGGCTTGCATCGCAAGCTTCGATGATTGACTGCCGATCATGATTATTATTGCCGCCGTTAATATGCGGGCGAAAATAGCCGAGATGCGGTGCGGGGCCTGCGATTTTGGTGGCCACAACAACATCGGAGCGCCTGCCGGTTTTCTCGAGCCAATTGCCGATAATGCGTTCGGTTGCGCCGTAGGTTTCCTCGCGGGCAGGTACCGAATACATCTCTGCCGTATCGAGAAAATTAACACCGTGATCGAGCGCCATGTCAATCTGAGCATGGCCTTCTTCTTCAGTGTTTTGCTGGCCCCACGTCATGGTGCCAAGGCAGATTTTACTTACCTTAATATCCGTGCGGCCAAGTTTACGCATTTCCATAGAGCGGGTCTCCTAGAGTGCAGAAATCTGATGTAATTGTAGTTTGTAATTAGGCGGCGGCAACGCCTTTGTCGGTCATCAATTGCTGCAGTTCCCCGCTTTCAAACATCTCGCGGATAATATCGCAACCACCAACAAATTCGCCCTTCACATAAAGCTGCGGGATGGTTGGCCAGTCAGAAAAAGCTTTAATTCCTTCCCGGATTTCCGGGTCTTCCAGCACATTGAAGCTCTCGTATTTTACGCCAACATGCTGCAGCACCTGGCTAACAACAGAGGAAAATCCGCACTGGGGGAAAACAGGTGTGCCTTTCATGAAAAGCACTACATCATTTTCGTCAACATATCCTTGAATGCGTTCTGAAACACTCATCACTTTTTCCTTAAAGTTGGCTGGTTTCCCATACAGATAAGGGCGTTTGGGTCAATTGCCAAGAGGTGATTTTGAATTCAGACCAAAATGGTCCGGAAAATGTAGGTCTAGGCCGAAATTATTCGGGAACGGCGGTTTGTAGAGCAAGCGCATGCAACTCTCCGCCCATGCGGCCTTGCAGGCTTTTATACACCATCTGATGTTGCTGAACCCTGGATTTTCCGCGAAATCCCTCATAAATTACATGAGCAGCATAATGGTCACCATCGCCTCGCAGATCTTCAATTTTCACTGAAGCGCCTGGAAGGCCGCCTTCGATTAGTTTTACAATGTCATCCGACACCATTGCCATATTGGTTACCCCTGAAAGTGTTTAACTATAGTTACTATAGCAGGCTGATCGGTCGGGTGTAAGCATTAAGCTTGACCATTTTGCCAGAAGCGGCTTTGCTGGCTTGGGAGGAAGTTTCTGTGGGCCCAAAAACCAGTAGTCATCAAAAAAAATGCCTGATCGTGACGACCCATTACCGGCCACTGATCGGTGGGGCGTTGACCGTTTATGATGCGTTGGCGTCCCACGCCGATGGGGCTATCAGTGTGCTCACCGCATTTACGGACTATACCACAGGCGCCGAAACCGCTGGCTGGCAAGGGTTTGACGCGAATTGCGGGTATGAAATATCCCGCGTGACAGAAATGCGACAAGGATACCTTCCCGAGGGAGCAGGTATTTGGGCACGTGTCAACAGCCGTTTGAAAGCCGGAAAATTACGCCGAAAAATTTTGGCTGCTGTACTTGAAACTATCGAAAAAAATGCGATCGATGTTGTTTGTATAGGCGCACAAGATGCGCTCGGGTGGCTAGTTAAGCCTTTGAAAAAAAGTACGAAATGTAAGATTATCATTTATGTGCACGGCGAAGAAGTGTCGCAGAACGCGCATTCGGCGGCGGCTGAAGACGCCCGCCGTGAAGCGTTAAATAGCGCCGACGGTCTGGTTGCCGTTAGCAGCTTCACCGCAGACTTGTTGCACCGCAAATACGGCGTGCCGCAAGAACGGATTACCCTGCAAAATAATGGCGTAGATTTGGATAAATTCAGAGGTGAGTTAGCCCCGGATGCGCGAAAAAAACACAAGCTGCCAGGCAGTCCATTTGTTTTTGCCTGCGGGCGTCTGGTTGAGAGAAAAGGCTTCGATAAACTGGTAAGGGCCTGGCCTGCGGTCGCTGCTGCGGTGCCGAAGTTGAAACTGCTTATAGGCGGCAAAGGACCGTTGGAAAAGGCTTTGCGTGATCGTATTCAGGCGCTTGGCATCCAGGATAGTGTTGAGATGCTGGGCTGGATGGACGAAGAGGCCATGGCCGCGGCCTACGGCTTGGCCGAGGTTTTTATCATGCCAAACCGCACCATGCCGGACGGCGATACGGAGGGTTTTGGTCTGGTATTTCTGGAAGCGGCGGCAATGGGTACGCCCAGTATTGGTGGGCGGGCAGGCGGCGCTGTTGACGCGATACTTGACAGTAAAACCGGGCTACTTGTGGACGGCGATAACGAAGGTGCGATCAGCGAAGCGCTAATTGGGCTTTTCACCGACGACGCTTTGCGGGCGTCGATGGCTTCTGCGGCGCAAACCCATGCCCTAACGCAAGGATGGCAAGCCAAAACCGACGAATTTCTCGCTTATATAAACAACCTATAGCCTGTCCAAAAAGCGTGTGTCCTGGTGCCGGTTTTGAGGGTGCGACAAAAGTGTGACAAAACAAACCACGGAATGAGACGGAAAATACATCTAAGCTGTTGATAATAAGGGTTAAAAAGTTTCATGTCGCGAATTGTCTCGTGTGACACTTGTTTGTCGCGCTTTTTCAGCTAGCTAAAAACCTGCAATACACGGAGATTTTTATGGCCTTCATCGACCCGGAACGTGCCCAATTTGAGGCATTTAAAAACCTGCCTCGTGATGAGCCTCTTAATATGCTCAACCTGCTCCAATTTCGCGCCGAGGCAAATTATGCAGACGGCAGACAACTGTCGGGCGCTGAGGCTTATGAAAATTACGGTCGGGAGAGCGGACCAATATTCAAACGGGTGGGCGGCAAAATCATTTGGCGCGGCGAGCCAAAATTGATGCTGATTGGTCCGGACCGAACGACGGGTGCAGAAGCCTGGGATATGGCATTTGTGGCTTACTATCCAACTGCCGGGGCCTTCCTTGAAATGGTAACCGATCCCGATTACCAAATAGCGGTCAAGCACCGGCAGGCGGCAGTGGCCGACAGCAGGCTGCTCAGGTGTGGTGAACTGGTCGGTGGCGATGGTTTTAGCTAACCGCTAATTCAGCAGCCAGTGAAAGGCGTGTCTCAATTCGCTGAGAATGTATGCTTCGACGGCGTGATAGCTGCCCATTTCCCGCCAGCTTTGTTGAACAGATTACCTATCCGTACAAAAACCCTTCGGCCATTCTGGCCTGTATGAAGCCAACATTGTTCACGAGCCTAAGGGCTGTTCGGAACGCTGTGCGGGTTAGGGGGCTCGTTGAACTAACCATTTTGCGCACACCTTCGCTGCCCTTAATGGTGGCAGCGCCTTCTTTGTGCCGCACAGCACCGTAGCGGTCCAGGTCCCCCGATTGGAGGCAATCTGCTAGCTCACAAGCGTCTGCAATACCCAAATTCATGCCGCGTCCGCCGACTGGCGAGTGGCAGTGGGCAGCGTCGCCCGCGAGGAATACCCGGCCCGTGCGGTATTGGGCAACTTGGCGCACAGAAATTTCAAATTCGCCCGCCCGGTTCACATGGGTTACCGTCATTGGCAGCGGCAATGTCTTTACAGAGTCTGACGTGTTTGAAATAACGCGGCAGCGGTTCTCGGCGATGGGTGCCACAACAGCAACCTTGCCTTCCGGCAAAACACAAATGGTGAAATCTTTCGGGTTTTGCCAACCGGTGCAATTGACGTCAGCGATTGACCATTTGTCAGGCAACTCATGCCCGGGATAATCCAGCCCCAAAGCAGGGCGCACACTGCTTCTGATACCATCAGCCCCTATGGCATAGTCGTAGCTCTCAGTGGTGCCGTCCGCCAGCGTGACGGTTACTTTATTCTCGTCCTGCGATAGGCCAGCAAATTCAGTGCTGTAGCGGACTGTCCCGCCCAGCTCTGCCAACTTGTCTCGCAGGGCGGCTTCGGTTTGGTCTTGCGGCAACATCAGGATGAAATCATGGCCGTATTTGGGGTGTTTTACCTGCAAAGGTACGGTGGCCGCGAGTGTGTCGCCTGCGTAAAATTTCACATTTTGCATCTGCTGCCCTTCGGCGATCAGCCGGGCGGTAACGCCAGAAGGTTCCAACAGCTTGAGGCTCATGGGCACAATGCCAACCGCGCGTGAAAGCGTAGACCCCCCAGCGCGTTTGTCGATGATAACGGCGTCTATGCCGCGCCGCGCCAGTTCCATGCCCGCTGTGAGGCCGGTTGGCCCCGCGCCTATAATCAATACCCGCATTATGTTTCTCCCCCGAGATATCCTGTATGAAAACCTGTTTCGCAACAAAACCATAGCATAGGGTTTATCTATGGCGGATAATGCCTATGGAGACAAGCCAGAGGGCAAAGGTGAGCAGGACATGGAAGAAAAACCAGCGATTGATGTGGTGATCCGCGCCAGCGCAATAACTGTCGCCGGGCTTGATCTTTATATGCTCAGCTTTTCGCTGGATATTATCCTGGTAACGCTTGGGCTGATGCTGGCTTCTTTGCTGCCTTTCGTGCTGATGCATTTTTTGCACCGGTGGCGGTCTCCCAAAGGCGTTTACGGGTTTTTTATGCTGCCGCTGAACTGCACGGCAGTGCTGGGCCTGAAAATATGGGCGCTGCATGAAATCCTGTGTTTATTTGGTGGCGGCGACAGATGCGGTGATCAAGCAGGCATTGCTGCGATGTTCATCCCGCCCGCGCTGCTTATCATCAGCCTGCCACTGATGCTGCTTTACCTGTTCGCCAGTGAAAAGCGCGACCGTGCTGATTAAAGGCTATGCCGCTATTCACATGCCGTTCATATGAAGGAGGTTAGGCAGAATGTGATTTTAGTTTAGGGGACCACTATGAAACGGTATATCCAGTCACTATTGACCATATTTCTTGCCGCCGGCTTGTTGGGCGCCAATTCGGCGAGCGCGGCTGCCGGGCCGGGCAGCGTCAGTGCGCAGGCACTCATGAGGGCGGCACCGTCTCCTCTGGTGATCAAGGCCAAGGCTGACAAAGCGGTCGGGCGCTTGAAGGCGGCGGTCGGGGCAGGGCTCGATGCCAGCCATATCATCCCCAAAATGCAGCGCGTGAAGGTTCTCGGTGACGCCGGGCGACTGAAGGACGTTGAAGCGCTGCTTGACGAAATCCACCGGTATTTTGACGCGCTTGAAGCGGGCAGTACGGCACGTCTCCCTGAAGGCTCTGTGCCAACAAAAGGCGGGCGTTTCACCGACGATCGGCTGGTGAAAATTCACCGCTACGACGGCGACGCCATGGAGGTTTTTCTTAGCCGCGACGGCAAATATATGTTTTTCAACAGCATGAAAACCGCGACCGGCTCGAAAGACCTCTATTACGCAGAGCGGCTGGACGATTATAACTTCCTGTTCAAGGGCGAGATTATGCCCCTGAATACACCAGCCGTTGAGGGCGTGCCGACCATGGACCGGGACGGTAATTTTTTCTTTGTTTCTACGGCGAACTATAAGCCGCGCAATCTTGTCACTATGTATGGGGGCAAGTTTAGTGGCGGCGCGGTGACGGGCGTGAAACCGCACGGCGAGCTGTCGCTCCACAAAGGCGGCTGGCTCAATATGGATAGCGAGATCAGCGATGACGGCATGACGCTCTATTCCACCCATTCCTATTTTGAACGCGGGCAAAGTTTCCCCTCTAAATCATATTTTTTTCAGGCGAAAAAAACCGGTGACGGCTTTGAGATAGACCCGAGATCAGCCAAAATATTCAAAACTATCAACCGTGATAAAATAGTTTACGGGGCGGGAATATCAAAGGACGAGCTGGAGATTTTCTATACCCGGCTGTTGGTAAAAGAGCGTAAGTTCGAAAGCCTTGTGGCAACCCGGCCCCACAGAAATGCACCTTTTGGTGAGCCGAGGGTCATCGGGGCGATCACGGGCTTCTCGGAGGCCCCAGCCCTGAATGACCGGGAAGACATGATCTATTATCACAAGAAATCGGGTACAAACGGCAAGTTTGAAATCCGTGCATTGCGTAGATAAGGGACGCTGAGCCGGTCGTCTTTTTTACACGAGTAAGGGCACAGGAGAGACACCAAGCTTAACTGTCATACCGGGACTTGATCTCGGTATCCATTTTTCAGCGTCAGAGAAGCATGACCTATTATGTGTATATCCTAGCCAGCAAAAAGAACGGTACGCTGTATGTTGGTGTGACAAACAAACTAGCCCGCCGCGCATGGGAACATCGCGAGGGCAAGGGCTCGGATTTTACTACCAGATACGGTATTAAACGGCTGGTTTACATGGAAGAGCACAGCAAAATAGCTATTGCGATCCAGCGTGAAAAGACGGTGAAGGAATGGCAGCGTCAGTGGAAAGTTGATCTGATTCAAAAGGACAATCCCGATTGGGACGACCTTTATGAACGCTTGAGCTTCATTGTAACATGGACCCCGCGATCAAGTCACGGGGTGACTAGGAACTCTACTGGCTAACCGCGGTCGCGGAACGGGCGCTTGCGTAACCTGACCAAGGTATCCTGCGCACTTGACCGAGGTCATGGCGAGACCTGTGAGCAATATGTAGTCTAGGTTGAAATATGCAGCTATAGGAGCTTCGCACATGTTCAACCACCCCACAGACGCGATCAAATCCATGCAGGTTTTCTCAACCGGTAAGGCTGGGCAGCATAAGGAGCACCGGTTCGGCAGCAAACTGCCGCAGCTTTGGTGGGTGCTCACGTCCCGCAGCTGGGTTGATGTGCCAATCAGTGTGTTTGTCATTGAGCACAAAGACGGGCTTATTTTGTTCGACACAGGCCTTGACCCCGCGATAGCAACTGATCCTGGCTATATCAACAGCCCCCTGGGGCGCTTTTTGCGCCGCCGGATATTTCGGCTGGAAATCGGCGTAGAAGAAACGCTCGCGAACAAGCTTGAGGCGCTGGGCTACCGCGCGGCAGACGTAAAAAAGGCGGTGATCTCCCACTTGCATTTTGACCATGTGGGCGGCATTGCTGATATCCCGCAGGCTGATCTGCTCGTTAGCAAACGTGAATGGCAGATACTCTCTGAGCCGCACCCCGAGTATGAATGGATGCTCAAGGAGCATATCGAGCTCGAAGGTGCCAAATGGCAGCAGATTGAATTTACCCCGAGCCATGACCCTTTGTTTGCGGATTTTGAAGGCTTTTACGATGTGATGGGCGATGGTTCGCTCATACTGTTGCCCACGCCTGGGCACACACCTGGCTCCATGTCCTTGCTGATCCGAACAGAGGGCATGCTGCCCATGCTGCTTGTTGGCGACCTGACCTACGGCGTGGATATGCTGACGGAAGACCGGGTGCCTGGAACCGGGGACCCGGAAACGCTGCGCGCTTCCTTTGCCAAGGTACGGGCGCTGAAGCAGCGGCTGCCTGAACTTGTTATTTTGCCGTCCCACGACCCCAAAACCGCCGAGGCGCTCAAAACCGCGAGCATCATAAAAAATACTGCGTAAATCTCCGTAAAAATGCCAAACTGGCATTTCAAATACAAAAGGAGGGTTTATGTCAGTGACTTTGGGAAAGAATGATTTCATCACCATGGCGGGCAGTGTGCTGGTGGGCGTGGGTGCGTACGCGCCAATGATAAGCCTTGGGCGGCTCGGCGATGTGAGCTATGCAGACGCCACCAAACCAGAGGTCTACGGCCTGGTATTTTTGGCTATTTTAGCGTCAGTTCTGATATTCGCGGACAAGCGCAAGTTCAGCCTGTTTGCAGGCGTTGGCGCTTGGCTGGTGCTACTGTGGCCGGTGATTAGCAATATGGGCGGCGGCAGCGATGACGGTGGCGGATTGCTCGGTAAAATCACCGACGCAGCGGCAGACCCCTTGCAGAAAGTCGCAGAGCAGCTGTTTTCAAACGTGCTTGATTTTCAGTGGGGCGGCTTCGCCTTCCTCGGCGGCATGATCCTTGTGCTGGTGGGTAGCGGGATGAATTTCCGGGCCGGAGATTAGTACACTGTTGTCGTGCGACGGCGTGACCGGCACATACAACCTTGCGTAATTTAATGCGGTAAAATTTTGAAGAGTTTGGCTATGGTCCGCCAATCGCAGAAGGGCTTAGTGTCATATGCCTAAAAGAACTATCCAGCATCAACTTGAAGACCTGTCTCGTTCCAAGTTTGAACTCCTTTTGCCAAAGCATTGGGTATGCCGAGATAAAGGGAAGGATTATGGCATCGATTGCGAGGTAGAGATATTCGACATAAATGGAGAAACAACAGGGTTAGTGTTTTGGGTGCAGTTGAAAGCAACCCAATCAAAAAAAGACGGGGTGATCGAGAGTGCCAGCCTTCGATTAGAAACAATTGCGTATTATCAGAGATTGGATATCCCGGTTTTAGTTGTGCGTTACTCTTCTCAAAAGGATATTTTCTATACTCGATGGGCTAGCGGAATTGATCCCTTTTACGCAAAGCTGGGCGCAAAAAGTATGAGCGTTCAGTTCGAGGCGCATGATCTTTGGACGACTAACACATCCGCAAATATCGAACGCTATTTGAAGAAATTGAGGTTCGTAAAGTCAGGACTTCTTTCGCTACCTTTAGACATGACCATTTCCTATGAGGCCCAATTATTGTCTGGGAAGGTGTTAAGCGTATTGAAGCCTAAATTGCGAGCAGAGCTAAACAAATACAGTGAATTGGTGCGTTTGGACCCAGACCAAGATAAAACATGCCTTCATGTTGCCGTGGCACCAAAAGCCTTATCAGTAAGCGTGTTGGGCACTTTCGGGGTCACTTTCCACGGTCTAGACGAGTATAGTTCAGAAAACATGGTATCCGATTTGGTCCAGGATATTATCCTTGGCATTGCGACAGCCGTGTCGGGCTTTGGGTACAAAGAACTTTCAGCAAGTATCATCTTTGCGCGTGGCATTTCAAGCCGTTTGAAATTATTTCCAGAACTATTGTGTCGTCAGTTACCTGTTTTGATTAGAACGGAATTTTTTGAAGAAACTTTATCCTTGGTAAATGAAGCGGCTGATACTCAAGGCGACAATTTTGTGGAGAACTTAGCGAGTATTGCTGTGTTGTCCACTCGCAGCAAATGTACGGAAAAACAGTATGCAGCAATCGAAGAGTTTCTGATCCGAAATGTTGAACGAAGCAAATCGAGGTCATTGGAACTTACGGGTGTGGCGCAATATAATCTTGGAAACTTTTATCGGGCTAGGAATTGTCCGAACTTGGCAATTCAAAACTATCTATCGGCGCGAAAAAATGACCGTAGCTACTATAGTCAAGATTATTTTTTTGGTGAACTTGCCGGTGTGCTGTTTGGTATGGGGAAATTTACTTTCGCCTCAATATTTTATCGCAAGGCCGTTGAACTGGACGGAGAAAAAGATTGGAGGCCTTTGTATGCTGATGCACTACTATTTGCCGGTCGGTACTCTGAAGCCCTCAGTATGTTTAAAGCATACCTTTCTAATACAAAGAAGCCTTCTGCTGAGTGGCGCCTTAAAGCTAGTTGTTTAAAAAGCGTGATTTCTACGTATAAAATTGGCTCTCAAGATAGAAATCAAGAGTTGGCTCTTGGTCTCGCAGACCACGGAAAGCCTGACGGGGCAGATGCGGAGGACGATTTAAGGAAGGCTCTAAATACAGATTTGTTGTGCGGTTTAGCATGGTTCAATCTAGCACAACTTAGGCTTAGATCTTCGGACCTCGATGATGCCGCTATTTGTTTTTTGGTTTGTGCACTATTGCAGCCCAGCGATTTAGAAGCATGGGTAAATGCAACACTGTTAGGGTTTAATAAGTCTCTTCCTGTAGAGATGTTTGCATTAACTATTTGTGCTGCCTATGACGTTAACGGTGACCATTATTTGGAAGCATTATATGAAAATATTGAAAGTCAAGATCGGCCTGGGCTTTTGGAAGCCTTTTCTCCAGTAATTGAAGGGTTGATTCAAGTGTCTCCGAGAATTGAACCCGAACCAGAGGTTAGGATGGCAGACGGCAAAGGAAGAAATATAAATGTGTTCGGCCGGAAATGGCGAGATAGCATACAATCTGAAAACTAGGCCGTAATTTGACCATATGCTGAAGTTACCACTAAACAGTCTTTGCGTAATCCACTTTAAAGTCGGCGGCCTCAAGGGCGTGCACCAGCGCCTGCGCGTGGTTCTGGTCCTTGGCTTCAATCACCAGCTCCATCTCGGTTTGCTTCAGGCTAAGCGCGCCAAACTCCCTATGGTGGCGCATCTCAATGATATTGGTGCCAACGTTCGCGACAATGTCGGTAACCATGGCCAAGGCGCCCGGCTGATCGAGCATGGTGATCCTGAGCCGCGCCAGCCTGCCGTCGCGGGCCATGCCGCGCAGGATGGCGTTCGCTAGCATACGGCTGTCGATATTGCCGCCGGATAGAACGATGCCCACCTTGCGGCCAGTGAACAGCTCCGGGTGGCTCATCACAGCCGCCAGGCCAATGCCGCCCGCGCCTTCAACCACCACCTTTTCAATTTCCATGATGGTAACAATGGCGGCCTCGATCTGCCGCTCCGGCACGGTGACGATCTCGTCCACCAGCGCCTTCACCACGCCGCGCGTGCGCTCGCCCGGCTGATTGACGGCAATGCCTTCAGCGATTGAGATATTGTCACCCGCGAGCCGGGTGCCCTCAACGGTTTCTTTCATCGCCGGGAAGGCTTCGGTTTGCACACCGATAATGCGGATGTTGGGGTTGATCGCCTTGGCGATGGTGGCAATGCCCGCGATCAGCCCGCCGCCGCCGATAGGCACCACAAGCGTGTCGAGGTCTGGCACATCCTCCAGCATTTCAAGCCCCACGGTGCCTTGGCCCGCCATAACAAGTGGGTCATCAAACGGATGAATGAAGGTGAGCTGCTCGCTGTCTGCCAGCGCATAGGCGGCCTTGGTGGCGGCCTCAAAATCAGCGCCCGTAAGCACCACATGCGCACCAAGCTCCTCGGTTCGCTTCACTTTGTTAAAAGGCGTGCCTTCGGGCATCACAATGGTGGCGGGGATACCCAGCCGCCCAGCGTGGTAGCTGATGCCCTGCGCATGGTTGCCCGCCGAGGCCGCGATCACGCCCTTGGTGCCTGCGGGCAGGTCAAGCAAGCGGTTAAGCGCGCCGCGCTCCTTATAGGCAGCAGTAAACTGGAAAATCTCAAACTTCAGGTGGATGTCCGCGCCGGTAATTTCAGAAAGCGTGCGCGAATGATTGGTGGGCGTGCGGATTACCGCATCCTTGATGTTATTCTCCGCGTCCCGCACATCCTGTGCGGTGATGGGTAATGTTTGTTCGTTCACGCATCGTTCCTTGAAACTTTATTTCAAAAACTAACCTTGTTTCGCACGTTTGCCATAAACAAGGTTTGACGTCTATAGACGATTTAATCTCGGGCTTATCCCCCAGCCGCTTGGGCGGTGCTAACTGAACCTTTTTTAGGCTGTGCGAGCGCTGTTCGCTCTGCTAAACGGGATATTCGCTCAGAAAACCCTTCGACAAAGGATGCCCGATGAAAGCTTTGTTTGCCGCCGCTATTTTAGCCAGTGCCGTAACAGGTGCCATTAGCGCCAAAGACCTGACAATTGAACGCATGACTGCCAGCCCGTCTATTAGCGGGCCAAGCGTGCAGGGGCTGAAAATGTCGCCGGACGGCAAACGCATCACTTTCCTGCGCGGCAAGGAAACAAATGCCAGCCAGCTGGACCTGTGGCAGTTTGACGTGGAAACCGGCACATCGCATTTGCTGGTAGACAGCAATATACTGCTCGGCGGCGGCGAAGAGGTGCTGTCTGAGGAAGAAAAACAGCGCCGCGAACGCAACCGGGCCACCACCGGCAAAACCGGCATCATCAGCTATTTCTGGAGTGCGGATAGTGGTAGCCTCCTGTTCCCCATAAGCGGTGATGTTTATGTATTGCCACTGGGCGGCGAGGTGAAACGCCTCACGGAAACAGAGGCTTACGAGACAGACATTAAATTCAGCCCTATGGGCGGCTATGTGTCTTTCATCCGTGACCGCGAGCTGTTTGTCGTTGATATCAAATCAGGCAATGAGACCCAACTCACCACTGGCGCGACGGAAACCGTCGCCAACGGCATGGCCGAATTTGTGGTGCAGGAAGAACTCGGGCGTTTCACGGGCTACTGGTGGTCACCTAATGAGCAGAAAATCGCGTTCGAGCAGTTTGACGAAAGCAAGGTACTGGTGAAAGACCGCTATGAAGTGCAGCCGGACGGCGGCGTGGTGGCGCTGAAGCAGCGCTACCCGGAAGCAGGCAGCACCAATGTGGACGTGAAGCTGGGCGTGGTAGCGCTCAAGGATAAGGCGGTAAACTGGATTGATCTGGGCGCGGAGAAAGACATTTATCTGGCGCGGGTGAATTGGACGCCTGACAGCCAGTCTGTCGCTTACCAGCGCCTCAATCGCGCGCAAACGCGGCTTGACCTTGTGCTTGCAGGTGGCGGTGACACTTACGCAAAGCTCACCGAGCAATCAGATGTTTGGGTCAATATCAATAATGACCTGCATTTCCTCGAGGACGGGCGCATGGTTTGGGCTAGCGAGCGTACCGGCTTCAAGCATATTTACGTGGAAGGCGCTGACGGATCAGGCTTGATGCCGCTCACGAGCGGTGACTGGGTTGTCTCGGCTATTGCCAAGGTTGATGAAGACGCCGGGCTGGTTTATTTCAGCGGACACAAAGACGGCGCGACCGAGAAGCATCTCTACAGCGTGCCGCTTGCAGGCGGAGACATCACACGTATCACGCGGGAAGAGGGCTGGCATAATGTGACAGTGGGTGACGGCGTGTTTGTGGATAATTTTTCAAGCCCTGACCAGCCGCCGCAAATTATGGTGCGCGACCTTACGGACGGCGCTACCAAAGCGGCGATACTCGAGAATAAGCTCGACGAAAGCCATCCCTACACTGAGTATGTGGATGACCGTGCGACATCCACCTACGGCACCATCAAGGCTGATGACGGCACCGCCCTTCATTACCGCATGTATAAGCCCGCGAATATGGAAGCGGGCAAGCGTTACCCGGCGATCCTCGCGCCTTACGGCGGTCCGCACGGCCAGCGGGTGCGCAAAAGCTGGACTGTGGACTTTAACGGCATCCTCGCCCAGAACGGTTTTATCGTGATGGTGGTGGATAACCGCGGCATGTGGAACCGGGGCCTGAAGTTTGAAAGCCATATCAAAAACGCCATGGGCACCGTTGAGGTAGCAGATCAGGTAACTGCGGCTACCTATTTGAAATCGCTTGATTATATCGACGGTGAAAAGATCGGCACCTGGGGCTGGTCCTACGGCGGCTATATGACGCTGATGAGCATGTTCAAGGAAGGCGATGTGTTCAAGGCGGGCGTATCGGTTTCGCCGGTGACCGACTGGCGGCTGTATGATACGGCCTATACAGAGCGGTATCTCGGCCACCCCGACGCGCCGGGCGACGTGTATGAGAATTCAAGCGTGTTTAAATATGTGGACGGCTTCAAGGGCGACCTTTTGCTTATTCACGGCATGGCCGACGACAATGTGTTTTTTGATAATTCGGTGAAGCTGATGGCTACACTCCAGAACGCGGGCAAGCCTTTTGAGCTGATGACCTATCCGGGCAAAAAACACGGCATAAGGGGCGCGGCCACACGGGCACACCTGTGGAACCTGGCGCTTGATTTCTTCAACAGGAAACTGAAGTAGGGCAGGATAAATTATCTGTCATTGCTGCCGATAAACTCGTCACCCCGGCGAAGGCCGGGGTCAAGGTTAATTATAGAACTCGACGATACAGATGGATTGACGTTCGGTCTGCTTCGCGAGCCGGCCTGCGCCGGGATGACGGTTTTCAGGGTTTACTCAAAAAGAAACAGGAGCCAGCTTTCGCCAACCCCTGCATTTGGTTTAAATGAATAGTGAAATCAAAACACATATCCTAGTAAGGATACGCGCTATATCAACCTGCACATTCATATTCACCTCAACACGAACCTTTCGGTGTCGCATTTTTAACAATCCTTTCGGATTGTGAGGCCTCATCAATCCAATAAAGGAAAAATGAAACTAGTGCGGAATAACGATTTGCCTCGCTTACCAACATCTCAGGCTCATTCTATCGAAAGCGTACGTTCTTTCTCAAATGAACGAAACGGTGAAATCCCTGTTATTTTGCTTAGGGGCCGTCTCCAAGAGAGTGAATTATCTGCTCTGCAATCCCTGCAGGAAGGGTTCCTCTCAAGGCTTCCATCAAAAGTTACTCGGATTTCTCCCGGACCATTGACTTTCACTATTGCAATGTACATTGGTTTGGTGCGCATGTCCAGAAAGAACAAAGGGTGAACAACAAAGCTTTGCTCAACCTACCTAAACCTCAGTTTGGCGACCACAATTGCGCCTACAAGCAGGCTGGTGATTGTATTGGCGAAAATAAGCGGCGTATCCCCCACCAGCAGGCCGTAAGCGAGCCACAATATAATGCCCGTGAAAGTCATGCACAGCATGGCAAGGGAAAGGTCACTGGTTGAGCGTGTACGCCATACCTTTAAAACCTGCGGTACAAAGGCTGTTGTGGTGAGGCAGGCGGCAGTAATGCCCAATAGGGTGAGATAGGCCATGAGGCTTGCGTCCTTTGAATTGTAACCACCCACGTCGCAGGAGCGATTTATGGCTGAGCACCAGCCGGACGTATAAAGTGTTTGCATAAAAAAAGTCAAGCAAAGCAGCGCTTTTGGGCCCGCCGCCCAAGAAAATTTTGACAAAATGTCGCAGGGGGACTTGTTGTTTCAATTTTCTGGACTATATAGTCCATTAAGTACTCGACGAAGCGCGCAATTGGCTTCCGGGCGGTGAGTTTCACAGCCGGTGAGTATGAGTGTTTCGTTTGTTGCCCTGGGCGTTGGATATTCCCCCCTTATCCCCCCCAATCCACCCCGGGGCGCAAACGAATGTATAAAGCCGAAGAGCATCTGGCCGCTCTTCGGCTTTTTTTTGGCATATGGCGCAGACCCCTGACACGGCGATTTTTCTTCCAATCACCAGAAAATTCGCTAGGGTGCGCCGCAACTTGTTTAAGACCGGAATTCCTGCAGCAGGACAGATGCCCAATGGCCTTTGATAGCCAAATAGAAAAACGCCGCACCTTTGCGATTATTTCGCACCCGGACGCCGGTAAAACCACGCTTACAGAAAAGCTGTTGCTTTTTGGTGGTGCTATTCAGATGGCGGGGGAGGTGAAAGCCAAGGGTGACCGCAGGCGCGCCCGCTCTGACTGGATGAAAGTGGAGCAGGAGCGCGGTATTTCGGTAGCGTCATCGGTGATGACGTTCGATTATGAAGGCCGCACCTTCAACTTGCTCGACACACCTGGTCACGAAGATTTTTCCGAAGACACCTACCGCACGCTGTCAGCTGTGGACAGCGCAGTGATGGTGCTCGACGCCGCCAAGGGTATCGAGCGGCAAACCCGCAAACTGTTTGAGGTTTGCCGCCTGCGCGATATGCCTACCACCACCTTTATCAACAAGATGGACCGGGAAGCCAAAGACCCCTTTGAGCTATTGGACGAGGTCGAACAGACGCTGGCGCTGGACGTAACCCCCGCCACATGGCCCATCGGTATGGGACGCAATTTCCTTGGCTGCTATGACCTGATCCACGACCAGCTGAACCTCTTTGACCGCGGCAAGGGCGACGAACTGGGTGAAAGCATCAAGTGCGAAGGGCTTGATGATGTAAAACTGGCCGACCTGCTGCCCGATGAAGCGCTTGAAAAACTGCGAGAAGACGTTGAGATGGTGCGCGAGCTGTGCCCGGCGTTTGACAGGCAAGCTTATCTTGACGGCACCATGACCCCGGTATATTTCGGCTCGGCTGTGAATAATTTCGGCGTGCAGGAACTGTTGCGCGGCGTTGGCGGCGCTGCACCCAGCCCCAAGGCGGGCACGGCGGCAGAGCGTACTGTCGAGCCCGGCGAAGAAAAATTTTCGGCGTTCGTGTTTAAAATTCAGGCGAATATGGACCCAAAGCACCGAGACCGCATCGCTTTTGCGCGCATCATTTCAGGCAAGTTCAAAAAAGGCATCAAGCTGAAGCATGTACGGAGCGGCAAGACCATGGCGGTGCATAATGCGCTCTTGTTTTTGGCGCAAGACCGCGCCATTGCCGAAGAAGCCTTCGCGGGCGATATTATCGGCATCCCGAACCACGGCAACTTGCGCATTGGTGACAGCCTGACCGAAGGCGAAAACATCCGTTTTACCGGTGTGCCGTCCTTCGCGCCGGAGATTTTGCAGAAAGTGCGGTCTGAGGACCCGATGAAGGCCAAGCATCTTGGCCGTGCGCTTACGCAGCTGGCAGAAGAGGGCGCGGCGAGTGTGTTTAAGCCCAACCTCGGCAGTGACTGGGTTGTTGGCGTTGTGGGTGCCTTGCAGTTTGAGGTGCTCGCGGACCGTATCCGCACCGAGTATCAGGTGCCGGTGAAGTTTGAAGCCACCACGCTGATGACAGCTGAATGGATCGAAGGTGACGCGCGCGAAGTGAAAGATTTCACCGACCAAAACCGCGCCTCCATGGCCGTAGACCATACAGGCACAGCGGTTTATCTGGCGCGCAATAATTGGCACCTGGACAAGGCCAAGGAAACTTTTCCAAGCCTTAAGTTCCTGAAAATTAAAGAAGAAACCTACTGATAATTTGGTGGTTAGTACCACTTTGGTTGCCGAGGAATGACCGTTATCCTGCGGTCATATGCGTCATTCCGGCGAAGGCAGGAATCCACGCGATATCAAAAACATCATTAGTCTTATAAATAGATGAGCGTGATATTAACGCCGTCTGGATTGACGCGCCGCCCGCTTCGCGAGCCGGCCTTTGCCGGAATAACGTGCATGTTTTTGCCGGAATGACAGGCTTTGGCCTTTACCGCGCCAGCCCAACGCGCAGTACGCTTGGCACTGCGATCCAAACCATCAGCGCAACCCAAAACCCCTTGAAAATCGTGTAATTCAGCGGGCTGAATTCGCTGGTCCCGACCGCAGCCAGCGCGACAAGTGTGACGGGCGCAAAAATAACCAGTGCCAAAAAACCGAACAGCAATGCTGACAGCCAAACCGAACGCGGGAAACGCGCGAGAATGCTGTGCGAGAGCAACGCCAAATCCCAGCTGAAGTCTGGTGCTTTGCCCGATTTTACCCGCGAGCGCTGGATCGCAAGCACCACAAGGCTCATCAGGAAAAATAACAGGAAACAGGTGACGATAATATCGATGCCGTAGCCTTTGTCGCCGTACAGATACACCGCGCCTTCATCCTTTTTTGTGAACCAGATAATCAGCACATTGATAAGGGCGTTGATGATCACACTCGCAATTATTTCCGTGCGCATATAGGCGCTGAAAGCCGGTTTCATATGTGGTGTCCCCCTTAAAAGGCTGTCTTAATCCCGTTTTCCCTGATGGGAAAGCTATGCCAAATGCCGGGTATTTCAAGGAAGCGCTGGTTTTCCCGCTGGCATGCCGTTTGATGCAGATCAAGGCGCCTTGCCTGCTGATGGGCTTTCTTGAAGGGGAGGAGTGGCGCACGACCCTGGGGGGCTGTGCAGACGGGAGAGGGGAAGCCAATGGGACAGGAACTGAAAACCACAAGATTTAACGACGAAGATTTCGATATTTTTGTTAGCAATTTGCGCGCGGAAACCGATCTGCTTGAAGGTTGGGAAAAAAACGGCGAGCTTTCGGATGCGCCAGCCTCCGCGGGGTTTGAGCTTGAAGCCTGGCTCGTAGACCCGGATATGCGCCCCGCCGCAGAAAATGCAGCATTCATCAAGGCGGTGGATGATCCACTTGTTGTGCCGGAACTCGCTGCATTCAATGTAGAATTCAACGGTGACCCCGAGCGCCTAACGGGCGAAAGCATATCAAAACTGCACCTTGATCTGCTTGGGCTGTGGCACCGCGCCAGCCAGTGCGCCAAAAAAATGGATCGCTCGCTGGCGATGATCGGCATTCTGCCAACGGTAGAAGATAGCGACCTATGCGTCGAAAATATGTCGGAAGCCAACAGGTTTCAGGCACTGAATGACCAGGTTTTACGGCTGCGAAAAGGCAAACCGATAAAGCTGGATATTGAAGGCGAGGAGCGGCTGCAAAGCGAACATTATGACGTGATGCTGGAGGCGGCTGCCACATCCTTTCAAATTCACCTGAAGGTGCCGCCGGGGCGCGGGGCTGATTATTATAATGCGTCCAAACTGGCGTCAGCGCCGCTTGTCGCCGTTGCCGCAAACTCCCCTTACCTGTTCGGCAAAGACCTGTGGGCAGAAACCCGTATCCCGCTGTTTGAACAGGCGGTATCTGTGGGAGACTGGGACTATGCCGAGCGCGTAACCTTCGGTGTGCGCTTCATTGAAAAAAACCTCTCGGAAGTGTTTGTTGCCAACCGGCAGCGCTATCCCATTTTGCTGCCGCAAGTCAGTGAGCGACCGCCAGAAAAGCTCGATCATCTTCGGCTGCAAAACGGCACCATCTGGCGCTGGACACGCCCTCTCGTGGGCTGGGACGACGACGGTACGCCCCATTTGCGGCTGGAACAGCGCGTTGTGGCGGCAGGGCCGACGATATTAGATTCGATGGCCAACGCTGCATTTTACTATGGGCTTGTGACCTTTTTGGCCAACGACACCGTAAGGCCGCACAAGCGGGCGCAATTTTTCACCACCCGTGACAATTTTTACACCGCCGCCAAGCACGGTCTGGACGCGCAGATCCGCTGGGACCATGAAGACGGCCAGCCTATCGCCGGGCGCATATTAGACACCTTCCTGCCAATGGCAGAAGACGGCCTGAGGCAGTTGGCAATTGCTGACGACGAAATCGAGAAATACTTGGGCGTGATACGCGCCCGGTGCGAAAACAAACAAAATGGTGCCAGCTGGCAGCGCGCCTATGTTGCCAAATACGGGGCATCCATGGCCGAAATGCAGGAGGCCTATATAACGCGCCAACAGCTTGATGTCCCCGTGCATGAATGGCCGGTCTAGGTATGCTGCAACGCTATAGCGAAATCCCGAAAGCGTTGCTGGACTGCAAGGTTACAGACCTGTTTGCTTTGCTTGGCGGGCCGTCGCTTTTTTATCTCGAAGGCCAGCGCTCACCGCCGTTGTTCATCACAGTGTTGCAGCACGGCAATGAGCCTACCGGCTTTGATGCAGTGCAGAAAATCCTCCTTAAGTATGACGGCGCGAAGCTACCGCGCGCGGTGTGGCTGTATGTTGCAAACGTTGAGGCAGCAGAGCAAGGACTGCGGGTTTTACCGCACCAGAATGACTATAACCGCGCATGGCCGGGCACACCGGATGATAGCACTGTTGAGGCAAATTTAATGGCGCAGGTGGTTGAAATTGTTACGGAAAACCCGCCGTTTGCCAGTATTGATATTCACAATAACACGGGCTGCAATCCCCACTATGGCTGCATTAACCGGCAGGAAACGCCGTTCTTTCATCTGGCGGCTTTGTTTGCGCGAACGACGGTTTATTTCCGTCAGCCAGTAGGAGTGCAATCGCTTGCGATGGCAGAACATTGCCCGGCAGTCACGCTGGAATGCGGCCAGGCAGGCCAGCACGCGGCGCTTGACCATGCTACCGAATATATTGATGCCTGTTTGCATATGCACCATCTGCCTGAGCATACGGTGGTGCCGGGGGATATCCATCTTTTGGAGACTGTTGCGGTAGTGAAAATGCGGCCGGGCGTTTCTTTTGGTTTTGAAGGCGAGGCTGACCGCAGCGCCCTTGAAGTGTGTTTCCGCTCGGATTTGGACAGGTTTAATTTTGGATCTCTGAAGAAGGGCGACCGTCTTGCCGCGGTGCAGCCAGGAACGCCGATGCCCATCTGCGCGACCATCAATGACGGCAGAGATATCACTTCAGAGGTTTTTGAGGTGTCTGGTGAGCAGTTGGTTCTGAAAGAGGATATTATTCCGTCGATGGCGACGCTGGATACCAGCGTTATCCGGCAGGACTGCCTGTTTTATCTGATGAAAGAGATTGCATTGCCGCGGTGATCTGTGGGCGGGACAAGCCTTACGGTTGTGCGGGTTTAGTTCCTTGTGGCAACAAGCACACCGGCACCCGCCATTACAGCGCCCGAAAAGCGGCCAAACCATTTCTGAGGTCCGGGCCGGGTTACAGCCGTACGTAGTTTGCTGGCGCCAAAAATATAAGCGCCCAATACGGCGTAGGATACCGCCGTCGTGATACTGGCGAGCAAGGCAATATCAGTGCCTGTGATCGTGGTTATATCCAAAAATGTTGGCAGGAAGGCCAGATAGAAAATCATGACCTTGGGGTTGCTGAGACTGATGGCAAAGCCGCCAGCCAGCGACAATTTGCTGGACGGCCTTTTGGCTTCTGCCGAAAGCGGGCGAGCATGCCAGTTTTTCCAGCCGAGCCAAATAAGATAGGCAGCACCAATATATTTCACCACGACAAAAAGGCTGCCCATTTGGGCGGCCAATAGCCCAAGGCCAGCGGCGGCAGCGACAAGATAGGCTATGTCCCCAACAATAATGCCGGTGAGCAGAACCAGTGCCGGCCAAGGTCCGCGAGCGATGGCTTGCGCCACAACGGCAAAAACACCGGGCCCGGGGATCGAAGCAAATAGCGTAATCGCCAGTGCGTAAGCTATGATGGTTTCCAAGGTCATAAATTGCTCATAGCGCATTTCAGGTTTGGTGGCTAGACTGTCTTTGAGAGGGGTTTATCATGACAGAAGCAAAAGACGGTGTTGTAACCGGTATTGGCGGTATTTTTGTCAAAAGTGCGGATACCAAGGGGCTTGTAAACTGGTACCGGGAAAAACTCGGGTTTCCTTTTGACGGCTACGGGTCCAGTTTCCTGATGCGCGAGGCCGATGATGCGGAGAAGCTTGGCTATAATGTGTGGGGTCCGTTTAAGGACGAAACTGACTATTTCAAGCCGTCCGAAAAGGAATTCATGATTAACCTTAGAGTGCGCGGTCTTGACGCTCTTTTACAGCGGCTGAAAAAAGCGGGTGTGGAGCAAATTGGCAAGACCGAGAAATATGACTATGGCCATTTTGCCTGGATCATTGACCCGGAAGGCACCAAAATAGAACTTTGGGAACAAATCGGCGAGCCACCAAACCCGAACGGTGATGCTGAAAACTAATATAATGCTTGGGGAGAGCAAATGAAAAAGATTGTTTTGGGTCTTGTGGCCTTGTTGGTGGTTTGGCTGGTGTGGCCTTCAAGCATTGACGCGGTAAAGTATGAACCGCCTGCCGGGCCGGGATTTGTGGGACCATATGCCCTCAATGAAGAGCTCAAAACTGCTGAAATTTTGACGCTTAAAGACGGGGCAGGCCCTGAGGACGTGGCCTTAGACGCTGAAGGCCGGATATACGGCGGGCTGCATGACGGGCGCATCATTCGTATGTCAGCAGACGGCAAAAACCAGGAAACATTTGCGACTATCGAAGGCGGACGGCCTCTCGGCATGCATTTTGATGCCGGTGGCAACCTGATTGTCGGCGACGCCTACAAGGGTGTTGTTTCAGTGTCGCCCGCTGGTGAAATTACCGTGTTAACCAATACCCACGGCGGCAGGCCGTTTTTATTCACGGATGATCTGGACATCGCCTCTGACGGCAAGATTTATTTCTCTGACGCCAGTGATACCTACGAACAGCCTGATTTCATGCTTGATCTGATCGAAGGGCGCCCCCACGGCAGGCTGCTCAGTTATGATCCGGCAACTGGCGAAACCGAGATGCTTCTGGATAATCTTTATTTCGCCAACGGCATAGCGCTTTCAGAAAACGAAGATTTTGTTCTGGTGAACGAGACGGGCCGTTACCGGGTAACCCGTTATTGGCTCAAGGGCGAGAACGCAGGCACCAGCGACGTGTTCATAGATAATTTGCCCGGTTTCCCGGACGGCATATCCCGCGGTTTGGACGGCAGGTTCTGGCTCGCCATCCCGTCACCGCGCAATCCGGTGATGGATGATGCGCACCCAAAACCCTGGTTGAAGGAACTGCTGGTGAAACTGCCAAAATTTATGCAGCCCGCAGCGATCAAACAAGGGGTTGTGATTGAGCTGAACGCAGAGGGTGATGTGCTTCATACCTATCATGACAGCGACGGCAGTGCGGTCTATATGGTGACATCCGTTGAACAAGTGGGAGACAGCATCTATCTGGGCAGCCTTACGGCTCCGCAGATCGTGCGCATGAAACTCAAGTAGCTTTGAGAATTAATGCACCATGGTGGCGGTTGTGATGGCGGGCATTATCGCTGCCATCATCACCGCTGTCTGCGCCGCCTCGACCGCTTTGTGGGTGGCGTCGCCAACAAGGTTGCCCTCACACAGGTCTTTCATATGATGGCGACGGTCTCTGAGCGCCTTGGCGTCAAACGGAATTTTTAAAAGATCTGATTTACGCAGCAAGGCCAGAAGCACAAGCGTTCGTTCGTCAATCGCTGGATTATCGGTGAAAATAGCAGCCTTAAGCCGCGATAGAAGCTCTTGCTCCGGCTTAGGGTTTAGTTCGGGGTAATATGTTTTGTCGAAAAACAGGAAAGCTTTGCCTTCTTCTGCCGCCAGGATGCCGCGATTGCATAGGCTTTGAGCCGCTTTGCCAAAAAAATTGCTGATACGCTGAAAGGCGCCGATCCAGTGCTGCGCCCCACGGGGTTTCTTGCTTTCGCTGATTTTTGTTATCGCCTCATCCAGCAGCAGGTTGCCTGTCAAGGTCGAAGAAGCAAGCTCAACAAGGAGTTTTTTGCCACGGTCAATCTTGATGCGGTCGAGCATAACAAGCTCTGCCAGAAGGGTGCCAGCGAGCAGGTGTTTGTATGAAAATTGCGCTTTGTTTTCGATCTTCCCGTCGTCATCGCGCAAAGCGAGCAGCATAATTTCTTCATAGAAAAATAGCTGGCCAGATTTCAGTGCTGGAACCGTCATAGAATGTCTCCCTTAACATTAGATATTGGAAAGGGAAGGCTGATTTTCAAGAAACGTAGCCTGTTAGTGTCGTGACCCTGTTAGCCGCAGGCTAACTGCCCACCCCGGGCGGCGGGCTTGTGCCAAAGCTTTGCACGAGGGAGCCAGCAACCAAATTCCAGCCGTCCACGAGTACAAAGAATATCAGTTTGAAAGGCATGGCTATCATTACTGGCGGCAACATCATCATGCCCATGGACATAAGGATTGAAGCCACCACCATGTCGATAACAATGAAGGGGATATAGAGCAAAAATCCAATTTCAAACGCACGCCGAATTTCGCTGATCATAAAGGCTGGTATCAGTGCCGTAATGGCCACATTTTCAGGCGTAGAGGTCTCAACATCCCCGCCAGACAAATCAACAAACAGGGCCAGGTCTTTTGCCCGAACCTGCGAGAGCATAAAGCCGCGCAGCGGTACAATGGCGCGGTTGTAGGCTTCAACTTCTTCAATTTCCTCATTCATTAGGGGCTGAACGCCAAGTTCCCATACCTGTGTGAGGGTTGGCGTCATGATATAGCCGGTAAGAAAAAGGGCCAGCGAGACGATAACCATGTTGGGCGGGCTTTGCTGGGTGCCCATGGCTGTTCTAAGCAGCGAAAATACAATTACGATGCGCGTAAAGCTGGTCATCATAACCAAGATGCTGGGCGCTAGGCTCAAAACCGTGAGCAAAAGGATCATCTGCACCACGCGCCCGGTTATCGAGCCGCTTTCGCCAAGATCCAGATTGAGAGACTGGGCGATAGCGCCGGATGAAAGAGCAATGCTTGCCGCTAACACCAGAGGCAGCATAAAGAAAAAGCTCTTTTTTATCAGCTGTTTATGCAGCGCGAGTGAGGGAAGCTTAGCTATTTTCATGGGTGTCGACTAACTTTTTGAATGCATCATCGTTATTTTCGTCTTCCGAGGCCAGCAACCGCACACCGCCAGGGTTGGTTCCGATCAAATACTGCGTGCCGCGCCAAGACACCACGACAAGCCGGTTCCGGCCGTCCACCATCTTGCTTTCCAGAATTTCCAACTGCTGTTCGCCCACTTTCACGCGCGAATGGCCGGGCAGCAAGCCATAGCGTTTAACGGCCCAGACAAAAAGCCCGAGCAGCCCCAATACGAACATCAACGAGGCAAGGGCGCTTAAAATTTCGGTCAGCATGGGTCTTTGTCTCCAATTGTTGGCCCATTTCCCGGCTCGACGGGGGCGTCTGCATCTTGATTGTCGTCTGTCTTTGGCCCATCTGGGGTGCTATCGGTCACGGCTTGCTCGTCGCGCATTTTATTATTCTCGGCATAAACCCGCTCCAGAATTAGCGATACGGCCTGGAGGGCCTCCAGTGGTACCGGGCTTTCAACGTCAAATGAACTTAAAAGTTCTGTAAGGTCTTTGTCTTGCCTTACTTTGACACCCTCGGCAAAAGCTATGTCAAGGATACGCTCGGCCAACTTGCCTTCGCCTTTGGCCGTAAGCCGGGGCGCAGCGTCCACATTAAACTGCTTTACCGCAATAGCCTTTGTCTGCGGTTTGTCTGGTGTCTCTTCTGATGTCATCCTGCTATTCAGCTTTAACAGCGCAAAAAATGCAAGTCATTCAGGCATCAAGCCAAAACATTGTCATTTGTTTGCAACTTGTTAACCTCCCATAGTGCATGCTATGTTATGTATAACACCTGTTTAAAGGTAACCAGTTAAAGGTTTGTAATGGACGTTAGTTCAATTCCAATCATGGCGGCGCTGAAAAAGCGCATGCAGTGGCTCAGCAGTAATCAGTCGGTTCTCAGTGAGAATATTTCCAATGCCGATACACCTGGTTATTCAGCTAAGCGTTTGGAAAAGCAAGATTTTTCAAACCTGGTGAACGGCATGGGTGAGGGCGCATCAGAGCGCGCATCGGCCACACAGATGAAAAAATCAAACGGTAAACATTATAGCGCCGGAGGCGGTGCTGCCAGCGAGTTCACCGTGAAAACGGAAGACAAGGGTGAGAAATCCCTAAGCGGAAACTCTGTGGTTCTTGAAGATGAAATGCTGAAATTGGCAGATAATCAGATGGAACATGGCATGGTGGTTAATCTTTATAAGAAAAATATGCAGCTATTGAAAATAGCTATGGGTAAAGGGCGCGGGCGCTAGTAGGAGCAGCCTTTAAGATCGCCGCGTAAGTTAGGAACCAGCAATGGATCTTCAAAAAGCAATGATGGCATCGGCCGCAGGCCTTAGAGCGCAGTCGATCCGGATGCGTGTCATCTCAGAAAATATTGCAAACCAAAATTCAATTGCTTCTGAACCTGGCGCTGACCCGTATCGCCGTAAAATTGTTACGTTTCAAACAGAACTTGACCGCGCAACTGGCGTGAATAAGGTTCGGGCAGGCGGCGTGGAAGAGGACCAGAAAGAATTTGGTCAAAAATATGATCCCGGCAACCCGGCAGCAGACCCATCGGGTTATATTAAAACCTCGAACGTGAACGGTATGATTGAATTGATGGATATGCGCCAGGCGCAAAGGACCTATCAGTCAAACCTGAATGCTCTGGAGGCCAGCCGCCGCATGGCGACGATGACCCTCGATTTGTTACGGTAGGAGATAGCTATGAATATCAAGCAACTTGATGCGCTGAGCGCCTATTCGGAAGCAACCAAACAAGCCCAGGGCGGTCTGGAATCGCGCGGCGGTGAAGGCGCAGATAAATCAGCTTTTTCTTCCTTGGTATCGGAAGGGCTGGGCGACGTTGCGGAAGCCACGAAACACCTGGAACAGCAATCAGCGAGCGCGCTGGTTGGTAAAGCTGACCTTGTGGATGTGGCAACTGCTGTGCAAAACGCAGAAATGGTGGTGCAAACAGTGGTCACCGTTCGTGACAAGGTTGTTGCGGCCTATAATGATATATTGAAGATGCCAATCTAGCCTTTAAAGGTAAAAGCGCCTTCCCGGGGAGACACAGGTGGACAGCCTAACAGTTATGGATGTTGCGCGGGATGCGTTGACGACGCTGATTTTTACAATCGGCCCTATTCTGGGGGTTGGTCTTGGCGTTGGGTTAACTATCGCCTTCATTCAGGCATTAACCCAACTGCAGGAAATGACGCTGACATTCGTGCCGAAAATCATGGCCGTTTTTGCCGCGCTCTTGATAATGCTTCCCTTTATGGGGCGCAACTTGAGTGATTTGATGCAGCGGATTGCGGAACGTATCGCAACAGGCGGGTAGGCTATGCTCGGCGATATTCTTGCGAATGAAGCGTATGGCTATGTGTTGGTTTCTATAAGGCTGACAGCATTGGTGATGCTGGTACCTATATTTGGTGACCGAAGTGTTCCCCAACGTGTGCGAATTGGTCTGGGTTTAACCGTAAGTTTTGTGGTCTATTCCTCAATTCGCAACCAATTGCCAGCGATGCCGGAAACAATATTTGCTCTTGTATCTCTGTTCGCGCGGGAAGCCCTTATCGGGATGACAATGGCACTGATGATGCGTTTTTTAATGTCAGCCATGCACACAGCGGGCACAGTAATATCTTTTCAAACCGGTCTGGCGGCGGCACGAGCGTTTGATCCCGCCCAAGGCCAGCAAAGTGCTGTTGTGGCTGCCTTTTTAAACCTGATCGCCATCACGCTCATCTTGGTTACAGACCTGCACCATTTGATGATCCAGGGCATGGCCTACAGTTTTGCAAAATTTCCTATAGGCGAAACGCTATTGATGGCTGACTTTGCGACAAACGCCACGTTGCTTGTGGCCAGCAGTTTTGCGCTTGGTTTTCAAATCGCGGCTCCGTTTTTGGTATATGGGTTGATTTATAATCTGGGGCTGGGCCTGCTTGCCCGCATGGTACCCGGATTTCAGGTGTTTTTTGTTGGTATGCCGCTAAACATCCTGATGGGATTTGTGCTGTTTAGCCTGCTCATGGGCAGCATAATGAGCCTGTTCCTTAGCCGATTTGAAGAACTGCTGATGGCGATTATAAGCTGATGATGCACAGGGCGAAAATAGACAAAGATAATTCGTGCAAGGTGATTTATGGCTGACGAAGACGACAGTCAAAAAACCGAAGAGCCAACCGCCAAAAAATTGCGTGACGCGCAAGAAAAAGGCGAGGTAGCCAAAAGCCAGGAATTTAAAACGCTGGTGATGATGATCGCTGCCGTTACCGTTGTGTGGGCTTATGCTGGCTGGATTGCAAATGGTCTTGTGCCGCGCTTGCAGGCCTATATGAGCCGCGCCCATGAAATCAGCGCCGACGAAACCGGCATGCTAGAATCCCTCAGTGGCCTTCTTCTTCAAATTTTTCTGGTCATGCTGTTGCCCTTCAGTATTTTTATTGTTGCAGCAATTGCGTCGAACCGCACCCAGCATAAATTTACCTTCACTGCTGAAAAGCTGAAACCTGACCTGAAAAACCTTTCCCTATTAAAAGGAGCCAAGAAAATATTTGGCAAGCGTATTGCCGTTGAGTTCGCAAAAATGGTCGGAAAGCTAACGGCCGTTGGTGGGGTAATATTTTTGATCGCTTACCCTGAACGCTCGCGCCTCGATACCATAATGCTTTTGGCACCAATGGATATATTGGCGCTGATCCAGATGATGGCGGTAAAGCTGATGATAGGCGTGATCATTGTTATGCTGATCATTGCAGCCGGCGATTTTTCTTTTCAGAAATACCAACATATCAAACGCTTGAAGATGACCAAACAGGAAGTGAAAGACGAAAACAAACAGTCGGACGGTGACCCGAAAGTGAAAGCGCGGCTGCGTCAGATCAGGATGGAAAGGCACACCCAGCGCATGATGGCCGCTATTCCGAGGGCCGATGTTGTGATAACCAACCCCACTCACTATGCGGTGGCGCTTGAATATAAACATGAAACCATGCAGGTACCGGTGTTGCTGGCGAAAGGTGTTGACGACGTGGCGCTTAGAATTCGGGAACGCGCTGAAGAATATGATGTACCGATCATGGAAAACCCGCCGCTTGCGCGTGCGCTCTATGCTAGCGTGGAGATCGATCAGGAAATCCCGCCGGACCACTATAAAGCCGTCGCTGAAGTGATCAGCTATATTTTGAAATTGCGCCGAGCGGGCTTAAAGGCCAGCTAGTCCGCCCAAAAACAGCGGCAAAAAGAATGAAGATGTGTAATATGTCTTTCAAATTGTCGATGACCCTTGCAGCCGGGTTGCGGCCAGCCTAAGTTCAAACTTCACCAAGTGAAAGACACGCATGGAAAGCCGCTTACCAACGCCAATTCGTGAAGCTCTGCTCGACAATGAGATGAAATCAGGCTTTAAGCTGATTGCGTTGGCGTTGTCGGGGCTTATGGGCGCTGGCGGTGCGGCGTTGCTGGTGTATATGCTGGTGGGAAGCCAGGCCGCAATCGCGGTTGGCGGTGGCATCCTTATATTAACGGCATTCACTATTTTTCGGGCGCTGAGACAACTTGATCGTCCTTTAAAAAACCGTGAGTTTATTGACCGTGAGCTGCTGAATGCGCTGGTGGCTATGGATCGTAGAGCGATTGCCATTTCAGACCTAAATGGGCATGTGGTTACTTCTAATTATGGATTTGAGTGGCTGGGGCAGTCGCCTGTCAAAACGATTACAGACCTTCTGGCCGGAGGCGACGATACAACAGACATTGACAATCTTATTCGTAATGTCAGCCAGTTTGGCTCGGCGAGCGATGTTTTGGTCGATAGCGCAGAAGAAGATATGCAGCTTTCGCTGAGCGGTCGGCGGATCGGCAAATATATTTTGTGGCAGGCCCAGCGGCAGGACGACGCAAAACGGCTGGACCGCGAGCAGAGCATTTTTGGGGAATGGACTGCTCCAATCTTTGAAAAACTGGATTGTGGTGTCGCCCTTGAGGATAAAGATGGGAATCTTTTCTTTATCAACGATCGACTTCGGTCGTGGCTTGGGCTTTCTCAGGCAGACGATGTGCCGCCTAAATTGTTTTTTAAAGCGGAAGAGAGCCAACTGTTGGTTGGCAAGAACCAGCGCATCGACGTTGCGGTGATAGATGTGCCGCTGCAAACGCGCGAACAGGACCGGGATATTGGCCGGTACCGAATTCTTAGAAAGGCTGATCAGATACCGGGGCAGATGGTGTCTGAAAATCGGGAGTTTTTGATCGACCCCATCTTCGATGCAGCACCAATCGCCGTGGCCGTGGTAAGCCGAAAAGGTGAGATAAAAGAATATAACCAGCCGTTCAAAATTCACCCGGCCAGTAAAAATGTAGGTGTGGGCGATTCTATTTTTACCATTGTTAAAAAAGAAGACCGCGATGAGCTCAAGCAGCTTGTTAAATTTGCCCATGACGGCAAACCCGCTTCTCTGCCGCTTGATATTATGTTCAATACCCAGCCTGAAAGGTTGGGACAGATTTATTCGACATCGATTGCACGCGGGGAAGAGCGCTACGCAATTTTGTATCTGGTTGATACAACACAAGAAAAAAGCTTTGAGCGGCAGTTTGTGCAGGCACAGAAAATGCAGGCAGTTGGCCAGCTCGCCGGCGGTGTCGCGCATGATTTCAATAATCTTCTAACGGCGATTATCGGCTTTTGTGATTTGCTTTTGGTGCGGCATGACGCGGGTGATCAGTCATTCTCTGATATTATTCAGATTAAACAAAACGCCAACAGGGCGGCCAATTTGGTGCGTCAGCTTTTGGCATTTTCACGACAGCAAACGCTTAGGCCAAAAGTTCTGATGGTTACAGATATTCTGGCCGAAATTTCAAATTTGATCCGCCGATTAATCGGGGAAAATATCGATTTCAAAGTGGTGCACGGCCGGGACCTAATGCCGGTGAAGGTCGATCAGGGCCAGTTGGAGCAAGTGATTATCAATCTGGCTGTGAACGCTCGCGACGCAATGGCGGACGGCGGCAAATTGGAAATTCGCACAAGCATGATAGGGCCGCACCACCCGCTGGTGCAGCGCTATGACGTGATCGTGCCAGATGATTATGTGCTGGTGGAAGTAGCCGATACGGGCTGCGGTATTCCAAAAGACAATCTAAACAAAATCTTTGAACCATTTTTCACTACTAAAGAAGTAGGGCAGGGTACCGGCCTTGGCCTTGCCACGGTTTACGGCATTGTCAAACAAACGGGCGGTTTTGTTTTTGTCGAATCTGATTTCGGTAAAGGCACGAACTTCCTTCTGTTCCTTCGCGCCTATTCAAAGTCGGACACCGAAGAAACAGAGGCGGCGGAGGCAGAAGCCGTTAGCCTCCCGGCCAAAGACCTTACCGGAAAAGGCACCATACTGGTGGTGGAAGACGAAGACCCTGTTCGTTTGTTTGCCTGCCGGGCGCTGACCAACAAGGGTTATAGGGTTCTTGAGGCCGCTTCTGGCGAAGGGGCTCTTGAGATACTCGAAGCCGAGGGTGAAAACATCGACCTGTTGATATCCGATGTGATTATGCCGTCTATGGATGGTCCTACGCTGGTGAAAGAGGCGCGCAAAAGCTTGCCTGACCTGCCTGTGATATTTGTTTCTGGCTACGCTGTTGATGTCTTCCGTAAAAATCTGGAAGCTGAAGAGTTCCGTTTTCTACCAAAGCCTTTCACGCTGAATAATCTGGCGGAAGAGGTCAAATCCATCCTCTCGTAGCTAATAGGCTCGGCCTATCGCTGCAGCCAAAACGGCTGAAATCGGCTGTAGTACTTACGTTTCCACAACATGAGAACAAAGGGTGAATAAACTTCTTGGCATATAAGAACAAATGGTGTACGAAATAGCACAACATCAAGGTTGAGAAAGCCAGAATTTGGTCACGGTGACAAAAATAAGCCGACCAAAATTATAGGGCATTGCACGTGCCATCGTGCTGTGAAATAAGGAGAGCCGCATATGTCTACACCGGAATTACAGTTGGTAAAGGGAGCATCCATGGACAAGAACAAGGCGCTCGAAGCAGCGCTTGGTCAAATTGATCGCGCATTCGGAAAAGGCTCCGTAATGAAGCTTGGCGCGAAGGAAGTCCTGGAGACAGAGACTGTGTCCACGGGGTCGCTTAACCTGGATATTGCGCTTGGCATTGGCGGATTGCCCAAAGGCCGTATCATTGAGGTTTACGGCCCTGAGAGTTCGGGCAAAACGACGCTGGCACTGCATGCAGTTGCTGAATGCCAGAAAGCTGGCGGCATTGCCGCATTTGTGGATGCGGAGCACGCGCTTGATCCAGTTTATGCACAAAAGCTTGGTGTGGACGTGAACGAGCTATTGATCAGCCAGCCCGACACAGGCGAGCAGGCGCTCGAAATTACCGACACTTTGGTACGGTCGGGCGCGATAGATATTCTTATTGTCGACAGTGTGGCAGCGCTTACGCCCCGCGCCGAGTTAGAAGGCGAAATGGGCGATACTCACGTGGGTTTGCAGGCAAGGCTAATGAGCCAAGCCTTAAGAAAGCTTACCGGCACAATTTCCAAGTCAAATGCTATCGTGATTTTCATCAACCAGATTCGTATGAAAATCGGTGTAATGTACGGTAGCCCGGAAACAACATCGGGCGGTAATGCTCTGAAGTTTTATTCTTCGGTGCGGCTGGATATTCGCCGCGTGGGAGCAATTAAAGACAAAGACGAAATCGTTGGTAATGCAACACGGGTGAAGGTTGTGAAAAACAAGCTTGCACCACCTTTCAAGCAGGTTGAGTTTGATATTATGTACGGTCTTGGTGTTTCCAAGGTTGGCGAGATTATTGATCTCGGCGTTAAGGCCGGTGTGGTTGAGAAGTCTGGCAGCTGGTACAGTTATAATAGCCAGCGTATTGGCCAGGGCCGGGAAAACGCCAAGCGTTTCCTCATTGAAAACGATACAATTGGGGACGAAATTGAAGCCCTGATCCGGCAAAATGCTGGCCTCGTGAACGAAGCCATGTTGACTGACCCAAGCAAGGACAGCGACGACGCGTAAATGGCGAGCCCGTGGAGCTGCTTTATTGTAGCAATAAGCTTTAAAAGAGGCGATTTTTCGCCTCTTTTTTTATGGCAAGGTGTATACCGATGAAGCCTTGCTGGACAGCGGTGGTTTGGGTCGTTAAAACGGCGAGAGACAACAGCGAGCCGGTGTATTGGTTTGCTGCTATGTAAGCAAATCAGTAAGCAAACAAATTTGAGGCCCTATATGTCAACGCCGGTGGCAGGTACCAACGATATCCGAAAAACATTTTTGGATTTTTTCGCTAAGAACGAGCATGAGCTTGTGCCGTCTGCTTCATTGGTTCCAGTGAACGACCCCACGTTGATGTTTACCAATGCGGGCATGGTGCCGTTTAAAAATCTGTTTACGGGTGCTGAGAAGCGGCCATATGTGCGTGCGGCTTCGTCGCAAAAGTGCGTGCGTGCTGGCGGTAAACATAATGACCTAGATAATGTTGGGTACACGTCGCGCCACCACACGTTTTTTGAAATGCTCGGCAATTTTTCTTTTGGCGATTATTTCAAAGAACGCGCCATTTCGCTGGCATGGGACCTTTTGACCAAAGAATACGGCGTCAACACAGATAAACTGTTGGTTACGGTATTCCACGAAGACGATGAGGCCTATGACCTTTGGAAGAAAATTGCGGGTCTACCGGATGAAAAGATAATCCGTATCGCTACAAATGATAACTTCTGGTCAATGGGGGACACTGGGCCATGTGGGCCGTGTTCCGAAATTTTCTATGATCACGGCGACCACATTTGGGGCGGCCCTCCCGGCTCGGCTGACGAAGACGGCGACCGCTTTGTTGAGATTTGGAACCTGGTGTTCATGCAATATGAGCAGACCGCCAGCGAGCGTCTGAATTTACCGAGCCCCAGCATTGATACGGGTATGGGCCTAGAGCGCATGGCTGCTGTTATGCAGGGCACACACGATAATTACGCCATAGACACATTTCGCCGTCTGATAGATGCATCTGTCGAAGCGACGGGTGCAGCTGAAACGGATAGTACGAGCGCATCCCACCGGGTTATTTCAGACCATATTCGTGCCTGCAGCTTTTTGGTTGCGGACGGTGTTTTGCCGTCGAACGAAGGCCGTGGTTATGTGCTGAGGCGGATTATGCGCCGGGCGATGCGCCACGCTCATATGCTGGGCGCGAAAGATTTGGTGATGCACAAAATCGTGCCAACGCTGGTTGGTGAGATGGGCCAAGCATTCCCCGAGCTTGTGCGCGCCGAAGCTCTGATAGGCGAAACCATGAAGCTGGAAGAAGACCGTTTTCGTCAGATGCTGGATAAAGGCATGCGCCTTTTGGATGACGAGTTGAGCAAACTGTCGGGTGATACGCTCGCGGGCGATGTAGCCTTCAAGCTTTATGATACATACGGTTTCCCGCTCGATCTCACGCAAGATGCACTGCGAGAGAAAAACATGCAGGTTGATGTGGCAGGCTTCAATGTTGCGATGGACGCACAGCGCGCCAAAGCGCGGGCTGCCTGGACAGGTTCTGGAGACGCCGCATCAGAACAGGTTTGGTTTGACATTCAGGAGGCCCACGGCGCGACAGAATTTGTTGGTTATGCGTCAGAGGAAGCCGAAGCCAATGTGGTTGCCATTGTTAAAGACGGCACAGCGGTACAGGCAGCTTCGAAAGGCGAGCAAGTTTCAATCCTGACATCCCAAACACCTTTTTACGGCGAAAGCGGTGGCCAGATGGGCGACACGGGGACGGTGATGAATGCTTCGTTCGCGGCTCAGGTTACAGATACGGGCAAAGCGCTTGCTTCGCTTCATGTGCATTCATGCGAAATAACTGAGGGCTCTATCGCTGTTGGAGATGCGGTTGAACTGAAAGTGAACGGTGATCGCCGGGCGAAAATTCGCGCCAACCATTCAGCGACCCACGTATTGCACGAAGTGTTACGCCGCGAACTAGGCGAGCATGTCACACAAAAGGGTTCGCTGGTGGCGCCAGATAAATTGCGGTTCGATATCTCGCACCCGAAAGCCATTGCAGCAGATGAACAGCTTGCCGTTGAAAAACGTGTGAACGATATACTGCGTACCAATGCCGAGGTTAACACGCGGCTGCTCAGTTATGATGCTGCCGTCGAATCTGGTGCCATGGCATTGTTCGGCGAAAAATACGGTGACGAGGTTCGCGTTGTGTCTATGGGTTTCGAAACGGAAGTTGAAGGCAGAGACAATTATTCTGTTGAACTGTGTGGGGGAACCCATGTGGACCGGCTTGGTGATATCGGCCTGCTGACGATAGTCTCAGAATCTGCTGTTTCGTCCGGGGTTCGCCGTATTGAGGCGCTAACCGGTGCGGCTGCACATGAATATCTGGCGGGCCAACGGGCCACCTTGCAGCAGGCAGCGATGGCTATGAAATCGAGCCCCGATGAGCTTGCTGAGCGGATCAAGGCGCTTCAGGGCGAACGCAAAAGCCTGGAACGGGATCTTGCGGAAGCCAAAAAGAAAGCCGCCCTTGGCGGCGGTGTCTCCGCCGGGCCTGATATACAGGAAATTGGCGGCAAGAAATTTATCGGGCAGGTGCTCGACGGCGTTAGCCCAAAAGACTTGCGCGGCATGGCTGACGAAGCGAAAAAATCGCTCGGCAGCGGTGTGGTTGCGTTTGTGGCCGTGAACGACGGCAAGGCCGGCCTTCTGGTTGCCGTCACTGAAGATTTGATGGGTGACATCAATGCTGTTGATCTTGTGCGTGCAGGCACTGCGGCAGTCGGCGGTAAAGGCGGCGGCGGCCGCCCGGATATGGCGCAAGCCGGTGGCCCGGATGGCAGCAAGGCAGCCGATGCAATCGCGGCGATTGAAGGTATGCTCGCGGGCTAGAAATATGAAATTAAGGCCGGTGACGGCGGTCTTTCATCCAATAAAAAAGCCGCCCCGGATTTGGGCGGCTTTTTCGTGTTTCGCTTAAGGCAGGTTTAGCCAAGCTTGGCTTTCAGGTTTTCGTCAACCTTGTCGAAGAATTGACCTGTTGTCATCCAGCTTTGGTTCGGGCCGATCAACAGCGCCAAATCCTTGGTCATGGACCCGGTTTCAACCGTATTGATACAGACGGCTTCAACTGCCTCGGCAAATGCCGTTACTTCCGGCGTGTCGTCCATTTTTCCTCGGTATTTTAGGCCGCGTGTCCAGGCGAAAATCGAAGCGATTGGGTTGGTAGACGTATCTTTGCCTTCCTGATGCTGGCGGTAGTGCCGCGTTACCGTGCCGTGCGCTGCTTCAGATTCCACTGTTTTGCCGTCTGGGGTCATCAATACGCTGGTCATAAGGCCGAGCGAACCAAAGCCCTGGGCAACAGTGTCTGATTGCACGTCGCCGTCATAGTTTTTACAGGCCCAAACAAAGCCGCCAGCCCATTTCATGGCACAGGCCACCATATCATCGATCAGACGGTGCTCATAGCTAACGCCGGCTTCTTTGAACTTGTCTTCAAACTCGGTTTCGAAAACTTCCTGAAACAGGTCTTTGAAGCGGCCGTCATAAGCTTTCATGATGGTGTTTTTGGTGGACAAATACACAGGCCATTTGCGCGCCAGGCCGTAGTTCATGCAGGCACGGGCGAAATCGCGGATCGATGGGTCGATGTTATACATGCCCATGGCAACGCCAGACTGTTCAAATTCGTAAATTTCACGCTCAATAGCTTCACCGCCATCAGCAGGCTCAAACTTCATTGTCAGCTTGCCTGGACCGGGAACTTTAAAGTCTGTTGCGCGGTACTGGTCACCAAAAGCATGGCGGCCGATGACAATTGGCTTTGTCCAGCCGGGAACCAAACGCGGTACGTTCTTCATGATAATAGGTTCACGGAACACAGTGCCACCCAAAATATTGCGGATCGTGCCGTTGGGGCTGCGCCACATCTTTTTGAGGTCAAATTCTTCGACGCGCTGCTCATCAGGAGTGATGGTCGCGCATTTTACGCCCACGCCGTGCTCTTTGATGGCATTGGCCGCATCGATGGTGATCTGATCGTCGGTTTCGTCACGCTTAGTGACCGAAAGGTCATAATAGTGAAGATCAACATCAAGATAAGGCTGGATAAGACGTTCACGGATCCACTGCCAGATGATTCGTGTCATCTCGTCGCCGTCGATCTCAACTATTGGATTTTTAACTTTGATTTTGCTCATATGTCCCTCAACTGGGCTGTTCGCCTGATGGGTTATATCTGTTGTGATGGTGAAATTAGCTTTTTGAAAATTCAACAGAATTTGGCCGCACCCTAGCACCAAGGTCGTCAGATTTGAAGGGCAAAGACGGCGTAAATGTATGCTTTTTATGGTTTGACGTTTTTTTTAGGCAATCTCGCGCTCGGCGGTTTCATAAGAAGCGAGATACTCGATGGCTTCTTCTGCTGTGGAAACGGTTTTAATCAGGTCTGCATGAGCAGGGTTGGCAAAGCCGTCATCAACGACATGACGAATAAGCTCAACCAGCGGTGTCCAGAAATCCTGATAATTAACCAGCACGATGGGCTTTTTGTGCAGGCTTAGCTGCGCCCAGGTCATCATTTCCATGGTTTCGTCGAGCGTGCCCAGGCCACCCGGTAAAACAATGAAGGCGTCACTTCGGTCAAACATCATTTTTTTGCGTTCGTGCATATTGTCTGTGACATGAAGCTCGGCGAGCCCGCTTTGCGTAATTTCAATTTCGTCCAAATGCCCGGGAATAATGCCCACCACATCGGCCCCTTTTTCGCTGGCCGCGCGCGCGACAACGCCCATCAACCCTATGCTGCCCGCGCCGTAAACCAATTGCATGTTGTGATCTGCAATCAATTCGCCCATGGTCTTGGCCAGCGCCTTATAATAGGGTTTGTTACCCATGCGAGAGCCACAATAGACGCAAACGGATTTGATAGAATGAAGGGTCACGCGGGTTTCCTGTCTGTTGATATTGTGCATATGCCAAACTTTTGACATGTTTTTAGTAAATTCATCTTTATATATATCATGTTGATTGTTAAGGCTTTGTTAGAGTTAATATTGGAGCGCCTGTGCGGCCACTAGTTAGTAAAAGTGATGATACCCGTCAAAAGGTGCTTATTGGCGCTTCAGCGTTGGTTTTTATTGCCGCTGTTGCTTATCTCCTATTTTCCGACGAAACCCCACAAACTGCCCCGCCTGTAGTGCAATCGGCTGCAAAAGAGCCTGCGGCGATAGAGACTGTTCAGTCTGAAACTGTGCCAGCCTTTGATCTTGTGCGCATTTCTCGTGGCGGCACGGGGGTTATCGCGGGCCGTATGGCTCCTGGGTCCAAGGTTGAGCTTCTGGCAAACGGCAAAAAGATATCCGAGGTGACCGCTGATGATAATGGCGAATGGGTGATGATCCTCGAAGAGCCACTTGAAGCGGGCTCGGTGGAGCTGAACCTGACGTCGCGCGCGGCGGACGGCGAGGTGGCTGAAGCAAAAAATGTGGTGGTTGTTTCCGTACCGGAACGGGAAAACGAGAGATTTCTTGAGCGACAGCAAAACGGCGTGGTCGCTGTATTGTCGCCTCGCGACGGGCAGGGCAGCAGCACTGTGTTGCAAAAACCGGGTGTGGCAGCCTTTGCCGAGGTTGGTGAAAGCCTGAGTTTGGAAACGGTAGATTACGGTGACGGCGGCGACCCAGTGTTTTCAGGCCGGTCATTGCCGCGGGTGGATGTGCGCCTTTATTTGGATGACAAATTCATTGGCAGCGTGCGCGCTGACGACACTGGCCGCTGGAATGTGCCGCTTTCGCAAAGCCAGCTGGAGGGCGGAGATCACGTCGTTCGGCTCGACCAGGTGATTGGCGATGGTCAGGTGCAGCTGCGGGTGGAGCAGCCCTTTGAAACCGGACAGCCCATTGATACGACCACAGCCAGCGGCGGTGTATTTGTGCGCCCGGGCAATAGCCTGTGGCAGATTGCGCGTCAGTTATATGGCTCAGGCGTGCGTTATACGTTGATTTTCAGAGAGAATAGCGAGCAGATTAAAGATCCGGATATGATATATCCTGGCCAAATTTTTAAGCTTCCGATGAAATCAGAGGCCGGCTAGGCGCTCTTTCGCATTGGCTCATATGTTTCCACGTAGTTTGGCTTCAGGTGCGCCTGCAGTGCCCTAAGGTGGGTTTCGCAATCAAGCAATATAATTGTTAGCGCTACCATAAACTCGGTGCCGGCGAGGTGGCTTTTGGTTTTTGTGTGGTTTTCAAAGCGAATGTCGCCTTTTTTCCCGATTTGGTAATTGCCGTCAACCTGCCGGTTGTTGGTGAAAAGGCGTTCCAGCGCCATAGCGCGCTGATTTTTATCCTCTACAGTGAAATATAGCCGCCCAAGTGTCGCTTTTAGATGAATGCTGTGATTGTCACCGCTCTTGGTAATGGAGGCGGCATGGAAGTCAATGCCTTCCCAACTGAAATCCAGCTTGTCGAATGATTTTTGCTCGAGCGTTTCAAGCTGCTTTTGTGCTTCGTCGATCTTTTGGTTGAGCTTCATGCTTTAATTTGCCTGTCCTTTGCACAGCTTGCCTTGTGCAGTATTTTTTAAGCATCGGCATTTCTGTTTAAGTAACAGTTAAGACGGCGATGATTTTTTGATTTCGAGCGAAATTTGGCCTTTGGCGTCACATACATTAAAAAGTCATGGCAGGGAAGGGCAAGGCGCATTATGTATGGCTTCAATCCATAGAGGCATAAACCTTGACGAAAGCAGCCCGCATCGGCAGTGTGTGGCGCGAATTTAACCGTATGCATAAAAATAAAGGCACCGGAATGAAAGCGACAGACGTAGTGATGACACCAATTCATAAAGAAGGGCACAGGTTTGTGGCTTTCTTTTTAATTGGGTCTTTTGTGTTATTTTATCTGGCTGAGCCGCTGGGTTGGGTCGGTCTCATTCTCACCGCCTGGTGCCTGTATTTTTTCCGCAACCCTGACCGGATCGTGCCCACAGAAGCCGGGGTGCTTGTTAGCCCTGCAGACGGCACGGTTTGTTCTGTAGCGGAAGCTGTGCCTCCTGCAGAACTCGGCATGGGCAGTGAGCCGCGGATGTGTATCACTATTTTTCTGTCGGTTTTCAATGTGCATGTTAACCGCACCCCTGCAGCAGGCGAAGTTACGGCCGTTGCTTATGTGCCAGGGAAATTTCTGAATGCAGCGGCCGCCAATGCCAGCGAAGAAAACGAACGCCAATTGGTGCGTATGACCACAGAGGACGGCAAGGACATTGCCTTTGCACAAGTCGCAGGGCTTGTTGCGCGCCGTATTCTTTGTGACCTTGAGCAAGGGAACGTGGTTACCCGCGGCGAGGTTTTCGGCTTGATTAGGTTTGGCAGCCGTACGGATATTTATCTGGATAAAAGCCAGACGGCAAAAGTACAGGTTGGCCAGACGATGATTGGTGGCGAGACCATAATCGCCGCTGGTGCGTAGAGGTTTCTGATGGCGACACGAAAAAAAGCATTATTGTTTCGGGCCATATCGATTCGCACTATTTTGCCGAGCGTCGTGACCCTGTTTGCTTTTATGGCTGGGCTTACCTCTATAAAATTTGGCTTGTCGGGCAAGTGGGAACTGGCTGTAGCCGCTGTTGTCGCTGCAGGAATTTTTGATGGCCTGGATGGCACGGTTGCCCGCTTGCTTAAAAGCACCAGCCGATTTGGGGCAGAGCTCGATTCGCTTTCGGACGTTGTGGCCTTTGGTGTGGCCCCGGCAGTTTTGCTTTATTTGTTTATCCTCAAAGATCTGGACCGCCTTGGGTGGGCTGTGGCCCTTATCTATGCGAGCGCGATGGCCTTGAGGCTGGCCCGTTTCAATGCGCGGCTGGACGACGACACGCAAGCGGTAAAGGCTTCCGGGTTTTTAACCGGTGTTCCTGCGCCAATGGGGGCAGGGCTGCTGCTGGCGCCTTTGATGCTGGAATTTGCATACGGAGAGAAACTTGTACAAGGTTATGCGCCGGTGGTGGCCGCTTATGCGATTTTTATTGCGCTGCTTATGGTCTCAACCTTGCCGACAATATCACTGAAGGCTCTCCGAGTTGCGCGCGAGGCATTCATCCCGGCCCTTTTGGTTATTGCCGCGATATTTACGGGGCTGTTTGCCCGGCCATGGCTGATGCTTTTGGCTTTGGGAGCTGTTTATCTTTTGAGCCTTCCTTTTACATACGCTTTGAAAAAGAAGCGCGATGCGCGCAGAGCCCGCGGTTAAGTTAGCCATTTAATTCACCAAATCCTTCGGGTTGGCACCTTCATTGCATTTATTCATGCCAAAGCTCGCCCCAACAACATGGCTGAGCGTTAAGTCTTTAAAAAGACTTTGGTTTTGGAATTGGCTGAAAGGCAAAGCAATGCAGAATGTTACTAGTCTTACCCCTGATTTGGCAGTTGGTCGTGTAAAAAAGGCAATTGTTGCCGCGCTTAGCTTGAGTTTGGCGGCGTGCGGCGGGCCAAGCAATCTTTGGCAAGGACAAGAGGTTCTCGTAGAGGCGCGTCAGGATATATTGGAGCGTGATGTCTACAATGTCAGCGACGATAACCGGGAGTTAAAAGACCGGTTTAATGCGCTAGAGCGTCTTTATGTTGAGCTGGTTCACCAGCACCGTGAGCAAACTGCAAAAATGGCCTCCCTTGAAGCCCAGGTGACCAAGGTGAAGGTAGATCCTGAGGCAGCGGCGCGGCTTGTAAGGTTACGCAGTGACGTGTCGGTCATTCGCGAGCAGATGAAGAAGCTTGAAAATAGGGTGTTCTCTGTAGAAATGGCCGAGGAAGCCGTTGCCAGCAATGACATGCAGCAAGCGCAGGCTCCAACGCCAACAGTCGCTGTCACCAAACCGGCTGCAAGCACACCGGTTGGCGCTATGTCTGCCAGTGTGAAGCCAGCGGGCACAGCGACCGTTCCAGTGAATAATAATGCGCAGCCCGCGCAAACTTTCTATGGGGTTCATTTGGCGTCTTACCGTTCGCAGGAACAGGTTTCATCTGGCTGGTCTGGGCTAACGCAAGCTTACGGTGGTGACCTCGAAGGCCTTACGCCTTTGATTTATACACAGAGCCAGGAAGGCATCGGGACCTTCTTACGGCTGATTGCTGGACCGCTCATTAACGAGCAAGAGGCAAACGCGCTTTGCGGCCGTATACGTCAAACCGCTAGTGAGCAATATTGCCGTGTTTCTGAATATCAGGGCGAGCCTGTTGGCTAGTGGCAACTGAAATAAAATTTCACAATCGCATCAAAACAAAACAACAGCCTCAATTTCGGGGCTGTTTTTAATAAAATCACCACATTTGTTGCATGCGGGCTTGACAGATAGCGTTAAATTATGTGGGATGCAGCCCACCTTCGCATCACTTTAGGTAGTTTGGCCAACTTGGGGAGGTGAGGTCAGACGGACGCGCCGGAATACTGGCTGCGACTGAAGCGCGGAGCCGGGCATGCCTGGGGGGTTAGCTCGGATTAGGCGCGGTGTATCGGTCCATTGGATTTGTTCGCCGCGCCTTTAATTTGCCTGCTTGCCAGTCCTGCTAACGTTAACAGCTTCCAAAAAATCAAATAAAGATACGCAGCTTATCGCACCGATTGGCGCGAGGCTGATTGTCCTCAACCCCGATCATAGCGCGGCATTGAAATGCGAATGGTTGGTTGTACAGAATGTCTACCTATGCGTGCATCTCTGCGACACGGAAAAAGACTGCGCCAGCATAGGGCAAGGCTTTCCTGGATTGAAGCCAGCCCTGCGGCCCCAATAAATACAAATACTGCCAACGTTACTATGTGCATTGCTGTCATGGTCGTTCCTTTGTGTTCTGCGTTTGTTCATATACGGTGTGTTTTTTCCTGTCAAGAACAAAAGGGAAACATCTGATGGGGCTGACCATTCTTAATCGGTGGCAAATGTGTATTTTCATTGCGGTTTTTGGTGCAAAGATGTTAAACATGCATCAAGTGAGCAGTCTAAAGACTGTGAGAAAAATATAAAAGATTGAGACGTGTAATGTCGTTGGAAGTTGAGCCCTCAGGGGCCGATACGACGCTCTCAGAGGCAGAAAGTACAAAAGCCTCGCCTGACAATGGGCAACATGGTCGCCGCCGCAACAGGCGAAACCGGTCGAGAGCAGGGAAAAAGCCGCCAAAAGAAGCCAGCAATTCTGTTGGTGTTTTTGCGGATGAGAGAAATCCTAAAGCGACGCCCTCGGGCAAGGCGCGATCTGACAAAACCTCAAAGGCCCAAAAAGGCGCTTCTAGGTCATCAGGACATAAATCTTTCTCCCAGAATTCCAACACTCGAAATGGTGCGAGTGCGAAAGGCCAAAATTCGCCCATTGGCAGTAATCGCAGCGTCTATAGTGCCATTGATCTCGGGACCAATAATTGCCGACTGTTGATTGCCAGGCCAACCGCAAATGGATTTAGGGTCATTGACGCCTTTTCGCGCATTGTGCGCTTGGGTGAGGGTGTGGGCGCCAGCAGGATGCTTTCGCAGCAGGCAATGGACCGGACAATAGAAGCGCTCAAGGTTTGTGCAGAAAAACTGGCACGCCGAAATGTTACCGTTATGCGCCACGTAGCAACAGAAGCCTGCCGTGTGGCTGATAACACTGACGAATTTGTCGCCCGTGTGAAAGCAGAGACCGGCATTAACCTGGACGTTATCACGGCGGGCGAAGAAGCGCGCCTTGCTGTTATGGGGTGTCAGTCGTTGATTGCTCCCGGCAATCAGAATGCGCTTGTTTTTGATATCGGCGGCGGCAGTACAGAGCTTATTTGGGTTCGGGTAAAAAAGGGTCAGGCCAGCGAAATACGCGGCTGGATGTCTATTCCCTGGGGTGTTGTGAACCTGTCAGAAAAATACGGTGCGCCGGGCGGCAGTCTGGCTGAGGGGCGATATCAGCAGATGGTGTCTACTGTTGGTGATCATCTGCAGTCCTTTGAAGATGCCCATTTGATTTCAAACGTCGTTGCGCGTCGACGTACACAGCTGCTTGGCACGTCGGGTACGGTGACAACACTTGCCAGCCTGCATCTGAAATTGCCCCGCTACATTCGGGATAAAGTAGACGGCTCGTGGATGAAGTCAGGCGATATCAAATCGCTGTCGCAACAAGTCGCTCGTATGACCCATGAAGAGCGCTCTGCCCAGCCGTGTATAGGCGCCGAACGTGCCGATCTGGTGGTGGCGGGCTGCGCTATCCTTGAAGGAATACTGGGGATGTGGGATGTGCCAAGTTTGCGTGTGGCCGACCGCGGAATTCGCGAAGGCATACTGCGTGGTTTGATGGAAACAGAGGTTCCCCCGGTACGGGCCGACAAGCCAAAGCCAAAGGGACGCTCCCGTTCTAAAGGAAGGGTCATGCCCCATGGCTAAAGGATGGGATACGGGATCCAATACCCGCAGCAGAGCCCGCGGTGCCAAAGTGCGGGTCAAAACCGCGAGCCGCCGCAAAAGCTCGTCGACCCGGTGGCTACAAAGACAGCTAAACGACCCTTATGTGGCCGAAGCACAGCGGCTTGGGTACCGGTCACGCGCGGCGTTTAAGCTTATTGAGCTTGATGACCGGTACGGCCTGCTTAAAGGTGCGAAGCGCGCTGTTGATCTGGGCTGCGCGCCGGGTGGCTGGACGCAGGTGCTCGGCGAAAGGCTGAAGGACGACGCTCAAATCATTGGTATTGACCTGCAAGAAGTTGAGCCGGTTGCGGGCACACAGATTTGGGTGATGGATTTCCTTGCGGAAGACGCTGAAGAGCGTTTGATAGCGGAGCTGAAAGGCCCCGCAGATGTGGTTTTGTCAGATATGGCTAATTCGGCAACAGGGCACAAGCAAACTGACCAGATTAGAACCATGGCGCTGTGTGAAGCCGCCTTTGATTTTGCTATTAAGGTTTTAGCGAAAGACGGCTCTTTTGTTGCTAAAGTGCTTGCGGGCGGCGCCGATACAGCGCTGGTGAAGCGCATGCAATATCATTTCAAGACAGTGAAACATACCAAACCTCCTGCCAGCAGGGCGGGGTCCAAGGAATGGTTTGTTGTCGCGCAGGGCTTTAAAGGTTTGACCGAGCCAGCGGGGCGGCCTGAATAGACCTTATCGGCGGCGGCAATTGAAAATTTAACCTTTGAATTTAACCCAAGCCAAAAAAAAATCAGGCTTAGGGCGCGAATGTTAAAGATAGAGATTGTCTTTGTCCGCGCTTCGAGCTATTGAACGGCGAACATCCGAACCCTGGATCCGAAGACTGCGGCTTTGTTGCCGCGGTATTTTGCGCAAACAAGCGCCCAATGTTGAGCAGGAACAAAAATGGATATTCGCCTCGGTCTTACGTTTGATGACGTTCTCTTAGTCCCCGCAGCTAGTGATATAATGCCCGCCCATGTAGATGTGCGTAGCCAAGTTACCAAAAAGATATCTGTGAATATGCCGCTATTGTCTGCGGCGATGGACACAGTTACCGAAGCCCCTATGGCCATAGCCATGGCGCAGGCAGGTGGTATTGGCGTTTTGCATCGCAATATGACCGATGAAGAGCAGGCCTCTATGGTGCGCTCTGTTAAAAAATACGAAAGCGGCATGGTGGTGAACCCGGTGACAATGTTCCCGGACGAGACCCTTGCTGACGCCATGGAATTGATGACCCACCATAAAATTTCGGGCATTCCTATTGTGGAACGCGGCGAGGGCGGCGGTCCTAAAAGGCTTGTGGGTATTGCGACCAACCGTGATGTGCGCTTCGCCAGCAGTATGGACCAGCCTATTTCCGAATTGATGACACGAGAAGTTGTTACGGTGGAAGAAGGTGTTTCCAGCGACGAAGCAAAGCGGCTGTTACACCAACACCGCATCGAAAAACTGATTGTTGTCGACAGCGAGTATCGCTGTGTGGGGCTTATAACGGTCAAGGATCTTGAAAAGGCGGTTGCTAACCCGAACGCCTGTAAGGATAAACAGGGCCGTTTGCGGGTGGCGGGTGCCACCACCGTTGGTGACAAGGGTTTTGAGCGCGCCGGAGCGCTTGCTGATGCGGAGTGTGATCTTATCGTACTTGATACCGCGCACGGCCATTCATCCCGTGTGATTGAGCAAGTAGAGCGCATTAAAAAAGCATACGGCAACGTAGAGCTTGTGGCCGGCAATGTTGCAACGGCAGAAGCCGCCAAAGCACTGATCGGTGCCGGCGCTGACTGTATCAAGGTTGGCATTGGGCCGGGTTCCATTTGTACCACTCGCATTGTTGCGGGCGTGGGTGTGCCTCAGCTAACGGCGGTTAGCGATGTTGCAAAAGTTGCGGGTAAGCAGGGCATCCCGGTGATTGCAGACGGCGGCTTGCGTACTTCGGGTGATGTGGCCAAAGCCATCGCAGCAGGTGCCAGCGTTTGCATGGTTGGCTCCTTGCTCGCAGGTACAGAAGAAGCGCCGGGCGAGGTTTTCCTCTATCAGGGACGGTCATATAAGGCCTACCGGGGTATGGGTTCTGTGGGCGCGATGGCGCGCGGTTCAGCCGATCGCTATTTTCAGGATGATGTGAAAGACACGCTAAAACTGGTGCCCGAAGGTGTTGAAGGTCAGGTGCCATATAAGGGCCCCGCGTCTAACGTGTTGCACCAGTTGGTGGGCGGCTTGCGGGCGAGCATGGGATACACAGGCAGTCGCACTGTCTCGGACATGCGTAAAAATGCATCCTTTGTACGTATTACCAATTCTGGATTGAGCGAAAGCCATGTGCATGATGTAACCATCACGCGCGAATCGCCCAATTACCCAAACAAGTAGGAATTTCTTATGCAGCCAGCGGCTCGCATCGCTTCCCTGATCGAGCTGCTTGCAGAGGTCGAGGCATCTATCGCAGAGCAAAATGCGCCAGCGGATATCATCGTTGGTAATTTTTTTCGGGCACGCCGCTACGCAGGTTCAAAAGATCGGCGTTATATCAGTGGAAAACTGTATGAAATAGTACGCCAGCGTGAGCTTTTGCTCTGGTGCGCGGAACAGCTGAAAACCGAAGCAACGGCGCGCTTTATGGTGCTAGCAAATCTGGTGCAGTCAGAAGAAGACATTGCGGCATATTTTAAAGCTGAAGGTCCTTATATGCCTGAGGCGCTGTCTGTGTCGGAAGAGGCCCAAGTTGGTGCTTTGGGAGCGCTCGATATAGCCGCCGCGCCTGAGAGGGTTCGCCTGAATGTGCCTGTTTGGGCAATTGAAGGCTTGCGCCAGCGGTACGGCGACAATTGGCAAAAAGCAGCACTGGCCCTCAATCAGCAGGCGCCGGTTGATCTGCGCCTGAATATTTTGAAAAGTAAATCCGAACCACGAGAGAGCTTTCACGACCGCGGTGTCCCTTTGGAAAATACCCCCTTGTCACCGCTTGGGCTTCGTTCACAGAAGAATATCGCCCTTGGCAGTATTGACGATTATAAACGCGGCTTTCTTGAAGTGCAGGATGAAGCAGCACAGCTGGCGTCACTTCTTGTTGACGCAGGGCCCGGTATGCAGGTGATTGATCTGTGCGCGGGTGCAGGCGGCAAGAGCCTTACGGTCGCCGCTCAAATGGAAAACAAGGGCCAACTATACGCTTTTGATACGAGTGCAAGGCGGCTTGATGCCTGCAAAAAGCGCGTGCAACGTTCGGCCATCCGCAATATTCAGGTCGCGAAATTACCGGCCGAGGCTGCGGACAGGGCCGCGGTGCTGGCGCATTTATTGGGAGAATGCGACCGGGTTTTTGTTGACGTGCCCTGTAGCGGCACTGGCACCTGGCGGCGTAGCCCCGATCAGCGCTGGCGACAGTCAGCAGAAGAGGTTAGGGCACTAGGCGAGGTACAAACGGCTCTTTTGGAAGAGGGTGCTTCGTTGGTGAAGGCAGGCGGTCGGTTGATTTACATGACCTGCTCTATATTGCATGCTGAAAACGAAGCTGTAGTAGGGCGCTTCTTGAAAAATGCCGGGGATTGGCATCTGCTGGACTACCGCGATGTGTGGGCAGAGGCGGTTGGCACTGACGCGCCAACATCGTTTTCGGATATTCCGCAGGCCTTGCAACTGTCGCCGGAGCATCACCAAACGGACGGCTTTTTTGTGACTATTTTGCAAAAGGCATAACTTTTAGATCAGCAAATATTGAACCTTATGAATAGAGACAGTTAACTATTTACGGGGTATGATAGGGCGAATGAGTATTTGAAAGCTGAGTTTCATGAAAAAAATTCTAGTCGCTGTCAGTCTTGTAGCCCTGTTTTCTGTGCCGATACAGGCGAGCTCTGACACAAAATACATTAACGTTTCCAGGCAGTTGGTTGCCGAAGCTAATGTTGCGCTGCAAGCCGAGCAAGTGGAAGATGCCAAGCTATTGTTTGAACGCGCGCTTGTAGCTTATCCCGCCAATACAAATGCACTTTTGGGCCTTGGGCGCACCCACGAAGCAAAGGGTGAGATTGGCCGTGGGCTGAAATATTATCGGCAGGCGCTGGAAATTGAGCCCAATGATCAGGGCCTGTTAGAGATCCAGGCTTTGGCTTTTTTGAAGCGTGAAATGCTGGACAGGGCAGACGCCAACCGAGCCAAGCTGGTGCGCTTATGCCCGAATAGCTGTACCGAACTGGAGACCGTAGAATCGGCACTGAAAGCCTATCTGGCGAAAGACAAAGTTGCTGTAAACTCTGCATCAAATGCGGAAAATCCGGCCGATAAACCGTAAATTGTCCGCATTTATGGCCTCCTTGCAATGCAAGATTGAAGGCGTACAATTTTTTCGCGTCCTATGGTGTAGTCTAATTTGTTAACCACCTAAGTATTTGACAATACACAATAAAAACTGAAGGATGTTACATCTGATATGGCCCTGAGGGGAGCAGGTGTGATCGCAAATTCCATAAGGTCTGCGAATTTTATAAGAAGCGACGCGAGCAAGCATTTTGAAGCCTTGTGGCGCGCAGCTTTGGCCAAGCCGGGCCTGCCCACAGATGAACAGATTGACAGAATTGATTTTGCTCGCCTTTCTCCTTTCCTTTTGAAAGGTAGATTTACACGCTCTAATGGCTTGCGCGGCGCTGGCGCCCGTATGGATGTTGACCATGCCGGAGCGGGTATTGCTGAGCGTCTGAATGTTGATATCACCGGCTTCGAATATTTCTGCCGACTGCTGCCTGATGAAAAAGCCTTGATTGTCGATGTGTTTGAAAATCTGTTTGATCATGCTTGCGGACGTTGGCGTGTGATGTTTTATCGTTTCGACAAGGGCCTGAAAATAGCAGTAGACACCACCTTTTTCCCCTACCTGTGCGCCAACACAGGAGCTGAGCGGGTTTGCGCGCTGATTGTTCCCGCGAATACGCCAGCATCGGCTTCGGACGAGGGCCGCGCCTATTCTGCAGAAGCAGGCCCCGCAGCCGAATGGATAAACCTGGGCAGTGGTATTCCAAAAGATAGCATGCTATCGCTGGAGCCGGCCTAAATTGAGTTTCAGGTTTCGGCGGGCTGTGGGGGCAGGTTTATTGTGTTTTTAGTGAAGGGAAACTTCTGTGAAGTTATTTGGGATATCATCTTTGTCTGTTTTGGCTACGGCACTATTAGTACTTTTGGCTGGTCCTGTTGGGGCACAGGAATCGGCTTTTAAGCCTGGTCCGTTGATCCCGGAATATGGGCATATTGCAGCTGTAGAAGGCACTGAAAAGCTGCCTGCAGGTGTAAAGTTCAAAGTTGCCATGGACGCTACCAAGCGCAGTGAGGGTGACAAGGTCAACGCGGTTTTTGAGCGCACCGCCCGTTTTTTGAACATGCATGTCGCGGCAGGCGTGCCCGCGGAAAATATTAAAATGGCGGTCGTTGTGCATGGTTCTGCTGTAATGGATGTTACAAGCGATAGCCGCTACGGTAGTGCAAACCCGAACGCCAAGCTTGTAAAATTATTGCAGGCAAATGGTGTGACATTTTATGTGTGCGGGCAGGCAGCTGCCTATCATGAAGTGACAGTGAAAGACCTGATGCCAGGTGTAAAAATGTCAATTTCTGCCATGACTGCGCACGCTTTGTTGCAGCAGCAGGGTTACACCCTTAACCCATAGATGCTTTTGCGGTTATTCTATACGAAATGATAGAGCAAGAGCCTAGTGGCTTAAGCTTCAGTTTTTGTGCACGTGATTGAAACCCATTGTTGCTTTGCACACAATGTTGGGTGGCGAATGGTGCTGAACGGTGACATGTGTTCGCCGATCACATCCCCCGACGATATGATCCTAACAATCATACGTTCTGACCCTCTGGTTTGCATGTGGTGCAAGCATTGTTAAGCTCAGCGGCCAAGTGCACTTTACAAAACAAGCGGTTCCTGCCTATGTAATGAACCTAAGGGGCGGCAACTCAATAGATGCGGAACGCTGACCAATGCGTGAACATGAACTGCGGCACATTGTTGACGATGAAATTCACAATCGTCCACCACTCAAGATCTCTGCGCCAGGGCGGGTGATATTTTTCGCCTGGTTACTCGATGATGATGACAAAATTGGGTTTGACCCGGCTATTCAAAGAGTTCTGGAAGCTGTTAACGCTCCGCCGCCGTTGCCGGACACCCCGCAAGTTATTGGCGGGGATCAGCAGATCCAGATTAAATGGGAGCGTCACAGCGAATTCGAAACCATGACGCTGGTGGAAGCCGCAGACACGCCAGAAGTAAAACTTCAATCGGAAAAACTAGTCAGCTTGCTTGACGTCCACGCGGGCTCGCTCCTTGTTGCCTGCCGTATTCCGGTGTTGAGTGGCGACGCGCCTCCGAGCGTCAAATACATACGAAATCTGATTGGCGCCGAAGGTCTTGTCGGAGCCGGGCTGACCGGGGGCAAGGCGCAGGTGTGGACGGATTTTAAAATTCATGAGGATTGTTTTTCGACGATGGCATTGTGGCTTGATGACATTAGCCCAAGCAGGGCCGGACGCACCATCCAGCGTCTATTGGAAATTGAAACCTACCGCATGATGGCGATGTTGGGTTTTCCGGTGGCGCGCGCGGCTCATAAAGCCTTGAACCGGATTGAAAAGTCTCTTTCTACTATTGTTAATGAAGTTGGATTTGATGAGCTCGATCTTGCAGAACTGAAGCGCTGGTTTGACCAGTTGCAAGGTGTCAGCGCAGAAGCGAGCCGTGTTATCGACCAGTCGGAATATCGTCTTTCTGCTACAGAAGCTTACGCGGCAATTGTGTCCAAGCGGCTTGTGGATATCCGGGAACAAAGACTCAGCGGACTAACTAGGCTGTCTGTGTTTCTTGACCGGCGCATGGGGCCGGCGATGGCTACGTGTCAATCAGTGCGTCAACGCCAGGAAAAACTGATGCGGCGAATTGATTCTGCGTCATCCATGTTCCGCGCTCGTATCGAGATTGCAATGGGTTTGCAGGACCATGATATCCTCCATACTATCAAGGTCAATGCCGAGCGTCAGGTAAAGCTCCAGCGGACCGTAGAGGGGCTCTCGGTAGTAGCTGTGAGCTATTATCTGTTGAGCATCATCGGCATTATCACCAAAGGCGGCGAAAAAGCGGGCTTGTTCGAGGGCTGGGAAATTATCTCGGCGCTAATCGCGCCGTTAGCGATCGGCGCCGTTTGGATATTCTTACGGCGGATTCAGAAAAAACTTTAGGATGCGCAGCATGGAAAAAGCGTATGAGAGGTATTATTGGATCAGCTATTTTGATTTTCGGCCCACATGCCTAAATCATCAAGGGCGCGCTTGCTCATAGCAGGTTTGCGCTCTTTTTTCTTGGTACGTTCGGCTAAAGGCGGAAACAGGCCAAAATTCACATTCATCGGCTGAAATGTTTTTGCGTCCGCACCACCGGTTATATGGTTTATAAGCGCGCCGAAGGCTGTGGTGGCAGGCGGTGGTGTGACGGCATGGCCCAGGCGTTCATTTGCCGCAAATAGCCCTGTGATTAGCCCCATAGCGGCACTTTCAACATAGCCCTCCACGCCAGTGATTTGCCCTGCAAACCTGAGACGCGGCTCTGCCTTCATTCTGAGCGTACCGTCCAGCACTAGGGGACTGTTGATGAATGTGTTGCGGTGAAGGCCGCCAAGGCGGGCGAACTGGGCGTCTTCAAGCCCTGGGATTTTCCTGAAAACACGGGTCTGTTCGCCGTATTTCAGTTTGGTTTGAAAACCGACCATATTATAAAGCGTTCCGAGCTTGTTATCTTGCCGCAGTTGCACCACGGCATGGTGGCGCTCGTCGGTGTGGGGGCTCTGGAGGCCCACGGGCTTCATAGGGCCGAAACGTAGTGTCTCTGGCCCGCGTGATGCCATCACCTCAATCGGCATACAGCCTTCAAAATAGGGGGTATTTTCTTCCCACTCTTTGAAATCAGCCTTTTCCCCTTCATTGAGGTCAGTGATGAATTCATCATACTGGGCTTTGTTGAGGCCAAGGTTGATATAATCGGCACCTTCACCCTTATCATACCGGCTTTGAAACCAGGCTTTATCGAAATTAATGCTGTCTTTGTGGATGATGGGGGCGATGGCATCAAAAAAGGCCAGCGCATCCTCGCCGCACAGGTCAATCACGGCTTTTGACAAAGCAGGTGATGTGAGCGGGCCGGTGGCGATAATCACATTATCCCAGTCTGCTGGCGGCAGCCCTGCCACTTCGCCGCGCTCAATTGTTACCAGTTCGTGGGTTTCAAGCGTTTGGGTTACGTCGTCTGAAAAAGCATCGCGGTCGACAGCAAGGGCCGAGCCGGCAGGTACTTTGTGGCGTTCAGCAGCCGCCATGATAAGCGAGTTCATGCGCCGCATTTCTTCGTGCAGCAGACCAACAGCGTTATTCACAGCATCATCAGACCGAAACGAGTTTGAGCACACCATTTCAGCCAGGCCCTCAGTGTGATGGGCGTCTGTTTTGCGTACTGGCCGCATTTCATGCAACACCACAGGAACGCCCCGGTTCGCCACTTGCCATGCTGCTTCAGAGCCCGCTAGACCGCCCCCAATAATATGAACTGGATTCATCACACTTGTTCCTGTTGCTGATATTTGCGCCTGTTTAGCGGACGAGCCTTTTTTTTGACAGTAAAAACGCTAAGCTAGGCCAAATTCTGTGCTTAATCCTCGGGTGACCAAGCTCCATGACACTTTCTTCCGCTGATATCTTTGCAAAACTGAGCGAATGGCCGCACCGGGGGGCAGGCTCTGAAGATGAAATGATGGCACGGGAAATGCTGACAACCGAGCTTCTTGGCGAACCGGGCGTGGATGTCGCCGAAGAAGGGCTGATGGCACCAAATAGCTATCTGCCGTTTTTTTGGACGATTGCCTTGGGGCAAGCATTTGCAGTCGTTTACGGTGGGGTCGCCCCGTATGTTGCTACCCTTGTAGGGGCATTTTTCATTGCCAGCCATTTCCTGTTTTTTGACTGGCGTATCAGCCCGCTCATTTGGTTGATGCCAAAAAAGCTGACAGCCAATTTGGTGGCCAGCAAAGGGGCAGGCGATAGGCTGGTTATTCTGATGGCGCATCTAGATAGCGCGCCGGCATCCTACGCTTACAGTCCAGCTCAAGTGAAAAATTTTGCGGTGAATATATATCTGGGCACATTCATTGTTTCGCTTGGTTTTGTGATTCCATTTCTTGATATATACGGCTTGCACGCGCCTTTTTGGCTGCGACTGCTGTTCATTGGCGCCATTTTGGGACAAGTGATTGTCGCCAGCATCGATCATTGGCGATTTGGGTATACACCGGGGGTAAACGATAACTTGTCTGGTGTGGCAGCGGCGACAGAGGCTGCAAGCCGCTTGTGGCAGAAAATGCCTGAAAATACCGAGGTGAGGCTGGTAATTACCAGTGCAGAAGAGGCGGGCATGTTGGGAGCCCAGCATTACAGCCGTGTCCATGCAGAGGAATTGAAGGCCCGTGCGGCCCATGTGGTGAATTTTGACACGGTGGGTTCAAAAAACCTGAAATATATTCGCCGTAGCGGCGGCTTTACCCCGGTTTATTATCAAGGACCCTTATTGGACGCGGCTAACATGCTGTCGAAACAGGGGCCACGTTTCTCTGGCATAAACGCAGGTGAACATCATGTCGGTGATTTTGACAGTATTTGGTTTAAGCGGGCAGGCGTTTCTGTTCTCACCATCGCTTCCTATGATGATGAAGGTCTGATGCCACATATTCATACGCCTGAAGATAAAGCCGCGCATGTCGATTTGGCGCAGGTAGGCCTAAGCGCTCTGTTTGGCGAGGCGCTGGTGCGCTTGTTGCCGCCGAAATAAAAATGAATTGAAAGGAATGGCCAGGATGCGTGCAGAAGACGTCTTGTATTTTTGGTTTGTTGAAGCAGGCCCGGAGCGCTGGTGGACCAAGTCGGATACATTTGATGCGATTGTTCGGCGGCGGTTTCTCGAGGTCTATGAAGCCGCAGCGAAAGGGGAGTTGGCTCACTGGAGGGGTACAGAGCGGGGGCGGCTTGCTGAAATCATCGTCCTGGACCAGTTTTCGCGAAATATGTTCCGCGACCAGGCGCAGGCCTTCGCCGCAGACCCGGTGGCTCTCACGTTAGCGCAAGAGGCCCATCTGCGCGGTGTTGGTGCACGGTGGAATGGCCAGTGGCTGCAGTTTCTCTATATGCCCTTTATGCATAGCGAAAGTCTCGAGGTGCACGAAACCGCGTTAGAGCATTTTGAAAACCCGGTTCTTGCAGACAATCTGGATTTTGAGCTTCGCCATAAGGAAATTATTGAGCGTTTCGGAAGATATCCTCACAGAAACAAGGCGCTTGGTCGAAAATCAACTGCCGAAGAAATCGAGTTTCTCAAGCAGCCGGGAAGCGGATTTTAGGAATTCAGTTTAAGGTTTGGGAAATACTAATGGGTTTTGCCGGTAGGGCTTAATCAACCGATCATATAGTTTTTGATATGTCCCGTCTTTTTTTGTGGCTTCCAATTCCGTTGCCAGGGTCGGAATTAAATTTTTATGGCTCTTGTGAAGAAAAATATGGCTGCTGCGCGTCGCAAGGATAGGCTCAAGGGGCCTTGCAGGGATACCAAGGTGATTGCTGACATAATTTCCCAGTAATCTATTCACCAAAATAATGTCTACACGCTGGCTCTGAAGCAGGCCAAAAAGTAATTCCAGATTTTGAACCTCAATTTTAGCTTTAACGTGCCTGATATTGCTTTCGTAAATTTTCCAACCGGTTACGTGCCCAACGGAATAGGGCTTGAGGCTTCCCCAGCCGTTTATACTCACGGACGAGTTTGGCCTCGTGAAGCCAGTGAACTCCATCTTGATAATTGTTCCCGGAACTCTAACAAGGTTTGGGTAATATTGACCAATTTCTCCCACGCGAAACAAAACGCCATCTGAAAAGCCACTGTTGGCATTTCGAAGGGACCGCTCTTCAGGCAAGATCCGCACACGCATCTTCAGTCCAGCCCGTGTGAACACCTCTTTGACAAGTTCAGTTACAAATCCATTGTTGTCATCTATGGAAACATAAGGCATGCCAAGGGCCGCGGAGAGGTCTATTGTGCGTTCGTCGGCGTATGCTAAGGGTTGGAACGCGGCCAAAATAATCAGCAGTCTGATAGCTCTTATTTTTAAAATTCGTAGCATAATTTCCTTACTGTTGATGATCTGTTGCGGGAAAAGGGATGTCGCTCAGCTGGATTCTGGCTAAGGCTTATCTGAGGGGGGTGAATATCTGCTTGTAAAGCCGGTCATAGGTACCGTCTTTTTTGACATCAGCGAGTGCCGCTGCGACAAGTGGCACCAGCTTTTGGTGACGCTTGTGCATGAAAATATGCATGTCGTGGGTGGCGAACGGCGGTGCAACGGCGACTATTGGAATGCCTAGCTTTTGGCTGGTATATAAGCCAGAAACGCGGCTGCCCATAATGACATCGACCCGGCCATTATTCAGTAGGCCAAGGAGTAAATAAAGGTTCACGACATCTATGCGCGCTTTTGTGTTTTTTACATTCTGTTCGTAAATTTTCCAGCCCGTAATAATGCCAACCGAATAAGGCCTCAGGCTGTTCCAGCCATTCAATTTGATATCGGAGCTCGGCTTTACAAAGGCCACAAAGTCCATGGTCACGGTTTTGCCCGGTACCATAATCAAATTTGGATAGGTTTGTTCGATGCCGGCAATGCGCATAAGCTCGCCGTCTGTAAATCCGCTGTTCGCGCTTCGAAGCGAGCGTTCTTCGGGAACCCGTTTTATTTCTACCTTCAGTCCTGCTCGAGAGAAAACATCTTCGGCAAGTAGCGATAGAAAACCCTCTTCACCATTTTCTGAGACAAAGGGCATGCCGAGCGCCGTAGACAATATGATTGGGTCACGGGCTGAAACATGAGAGGGGAAAGCTTGGGAAAGCACGAGTGTTGATAGCAAAACGAACCTACGCAACCTCGCTAAAGCGACAGGTTGTCCGTTGCCCAGTAAAATTTGTGTTATCTTGCCCTCGACCCCATGACGACCAAAGCCTTTACTGATCAAAATTTTACTCCAAGTGACACCCCAAAACTGCGTTGACCGGAATTATTGATGTTGCAGCCCCAATTTGTGCCGCCCGGCAATGAAGCGGGTAAATACTGGCAACTTTTTTCTGCTGTTAAGTTATTGGCCCAGAGTGCCATCAAATACTGCAGGTTCTCTCCAAAGCTATAGGAAACCCGGGCGTTTAGCCAATTGTGTGCATCGCTTTTCGACCTTGTAGTATCCTGTGAGCCAATGATGAAAAAAGCGCTGCTTTGATATTGAAAATCTGCTTGAAGTGACAGCTCGCCCTGTCCAATTTCGATTGTGTAATTGGCCAATAAATTTAAGCTGGTTTCTGGTGAATTGGTGATGGAGTTACCTTCTTGAATATCCAGGCTGGCGGGTAACTCTGATACGTCCCTGACATTAGACTTATTGAAGGCCACTCCGGCGTGCAGATGCAGTGCTTTGGTTGGATCCCATTGCAGTTCTACCTCCAGGCCGCTGATTTTTGTATGCGGAACATTCACCTGCAGAGGGCCGCCGTTGTCGTCCAGGCCAAAAAGCTGCAGATCGTGCCAATTGTAGTGATACGCAGCAGCATTCAGACGTAAATTACGTGCTATAAAGTCTGATTTTAGTCCAATTTCATAGGCTGTAAGAAATTCCGGGTCAGTGGGGCTGGACCCTATGTCGAGGGCTCTATTATCATAGGCTCCGCCCTTAAAACCGTATGCGGTGCTAGCATAGAGCATGACATGCTCTTTCGCTTGCCAGGAAACGCCCAGTTTCCAACCAACCTTCGATAGTTCCTGGGTTGGGTTATCGTCAACGAGGGTTGCGGAGATATCAAGGCAATTGGCGAAACGATAGTCACGGTTGAGGGTTTCAATACCGTCAAAGGTTGGCCCCAGATGCTGGCCCGGTGTGCAGACAAATTTTTGGGTCACACCCTGCAGTTTATCGTCAGTATAGCGAAGCCCCGCGGTAACGGTGAAGCTGTCCGTTAGCGCGTAGTCTGCCTGTCCATACACTGAAAAATTGCGGTATTTCGAATCGATCAATATCGAAGGAGAAATTCCGTTGCCGCCGGCGACAAAAGGATCTGTTCTTAGAACCCATGTGTCTTCAGTTGATGTTTGCGTGCTATAATGGACACCCATAAGCCATTGCAGCCGGGAGGCACCTGTAGACGTGAGCCGGGCTTCATGTTGCCAAACCTCAAAATCAACCTCCTGGCCGCCTGTAAAGCCGGTCAGGTCATAGACGGGCATATTGAGCACATAGGTTTCGTCATAGGCAGAGAGAAGAGTGAGTTGGCTGCTGGCAAAGTCATGCACAAGTCTGGCGCGGTAGTTTGTAAATTCCGCATCGTAGAAATTTGCCGGATGATGGTAGGTTTCGCCCCATTCAGCTGAATAATTGATCAAATAGGGTGAAAGCGTATTGGACGCCGGGTTGGGGTTGGCTATCAAAAGGTCGCTATTCCCTGCGGCGAGCTGGCTGGCCAGATAGTCATTACCATTGATCATGTTGAGCGTAATTGGTGTCCAGCAATCGTTACGGCCAGCGGTGAAAGCACTTTCGCCGCCATTGACAAAGGCATCGCATGTTGTTGCTCCATCTGCTTCGAACATACCAATGCTGCGGCTGATCAGATTGTCGCCGTCAGCAGCGCCTTTTGAGAAGGTGAAACTGGTAGAGGTGGAAGGGGTCACTTGCCAGAAAAGATTGATCCGCGCGCCTTTGCTATCCTTGCGACCCACATCCTTGCCATCAACAATGTTTGTGAAGCGCCCATCAAATTCGCGGTTCATCAATGCAGCCCGCAAAGCCACGCTTTCCGAAATATTAAAGCCAAGGGCTGCTTCAAATTCCAATAATCCGCCTTCTCCTGCCTTTAGGTTGGCGTTGCCGTTGAGGCCGTCTGAAAGGTCGGCTTTCCGGCTTATGAAGTTAACAACTCCGCCGGTGGTGTTACGCCCATATAGAGTATTTTGGGGCCCGCGAAGCACTTCAATACGCTCCATATCGAAAATAGCAATGGCACTGACAAAAGGAGAAACAGCGGAAACATCATCAATCACTGTACCCACTGATTGCTGGGCCGAGACATGAATGTTGTTGGTGCCCACGCCCCTTATGGCAAAGCCTGCATTGGTCGCTGTGGAATTGTTTGTGCTAAGCCCGGGAAAAAGCTTTTCAACATCGTCAGTGTTTTTTATCGAGCGGCTATTGAGCAGTTCGCCGTCCATAACATTGAGTGCTGTAGGGACAGACTGTGCGGGTTCAAGCCTTTTCCTTGCTGTAACTGAAATCTCTTCGATGTCGGCAAGGGCAAGCGTAGGCAAAGACAAACATATGCTTGGCGAAAGAACGCCGACCCATACCCAGTGAATTTTTCCAGCCGTCACATCACAACTCCTCGCCTCTTTAGCAGGTGTGGCCACCTGCAACCTAAGCGATTGTCACGAATTCAAACCAATGCTGCCCCTGATCAACCTGTTCTATATATAGGTAATAGCGTAATTTGATTAAGCCAATATTAAGCCCGCAGGTTGCTAGCAAAAATAACAGGGAGGCGTCTTCAGCGTGGAGGCAAATTGGCGAAACACCTTGGTTTCCACCGAATTCAAGTTCGGCTGCTGCTAGGCCCGTTGCACCAAAACGGTCTGGTGTTTTAGGGTAACACAAGCACAGGGATTATTGAATGCGGGACGCTTTTTCTACGGGGCGTGTCAGGCGCTGTTGGTAGTCGAGCAATATATTGGCATAGGTACCGTTGGTACGTAGTTTTTTGAGAGCCGCGTTAAACTTGCTGCAGGTTAGCTTGTCCTGAAACCGTGCGGAGTACAAGGTCGGGGCCAGGATTTGATGTAGGCGTAAATCTTCATATTCGCCGGTTTTTTCAAAATGCTGTCGCTGTACATACCGAATGATCCATTCATCACCCACAATAACGTCCACGGCTCCCTTATACAGCATACCAATTTGACGGCTTTGCGGCGCAATTTCTCGATAATTAGGGTTGGCGTCCATAGCCGCCTTAAAAGGGTCGCCTAAAAATGTTTTCGCATTGTCGAAAGAAACAACAGAGCGGGTGGAAAGGTCAGCTAGAGAATTAACCTTCATGTTCTTGCGGGCCAGTGAAAATCCCACATTTTGGTGCACAATGTACCAATCGGTTATACAGCCATGGCTGCTGGCCGTTGAACTTTGCGTTAATGTTCCTCCAATTTCCCCTTTTTCGAACCTTTCAATCATGGCGACACGGTCCATTTGCACAAAAGTCACTGCCTCGCCCATTTCCCGAAAAATGGCCTTAACTATACTGATTTCTATGCCTGACGTTGCATCGCCAATTACATAAGGGGGCAGGTTGGGGCGGGTGGCTACGGAGATGGCTTTGTCGTCGGCAGCTATGCTTGCTCCGATGCCAAAGCCTTGCGAAACAACGGCGCATAAAAGGGTGACTATTCGTGCGTTATCACGAATCCATCTAAATGTGAGGGTACCGTACGGCATTGATGCTCGCGCCTAATTTACTCCGTATCCCCTTTTGTATGGGGATACTCCAACGTATAGAATAGCATAAGGTGCAATTAGACTAAAATAAAGAGCATCCATAAATTAACACGGCGGGTATAAGCCTATTCGGAGCAGCCTCCTTATTCAGCTGCATTGGCCTTAAGGGCTGTGGCCAAATATTGGCCCGTGAAGCTTCTTTTGTTGAGCGCAATGTCTTCAGGTGTGCCGCTCGCCACGATTTCACCACCACCATTACCGCCCTCCGGGCCCAGGTCCAATATCCAATCTGCGGTTTTAATCACTTCCAGATTGTGTTCGATAACAATCACCGTATTGCCGGTGTCTACGATGGATTGCAGGATTTCCATCAACTTGCGCACATCTTCAAAATGCAGACCTGTTGTTGGTTCATCAAGAATATAAAGTGTTTTGCCCGTTGAACGCTTCGAGAGCTCTTTGGCCAGCTTCACGCGCTGGGCTTCTCCGCCTGATAGGGTAGTGGCTTGTTGACCTATGCGAATATAGCCAAGGCCAACTTTGTCCAGCATTTCCATTTTTGTGCGAATACTGGGCACAGCTTTAAAGAAATCAACCCCTTCCTCTACGGTCATATCAAGAATGTCGGAGATCGATTTGCCCTTAAAGCGCACCTCAAGCGTTTCCCGATTGTACCGCTTGCCTTTGCACTGGTCACACTCAACATAAACGTCCGGCAGGAAATGCATCTCGATCTTGATCATACCGTCGCCTTTGCAGGCCTCGCATCTGCCGCCCTTCACGTTGAAGGAAAAACGCCCTGCCTTGTAGCCTCGGGTTTGGGCTTCAGGCAGGCCCGCGAACCATTCCCGGATCGGGCCAAAGGCCCCAGTGTAGGTCGCAGGGTTTGAGCGGGGTGTGCGTCCAATCGGGCTTTGGTCTATTTCAACAACCTTATCGAGATATTCAAGGCCCGATATGTCTTTGTGTGCGCCCGGTATCATACGGCTGCCGTTCAGGTGCACGGCAACAGCCTTGTAAAGGGTCTCAATGGTGAATGTGGATTTGCCTGAGCCCGAAACCCCTGTAACGCACGTTAAAGTGCCTAGCGGTATGGTGCCGTCTACATTCTGTAAATTATTGGCCTTGGCACCTTTTACTTTGAGGAATTTGCCCTTATGGCCGCTTCGCCTAATGGCCGGAATTGGCACTGAACGCCGGCCAGTAAGATAATCAGCCGTAAGGCTGTTAGTGGCCTTCATAACTTCGTCGGCTGTACCTTCCACCACAATTGCGCCGCCGTGTTCACCAGCGCCAGGGCCCATATCAATCACATGGTCCGCAGCGCGGATCGCATCTTCATCGTGCTCAACAACAATTACCGTATTGCCAATGTCGCGCAGATTTCGCAGCGTTTCCAAAAGGCGTTCATTGTCGCGTTGATGCAAACCAATGGACGGTTCGTCCAAAACATAGAGGACACCGGTAAGGCCAGAGCCAATTTGCGAGGCAAGGCGAATGCGCTGACTTTCACCACCAGAAAGCGTTCCAGAAGAACGGCTTAGTGATAAATATGAAAGTCCTACATTATTGAGAAACTTAAGCCGGTCTTGTATTTCTTTCAAGACCTTATCGGCGATGGCCTGTTGTTTTGAATTCAGCTTTCCAGGCAGGTTTAAAAACCATTTCTGTGCGGCTTCTATGGAAAGCGCAGTGACCTGACTGATGTGCCAGTTGTCGATTTTTACAGCTAACGCCTCTGGCTTTAGCCTGGCCCCGTTGCATTTGTTGCATTCGGTCGACGACTGGTATTTAGACAGCTCATCACGCATCCAGTTGCTGTCGGTTTCGCGCCAACGGCGTTCGATATTATTGATCACTCCCTCGAAAGGTTTGTTGACCTCAAATCGGCGCTTGCCGTCTGCATATATGATGGCGACTGATTTTTTCCCGGTGCCAAATAGAAACGCTTCGCGCGCTGCTTTGGGCAGGTCTTGCCAAGCTGTGTCCAGCGAAACGTCATAATGCCGTGCGACTGCATCTAGCGCCTGAAAATAAAAAGGCGAGGGGTTATTTGTTTTGCTGGACCAGGCCGCAAGCGCCCCGTCACGGATGGTTTTGCTTTGGTCCGGCACAACCAAATTGCGGTCAAAATACAGTTTTTTGCCAAGCCCGTCACAAGAAGGACAGGCCCCAAATGGACTGTTGAACGAAAATAAACGAGGTTCTACTTCTTCGATGGTGAAGCCCGATACAGGGCAGGCGAATTTGGCTGACATAAGGTGCCGCGCTGGGTCTTCGCTGTCAGAGGTTTTATCTGCAATTTCTGCGACAATAAGGCCGTCGGATAGCTCAAGCGCGGTTTCCACGCTGTCAGCGAGACGCCCCTGAATATCACCCTTCAGAACCAGTCGGTCCACTACTACATCGATATCGTGCTTAAACTTTTTGTCGAGCGCAGGCACGTCCTCAATCAGATAAAATTCACCGTCCACCTTAACCCGCTGAAATCCCCGCTTTTGCAGGTCTGCGAACTCCTTGCGGTATTCGCCTTTGCGTCCCCGTACTATCGGCGACAGCAAATATAGCCGCGTGCCTTCGCCAAGGGCTATGATGCGATCAACCATTTGGCTTACTGTCTGGCTTTCGATAGGCAACCCGGTGGTTGGGGAGTAAGGCACGCCAATACGCGCCCACAAAAGCCGCATATAGTCGTAAATTTCAGTTACGGTGCCCACCGTAGAGCGCGGGTTTTTGCTGGTGGTTTTCTGCTCAATGGAAATCGCCGGTGACAGGCCTTCGATATGGTCTACATCTGGCTTTTGCATCAATTCCAGAAACTGGCGGGCATAGGCCGAGAGGCTTTCTACATAGCGGCGTTGACCTTCGGCATAGATGGTGTCGAATGCAAGCGATGATTTGCCAGAGCCGGACAAGCCGGTAATAACCGTGAGTTTATCCCTGGGGATATCCACATCGATTGATTTCAAATTATGTTCACGGGCCCCGCGGACGGAAATTTTGGTCAGCATTCTTGTCTCGCATACGATAAATTCATAAGGCCAACAGATGGGCGATGTTGCCCCGCACTGTCAAGCCGCTTGACATTAGGGTGATGACTGGAACAAATAAAGAACAAATTTATACGCTACTGACAAAAAATGGCAGGAGAATCCAGATGAGTAAAGATATCCGAACAGGCGGCTGCATGTGCGGTGAAGCTCGGTACGAGGTGGATTTAAGCGGAGCCAAAACCAGCAACTGCCACTGTAGGGACTGTCAGAAAAATTCTGGTGGAGCCTTTATGCCGTTCACATCGATGAGGGACGGTCAGCTGAAGTGGATCAAGGAGCCCCAGGGTGCGGCCAGCATTAGCCCTGCGGCGACCCGGCGGTTTTGCACCACATGTGGGACACCGATGACTTGGGAAGGCGTTGAATATCAACAAAATCAGAGCTTTAGTACTGGCACACTAGACGATGTCGGTGGCATCGCCATCGCCTATGAAATCTATACCCGCAGCCGTTGGCCCTCTATTCGGCCCGTTGACGGTGCCCTACAGTTTGAAGGCGGATATATTGCTAAAGAAGATAACGCTTGAGGCTATAAGAGGGTCGCTAATCAGCGACCCCCGCACCAATATTAGGTCGGTAAAAACTAATCTATGAGCCGGGCTTTGCGAGTATAAATGCCGTCAAACCAGGTAGCCCATTCCTGGGTTTCCGGATTATATTGTTCGAAATGCTGGCGCACTGTGCCGTCATCGCGTGGGGTCCATGTGCCGCGAAACGGAAAGCTGTTGCCGTTGCCGTAATAGTGAATTTCGCCCTGCATCGCCATCGCGCCGTTGATGAGGCCGCCCTCATAATCTATGGAGTAAGCTCCGGCTGAAAGCCATAGCTGCCGCCATTTTCCGGTGTTTGGATTATAGTGGTTGGTGCTTATGCCGCTTGTGCCGCTTTGGCCTTTCCAGGTTTCCAATAGCGCGCAGCCGCCTTCTATCACTGTGATTGAATTGGTGCCAGCGAACTGGCCGCCATTATTGGCGGTAACGTCCCAATCACCGATCCAAAAATCAAATGCGCGAAAATTCTCATCGGTTTCACAAACGGAGCGATTTGGACCCTGTTGGGCGGTCGTGGCTTCGGTTGTTCCATCTTGATTTGTTTCTTGTGGAGTTGATTGCGCACTGGCGCTGCCGGTTACCATCAAAGCAGCGGTCAGTATGGTGAGGGTCAATTTCTTTTGCATGACACGAATCTCCTATTCCCGAAACTCACCATAGAAGCGCCTGTCAAAAACTATATTCCCAAGCGACGAAAAGTGGCTCGTTTGCGACCGACCGAATTATCTGGAACAAAAAGAGAACATTGTGCTATGTTGTTTTTATTGCAGTGGCGGCAATTACATGGTTTGCAGCAGGCCATACTTGGTCTATTGTCGCCGCAAGCAGTCCTTTCGGGGCGTGGATTTATGATAAAAGGGGGCTTTAATGGCCGGTAGTGTGAATAAAGTAATTTTGGTTGGCAATCTGGGCCGTGACCCTGAAGTGCGGAAAATGGGCGACGGTTCGCCGGTGGTGAACTTGTCGCTTGCTACCAGCGAAAACTGGCGGGATAAAAACACCGGCGAGCGCCGGGAAAAAACCGAATGGCACCGTGTGGTAATTTTTAACGAAAATTTGGCCAAAGTTGCGCAAAATTACCTCAAGAAGGGCTCTACAATTTATATTGAAGGCCAATTGCAAACCCGCAAGTGGACAGACCAGTCAGGCGTTGAGAAATATACGACCGAGATTGTTTTGCAGCGTTACAGGGGTGAACTTACCATGCTCGGTGGTCGCGGCGACAACCAGGGCGCCGGCGGTTTTGGCGATAGCCAGTCAAGCTATGACCAGACAGCTGGTCAGCAGCAAGGCGGTGGCCAGTCGGCTGGCGGCGGCGCAGCGATGGGCGGTGCAGCTGAACTGGACGATGAGATTCCATTCTAAAGACTGGCTTCAATAGTGGTGTTAAAATGGTTGGATCTGTGAAGGTCCGGCCATTTTTCATTCCAGGTTTCATTCCAGCCGGTTTGCTGGATGCTGGCAATCCCTTCTTTTCTCCAGCATGGTTAGCGAATGACATGCCGGATACGAGCATATTTTCGGTAAAGGATTGTTAAGACCATCTTGATACAAGTCGATAAACAGTATTTTGCTAAAATTTTTTGTATCGAATACGCAGGGCTATATACATGACCGAAAAATCCATCTTGGTAATTGAAGATTCTGATGTCATGCGCGAGATGCTGCGCACCACCCTTTCGGATTTAGCCGATATCATAACGGCAGAGGATGGAAGGCGTGGTTTGGAGCTCGCACTGGAACATACACCGGCGTTGATTTTGCTGGATATTGTTTTGCCTGATATTGACGGCTTCACAGTTTGTGAAGGTCTTAAAAAAGACGAACGCACCAAGCATATCCCGGTGATAGTGATGACGGGCCTTGATAGTGTGAAAGCGGAACTGAAAGGTTTGGCGCTGGGAGCCGCGGATTTTGTCCGAAAACCCTTTGTGCCAGAGGTTGTGCGCGCCCGTGTTGCTACCCAACTGGAGCTGGTAAAGACCAGGGAAAAGCTGGTCTATATGGCGATGGTTGATCCCTTAACTGACTGTTACAACAGACGCCATTTCATGAACACCGCTGAAATGGAGATGAGCCGCCGGAAAAGGCACAGCTATAATCTTGTTGTTGCCGTTCTAGATGTCGATCATTTCAAAGCCGTGAATGACACTTATGGTCATGAAACAGGCGACCTGGTGCTGCGCGAAATCGCTAACTGTTGCAAGGAAACTGTTCGGTACGAAGATACGCTTGGCCGAATAGGCGGTGAAGAATTTGCTGTGCTGTTGCCGGAGGCTGATGTTGAGGGTGCTTTCGCAGTGCTTGAACGGCTTCGTGAAAGCGTGGGCCAAATTAATTTTGTTCATAAAGGAACGCCGTTCAATGTGACGGTAAGTATCGGGTTAACCGAAGTTGAGCAATCCGACGGAGCGATCAACGTCGCTCTTGAACGGGCCGACAAGGCGCTCTACAAAGCTAAGCGCAACGGCCGTGACGCTGTTGTTATCAACTGAAGCAATTTTCCGCGGTCAATACAAACGCGCCGTAATCTAGATCAACCTAGTCTCATTCGCCTAAAACAGTCCGATAACTCTGCCGTCTTTCCCCACGCTAATTGAATTGGCGGCAGGCACGCGCGGCAAACCAGGCATGGTCATAATGTCGCCGCAGACAACCACCAGAAACTCGGCGCCTGCTGAGACGCGCACTTCCCGGATCGGTACCACATGTCCCTTCGGGGCCCCTTTCAAGCTGGGGTCTGTGGAAAAGCTATACTGGGTTTTGGCGATGCATATCGGGAAATGGCCGTAATTTTCATCGAGTGCCTTTATCTGATCGCGCACTTTTTTATCGGCGACAATTTCCGAAGCTCCATACAACTCCGTCGCAATCATATGGATCTTGTTCCACAGGTGCATGTCATCGGGATAAAGGGTTTTAAATTTAGCAGGTTTCCCGCCTTCGATCGCATCAACTACAACCTGAGCCAATTCTTCAGTGCCTTTTCCGCCTGATGCCCAGTGATCTGCCTCAACAGCGGTAACGCCTAAGCCTGCACATACTTCTTTTACCAGATTTCGCTCTGCCTCTGTGTCGGCTGAAAACCGGTTAATCGCGACTATAATCTTCACACCGAAGCGTTTCAGGTTTTTGATATGCCATTTGAGGTTTACACAGCCTTTTTTTAGGGCACTCAGGTTTTCTGTTTTCAGATCATCCTTCTTAACACCGCCGTGCATTTTGAGCGCGCGGATCGTCGCCACAAGTACAGCAGCCTCAGGCTTTAAGTCTCCTTTGCGGCACTTGATATCAAAGAATTTCTCGGCACCAAGATCAGCACCAAACCCAGCTTCCGTCACCACATAATCAGCCAGCTTCAGGGCTGTTTTTGTGGCGATCAGCGTGTTACAGCCATGGGCGATATTGGCAAAGGGTCCGCCATGGATAAAGGCCGGGTTATGCTCCAGCGTTTGCACCAAGTTGGGCATCATCGCATCTTTAAGAAGTGCAGTCATAGCGCCTGCGGCGTTGATCTCCCGCGCGAATACAGGTTTTTTCTCGCGGGTATAACCGATGATGATGTTGCCGAGCCGGCGTTCGAGGTCAGCCATGTCAGTAGCAAGGCAGAGGATCGCCATCACCTCGGACGCTACTGTTATGTCAAACCCGGCTTCGCGCGGAGCACCGTTTGCTACGCCGCCGAGTGAACTGGTGATTTGCCTCAGGGACCGGTCATTCATATCCACGGCGCGGCGCCAGGTAATGCGGCGGTTATCAAGGCCAGTTTCATCATTGTGGCGCCAGTAAACATGATTATCAATCAAGGCCGCCAGCAGGTTGTTGGCCGCGCCGATAGCATGAAAGTCGCCAGTGAAATGCAGGTTTATATCCTCCATTGGCACCACTTGCGCAAAGCCACCGCCTGCCGCGCCGCCTTTCATGCCAAAACAAGGCCCAAGGCTTGGTTCGCGCAAGCAGATCATTGCTTTTTTACCGATGCGGTTCAGGCCGTCACCAAGCCCCACTGTGGTCGTGGTTTTTCCTTCGCCAGCCGGGGTAGGGGTTACCGCCGTTACCAATATCAATTTGCCGTCGGGTTTATTTTGCAGGCTGTTGATACAGTCAAGCGAAAGCTTGGCTTTATGGTGCCCGTAAGGCACCAGATCATCAGCAGAAATTCCGAGCTTGTCTTTGGCCACATCCACGATGGGCTTCATGGCAGCATTCTGGGCTATATCAATGTCTGATTTCGGATTTTTATGCTGGTTCGCGAGTCGGCTTTCAGGCGCGGCGGGCATGGCCGTTCCTCCCTGTTGATAGGGGCAGCTGGTCATTTTTGACCTGTATCTGCCCGATTGTCCCTTGGTTATTTGATAGTGTGAATTGGCAGTGAAGAAGTCAATTTTTTTACGGTCCAGAACGGCTATTTAACGCAGCCAATTGGCCGGAAGTTGTTCTGTTCTATTATCTAGCGGCTAATCTCGCGGCTGATTACAATTCGCTGAATGTCTGACGTGCCTTCATAAATTTGGCACACACGCACATCGCGGTAAATTTTTTCAATTGGATATTCACTTAGGTAGCCGTAGCCGCCCAATGTCTGGATCGCATCGGAGCAAACACGCTCGGCCATTTCACTGGCGAACAGTTTGGCCATGCAGGCTTCCTTTAGGCACGGCTCGTCCGCATTTTTTTTTGCGGCAGCGCTCAAAACCATCAGTTCTGCGGCCTCTATTTGCGTTGCCATGTCGGCCAGCCGGAAAGCCACAGCCTGATGCTGGAATATGGTTTTGCCAAACGCCACGCGCTCTTTTGCATACTGAAGTGCGTATTCGTAAGCTGCGCGCGCCATGCCAACAGACTGTGCTGCGATGCCGATGCGGCCGGTCTCGAGGTTTGAGAGCGCTACTTTGTAACCCGCGCCTTCTTCGCCGAGCAAGCACTCGGTTGGCACTTCCATATCCTCGAAAACAATCTGGCAGGTGTCGGATGATTTCTGGCCCAGCTTTTCTTCAAGGCTCGCGACCCTAAACCCGGGTGTGTCGGTAGGAACAAGAAACGCGGAAATACCGCGCTTGCCGGCCGCTGGGTCGGTTACAGCGAAAATTATCGCCGCACCGCCAATTTTGCCGGACGTGATAAACTGCTTGGTGCCGTTAATCTTCCAGCCGCTATTAGTGGGCTCAGCTTTGGTTTTGAGCATGGATGCGTCAGAACCCGCCTGCGGTTCCGTGAGGCAGAAGGCACCAATAATATCACCGCGAGCCATCGGCTTGAGGAAGTTTTCCTTTTGCGCGTCGGTGCCGTTTGCGAGCACTGCCGCACACATGGGCGCGTTGTTGACGCTCATTAGTGTCGACAGCCCGCCGTCACCGCCTGCGATTTCCATCAAAGCAAGCGCGTAAGATACATAATCTGTCTCTGCGCCGTCCCACTCAGTGGGCACTGTCATGCCCATCAGGCCAAGTGCGCCCATTTCGCGCAGCATGTCAGCGGGGATTTCCCCGGCTTTTTCCCATGCGGCTGCGTTTGGGGCGATACGGTCCCTCGCAAACGAACGCGCCATATCCCGGATCATGCCTTGTTCTTCAGTGAGCCTCATGGGGGGCGCTCCGGTTTAATTCAGTTCGATGGCAACAGCTGTGGCTTCGCCGCCGCCGATGCACAGGCTGGCGACACCGCGCTTAAGCCCGCGTTTTTTGAGGGCGTTGATGAGTGTCACGCAAATCCGCGCACCAGACGCACCGATAGGGTGACCAAGCGCACAGGCGCCGCCGTTCACATTCACTTTGGCGTGGTCAAGCCCCAGTTCCTGCATCGCTGCCATAGCAACAACAGCAAAAGCTTCGTTGACTTCAAACAGGTCTACGTCACCCGCGCTCCACCCGGCTTTATCCAACACGTTCTTGATCGCTGTTACGGGCGCAGTGGTGAACCATTCGGGTTCATGCGCGAATTCCGCGTGGGCCTTCAGGGTGGCAAGCGGCGTGAGGCCTCGGCTTTCAGCTTCAGATGCGGTCATCATCACCACAGCGGCTGCGCCGTCAGAGATGGAGCTAGCGTTCGCCGCCGTTACTGTACCGTCTTTCTTAAAGGCAGGGCGCAGGTTTGGGATTTTATCGAGGCGTGCCTTTGGCGGCTGCTCGTCGGTTGTGATAACTGTGTCGCCGCGACGGGATTTAACCGTTACTGGCACCACTTCGCCTTCAAACGCGCCGCTTTCAATCGCCGCTTGCGCGCGCTTGGTGCTTTCGATCGAATAAGCGTCCTGGGCTTCGCGTGTAAACTGGTAATGTTCGGCGCATAATTCAGCGTAAACGCCCATCGGTTCGCCGCCGTAAGCGTCTGTTAGGCCGTCCAGCGCCATATGGTCAATAATCTGGCCATTGCCGTATTTAATGCCGGTGCGCGCGTTTGGCATCATATGCGGGGCTTGGGTCATGCTTTCCATGCCGCCCGCAACGATCACGTCCTTTGAACCTGCTTTCAGGGCGTCGTGCGCCTGCATAACCGCCTTCATGCCAGAGCCGCACATTTTATTCACGGTAACCGCACCTGTCGATTTGGAAATACCTGCTTTAATGCTGGCTTGGCGGGCAGGGGCCTGTCCTTGGCCTGCAGGCAGCACACAGCCCATAATGGTTTCGCCGATAGCGTCTGCACTCATGCCCGCACTTGCAAGAGCGCCTTCGATGGCAATAGCGCCCAGGTCAGACGCTTTGACGCTGGCCAAATCACCAAGCAAACCACCCATGGGGGTGCGGGCCATTCCAACAATTACGATTGCATCTTGAGACATAGTGAGCTCCTTAATATCGGGGTGGACGCTGCACCGGGGGGGAGCGTCCTTCTTTTGCGCGCACATTGGCCCAAAACAGGGCTTATTCGCAAGCGCAAAATATGCGGTGCAGCTATGCGTGTTTGCATTGCTGGGCGTGTAACAGGGTTTGTACGGCCGTTCGACAGTACGGTACGGCTTTAGTGCTAGGCGAATGGCCCCTTCGCGCTGCAAGTTTCTTCTGGCAGTTTTGCTACGCGAAAGCCGACGTTGACCTGTAACTGCCATAATGGCTCCTTTTCGCCACAAACGGACATCTTTCACAGAACGTTTTTGATTGGTATGCGCTAGAGAAACAACGGGAACATTCCACCTGTCGAGGCTAAGAGAACTTACTACGCCATGCTGGACGAATGTCCCATGGCGCCTTAACTTAAATCAAACGACCTCCGGCAATCCCGGGGCGGTTCAGAGTGTTTAAATCAGGTGCCGGTCCTAACGGTATGGACTTGATTATCTTCAACCTTAAGCAATGGTGGATTTGAGCGTCTAGATGAATAGAGAGAAATACCTAGAGCGTGCGGCAAACTTGTTTCGAAAGAGCATGTTTGTCTGCAACGGCTTTAAGAAAATAGATAAACCAGATCAGGTCGGGTCGCTTGAGTTGCCTGTGCACAATGATGAAGTGCGAGCACTCTATTTCAATGAAGTTGGGTCACGCGAGGACTTGATCGTATTCTCAGTAGATGAGATTTGGTGTCTAAATAAATGTGGAGACAGGTCAATTCCATATTTTGCAGTCGCGGAAGTTAAGGGCGCGGCGAGTAAGAGCGAGATGGATACGTCAGAAATCGAGATATGCCTGAAGGATGGAACAACAGAGCGAATTCCAATCCGGGGAGGGCAAAACGGCTTTCGAGATTTTTTTGCGATGCAAACAGGCTTGATGAACTTGGTTAGATTAAATTCGGAATATCAGGCAAATTGCAGCTAGTTTTCGGAAGCTCGGGAATTCCGGGGGCGTGACGCAGGCGGGTCCTTTTGGCCGCATTGGGTCAATTGCGGACCTGTTATATTTCTAGTCGGTTATTATTCCGGAGGTTAAGGTGTTCAACAGGCTCTTTCCGGAGCCCAGTTTTTGATATAGATGAGCATTGTTTTTTTCGGCCTCTTCGATTGCGCGAACCCACTCGTCATATTGGCTTTGATCCTGGGCTCCTTTACGTGCCACCTTTTGGTCCTCATCGGCCTTAGCATTGTCGCCGAGCTTTACGTATGTACGTGCGCGCTTGAGATAAGTCGACCATGCTTTAGGGTCTCGTTTTATGGCATGGTTATAGTCTTTGATTGCCTCCTTATGGCGCCCCAGAGAATGGTAGGCTAGGCCGCGACTATCCAAGGTGTCGGCATTATTCGGCCTTAGCTTTAATGATTTTTTACAGTCCTTCAGCCCCAATATCGCCTGTCCAATTTGTGTTAACGCCCAGCAGCGGAAGTTATAATTGGAAGCATATTTGGGCTTCTTACCAATGGCATTGCTAAACTCCCCGACTGCTTTCTCAAAGGCACCCATTTCGAAATAAATTCGGCCTCGCCAGCGATAAGAGGAATAGTTTCCAGGGTCCATCTCGTCAATGTGGTTAAAATCCGCTAGCGCCAGTTCATATTTTTCTTCATTAAAGTAGGCTACGCCACGTATCGCAAATACACTCTTCATTTTTTTCTTTGACATGCGGGCATGCTTGATAGCCATGCTGCAATGATGAATAGTAACTACAGGATTTTTCTGACGCCAACCTTGGCATTCGATAACCTCCCTTTGCCACGGTTTGACCTCGAAGTCGCCGATCTGAGCGAAAGCCTGGCCTGCGGTAATTAGAGTTCCTAGAGCGGAAATGGCCCATAGTTTGGTCAGCGCAGCAAGTCCTAGCTTCATTTTTCTCTCTCCCCAATCTGGCCTTTAATATAGTCAACTCTATAAAAGTATGGCAATGGAAAAGAAGGTTTGGTGCTGCAGAAGACAACGAAAAATGGGACGTCTGCAACGGGTCATGAGTGGTAGTCGTCCATTCGGGAATGAACGACCGCTTTTTGGCGAATATCGGACGCTGGCTGTGAGGTCTTCGTTATTAAAATTTGTTACTCCGCGGCGACCTTCTGTGCTTCTTTGCGGGCGCGCCAGGCGTCTTTAATCATGTCGCTGGTCATTCGGCTGCCGTCGGGGGTCCAGCCGGGCGGGGCGATGAGGAACAAAAGCCGGTCACGCCATGTTTTTGCGCTCGCAATGTCTTTTACAATGCCAACCCATTCATGAAGGGCGATGCGCAAGGGATTGAAGGTGCCCAGGTCATTCACCAGTCCGTAATTGCAGGCTTCTTCTCTGTCTTCAGGAATGAAGGAGCCAAACATACGGTCCCACGCCATGAATACGCCCGCGTAATTGGCGTCCAGATATTTGGGATTATTGGCATGGTGCACCCTGTGGTGACTGGGGGTGTTGAACAGATATTCGAACCACTTTGGGCACCTGTCGATTGCTTCGGTGTGAATCCAAAACTGGTAAACCAAATTGATGCCGTAACAGTAAAATACAATGAGGGGGTGAATGCCAAGCCAGTAAAGCGGCACAAAAAACAGGAAATTGGGTGTTAGGAAATTGGTCCACGTCTGCCTGAGCGCGGTTGACAGGTTATAGTGCTGGCTTGAATGGTGGATAACATGTGCCGCCCACATCCAGCGCACCCGGTGCCCCAGCCGGTGGATCCAGTAATAGGCAAAGTCTGCCAGCACGAACGCCAGTATAAACACCCACAGGCTCGAGCCCATGTCGAACAGCCGGTGCTCGGTCCACACCCAAAAGCCAAAGCCTGCATAGAGGAGAAACGAGATCACTCCGGCAATGCCGCTGCCAAACCCCATGAACATGGAGGCAAACGCATCTTTGCCTTCATATTTTATGCGGCCGGTTTTCCAGCCGTAAAGAATTTCCAATATGATCAGGCCCACAAACAGCGGTACGGCTGCTTCCGTGGGTTTCCCTAGGTCAAGCAGATCAACTTCCATGGCTGGCCTCGGCATCGGCGGTGAAGGCTGTTACCAGCTGCTGTGCACTTTTAATGTCAGCAGGGTTCAGCCGGATTGAAACGCTGGGCTGGGTGAAATCATGACTGCTGATTAAGAGCCTGCTGCCGTTCACCGAAAAACTGGCCACATCGCCTTTATGTGCGGTGCGGCAAACCAGCTGGTCGCCCAGCCGCGTGACGATGCCAAGCTGCTCAATCGGTGCTTTCAGTTTCAAGAGCGCGGTCTTATGATCTAACCCCAAAATGGTGGTATCAATTTGGGCGTCGGGGTCGTAGCGTTTATAGTCAGCTTCGGCAGACTGAACGCTTAAAATATCCTTGGCTGGGAACAGCTTGGCTGCCAGAAGCGCCATAAGCGTGATGGAGATAAAACTGATAAGCAACTGTATAGGGTCCATCGGGGGTCCTTAAGATTACTATCGATACTTTTGTCAATAAGGTATGACAATAAGGGAAGAAGTCCAGTGTTTAGATGTCGCATCCAGACACAGGAGTTTCAGTCTGGTAAACATGAAGGGGTGAAGATGCGAATTTTGATGATCGGCGCGGCGGTTCTGTTTTCGGTGTTTGCAGGCAATCATGCCACCATTTTGGCCGAGGAGCCCATCGTAATCGCACACCGGGGCGCGAGCGGCTACAGGCCCGAACATACCCTTGGCGCATACGCACTGGCGATAGAGCAGGGCGCAGACTATATCGAGCCTGATTTGGTGGTGACCAAAGACGGGGTGCTTGTTGCGCGGCACGATGTGTATTTGTCGTCCACGACGAATATTGCTGATCATGCTGAGTTTGCTAACAGGAAACGTACACTGGACGGTAAAACAGACTGGTTCGTGCATGATTTCTCGCTTGCGGAACTAAAAACACTGCGCGCGGTGCAGCCGCGCCCATCTCGGGGCACCGAGCTTGACGGGCAGGAAACCATCCCGACGCTTTCAGAAATTGTTCAGCTTGTTGAAGCGCACAAAGGGGAAGGGCGGTCGGTTGGGCTGTATATTGAGCTCAAGCGTCCGGACATTTTTGAAAAAGCGCACGAGGGTTTTGAAGAACGCTTTATAAGCAAGCTGGAAAAGATCAAGACGGCTGAGATTCCTCTGTTTTTTCAGTGTTTTGATGCAGACTTCACCGTTCGGTTTGCCGAAAAATCTGACATTGCCTCTGTGTTGTTGCTCGGGGGTCAAAAAGACGAAGTGACCGGTTGGTACAAGCCCGAGGTGAATTTGGAAGACTATCTCGACAAAGTTGAAGGTTTTGGAGTGAATAAGGCTCTTCTTGTCAAAAAAGACGGCTCACCTAGCGAGTTTGTGACAGTGTCGCATAAGGCGGGTTTGAAAGTGCATGTTTGGACGGTTAGGAACGACCAATTACCAAAACAGTTTACCCGTGTGGAAGACGAGCTTAAAATGCTTTTTGAGGCGGGTGTTGATGGTGTTTTTGCAGATTTTCCTGATACGGCGATTTTGGCGCGAGATAAATTTATTCAGCCAAAGTAAAGGGTTAGCTGATGCTAGATTTGATTAAGGCGTTTGCAACGGCAGTTTTGGCGGTGGCATTGTTGCGGCTCGCTGTAGAAGTACTTTTCCGCATCTCGGGTATCTAGAATTAAAAAGGGCACCAACCATGGTGCCCTGAATTTCCATATTTGCAATCAACTGATCAACTGTCTTCGGGCAGGTCCAAGTCCATTGGGAAGGGCTTGTCTTCTGTCCGGAAGCTCAGGAAATCTAGTGCCTGGCCAATATATGTGGCGAGCCGCGAAACAACCGCAGTGACACCGCGATTTGGACTGCCTGTACCAACCATAAGAACGAATTGGACCAGCGCTAAAACGAACGTGATTATCAGCGCGACATTGGCGAGAAGTCCAAAGAAAACCATGAAAAAGGCGCGTGCAGCTATTGTGCCCCAGTCCTTTTCTTTCAGTTCTGCGATCAGGCGGTCGCTGTCGAAACCAGTCTGGCTGGAAAAACTGCTGGTCCCAGGCTCTGATGTGTCCGAAGTTGAGCTTTGTGTTTCAACATCTTCAACCCGAACGTCGTCATTTTTTGTAGCTTTTGCAGCGGCTGTTTTGGTAGTCGCTTTTTTTGCGGCGGCTTTCTTTACGGTAGGTTTTTTAACGGCAGACTTTTTCGCGGTAGGCTTTTTAGCCACAGTTTTTTTCACAGCTGGTTTTTTTGCTGCAGGTTTTTTTGCTGCAGCCTTAGTGGCAGATGTGTTTTTTGCGGTGGTTGCCTTTTTCGTCGTTTTCTTGGCGGGCGCCTTTTTTTTGGCTGCTTCGGCCATCGTCTTTTCCTCGCTTTCAACGGTCTCCTGATTGGAGAGCCTTCTTACCCTATATTTGGGCACGCCCCAAGGGGTCTTCAAGGGCTAAAGTTACAAGATTTCCCACGGAACTTTACCTGCTACATATTCGCTGGCTTTGACAGATTCGACAGGCTTGGAATAATAATAGCCTTGGGCAAAGTTAAATCCCATGTCGCGCAGCATTTCAATATGCTCCAGGTCTTCCAAACCTTCGGCAATAACATCGTGCCCCAAATTTTGGGCGAGAATGCCGATCATTTTCAATATCTTATAAGGCTGATTGCCCTGTTCCAGCTGGTTAATAAAGCTTCGGTCGATCTTAATGATATCGATCGGGAACTGGTGCAAATAGTTCAGTGAACTATACCCTGTGCCAAAATCATCCAGTGCTACTTTTACGCCGAGCTTGCGAATTTGCTGCAGTGATTCTGAAATTCGGGTGGGGTTCGCCATGATTGACGATTCTGTCAGCTCGACCCGAATGAAACGACCATCTATTTCGTGTGTTTCCAGCGCTTCTTTGACCATTTGAGCCACATCATCACGGGCAAACTGAACCCCGGACACATTCACATTGACGGGTACAGTTTTGCCTGCACCAACGGTATCTATCCAGCTACGGATCTGCTGGCAGGCCTCGTCCATGGCCCAACGTCCCAAATTGACAATCACCCCGGTTTCTTCTGCGAGCGGGATAAACTCCACTGGGGAAACAAATCCACGTTCTTTATGAATCCAACGGGTAAGGCCCTCAAAGCTGCGTATTTTTTGCGTCTCCAGGTCGACAATTGGTTGGTAATATAAATCCAGTTCTTTGCGCTCAACCGCGCGCCGAAGCTCTGTTTCCAGGTGAAACTGTGACTGGGCGCGGCGATGATTGTCGCTGAGGTAAATCTCAGACCGTGCTTTTCCTGCCATTTTGGCACGGTGCATAGCAAAGTCGGCATCGCGGATCAGGTCTTCCGGGTGGGTAGAGCTGTTAATCGTTGTCGCTACGCCAACAGATACAGACGTGAAAACTTCGTTGCCGTCGAGATCGTAGGGTTGGTGCATGGCTTCGTGAATGCGATCACATATCATTTCAACTTCTTCGATGTCGCTGAAACGGGCGACAAGGATAGCAAATTCATCGCCGGACAGGCGTGCTAGCGTGTCCGATCCCCGTATACAGCGCCGAAGGGTAGACGCCATCGATATTAGGAAGCGATCTCCGGCGCTATGGCCAAAGCTTTCATTAATCTGCTGGAACCGGTCAATGTTGATGATCAATACAGCGCTACCAGCGCCGCTGCCGTCTCTGGTGATTTCAGTAACGGCTTCTTCCAGTTTGTTCCTAAAGAGCACACGGTTTGGTTGCCCTGTCAGGGCATCATGAAACGCATGATGTAAGAGATTGCGCTCTGCCAGTTTTTCAGCGGTTTGATCTTCAACCGTACAGACGATTTGATGCACATTGCCTTCATGGTCTTTCAGAGGAATGAGTTGGCTGGTCAAAAAACGCTCAATTGCACCGGAGCGCATGCTCCATTCAAACTGTGTCTCAGAGCCTGAGCGAAAAACTTCCTGCAATTGACTGATTAGGACGTGGTTGTCGCCGGTGCTCCAGATCGAGTCGAGCGAGCAGGGCAGTTGCACATTGCCCCTTAGGTCAAAGATGTTCCTTGCGAAGGCGTTAATCAGCAGAGCTTCGATTACGTTTGACGGAGTGTTCCCAAGTACAAGCACACCAACTGGCAGGCATTCCGCTACTGCGCTCGTATTTACCAGTTTCGCAATCGCATCATTGTCGTGCTTGGAGATTGTCGAAACTTTGCTGGAAAATGTATCAGCCACAAAAGGCTCCAAAATAAAAAACAAATACTACATCAATTTTTGTTGGTTTCCCACCCAGGAATGAAAGCGCAGTTCACCACCTACAAGTAAACAAAAAGTAAAGATATACAATCTTTAGACGAATAACCCACAGTCGGGGGCTGTCTGGTAATGAAAACCTTTGATTGTTAAAAAATTGGGGAAGGCGAACCTTCCCCGAGATTGCCACTCACCGGGACGGGTTGGTGAGTGGTATGCTTTGCAAAATCCTAACTACAGCCGCTGGTGCCGCCGCAGGTATCGCATTTCATACATGTGCCGTTGCGCACGAGCGTAAAGTTCCCGCATTCACCGCAAGCGTCGCCTTCATACCCCTTGGCTCGTGCTTCCACACGCGCTTGGGAGGCTGTACTGCCGTTTCCTGAGGAACTGGCCTCGTTTACTGTTACGCTGGCGGAGCCATCCGTACCCGTTGCCAGCCCAACGGCTTCAAGGGTGCGTTCCTCATTGTCGCCGTTTTTGCTTTCTTTGCTTTTGAAAACAACCAGATTGCTACCGCGCACATAGCCGGTGGAAGCAAACTGCTGAACGCGCTCCAACGCTTCGGTGACTTCGGGTTCCATGCCGGGCAAGCTGTCGCCTTTTTCGCCCCGACCTGTGGTATCGGGTGCCAAATCTGCTGGCGTTGCATGGGCTAAATCGTCACGGCCCAAGTAAGATATAGCCAGTTCGCGGAACAGGTAATCCAGAAGCGAGGTCGCCATTTTGATGGTATCATTGCCTTCAACCCGGCCAAACGGTTCAAAGCGGGTGAAAGTAAACGCATCAACATATTCTTCAAGTGGAACGCCGTACTGGAGGCCGATAGAAATGCCAATTGCAAAATTATTCATCAATGACCGGAAGGCTGCGCCCTCTTTGTGCATATCGATGAATATCTCACCGATTGAGCCATCGTCATATTCTCCAGTACGCAAATAAACCTTGTGGCCGCCTACAACGGCTTTCTGAGTATAGCCCTTGCGTCTGGCAGGCAGACGTTTGCGTTCTACCGGTCCTGTTTTCTCGACGATCCGTTCAACGATGCGTTCCGCAACAACAGCTGCCTTCTCGGGAATTGATTTCTCTTCGAGTTCTTCTTCAAGATCTTCGTCGTCAAGAAGCGCTGCATTCAGTGGCTGGCTGAGTTTTGAGCCGTCTCTGTATAAGGCATTGGCTTTCAGAGCCAGTGACCAACTAAGCTCGTATGCTTCCAAACAGTCGTCAACATCTGCCTCGTTCGGCATGTTGATGGTTTTGGATATGGCACCAGAAATAAAGGGCTGGGCTGCTGCCATCATACGGATGTGGCTTTCAGCGGACAGGAAGCGCTTGCCTGTTTTGCCGCATGGGTTAGCGCAGTCAAATACGCTGTAATGCTCTTCTTTCAGGTATGGCGCTTTTTCCAGCGTCATGGCCCCGCAGCAATATAGGTTTGCGGCATTAATGTCGGTACGGCCAAAGCCCAGAGCAGCGAGCATATCAAAATTATAGTCGTTCAACTGGTCGTCGCTGAAGCCAAGGGTTTCTTTGCAAAAGTCCGTTCCCAGCGTCCACTGATTGAAGACAAACTTGATATCGAATGCGTTTTTAAGCTGTTCTTCCACGGCATCAAGCTCGCGGCTGGTAAACCCTACATCTTTAAGAGATGTGTGGTTTACGCCCGGCGCATCTTTAAGCGAGCTGTGCCCTACTGCATAACGCTCAATCGCCTCCATTTGCTTCTTGCTATATCCCAAGACTTGTAATGCCTGCGGTACAACACGGTTTATAATTTTAAAATATCCGCCGCCAGCAAGTTTTTTGAACTTAACCAACGCAAAATCAGGCTCAATGCCTGTTGTGTCACAGTCCATCACCAGCCCAATGGTGCCCGTTGGCGCTATAACGGAAGACTGAGCATTTCTGAAGCCGTGTTCCTCGCCAATCTCAAGAGCGCGGTCCCACGATTCCGCCGCTGCAATGGCAACGGCCTTATCAGGGCAGTTTTCAATATCGAGTGGCACAGGACGTGTGTGAAGCTGTTCATATCCTTCGGTTTGACCGTAGGCTGCGCGGCGGTGATTACGAATAACACGCAGCATATGCTTTGCATTTTTCTTGTACCCAGGGAATGCACCTAGCTCAGACGCCATTTCTGCGGATGTGGCATAGCTTTCCCCTGTCAACAACGCCGTGATAGCACCGCAAAGTGCGCGGCCTTCGTCGCTATCGTATGACATGCCGAGGCTCATCAACAGTCCGCCAATATTGGCGAACCCAAGGCCCAGGGTGCGGTATTCGTATGATAGTTTGGCAATTTCTTTCGATGGGAACTGCGCCATCATCACCGAAATTTCCAGCACCATCGTCCATAAGCGTACGCCGTGCTTGAAGCTGTCTACCTCGAAGGCCCCGTCTTCAGAGCGGAACGTCATTAGGTTTAGTGACGCTAAGTTACAGGCTGTATCATCTAGGAACATATATTCAGAGCATGGATTTGATGCTTTGATGTCGCCGGAAGCAGGGCATGTATGCCAATCATTGATTGTGGTATGGAACTGGATGCCAGGGTCAGCGCAGGCCCAGGCCGCGTGCCCTACGTCCTTCCATAAATCTTTGGCGCTGATTTCCTTCGCCACAGAGGCGTCAGTGCGCCGCTTTAATTGCCACGCAGAGTTTGCGCCGACGGCTTTCATAAATTCGTCTGTAACCCGGATGCTGTTATTCGAATTTTGTCCGGATACGGTTAGGTATGCGTCTGAATCCCAATCTGTATCATAGGTTTTGAAATCAATAGACGTGAAGCCCTGTTTGGCAAACTGAATAACCCGCTGCACATAATTTTCAGCGATCATCATCTTGCGCGCAGCAATGATCTGTTTTTTCAGTTCTTTATTCTGCTTTGGATCAAAGGCATCCTCGCCAAGCGTTTCTTTTTCGTCCCAACATGCCTTCATAATGCGGTTGAGGTGGATTTCGTTCAGCTTTGAGCCGGTAACAAGGGCGGAAACTTTTTGTTCTTCAATAACCTTCCAGTTGATAAATTCTTCAACGTCTGGGTGGTCAATATCAACGACAACCATTTTCGCAGCACGCCGTGTCGTGCCGCCGCTTTTGATGGCGCCTGCAGCCCGGTCACCAATTTTCAGGAAGCTCATCAACCCTGAGGATTGACCGCCGCCTGATAGTGGCTCAGAGCCACCACGAATGTTGGAAAAATTTGAGCCTGTACCCGACCCATATTTAAATAGACGTGCTTCTCGCGTCCAAAGGTCCATGATACCGCCTTCATTTACCAGATCGTCTGAGACTGACTGGATAAAACAAGCGTGAGGCTGTGGATGCTCATAAGCCGATTTGGATTTAACGAGCTTTCCAGTTTCGAAATCTACATAGTGATGGCCTTGTGCGGGGCCGTCGATGCCGTAGGCCCAATGTAGGCCTGTATTAAACCATTGCGGGCTGTTCGGAGCACACATTTGGTTGGCCAGCATATAGCGCATTTCGTCAAAAAAGCTGCGGGCGTCGGCTTCGCTTTCGTAATAGCCACCTTTCCAGCCCCAGTAGGTCCATGTGCCTGCGAGACGATCAAAAACCTGCTTCGCGCTGGTTTCGGGACCGTATCGTTTGTCTTCGGGCATTTGATCAAGAGCATCAAGGTCTGCTTCTTTGCGCCACAGCCAGCTAGGAACTTCCTCTTCTTCAACAGGTTTCAGTGCTTGCGGGACGCCAGCTTTTCGAAAATATTTCTGTGCAATAATATCTGTAGCCACTTGGCTCCAGTTTTCCGGTACTTCAACGTTTGGCATGTGAAAAACGGTCGACCCATCAGGATTTCTTATTTCACTTACGGCAGTCCGCCATTCATTTGCGCTATATGGACAAGCTTCTTGTCCGGTAAAGTGGCGGTCTATACGCATGGAAATCCCCTCAAAAACAAATATTTACCCACAAACATAAGGGCGGCATATGCCTGTCTATCGGACTTTGCCCAAAGTCAAATAACCCGCCTAAAACCGACTGCGATGTCAATATATAGTGGCGCCCTTGTAAATCGGCCCTAACTCTAGGGGTCAGATGGTGCTTCGGACAAGCGAAATTTCAACAAAATGTGATTGACAGTGAAGATGTGACAGTTTTTTGACAACCGACTCATTACAGTGCAACGAGTCGAGCTTTCTGCCACAATTTTTCCTTAAATTCATAGTAGCAATGAAATCACCAACGCAGTGACGCGGGATGGCAAAGAATCGAATGGCCATTCTAATCTGGTGAAATAATCACGCTGCGACTTTCCCTTGCATGGCAAACATGCTAAATGGGCGCAAACCGGCTTGGAAGCTTTGGTGCCTCCAATCTGCGGACAATGTAAAAATATAGGTATGACAATGACATCCTTGATCAAAGCTTTTTTCGCATCACCTCTTTTCACCTGGTGGAACAGCCCGACCTTCGGTACGCGGCTATTCACGGGCCTAAAGGGCGTCAAAGTGGGTACGGACGATCAGGGCAATGTTTATTATAAAGAGAAAAAAGGCCACCGGCGGTGGGTGATATATAAAAACGGGATTGTCGATGCATCGCGCGTGCCTGCTGAATGGCACGGATGGCTCCATTATACAGTTGATAAGCTGCCAAGTGAGCAAGACGTTGACGTGAAGCCTTGGGAAAAAGAACATCAACCAAATCTCACCGGGTCTGATGACGCCTATAGCCAGACTTCCCCGCGCGGTAGCAAGCCAGCCTATGAGGCTTGGCGTCCATAGTCTGAAGCATTGGCCCAGCCGATCACAATCAGCCCGATCACAATCAGAATGAGAGAATATGTCGAGTAATCTTGTCGAATCGATAATTGGGGCAGTTGTTCTTCTTGTTGCCGGGTGGTTCCTTGTGTTCGCATACGAGCGTACGGACGGCGTGGCGGCTGACGGATATATGTTGCAGGCGCGCTTTGAGCGCATTGACGGTCTGGACATCGGCAGTGATGTTAGGGTTGCAGGCATCAAGGTGGGCACGGTATTAGCGAATGATCTGGATGCAGTGACCTATCAGGCGATCGTAAAATTTTCGGTTGCTTCAGGCTTGGAACTGCCTGCAGATACAGCCGCGGCGATCACGTCAGAGAGCCTGCTGGGCGGTGTATATTTAAGTCTGCTGCCGGGCGGCGACGAAGAAATGCTCGTGAACGGCGATGAAATTGAAGAAACGCAAGACGCCGTTGATTTACTTGGTTTGATCGGGAAGTTTTCCAGTGGCGGCGGTGATGACAGCAATTAAAGGGTTGGTTGCACTATTTTTTGCAGCAGGCTTACTAATTGCGTTGCCCCTTCAAGCGCAAGAGATTGATGTTCCGTCCGAAGAACAGTCCGAGCCAAAAAACCGTGTTCTTTTACGAGCTCTGGATAAAATCACAGCCCGAATAACTGAATTTGAATTGGAAATTGATGAGGAGCTTCGGTTCGGAACCTTGTCAATTGTAGCGCGCTACTGTCGCACCAGGCCGCCGATAGAGCCACCTGAGACCTTTTCTTTTCTTGAAATTGATGACCTGAAGCGCGGAGATAAGCGCGAGCGTGTATTTGAAGGCTGGATGGTGGCCTCAAGCCCTGCGCTGAATGCGCTTGAGCATCCGGTCTACGATGTTTGGGTGATCAGCTGTAAAATGGTGGAACCATCTGCGGATGTGTCTAGTTGATCGAAGTTTGGTGCTGGAGCCTGCAGAGCATCATTGAGAAGTGAGTGATAGGCGTTGCGTCCAATCTCAATAGCGCCAAACTGTTTCAGATGGTCGGTAATAAACTGGGTGTCAAGAAGCCGGTAGCCACCAGCCTTTAATTTTGCGACCAGATATACAAGCGCGACTTTGCTGGCATCTGTTTCAGTGCTGAACATGCTTTCACCAAAAAAAGCGCCCCCGAGCGCCACACCGTACAGGCCGCCTACAAGTTTTTTGTCGAGCCAAACTTCCAACGAATGGGCGTGGCCGCGACTGTGAAGATCGCTATAGAGCGCTTCAATGCGCTCGCTTATCCATGTGGTCTCCCGGCCGCGCGCAGGCATTGAGCAGGCTTGCACAACCTTTTGGAACACCTTATCCGCTGTGACGGCAAACCTGTTGCTGCGTACGCGCTTTGCAAGCGACCGGGGCACGTGAAATTTATCCAGCGGCAAAATACCACGCTCCGTTGGATCGACCCAGAACAGGTCCTCATCCGCGCGGCCTTCTGCCATCGGAAAAACACCGCCTGCATAGGCTTGCAACAGCAATCCGGGGGTTATGACATCGTGTGGCATACCCGGCAGTTTACACTGTTCAGGTCAATTCTTGCTATTTTTCTTCGGCGTTTTTCTCGTCGAGGAATTTTTCCAACCAGTGAATGTTATAGTCGCCTGATTTGAATTCTTCGTTTTCCATTAGCGCCTGATGAAGCGGGAGCGTCGTAGTAACGCCGTCGATGACAAACTCATTGATGGAACGCCCCAGACGCAGCAAGCATCCTTCGCGTGTGTATCCAGCAACAATAAGTTTGGCAACCATACTGTCATAGTAAGGTGGGATCTTGTACCCCGCGTAAACCGCGCTGTCGCAGCGTACATTCAAACCGCCTGGCGGGTGATACTGGGTCACAGTGCCTGGGCTTGGCATGAAGTTAAACGGATGTTCGGCGTTCACACGGCATTCAATGGCATGCCCAAAGAAACGAACCATATCCTGCGTATAGGACAGTTTTTCTCCTGCTGCGACGTGGATTTGCTCACGCACAATGTCGATACCGGTGATCATTTCTGTCACCGGATGTTCAACCTGGACCCGTGTGTTCATTTCGATGAAATAAAACTCGCCATCTTCATAGAGAAACTCTATTGTGCCAGCGCCGCAATAGCCAAAATCGGCCATGGCTTTGGCTACAATGCCGCCCATACGTTCGCGAGTTTCTTCGTCAATGACGGGGGAGGGTGCTTCTTCCAGAACCTTCTGATGCCGCCGCTGCAAAGAGCAGTCCCTTTCACCAAGGTGAATACAGTTGCCGTGGCTGTCGCCAATGATCTGAAATTCAATATGCCGGGGCGTGGTCAGGAATTTTTCGATGTAAACCGCGTCATCACCGAACGCCGCCTTGGCTTCTGTGCGGCAAGTTGCCAGCTGCACGCTGAGGTCTTCGGCGCTGCGTACGATTTGCATACCGCGACCGCCGCCCCCTGCTGAGGCTTTGATAATCACCGGATAGCCGATCTCTTCGCAGACTTTGGCTGCCGTTTCGTCATCAGTGATACCGCCCTCTGAGCCTGGAACCACCGGAATGCCCAGTTCCTTGACGGTTTTTTTGGCAGTTATTTTATCACCCATTTGGCGGATATGGTCGCCGGTGGGGCCAATGAAGGCGATGCCGTGTTCCACAACAATGTCGGCGAAATGCGCATTTTCAGACAGGAAACCGTATCCTGGGTGAATTGCGTCTGCGCCTGTGATTTCGGCGGCAGAAATAATCGCCGGAATATTCAGGTAACTTTCGGCGGAAGCCGGCGGGCCAATACACACGCTTTCGTCGGCGAGCCGCACATGCATCGCGTCTGCGTCTGCTGTGGAATGAACCGCAACGGTTTTGATGCCCATTTCGTGGCAAGCGCGGTGAATGCGAAGCGCGATTTCGCCGCGGTTTGCGATAAGTACTTTTTCAATCATTGAGCGCCGTTTCTATTCAATCACGCAGAGGACTTCGTCAAATTCAACTGGCTGCGAATCTGAAACCAATATTTCTTTCACAGTGCCAGATTTTGTGGCCGTAATATTATTCATCACCTTCATCGCTTCGATGATCATCACCGTGTCGCCTTCTTTCACGCTGTCACCAACTTTGACGAAGGGATCAGCCTCAGGTGACGGAGAAGTGTAGGCGGTACCCACCATTGGCGCTTTTATGGCACCAGGATGGTCGGCCGCTGCGGCTGGTGCTGAAGTTTCCGCAGCTGGGGCAGGCGCGGCTGCTGGCGCAGCTACTGCTGGTGCCGCTGCTGGCGCGGCAGCTACTGTGTAGTTAGCGCTTCCACTAATTTCCCGTGCGACACGGATGCGAAAATCATCTTCTTCAACTTCAATCTCGGAAAGCGTTGACTTATCAAGCAGCTCTGCAAGCTCGTGAATTAGGTCTTTATATTCTTCTAGTTTTGACATGTAAGCTTACCCTTGTGCTTATTCTTGTAATCAAGACTGGTCGCGCAGCATACTGGCTAACGCGTCAATCGCAAGTATATAACCGTGTGCACCAAACCCGCATATCACCCCTGCGGCTACATCTGATATATAGGAATGGTGGCGGTATTCTTCCCGTGCATAAATATTTGAAAGATGGACTTCGACAACTGGCTTTGAGATAGCAGCAACGGCGTCATGCAGTGCGACAGATGTGTGCGTGTAAGCAGCAGCATTCAAAATTACACCGTCTGCGGCTGTTTCAGCTTCTTGAACCCAGTCAACAAGCGTGCCTTCCAGATTTGTCTGGCGAAAATCAAGGGCAAACCCTAGGTCACTAGCTCTTTTTGCAGAATTTTCTTCTATTTCGGCCAGCTTCACAGAGCCATACGTCTCGGGCTCACGTGTGCCAAGCAAGTTGAGATTGGGGCCGTTTAGTATCAGCAGAGATTTTCGCGCTGTTTCGCTCATTAAGGGCGTCCAGTCTTTCGATAGATAACTTGAAGCAACATCTATAATGCCATATGCAATGCATGCAAAGCTGATACAGCAAAAAAGTTCAACTCGGCAGACAGTTAGCCTTTATAGTTGATCAGCAGAGGGCATTAAAATTTCGGGATATCCAGCGTGATTACAGTGAGTGTGAACGGCGAGACGAAAAGCATTGAAGAGGCGATGAGCCTTGAAGGTTTTCTCACCGTACTTGAGCTGAACCCAAAAAAAGTGGCCGTCGAGCGCAATCTTGAGATTGTGCCCAAATCCACCTTCGCAAATGTAACGCTTGAAAATGGTGATGCACTAGAAATTGTTCATTTTATCGGGGGAGGATAATCCCGAATGAGAAAAGCTTCAGATACGTGGTCTCTCGCGGGTAAAGACTATTCCAGCCGCTTGATCGTTGGCACGGGCAAATACAAGGACTTTGAAGAAACTGCGATGGCGGTCGAGGCCTCTGGTGCGGAAATTGTTACCGTCGCGGTGAGGCGTGTCAATATAGCTGACCCCAAGCAGCCTATGCTCGTTGATTATCTGGACCCGAAAAAGATCACCTATTTGCCCAATACCGCGGGCTGCTTTGACGGCGCGTCCGCTGTGCGTACGCTTCGGCTCGCACGTGAGGCCGGTGGTTGGGACCTTGTGAAGCTCGAAGTGCTAGGCGACCAGAAAACGCTGTATCCCAATATGGTGGAAACTTTCACCGCGGCCGAAGAGCTTATTAAAGACGGCTTTAAAGTGATGGTTTATTGTTCAGATGATCCGATCGCCGCCAAAAAGCTCGAAGATATGGGCTGCGTGGCGATCATGCCACTTGGTGCGCCGATAGGCTCTGGGCTCGGCATCCAGAACCCTGTGCAAATCCGCTTGATTATCGAAGAAATCAAGGTCCCAGTGCTGGTTGACGCAGGTGTTGGCACCGCCTCTGACGCCGCCGTCGCTATGGAGCTAGGCTGTGACGGTGTGCTGATGAATACGGCGATAGCGGAAGCCGGTGACCCTATTGCCATGGCACGGGCGATGAGGCTTTCTACCGAAGCTGGAAGGCTGTCCTACTTGGCGGGTCGCATGGCGAAAAAACGCTATGCTGACCCAAGTTCCCCACTAGCCGGGCTGATTTAAGGGACCAAGACGATTGGTACGCCTGCGGTGTGAGCCAGCGAATTGGCAACACTTCCGACAAACAGGTCCGCAATCTTTGAGCGGCCTCTTCGACCGGCAAAAATCATGTTGGAATGTTCTTTCTTGGAACGATCTTTCACCACTTCAGCCGGATGGCCCCAATAAAGATCACTACTGATTTTCACACCAGAATCAGCGAAACGGTCTTCAAGTGGCTTCAGGATGTTTTCTTTCACCACTCTTTCTTCTTCTTCTTTGTCCAGCATAGGGGTGGTGGCAAAGTCTGTGGTGTAAAGTGGCTGGTAGTTGGCCCACTGAATAGCGGTGACAAAACGGACTTCAGCGCCTGTTTTTTCCGCCAAAGTTACCGCACGCTCTGCGGCTCGGTCGCTCCATTCGCTTCCGTCAACTGCTACCAGATAACTAAATTTTCCCATTGTCATGCTCCTTCGTATGAATGAACCGCACTCTGCGTAGCAACGAGGGCTACGCTTCTCTTGAATTATAGTTACACGAGCGTGAAATGAAAGGTTTGACCTGCATCAAGCAGTGGTAAATGCGTGATGCCCGCCAAGAAAACAGCGGGAACATCACGTAGCAACCATGTCGTAAAATAGTGACAGAAGGCCAGAATGCCTCAGCCTTTACTCGGCTTTAGCCATTTGCTGGTGCTTTCTGGCGCGATTAACGGCCTCGAGCATCCGCCCATGGCCTTCGGCGCCCAATATAACATCTGCACCGATAATGTAGCCCGGTGTGCCAGTGAAACCGATATCCTGTCCGATGGCGAGCGCATTTTTGATGCGTTTGTCCAGCAAGCGGTCTGCCATATCCTTTTTGAGCTGGGTTATGTCCAGGCCGACAGACTTGGCGATATCATAGATGCGTTGTTCGTCCAGGCCGCCTTCGCGGGTCATCATGGCAATATGAAACTCTTCAAATTTTCCCTGCCTGTGAGCAGCCTCAGCGGCGCGGGCGCCCAGAAGCGATGTTGGCTCTTCATTGGGACGATCAAGAATAGGATAATGGCGCGGTATCCAGCGGATATTGCCGTCAGCTTCCACTAGTTGGCGGACCTCTGGGAAATGGCGTCTGCAATAGCCGCAGCGGTAATCAAAAAACTCGACAATAGTGACGTCGCCGTCTGGGTTGCCCAGCACCCCAGCGTCTGGGTCATTTTCCAGATAGCCACGGTAAAGCTCGATGGACGGCAGCATTTTAGCGAGGGTGCGTCGGCGGTTTAGCTCAACAATCGCGGTCTCAATGACCTCGGGATTTTCAAGGAGATAGTTTTTAATTATCTGCTCAATCTTTTTGCGTTCGCTGGTGTTTGCCGTATCTTGTTCTGCGGCAGCAGGAGTAAGGCTAAAGGGGGTCACCGCCATAAAAAGGGCAACTAAGAGACTAAATTTCTTTTTCATTGAATTTGAATACCTGTGTGAATTTCCGACAAATTATTGTTGGCCCACCTAGCCGGGCTCTCCCGCAATCTCTTTGCGGTATTTTTCCAGCGCATCTTTTTCGTGCGCCTGCTTTTCCTTGCCGTTCGTAATTGTAAAACCGTTTCCATTTTGATCCAGGCCGCTCAGTCTGCGTTTCTCGCGCTTGCGTTGCCGAGCTGCAGCCTCTTCAGAAACAAATAATATATCTTGCGCGCGCAGCCATTCCGGGGTGCCTTGCTTGAAACCCGTCACGGCCCGGCGTGCGTGTATCACCGCCTGAGAAGCGCGTCCCATCGCGAAAAACCGCTCTGCGGTGGCGAGGCTGGCTTTTGCCGGCTCGCCGGTCCAGCTATAGGCTTTTGCCAAATTAAACCAGGCAAAGCTGTTGCCGCTGTCTTTCCGCACTGCGTCTTCCAGTATTGGAATAGCGCGTTCCATCATGGCTTTGTCTTCAAGGGAAACCATTGCTTGGCCAAATGCCGTGGCCACAAGGGGCTCGCCGGGTGCAAGCCGTGTAGCGGCCTCCAGAACAGGCAGGGCCTCTTGCACCTTGCCGTTTTCAAAAAGTACCTGACCTTTGATTTCATGGAAGAATGGATTGTTGGGCTCAACTTTTAGAAGCTCATCCGCCTCTGCTAGAGCCAAATCCCACTCCAGCGCCTTATGATAGGCATAAACCCGCGAATACCGGGCTGATACACTGGTGTCAGTGAGCGGGTATTTGCGCAAGGTTTGCACCGGGTCATCCAAATAACCAGAAAGCTTGGCCTTCAGGCGGTTAAAGGCCTCTTCGTTGGCAGCGTTTGGCGGCGTGTCATAAAAGGGGCTTGATGTAACCTCTTGCTCCAGAGCCAATATCCGCTGACGGTTCAGAGGGTGGCTTCTGACGTAGGGATCCTGCCTGATTTGTGCCAGTATTTCCTGATCGCGAAGCTTGTCAAAAAATTCTACCAGACCACGGCCCGAAATGCCGCTTTCTCTCAGATAGCGTGCGCCAGCCTGGTCCGACGCGCTTTCCTGCACGCGGCTATAAGCTAGAAATTGTCTCTGCGCGACAGACTGTCCGGCCATCATAATGCCAAGCCCGGCGTCGCCGCCGCCAGCTAAGATGGCCGCCGCACCGAGCACCATCGACATAATGCTGATGCCGCCAGCCGTGCTTGCGACTTCGCCAATGCGTGACAAGTGACCGCCAGCAATATGGCCCGTCTCGTGCGCGATTACGCCGAGTAATTGGTCAATGTTATCAGAAGCGATAACCAGGCCGGAATGGATGAAAATATTCTGACCGCCAGTTACAAAGGCGTTCAAAGACTTATCGTTTAAAAGATAAATCTTTACTGACGAGGGTGTTAGCCCAGCCGAGAGGAAAATAGGCTCGGATATGTGTCGTAGGAAAGCTTCGGTTTCTGCATCCCGAAGAATAGACTGCGCTTGCACCTGAGCAACAGGCAGTGCCAGCACGGCCAGGAAAGTAATTATTCGCAGTTTAAGCTTTCGCACCAAGCGTCTCCAAAGTTTGCGTCAAAGTAAGGGGCCTTCGCTGAATGGTCAATGAACATATATTGACTTCATTGTGAGCGCCGACTTGGCCTTTTTGAAACTTTAAACAAAAAAACGGCAAAGCTGAGGCCTTGCCGTTTTGTTTTTGTGTTGGACTGGGTTGACCTAGCCAATCCTAGCCAAAAGTGCGTTGCCACCAACCGCTTTTTTTGTCGACATCAGCGGGCGCTGCAGTTGCGCCTTTGGCCTGCGAGTTTTCTGCTGGAGTGGCTTTAGCAGGAGCTGTTTTGGCCGGAGCTGGATCGTCCGCTTTGCTCTTGGTTGTTTTAGCCACCGTTTGCCGCTTTTTCGGTGCGTCAGATTTTTTATCGCCAGTGTCTTTGACCTCGGACTTTTTATCGTTCTTTGCAGCAGAGGAACTGGCCTCATTTGCATCTGTCGCTTTTGTGGCCGGTTTGCGGCGGCCACGAGGTGCTGGCTTGGCTGTTATTTCATCCGACTTTTCGTCGCCAGCTGTTGTTGCGTTATTGTCGCCTTGTTTGGTCTTTGCTGTTGCACGCCGTCTTGTCGGACGCTTGGCTGGCTGGCCTTCTGCGGTATTATCGTCAGTGCTTTCCGGAGCATCGGTGGCTGCCGCATCATTTTGTTCGTCATTTTTGCTGTCGGTGGTTTTTCTAACCCTTCGGCGCCGGCGAACGGGCTTTTCGGCTGCTTCCTTGTCGGTGTTTTCAGGTGACGCGTCTGTAGCAGCGGAAGGTTCTCCCGTAGCTTGTTCGGCCTTGCTTTCACCCTCCAGTGCAGGCTTTGCTTCTACGGCGCCATTTTCCTCGGCATTTTGTGACGCGTCGCGGCCACGCCTGCGGCGTCCGCCCCGGCTGCCTCTGCGGCGGCGACCTGTGCCTTCAGCTTTGCCTTCATCGTCGGATTTCGCTTCGGGTTTTTTATCAGAAGACCCGTCAGATGCTTCAGCCGCTGAACCTGTGGATTGATCCTCGGCTTTGTCAGTATCATCCGAACCGCTGCGTCTGCGCCGTCTGCGCCGCCTGCGTTTTTTCCTCGGCTGGTCGTCCTGATCATCAACTGCGGCATTTTGGTTTGCTGGTTCGCCTTGTGCGCTTTCGGCGGCATCTTCCTCCGCATCATCCGAGACATGGCTATCCATTTTTACAACAACACCTTCGCTGCGATGCCCAGCGCGAACTTCAACATTGTTTTCATGGGTTATTTCAATGTCAGACGGAGCCAATGAGCTCTCTGCAATGATATGGATAGTAACCTTGTAGTTTTGCTCAAGCGATGAGATGTCGGCACGCTTCTGGTTCAGCAAATAAACGGCTACGTCAGGGCAGACGGTTGCTTTGATCAGCGAGCTGCGGTTTCTGATGCCTTCTTCTTCAAGTTGGCGCAATACCATGATAGCTGCCGATTCAACGGACCTCACGAGGCCGGTACCTGCACAGTGGCCGCAAGTTTCCATAGCAACTTCAAGCAAATTAGGGCGCAAGCGCTGCCTCGACATTTCCATCAAACCAAAGCTGGAAATTCGGCCCACCTGAATGCGCGCACGATCACTTTTCAGGACTTCTTTCATGCGGCGTTCGACGGCGCGGTTGTTGCTGCGGTCTTCCATATCGATATAGTCAATAACAACAAGGCCAGCCATATCTCTTAGCCGCAGTTGACGTGCGACTTCTTCTGCGGCTTCCAGATTGGTTTTAACCGCGGTCTCTTCAATATTATGTTCTTTGGTTGCCCGGCCTGAGTTCACATCAATTGAAATTAGAGCTTCGGTCGGATTGATAACAATATATCCACCAGATTTAAGCTGGACCACCGGCTGGTACATTGCCTCCAGTTGATTTTCGACCTGATAACGCTGATAGAGCGGAATGCGATCTTTATAGCATTGCACTTTTCTGGCGTGGCTCGGCATTAAAAGCTTCATGAAATCTTTTGCTGCCCGGTATCCTCGCTCGCCCTCAACCCAAACTTCGTCAATGTCGCGGGTATAGACATCGCGAATCGTGCGTTTGATCAGGCTGCCTTCTTCATAGATAAGGGCAGGGGCGGTTGATTTGAGCGTGAGCTCCCGGATGCCGTTCCACAGCCGCAAGAGGTAATCATAGTCTCGTTTGATCTCTGTTTTGGTACGGTTAATACCAGCCGTGCGAACGATTAGGCCCATGCCCTCAGGCACATCAAGTGAGTTTATAACCTGCTTGAGCTTCCTGCGATCACTCAGGTTTGAAATCTTGCGGCTGATACCACCAGAATGGGTTGAATTGGGCATCAAAACGCAGTAGCGGCCAGCCAGCGACATGTATGTTGTCAGGGCAGCACCCTTATTGCCGCGCTCTTCTTTAACCACTTGGATAAGCAGCACCTGGCGACGCTTAATGACTTCTTGAATGCTGTAGCGGCGCTTCAGCGCGCGAATATTGCGACGGCGGCTTTCAGCCACAGCCTCGATTTCAGCGTCTTTTTCGTCTTCTTCGCTCTCTTTTACGTCTGCGGCGTCAACATCATCGCTGTTTGCGTCATCAGCGTTGGCATCCTCAGAGGCTGCGCCATCAACAGATTCTGCTGAGGCTTTAGCGTCAGGTTTCTCGCCGTCCGTATTCTCTTTGTCGGTGGTATTTGCGTCAGCTTTGGCTTCTTCGCTTTCGCCCGGATCCGTGTCTTTGGGCTCTGAGGCGACTTCTTCTGAAGCGTTAACTTCAGCGGGGGCCTCTTCAGAAACTACGGCATCTTTGTTTTCTACTGCTTCCGTAGCGGGTTTACGCCCCCGACGGCGGGGCCTGCGTTTTTTAGGTGCAGTATCCTCTTCGTCTTCAGCGGCTTGTTCTGCTGCTGCGGCTTGAGTTTCAGCCTCAATAATGGCTTCACGGTCCTCAAGCGGTATTTGGTAATAGTCAGGGTGGATTTCGCTGAAGGCGAGAAAGCCATGGCGATTGCCGCCATATTCAACAAAAGCAGCCTGTAGTGAAGGCTCCACGCGGGTAATGCGCGCGAGATAAATGTTGCCTTTTAGCTGGCGCCTTGTGGCAGATTCGTAATCGAAATCTTCAACGCGGCTCCCTTTTACGACCGTTACTCGGGTCTCCTCGGGGTGGCGTGCGTCAATAAGCATACGGGTAGACATAAAATATTACTCCGGAAAGATCGTCGCGCAGGCACAGCCTCTTGAAAAGCAAGGGGGGCGCAAACGATTCCATGTTTTTGATAAAAATAATTCTTAGATATTTGATAATGAGGGAAGGCAACCACCAAAGAGGGCGCATAAATACTTAAATCCCCGAACAGAATAGATTCCACGCGGCGAAATAATACTAATAACAATGCGCTAAGCCTGTTGGCCATCGCTGGTTTTTGTCCTTTTTTGGCTTTATTCAGGGCGGGGTGACCAGTGCTTCATGGTCTCCTGCAACGCTCTGAAAAGCCGCGACCTCTCACCGCTTGCGGCGTTAAGTCGGGTAAACTCATAAGTGCAACCTAATGAACTGGTTACTTGATTACAATCGAAATTCTTCGATTAGACGGAGATTTGCCATAGTTTTTGCCTGGGAATGGCGCGATCTATGCCGTTCTGTCGTGTTTTTCTTGCAAATCGGGCACTCTCCGAACTAAGATTCTGGTCTGAGAACCCTCGCTGGTAGTTAAAATGGGGAAATTTAGTTTTGCGTTTGTTTAGGCTGTTGGCGTCACTTTTTGCGGTGTTTTCGATTGTTTCGGGTGTCGTTTTTGCACAACCAGTCTCGGTCGACAGCATTAGATTTGGCCAAAACGGTGATACCACCCGGTTTGTGCTTGATCTTTCGAAAGGTGTTCAGCCGAAGATATTTCTATTAAGTGCGCCAAATAGAATAGTGATTGATCTACCCAACGCGTCCTGGAACCAAAGGGAGAATATCAAGCCTTCAGGCGTGATTGAAGGTTATCGCCATGGCCTTTTTTCGACGGAAATTTACCGTATCGTTCTGGATTTGAAGCAGCCTGCCATAATTCATAAATCTTTTCCGTTACCGGCGCGCGGTGGGTACGGTAACCGATATGTGGTTGATATTAAGCCCGCGGCGCAAAGAAGCTTTAATCAGGCAGTAAAGGCGACCCGTTCTAACCGTGTGTCAACGCCTGTGGTAACAGCAACCATCGCCAAACCACCGCAAAGGCGCCAAGACGGCAAGCGGGTTATTGTTGTTGATCCGGGACATGGCGGTGTTGATCCCGGCACGTTAGGGCGCAGCGGTGCTAACGAAAAAACCATAACTCTCAAGATTTCAAAAGCGATTAAGCGGCAATTGGAAGCCTCCGGCAGATACAAGGTATATTTAACGCGCGAAAACGATATTTACATTCCGCACCGCAGAAGATTTGGCAAAGCCAAACAGCTAGGCGCTGATCTTTTCATCAGTATTCATGTGGATGCCATTAAGAACAGTCGGGTACGCGGGGGAACGGTTTATACACTCAATGAAAAAGCTTCGGACAAAGAATCCGCTCGTCTCGCCGCCAAGGAAAATAAATCTGATGTGTTGGCCGGGGTTGATCTTGCAGAAACGGACAATGAAGTTTCAAACATACTGATTGAGCTTGCGCAGCGGGAGACTATGAATAGCTCAGCCAGGTTCGCAGAAATATTGGTGCCTAAAATGCGGCAGCAGGTGAATATGCACAAGCGTGGTCACCGGTTTGCAAATCTACTGGTTTTAAAATCACCGGACATCCCCTCTGTGCTGGTTGAAACTGGATATATCACCAACAAGGCTGACGCGCGTATGTTGAACAGCGCCGATGGGGCACGCCGTATATCCAAAGCGATCAACGGCGCTGTCGACAGCTATTTCGAAACATTGCTTGCTCAGGGCCGTTAGCGCCCTATGGTGCGCCTTACGGTCGACACAATTTGTCGGCAAAAAGGCTGTGAAGCTTTAATCATGTTGAGAATTTAATTTTTGATGTCGGAATCAGAGGCAAATAATACACCCGTGACCGAGCTAAACGCAGAAAAGGCCGCCAAAAAGCCTTTGTGGCGGCGACTGCTGAAATACGGCCTCATCCTTGGTGGTTTCGGCACTGTAGCGGTAGCGGTTCTTATCGTTTGGGCCATAATTTATTATGGCCGTGATTTGCCGGACTATCGACAGCTAGCGAATTATGAACCGGCAGTTGTTACGCGCATTCACGCCGGCGACGGTAGCCTGCTAACTGAATTTTCGCGCAAACCCCGGTTGTTTGTACCGATTAACGCCGTGCCTGATCAGCTTATAAACGCGTTCCTGTCGGCAGAAGACAAAGACTTCTTCAAACATAACGGCCTCGATTATCTGGGCATGATCCGTGGGAATATCAGGAATGTTGCCAATGTCATTCAGGGACGACCCCTGCAGGGCGGATCAACGATTACCCAGCAGGTTGCGCGCACTTTTCTATTAACGCTTGACCAAAAACTTGATCGCAAGATTAAGGAAATGATCCTGACGCTGAGAATAGAGCGTGCTTTCAGCAAAGATCACATTCTCGAACTATATCTGAATGAGATAAATTTCGGGAACCGATCCTACGGGATTGCTGCGGCCTCACTGAATTATTTCAACAAAGCCTTGAATGAACTTAGCGTTGCGGAAATGGCTTTTTTGGCGGCGTTGCCAAAGGCTCCGCACCGGTATCATCCAAAAAGGTATAAAGAGCGCGCCCTTGGCCGACGTAACTGGATTTTGGGCCGAATGAAAATATTGGGCCATATCGATGACCAAACTTATCAAACGGCACTGGCGGAAGATCTGGTTATGCGCCCACGCACGGGTAGGGCCGAGTTTAAGGCTGAATATTTTGCCGAAGAAGTGCGGCGCAGGGTAGGGGCCAGATACGGCACAAAAACGCTCTATGAGGGCGGGCTATCTGTGCGCACTTCACTGGAACCCAAATTACAGGCAATTGCAGAACGAACCCTAAGGGACGGTCTTGTAGCCTATGACAGGCGCCACGGCTGGCGCGGTGAAATCGGCCGCCTTGATATTGATGAAGTTTGGCAAAAGCGGCTTCAAGCGGTGAAAAAACCGCTGGGGATTCCTTCGTGGCAATTGGCCCTGGTGCATGAAGTGCGCGAAGACGGAGCCATTATTGGGCTGAGAGATGGCAGCTACGGTTTTATTCCTTTTGAGGAAGTGACATGGGCACGCGTGTGGCGCGCCAGAGAGCGCCTGGGTCCTAAGGTGAAGGACATCGCACAAGTGCTGTCGCTTGGTGATGTTATTGCGGTAGAGCAGCTTAAAAAAGCACCTCAGATGATAATAGCTGGTTTCTGGGATCAAGCGGGCGAGGAAATTGGTGGCGTACCGCAATTTAGTTTGCAGCAAATTCCGGCAATTGAAGGTGCGCTCGTTGCGATGGACCCGCACACGGGGCGTGTGCTGGCAATGGTTGGCGGCTATGATTATAAAATCAGCCAATATAACCGGTCCACGCAAGCTGAGCGCCAGCCGGGCTCGGCGTTTAAACCTTTTGTGTATGCCGCGGGCCTGGATAAGGGCTTTACCCCTTCGAGCCTGGTGCTCGACGCGCCGTTTGTGATTGATCAAGGTGATGGGCTCGGCAAATGGAAACCTCGCAACAGCTCGGACAAGTTTTACGGCCCCAGTACTCTGCGGTTGGGCATAGAAAAGTCCCGAAACCTGATGACTGTTCGGTTGGCTCAAAATCTCGGTATGGGTACCGTTATGGACTATGCGGGTAAATTTGGTCTCGACCGCAATATGGAACCCACTCTGGCAGCTTCTCTGGGCGCTGGAGAGGTGACGCTGCTCCAGCTTTCAGCTGCGTACGGTATGCTGGTAAATGGCGGCAATGAAATCACGCCTTCGCTGATTGATCGCATTCAGGACCGCCGTGGCCGCACGATTTTCAAGCATGACAACCGTGACTGCGCTGCTTGCCGAACGGTGGCTTTGGAAAGCGGTGAAGAGCCTGAAATTCCTGATGATCGCAAGCGGGTTCTAGATTCGTTAACCGCATTTCAGCTGGTTTCCATGATGGAAGGGGTGGTGCAAAATGGCACGGGGCGCAAAATTCGACCTTTAGGTAAGCCGCTCGCCGGGAAAACTGGCACCACTAACGATAGTTATGACGCTTGGTTTGTTGGGTTTTCGGCTGACCTTGTCGTTGGCGTTTTTACTGGATTTGACCGACCACGTTCGCTAGGCCAATACGAAGAGGGCAGTAGCGTTGCTGTACCCATATTCCGTGATTTCATGCAAACGGCGTTGCGCGGAGAGCCGGGCATTCCGTTCCGTATGCCAGCAGGCATTCGGCTTGTGCGTATCAACCGTGATACGGGCGAGCCTGCGAAATACGGGGACAAAAACATCGTCCTCGAGGCCTATAAACCGGGTACCGAACCGCGCACCGGACAATTTGCGGTACTTGACGGCTCGCTCCCAGACGCTAAAAGCAAAAGCACAATTCGCAAAGGTACCGGCGGCATTTATTGATGCTGAATTTCCTGAGCTTTTTTTGAACCAATTCTGGTCTATGGCCAAAGAAGGATTTTGTTATGCGTGCGGAAGCTCAGGCAACCGTTGACCAACTCCAGCAGTCGATGGCACTGCTGAGGAGGCATCTTTGACTGGGATAAGGCTTTATTGAGGCTTGAGGAGCTTAATGCTCTCTCAGAAGACCCTGATCTCTGGAATAATCCAACAGATGCACAGAAATTAATGCGGGAACGTACCAAGCTCGACGATTCTATCAAGGCTGTCACGTCTATAGAGACCGAACTTGCCGATATGGTTGAGATCATTGAACTCGCCGAGTTGGACGACGACACTGACATGGCGCAGGAAGCCGAAGATACGCTCGGCAGGCTTGCTGTAGAGGCCAAAAAAGCCGAATTGCAGGCTCTTTTGTCAGGCGAAGCCGACGGCAATGATACCTATATAGAAATTCATGCAGGCGCGGGCGGTACCGAGGCCCAAGACTGGGCCAGCATGTTGTTCAGAATGTATCAGCGCTGGGCGGAAAGCCGCAGATTCAAATATGAAACCATACAATATATGAGCGGCGAGGAAGCTGGCATTAAGTCTGCGACCATCCAGATTAAAGGCGAAGATGCTTATGGCTGGCTGAAAACTGAAAGTGGCGTGCACCGGCTGGTGCGCATTTCGCCCTTCGACAGCAACGCCAAGCGGCACACGAGCTTCGCCTCGGTTTGGGTATATCCTGTAATTGACGACAGCATTGAAATTGATATCAACGAGTCTGATCTTAAAGTGGATACTTACAGGGCATCAGGGGCGGGCGGTCAGCACGTAAATACCACCGATTCGGCAATCCGTATCACACACCAGCCTTCAGGCATTGTGGTGCAGTGCCAAAACCAACGCTCGCAACACAAAAATCGGGCCGAAGCGATGAGTATGCTGAAAGCAAGGCTTTATGAGGCTGAACTTAGAAAGCGCGAAGAAGAAGCAAACGCTGTGAATGCCACCAAAACCGATATCGGTTGGGGGCATCAGATCAGGTCTTATGTTATGCAGCCCTACCAGATGGTGAAAGATTTGCGTACTGGCGAAGAGAGCGGACAGCCACAAAAAGTGTTGGACGGAGCTCTTGACCCCTTCCTTGCGGCTTCGTTAGCGGCTAGGGTGCACGGTGAAGCTAAAGATATATCTGATATTGATTAACAGTGAACGCTGCGGAAAATACGCGGCGGTCAACCAAAGGAACACCAAAAGTGAATAGCTTATTCAACGATGATGACGACAAAAAAGACGACCAGAAAAATAGTAGCGAGCATCTGAACAAAATACTTTTCGAAGCACGCAAAGTTTTTGTCACTGGTGGCATCAATATGGATATGGCGCAGGAAATATGCGCGCAGCTTCACGCGATGGCGCATGTGTCCGACGATCCTATCACGATGATTATCTGCTCGCCGGGCGGGCATGTTGAAGCCGGAGACATGATCCATGATACAATTAAGTTCATCAAACCAGCGGTAAAGGTTTTGGGTACGGGTTATGTCGCGAGCGCTGGTGCATTGATTTATTCGGCTGCGAAAAAAGAGAATCGTTATGCGACACCAAATACACGCTTTTTGTTGCACCAGCCAAGTGGCGGTGTTGGCGGTGACGCTAGCAATATAGCCATTCAGGCAGAGCAGATATTGTCGATGAGGGAACGCCTCAATAAGATTTTTGCCAAGGCTACCGGCCAAACATTGGCTAAAATCACCAAAGACCAGGACCGGGATTATTGGCTCACAGCCAAAGAGGCCGTTGATTATGGCTTGGCGGGCAAGATTATCGAAAGCCAGAACGAACTGGTGTAAATCAGCCGTTAGTAGGCTCTGAACTCAAAAAAAAGGCGCCCAATGAGGCGCCTTTTTCGTACATCTGATACATAGTGTTTATTCGGACACTGCCTTGTTTTCCACCAAGGTTGGCTTTTCCGCGACCACACGGGGCGCATCCGCGTTACTGTTAGTGTGGGCAAAGTGTCCGGTAAGTTTGGCTCCGGCTTCAACGGAAAGGCTCTCATGAAATACATTGCCTTCCACAACGGCGCTTTTTTCTAAACGGACAGAACGGGCTTTAATCTCGCCTTTAACGAGGCCGCGCACAGTAACATTGTCCGCAGTAACAGTTCCTTTTACTGAACCGTTTTCACCCATCACGAGGCCGCCACAAGTAAGGTCACCTGTGATCGCACCGTCCAGCTGTAATTCGCCGTCCGTTTTGATGTCGCCTTCAATTTGAACATCTGAGCCTATGATTGAAGGAGTAGGGGCCACGCCAGTGCGTGGGGCCGCTCCAAAATTATTCGCTGGTTTTTTCATCTCGTCCTTGGATTTTGAGAACATCATTAGCTGCCTTCATAAAGGGTGCCGGGTCTCTGACTTTATCATCAAACCAAATTTCATAGTGCAAATGGGTGCCTGTTACACGCCCGGTTTTGCCCATGTCGCCTACCCGTGTCCCTACTGTTACTTCTTCGCCCTTTTTTACTCTGAGTTTGCGCATATGGCCATAGCGGGTTTTAAAGCCGTTACCATGCTCAATTTCCACCATGCGCCCATAGGGGCCAAACCAACCTGCATGCACGACCTTGCCGGGTGCTGTGGCATATATGGCTGTGCCTGGCCAACCCGCCAAATCAAGACCAGGGTGGCGCGCCCAGGTTTTCTTAAGCGGATCGCGTCTGCGGCCAAATTTGCTGGAAACATAATATTTCTCAGCAGGCACGCCGACCGGGAAACTATCCAGCACCATTGTGACCATCTCAAGGCGCTGGATTGTAGCGACGAGATTATCGAAAGGTTTGTGATCGGTTGCATTGAAAACAGGCTGAAATCCTTTTGTCGGCAGATATGGGCCGCCCATGGCCGCTGTATCTCCGTCAAAATGGGATAAAAGATCATCCGCAGTCAGCTTTGTTGGCGCAAGTGTCGCTTCCACCCCTGCAAATCGTGCGGTGGTTTGTGCTAACAACTGGTCGACAAGGCGCATTTGACGCCCATTCATGTTTTCCAGGCGGGTAAGGAGCGTACGTCGACGTTCATTCGTTGTGATCGGTTCAGCATAGGCCGCATTTGAGGCAAGGAAGCTATCAAAGAACGATATATCACTATCGGCAGCGTTTTCAGTATTTTTCACTGATGCGTTGGTGCCTGCAGGCTCAACGACAGGTGAGGTCGGGTTTTCGCCCTGTTCTGCCTTTTCAGGAGCGACAATACCTTCCAGAAATGCCTGCCGATCTTCCAATAACTTGGCGCGGTGCTCTACCTCTTCTTCCAGTGATCCAAAATCGCTTGATAGAGTTTGATACTGGGCTGAAATATCGCTGATTTCCCGGTTTTTCTCTTCGAGCAAAATATCCCGTGTGAGATATGCGTAGGATGTAACACTTCCCCAAACCAGCGAAATAGCGAGTGCTGAGGCTATGCCAATCTGTGTATTGGTTCCTATTGTGAGAAATCGAACGCGGCCTTCGCTGCGCAGGAAAAGTTGCTTCTCCGGGAAATATTTTCCTCTGAAGTGGAGTAACTTATCTTTTAATTTCAAGTCTTTACTCAAATACCTGTCACGCTATAGCGTGTCCTCAACTGTCCCGAGCGCATGCTTTATCTTAGCATTTTATGTGTAATATTCTAAAAATTTTGTGCATTGCACTCATTTTCACACAAAAGGTCAAGAGGGTAGCGGCTAAATTTTGCCGTTAATTATCTTCCAGCATGGCTCCAAGGGGCTCATAAAAAGATACCGGTAAGCCTGCCTTGTTCCGAGCGGGTTTGTTGAAAGGTGGTTTGATTTTTCCCTTAAAATAAGACTGCACCAGGTCTTTAAACCATTCGTTGGGGTCAAGTTCGCCTTTTGTTGCGAGAAACTTAAACCAGCGTGTGCCTGCTGCTACATGGGTAATTTCTTCTTCAAGAATGGTGGTAAGAACTTCAGCTGACGAAGTGTCGCCTGCCCGTTTGAATTGCTCGATCATTTTAGGGGTTACGTCTAGGCCTCTCGCCTCTAAAACCATAGGTACGATGGCTAGTCGAGCTGGCAGACTACCTGCCGTGTCCATCGCAGATTGCCATAGCCCATCATGGGCAGGGTAATCACCGTATACGCAATCAAGTGCTCTCATGCGCCCGGCCAAAAGTGTAAAATGGCGGGCTTCATCGTCACCGACGCTAACCCAGTCATCCGTAAACATGCGCGGCATAACTGCACCAAATCGAGCGACCATGTCGAATGCCAAATCAATGGCGTTTAACTCGATGTGGGCGATTGCATGCAGAAGCGCCCGCCGATTATTGACAGAACCGCCTCGGCCACGATTGGGCATTTGTGAGGGGTCCAGCAGCGTAGGTGTGCGCGGACGTGCGGGCCGTTCTGGCGGCGTATCCTCGAATTTAAACCTGAGGCTGCCTTCATGCCATAGAGCTGCTACCCGGCGAGCTTCTTCTGCCTTGTCCCGTGCTCTTTCTGTTTTCAGGACCCGAATAGCGGCTTCGCAGATGGTGTCATGGCGTTCTGTCATAGGTTCAAAGTGCCTTTGCTGCAGATAGGACAGTCTCGGCGTGACCCTTCACCCGGACTTTACGCCAGATGTGTTGAATGATGCCTTGTGTGTCAATCAGATACGTCGCACGTTCAATACCCATATATTCGCGCCCATAAAGCTTTTTCAGAACCCAAACTCCATAAGCCTCCACAAGTTCGCCGTCTGTGTCAGATAGCAGAGGAATACTCAACTCATGTTTGCCGATAAATTTGTCGTGCTTCGCGACAGTGTCTTTCGAAGCACCAATCACGACGGTGTTGGCGGCTTTAAAATCTGACAACATTGCAGAGAAGTCTTTAGCTTCAACGGTACAGCCCGGAGTGTCATCCTTAGGGTAAAAATAGAGAACTATGTTTTTCCCTTTAAAATCTTTGAGGGACAGTGTTCTGTCGCCATCAGCTGGCATTGAAAAGTCAGGGGCTTTATCGCCAATAGCAAGCGTCAATTCGGTCTCCCGGGTTCTTTTGTTTCAGTAGTTTGCTGAATAAACTGTTGATAAAGCTTGTATATCGCCCTTTGGCTCTGCTCAAGTTTATCTTCAAGTTTTTCCATGTTTTGGCAGTGACATGCATTGAAGAGGATTTGTTGCAGTCCTATGGGGATTGCATTTCCACTTTCTGGCGGTGAGCCCACACTCAGGCGGAGTAATGACTGTATCTTCTGCTGAAAAAGATGTCCGTCCTCTAATGTTTGTGCTTCCGTCTCAGTAAGCACACCAGTTCGGCTCAGCTTTTCAATTGTTTTGGAAATTTCAGGCTCAAACAACTCCGAGCATTGATGTCCTTCTTTCAACACCAAATATTGGCATAGAAATTCAAGGTCCACCAACCCGCCACGCGTAAACTTGATATTCCATCGGTTTTTGCTGCCAAACTGATCGTCCAGTCTTTGGCGCATGGTGTCCACAGCGATACGGAGTGCATTTTGATCGCGTTCTTGCGTTAAAACACTAAGGACAGATTGTTGGAGAGGGGCCAACATCGCCTCAGGGGACAGGATTACTCTGGCTCGGGTGAGGGCCATATGTTCCCAGGTCCAGGCCGATTGGGTGTAATAGTCCTGAAAAGTTTTCAGTGTCACAACCAGAGGACCTTGGCTTCCAGAAGGCCGAAGGCGACTATCGACTTCAAACAACCGGCCTTCAGACGTTAATGCTGTGATCGCTGTAATGATATTTTGGCCAAGCCTTGAAAAATACTGGCTAGGGGATAATGGTTTGTCGCCATCAGATACGCGGCTCATGTCTGCGACACTATAGAGAAAGACAATATCCAGATCAGAGGTATGTGTTAGTTCACGCCCTCCGTATTTTCCCATGGCTAATATGGCAATGCCGCCATCCGGAAAGCTACCGTGGCGGCGTTCAAACTCTCGGGACACATGGGGCACAAGCGCCTGCAAAGCCACATCAGCAACCCGGGTGAGTGCCGCGCCGCTTTCCTTAACGTCTGAAAGCGATTCTAAAAGATGGACTCCGGCCCGAAATTTCTGTTCGGCGACAAATTTGCGGATAAAATCAAGTACATCTTGGAAATCTCGTGCGCTTCGCAGCCTTTCCAATAATTCTAGTGAAAGAGTTGGTTTGTCTTCCAGCGGGGAATAAAAGGCTGGCTCCAGGACCATGTCCCAAAGCTCAGGTTTTTTTGCCAGAATGTCTGCCAGGGCGGGAGCTAAGCCCATCACGCGCGCCAAAAGCGTAAACAGTGACGGGTTTGACTGAAGCAGAGAGAAAATTTGTACGCCCGCAGGCAATTGGGACACAAATTTATCGAAACGAACAATCGCCGAACCGGGACTTTCAGTTTCTGCAAATGCCTGAAGCAACTTGGGTAGGCATTTTTCCAGAAGCGCTTTTGCGCGTGCTGTTCTTAGAGCCAGATGCCGCCCCCGTCGCCAGGCCTCTACAAGTGAAACTGCCGTAGGTGCATTATCATAGCCGAGCGAGGTTAACGTCTCTTCAAGTTCGTTCTCACTATATCCTTGTTCGTCGGTTACGCCGTGGTCTGGCAACAGGCTATCATAGATGTTGCTGACATTATGGGTATGGAGTTTAAGCTCCTCCACCATCTTGCCTGTTGTTGAGCATGACATAAAGGTCGCCAGCCTTGTCAATTGACCAGGATCTACGGAGAGATCATGGGTTTGCGCATCGTCAACCATTTGTATGCGGTGCTCGAGTGTTCGCAGATATTCATACGCCTCGATCAGTCGAACGCACTGATCATCCGAAATCATGCCCAGATTTGTAAGTTCCTTTAGGGCCTCAATCGTGCCGTGCAGCCTGAGCGAGGGGTGCCGGCCAGCGTGCAGCAATTGGTTCACCTGCGCGAAAAACTCAATTTCTCGGATGCCGCCTTTCCCCAGCTTTACATTGAACCCGGGGCCAGGTTTCTTGTCCTGGTCGTAGTGACGGTTTATTTGGTTTTTGATCGCCGCGATATCATTAAGGGCGGCAAAGTCCATATTGCGCCGCCAAACCCACGGCGACAGAGTTTCAAGATAGGCTGCGCCAGCCACCTGATCACCTGCAACCACCCGGGCTTTGATCATGGCGGCCCGTTCCCAATTTACGGCCATAGAATGATAATAGCTTTCTGCGGCTTCGACACTGATGGCAACCGGTGTAGCGCCAGGGTCGGGCCTCAGTCGCAAGTCAGTACGAAACACATAGCCGTGCATTGTGCGCTGTTCGATTATCTGTACCAGTTCCTGGGTGATTTTAATCCAGCAATGCGCAAGAGTTTTCTTGCCGGTATATTCTATTGCTGTGGGGTCATAGAGCGCGATTAAATCAATATCGGAGGAATAATTAAGCTCGTATGCACCCAGTTTCCCCATCCCCAACAGGAAAAAGCCACAGTCTTTTGCCAAATGAGGCGATACTGGCGCAGGCTCCCCGTCTGGCCACCGTAACTCTCCGCGCTGCATGGCTTCGTGCAAAAGGCGGCCCAAGGCGAGGCTCAGGGCAGCGTCTGCAAAATCGCTCAACGCCTTGGTAACTTGGTCCAAGGCCCACAGTGACGCCACGTCTGCATATGCAACGATAAGGCTAAGTTTTGATTTGCATTTGCGAAGAAAAGCAACAAACTCCTGCCGAGTTTCTCCTTTAGGTCTGGTGGCAACCAGCGAGCATATTAGGGCATCAAACGAGGGTCCAGGAGGCGATCTGAGAGTTGCACAGGCCTCTCTTGGCGAGCGCTCGGCGATTGCAGCTAGAAAAGGGCTGTTTCCGAATAAGGCAGCGCAGATACGCCGGGAAGGCGGTTCAACTTTCAGGTCCTGGGCTTTCGATTTTAAAAGTGCCCAAATTTCGTCAGCTTTTTCGCTATCATATGCATTGGGATATGGACTGCCAGTATCGGACATGCTCTATTCCCGTTTGGGTGAACTGTTGGGCCAGAATATTAATGATCATATGTTACGGCAATAAATCAAGCCTTCAAATTACGCAGAAGGTGTTTGGATGAATGCGCCTCATCCATTGGTGCGTTTGCCTAGACTTATAGCCCGCGCGGCCATATGGGCTGCTACAGCGGTGATGTTACTGCTGTGTATTCTTTTTGCGCGTCTGTTTTTTGCGCCGATAAACCTCGATTTTGCCCGCGAAACAGTGGTGGAGCAGGCGGCGGGTTTCTTGCCAGGTTGGCAGGTTTCATACCGCACCGGCGAAATAGGGTGGGACTGGTCAGCGGTTCGACCGTGGGTGACGCTGGAGGGTATCCAGCTTATCGACAGGCGCAACCGACTTAATGCCACCATTTCTAATGCCCGAATAGTTTTAAGTGCTAGCAGCCTTTTGCAGGGCGCGAACCTGTCTACAGTTGATATCGGAAATGCTCATGTGAACGTCACAGATATTGGTGGCTTTAGTGACGATACCGACGATAGTTTATTTGATGAACTTTTTGCCAGCGGTGTTCCAACGCCAGCAATTTTTAAGCCCTTGTCCGAGGCGTTTAGCCGATTTTCCAACCGGCTTTTAGATAATGCTCCAAATTTGGAGGGCATCAATTTCACAAATATTTCAGTAGATATCGCCCGCGGTGAAAATGTGCCTGTTTTCTCGGTCGCAGCCCAGTCTTTCCGGCTGGAAAATTACGAGCAAAGTTTGATGATCGCCGCCCAGCTTGAGGCCAATTTGGCAAATGTCCCGACGCGCATTCGTGTTGGTGGTACCGCGGTGCCGTCCAAAGGCGAAATAGCGCTAAGCTTAGGCTTCAGTGAAGCAACGCTTGCTACGATAGCGCCAGCATTTGATTTACCGGAGGTTTTGGCTTTCATGCAGTTCCCTATTGGGCTTGATATGCAGCTTGATATGACCTCGGCGGAGGGTTTGCGATCTGCGGCGTTTGAAGCATCAATTGGTGAAGGTCAATTGAAACACGAGGCGCTGTTCCCTGAGGGGTCGGCCGTCGATTACGGTTTGGTTTCCGCATCATATGATGTTGAAAATCGGCTTTTAACATTTGGCAACATTGAACTGTCGCTTGGCGGAAATCTGGTTTCGGGTGGTGGCACCGCATATTGGCAAGACGGATACCAAAACCCCGGTATTCGGTTTGATTTCACCGCTGCCGAGGCCTCTATTGAAGACGTTAAGAAATATTGGCCGGTAAAACTGGATGATCAGGGTAATAGGCGTGGGGCACGTGAGTGGATTGCGCAGAATATGGTCGACGGACTGGCAAAGAATGTTCGCTTCGCTGTTAATGTCGCACCAGATGGAACGAGCCCTTATTTGGAAAACTCGATGTTCGAATTGTTGTTTGACTTCGAGAACATCAATTCCCGCTACTTGAAAACAATGCCGCCGCTGACAGGTGCTAGCGGTCACGGTGTATTTACGCGCACCGAATTTGATATGTTCCTTGATAGCGGGACCACAGGTGGCTTGCCAGTCGGCGGATCCAAAATACATATGTTTGATATCCACAAACGCGGCAAATCTGTGGGTGACTTTGATTTGGTATTATCAGGCGAGCTTGGCGAAATCCTTGACCTTGTCACGCCGGCACCAGTGTTGATCAAAGACCGGGTCAAAATAGACCTGGCCAGGTTAGGCGGAACCGCTACCGTAAATGCGAAAATAACATTGCCGCTTATAAGGGGCGTCCCGAAAGAGCGCGTTATCTATGAGGTTGGCGCTGAAATTAGGGAAGGACGGCTCTATAACCTGCTGGGCGGTGAAGGCTTGTCGGACGCGGCGGTCTCTTTGACGCTTGATAAGAATGCCCTAACAGCGACAAGCAGAGGCAAACTTAACGGTGTGCCGTTGGACATGTATTGGCGCGAGGACTTCGCCGCAGGGCGGACTGATCCTGCCGCAGATACCAGCTTGATGGTGTTAAGCGGCCAGTTGGATGAAGCCGATCTTTTGAAGTTGGGCGTCAATGTTGAAGATTATGTTGCAGGAAAAATGCTTTCTGAGGCGACATTCATTGGTCGCAATCTAAAATTCCGAGTGGGTTATTTTTCCGCAGATGCAGCAGATACCAAATTAAAGGTACCGCAGTTGGGGTGGGAAAAAGCACTTTCGGTGCCTGCTAATATTAATGGCACCGTCTTTTTTGAAGAAGACAGAGTGCGAATAGAGCCTCTAACTGTAAAAGGTGAGGGCATTGATGTTGAAGCAAATATCAAGTGGCGCTCGGGTGATCGCAGTGACTTTGACGCACAATTCACCATAGAGGCTTTGGGCAGAAACAATCTGTTGGCAACACTCGTGGGTGTGCCTGAGGGCGGAGTGTCTGCTGTTGTGGCGGCTAAGCGCTTTGATTTGGCGCCTTTGTTAGAGCGGGAAGACGCCGGGACCGAAGAGGAAGGGACAGGTTCAGGCCAGGACAGTAATTTTAAGCTGGCAGTGGAAGCGCAGCAATTGTTGCTGTTAAACGGCGCGGAGCTGCGCGATGTGAAACTGGATACCGTCTTTCAAAGCGGTGAACCGGTTGATCTGACGCTAACCGGCAAAAGCGATCGCGGTGACGCAAGCATCGAAATTGTCAATGGTTCGGATGTTGTTCGTCCGGTGCTAGTGCAGTCTGCGGACGCTGGCACCCTATTGCGCGGCCTTGGATTCTTTGCCCATATGGAGGGAGGCGCTTTAACCTTGCAAGGCGAAACCGGTGGTTGGGGTAAAACGCTGCAGTTTTTTGGGGCGCTGGATGTGCAAGATGCGGTTCTGGTGGGCAAAGACAAGCTGGGGCCGGATATAAAGCTGGGTATTATTGGCGGGTTAGATGACTATTTGAGTGACGGTACACTTAAGCTTGATGTTGTGGACATGCCGTTTGGCTACCAAAATGGTCTTTTGGACTTTTCCAGCGCCAAAGCCAATGGTCCGTCGATGGGGATGACACTCGAAGGGCAGATTGATACACGGGAAAACAAAATCAATGTGAACGGTGTAGTTGTACCAGCTTATGGCCTAAACTCGTTACTTGGAAAAATTCCGTTGGTCGGAAATATTTTTTCAGGCGGTGACGGAAAAGGTCTTTTTGGTGTTGCCTACCGAGTTAAGGGCAGCACAGAAAACCCAGAGGTCAATGTAAACCCGCTTTCAGGCCTTGCACCGGGCTTCTTGCGGCTGCTTTTCGAAGGTAAAAAAGGTGATGTCGATGACGTAACGGACGCACCTGAGCCGGTTCGCAAAAAGGGGCAGGAACAGCCAGAAGTCGAGCCGGAGATACAGGGTGATCCGAAGGAAGGTGCGAAGGAGCCTGCGCCGTAAACTTATTTGTGTGGGATGATGGCAACTACCCGCGCAGGCCCTCCTGATCCGCCTTCGATTTTTACCGGTAGGGCAATCAACACGCCTCCCACAGCGGGAAGCTTTTCAAGGCCAGTTAGGTTTTCTAGCGCGGGGATATTTGCTTCGCCGACGATACGGTGGACCATAAAATCCTTGGATTTCCCATAGTCGATTGACGCAGTATCCACCCCAATCAGGCCAACCTTTCGGGTCTTCACCAAGAAACCGATCGCTTCTACACCAAAGCTGGGGAAGCTAAGTTTGCTGGCATCCCCTGGCGTATCATCTCCCATATAGGCCTTTGCGTTGGGCCAATGATTGCTCCAGCCTGTTCGGAGAAGAACGCTACTGCCTTCGGTGATCGTGCCATGTTTGGCTTCGAATGCCTTTACATCTGCTAGACCTAGCCGGTAATTCCGGTCGGCTTGGGCTTGCGCGCTCACGTCGATGACGACAACCGGTGTGATCAGTTGATTAAGGTTAATTTTCTCAGCACTGTTTTTGTCGCGAAAAAAATGTATGGGAGCGTCGAGGTGTGTACCGCCGTGCTCGGGCATGGCGAAGCTGTATGAAGAATAAAAATAACCCCCAGGCGTATCGCCGTAGGCTAGCTCCTTATGTTCAAATTTAATCGGTGAGGTCGGCCAAAATATGGTTTCTGCATTGTAGGCGTGGGTCAAATCGACAATTTCACTTTTTGTGAGATCAATCGTTTGCGCCTAGGCGTCTGTAGAAAATCCAACCAGGATTATGATGGCTAATATACGTAGCATGATTGGCCCTCCCGCCATTATTTGCCGTAACGCTACAGCAGAAGGAGCCATGACCGAAAGTAAAATTCAGTTTGTTACTTCGGCGTGATGAGCGCGTGCCGTTTTTTGCCCGCCGAAAGTTTTATCTGTCCGTTGCGGATATCAGCGGTCGAAACTTTAAACTCTGCGTCCGTTAATTTTTCGTCGTTAAGCTTTGCGCCGCCGCCCTTAACCAGCCGTTTTACTTCACCTTTTGATGCACCAAGCCCAGCCTCCATAAAGAGTGTATTCGCTGCAATGCCCTCTTTAAGACGGGAAGTTTCAACCTGTACTGTTGGCAAGTCTGCGCCAGCGCCACCTTGAATGAAGGTTTCTTTTGCGGTGGCCTCGGCCCCTGCCGCTGCCGCCTTGCCCCTGCAAAGGGCTGTAGCTTCATTGGCGAGGATGATTTTCGCCTCATTGATTTCTGCACCTTCAAGTGCTTCTAAGCGCGCAATTTCATCTAAAGGGAGTTCAGTGAAAAGACGCATGAATTTACCAACATCGGCATCTTGGGTATTCCGCCAAAACTGCCAGTAGTCATAGGCTGGCAAATGATCTTCATTAAGCCAGATTGCGCCAGCCGCGCTTTTCCCCATTTTTTTGCCGTCCGCAGTGGTGATCAGCGGTGTAGTAAGGCCATATAATTGTTGGCTGTTGATACGCCGCGCCAACTCCATGCCATTGACAATATTACCCCACTGGTCGGAACCACCCATCTGCAAGATACAGTTATGGCGCGTACCCAGTTCCATAAAGTCATAGGCCTGCAAAATCATGTAGTTGAATTCAAGAAAAGTGAGAGGCTGCTCACGCTCAAGCCGCAACTTAACACTGTCGAATGTCATCATGCGGTTAATGGTAAAGTGCGGCCCAACTTCGCGTAAAAACGAAATATAGCCAAGCCCATCGAGCCAATCGGCGTTATTTACGGTTACGGCATCAGTGGCACCGTCCCCGAATGTAAGCAATTGGTCAAAAATCGTGTGGATGCCGTCCATATTGTCGGCAATGATTTCGTTGGTCATCAATTGGCGTGACGAGTCGCGGCCGGACGGATCGCCAATCTTGCTTGTGCCACCGCCCATAAGCACAATGGGCTTGTGTCCGCATTTTTGCAGCCAGCGTAACATCATAATCTGCACCAAACTGCCAACATGCAGTGACCGGGCAGTACAATCAAAGCCGATATACGCAGAAATTGGGCCTTTCGCCAATTGAGCGTCGAGAGCTTCCAGATCAGTCGCCTGATGGATGAAGTCTCGCTCCGAGAGAATCTGCAAAAAGTCTGATTTCAGTTTTGTCATTTCAATGTCCAACGCGGCCCCGGTGGCGCCATATTCGTAAATTAACTGTTTCAAGAGCCGGGTGATGTACCATAGGGTAAACAAAACGCAAAGCGCCAGTCGAATTGGTGTATGAAATCGCGGTTATTTTGTTGAGCAAAGGAAATTCATGACAGTTTCAAGCGGCCCGTCAGATGTTAAATGCGTGATTGGCCTGATGAGCGGCACATCGATGGATGGTGTAGACGCTGCAATGATATTCACTGATGGTGAGCGGATTGAGCGGCTTGGCCCCTCATTGACGGTTTCATATCCGGACGATGTGCGCGAACGCATCCGCAAGGGGCTCCATATTGCTGCAGGGTGCAGTAAGGAAACAGGTGTCCCAACAGAAATCAAAGAACTGGAGCGCGAAATAACCGACTGGCATGGCCATGCGATAGAAGAGCTATTGTCTGTAACCGGCCAAAAAGCCTCCAGCGTTGATCTGGTAGGCTTTCACGGTCAAACGCTTACGCATAGGCCCGACAGAGGTTGGACATGGCAAATAGGGGACGGCGGCAGGCTTGCAGGCCACACAGGCATTCCGGTCGTGAATGATTTCAGGTCTGCGGATGTGGCGGCTGGCGGTGAGGGGGCCCCATTAACGCCTTTATATCATGCAGCTCTATTGAAACGCGAGCGTAGGCACGAAACGGTGGCGATTTTGAATATCGGCGGCGTGGCGAATGTCAGCTGGATTTCGTTTGCTGGTAACGCTGCGGACCCTGAAATAGTGGCTTTTGATACTGGCCCCGGCAACGCAATGCTTGATGACTGGGCGCAAATACATACGGATAAAGCCTTTGATGAGGACGGAGAGCTCGCTGCGCGCGGTATTTGTCATGAGGAAGTGGTGTTAGGTCTGATGGCTTCACCTTATTTCGATGAGGTGCCGCCTAAATCCTTGGATCGGGACGATTTTAATATCCAGTCAGTTAGGGGGCTGTTGACCGAGGACGGAGCGGCAACTTTGACAGACTTTATCGTCGAATCGATTGTTTCCTCCCAGAGCCATTTTCCGGCAACACCAGAGGCCTGGTACATATGTGGTGGGGGACGACTAAATAAGACGCTAATGCGCCGGTTGCGCCGCAGGCTTCCGGTTCTGGCTGACCCGGTGGAGGTGTTAGGCTGGCGCGGGGATGCTCTGGAAGCCGAGGCCTTTGCTTTTTTGGCAGCACGGTCTGTTCGAGGGTTGCCCATAAGCCTCCCAGGGACGACCGGGTGTGAAAGACCGACCACGGGGGGCGTGCTGAATAAACCTATGCGCACGCCGTTTGCTCGTTAAACAGCGCTTAGGTTTGTTTAGTTTGTGACTCGTTGGGACGGGTGGTTATTTGCCGGCAGGATGTTCGGGCGACAAACGCATATTCAAATAGCTGTTAACAGACCCCATCAGAGCTTCAAGTTCTGTCTCGAAGAAATGGTTCGCGCCTTTGATAATGTCATGCTGAATGGTTATCGCTTTTTGGGTTTTAAGCTTTTCAACCAGCTTCTGAATGGCTATTGGTGTGACTAAATCATCATTGTTTGCCTGAATAATAATTCCAGAAGAAGGGCAGGGGGCGAGGAATGAGAAATCATATAGATTTGCTGGTGGAGCAACAGAGATAAAGCCCTTGATTTCGGGCCGCCGCATCAAAAGCTGCATGCCAATCCAGGCACCAAAAGAAAACCCTGCCACCCATGACCCGGTGGAATTGGGGTTCATGGACTGGAGCCAGTCAAGCGCAGATGCAGCATCCGAAAGTTCGCCAACACCACTGTCAAATTCGCCCTGGCTGCGACCTACACCTCGAAAATTAATTCTGAGCGTCGCAAAACCGCGCATGGCAAAGGCATGGAACAAATAATAAGTAACCTTATTGTCCATGGTACCGCCATACTGGGGATGCGGATGAAGAATTAAAGCAACCGGAGCGGTATCGGTTTTACCGGGCTGGTAGCGGCCTTCGAGGCGTCCAGCGGGACCGTTGAAAATTATTTCGGGCATATATGGGTCTTTTGCGCTTGTTGTTGATGTCTGCTTCGACACTCGTATTCTATAAGAGGAAACGATATATCGAACTTTGTACCCGATTCGCAAGCAATCTCCGCAAATGAGTGCAAATTAGAATTGAACCGCGGCTAAAATACACTTATGTGAGCGCATATGAAAAACCCGATTTATATGGATTATAACGCCACTTGTCCCGCACGGCCCGCCGTTATTGAAGCTGTTTCATCGGCGATGGCGACGGTAGGTAATCCGTCGTCGGTTCATGCACAGGGCCGAAAAGCGCGCGCTTTAGTAGAAGAGGCGCGAGTGAAAGTGGCGGCGCTCGCGGGCGCACGGGCTCGCGATGTGGTTTTTTGTTCTGGGGGCACAGAAGCGGCGAATGCCGTACTTCGCGGCGCCGGTGCGGCTAGTCTGATAATTTCAGCCATTGAGCATGACAGCGTACGGGCAGCTGCAGATGTGGCCAATGTTCCAGTATTTATATTGCCTGTAGACGAATCGGGCGTTGTTTCACTTTCCAGGCTTGGGGAGCTGCTGGCGGATGCTCCTGCACCAGCGCTTGTTTCCGTTATGTATGCAAATAATGAAATGGGAGCCGTGCAACCAATCGCCAGCATAGTTGAGCTGGCAAAGGAGCACGGTGCCATGGTGCATAGTGATGCCGTGCAGGCTGCTGGAAAAATACCGCTCGATATGGCTGCGCTTGGCCTGGACTATATGACCCTTTCCGCCCATAAAATTGGTGGCCCGCAGGGTGTGGGTGCCGTTGTGCTCAGTCCATTAGCGCCGCTTAAGGCTTTGCTTGTAGGGGGCGGGCAGGAACTTGGTCGAAGGTCCGGTACTGAGAATGTGGCTGGTGTTGTAGGATTTGGCGTGGCTGCTATTGAAGCACTGGAGCATTTGGCTGACAGCGAAAGCATTGAGGAATTGCGAGACAGCCTTGAAGTGCAGCTGCGAGGGCACGCAAACGACATGGTTATTGTTGGTGGAAAGGCTGAAAGGCTGCCAAACACAAGCTGTATCGCGCTGCCGGGCGTTAAAGGCGAAACCCAGGTTATGCATTTTGACCTTGCGGGTATTTGTGTGTCTTCCGGTTCGGCCTGTTCTTCCGGCAAGGTAAAAAGCTCTCATGTTCTTAATGCGATGGGTTATGCACCGGAAATAGCGGAAGCCTCTATCCGAGTTTCACTGGGTCGTGAAACAACAGAAACCGATATCGCGGCCTTTGTTAAGGCCTGGAAAACACTCTATGACCGCACTCGAGGCGAATAAACGCCCATGATAAAAACACCAATATATCTAGACAACCAGGCAACAACACCGCTTGATCCGCGAGTGCTGGACGCCATGATGCCGTACCTGAAAGAGCATTTCGGTAATCCGCATAGCAGCACCCACAGCTTTGGTTGGCGTGCCGCCGCGGCGCTTGACATTGCCAGAGAGCAAGTCGCTGGCCTTATAGGTGGGCCACCCGAAGAGGTGTTTTTCACATCAGGGGCCACCGAAGCCAATAATATGGTTATCAAAGGCGTGATGGCGCAGCGCGGCGCTGAACGGCCTAAAATTATTTGTGTTGCCACGGAGCATAAGTGTGTTTTGGAGGCCGCTCGTTATTGTCAGCAAGCGGGTTATGAGCTGGAAATATTGCCTGTCTCAGAAGTTGGATTTCTTGATTTAAGCATGCTTGAGGCCGCCGTAGACGACCGGACAGCGTTGGTATCCATAATGGCGATCAACAATGAAATAGGGGTTATTCACCCGCTTAAGGTGGTTGGTGAAATAGTTAAGGCGTCGGGCGCACTCTTTCACACGGACGCGGCGCAGGCCTTTGGAAAAATACCGCTCGATGTAGAAGCATGTCAGCTCGATTTTGTCAGCATCTCCGCCCATAAAATTTACGGGCCGAAAGGGGTAGGCGCACTCTATAAACGTGCAGGCGATAGCCGCTCTTTGAGTCCTCTGTTTTCGGGAGGCGGGCAGGAGCAGGGTGTTCGTGCGGGCACGCAGCCGCCGGCGCTTGTGGCTGGCTTGGGCGCGGCTGCAGAAATAGCTGGTGCAGAATTGGACGGTGAAGCTGTTCGCACTAAACAAATGATGACAAGCTTTAAGGAAAAGCTGTTTTCGGCGTTGCCTGAGCTTATATTAAATGGCGATGCAGAAGAACGCTGGGCCGGAAATCTTAACATCAGTTTCCCAGGCCTTGACGGTGACCTTCTGCTGGCGAATACCCGCGATATAGCCGTTTCAAGCGGGGCCGCGTGCGCCTCTGCGGTTTCTGGACCTTCTTATGTTTTAAAAGCCATTGGTTGCACTGACCGGCGGGCAAAATCTGCGTTACGCATAGGCATGGGGCGTTTTACAACAAAAGAAGAGCTCGACTATGCCGCCGAGCACATCATTGCAGCCGTTGACGGCATGGGAGGGCTGAAGCCGTGAGTATCCGGGTGGTTTTCATAGCGCCAAATGGCGATGAGCGTGTTGAACAGGGCGAGGCCGGTATGTCGGTACTGCAACTGGCACAAGAAAACGGGATCGATATGGAAGGCGCGTGCGAAGGCAATATGGCTTGTTCTACCTGCCATGTGATAGTTGATGAGCTTGATTTCCCGCGCTTGTCGTTGGCCTCTGAGGAGGAAGAGGAGATGTTGGATTTGGCTGTGGGCTTGAAAGCGACTTCAAGGCTGGGATGCCAGATCACTCTTGAAGAAGACCTGGACGGTATACGCCTCAGTTTACCCAGACAAAGCAGAAATATGCTGGGCATATAGCACCAGATAGCACCCCTTTTAAAATACCCTGCTTTCGATTATATAAGATTTGATGCATTTAAAATTAATCAAAACAATAATGATGCGGGGATAAAATAATGGAAAAGAACAAAATATTCATTGGCGTGATCGGTGGGGCCCTCTTGCTCGCAGCGCTAGGAAGCATGCTCTCAAGTGAGGATGATCACGGGAATGGCCATATGTTCGAAGTTTCTTTTGATCACGAGGACGGGCAGCACCGTTCCCGGTCAGGGAACAAAACAACTATTCTGCATAATGGCAAGACTATGAAGTGCGACCCGGAAACAGGGACTGTTGTAATTGAACGGGACGACGGCAGCAAAACAACCGTCACTTGCGACTGAATATTAAGCAACCATCTTTAAGCTTATAGCTGAAAATCTCAAATTTTAGTTGCATTTGGGTTTTGGTTCGCCTTGATGGGCTGGACAAAATGGTCGCTGAGGGCCTACCCGCTGATTTCACCTCACATATGTGTGTGCCAGCGAAAAATTCCGAGACCAAGCCTATGGACCAAATGACAGGACAATAAGCGGCTATTCAAATCGGTCTGGCAGATGATCATCTTCTGCCAGATCAGAGAATCGCGTAAATTCTTTCTCGAACGCCAGATGAATGGTGCCAACAGGGCCATGTCGTTGCTTGCCGACTATAAGCTCGGCTTTGCCATACAGCGCTTCCATTTCTGATTGCCACTGAACCTGTTTTTCCTGGTCTGTGTGGCTGGGTTGTTCTTTTTCTTTGTAATATTCCTCACGGAACACAAACATTACCATGTCCGCGTCTTGTTCAATCGAACCGGATTCGCGTAAGTCTGACAGCATGGGGCGTTTGTTTTCGCGCTGTTCTACACCGCGACTAAGCTGTGACAAAGCGAGTACAGGAATATGCAGTTCTTTTGCTAACCCTTTGAGACCACGGGTGATTTCCGAAATTTCCTGTACCCGGTTTTCTATGCCGCCAGGTTTGTTGCTGCCGCGCAGTAGCTGAAGATAATCCACAACGATAAGCCCGAGGTTATGCTGGCGCTTGAGGCGTCGCGCACGGGTTCTGAGACCGGCTATAGTGAGTGCAGGCGTATCATCAATGAACAAGGGAACTTCTTCGAGTGATATCGCGGCTCTGGCAATTGCCTGGAATTCCAGCTCATTGAGTTTTCCCTGTCGCATCGCGTGGGACTGAATAGGATTAGGTCCATCATAAAAGCGGTTTGCGATATCAGAAAGAATACGAGCGGCCAATTGGTCGGCAGACATCTCCAGGCTGAAAAAGCAAACCACAGCCCCTTTGGAACGGTCTGGGTCAACTCCTGCTTCTCGGTCCTGGGCAAAGCGTTCCGCCGCATTGAAGGCGATGTTCGTTGCCAAAGCGGTTTTCCCCATCGCTGGCCGCCCTGCTAAAATCATAAGGTCAGACTTGTGAAGACCGCCGATTTTCTCGTTAAGCTTTGTCAGGCCTGTTGTGACACCTGACAGGCTATCTGGGTCTTTGTAGGCATTTTCAATGCTCTCAACTGCTGCCTTTAGCGCCTTTGAAAAAGTTTGGGCCCCTGATTCCGCCGCTCCAAGTTCTGCAAGGTCAAAAAGCTGTTTTTCTGCGTCTGAAATCTGTTCACTGGCCTCGGCATCCACTGGGGCATCATAAGCGTCATTCACCATTTGCTCGCCGATTTGAATGAGCGAGCGTCGCATCGCCAAATCATAAATGGTGCGCCCATAATCCTCGGCGTTAATGATAGTCGCAGCAGACGCTGCCAGTCGAACAAGATACTGCGCGCCGCCAACGTCAACCAGTGATTCGTCATTTTCGAAGTAGGGTTTCAGCTTAACCGGATCCGCGATCTGGTTTTTGTCCACGAGCTTCAAAACGGCTTCATAAATACGGCCGTGTACGGGTTCAAAAAAATGATCCGGGTCTAAAAATCCCTGAACCTTTTGCGCCGCTTCATTGTTTACCAGAATTGAACCTAAAAGCGCCTGTTCCGCCTCCAGATTATGCGGTGCTTGGCGGTAAGTGATCTCATCTGCGCCGTCATTGGCAGCCTCATGTGTCAGCGCTTCCATAAGGAGCAACCCTCCGTGAACTTTTTCCTGAGCCTGGCTTTTCGCCTATTATGCCAGCCACTCTAGTTATCAGAATACAGGGCTCAAGGCCGAATGTCACTTGTCCACAGAAGAGATTTCCACAGGGGAATAACTATGGGGATAACTTTCGAAAGTGACCATTGGCAGGACCATAAAATTGCAGCGCATTTTCCGCGCAGGCTACTCTTATAAAGCAGGCTACTCACACAAAAAAAGGCGACCAAAGGCCGCCTTTTTCTTCGCTCCGAAATGGAACTGCTTATTCTTCGCTGGCTTCTTCTTCAGCGTCATCAGACGCGGTATCTTCAGCAGCGGCATCCTCAGACGCTTCTTCAGCAGCCGCAGCTTCCAGCACGCTGTCTTCAAATACGTCTTCAGCAGCTTCTTCGGTGAATTGCTCTTCGTCAAATTCTGCATTGGCAGAGTCGACAACAGCAGCACCGGTAGAGAACTGAACTTCAGCTTCGTCTTCGCTGCGTGCAATATTCACAACAACTGTTTCGGAAACTTCCGCATGTAATTTGACAACAACTTCGTGCAGACCAAGCGTTTTGATAGCGCGGTCCAGCACAATTTGATTGCGGGCAACTGTAACACCAGCTTCACACACAGCGTCAGCTATATCGCGTGATGAAACGGAACCATAAAGTTGGCCGCTTTCACCAGCTGCGCGGATCATAACAACTTTAACATCAGTCATTTTGGCTGCTACGGTTTCTGCTTCAGCTTTGCGCGCCAGATTATCAGCTTCAAGCTGAGCACGGTCGGCTTCAAAAGAGGCCCGATTGCTTTCAGTCGCACGGAGTGCCTTTTTCTGTGGCAGCAGGAAGTTACGGGCAAAACCGTCTTTCACTGTCACAACTTCGCCCATCTGGCCGAGTTTGTTGACACGCTCGAGTAGGATGACTTGCATTTTCTGTCTCCTTTGGGTGTCTATTGAATGACGAACGGCAGCAGGGCAATATTCCGTGCGCGCTTGATCGCTTTAGCCAGTTCACGTTGCTTCTTGGCAGAAACAGCAGTGATACGGCTAGGTACGATTTTACCGCGCTCAGAAACATATTTCTGCAGCAGCTTTACGTCTTTATAATCAATTGTTTGTGCATTATCGCCAGAAAACGGGCACGTTTTGCGGCGACGGAAAAATGGACGACTGGCAGCCATTATTTATATTCCTTCCGAGGTGGGCGCTCACCGCGCGGTGCTGGACGACGGTCACGATCTGCTTTTGAGCGAAGAACGATTGACTGACCTTCTTCATGCTCGTCAACACGGATCGTCATGAAGCGCATCACATCTTCATGAAGGCGCGCTTGCCGTTCCATTTCAGCAACAGCTGCGTGCGGGGCATCAATGTTCAACAGAACATAATGGCCCTTGCGATTTTTTTTGATTTTGTAGGCGAGGTTTTTAAGGCCCCAATATTCGTTCTTGGCAACCTTGCCTTCATTCTCTTCAATAATCTTAGAGAAATCGGCAGTAATGCTTTCCACTTGCGACGCGCTAATGTCTTGGCGTGCAACGAAAACATGCTCGTATAAAGCCATGCTTCACTCCTTTGTGCTGATCGCTCCCCAGCCGCCATGGTCAGGGGTCTCCAGCTTGCTTCTAATATATGCCTGATACAGATTGGTTGAATCAGGACGGGCTTCTATAACTCTGTGTTTGGCGGAATGCAAGGGAAAGCCTGCGTCTGTGAATATAATTGCCGAAAAGCTTGCCTTTAACTTGTCGCTTGTGCGACACCGCGAGTGGTAATGTGAATGATTTTTCCGTGCGCAGGAGCAGTAATATGACACGAGCACTCGTATTCCCCGGCCAAGGCAGCCAGTTTGTAGGAATGGGGAAAAGCCTTGCAGAAGCAGAGCCCGCAGCAAGGCTTGTCTTTGAGGAAGTGAACGATGCTCTGTCGCAGGACCTCTCACAGATCATGTGGAACGGTACAGAGGAGGACCTCCGCCTCACGGAAAACGCTCAGCCTGCCTTGATGGCGGTTTCGATGGCTGTTGTCAGGACATTGGAAGCTGGCGGCGCAAAGATCGCCGATATAGCTAGCCACGTAGCCGGGCATTCGCTTGGTGAATATTCAGCGCTTGCCGCGACTGGGGCTTTCACAGTAGCTGACACGGCCAGACTGTTAAAGCTGCGCGGCCAAGCCATGCAGCGGGCGGTTCCTGTCGGAGAGGGCGCTATGGCCGCTATATTGGGGCTCTCCTTTGAAGATGTGTCAGCTGTTGCTGAGCAAGCGGCGCAGGGTGATACGGTTTGCGCTGCCAATGATAATGCCGACGGCCAGGTTGTTATTTCAGGACATAAAGCTGCGGTAGAGCGAGCGATCGACCTTGCAAAAGAAAAAGGCGCGAAGCGGGGTGTTTTGCTGCCGGTTTCTGCGCCGTTCCACTGCCCGCTGATGCAGCCCGCAGCAGACGAGATGAAAGAAGCGCTCGCTGCCGTGGAAATTCAGCGCCCTTGTTTGCCCGTGATCGCCAATGTGCTAGCGGTTCCAATAAGCGAACCCGAAGGCATCGCGAATTTACTGGTTCAACAAATAACAGGCGCAGTGCGCTGGCGCGAAAGTGTTGCTTCAATGGCTTCGCTTGGTATCGACCAATTGGTGGAAATAGGTGCAGGCAAGGTCTTAACCGGCCTAGCGCGCCGTATTGACCGGTCATTGTCCACTGTAAATATTCAGGACCCTGCAGATATTGAAGCATTTGCAGCAACACTTTAGGAGACAGCAATATTATGTTTGATCTTACAGGCAAAAAAGCGCTGATCACTGGCGCGACTGGCGGCATTGGAGCGGCGATTGCCACAATGCTGCACAAGGCTGGCACCGAAGTAGCAATTTCCGGTACGCGTGCGGAAAAACTGGAGGCTTTGGCTGCTGAACTTGGTGACCGTGTTCATGTGGTACCCGCAAATCTGTCGGAGCGGGCCAGTGTAGACAAGCTTGCGGCCGACGTTGGGGCTGCTATGGGCGGCGTTGATATCCTGGTGAATAACGCGGGTATCACGAAAGATAACCTGGCCATGCGGATGAAAGAAGACGAATGGGACAGCGTGATGCAAGTAAATCTCGAGTCGGCTTTCCGTCTGACCAAAGGCTTGATGCGCGGCATGATGAAAGGTCGCTGGGGCAGGGTGATAAATATCACCTCTATTGTAGGCGTTACCGGGAACCCCGGTCAGGCCAACTACTGCGCCTCAAAGGCTGGTATGATTGGGATGTCAAAAGCACTGGCGGCTGAACTCGCCAGCCGCAGCATTACGGTGAACTGCGTTGCGCCGGGCTTTATTGCGACGCCAATGACTGATGCGCTGAATGAGGATCAAAAAGCGGCTATAACTTCGGGTATCCCGTCAGGAGATTTGGGTCAGCCAGATGATATTGCTGGTGCGGTCTTGTATCTTGCAAGCAATGAGGCCAACTACGTAACAGGCCAAACTTTGCATGTTAACGGCGGCTTGGCGATGATCTAACTTGAATCTAAAGCAAATGGTGATACATATTTCACTATCTTAGGGTTCTCAAAGCAAAGAAACTATGTTACGAGCACCCCGAAGCGGCTTGGTTAATGCTAAAATTAATTAAAAATTGCCAATCTGCCGGGGCTGTTATTATAACGGGACAAACCCCTTTACATATTGTGTTAAAAACGAGGAAATGAGCAATGAGCGAAATTGCCGATAAGGTGAAAAAAATTGTAATCGAGCACCTGGGTGTGGACGAAGACAAAGTCACCGACACCGCTAGCTTTATTGACGACCTTGGCGCAGACAGCCTTGATACTGTCGAGCTTGTTATGGCGTTCGAAGAAGAATTTGGAATTGAAATTCCGGACGACGCGGCTGAAAAAATTCAGACCGTAAAAGACGCGATTAGTTTTATAAGCGCGAATTCCTAGTCTGGATCAAGTTTTCAGGGAGGGCAACGGCAAGGTTCTATAAACCTTCTGTTGCCCTTTTTCTTTTCTACTTATTTTAGTTTTCTGTCATCTTGTTGCAGGCGATAGAATGAAGGATTGGTCGATGAGACGAGTAGTAGTTACAGGCATGGGGATGGTATCGCCTCTGTCAGACAGCGTTGACGGCACATGGAAGAAATTGATTGAAAGCCAATCTGGTGCTGGTGATATCACGTTATTCGACACCGAAGGGTTTTCTTGCAAAGTTGCTTGCGAAGTGCCGCTTGGCGATGGCTCTGGGGACACATTCAATCCTGATGACTGGATGCTTCCAAAAGAGCAGCGCCGTGTGGATAATTTTATTGTTTTTGGCATGGCCGCCGCTATGCAGGCTGTGCGTGATGCAGGCTGGGAAGATCCCGGCGAGGAAGAATGCCTGCGTACAGGTGTAATGATTGGTTCTGGAATCGGCGGTTTGCGCTGGATT
>Ga0316207_10000050_pt1 | contig 255469 bp, 244 predicted proteins | sample 6weekpyrite_MG_FD_204943 | JGI IMG/M metagenome (GOLD analysis project Ga0316207, IMG submission 204943) | Microbial mat bacterial communities from mineral coupon in-situ incubated in ocean water Damariscotta River, Maine, United States -... | ecosystem: Environmental > Aquatic > Marine >... | reverse complement strand
TCACTACATCTAGGAGACTGTCGAACTTAACGCTGTTTGGCTACAAATCCCTGGATGCTGATCAGATCTTCGTATCATACTCGTTAAATAGAACAACTATTCGCCTCACATGATAAGAAGATCTGATAGAGCCCCACGAATTTTCGCTTCAAACGGTTAAATCCGACAGGCTCCTAGCACCTAAAACTTTCGCTTTTTCAGCCGCTACAATATTTGCATATATTTAACAATTCTCGATTAGATAACTGATTTAATATTGGGTATGACTAAAGCAAAAACATCAATTTTGTTCACAACCACTCTTAGCATTATTTTTGTTTTTGGCATAGCCAGTTTCATGTCAGGTAACAATAAGACAAATCCGAGCCAAAACTCTTCGATAAGCACACCACTTGAAAAAACATTTGATAGCGTGATTGCTTTATCAGAGTATTTCCAGAAAACAAATTACTTGTGGCCCATAAACCAGTCAACCAAAATACCACATATTCAAATCAATGCCGTTCCTGCTGATTTAAAAACTGCGCCTATACAGGAGAAAAAAACCCTGTTCTTAAGACTGATGATTCCCATCATACTTGCCGAGAAAAAACATTTGCGCGAAAAACGTGAATTAATCGAACAAATCTTCAGCAGAGAAGAAGCGCCAATAACACCAGAATCCAGCCCTTGGTTTACGTCCTTGCTTAAGGAATATCGGGTAAGCCTAAAGCTTGACTTTGAAGCGCAAAAGCAACAATTACTTAAGAAAGTAGACGAACTGCCAACCAGTTTCATTTTGGCGCAGGCAGCCATAGAAAGTGGTTGGGGCACTTCCCGTTTCGCAATTGAAGGAAACAGTTTGTTTGGAGAATGGACTTATGGAAAAAACAAAGGTCTGGTTCCCAACGAAAGACAAGAGGGCAAATCACATCAAGTTAAAGCTTTTGCAAATATTAGTGAGTCGGTTCGTTCTTACATCAGAAACATTAATCGAAATCGCGCATACCAGGAACTAAGAGAAATCCGCGCACAAATGCGTCAACAAAACAAAAAATTGGACGCATCAAAATTAGCAGAAGGTTTGATCAGATATTCAGAGAAAGGGGTAGACTACGTCACAACAGTACAAAAACTTTTAAACTCTCCGGAATTCAAGCTTATTGAATCACTTGATCTCCAGCCAGAAAGTGTTGCCTCTTCAACATAAGTTCCTGCCGTAAATACGATGTATTCGATGCACTGGGAGACTCCGGGAGTTGGGGTTTAATCCATAAATGACTGTGCCAATAATAACGTTTCAATTTTCGATTATGAATCGTGCAATTGTAGCGGCTACGCCGAATATGAAATGGTTCTAGCGCCCGCACAACAAATTGTGTTTTATTTAGCCAGGTTGCATGCACTTCACCTTGGCCGCTAGCAAAACATCGCAGGGTATGTTTGTCATTACCCAGATCTTCTTGCAATTCAATTTGTAAAGAAGGCAAGGATAAAATCGTAACCACCTCTTGCGGTGATTCATTAACAACCGGCAAAGGCAAGCTAAACACTTTATTTTTAAAAGCCGCCATATCAGAGAAATGATCAGACACAGGAAAGCGTGGCAACGCGCTGAAATCGCTATATTCACCAATAGGCCCGGATTGCTGCCCAAATGCTGAATAACCCAATTCTTTAACATAATTTGCCAATACACGATTGTATTCACCATACGGATAAGCAAACAATATAGTTTGCACACCGGTCTTTTCCTGAATGCGGTATTCCGCTTTAAAAATATCTTCTGCAACCCGCGTTAACCAGGCTTCATGCAGTTCACCTTTATGCCTTTGAATCAAATGATCATGTGTGCTGGAGTGATTTCCTACATTCACACCGTTTTTAACCATTTCCGCCAGCTGATCCCATGACATGTATGAGGAAAAGCCTTTATCAATATATTTCGTCGAAACAAATATCGTAAACGGTATGTTTCTCTGCTTTAGTATAGGATAAGCATGCTGGTAGACTGATAAATAAGCATCATCAATCGTGATTGCAATGGTTTTGTCTGGAATGCTCTTTTTGGTTTTTAAATGCTCGACAATTTTTTCTAAAGGCCAAAAATTGAAACCATTTTCGGTAAGATAGTCCAATTGTTTGATAAACTGACTAACCTTAATACTGGTTGATGGGAATTTATGCTCATCAAAACGATGATACATTAACACCACAGCATGGGAAGGCACTGCCCAAACAGGACTCACTGCAGCTATACTTAGAAACAGGATAAATATTCTCAATTTATTTATCATGAGCAATAATCTTTAGCCTATCGAGATTTGATTACACATGGACTTTTTGTACGCTGAAACAACAATCGCCGCGACCATAACATTCATTTTTATGTTAGCGGCATACAAGCTCTCGCACATTAGAAAATTTCACATTACAACAATGGTAACGTGCGTCATTTTCGACTTATGTATGCCGTTTTACCTTTACTTGAATCGGGATTGGTACGAACGATTAATTGAAGGCGGAGAAATTTTAAACTTTCTAATCTGGATGCACATCGGTTTAGTTATCACCCTTTATGTTCTTTATTTTATTCAGGTTCAAGAAGGCCGAAAAATTTTGGCCGGTACTGCAGACCGCAGTTCGCATGCTGCGCAAGCGAAAGGAATTATCCTGACTCGCGCATTTATGATAATGACAGGCGCGTTGCTGTATGAACCACCCAAGGTACTTACAGCAATGGGTTAATCAGGAGTTTTGTAAGTATATAAAAAAAGCCCTCGCTAAACGAGGGCTTTTTTGTCAGTGAATCATGACAAAAACGACGTTATTTCATCTTACGTTTTTTCTCAATCATGTCATGAATAATAGGCGTTAAAATGATTTCCATCGCAAAGCCCATTTTCGCAGCAGGTACAACAATCGTGTTGGGTCGTGACATGAATGAGTTGTGGATCATGTTCAACAAGTATGGAAAATCGACAGACTCTGGATCACGGAAACGAATTACGATGAAGCTTTCATCAGGTGTTGGAATATCACGCGCAATAAATGGATTTGATGTATCAACAGTCGGAACACGTTGAAAGTTAATGTGCGTACGTGAAAATTGTGGTGTTATATAGTGCACATAATCATGCATACGACGTAAAATTGTATCTGTTACTGCTTCAGCCGAATATCCACGCTGTGCAGTATCACGGTGAATTTTTTGAATCCATTCCAGATTAACAATAGGCACAACACCGATCAATAAATCAACATACTGAGCAACATCGATATCACCAGAAACAACACCACCGTGTAAACCTTCATAGAATAACAAGTCACTACCATCTGGAATGGTTTCCCAAGGTGTGAATTCACCCGGTTGTTGGCCATATGGCTCTGCTTCTTCAAAAGAGTGCAAATATTTACGGGTTTGACCACCACCTGTCTCACCATAAATTCGGAACATTTCTTCGATTTTGTCGAATACGTTCCCTTCTGGACCAAAATGGCTAAGAACTTCGTTTTTAGAATGCGCTTGAGCAATGGCTTCTTTCATTTCCACACGGTTATAACGGTGAAAACTGTCACCTTCTACAACAACTGGATTTATGCCTTCACGACGAAAAATGTGCTCGAAAGCATTCTTAACTGTGGTAGTACCAGCACCGGACGAACCGGTAACCGCAACTGTAGGGTGTTTAACTGACATGTATATCTCCTTAAAAAATGCGATTTTTATGAATTCTGTACGCTGTTAACCCGCTCCAGCCAGACATGCTTTGTTAGTTATATTCTTGTTTTTATAGTAATTTTATTATTGCAAAGCATATTTAATGATTAATTCATTTTGCAAAAGAGCGAAATTATAAACAAATGTTGTGGGGTTTGTCCTGATTTTTATTACTTACCCACATTTTTAGCCGGTGATAATTGCACTATTATACATTGGTTAGCCACGGCAAATATGGCATAATTTCCGCCTTTGCATGGAGCCTCGTCTTTCATCGTCCTATGGTTTGGCAATCAATATACTCATATTTCATACTCCCGGTTTTCACCATCGGCGTTAAAATTCTCGCGAGAAAAAATAAAAAACTACGAGACACGCTTGAAGGTCATATCAATCTTTGGGATCGCATTGAAGCTCAGATTAAAAATCGCTCTTCAGACAAACCTCTAATCTGGTTTCATGTCGCCAGTGCCGGTGAGTATTTACAAGCACTGCCAGTAATGGAAAGACTGATGAACGCGGGTTACGAATGCGCTTTAACAATAACATCGGTTTCCGGCTATCGATGGGCAAACAAGAAAAAAGACCAATACCCCAATCTTGTATTGTTAGATTATCTCCCCATGGATTCGCGGGCAAATATGCAACGCTTGCTTGGCTTGATTAAGCCGGATGTTTTGGTTTATGTAAAATTTGATTTGTGGCCCAACCTGATTTGGGAGGCTAATAAAAAATCCATTCCACAATTTTTGATATCAGCGACTTTGCAGGAAAAATCAAAACGCGTAACCTGGGGTATTGCCAGAAAATTTTACGCATCGATTTACCAAAACCTGGATAGCATTCTGACAGTAACAGATGAAGACAAACAGCGGTTTTTACACAGCAACCCAAATTTGAAACACGTTGTTACTGTGGGGGATACACGATTCGACAGCGTACTCGATCGAAAAAAGCTATTAACACCACCCAATCTACCAAGCATATTTCAGGATAAACCGGTATTAATTCTGGGGAGTGTCTGGCCGGCGGATGAGCAACACATATTTCCAGCGATATTAAAAGCCTTAGAACAATTTCCTGACTTGCATTTAATCATCGCACCTCACGAAACTGATGCTCAACACATCAATGCAATTGAAAATACCTTTCAAAGCCACAATATTCAGCGTTTTACACAGTTAGAAAAAAATACGACACAATCACCACGTATTATAGTTGTCGACACTGTTGGTCATTTATCTTCGCTGTATTTTTATGCTGATATAGCCTATGTTGGCGGCGCATTCAGTACTGGCGTGCACAATACCATGGAACCTGCAGCCATGGGTGTACCTGCGATTTTTGGCCCCTTTTATCAAAATTCGCCAGAAGCCATGAATATGGTAAAAGAAGAAAAATGTTTTTCCATAAAAAGCAGTGATGAATTCGAAAGCATATTATTTAAATTGGTTGAAAACGAAACTTATCGAAAGACAGCAGGTCAATCAGCTGCTTTATATATTGAAACTCAGGCCGGCGCTTCCGATGCCTGTTTTTCTGAAATCAAGGATTGCATTGCATGAGTTTAAAACCCAAACAAAACCAGTACAGTAAAACACCTTTATATGTGGAAATTGAAACCACAATAATGTGCAATGCAACCTGCTGGTTTTGCCCACAAAAAAATACCCTGCGCCAGCCAAAATACATGGAAGAGTGGGTTTGGAAGAAGATCATTGATGATACGCGAGGCATTGGCGCAATTTATCGGCCGTTTTTACTAAACGAACCTTTCGCCGATAAGCGCATGACAGATATTGTTAAATACATTAAACAAGATCCAACCGCACAAGTTGAATTCAACACCAATGGCAGCATGCTGACACCCAAAGTAACGGATAAGATTCTGGAAATTGGTGTGGATGTTATGCGCTTTAGCATCGACGGTTTTTATCGTACAACTTTTGATGAATCACGTGGCATCAGTTACGACAAAGTATACAAACATGTTGAATATTTTCTTGAGCAAAACAAGAAATCAAATAAACCGGCCGTTACTGAAGTTCGTATGATCAAGCTGCCTAATACCGAACAAGAGCAAATCGAATTCAAAGCTTATTGGGAAAAGTTTGGGCCAGACAGCATCATATTCACCGATTTATACAACTACCCATGGGAAGGCCAAACCGAATCCACCAATTTACCCTGTCTGAAAATTGAAAAAGAATTGTTCTTCTATGTTGATGGCACCGCCACACTTTGCTGCTGGGATTCCACAGGTCGTCAAATTATCGGTGATATTAAAACAGAAAATGCTTTAGACATATGGAACGGTAAGGAAATGCAACGTTGCCGCGAGTTACTGGATTCTGGCCAGCGAGACCAACTGGAGTTATGCAGCCGATGTGACGCCTACGAACATGTCGACTTTTCAGATTGGGAAGGTTTTGATTACGCAACTTATAAAGCACAGCTGAAAGATAAAAAAACAACAAAAGTTTTCGAAATAAAGCCTGAAGACAAAACTGTCACTGAAAATAATTAACCCCCCTAATGCAGAAACTTTTTTTCGCTGAGCCACCAAAAAAGATCTGCGTTCTCCGTCTCTCCGCATTAGGCGACGTTTGTCATACCCTACCCACTGTGCGTAGCATTCAGGCACAGTGGCCGGAAACAGAAATCACCTGGATCATCGGCAAGCTGGAATATCAATTGCTCTCCGATATCGACAATATTAAATTTGTAATTTTCGATAAAAGTGCTGGCTTAAGCGCCTATCTCCAATTAAAAAAAGCGTTAAAAGATCAATATTTCGATGTTTTGCTGCACATGCAAACTTCCTTGCGCTCCAATATTGCCAGCTTGTTTATATCGGCCAAAGTCAAACTGGGATTCGACAAACAAAGAGCCAGAGAACTGCACAGCCTGGTAACCAATCATAAAATCGCGCCCGCGCAGCGCCAGCATCAGGTGGATGATATTTTTAATTTTGCTCAGGCCTTGGGAATTAAAAATAAACTTATACAATGGCAAATTCCCATTCGGGATGAAGCAAGAGATAAGATTCGCACATTAGTTACATCAAACAAAGCAATTCTAGCGATCAATCCTTGCTCCAGTCCATCGAAGAGAGTTTTCCGAAACTGGATTTTTGAAAATTACGCTGAAATTGCAGATTACGCTGCTGAAAATCTCGGTTACCAGATTGTCATTTGTGGCGGCCCAACAGAACTGGAAATAAAAGCTGGCGGCATTATAGAGTCAAAAATGCTCAATCCGGTGACAAATCTAGTAGGTAAAACCAGTATTAAAGAATTACTAGCCTTGCTGGATCAATCCAGTCTATTAATCACATCAGATTCCGGCCCGGCACATATTGCTACAGCGGTAAATACACCAGTGATAGCATTACATGCAGCTACTAATCCTTTTCAAACCGGGCCATATTTATGCTTAGATAAGACGGTTAACAAATATCCGGAAGCCATAAACGCGGAATATCATAAAACACCTGAAGAATTAAGCTGGGGGATCCGGGCTCACGGTGAAGAAGTCATGAGCCGGATTTCTGCAAATGATGTCATTCAACAATTGGAAAAAGTGAATCAGCAATTGCTGAATAAAAACAAATAAGCCTATTTATTCAGCTCATCAAGATAAAGCTTCACACCTTCTTCCACAGTCTTGAACTCTTTGTCATACCCTGCAGCTAACAAATCCGCCATATCTGCCTGAGTAAAACTCTGGTAACGACCTTTTAAGTGCTCAGGAAAAGGAATGTAGTTAATTTTACCTTTCTGATGCCAATCTATTACCGCATTGGCTACATCATTAAAACTTTGACTGCGGCCAGTGCCGAGATTAAAAATACCGGAAACCTGAGGATTTTCGTACAACCACAAGTTCACATCGACCACATCTCCAACATAAATAAAATCACGACGTTGCTCACCATTGGCGTAACCATCACAACCTTCGAATAATTTTACGTCATCACCAGCTTTAATTTGATTATTAAAATGAAAAGCAACACTGGCCATGCTGTCTTTATGCTGTTCGCGTGGACCGTAAACATTAAAATAGCGTAATCCCACGACTTGAGATTCAAATGTAGGTGTCAAACGTCTGACGTATTGATCAAACAAAAACTTGGAGTAGCCATAAACATTTAACGGCTTTTCAAACTCACGACGTTCTTTGAAATCCGGTCCATCACCGTATACTGAGGCCGATGAGGCGTATATATAAGGTATCTTGTTCTCCAGGCAATAATGCAGTAAAGACTTTGAATATTCATAATTGATATCCATCATGAACTGACCATCCCACTCAGTGGTTGCTGAACAAGCACCTTCGTGAAATATCACCTCAATAGGCTCTTCAAAGTCCAGATCTTCAACGATACATTCCAGGAAATCCTGTTTGTCCATGTAATCCATGATCTCGCAGTCTGCAATATTACGAAATTTGGTACCATCCTTAAGATCATCCACCACAAGAATATTCGTTTTGCCCTGATCATTCAGCGCTTTGACGATATTACTACCAATAAAACCTGCACCGCCGGTAACAACAATCACTTTAAGACCCTTTATTTTCCTGAGTTATTGGTGAATATGTTAACATACCCAACCTGAACGAATAAATTACATTCAACGCTTTAACGAGCCATGCCCCTGGTTAATCCATATAAACGCTTTTTAATCATTCTTGCCATTTGTTTCATCCCTTTCCTGGCGGTGAGACTGGGTTTGTACTTGGTTTATTATGATGACTTTGATGAGCTAAGTATTAACCAAACGATTTTCGCTTTTTTGCACGGTTTTCGGTTTGATGCATCTACCATCAGCCTGTTTATTGGTTTGCCTTTATTACTCACACTATTACCTTATCGCTGGTCTCAGAGCCAACTCTGGCAAAGCTTTTGTCTTTGGTTGATTTTTCTCGCTTTATTCATCAACATATTTATTCTGGCCAGTGATTTCTATTATTTTGATTTTGTTCGCCGACACGTCGGGCCAGAAATCTTTGTGTTATTAGATGACATCGCATTAATGGTAGATATGGCTCTGTCTGACTACGGCTGGAGCCTGTTGTTATTTGCCGTGGGTTTTGTTTTTGCGGCGCTTCTATGGCGTTACTTTTTTCTTCGACCCATCGATACGCGGCATCACCCACTGAAGCGTCATGTATTGTTGTTTGTCATTCTCTTGGGATTTGTTATTGCAGGCCGTGGTGGTCTTCAATATAAACCATTAAGTGCATCAGATGCCTTTGCTGCGGGATCAGCATCTGCGGGCTACCTTACATTGAATGGTTCGTTCGCTGCTACTCAGGCAATTCGTCGAAGCAAGGCCAAGGTTCGCCACTTTATGCCTGACGCAGAAGCAATCGAAATTTTGCAGACATATATTGCGGATAAAGAAGATGTCTTTCTCGATTCACAATATCCATTGCTCAGAAAAAACGATAAACATAACACAGAAAAGCCCAATATCGTTTTTCTTGTCATTGAAAGTTTTGACGCCATACATTTTGATCGACAGCGCCAATTAAATGGATTAAAAAGTTTTGGCTCCACGCCTAATTTAGACAAGCTCAGCAAACAGGGCATGTTGTTCACAAACTTTTATGCCACCGGACAACGAAGCATGGATGGATTGGCTGCAACTCTTGCCTCCATGCCTACACTTCCGGGTTTGCCTTATATTGGCAAGGGCTTGGAACAAAACCGATTGTCATTCTTGGGCAATCTTGCCAGATCACAAGGTTACGAAACTTTGTTTTTGCAAAGCAGCAACCGAGGCTCATTCCATATTGATTCAATCGCGGCACAATCTGGGTTTGATCAGTATTTCGGTGCTGAAGATATTCCGAGGATGCATGAAAAGTCGAATCAAGCCAGCGAATGGGGAGTTTGGGACTACGACACATTCAGCTTTGCCAATAAGCTATTCACAAAAAGTAAAAAACCCTTCATTGGCTATATATTCACTTCAACAACACATACCCCCTGGCGTATTCCAAACGAACGCTGGCAATTACATTCACCCGAAAATGATCGTAGTAAATATTTAAACTCTTTATTTTATGTTGATTGGGCAGTTAATGAGCTCATTAACAAAGCAAAAGCCGGTGGGTATTACGATAACACGGTGTTTATTATCACTGGTGATCATATCAGTCGCTTCGCGGTAGACACACAAAAGCTAACCAGTCGCTTTCATATTCCACTACTGATGTTTGGCCCAGGTATTCCACAAGGTGTAATTAACGATAGTATTGGTAATCAAATGGATATATTGCCTAGCATCATTGATATTGCCAACTGGCAGGTGAATCACAGTAGTGTGGGTAAGTCTCTCTTTATTGAAGACAGTCCGCGGTTTTCGTTTTCCGTTAACGGTGATGTGATTAATTATATCGATGACAAATTATGGCTCAGCCACAATCTGACCAATACAATTTATGAAAAGGCGTTAGATGATCAGGCTGACATTTCTGAGGCAAGGAAAAAATTATTGGCCACATACCAAGCCACTTTTAAGCTCACCCTGGAAAACAAGATTTATAAATAGCACTACTTAGATTTAGTGAGTTTCCAGGATTTTTTTGATCACATCGGTAGTTGAACAGCCTTCAACAAAATGTAAAATTTCAACTTTGCCGCCATTTTCAGTTACGCATTCAAAACCCGCAACTTCTTCTGCACGGTAATCACCACCTTTTACTAAAATATCAGGCAACACTTCACAAATTAATCGCTCAGGTGTATCTTCAGAAAATTCCACGACCCAATCCACACTAGCCAGACCAGCAAGCACCGCCATTCGTTGATCCAGTGGAACAATCGGTCGTTTTTCACCTTTTATACGTTTTATCGACTCATCACTATTAACTGCAACGATTAATCGATCACCCATTTGTCGTGCCATTTCCAAATAAGAAACATGACCCGCATGCAAAATATCGAAACACCCATTGGTCATTATGACTTTTTCACCCCGGGCTTTGGCATCCACCACAGCAGCAATCAGTGTATCTTCACTCACAACGCCGAGGTCATGCTCCTGCTCACGTTTTAATGCCAATCGCAGTTCGGATTCGGTAATCGCCGCGGTGCCCAGTTTACCAACAACAATACCTGCGGCAATATTGGCAACTGCTGTGGCGTCAGCTAAGGATTCACCGCAAGCTAAGGCAGCAGCTATCACTGAAATCACTGTATCACCAGCACCGGTAACATCAAAAACTTCACGAGCATGAGCAGTCAGATGTAGGGCTTCATTCTTATCATCCACCAGCGTCATACCGTGTTCACCGCGAGTAACCAACAAGGACTCCAAATTGAGTTCTTGCTTTAAATTAACTGCGGCAATATGAACTTCTTCATCAGTAGAACATTGGCCAGCAATCGCGCTGAATTCGCCAAAATTTGGGGTAATCAACGAAGCATGTCGATATTTATTGAAATCATTACCCTTAGGATCAATCAATACGATTTTATTCTGCTCACGTGCCAATTTGATTAATAATTCGACTTTTTCCAGCGTGCCCTTGCCGTAGTCAGACAATATCACTACATCAACTTCGTTAAGCAAGACTTTGTATTGTTCAATTAATGCATCATGATTTGCATTAGCCAGATTTTTTTCGAAATCGAGCCGAATCAATTGTTGCTGACGGCTAATAACGCGCAACTTGGTAATGGTTTCCAAATCATTTTGTTTAGCAAATTGACAATCAACACCTTTTTCTACAAGTAATTGCTCCAGAACAATTGCAGAATTATCATCACCTGTAATACCGAGCAAAATTGCTTTGGCATTGAGCGCAGCAATATTCAACGCTACATTGGCTGCACCACCAGGACGATGCTCATCACCACCAATATGCACAACAGGCACTGGCGCCTCGGGCGAAATTCGCGAAGTGTTGCCATGCCAATAGTGATCGAGCATAATATCGCCAACCACTAATACCTTAGCTTTTGAGAATTCGGGAAGTTTTAGATGCATTTTCAACCAGTTTTAACTATATATTTTCAGAATTTTAGAATAAGATTATTTGATTAAATCAATGACAATACTCGTCATACGCAGTGGATGCCCTCTTTGCACTAACATGTCGTTCTTAGTTACGACAAAACTTTTGGAGGCAATATAAACCAAATCACGTAACACACCTGATACACGTTGCAATCCTGTTCGACTATTGCGATCATCATTATCAACGGTACGCTTTATCATTCCCTTCGAATAATCAATCTGGCGATATTTAAATTCATCGCCATCCCAATATTGATAAAATTGCACATTCTCAAAGGGAGATTTATCTACCAGCTCTTTTAGCAACGGATAATGTGTCAAGGTCTTGTGATCCGTATGCGTCGGATCATAACCTTTTTCTAAATATTTCAAATTTCGTGGGCTATGGTAATCCGGTACTGCAATACGTAATAGTTTTCCGGGTTTGAGCACGCGATAACTTTCAGCCAATAATGTTGCTATATGCTCTTTTTCAATATGTTCAAAAAAATGCTCGGATAATATGGCATCAACTGAATTATCAGGCAACGGTATTCGCTGAGTCAGATCGTGAGCAACCGCATACTCGCCAGTAGGCTCTAAATCAACAGCGATAAAATTCTCATAATGCTGTTTTGGATGACAATCTCCTTTTCCACCAAAATTTAAACAAATACTTTCCCGCTGCTCAACTTTACGCCATTCCATCATGAAAGTGCTTACCTACTGCCTTTAAGTTTGCCGGATTACAATTCAAACAAACATGGATTATAATACAACTCTAATTCAAACCGCTTCCAAAATAATCTTAATTTGAACCCTATGGCACAAACCCAGTTAATAGTCATTTCGATTAATGAAAATTACACATATTAACCTTGCCAGAGGATTTCGCGGTGGAGAACGCCAAACCCAATTGCTAATTGAAGCCCTGGCCGATAAAACTGGCCCACAAAACCTGATTTGCCCTAAAGATGCTGAGCTTTCTCGGCGAATTCAACACAATGATATATCAGTTGAGAATTTAACGCGTCCTTACCTTTTTCATTTAAATCGCTGTAAAAATAGTCAAATTTTGCATGCACACGAAGCAAAAGCTGCGCATTTTGCGTTTCTCGCACATAAGCTTTATAGCATTCCTTATATTATTACCCGCAGAGTGCCCAACATTCCCAAAGCGAATACATTTACCCATAAGGTGTATTCTAACGCGACGAAAGTGATTGCGATTTCCAATGCTATTGATCATGTCATGAAACAATATGACAGCAAATTGCCAACAACAATCATTCCATCAATGAAAAGCCGGTTAGCTTGCAATTCCGACACCGTAAGGCAACTAAAAAATCAGTTTGAAAACAAATTTGTCGTTGGTCATGTGGGAGCTTTGGTGAAACACCATAAGGGCCAGCAACACATCATCAACATTGCGCAAAATTTACAAGAAACACACCCAGACATTCTGTTTGTCCTGGTGGGAAATGGCAAAGACGAACAGGCGCTAAAGCAACAAGCTGCAGGCCTGAAAAATGTTAAGTTCACCGGCTTTGTCAATAATGTTGGCGACTATATGTCAGCCTTTGACATGTTTATTTTTCCATCACTTGAGGAAGGTCTGGGATCCATACTACTGGATGCCATGGACTTCAGCCTACCCATCATAGCCAACGCTGTTGACGGCATCCCCGACCTGGTAAAGCATGAGGAAAACGGGTTGTTGGTTGACGCAGGAAACGATGAAATGCTATTAAACGCTGTATTGACTTTATACAATGATCAGACGCTTCGTAAAAAGTTAGGAGAAAGTGGAAAGTCATTCTCCCAGGAATTTTTACCTGAAAATTTAAGTAACAAATACATTTCACTTTATCAATCGGTCCTGAATTCATGAACAAAATATCCGGTACCATTATCACTCTCAATGAAGAAAAAAACATCCAGGCTTGCATCGAAAGTCTGCAAAAGGTTTGTTCTGAAATCGTGGTGCTTGATTCAGAAAGTACAGACAGAACCGTAGAGATAGCACAACAGCTCGGCGCTAAAGTTGTTATTCAATCCTACTTGGGTGACGGCAAACAAAAGGCGTTCGCAGCAGATCAAGCTGAAAATGATTGGGTATTGAGTATCGATGCAGATGAACGGCTTGACCAAGAGCTCATTCAATCCATTAATGAATTGGATCTGACAAAAACGCAATTTGACGCTTTCATACTTAATCGAAAAACGTTTATTGGCCAGGAATGGATAAAAGTTTGGTACCCGGATTGTATTGCGCGCTTATACAACCGACACAAAGCACGTTATGAACCGAAAAAAGGCCATGCGAAAGTCATCCACTCTCAAAGTAAAAAATTGGATGGAAATATCCTACATTACTCATACAGCGATCATGCTGACCTTATCAATCAAAACGCCAAATTTTGCATTCGAAGTGCTAATATGTTGACTGAAAAAAATAAGAATGTTGGACCATTTAGCCCAGCACTACATGCCCTGAGCGCTTTTATCAGAAAATATTTTTTAAAAAAAGGGTTCTTATATGGAGAGAGTGGTTTAACCATAGCAATATCTACTGCTTATAGTTCATATATGAAATACCTAATTGCCAGGAAACACAATCTTGAAAAACGTTAGATATTATTTCAATGATTTATCAACAAACTGTTTGCATTTTTAATCAACTCATATTGTCACAGAACACATGAAAAAAATTGTTATCTGCGAATTTCATCATTTTCATACAGAAGTTTTTCCCGTATATGAGTATTATTTCTCACGACTGTTTCCTGCTCAGGAACTTCAATTTGTATATTATGTAATCCCAGACAGAAATGCTGAAATTAGCAAACAATATAAAAGTGTCAAATCCATTTACAAAAATACAATTTACCTCTTTTGCGCAAAAACAGGTTTGAGAAGTATTTATTTTAAACAGCGCATTAAAAAAATGCTTAGACAGGAAAACCCTGACTGGATAATATTTAATTCACTAGATCGTGGAAGAACACAAGCTGCATTTAATGCAATAAATTCAGAGAAAAAAATTGGAATAATTCACAATCCTGAATATTTCAAGGCTCAAAAAACGCCTGGCTATTATTTTGTTTTGGGCAAATCGCTTTTTCACAAATACAGCTTGGCAAACGGTTACTTCTTGCCATTTATCGCAGCACCAACTACTCCTAAGCAAAATAACTCTGATTTTATTATCTCTATTTTGGGGAATATTCAATTCAAGCGTCGAAATTATCCACGACTTATTGATATTGCTAGCCTATTTAAACAAAACAGTATCGATCACATTAAGTTTAATATAGTCGGCAGCAGCACACACCGCGACTATCCTAAATTAACAAAAATGATAGAAGACAAAGCACTGACAGACTATTTTATTTTTCATCATGAACTAGATGACGAAGCATTTATGCAAGAAGTGGTTAACTCCAAATTCATTATGCCGCTGCTTTATAGCGATAAAAAATATCTTGAGAATAAAATCACGGCTTCACTATCACACGCTGCGGCAAATGATATACCGCTAATAATTACAGACCATACTGCATCATATTGGCAGTTTGATGAAACTGAAGCTGTGATTTATAAAAGTGACCAAGACCTGATCAAACAGTTGATGGACATGAACACCGAAACATACGAATATATAAGGCAAAATTTCAAGGAGAAAACATCAGCTGCGCTCGTAGAAAATATTGACCTGTTAAAATCGCTCAATCTTTAACGTGATCAAACTTTTTATGCCCATTATTCTGCAGAAGTACTAAAACCATAGCAATAAGGAAATATATTGCATACATGCGTACAAACACATTTCGAGCCATCCAGCCCTCAGTTAGGCCAAAGACGAAAAAGCAAGTGATCACCAACAATCCTGCAAGAGGCGCAAAGACGGCCTCTCCACTCCTACAATTAAACTGCTGATAAAAAAAATAAAATGGGTAGATAAAAAAAGCTAACAACAAGCAAAACAGCCCCAATAATCCAGCAGCCACCATAGTATCTAAAAATATATTATGCGCATGACCATAAAGTTTTCTTTTATTTGCTTTTCCTAGCTCAATGAGTTCTTTACTATCATGCGCAAAATCTCCCATACCTGTCCCAATTATTGGAGACTCCTTCCATATGGTTATTGCATCCTGCCACATAGTGAGTCGCGCACCGGTTGAAGATCTGTATGAACCTGATTCATTCACCGCTTCAATTTCCTTAAAAACTTTTAGCGTACGTTCATATGGTGATGGTGTAACAACCAGATTTAATAAAAACAAAACAACACCAATACCACCAATCGCGGAAAGAGTTTTCTTCCATGATATTTGTTTTCGATACAAAAACCACATTAAGACCAGAACAAATGGCAAAACAATAAATGCGCCTCGACTACCCGAGGCCAAAGCAGCATACATTCCCAAAACTGCCATACAGAATGACAACAACAATCTCCAGCGACTTTGATGAAACACTACGGCATGAGCACACAATAATACTGAAATCAGTATTGCCGCATCGCCAAATATTATTGGATAATGATCCAATGCGGCTCGGGATTGACCAAGAATATTAGTCGTATAAAAAGCAACTGAAAATAAAAACACACTGGCAAAATACAAGCTAAACACGAAACTATTTATCGTGATTATCTGGTATTTGCGCAGAAACAAATAAGCAAAGACAGCCAGCGGAAAATGCAAATATCGCTCGATTTTTCTTATGCCTGCATCCATATCGGCGGTATTTACCAACGATAGACACATAATGAGAAAAAAAATCAGAAATCCGGAAAAAATAATTTTTTCTTGTTTACTCAGATGAGCAATAGATTTCGCTGCGAAAAAAATTCCGCCCAAGACCAAAAGGTAAAACAGTAAACCACTACTGTGTTGAATAGTTGATGAAAAAGCCGGGAACAAAAAAATCAATAGACCAATGGTATACAGTTTAAAATTATCTTTTAACCATAAACCAGCCGTCGTGATTTGCAAAACTAGACACCACCCATGCTAGCTTCCACTTGCTGATAAACTTTATCAACATCGAGTTTTTTCAAACAATCATAATGCCCAAACGGACATTCTTTTTTAAAGCAGGGGCTGCAATCCAAATTTAAAGAAGCAATTTTGACTTTATCAGATAATGGTGGGGTATATCCGGGATCGGATGAACCATAAATTGCAACAATTGAAGTATCAACAGCAGCGGCAATGTGCATTAGTCCGGAGTCATTACAAACGGCCAGTTTTGCGCTGGCGAGTAAATCGATGGCATCTTCCAGACTGGTTTTGCCGGTCAGGTCATAACAAACATTGTTTGAGACTTTATTAATTTCCGCTGCAATGTCTGAGTCTTTAGCAGATCCTAATAAACAAACATCATAATTTTCAGCAACGAGTTTTTTAGCTAACGCTGCAAAATATTCGGGTGGCCAGCGTTTTGCCGGTCCATATTCTGCGCCGGGGCAAAAAGCGACAAGTGCCTTGTCAGATTTTAAACCCAATTTATTCAAAACACTTTGCTGCTTGTCTTGATCTGTCGCTAACTTGGGATAAGGGAATTCCTGTTGTTTTTCGAACTTATCTTTTTCATATGCAAGTGCAACATAGCGTTCTACCATCATGGGCAGCTTTTGTTTGTCGAGAGGCCGAATATCGTTAAGCAAACCCCATCGAACCTCACCAACAAAACCTGTGCGTTTGGGAATCTTAGCACCAAAAGGTAAGAGTGCAGACTTCCAGGTGTAAGGCAAAATAATAGCCTGATCATATTTTTCATCGATCAATGCTTTACCCATTTGTAAACGCTGCATCGGGTTAAATTTGCCGTGGCCTAAAGGCATGTCAATCGATCTGCGTATTTCTGGCATACGTGCAATTAATGGTTGGCTCCAGGCAGGTGCCACCACGTCGATAACAACATTGTTGTTGCGCTGATGGAGCAGTCGAAACAGGCTTTGAGCCATGACCATATCGCCGACCCAGGAAGGGCCGAAGACAAGAATTTTAGCAATATTTTCGTCCATGAAAACCAGGACTAATCCTTATTTTAAATGGTATTCCGCGCCGCAGTATGGGCACTTGGCCTGACCTGTTTTTTCAATGGGCAAAAATACTTTGGGGTGTGAATTCCACAAACTCATGCCATCCATTGGGCAATGTAAAGGCAGGTCCTCTTTGGTGACTTCATAAAGATTTTTTGAATTTGCCTGAATTTCAGCATTATTACTCATATTTACGAAACCTTTTTATTTAACGTAAGACAACCAGGGTTGTTTTTCAGCAACCCGGCCGTGCACTATATCAAAATACAAGGACTGCAACTTTTCGGTTATCGGCCCACGCATTCCTTCACCAATTTGTCGATTATCTACTTCACGAATTGGCGTCACTTCTGCTGCGGTACCGGTAAAAAATGCCTCATCCGCCACATAAACTTCGTCACGAGTAATGCGTTTTTCAATCACCGGAATGTTCAATTCTTCTGCAAGCTGAACAATAGTTGCGCGAGTAATACCATCCAATGCCGAAGTTAAATCCGGTGTATAAATTACACCATCGCGCACTAAAAAGATATTTTCACCACTACCTTCCGCAACATAACCTTCGTTATCCAGCAATAAGGCTTCGTCGTATCCGCAGGTCAATGCTTCTTGCAAAGCCAACATGGAATTCATGTAATTACCATTTGCCTTGGCTTTGCACATGGTGATATTGACATGATGACGCGTATAGGAAGATGTGCGAATGCGAATACCTTTTTCGATACCTTCCGCACCCAGGTAACTACCCCAGCTCCAGGCAGCAACAATTACATGGACTTTTAAATTATCAGCCCTCAATCCCATGCCTTCTGAGCCATAAAAACACATGGGACGAATATAGGCGGAGTCCAGATTGTTTTTGGAAACTGATTCGCGAGTCGCGTTATTAATTTCGTCTTTACTGAAAGGCATGGGCATTTGCAATATATGCGCTGATCGAAATAATCGATCAGTGTGCTCCTGTAAACGAAAAATCGCCGCGCCGTTATCTGTTTGATAAGCTCGAACACCTTCAAAAACCCCCATACCATAATGTAATGTATGTGTTAAAACGTGGGTTTTCGCTTCCCTCCATGGTACAAATTCACCATCCATCCAGATGACACCATCTCTGTCATCCATTGTCATTATTGACACAAAAAATTCCTCATTAGTACGTTATTTTTTAGTTTTAGTGCATTGCTCCATGCGAAGTTACATCATCGGCAATGATTTATTGACCCATTATAACATTCCAGATTTGTTCAACACCTTCACGACAATCTTGAAAATCTACTTTATTATTAATCAGCGCTTTCTTACGCTGCAATGCAAGTTCGTGTGTTTTGTGCCGGAATGCTAGATAGGCAGAACTGAGTATTTTACCATCATCTTCATTGAGCAGGCCATTTTTCACCAAAGTTTCAATCAAGCGAAGGTTATCGGAAAAAGTCACCAGGTCCGGATATTCGTTCGCCCAGCGCAAAACCAAGTACTGAATAATAAATTCAATATCAGCAATACCGCCACTACCCTGCTTCAAATCCACTTGGGTATTATTGGTTTTATCCAATTCTTTTCGCATTCGCACCCGCATGTCACGAACATCGGTGATTAATTTCTCATCACCCCTAACGTACGTGAGTATATCTTTTCTTATCTGGTCAAATATTTGTCGGATATTATCATCACCTGCTACCGCCCGTGCTCTAATTAATGCTTGATGCTCCCAGGTCCAGGCTTTATTTTTTTGATATTCCATAAAACTTTTCGCACTACTCACCAGCATGCCCGCGCTACCGCTAGGTCTCAAGCGAGTATCCACTTCATATAGCACACCACTTTGGGTGCGCGTGTTTAAAAAGTGGATAATTCTTTGACCGAGACGAGCGAAAAATACAGCGTTATCGATGGGCTTTTCACCATTTGTTTGTTGTTTTTGCCCCTGACTGTCGTGCAAAAAAACCAGGTCCAGATCAGAGCCAAATCCCAATTCCAGACCACCAAGCTTGCCATAACCGATGATGCAAAACTCTGCGTTTTTTACCTCACCGTCTAACTCATACTGGGGTGTACCATGACGCTCGATTAAATGTTGCATGGCAAAACGACGGACTGCATCAAGGACTATTTCAGCAATAAATGTCAAATGATCGCTCACCTTTTCCACCGGCATCGCACCGGTTAATTCTGATGCAGCAACCCGTAAAACATTGGATTGCTTAAAATCGATCAAACGATTCATCTGATGCTCAACATCATCACTGGAAAAATCAATTTGATATTCAAGTTCGGCCTGTAACTGTTCCTTACTCATGGTTTGATAAAGTTGGCGAGGATCAAGCAACTCATCCAGTAAAACTGGATGCCGAACCAGGGTGTCTACGATCCAGGGTGAAATATCAAACAGCTTCACCAGCTGCGATAATCCCATGGGATTTTCCGCCAATAAAGCCAGATAAGCGGTTCGCTTGGCAATCGCTTCGAGTAAACGAAAAACACGTAATAAACATTCATTAGGCTCACCAGCAGATGCCACAACTGGAATGATTAGTGGAATTAATTTATCCAGGCGTTGTTTACCATTCGGCCCCATGGAACAATAAACCGAACTGTTACGCAGACCAGCAATCAGCTTTGTGGCGGCCTGAAAGTCTGGATAACCTGCGTGTTGTAATAAGTCGTTGCTTGCCTCTTCATCTAAAACACCTAACCAGAGATCGGCAAAAGCTTCATTACCGGCATCACCCGTTCCACCAAGGGAATCGAGTTGAGGGGCGGAAAATATTTGTTCAAAGTGCTCATGTACTGTGGTGGTATGTTTGCGTAAAGTTTCAAGCAATGAATCCCAATCCGTAAAGCCTAAGGCGTAAACCAGTCGGTTTTGTTCCAGTGGCTGATTGGGTAATAAATGGGTCTGTTTATCTTCAAATGCCTGAATGGCATTTTCTGTTTTACGCAAAAATACGTAAGAATTACTCAGTGCTTTTACAACGTATTCCGGTAATAAATTCAGGTTTTGCAAAACTGTCAGCACCTGCAAAATGCCTCGAGTTTGTAATTGTCGCGTACGACCGCCTCGAATCAATTGAAACGCCTGACCAATAAATTCAACCTCACGAATGCCACCCGGCCCGAGTTTGACGTTTCTTTCCGCGCCTTTTTTAACAATTTCATGATCAATCAAACGCTTCATTTCGCGTAGGGATTCAAACGCACTAAAATCCAGATAGCGGCGATAAACGAATGGCTTCATACGCGATAGTATTTCGTTTGCCGCATCTGGATCTTCTGAAATGGGCCGCGCTTTGATCATGGCATAACGTTCCCATTCACGACCATGCCGTTCATAGTACATTTCCATGGCATCAAAGCTCAGCGCCAGCTGACCACTATTTCCAAACGGCCGAAGCCGAGCATCCACGCGGAAAACAAATCCATAAGCATTGTTTTGCGAAAGCAGGTTTATAAAACGCTGGCATAAGCGCACAAAAAACTGACTATGCGCGATTTCACGAGTGCCATTTTTGATGCTGCCATCTTCTTTGTAGGTAAATATCAGGTCAATGTCTGAAGAAAAGTTCAGCTCATAAGCACCTAGTTTCCCCATGGCCAGGGCAACGAGCTTGATTTCATTACCTTCACTATCCAGCGGTTTGCCAATTTCATCGGCTATCCAGTTATGCAATTTTTGCATGCCCAGTAAAATACAGGCATCAGCTAGCCAGGACAATTCTCGTAGGGTAACTTCAACATCAACATTTCGAACCAAATCCCGCCAGGCGATACGTAGCATAGCCTGGTTACGATATTCACGAAGAATTCTAGCCAGCTCCTGCTCATCACTGCAGTTTTCTGTTAGTGCTGATAACTCATCTAAATAATCAGACTCACCATAATCCCGCTGCAAGCCATTATTTATTAATAAATCAATCACTGTTTGTGGGTAGCGTAAACACACCGACAAACAAAATTCGCTACTACGGAATAAGCGCTTAAGCTCCGCTATTCCTTGCTCAGGTACTTGCACTGATTGGAAAGCTTCAGACTCAAGCAGCATTACGACTTTATTATCAATGAAAGCGTCAAATGTTTCGTCAAATAAAGTTTTTGTCAGGTCATCGGGACTGGTCATTTAGAACTCGCGGTGCGTGATGTATTGTTTATTCAAAAGCTTAACCTTTGCATTTTTTTATCTCAAGCGAATTTCTGAGATTGTCATCATCTCAGGAAAATCAATTCAATTAACAGCATACAGCATTAAATTTAGCGCGCTAAATGCCGATAATCGAATGAGGAATCATCGAAAAAAAGACTATGCAAATCTCTCAATATTTAAAACAAATGGTCAAACATGAAGCATCGGATCTGTATTTAACCACCGGTGCACCGCCTAGTGCGAAAATTCATGGTTCATTGAAATTATTCGGGCAAAACAAATTTATGCCGGGAGATGTTAAAGAACTGGCCTACAGTATTATGTCTGAAGAACAAATTAGCGAGTTTGAGCAAAAGCCGGAAATGAACCTGGCCATTTCTGAAGCCAGAGTGGGTCGTTTTCGCGTTAATATATTCAAGCAACGTAACCAGATCGCTATGGTGATCCGGCATATTCAGGTGGAAATTCCTCAGCCCGAAGCGCTAAACCTACCCCCGATTCTGAAACAAATTATTATGCAAAAACGCGGATTGGTTTTATTTGTTGGTGGAACCGGTTCGGGTAAATCTACCTCTTTAGCTTCTTTGATCGATCATCGAAACACCAATTCCGCCGGTCACATTATTACCATTGAAGATCCCATTGAATTCATGCACCAACATAAAAAATGCATTGTAAATCAACGAGAAGTGGGTATAGACACAGACAGCTATGAGGATGCACTAAAGAACACTTTGCGTCAGGCACCGGATGTTATCATGATTGGTGAAATTCGTGATCGCGAAACCATGGAGCACGCCATTTCTTTTGCAGAAACAGGGCATTTGGCCATTTCAACCTTACATGCGAATAATGCTAATCAGGCATTTGATCGTATCGTAAACTTTTTTCCTGAAGACCGTAGAAATCAAGTATTAATGGATTTGTCTCTCAACACCAATTCCATTATTTCACAACGACTGATTCCTGGTCTGGACGGGCGCCGCGTGGCCGCAATCGAAGTACTAACGGGCACACCTTTGGTTAAAGACCTGATACTGAAAGGACGGTTTAATGAGCTAAAAGATGTGATGGCCAAATCAACTAATCTTGGTATGCAAACCTTTGATGACGCGTTGTATGAACTTTACTCCCAAGGCAAAATCAGCATGGAAGAAGCCATTAAAAATGCGGATTCACAAAACAATGTTCGCTTGAAAATCAGTTTAGTGGACGACAGTATCAGCGCCTTTTCGGCCAGCAGTATGGAACGGGAATACACGGTAGAAGAATTGCTGGAGAATCCAGCATTAGGTGATTTATGCAAAAAAGGCGAGTATCACAAGATCAAGACAATCGCATCCAGAGCACTGGAAGATACCCAAAATGGCGTTGACACTTTATTGTTAGAACTTTATAAATTAGACAAAATTCCACTTAATGATTTAATGCAGATTGCCGAATCTGCTGAATATATCAAACTAAAATTGAACAGCATGCAAAACGCCAATCATCATGCGTCTTTGAGTTTAAAACCGTTGGATGAAAAGAAACGTTAAGGAGCTTTCCGCGCTATCAACATTGCTTCGTTACGAAATCCTTTTGTTATATCACCGACTAGCGCTTCTTCGCGATAGACCAGAATTTGCAATTCGCCAAAAAGTTGCAGCAACTCATTCGGCGCTAAACGAAAACCCGGATTTGATGGACCAGAATAACTCGGCGTCACCTCTTTTAAAAAAGTCTGATAAAAAATCAAACCACCGGGTTTTAATGCCGAAATTAATGCCGGAACCAAACCACGCTCCAAAAAGTGTGCGAGCACAATCACATCATAAGTATTATCTTCTGGTGGATTAACATTAATATCTCGAGCTTCAGCATTGAGATTCAACTGTTGTTGCTCAGCATATTGATTAATTTTTTCCACTACTTTATCAGAAATATCCCAGGCGTCAGATTGCAATCCTGAGCTTGCTAGAAATATAGCGTCACTTCCTGTTCCACAAGCTACGTCCAATGCACGACCTTGCGTTGGCAATAAATGGGCATTTTCTTTTATTACTCGTGTTACGTTTTGTGCTCCGATCTCAGCTTGATCGTAAATATCGTTCCACTTATTCTGCGACTTTTGATCCATTCAATTCTCTTTATTATTTTCGCCAAAACGCCGGTGTTAATAGAACCAGCAAAGTAAAAATTTCTAAACGGCCTAGCAACATGGCAAAACACAATATCCATTTGGCAATGTCATTAATATCACCGTAATGCGCACCTACATCACCCAAACCTGGCCCAAGATTATTCATGCAAGCAGCAACTGCTGAAAAAGCGGTGATCAAGTCCAACCCAGATGCGGCAAGCAACAAAGCCATAATGATAAAGCTACCCACGTAAAGCGAGAAAAAACCCCAAACCGAGTCAATTACTCGTTCTTCCAACACAGAGCCACCAATTTTAACTGCCACTTGGGCATTTGGATGAATCAAACGCACAACTTCACGCATACCTTGCTTAAATAACAAGAGCACGCGAATAACTTTCATGCCACCACCAGTCGAGCCAGCACAACCGCCAATAAAACTGGCAAGCAGTAACATCGCAGGTAAAAAACCGGGCCAGTTGTGATATTCCGCAGTGGTAAAACCCGTTGTTGTACCAATGGAAACCGCTTGAAAAATACCGTTATGCACAGCATCACCAAATTCAAAGGTACCGGTAATATATAAATAAGTGCAAGTGATCAAAGCCACAATGCTAAGTACTTTAAAATAAGTTTTAAACTCTGAATCGTCGAGATAAGGTCTGATGGAAATGTTGCGCCAAGCGATAAAATGCAGCGAAAAGTTTACACCCGCTAAAATCATAAACACCACAGCAATCATTTCAATAACAGTGCTATTAAAATAACCAATACTTTCATCATGCGTGGAAAAGCCACCAATGGCGACTGTTGAAAAACTATGACCAACCGCATCAAACATGGTCATACCACCCAGCCAATAGGCAAACGCACAAGCGACGGTTAAACCCAAGTAGATGTACCACAAGGCTTTGGCTGTTTCGGTAATTCGGGGGGTGAGCTTGGTATCCTTCATGGGGCCTGGTGTTTCAGCACGATATAGCTGCATGCCACCAATGCCCAACATGGGTAGAATTGCTACTGCCAGTACGATGATTCCCATACCGCCTAGCCACTGTAACTGCTGGCGATAGTACAATATGGATTTCGGTAATTGATCCAGCCCAGTTATTACTGTTGCCCCAGTGGTAGTTAGGCCAGACATGGATTCAAACACTGCATCGGTAATCGATAATTCCGGTGCAACTGACAATACCAGTGGCAAAGAACCCGATAAACCCAATACCAACCAGTACATAGCGACAACAATAAATCCGTCGCGTAAACGCATTTCCTTACGATGTGCACGAACCGGAAACCAAAGCAGCAAACCCATAACAACGGTAACCAGAAACGCCATTATAAAAGGCATCATGGCACCATCGTCATAACCTATGGAAACCAAAACAGGTGGCAACATGCTGATGCTGATAATCATCAGCAAAATGCCCAAAATCCGTTGAATTGCGGCTCTTTGCATAACGTAATTAGAGGAAAGTTACGCCGACCTGGAACAAGTGCTCCACGTCTTTAATGCGTTTTTTATCGACAACGAAAAGAATCACATGATCTTCAGCTTCGATGCTCAATTTGCTTGTGGCGATAATGACTTCATCGCTTCTAACCACAGCACCTATGGTGGTGCCCGGTGGTAATTTGATTTCATCAATTGCGCGACCTACAACTTTTGATGACTTTTCATCACCATGTGCCACCGCTTCAATGGCTTCAGCTGCACCACGCCTTAGAGAGTGAACAACCGCCACATCACCACGACGCACATGTGTTAATAAACTGCCGATGGTTACTTGCTGAGGTGAAATAGCAATGTCGACCAAATCGCTTTGTACCAAATCCACATATTCCGGCCGATTGATAATTGCCATGACTTTATTAGCCCCTAAACGCTTGGCAAGCATGGAAGACAGAATATTAGCTTCGTCGTCATTGGTCATAGCACAAAAAACATCGGTGCCTTCAATGTTTTCTTCTAACAATAAATTGGAGTCTGCTGCATCACCGTGTAAGACGATGGTTTTTTCCAGCTCTTCTGAGATTTCCTTGGAATGCGGCATGTTGTGGTCAATAATTTTAACCTGGTATTGATGCTCCAAAGCTTTGGCTAATCGTTTGCCAATATTGCCACCACCCGCGATCATGACCCGTTTTACCGGCTTATCCAAACGCCGCAACTCAGACATAACTTTACGCGTGTATTTGCGAGCCGAGATAAAGAAAACTTCGTCGTCTTCTTCAAAAATCGTATCACCGGTAGGAATAATGGGTGTACCGCGCCGAAAAATTGCTGCTACTCGCGTTTGGACACTTGGCATATGATCTTTTAAGGTTTTTAAACTATTCCCTACCAAAGGACCGCCATGTGTGGCTTTCACCGCCACAAGCCGCACTTTACCATTGGCAAAATCCAGCACCTGCAAGGCGCCGGGTAATTCAATAATTCGTTGGATATATTCGGTAACAACCTGCTCAGGACTGATCAAAACATCAATAGGCAAAGCTTCCTGAGCAAACAATTGAGGGTGAATTAGATAGTCTTTGGCGCGTACACGAGCGATTTTAGTTGGCGTATGAAATAAGGTATAGGCAACCTGACAGGCAACCATGTTGGTTTCGTCGCTATTGGTGACGGCGAGAATCATGTCGGCGTCTTCGGCGCCAGCGCGCCTGAGCACTTCTGGTCGAGAAGCGTGACCGTATACCACCTGGATATCAAATCGGTTACGCAAATCACCAATTCGATCTCGATCAAGATCCACCATGGTAATATCATTAGCCTCGCTAGCTAATGTTGCAGCAACAGATGCACCCACCTGCCCGGCACCCAAAATGATAATTTTCATTAATAGATTTCTTTATTAATCCGTTTTGTTCGGACAACCCGTAAAAACCTGACAGTTTGTTTTACGACCAGCTTATTGCAAGTCTTTATTACTATTAACTGTCAAACACAAAGGTAAGCTTTAATATGTGTATCTATTCAATTCAAATGCGGTTAACTTAGATGACAAACTTTGAATGCAATAACAATCAGCATTCATGTTTCTGAAGCTTAGCGTAATAAAAACCATCCATTCCCTGTTCACCCGGCAAAATTTGCCTGCCAGTGCCTACATCCTTTCCCCATGGCACTTCAATAGTAACTGTTTTCACATCCTTATGGGAATCAACAAATTGTAAAACCTGATTGACATTTTCTATATTAAGAATAGAGCATGTTGCATAAACAAGTAATCCACCAGGTTTTAATGTTGGCCAAAGTGCTTCCAACAATTCGCGCTGATTTTGGACTAACTGCTGTATATCTTCAAGCGTGCGATGAATTTTTATATCAGGATTCCGACGAATGACGCCGGTGGCAGAACAAGGTGCATCTAATAATATGCGATCAAAAAGCTCACCATTCCACCAATCATCCGGATTACCTGCATCTGCATTTTTAATTTCTGCAGAAAGCCCTAATCTTTGCAAAGTTTGCGCAATCAAACCACATCGTTCTTCGCTAACATCCAGCGCCAGTAGATTTATATCCGGCTGAGTTTCCAGCATATGTGCTGTTTTGCCACCGGGTGCTGCACAAGCATCAAGTACACTTTGCCCGGATTGCAATTGCATTAAATCGGCAGCTTGTTGCGCCGCAACATCTTGCACAGAAACTGCTCCTTGTGAAAACTCCGGCAATACATTTACGTCACAGGATTTATCCAAGTTAATGGCCATCTCAGCAATATCTATTGCTTGTCCGCTGATATTTTGAGCAGCCAACATATCCAGGTATTGTTGGGTTTGATATTTTTGGCGATTTACACGCAAACTCATTGCTGCATGTTGGTTGTTCTGCTCGAGAATAGACTGCCAATCATCGAGCCAATCATTTTGGAGTTGCTTAATTAACCACTCAGGATGGGCGTACTGAGCACTTAAATCGGATTCACACAATTGGAGTAATCGATCTTTTTCTCGTATATATGATCGCAACAAGCCATTTACCAGTGACTTGGCCCAGCCTTTTTTCAGTTTTTGTGTCAGTTTGACTGTTTCGCTGACAGCTGCATGATCGGGAATACGCATATAACTCAATTGATACAATCCAGATAACAACAAACAATTAATATCTGAATCTTTATTGCGAAGTGGTTTATCCATCAATTGATTGAGAATAAACATCAAGCGAGGCTGCCAACGCAAAACACCAAATACAATCTCGCGCGCCAGTCCGCGATCTTTAGCGTCCTCAATCTTTTCATTAATCACGGGGGAGCATTGATTTAATGATCGCCCTTCAGAAATTACCTGTTTGAGAATTGTGACAGCTAAGAGTCGTGGATTCATGAACGAGGATCGATTTGAGAAAGTGGTAATATGGCCATTAGCCCAACTTTTTGTCGAGAACCGAATGCGCGTTAACAAAACTCGCAGCATTCATGGGCTTTCCACCCGGTAATTGCACACTTAACAATCGAACAATGCCTTCGCCAGTCGACACATCAATGCCGGATTTGTTTGCAGAAATCACTGTGCCTGGCTCTTTATCTGATGAACCACTAATCATTTCTGACATCCAGATTCGCAAAACCTTGTCATCTAATTTGCTTTGCGCAACAGGCCAGGGATTAAAAGCACGAATTTGCTGATCAATTTGTTTCGCCGAATTTTGCCAATCAATTTCTGCTTCAGCTTTCTGCAATTTATGCGCATAGACCGCCTGGGAATCATCCTGCTTTTCCGCTTGTATGCTTTGTGATTCAATCGCGTCCAGCGCTTGCAACATCGCCTCACCACCTTGTTGCGCCAAACGATCATGCAAGCTGGCTGAGGTATCATCTGTCTGAATCTCGCATTCTTTTTTCAAAAGCATATCGCCCGTATCCAAGCCCACATCCATCTGCATTATGGTTATACCTGTCATTTCATCGCCTGCTAAAATCGAACGATGTATAGGCGCGGCACCCCGCCAGCGAGGCAATAATGAAGCATGTATGTTAATACAACCAAACTTAGGAGCATCCAGAATCACTTTTGGTAACAATAAGCCATAGGCAGCAACAATCATAAGATCTGCGCCCAAATCCTTGAGAAACTGTTGATCTTCTTCTGTTTTCAAGGAAAGTGGCTGATAAACCGGTATATTTGAATTAAGCGCCAATTGTTTAACTGGGCTTGCGGTAAGTTTTCGACCTCTGCCTGCGGGTCGATCAGGCTGCGTGTATACGGCGATGATTTCGTGATTGGATTTTAGCAGCGCTTCCAAAGCAACAGCGGCAAATTCCGGTGTGCCTGCAAATATGATTTTCATTATTGTTCCTGCAACGCGTGGGACTACAAGGTTTCCCGAATATATTTTTCCATTTTTTTCTTGATGCGTTTACGCTTTAATTCGGACAAATAATCGACAAACAATTTACCTTCCAGGTGATCAATTTCATGCTGAATACAAACCGACAATAAACCATCGGCTTCCAGTTCAAATGTTTCACCCAATTCATTTTGTGCTTTTACACGAATCCACTCATAACGTTTCACTGGCTCATAAATCGCGGGAACGGACAAACAACCTTCTTCGGTTTTAATTTCACCACTATGAGAAGTGATTTCAGGATTTATAAAACACATGGGTTTGCTTTTGTCTTCCGAAATATCCACAACCAACATGCGTTTTAATATGTTCACCTGTACTGCTGCCAGCCCAATTCCGGGCGCGGCATACATGGTTTCCAGCATATCGTCTTTCAGTGTAACCAGCTCATCGGTGAATTCTTCTACCGGCAAAGCTTTTTGTCTTAATCTGGGATCAGGAAAATGTAAAATGTTCAATAAAGCCATAGATTCAATATCACTATATGCGCTACCTGAAACAACTCCATTTGGTTATGTTAAACCGGGTAGCCTGTGTTAAACGCAGTCTAAAAAAGGCTGGAGTGTATCATATCCACTGCCCCAGGCTTTAAAAATTAAAAGCAAGCACAATTCACAGACAAAAGTGCTGCTTCAGTTTGGGTAAATACCTTATACTTCCGTGATATTGGTGCTTTTGCCGAAATTTCAAAGCAAATCACGTTAATCATTTGGGAATACAAGATTCGCTCCACGTATATCTGATTTTAGATGATTAACTCAAATGCCGCTTAATATTTCAGCAATAGTTTGATAAAAAATAAGACTAAATGAACCAGTAGAGCATACGATATTCTAATGACTGGAATTCAAATTGCTCGTAGCAACAGTTTTCAAACAAGGATAGAAAAGGCGAATAAAAGTATGATTATAAAACGTGCCTGCTTTTTGGTAGTGGCTTTACTTGCAACCACATGGGCGTACGCCGCCAGCGATATTGTATTAAAGAAATCTCACCCTTCTGAATACACCATCAAGCAAGGCGATACCTTATGGGATATTGCATCCCGATTTTTACGTGATCCATGGCGCTGGCCTGATATTTGGCACGTAAATCCTCAAATTAAAAATCCTCATTTGATTTATCCCGGTGATCAGGTGGTGTTAACTTTCAAGGATGGTAAGCCACAGCTGATATTAAAACGTGCAAACAACACCCAGGATAATTTACGTACCGTTAAATTAAGCCCAACAGTACGCACTAGCCCGCTACGCAAGGCAATCCCCACAATTCCAGTGAATGCAATTCAACAATTTTTGAGTCGACCCCATGTCATGACTGAAGATGAGCTGGAAAACGCACCTTATATTTTATCCATACAGGATGATCATTTGATTTCCGGTGCTGGTGATACCATATATGTTCGCGGCATTGTGCCAGGCAGCAATACCCGCTTTTCCATTGTTCGTTCAGGTGCGGAATATATTGATAAAGCTGATGATGACGAAGTTTTGGGAGTTGAAGCCATTTATGTTGGTGAAGCAGTGGTCGAAAATTTCGGCGACCCAACTACATTAACCATTGCACAATCTGATAGGGAAACACTTCGCGGCGATAGGCTGGTTCCTGCTGTTTCCCGCAAACTCGAATATAACTTTACACCTCACGCTCCCAGTACTGACGTGCAAGGCAATATTATTTCCGTACTTGACGGAGTATCTCGCATTGGGCAACACCAAATTGTGGTAATCAATCGTGGTCTTGAACACGGTATGGAAAAAGGTCATGTTATGACCGTACTGCAATCCGGTGCTGAAATTGATGACGACATTCCTTCTGGTAAAGGGGGTGATGTGGTGCTACCTGCAGAACAAGCAGGTTATATCTTGTTGTTCAGAATTTTCAACAAAGTCAGTTATGCGCTGGTTATGAAAGCAACCAGAGAAATACGTTTACTGGATATCGTTAAAAATCCATAGCTTCCTACTTCCACCTGGTGGCAAAATTGTCACCAGGTTTATCTCATGCTGGATTTCCCTGAGCTTCTTTTGTAATATCACCCGCAGCTCAATAAATCACCAATAACACATCAACATTTCCATATCACATATGATGAATCAACATAAATACTGGCTGGCATTACACCACACACCTTATATAGGACCCGTAAAATGCCGACAACTACTGGAAATTATTGACCGGCCTGAAGAGCTGTTCAACAACTATAAGCAGCTGAAAAGTCAGATAAACTTTCATGCTAAAACAATACAGTATCTGAACAATCCGAATTGGGAAAAAGTCGAAAAAGAATTACAGTGGGCAGAAGCTGAAAACAATCACATAATCACAATCACTGATCCCGAATACCCTGTTCTACTTAAAGAAATTTCAGATGCACCGGCTTTACTTTATGTCAGTGGCAATAAAAAGCTTCTGCAAAGCTCGCAACTTGCCATTGTTGGCAGTCGTAACCCTGGTCATAGCGGACAAGAGAACGCTTTCAACTTTGCGCGTTACCTGAGCAAACAAGGATTAACCATTACCAGCGGTTTAGCATTGGGAATTGATGCTGACGCACATAAAGGGGCATTGGCATCAAAAGGGAATACCGTGGCCGTCGTTGCCACCGGTTTGGATCGAGTGTACCCCGCACGTAATCGAGATCTGGCACATGAAATCATAGCCAATGGTGGTGCCATTGTTTCTGAGTACCCCTTGGGCACTTCGCCAAAAAAGGAATTTTTCCCACGTCGCAACCGAATCATCAGCGGTATGAGTTTGGGCACTCTGGTTGTTGAAGCAGCACTACAGAGCGGCTCATTGATTACAGCACGACTTGCCGCCGAACAAGGCCGAGATGTTTTCGCCATTCCCGGCTCAATTCATAACCCGTTAGCCAAAGGTTGTCATAGTTTGATACGTGAAGGTGCAAAACTTGTTGAAAAAGCGGAACATATTCTAGAAGAACTTGACCAAATTAATTATGTTGTCAGTGAAATGCAGAATGAAAACCAACTCAGCAACAGAATTAACATTGAACCCGAATACGCAGCCTTACTTGAATTTATTGGTTTTGAACCAACATCCATAGACACCATCGTACAGCGAAGCGGATTGACTCCAGAGGCTGTTTCGTCCATGCTGTTGGTACTTGAATTGCAGGAATATATTACAAGCTTGCCCGGCGGCGTATACTCCCGCCTACAATAAAGGGTTAAAAAATGAAAGAAAATGTGCTCGACGTACTTATGTACTTGTTTGAGAACTACATGGATGATGATGTTGAAAATCAACCTGATCACGAATCAATTACAACAGAATTACGTGAAGCAGGATTCCCCGCCAGAGAAATAGACAAAGCACTGCTGTGGTTGGAAGGATTATCCAACTTACAAGAAACTAACGAATCCCAAAGTGCTGTCACAAGTAAATCTGTCCGAGTTTATTCTGAACAGGAAAAGCAAAAGTTCAATCCTGAGTGCATTGGTTTTCTGATATTTCTTGATAATATTGGCGCATTGAGCCGAAACATTCGAGAAATGGTCATTGATCGCGCCATGGCATTAGAAACCATGGAAATTGACCTTGAGCAGCTGAAATGGGTAATGTTACTGGTATTATTTAACCAACCAGGCCAGGAAGCGGCATATACATGGATTGAAGATGTCATTTTTGAGGAACATGCGAGCAACATCCACTAAATATACATTTAAATAAGAATACACAAGACTAATCTAGTTAACTCACTACAACTATTGCCCGTTCGCCAAAAACATATATTTTTCGCAAACCGGTATTGTTTACAACTCAAATTGAAAGAATGTCAGATCAGATAATGGCTAAAAAGCATGAGTAAAGCTCTCGTAATCGTAGAATCGCCGGCCAAGGCAAAAACGATAAAAAAATACCTGGGAAAGGATTTTGAAGTTCTCGCTTCCTATGGTCACGTTCGCGACCTACTGGCCAAAGAAGGCGCTGTCGATACTGATCACGACTTCGCCATGAAATACCAAGTCGTCGACAAGAACAAAAAACATGTGGACGAAATTACCAAATCCATGAGAAAAGCTGATGCGCTTTATCTCGCAACTGACCCGGATCGCGAAGGCGAAGCCATTTCCTGGCATTTGTATGAACTGTTAAAACAGAAAAAAGTACTAAAAGACAAACCGGTTGAACGGGTGGTATTTCACGAGATAACAAAACGCGCAATTCAGGATGCCATTAAAAATCCTCGCGAACTTTCCGTGGACTTGATTAACGCCCAGCAAACCCGACGAGCCCTGGATTACCTTGTAGGCTTTAATCTCTCACCACTCTTATGGAAAAAAATTCGTCGCGGGCTATCCGCTGGTCGGGTACAAAGTCCAGCTTTGCGCATGATTGTGGAACGTGAAGAAGAAATCGAAAAATTCGTTTCCAAAGAATATTGGTCAATAGAAGCAGATCTCAGCGCTAAAAAACAAAATTTCGCAGCAAAACTTACACACTATAAAACTGAAAAACTGACACAATTCTCGGTAGGCGATGAAAAAACCGCCACAGAAATCGAAACCACCTTGAACCAAGCTACCCAAGGTGAGTTAACCGTCAGTAAAGTTGAGAAAAAACAACGTAAGCGTAACCCAGCGGCACCTTTTATCACCTCAACCTTACAACAAGAAGCATCTCGCAAACTGGGTTTTACCGCTCAACGCACCATGCGTACAGCACAGCAGCTTTATGAAGGAATCGATACCGGTGAAGGTGAAATTGGTTTAATCACGTATATGCGTACCGACTCGGTGAATCTTGCGGAAGAAGCCATCGTCGATATTCGCGAATATATCCAGAACCAATATGGCGCAGATATGCTGCCAGACAGCCCTCGAGCCTACAAAACCAAATCCAAAAATGCTCAAGAAGCACATGAAGCCATTCGCCCAACGTCTGCCGCTATTACACCGGATTCCATTAAAAACAAACTCAGTGCTGATCAATTAAAACTGTATGGCCTTATCTGGAAGCGAACCATTGCCAGCCAGATGATTCATGCCACGGTTCATACCGTCAGTCTTGACCTGGACGCCAAAGAAGGTGTTTTTCGCGCAACGGGTTCTACTATTGCCAATCCTGGTTTTATGTCAGTGTATATGGAAGGTCAGGATGACAAAGCCAAAGATGACGATGAAGGCCGCATTCTGCCACCGCTAAAAAAAGGCGATAAAGTCGATCTTCTGAAAATTCGTCCCGAACAACACTTTACAGAGCCACCACCTCGTTATTCCGAAGCCAGTTTGGTTAAGTCCTTGGAAGAGCACGGTATTGGCCGGCCATCAACTTACGCTTCTATTATTTCCACGTTACAAAATCGTGAATACGTGGAGCTGGATAAAAAACGATTTTTCCCGACAGATGTGGGGCGTGTGGTAAACAAATTTCTCACTCAGCATTTCACTCAGTATGTGGATTACAATTTCACTGCTAAGCTGGAAGATGAGCTGGATGCCGTATCCCGTGGCGAAAAAGAGTGGATTCCATTAATGAAACAATTTTGGGAACCCTTTGATAGCCTGGTCAAAAACAAAACAGAAACGGTTGATCGAAAAGATGTTACCCAAGAAGCAATGGATGAAGAATGCCCAAAATGCGGCAAACCACTTTCCATCCGCTTGGGTCGACGAGGTCGCTTCATTGGCTGTACAACTTATCCGGAATGTGATTACACCCGTAATTTAGGTGACGACAAAGACGCAAGCCAGGAACCTGAAATTGTTGAAGGTCGCGTGTGTCCGGATTGCCAATCTCCTCTAGTCATTAAACAAGGACGATACGGAAAATTCATTGGCTGTACCGGTTATCCTAACTGCAAACATATCGAGCCATTAGAGCAACCGGAAGATACCGGCGTTGAATGTCCTGATTGTAAAAAAGGCACAATTCTTAAACGCAAATCCCGTTATGGAAAAATCTTTTATTCCTGCTCCAAATACCCGGATTGCAGTTATGCCATCTGGTATCCGCCGGTAAAAGAATCATGTCCCGATTGCGGCTGGCCGATTCTAACCATAAAAACCACCAAGCGCCGGGGTACAGAAAAAGTCTGTCCGCAGAAAACCTGCAAATACGCTGTGCCTTACGAAGCGGAAGAAGAATAAAATTCACAACAAGATGTGCTGGATAGTTTAAAACTCCGGCACATTATTTGAGTGTGTAAGCAATCTCCGAAATTTCAAATTCGGTGCAATTATTTGCGTTATTGACGATCAAATAAATAACATCAATCATGTGTTATTTTTTAAACAATTCAGCGGAAGATGAATACAACAAACCGGAATCAATTACGATTCATTATTTGTTCGTGTGTTTGCGTTTTTTTATACGTAAGCAGTCCGCTCGTCTATAGCATTAGCTCTTCAAGCTCCACACAGCTCACCATCAAAAAAGCCGAAGCCGGCAGTCGAGACGCACAGTTTCAATTGGGTTACCGCTACGAAAAAGGTAAGCAGGTAAAACGCAATTCAGAAAAAGCCATTAAATGGTATCGAAAAGCCGCGCAAAAAGGCCACGTAAAAGCGCAAGATCGTCTTGCTATGCTTTATTACAAGAAAAAACGATATGACAAAGCTCGATTTTGGTTAGAAAAACGCGCTAAAGCCGGAAATTCCGAAGCACAATTTTTATATGCCAATACTTATCGTTATGGCTTGGGCGCAAAGATTTCCAACAAGAGCGCGAAACACTGGTACAACAAGGCAGCCAAGAAAGACCACAAACAAGCCCAATATGAATTAGGCCGCATGTACCGAAATGGCATCGGCATGAAAAAGAATCATGATAAAGCACTCAAGTGGTTTAAAAAAGCAGCTAAGCAAGGTCATCGCGATGCAAAAGCTGTTGTAAAAAAATATCAAAAACAACTCGCCAAGAAAGATCCTCTAACAAAAATTAAAAAGCTGGCGAACAACAATGATATTGATGCCCAGTTCAATTTAGGCATGAGTTACTGGAATGGAAAATCAGCGAAAAAGAATGATAAAAAAGCCTATTACTGGACCAAAAAAGCGGCAGAAAACGATCACTCGAAAGCACAATACAATTTAGCAATGATGTATTTACAGGGCACCACACACATCGAGAAAGATCTGGAAAAAGCCAAACTCTGGTTAATAGAAGCCTCTGATAACGAACACGATGCAGCAGACAAAAAGCTAAATGACTTGGCAAAAAAAAATCGAGAACAGAGCCAAATTGATGCATTTAGCCACATGATTGGCAAAGCTTTGCTGGGAGACACAGAAGTTCAGTATGAGCTGGGCATGCGTTATCTGTTGGGTTACAAAATTACAGCTGATTATCAGCAAGCATATTATTGGCTGAACGAAGCAGCTAAATCCAATCACCCGCTGGCTTTATATCAACTTGGCAATCGTTATTTGAATGCCAAATACATAGCGCAAGACATTGAGAAAGCGGTTGAATATTTCGCAATTGCATCCAAAAAGAATGTTGGCGCTGCAAAAACCGCCCTATTTAATATGTCACAACATGGATTCAAGCAACTTATTGATGCCACATTAGGCGATAAGGTTGCTCAATTCGAAATCGCTTCATCCTATTTACAAGATGATTTAGATCAAAAAAAGAAAACTCGTGCCCTAACCTGGTTAAAAAAATCATCAGCACAAAACCATATACCAGCTTTGCTTGCCCTGGGGCAAATATATGAAGAAGGCAAATTAATACCAAAAAATATCGAGCAAGCTTACGATTTATACCTTACGGCGGCAGAAATGGATGATCAGGAAGCACAATTCCGGCTAGGTATTGTGAGTGCGCAACGTAAATCAGCGACAAATCCAGCCGAAATCGCCACTTCACCCGAACAAAAGACGGAAATTAAAACTTCTCAGCAGGACGATAAGTCCTTACATTTCACCGTCTTACCATAAATATGAAATTAATCGTCAATCCATAGTCATATTAGGACGATATCCTTTGCTCAATCGCATCGTTAAAGGTAAGATGCACCTCATTTTTTTAACCCACAAAACAGTGCAGCATATATTATGAGTAACCTGGAAAACCTACGAAATATCGCCATCATCGCTCACGTTGACCACGGCAAAACCACGCTGGTTGATAAATTATTACAACAATCAGGCACCCTGGAAACACGTGGCGATGCGGAAGATCGCGTCATGGATTCCAACGACATCGAAAAAGAACGCGGCATCACCATTTTGGCAAAAAACACCGCCATTACCTGGAATGATTACCGAATCAATATTGTGGACACCCCTGGCCATGCCGATTTCGGTGGCGAAGTGGAACGTGTTTTATCCATGGTTGACTGCGTATTGCTGCTGGTTGACGCGGTAGATGGCCCAATGCCACAAACCCGCTTTGTTACTCAAAAAGCTTTCGATATGGGTTTGAATCCCATAGTTGTAATCAACAAAATCGACCGCCCAGGTGCACGTCCTGATTGGGTTATGGATCAAACCTTTGATCTATTTGATCGTTTAGGTGCAACAGACGAACAACTAGACTTCCCGGTAATTTACACCTCAGCATTAAACGGTTATGCCAGTCATGATTCTGATACACGCAAAGGTGATATGACGCCACTGCTTGAAACCATCGTGGAAAAAGTCTCACCACCGAAACTGGATACTGAAGGCCCATTGCAATTACAAGTAAGTGCACTGGACTACAACAGCTATGTTGGTGTGATTGGGATCGGTCGGATTACCCGCGGTAAAGTTCAAACCAATACCCAGGTTGCGATAATTGACCGTGAAGGCAAAAAACGTAACGGCCGGGTTTTAACTGTGATGGGTTTTAATGGTCTTGATCGAGTTGAAGTGGACGAAGCGCAGGCTGGTGACATCATTGTATTTACCGGTATCGATAATCTTAATATTTCCGACACCTTGTGTGATCCTTCAACACCGGAAGCATTGCCACCATTGTCGGTGGATGAGCCAACGGTAAGTATGACTTTTCAGGTTAATACTTCTCCAATGGCTGGGCAAGATGGTAAATATGTCACGTCTCGTAATATTCGTGAGCGTTTGGATAAAGAGCTTTTAACCAACGTTGCACTGCGTGTTGAAGATACAGATGACCCGGATCGTTTTCGAGTTTCCGGTCGTGGCGAATTGCATTTGTCGATTTTAATCGAAAACATGCGTCGAGAAGGTTTTGAGCTGGGTGTTTCCCGTCCAGAAGTTATCATCAAAGAAGAAGATGGTGAAAAACAAGAACCATTTGAACAACTGACTGTTGATATCGAAGAGCAACACCAGGGTTCAGTAATGGAAAAACTGGGTGAACGAGGCGGTGATCTGCAAAATATGACACCAGACGGTAAAGGCCGTGTTCGCCTGGACTTCATCATCCCTTCACGCGGTTTGATTGGTTTTCGAACTGAATTCCTGACTGCCACTCAAGGCACAGGATTGATCTACAACGTATTTGATCATTATGCTCCAATGAAAACCGGTACATTTGGTCTACGTAACAATGGTGTATTGATTTCTAATGGCCGCGGTAAAGCGGTTGGCTTTGCCTTGTGGAATCTGCAAGAGCGAGGTCGCTTGTTCTTAGGTCATGGTGATGAAGTGTACGAAGGTATGATCATCGGAATTCATTCCCGCTCAAACGACTTGGTGGTAAATCCATTAAAAGCCAAACAGCTGACCAATGTTCGCGCTTCAGGTACTGATGATGCGATAGATCTAACGCCACCGATTCGACAATCTCTAGAACAGGCACTGGAATTTATCGACGATGATGAATTGGTTGAAGTAACTCCAAATCACATTCGCTTGCGTAAGAAGTTATTATCTGAAAATGATCGCAAACGCGCGAGCCGCGATAAAAAAACTGCTTAATAGCCACAATTAGAAGCATGCAAAATGAAAAGCCTCTTCAGTTTTGAAGAGGCTTTTTTATTAGCTGATTAATTTCAAACTGACGCCAAACAAAATACTCGCCAACACATATCTCACTGCTTTTTCCGGTAGCAACTGACTTAAACGGCTACCAATATACACACCAGGTATGGAACCCAATAACAACCAAAACAGCAAATTCAAATCCACACTACCTACAAAAAAATGTCCAAAACCAGCGAGGAAGGTCAGAGGCACAGCGTGGGCAATATCAGTACCGATGATTTTAATCGTATCGAGTCGGGGATATAACAAAGACAAAATTACAATGCCGATGGCTCCGGCACCAATTGAGGAAATGGTCACCAATACACCGAGCGCTGCACCAGCTAACACCGTCACCACTGATATTAAAGTGGTATTTGCCTTGGCCGGATGAGATTTGATGTATTCTGTGAGTTTGTTTCGAAGTATTAACAGAATAGCAGTTAGAAGCAGCGCAACACCCAAGGTAAACCGGATTAGACTATCCAGCTCATCCACATGGGTTTGCAATTCAGAAAGATAATTTAAGGTAATTAATGTACTCGGCAAACTACCCAAAGCCAGCAAAGCGACCAATCGCCATTGCACAGTACCTTGCCAGCCATGGGTTAGCGTACCAACGGTTTTGGTCGCCGCGGCAAATAACAAGTCGGTGCCAACTGCAATAATGGGTGGGATGTTAAATCCTAAAACCAGTAGAGGTGTCATAAGCGCACCACCACCAACACCGGTCATACCAACTAGCAAACCTACAGCTAAGCCTGCAATCGTAAAAAGCCAATCCATAAAAACATACTCAGACATAATTATTTTAAATATGCCGATCAATATATTCTTTGATAGCTATAATTTCAAATAATATAAACGTATTTTCATATATAAAATTAAGTATAAATATTAACCAGGAAAACAAAAACAGATGTAACTCATTCAGTTACACCTGCTATGCTTACTATACGACCAAACTACCATCTCGAAAATCCTGAATGGCTTTCTCAATTTCTTGAGATGTATTCATGACAAACGGACCATATTGCGCAATCGGCTCTCGCAAAGGTTTACCTGCAAGTAAGATGACTCGGGCTGGTTGATCAGATTTCAGCTTCACATTTCCTTCTGCAGTTAATATCGCCAGGCTGGATTTCTCCAGAATTTGCGCCTCATCACCCACTTGCACCTTGTTCTCATACACATACAATAATGTTGTATGACCATCGGGCAAAGCTACGGAAACTTCTGCATCCGCCTGAAGATGAATATCCAAATATGTTGGATCTGTGGACAAACCACTCACCGCACCTTTGATCGCGTGATTTTCGATACTTAAATCGCCAGCGATAACTTTGATTTTCACCTTATCCAAATCCAGCTCAGGGATATCACTGGCAGGAATATCTCGATATGATGGATCTTTCATTTTTTCACTGGCAGGCAAATTTACCCACAATTGAAAGCCACGCATTAAACCTTCTTTTTGCTGCGGCATCTCCGAATGAATAATGCCTCGTGCTGCACTCATCCATTGCACATCACCATCTTCCAGCAAACCTTTATTTCCCATATGATCTTCATGCAACATGCGGCCATTTAACATATAGGTCACTGTTTCAAATCCACGATGTGGATGAGATGGAAAACCAGCGATGTAGTCCGTCGCCTCATCCGAGCCAAATTCATCCAGCATTAAAAACGGATCAAATTGTTCTGGATTTCGACCACCGAATACCCGACTCAAGTTCACACCAGCACCGTCGGAGGTTGCTCTTGCCTGTACGGTACGAATTATTTTTCTATTCATGTTAGCCTCCTTATGCCGCTGTCAGCATTTCAATATCTTTTCGCGCCTGCTCCAACCCTTCTTCTCTTAAGTCGCTCATATTCAATCCTTCAGCATAAATTATGTCGATATCGCTAATACCAATAAAATTTAAGAAAGTTGTAATGAACGGAATCTGAGTATCCGAACTTTTACCTTTATGCATTCCGCCACGCGTACTGATCAAATAGAGCTTTTTGCCTTTCAGTAAGCCTTCTGGCCCATTTTCTGTGTAGCGAAATGTCACACCAGCACGAGCAATATGATCAAACCAGGCTTTCATTACCGATGGCACACTGAAGTTGTACATAGGGGCTGCTAAAACAATAATATCAGCATTCTGTATTTCTGCGATCAAGGCATCAGAATAAGCCACCATGTTCTGCTGCTCTGCATTGCGTTCATTTTTTGACGTAGACAAAGCCTTCAACCAATTAGCATCGAGATGCGGAACGGCTGATTCCGAGAGATTTCTCCCTACTACGTCGCTATCCACATATCTTGATTGCAGTTTATTAATTAGCTCATTTGCCAATTGGTAAGACATACCTTCTTGAGCAAATATACTGGAATCCACTCGTAAGATTTTTTTCATAATTCTTTCTCCTTTCGGTCTGTTTATGCTAATAATAGATCTATACAATCTATGAAATAGACGAAATTTTTGCATTTAATGATCGAAATATTAGATATATTATGAAAAACAAACCCAATATAAGCCTGGAACAATGGTTGGCATTCAAAACCGTCGTAGATGAAGGATCGTTCGCCAAAGCAGCGGAAGCCCTGAATAAGAGCCAGTCGACAATCAGTTACGCAATTGCAAAGCTGGAAGAACAATTACCCACAGCTGTGCTAAAAATAACAGGCAGAAAAGCTGGCTTGACTGATGAAGGCAAAGTGCTTTACCGACGCGCAACTCAGTTATTGCAGTTAGCTGAAGAAATTGAACAAACAGCTGAATGTCTGTCGCAAGGTTGGGAAGCAGAAATCATAATCAACGGCGATTGTATTGTTTCGGTATTGCCCATATTGCAGGCTATTCATGAATTTTCATTAGAAGCACCTCAAACGAGAATTACATTATTGGAAACCAGTTTGTCCGGTACTACTCAAGTTTTACTGGAAGGAAAATCTGATATTACTTTATCATCACAAACGCCACCCGGATTTTTAGGAACACCGCTGACAACGGTGAAAATGATTCCGGTGGCTCATGCAAATCACGCTTTATGTTTGTTAAATCGGGAATTAACCGATCAGGACTTGAAACAACATCGACAAATTATCGTTCGCGACTCTGGAACGAAAAGAAATCTAGATGCCGGTTGGCTTGGCGCCGAACAAAGACTCACAGTAAGTCATTTCGCACACAGCATTCAGGCCATCAATCATGGTCTTGGCTTTGCGTTTGTTCCAGATTGGTTGGTCGATAAATATTTACAAACTGGCAATCTGAAACGTTTGCCTCTGGTTATGCAGGCAGAGCGCAACATTCCTGTGTACTTAATTCTCGCCAGACCAGACAGCTTGGGTCCAGCCACTCAACTGATATCAAAGTTATTGGTTAAACATTTTCGATAACAAAAAAAGGGGCCGAAGCCCCTTTATTATAAATAAGGAAATGATTTATTTTCCTAAAACGTCATTACGTGTGCTTTCAGCAATAGCTGCTGCTTCTGCAATCAACTCATCAGGTACATTCAACTCTTTCAGAGTTGCACCCAAATTCTCCATCACCGCATCGAAATGACTATCATTTAAACCTTGTTTCACCAGGTGTGCATGGCCTTTACGCATGTCTTCACCGGTGTAGTTGTTAGGGCCACCAAATGCCATGGTTAAAAAAGCTTTTTGTTTCGCTGCTTGTTTATCCATATCAACCGTTTCGAAAAATCTATTGATGCGATCATCGGCTAACACTTTGCGATAAAAAATATCCACGGCCGCATTAACTGCAGCTTCGCCACCGATTTTCTCAAATAAGGTTGGGCCGTTCATAGCGGCTTTTTCTTCTGCGGTATAGCCGGCCAAAACGTCACCACGGACACTTTCGGCGATGGCAGCTGCTTCACCAATCAAATCATCAGGTACATTCAGTTCTTTTAATGTTGCACCCAGATTTTCCATCACCGCATCAAAGTGGCTGGCATTCATGCCTTTTTCCACCAGATGTGCATGACCTTTACGCATATCTTCGCCGGTGTAATTGTTGGGGCCACCAAACGCCATGGTTAAAAAGGCTTTTTGTTTCGCTGATTGTTTATCCATGTCCACACCTTCAAAGAACATGTTGATGCGGTCGTCAGCTAATACCTTACGATAAAAAACATCCACGGCCGCATTGACTGCAGCTTCACCACCAATTTTTTCAAATAATGAAGAACCACCCATGGCGGCTTTTTCTTCTGCGGTATAGCCGGCTAAAACGTCACCACGAACACTTTCGGCGATGGCTGCTGCTTCGCCAATCAATTCATCGGGTACATTCAATTCTTTCAGGGTTGCACCCAGGTTTTCCATTACCGCATCAAAATGACTGGCATTCATGCCCTGCTCAACCAAATGTGCATGGCCTTTACGCATATCTTCGCCGGTGTAATTGTTGGGACCACCAAACGCCATGGTTAAAAAAGCTTTTTGTTTCGCCGCTTGTTTATCCATGTCCACACCTTCAAAGAATTTGTTGATGCGATCATCAGCCAACACTTTGCGATAAAAAATATCCACCGCGGCATCAACTGCGGCATCACCACCTATTCGTTCAAATAAACTCGCTTGTTGCGCAGCTCCTTCCGAATCTCCACCAAACAATTTTTTTAAAAAACCAAACATGCACAACCTCCTGAAAAAATACTTCTGTTATTCATAATTATAAAAGTTATATAAATAGCATTCAGAATACATCTTATGCTGTATAAAATTTCTTACTGAAGCACTTAAAATAAAATATAACAAATCCATAAAGCTAATAATAGTATTCGAAACATGTTTATCATTCTTTAATTGGAAACCAAAACATTCAAACATGTAAAAATCGCCGCATGTGAAAACATTGTATGCAATTTGTTAAATGGACCTCAAATGAATCAACAGATTACCGACTACTTTACTAAGACAAATACCTGATAAAAGAATTCGGGTTTTACAAATCCATTCAATACAGGTTAAGTTATGCGTATTGTGCATAGAAAATACGCAATCTAGAAAACGAAATACGATGACAATGTTAACAATAGCATAGCATCATAAAAAACATTCATGAGAATGATTATCGTTTCTGTTAACCTTTAAATACAGAAATTGTCTGAAGCTATACCCATAGTGTTTGACGTTTTAGCGTTTATAGTGCACTAATTTCATCCTCAGCAAGGCGTAACGACACAACATAGCCATTTAGCTGAGGAAAAATTGGAACCTGCTAGAAATACTAAAATTTCAAATACTACGAAAATATTATTAGAAATAAAAATAGAGTCTGAAATATATTCCAAACACTAAAGGGAGATCAGGATGATTGGTAAGAAGAATATTGTATTTGGCTTTTTGTTTTTAGTTTTCACCGCCGGTTTGGGGCCATATATGGTGCTTATGTATCAAGCGGAAGATTCCGGTTCATTTATCGACTCTAGCCTGAAAAAGCAAACCACTGTAAGCCGTTTGCAGGAGTTGAAAACCAATGATTTCGAAGAAGACCTTGAAGAGCTAGATGCACGCGCAATCGCCACAGCAAATACAGATGGTATTCTTGCCATCAACCAATTGAACAATTCTGAGTTCGCTATTGACTATATAAAAGGTGGGCCCCATGCACATGGCAACCTGGAAGCGTTACTAAACATCGTCGTAGGTATTGTTTTATGTTTTATAGCAGTGGCACCTTTGCTTAAAAACATTGTCAGCTGGTTATTCATTCTCGGCACGATTCTACATTCCGGCATGTTGTATTTGGAAAGGGTATTTGAAATGCAGTGGGCGGCAACCATATTGGGCACGGGTGTTGGACCGATTATGCTTCTGGTCGGTTTGTTGTTAATGGGTGTTCTCACCTGGATGGGATTTGAAAACCGCTTTGCTGACGAATAAAAATGATTGGTTTAATCCAGCGTGTCAGTACTGCCAGTGTCGAGGTTGAAAACAAAGTCATTGGCAGTATCGACCAGGGTATTTTGTTATTAGTGGGTGTAGAACGGGAAGACAACGAAAAAAAAGCCGACCGCTTGCTGGAACGAATCCTGACTTACCGCATTTTTGCAGACCAAAACGATAAAATGAATTTAAGTCTGCAAGATATTTCGGGGGGATTATTACTCGTACCGCAATTTACACTGGCTGCTGATACTAAAAAAGGAACTCGACCAGGATTTTCAACAGCTGCGACGCCGGATCGTGCAAAACAACTGTTTGAATACTGCGTAAACAAAGCAAACGAATTCTATTCCCCTGTTGCAACGGGAAAATTTGGCGCAGACATGAAAGTCTGCCTTATTAACGATGGACCTGTTACATTCTGGATACAAGTATAAGAGGTAATAACAATGGCAAAGTCCTTGATGGATTTCGTAAAAGCTTCAAAAAGCCAAATTAATGAAATTTCAATAGATGATTTTCTCGATATGATTGAAGAAGAGGAAAATCTCATGGTTCTCGATATTCGTGAAGAAAGCGAATATGCCGCAGGGCATATTGAAAATGCAGTACTGGTTCCGCGCGGCACAATTGAAGGTGCTGCAGATCCAAATTACAAAAACCGCAATGCTGAACTTTGTATTGCACATGAACGGCCAATTGTGCTTTATTGCGCCACCGGTGGTCGTAGCGCCATGGCAACCTATACACTTCAGGAAATGGGCTTTTCACAGGTTTATAACTTACTTGGCGGCTATGAATTATGGCAGGCCGAAGATTACCCGGTTATCACCAACTGAGAAAAGAAAAAGCATGAAAAGAGTTCTGTTTGGCATGCTATTGTGTTTTACAACACAAGTGCAATCAGCGGTAATCCCGGAATTTATTCCACTGGTTAAAAAAAATTACGAATCGGTGGTTAACATCAGTACCACACAACGTATTCAAGCAAAAACAGCGTCAAAACCCGGGCCGATTATTCCAGGTATTGACGAAAGCAGTCCGCTTAATGATTTTCTACGTTACCTGATAAGCCCAAACAGACAAAAGCAGCAAAATCCGCGAGAGTTAAATTCTCAACCGCTGGGTTCGGGATTTATTATTTCAACTGATGGATACATTCTTACCAATGCGCATGTAATTTCCAGTGCAACTCAAATTCTCGTGCGTTTAAGTGATCAGCGAGAACTGGTTGCAGAATTAATTGGCACTGACAAACTTACTGACGTTGCATTGTTAAAAATTGACGAGCATGATTTGCCAGCGGTACAAATCAGTAATTCCGATAAGTTGGAAATTGGTCAATGGGTGCTGGCAATCGGTTCACCTTTTGGTTTTGATCATACAGCCAGCCAGGGAATCATAAGTGGTTTAGGCCGTAACCTGCCACACGATACTTACGTACCTTTTATTCAAACCGATGTTGCTATAAATCCCGGCAACTCTGGTGGCCCACTGTTTGATTTGAATGGCAACGTCATTGGCATCAATTCGCAAATACTCACCAAGTCAGGTGGCTCGATCGGCCTGTCATTCGCTATTCCTATTAATGTCGCACTGAATGTTGCACAGCAATTACGAAAAAACGGTAAGGTCACGCGTGGATGGTTAGGCATGAATGCGCAAGATCTAACACAAAACCTTGCAACTTCTTTTGGATTAAAAGCACCTGTTGGTGCATTGATTTCTGGTGTATTGCAAAGTAGCCCCGCGGATGAGGCAGGCATACAGGCCGGCGACATAATAATCGAATTTAATGGCAAACCCGTAGAACGAGCCACTGAATTATTACAATACGTTGGCTTCACTCAACTGAATACTGAAGTACCTGTAAAACTACTTCGCGATGGCGAAACACTGACAACCGAAGTTAAAATCATCGAACTAACTGATGCTGCGGCAACCGAAGTTGCATTGGCTGAAAGTAGCGACTTAAGCATTAAATCGTTAAAAATAAAAATTAACGAATTATCCATGGACCATCGCCGATTTTTAAATGTCCCAAAGAACGGTGTTTTGGTTAAAGCCGTATATCGTGGCCCCGCGAGTAAGTCAGGTATACATAAAGGCGATGTGATTATGAATATTAATCATAAAAAAGTTGAAAATACACGGCACTTTTTAAAACTGGTTAAAAGCCTTCCGCTCGATAAACCTGTGTCGGTATTACTCAGACGAAAACAAGGGCCTGTGTATGTCTCAGTCACCATTCCTTCAGGGGACAAATAAAAGTCACAATTTATTCAACAGGAGAATTGTGATAAAACTTGACGCACGCTCGAAACTTTATAAGGACTGTAGCGAATAATTATGGAATATCGTCAATTAGGAAACACAGATCTTAAGGTAAGTTTGATTTGCCTTGGCACAATGACTTGGGGTGAACAAAATACCCAGGACGACGCATTTGCCCAAATGGATATGGCGCTTGATGCCGGGGTTAACTTTTTCGATACAGCAGAAATGTATCCGGTTCCACCAAAGGCTGAAACCTATGCAGCCACAGAGGTCATTATTGGCAACTGGCTTGAACAAAGAAAAAATCGCGACAAAATCATTCTTGCAACCAAAGTGGCTAGCCGTTCCGATGGTTTTCCCTATATTCGCGATGGCAATCCGCGATTAGATCGAAAAAACATCGAAGCTGCGCTCGAGCAAAGTTTAAAACGGCTGAAAACAGATTATGTCGATTTGTACCAACTCCACTGGCCAGATCGAATTACAAATTATTTCGGGCAGTTGGGCTATGAGCATAATGAAGAAGAATCGGTAACGATTGAAGAGTCATTATCAATCCTGAGTGACCTGGTCAAAAGTGGCAAGGTAAGATACATTGGTCTTTCCAATGAAACACCTTGGGGTGTGATGAAATTTCTGCAACTGGCAGAAAAGTTCAATTTGCCACGTGTGGTCAGTGTTCAAAATCCGTACAGTTTATTGAACCGAACATTTGAAGTAGGTTTGGCAGAAGTTGCACATAGGGAAAAAGTTGGTTTACTGGCTTATTCTCCCATGGCCTTTGGTGTACTTTCAGGCAAATACCTGAATGGGCAAAGACCGGAGAAAGGGCGAATCACTTTATACGAGCGTTTTACCCGATACAATAGTCCCATGGGAATTGCTGCCACCGAAGATTATTGTGATATTGCCAAGCGTCATAATCTCAGCCCGGCGCAAATGTCATTGGCTTTCGTTAATAGCCGAGCTTTCCTCACCAGTAACATCATTGGTGCAACATCGCTGGAACAATTGAAAGAAAATCTGGATAGTGTAAATATTACTTTATCAGACGACATATTGCATGAAATAGAAGCGGTGCATACAAGGTATCCGAATCCTTGTCCCTGAAATAAAATCTAACTGGAAGAAACGAATGAAAAGCAAAATATGCGGTAGACTTATTTTTATTGCGCTTTTATCTTTAATACTTAATGCCTGCACAACTAGCACAGTGGTAAAGTCGCATGCCAGTTTCGCTAAGGCAAGCGATAGTAATTACGCGACGGTTTATTTAATTCGCCCAACCCCTATTCGCACACGAGGCATTGCAGACAACGACCTGAGCATTGAGTTTGGTGAGAAACAACTGGTATCAGAATTAAGCGCTGGTGAATATATCGCAGTTAAAGTTATTCCAGATAAGCTGGATATTATTATTCGCTCGATCACTTACATAACCAGCAATCCGCTACCAGAAGAAGTCTGGCGCTCAGAAAGCTTTACGTTTGAAGCAGGTAAGAATTATTTTATCCATACCCGCTTTACTCAGGAAGAGTTTCGAGGCATATATTTTGTGCCTGAAGAAATCAGCCTGCAAACCGCAAAAAGCTATCTAAAGCGTTTAAAACCTGCCAATAATATTGCTAAAAAACACCCGCTAACATCTTTATAACGTTTAATCTTCATAACAAACGTCGTCAATCTGGCGACGTTTAATAATCCACTCAAAAGTAAGGCAAAGTCTGTGATATTTTTAAACCGTGTAATTCCGGGTTTTATGGCATTTTTTTTCTGCAGTTCAATTTTAGCTGACAACAGCAAACCTGAAATTACAAATGTAGAACCATCGTTAATTAAAATCCGTCATAGCGCTGATGTATTAATAGATGTGAAAAATACAAACAAGGATACTCAACTCAGTATTTCACCCGGCGGCACATACTTAATAACGAACACAGGGATACCCAGCAACGCAAAAAATATGGCCATATCAGAACGTATTTTTTTGCTTCAGGAAAAGGACGCAGAAATAACTGCACTCGAAAAATCTTTCACCGGTAAGTTTCAATCCTTCCATAGTATTGAGATTAAAACTGACATCAAGCATATCGCTAGCAAAAATGATTTATTCATCATTGCTGATAATTCAAATACTCTTCATAGCTACGATACAGAAAACGAAATTAAGCATTTAAAAAGTCAAAAATTTTCAGGCAACATTTCTGCAATTAGTGTCTCTACAACACATATCTGCGCAATAGTGGATCAACAAATAGTTCTGTTAAACCAATCAACGTTAGAAACCTTGTCCATATCTGCAGAACAAACCACCGACCTTAATCATATTGCAGCAAAACAAGATAAGTGCCTTTCGGTTAACAAAAATCAAAATTTACAACTTTGGCAAAACATTAATGGCAATCTCAATATAATCTCTGAATTCACGCCCAACAATCAAATAAACAACCTGATAGTAAATGAACAGTTAGCCGTCATTGCAAATGGTGCAACTGGCGTCAGTTTATTGAGTTTGGAAGACGATAAAATTAAATGGTTAGGCAGCTACAATAAACTTGGCAATATTACACACGTTACCATATCAGGAAATGACTTACTCGCAGCTGACGATCAAGGTGTATTAACGTTATTCGATGTATCACAACCCGAAACACCGTTATTAATTTCTGATTTCAAGTTACATAAAACCGTCGATAAACTGGCCTTTATTCACAACCAGGCTTATGTCATTTCTGACAGCAAGCTATTTAATATCGACTTTAGCGCAAAAAGCCCGCCAATCATCAGCACGCTTGGTGTCAATCAAGGTGGCAGTCGACGTTCCACCATCGTAGATAGTATTTTATATGTCGCCGACTGGTTTTCCGGTATGCATATTTACGACATCAGCATACCGAACGCACCTCGCCTACTTTCCAGCTTTCATACCCCCGGCTCACCCAAAGGTGTTGTTGTAAAAAATAACGTAGCGTTTGTAGCCGATGATGACCATGGCTTACAAGTTGTGGATGTCAGCAACCCATTGCGTCCAGAATTTATTTCATCCATTCCTTTATCCGGTCTGGCTTACACTATGAAACTAATTGATGATCTGCTTTATATCGCTTCACACCGAGGTGGCTTTCACATCCTTGATGTCAGCAATGTTAAAAACTTAAAACTGCTTGCTACATATGACACACCAAGTAAATCCTGGGCATTGGAATATAAACAAGGATTACTTTATGTCGCTGACGATAGCACCGGCTTAATGGTATTTGATGTTAATGATCCGACCAATCCTGTTTTGATTAATCAATTCAATCCTAATGGCTTGGCAGAAGATGTCATACTCATCGGTAACACTGCTTATGTAGCATTTTTTGATCTTGGTTTATTTGTACTCGACATAACTGATCCTCTAAATATCAAACAAATCGCACATTTACCCACACCCGGAAATGCTCGTGGTATTGAAATACATGATGACTTACTTTATCTGGCCTCCTGGGAAGCTGGTGTACTGATTATCGACATCAAAGAACCGGCCCATCCGAAAATTATTGGTCAATATGATACGAAAGGAGCAACCTGGGGTTTAAGTGTTAAAAATAAAATGATCTATGCCATGGATTGGTGGGGCGGTGTAAAAATAATAAATGCTGAAGATAGCACTGCACCTATTTTAATCGGTGAATATCAAACGGCCGGCAAAATTGAAGATGTGTTATTTCATGATCGATTTATCTACACTGCACATGGTTCTCGTGGTCTGCAAATATATGAAACCAGTAATAGCTTGAATCCCGTATGGGCAACCGGCAAAGACATTAATGGCAATGCGAAAAGTTTAACGATTAATAATCAACTGGCGTTGATTGCTGGTGGTGACGGTGGGTTAATTATTGTTGATATAAAAAATCCTTTTCAAACCCACTGGTTAAGTCAGCTTAAGCTGGATTCGAGTGCTGACTTCATAACAAGTACGAACTCACAAGTGTTTATCGCCGAAAATAACGGTGACTTTTATCAGATTGATATTAGTCAGGCGAAAAATCCTCGATTAATCAAACGAATTAATGCCAATGTGCAGGATATGCAATTACATAATCAAAGCTTGTATGTATTGAGCGATAGTCAAACCCTTGATGTATACGACGTCAAAAATGCGTCTTCATTGAAACACCAAAAACGAATCCCTTTATCCGCTGCAACCAGCAAAATTCGAATTAAAGATACGCATATTTTTCTTGTACATCCGAATAAAGGCCTATCTGCTTATGTGATGGAAAAAAACAAACTCATCGAACTGGCATCATACAAAACAGATAAAAAAATTCATGATGTGCATATCGACAATAACAGTCTGTATGCAACTACTGATCTCAATGAATTGCTAGTATTTCACAACAGTTCCGACAATCCTTTGCAATTAGCCACCACTTATCCCACAGTACATCAACTAGAGCAGATAACAACTTCAAAAGACGGTATATTTTTCTCCGGAGAAAACATCATCGCATCCGGTAAATTATTGCCGAAAGTGAATATTAAAAGATCCACCAAACAGTTTATTGTTCAAGTGCCTGATAACATGCCAGCGGGTGCTTATCATGTTTCAGCCAACAACGGGCAGCAACAAGATACACGCATCAACGCGTTTAAAGTCGGATTTCCTAAATTAAAATCCAAATTCACCCTGGAAGATCTGAAGAAAAAAATGCAACAAAAAAACTTTGACGGAAAAGCGCCAGAATAACGTTACCCAACCAGGCTGTGTTTTGTAACATTAGGTTATTAAACGAACAATACATGGCATATTTACTGCTTTTTAGTTAGCAATCCAATTTAACCGGGTTGAGCTCCTCAAGTCGGATGGACGATTTATTTCCTCGTGGTATACAAAGAGGGTTGCCAGCTACAAATGTCAGTACTGTATAAAGAAGTAATCACTACCGACGGTGAACAGCAGGACCAACCTGTAAAAAGCGATCGCACGCAATTATTGCAGGAAAATCGACAGTTGCAAAAACAACTGCGCGCATTGCTAGCGAACGTTCGACATAATGAAGAAAAACTCAAACGCTTTCAGGAACTGGAATTACGCCTCATCGCTTGCAGTCAATTGTTCGAATTGCTGCAAATTGTTATTTACGAATACCGCGCCACATCCAATCTCGACCGGGTAAGCCTGGTTTTATATGATCCCGAATATGAATTGCAACGTATTCTTGAAGATGAAGGCATACGCACAAGCGATCACCCAGACATCATATTCACCCATAACATAAGTTTGATTGATGCGTTCTATGGGTTTACCTTAAATCCATTTCTTGGGAATTATTGTTCCGAGAATCATGGACAGTTTTTTCCGAAAACCTTAAACAGTCCATCCAGTATTGCCTTACTTCCTTTATCGCGTGATATGGAATTGGTTGGAAGTTTAAATCTCGCCAGCCATCACAGCGATCGTTTCTCACAAAATTCTGCCAGCGATTTCCTGCAACGTCTTGCTGCCATTGTGACGGTTTGTCTTAACAATGTATGTAACCAAGAACGACTGAAAAAACTTGGCCTGACGGATATGCTCACCGGCGTCAACAATCGCCGATTTTTTGACCAGCGACTATTAGAAGAAGCCGGCCGCGCACAACGAGACAGATTAGTAATCAGTTGTTTGTTCTTTGATGTGGATTTGTTTAAGCACATAAATGACAGCTACGGTCACAACGAAGGCGATCTTGTGTTACAAGAAATTGCAACATTGATTCGCATGAACTTACGCACTAGCGATGTCATTGCACGATATGGTGGAGAAGAGTTTGCGGCGATTCTTAACAATACCGATAGCGAAAAGGCCGAAGAAATTGCGGAGCGGATTCGTCAAAGCATAGAAGAACGAGAATTTGTTTTGAGTAATAGCTTAAGCATTAACGTAACCGTATCCATCGGTGTATCAACAACTCACGCAGGTAACTATTCAATCAATATTAACCGATTGGGGCAACAAATCGTTCAAAAAGCTGATCAATGTCTGTATGAAGCGAAACGTAGTGGTCGGAACTGTGTCATCAGCATTTCAGACATGCCATCCAAACACGATAGAAAACAATTGGAAATGTTTGCAGAATAAAGAAGAAATCGCTGGCGGTAAAGTTACCACCAGCGATGGAAGTATCGGGAATTAAATCGCCATATCCTTCAATGCTTTTAAAGGTAATACTTTAACAACATTGCGTGCAGGCTTGGCTTTAAACATCATCTCTTCACCAGTAAATGGGTTGACACCTTTACGTGCTTTAACAGCAGGTTTTTTAACAACCTTGATTTTCAACATGCCAGGATATTTAAACTCTCCCACTGCACGTTTTTTAATGTGACGTTCGATTAATACATTTAACTCATCAATGACGGCCGTCACGTCTTTTTTGCTGATTTCAGTGACTTCGCTAATATGCGTCAAAATCTGAGTCTTGGTCATTGGCTCAGAAATCGCTGTAGTTACTGATTTTTTAGCAGTAACCTTTTTGGCCGCGGCGACTTTCTTTTTCGCTACGGATTTTTTACTTACAACTTTCTTTTTTGCGCTTACCTTTTTCTTGGCTGCCATATTTGATCCTGATCCTGCTTGAATAAAGTTAAGAACTCCCGAAAAAATTCGGACCTGTCTGTACTATTAAGCAAACGCTTTATACTGCATATATCGGAAAAACTCCTGAGCAACTTGCTTAAACACTGTAAAAATAGCACATTTGAAATTAATTTGGAGCGGAACGGAAAAATAAATGAAATATTTTTATTAGTTTTTAACGAATTTGCACAATCTATATACGAATTTGTTCTTTAACTTCAAATAAAACAAGAAATAAACTTCAGTTCGCTGCTTCAAATTATCATCATACGTTGTATATGCGATAGATAAGAAAACACAATAAAGCGCATAAATACCTAACAGCAACTTTTTCGTAGGATTACTGTTTGGCTTTCGCTCGCTCATGCAATGTAGGTGTATTCGCACAGAAATACTTGGATTTTAATGCGTCTACCGGTATGATTGATCTTCAACGAAATGCCACCTGGGAGAGTCTTCTCAAGCTATTTGGCTTAAGAAGCGCCGAAGGCGCAACAACCCGGAATCGCTCAGGCAAAAGGACCAGGTGGAGCCAAGCAAAAACTCATAATCAATATTTTGCTTTTGTTGACTCTGGAGAGAGGTCAGTTTTCTCATTACATTGATGACAAACAAGGCCCACCGAAGGGGAAGATTCTAAAACAAACAGCCCGTTTTACAGCTGCTTAACGAATCTAAACTCTCAGGTTTGCGGACAGAGGGGTTTAATGATTTTTATCATTCACCTTTATGAAACAAGCTGACCGGAGTAACAAATGGGCAATCGCAAAACCCCGTTATTTGAGTGCCACCAGGAAATGGGCGGAAAAATGGTAGATTTTTCCGGCTGGGATATGCCTATTAATTATGGCTCCCAAATCAATGAACACAATCAGGTTCGTAACCACGCTGGCATGTTCGACGTCTCCCACATGACTGTGATTGACATGACCGGCGATCAGGTTAAAGACTTTCTGTCTCAATTATTAGCTAATGATATCTCTCGCCTCAAAGACAATGGTAAAGCACTTTATAGCTGCATGCTTAATGAAAACGGCGGCGTAATAGATGATTTGATTACTTATTACATGGACGATAATTTTTATCGTACTGTTGTCAACGCCGCCACTCGTGATAAAGACATTGCCTGGATCAAAAAACACGCTGAAGCATTCGGTGTCAGCATCACAGAGCGCACAGACCTCGCTATGATTGCCGTACAAGGCCCCAAAGCGCGAGAGCTTGCCGCAAGTCTATTTGATGAAGACACTCGTGCAAAAGCCTTAGCCCTCAAACCATTTTATGCTTTTCAAACACCAGCGTTTTTTATTGCACGCACCGGTTATACCGGCGAAGACGGTTTTGAAATCATGCTGGCAAATGAAAATGCGGCCGGCTTCTGGCGCGAATTAAGTGCCGCCGATGTTAAACCTGCAGGGCTTGGCGCCAGAGATACTTTACGACTTGAAGCTGGTATGAATTTATATGGCACAGACATGGATGAAAACATTTCTCCACTGGAGTGCGGTTTATCGTGGACTGTCGCTTGGGAACCAGCAAGTCGAGACTTTATCGGTCGTGAAGCACTGGAAAAAATCAAAGCTACCACCAATACTCAATTCGCAGGATTAGTTTTGGAAACTAAAGGCGTCATTCGAAGCCACCAGAAAGTACTGGTTGAAGACGAGCAAGGAAACATGCAGGAAGGTGAAGTAACGAGTGGTACATTTTCACCTACCCTGGGTAGAGCCATTGCTATGGCGCGCATTCCCAAAACCAATGCTGAAGCCTGCACGATTGAAATCCGAGGTAAACAATTAGCTGCTAAAATAGTAAAGCCCGTTTTTGTTCGAAACGGAAAAGCCTGTGTATAACAAGAGGATCAAAAAATGAGCGAAATTCCAGCTGAATTAAAATACTCATCAACCCATGAATGGATCGAACTCAGTGATGACGGCACTGCCCGCATAGGTATCACCGATCATGCGCAAGAATTACTAGGCGACATCGTATTTGTTGAAGCACCTGAAGTCGGCGCAGAAGTATCTATGGAAGAAACCTGTGCCGTGGTGGAGTCGGTAAAAGCTGCATCAGATATTTACGCCCCCATAACTGGCGAAGTTGTCGAGGCCAACGAAGATCTGAATGACACGCCGGAAATCATCAACAACAGTCCATATGGCGATGGCTGGATTTACCGAATCAAATTATCTGATCCTGATGAACTAAATCAGTTGATGGATGCTGATGCCTATCGTGAATTTGTAGAGTCTGAAGAACATTAAACGAAATTTTTATGCCATATATTCCACATACTCCAGAAGATATTCAAAACATGCTGAAAAGCATTGGCGCAGATAGCATTGAAGATTTGTTTGATGAAATTCCACCAGAACTGAAGCAAACACAATTAAATCATGTACCCACTCGAGTTTCCGAAATGGAAATTCAACGCCACATGATGGATAACGCCAACCTTGATGGCACACCGCTTTGTTTTGCAGGCGCCGGCGCTTACGAACACCACATTCCTGCTGCTGTGTGGGAGATTACCACCCGTGGTGAGTTTTATAGTGCTTACACCCCTTATCAAGCAGAAGCCAGCCAAGGTACTTTGCAACTGATATATGAATATCAAACCATGATGACATCGTTAACTGGTTTGGATGTTTCCAATGCATCGCTTTATGATGGTGCTTCAGGCTTAGCGGAAGCGGTCTTGATGGCTGTTCGCGCAAATCGTAAATCTAAATCCAAGCGCATATTGGTTCCAAAAACTGTTAATCCAACTTATCGACAAGTTGCAGATACCATTGTAAAAAATCAGAATATCATTCTGGAAACGCTGGAATACGAATTAAATAGTGGTTGTATTGATCCCGCTTCGCTACCTTCTGATCCTGGTGATTTTGCGGCATTAATAATTCCTCAACCAAACTTTTTTGGTGCGCTGGAAAATGTTGATGCCTTGACCAACTGGGCACATCAACATAATGCTTTGGTCATTGCTGTTGTTAATCCCATGAGTCTTGCCATATTCAAAGCACCTGGTGTGTGGGGTGAAACAGGTGCGGATATAGCGTGTGGTGAAGGCCAGCCTTTCGGTATTCCTTTATCTTCAGGTGGTCCCTACTTCGGTTTTATCTGCTGTAAACAAACCTTTGCCAGACAACTACCTGGCCGTATTGTCGGTGGAACGGTTGATCTGGATGGAAACCCAGGCTACACGTTAACCCTACAAGCTCGCGAACAACATATTCGTCGCTCAAAAGCCACTTCAAATATTTGTACCAACCAGGGTTTAATGGTTACCGCTGCTACGATTTATCTGTCCGTTATGGGATTTACCGGCATTAAACAAACCGCTCAGGAATGTCACAACAACACTCGTAAGCTGGCAGACAAACTAAATTCCATTAATGGTGTAAACAAACTCTTTGAACGCCCTTATTTTCACGAAATTGTTTTGCGACTTTCGAAACCCATGGAAGACGTCATTGCTGATTTGGCAGAAGCCAATATCGTCGCTGGTGTTTCTCTAGCGGATAATTATCCGGAACTGGAAAACGCATTGTTAATCTGCGCGACTGAAACCAAATCAGAAGATGATATGGATTATTTTGTTGAACAGCTTAATGCATGCTTGAACAGCCAGGAGTAATAGTTTTGGCAAACACACAATTGCAAGGTAATAACTGTCAAACCAATGGCGATTTGCCAGTAACAGGTTCACCAGCACCTGACTTTCATCTCGTTTCCAGTAAACTTGAAGATTGCTCGCTGGCAAACTTCAAAGACAAAGCAAAATTACTGTATGTCGTACCAAGCCTGGATACTATGGTATGTGCCAAAACGACCAAACAGTTAAATGAATTGGCTGGAGAATACACCGATGCGAGTATTCTTGTTATTTCGGCAGATCTACCGTTTGCCCAGCAACGGTTTTGCAAACAAAACAAACTGAAAAATATTCAAACTTTGTCCATGATGCGATCGCGTAACTTCGCCAAAGATTATGGCGTATTACTGATTGATGGCCCACTGGCAGGTATTACCGCTCGCGCGGTATTTGTTCTGGATGCAAACAACAAAATATTAATGAGTGAGCTGATGCAAGACATTACCCACGAACCAGATTTCACTAAAGCACTGAGTTTTTTACAGGTTTAATTATGCTGATTTTTGAACAATCCCAAGCCGGAAGAAGCAATCTTTCACAATGCAAAGATAATGTTCCATCAATTGATGATATTCCAAAAGAGTTTTTGCGTGAAGACGAAGCATTAGTACCCAATGTTTCAGAACTGCAAGCTGTTCGTCATTACACTCAATTGTCGCAAAAAAACTTTGCCATCGACACGCATTTTTACCCGCTCGGCTCCTGTACCATGAAGTACAATCCCCGTGCTTGTAATACCTTGGCCATGCTTCCTGGTTTTTTATCTCGCCATCCTTTAAGTCACAATTCTCTGGGGCAAGGCTTTCTCAGTTGCATGTATGAATTGCAGGATATTTTGAGAGATGTCACCGGTATGGCTGAAGTTTCTTTGGCCCCCATGGCCGGTGCGCAAGGTGAGTTTGCTGGTATCGCCATGATTCGTGCATATCACGATGCCAGAAACGATGATCAGCGTAAGGAAATCCTGGTACCCGATGCAGCACATGGCACCAATCCGGCAACTGCCGTTATGTGTGGATATACCGTCAGAGAAATTCCTACTGATAAAAACGGCGATGTCGATGTCGAGGCACTAACGCAAGCCGTTGGTCCGCAAACCGCTGGACTAATGTTAACCAATCCTTCCACACTGGGTGTATTCGAACGCGATATATTAAAAATTGCAGGTATTGTTCATGACGCCGGTGGACTGCTTTATTATGATGGCGCAAACCTCAATGCTATTCTCGGCAAAGTAAAACCGGGTGACATGGGTTTTGATGTAATTCATATGAATTTACATAAAACTTTTTCAACCCCGCACGGTGGCGGTGGTCCTGGTGCCGGGCCAGTTGGTGTTAGCGAACGCTTAATTCCATATTTGCCCGTGCCCATGGTGGGATTGGAAAATGGTCTGTACTTTTTAAAAACAAAACAACATTGCCCTGACACCATGGGCCCGTTATCAAGTTTTATGGGTAACGCTGGCATATTATTACGCGCTTACATTTATGCACGTTTATTAGGTAAAGAAGGCATGGTACGTGTTGCAGAATTTGCGACATTAAATGCTAATTACTTGATGAAAGAATTACAAAATCGTGGTTTTCAGGTTGCATTTGAAAATCGTCGCGCCACACACGAGTTCATCATTACACTCAAAAAAGAAAGTAAAGAGCTGGGTGTAAATACCATGGATTTTGCCAAACGTTTGTTGGATTACGGATTTCATGCACCTACCACTTATTTCCCTCTGTTAGTACCCGAATGTTTATTAATTGAACCAACGGAAACAGAGCCTAAAGAATTGCTGGATGCCTTTGTTGATGCGCTGGAAAATATCCACCATGAAGCGGAAAACAATCCAGACCTGGTTAAAACTGCACCACACACAATGCCAGTAAAACGACTTGATGATGTTCGTGCAGCCAGAAAGTTGGATTTGCGCTGGACTGCAGAAAAATAATGGCAGCTCCAGAAAATCGCGGCATTCTTCGGTTCGTTAAAGCGAGCCAGTATTCCTGGCAAGGGCTGACAGCGACTTATCGCCATGAAGAAGCGTTTCGTCAGGAGATTTTATTATGCCTGGCACTAACCCCCATCGCCTTTCTACTTGCTGCTTCCGGTATCGAACTCGCATTAATGTTGGGCAGCCTGATACTGGTACTGATAGTTGAATTATTGAATTCCGGTATCGAGGCCGTTGTAGACCGCATTGGCACCGAAAAACATGAACTTTCCGGCAGAGCAAAAGATATTGGTTCTGCTGCAGTGATGTTGGCGTTGATAAACGTTGTGGTTATCTGGGTCTGCATTATAATTACCTGACATTCCATAAAGCCGAAATAATTGACGGAGTAATAACATGACTGCTTTGATCTGTGGATCATATGCTTATGATTCAGTAATGACTTTTCCCGATAAATTTAAAAACCACATATTGCCGGACAAGGTTCATATGCTGAACGTATCTTTCCTCGTTCCACAAATGCGTAAGGAATACGGCGGTTGTGCTGGCAATATTGCTTATAATCTTAAATTACTCGGTGGTAATCCAACGCCTATGGCAACGGTTGGAAAAGATTTTGCGCCTTATGAAGCCTGGATGGACAAGTGGGGTATTAATCGCAAGTACATTAAAGTTATCGACGCTGAATATACTGGCCAGGCATTCATCACCACAGATATGGATGATAACCAGATTACAGCTTTTCATCCCGGTGCCATGAGTCTTTCGCATGAAAACTCCGTAAATGATGCACATGGTGTCAGCATTGGTATTGTTTCCCCCGACGGCCGAGATGGCATGATTCAACATGCTCGTGAATTCCACGAAGCAGGCATTCCGTTTATATTTGATCCGGGCCAGGGTATGCCCATGTTTAATGGCGAAGATCTGTTAACTTTTATTGAGCAAGCCACCTGGGTGACAGTTAATGATTATGAAGCAGAACTCCTACAAGAAAGAACCGGTTTGTCTGCCCACGAAATTGCAGAACGAGTTGATGCTTATATTGTTACTTTAGGCGCAAAGGGTTCACATATTTACACAAAAAATCATCGCCACGAAATTCCTGCCGCAACCCCCAAAACACTGGCTGACCCCACTGGTTGCGGTGACGCATACAGAGCAGGTTTACTTTTTGGATTAATGAATGATCTTGATTGGGAAATCACCGGTCGTATCGCATCTCTAATCGGTGCCATAAAGATAAGTCATCATGGCCCGCAAAATCATTCTTTTGGGCGAAGCGATTTTGCGGAACTCTACAAGGAAAACTTTGGTCAATCATTGGAGAGTTTTCTGGAATAAGTTCCGATGTTGCGAAGTATTTATAAAAAACTCGGCCCGCTTGGGCCGATTTTAGTTTTATTCTTGTGTTGTTTATCGTTGTTTGCGCTAAATCGTGTTTTTCTTGGGTTGAACTATTCAGCCAACTTTTCAGAAACAAACGATTATCTGTTTTTCCTACCAGTAGGTGTACGCACTGACATAATTATTTTATGTTTGACGTTGGCCTTACCAACCTTGCTCATGTTGGTTCTACCTGCAAAATTACTTTATTATTTTAAGCCTCTATTAGCCGCCTACTTCACTTTCATTTGCTGTCTGTTTCTATTTTTTGAAATTGTGTCCTGGCCATTTATGGACCAATATAGTAGCCGCCCCAATCAATTGTTTTTTCAATATTTTACTCACCCTAAAGAAGTTCTGGGTATGGTATGGGCAGAATATAAACTGCTTTTGGTAGCCTCTGCTATCGCGATATTCTTATTCGCTAAATACTGTTGGCGATTTTTCTATTTGCTGGTTGAAAAAGCACATAACTGGAAGTACTGGCAAAATATTATTGCTCTGCCATTAGTCATTGCACTCATGACCATTGGCGCCCGCTCTGGTATTGGTCAGGCCAATGCTAATCCCAGTGTTGCCGCATTTTCCAATGATCACTTGGTTAATCAGGTTGCACTGAATGCAAGTTATTCGTTGAGTTTCGCAATTTATACAGCTAAAAATGCTGCTATTCGATCACAAGAACTTTATGGCGACATGCCAACTGAAGAAGTTGTTAGCCGAATTAAAAACTATATGGACGCGAAACCAGAAGACTTTGTTGACGAAAACATACCCACTTTACACAAACAAACACCAACAATTAAGCGCGACAAACCAGCTAATCTGGTTGTTATTGTCATGGAAGGTCTGGGTTCTGAATATATCGGTTCATTAGACGGAATCGACTTAACACCAAATTTTGACAAACTCAGCAAAGAAGGTGCTTTGTTTAGCCAGGTACATGCAACAGGTACACGAACTTCTCGGGGCATGGAAGCCATGGTTAGTGGTTATCCACCCACCTCCAAATCCAGCAGCATCATGAAACTGGATTTAGCTCAACGAAATTTTTTCACCATCGCCTCATTACTAAAACAACACGGCTATTCAAGTAATTTTATCTATGGTGGTGAAGCGCATTTCGACAATATGGCGTCATTTTTTCTTGGAAATTGTTTTGACGAAATCATCGATGAAAATGATTTTGAAAATCCAGAATATTACGGCACATGGGGTGTTTCTGACGAAGATATTTTTGTAAAAGCCAATGAGAAATTTCGAAACAATGGTGATGAGCCGTTTTTATCGGTAATTCTCACTGTTTCCAATCATATTCCATTTGATTTTCCCGATAACAAAATTGAATTGTACGTGGAAGAAAAAGCAACCCCACTGAATAGTGCAAAATATTCTGACTTTGCATTAGGCCGATTTTTTGACATGGCAAAAAAAGAAGATTATTTTTCTAATACTGTATTTTTAATCACCGGCGATCATCCCATGAAAGTCCGCGGTGATCACTTGGTACCGATTAATAAATATAAGGTGCCTGGTTTAATTATCGCGCCAGGTCTGGAAGCAAAAAGAATTGACACAATTGCCAGCCAAATTGATTTATTACCAACCGCTGTCGGTTTGTTAGGCATGGAAACAGTACATCCAATGATCGGCAGAAATCTTTTAAACGAGTCTAACTTACCGGGTAAAAACATTTCTATTTATGCCCACTCGCTGGCATTTCGCGTAAACAATCAAGCTGTTATTTATCAACCACATAAGCCACCACAAAGCTACACACTTGATGAAAATGAGAAATTGCATATCGCTGAACAAAATTTAGAACTTGAAAAAGACGCCCTGGCCTTTATATTGTTCCCAGGTATAGCTTACGCAAATCAACTCTACCAACTACCTCAAACCAATCAGGCTTCTTACGTGCAATAATTAAACGAATCCGCTATAGTAACTCTTACGAATTTGTAGTTTAAAGCGAATAAGTATAAGTAGCACTCTGATTGAATAGGGCTTGTGATTATGATTTGTTATTCGTTTTCATTCAAAAAATCAATTGGCTGGACATGTCAGGAATTTCCCGCCATTGACTCAGAAAACACATTAATTCTCGTTTTTGGTGCCAGCCAATTACTTGACGACAGCAAACCATTGGATGATTTGTTGCAAAACTATCCCAGATCTCTGGCAATTGGCTGTTCCACATCCGGTGAAATATTAGACAAGCAAATTGATGACGAAAGTCTTTGTGTTGCTATTATTAAATTCAATAAAACCCGCATCAAAGCCTGCACAGAACATATAAACAACACCCATGAGTCAGAAGTTATTGGAGAAAAAATTGCTCAGTCGCTAATTGCGGATGATCTCAAAGCCGTTTTTTTATTGACCGATGGGCTTAACGTTAATGGTAGCTCCTTAATCCGCGGATTACTGTCACAATTTGAAGAAACCATTCCCATATCCGGCGGCATGGCAGCAGATGGTGAAGAATTTCAACGCACTTGGGTATTGGCCAATAAAAAGCCTGAACAAAATGCTGTTACAGCAATTGGTTTTTACGGTAGTGAACTGTGTTTTGAGACAACTTCACAAGGTGGTTGGGATGTGTTTGGTCCCGAGCGCACCATTACACGCGCCCACGAAAATGTTCTATATGAACTTGATGGCAAACCCGCACTAACCCTTTATAAAGAATATTTAGGTGAACTAGCACAAGGCCTACCAGCAACCGGCTTGTTGTTTCCCATCTCAATTCTTGAACAAGAAACACAACAGGAGATTGTTCGTACCATTACATCAGTCAACGAATCTGATAATTCGTTAACACTTGCTGGTGATATTCCACAAGGTGCGCGAACCAAACTCATGCATGCAAACCCAGAACGTCTGATCAATGGTGCCAGCGATGCTGCCGAAACACTTGTACATAAATCATGTGAATCATCAGAATTATTTGTTATTGCTATCAGTTGCTTTGGTCGACGGGCTGTTTTAAAAGAACGTTCAGAAGAAGAAGTTGAAGCCGTGACATCAGCATTACCAGCTCATGCACATTTAATGGGATTTTATTCCTATGGAGAATTTTCTCCCAACTTTAGTGGCGTTTGCACACTCCACAACCAAACTATGACGCTAACAATGATTGGCGAATGCGATGATACATAAAACGTTACAAAGACAACTTTCCCGCTTGGGATTAGATACGGAACACGCGCCTGACCAGAAATCATGGCAGAAATTTATTGAGTTAGTTGATCGAACTTATCAAGGTCACGATGATGATCGTTATCTCCTGGAGCGCTCCTTAAAAATTTCATCTAATGAAATGCAAGACTTATATAAGGATCTTAAACAAAGTTCCGAAAGCATGTTGCGAGGCATAATCGATAATTCACCAGCAATAATTTACGTAAAAAATCACCAGGGACAATTTCTCATGGTGAACCGCAAATTTGAGCAGCTATTTAATCAATGTAGAGATGAGATAAAGGGAAAAACTGCCCACTCCATTGTACCTGAGTGTTATGCAGATGCCATGTTTGCTATTGATGAAGCAGTTTTAAAAAGCAATCAGGCAACCGAATTTGAAGAAACAATTCCCGTTAACGGTGAATTACGCAGTTATATATCGGTAAAATTTCCATTGCGAATTAATCAAGGAAAAACCCACGCGATCTGTTGCATTTCGACTGACATTACAGAGCGACGTAAAATAGAACAAAAATTGGAAAACCAAACTCAGAAACTAACGCACGAACATGCTTTGCTTCAATCATTAATTAACTCAATCCCAGATTTGATTTTTTACAAAAGCCCAGAAGGGCGTTATCTTGGTTGTAACAAGGCCTTTGAGGAATTTTCCGGTTTACCAGAAGCTGAACTCATCAATAAAACCGACTTTGATATTTTCCCTTTTGAAGCAGCAAAAACATTTGTAGATAATGATCAAATTATGTTGGAACAAAATGCAGCCAGCCGATATGAAACCTGGCTGCAATATCCAAACAATGGCAAAAAAGTATTGGTTGATACCTTAAAAACACCATACTGCGGGCCTGATACAAAATCGCTTGGTTTGATTGGTGTTAGCCGCGATATTACCGAACACAAACTGGCAGAAGAAAAGCTTCGCCGCGCTCAAAAAATGGATGCGCTGGGAATGCTGACCGGCGGTATTGCGCACGACTACAATAATCTTTTGGGCATTATAATGGGCTTTGCCGATCTACTGGTTTTATCCCTTGAAGGTAAACAGGAAAATCTCGCCCAATATGCACGCCAGATATTTAATGCAGGCTCAAGAGGAGCAAAGCTTACAAGCAAGCTACTCAGTTTTTCTCAGTTAACACCTGAAGAAGTCAAACTCACCGATATAAATCGAGTATTAAAAAGCAATCTTCAAATGCTGGAAAAAACATTAACAGCCCGAATTCAAATCAATATGGAACTAACCAGCTATATCTGGCCTGTTTTAATTGACCGATCAGAATTAGAAGATGCTGTACTCAATATGTCTATTAACGCCATGCATGCCATGAGCAATGGTGGCAGCCTGGAGTTTATAACAGAAAATACTACGCTCTCCGAAGAACAAGCATCACATTTAAATCTAGCAGAAGGTCGCTACGTAAAGTTTTCTTTGAGCGATACTGGCAAGGGCATGAACGAAGATACTAAATCCAGAATCTTCGATCCTTTTTTTACCACAAAGGGTGAAAACGGCACTGGCTTAGGATTGAGTCAAGTATACGGATTTGTACAACGTAGTCAGGGTTCTATTCATGTGGACTCCAACCCAGGGTTAGGCACCTGTTTTTCACTTTATTTTCCCGCACAATGTTCTGTCACGACTCATTCAAAAAATTCCAACAGGGAATATAAACAACAACAAAAATATCCAAGCAAAATATTAATTGTTGACGATGAACAAGCCTTGCGAGAATTAGCACAACAGATATTAAAGACCGCTGGTTACAAAACTTTTTTAGCTGAAAATGGTGCAGAAGCACTAAAAGTTCTTGAACAACAAAAAATTGATCTCGTCTTCAGTGATGTCATTATGCCTGATATCGATGGATACGAATTAGCGAATAGAATAACGGAACGTTTTCATAGCGTAAAAATTCAATTAACTTCCGGCTACAGCGAAGAAATCCAAAATTCTCATGCGAATAAATTATTATTTAGAAATATACTCAAAAAACCGTTTACTTCGATGGATTTATTACAGTGTGTTGATGCACTCTTAAAACCAAACAAAACACCTGACCTGGAAATTGAGCAATAAAAAAGGCATGTTAAAAAAACATGCCTTTTTCTATGAAATTTAAAATCCTGCGTTAGGAAATGGTTTGGTAATATATGTTTTGTGGATGATTAACTTGAGCAAAGAAATACCAACGCTCAGCACATAAACCAATATATTGCACAATAAAAGCAAGAAAAAGAAAAAATACTGACTCTGTTGACATGCCAATAAACAATAAAACAATTGGTATTGGAAAAGCTAACACCATAAAAATTGTTTTCATCTGCTTTACAACGCTCTCAGCTTTACCATGAAAGAACTCACGTGTGTTATACGAACCACCCATTTGGCCTTGTGAACGCTGTGTAACTTGTTTGCCACGAAAACCAATTGCTGTTTGTGTTGTAGTTTTTGCTTTTGCCCTCAAGGCAGCATTACGTACCAGCGTCCAGTAACGCGTCGCCAATCCCAAAACTGTTAATGCGATAGCAAACCAACCGTATGTGGCAACCAATTCTGGCGCTGATATAGCAGCGTAAAAGGCAGCGAAAGTAAAACCCGACGCCGAACCAAATAAAATAAAGTTAACAATCGTTAAAGGTGTTGCCCATTCACGTAAAAAGCTCAAGCAAGCGTAGATCATTCCAGTACAATAAAATAGGAGAAAACTTACAATTACTCCCAACAAACCGAGTAATAATGAGGTATCAATTCCGTATTGATAATATTCCGCCAACATATAGAAAAATACAACTGCCATAAATAAAGGCAACATGATGACTTCACGTGATAACCAGGATGTTCGCCACTGCGATGCAGCACGCCATGCTCGTTCCGGTCTACCTAAATGAAAGATCGAGGCAAATAGCCCCCCACCCATAAATATTAAAACCAGGAACGCACCAATTGTGTAAAAGTTATCACCAAATGACACTTCGGCATTACTTAATTCATAAGTTTGGCCCAACATCAATGCGGTGAATAAACCCTGGCCCACACCAATAAGTGTTGTTAAGAATATGACTGAAAACGCGGGATGCATAAGTCCGTTTCTCTCTTGTATCTAAAATTAAACTGATTTCTTATTTGCCCGTGGCAAATATTGATTTGCAGGCTGGGTTCCCAATTCAGGCATTAGAGAATAACCATGGTTTTCTCTAATCATCTGAGACGCTTGGGAATCCGGATCATGCACATCACCAAAAATTCGCGCATTCGCTGGACAAGCAATTACACATGATGGTTTACGCTCTGCTTCGGGAATACTTTCATCGTAAATACGATCAACACATAACGTACATTTCTTCATGACCTTTTCGTGTTCATCAAATTCACGCGCACCATAAGGACAAGCCCAGGAACAATACTTACAACCAATACATTTATCGAAATCCACTAGAACGATGCCATCTTCTTCGCGCTTATGGCTGGCACCCGTTGGACAAACTGGCACACAAGGTGGGTCTTCACAATGTAGACAGGACTTGGGAAAGTGCACAGTTTCCGTATTGGGGAAAGTCCCCACCTCAAAGGTTTGTACCCGATTGAAAAATACACCATTGGGATCCGCACCATAAGGATTGTCATCAGGTAAAGGACCAGCCCCACCTGAAGTGTTCCACTGTTTGCAGCTGGTTACACAAGCGTGACAACCTACGCAAACGTTCAAATCAATAACTAACGCCAGTTGTGTCATTTGCCTTCTCCCTTGCCAAACTTGCCTGCAAAATAGGATAAAACAGATTTACGCTGCGGTTGCCCAGGCATGGTTTTCATGGGACTGAATTGCGGCCACGACACTTTATCTTCACTCTCTTCAGCTTTGTAAACTCTTACTTTCACATCATACCAACCTGCTTGACCAGTTACTGGATCCGAGTTGGAAATATGCTCGCCACCGTCTCCTGGTGGCAGCTCTTCAGAAATCAAATGATTTAATAGAAATCCTTTACGCGATTCGTTGGCATCTGATTCCAGATTCCACGCACCGGAAGCTTTACCGATTGCATTCCAGGTCCATACTGTTCCCGGCTCAACGGCTTCACTAAAACGACACATGGCGCGAACTTTTCCGTGCATGGATTCAACCCAAACCCAATCACCATCATCAAAGCCACCTTGTTTGCCTAACTCTGGACTCATATGCAAATAATTATGCGCATGAATTTGTCGCAACCAGGCATTTTGTGAATCCCAGCTGTGATACATGGCCATAGGGCGTTGAGTTAATGCATTCAGCGGATATTTTTCCCGGTCTGAACGCTCAGTTTCGATGGGCATATAATAAAACGGCAGAGGGTCAAAATATGTTTTGACGCGATTACGCAAATGGTCGGGAGGTTGTTTGCCTTCGCGTTTACCCTCTGCCGCCAGTCTAAACTGTTGCAGTATTTCAGAATAAAAATGGATTACGATAGGATCTTTTTTCGCAATCATGCCTTTTTCATGCGCCCAATCTAAATAGGGTTGGTTAAAATTTCGCATGAATTGCTGATCTTCCGGCAAGTGATACTGGAATACGCAATTATTCTCTTCGTACTTTTTCCATTGGTTTGGATTGGGTTCGCCACGAATGGCTTTATCACCGTCCTTACCGCGCCAACCCGCAAGGAAACCAATACCGGAACCCGGTGCGGTTTCAAAATTAGTGACGAACTCTGGATAATCTTTAAATTTACGAGAACCATCTTCATTGGTGAAAGCCGGAAACTTCAAACGACCGGCCAGCTCAACCAATACTTCCTGGAATGGTTTACATTCACCCGTTGGAGGCACCACTGGAATTCGAACAGAATCAACCGGACCATCGTATTCCGAAATTGGACGGTCAAGCATGGAAATTGTGTCGTGCCGTTCCAGGTATGTTGTATCCGGCAAAATTAAATCAGCAAATGCTGTCATTTCCGATTGAAATGCGTCGCTCACGATGAGGAATGGAATCTTGTATTCACCATCCTCATTTTTATCATTAAGCATGTTACGCACTTCAGACGTATTCATGCTGGAGTTCCACGCCATGTTAGCCATGAATATCAGCATGGTATCAATCGGGTACGGGTCACCACGCCAGGCATTGGTAATGGCATTATGCATCAAGCCGTGTAGAGATAGTGGATGCTCCCAGGAAAATGCTTTATCCAGACGAACTGGTTCGCCTTTATCATCCACAAATAAATCATCCGGTGTAGCAATTGAACCAAGTGGCGCACCATTTAACGGTGTATTGGGTTTAACATCATCCGGGCTGTTTGGTACTGCCGGGCCAGGTGGAATTGGTCTGGGGAACGGCGCTTTGTGCCGAAACCCACCTGGGCGGTCAATAGTACCTAGTACGGTGAGTAACAGTGAAAATGCACGAATGGTTTGAAAACCGTTGGAATGCGCCGCCAAACCACGCATGGCATGGAATGCTACTGGGCGACCAAGCATGGTGTCATGTTTGTTACCCCAGCTATCTGTCCAGCTAATGGGCATTTCAAACGCATCTTTCAATGCGGTATTACCCAGCTCGCGGGCAAGACGATAAATATCATCAACCGGGATACCGGTAATTTCTGACGCTGATTCCGGTGTGTATTCTTTAACCCGATCCAAAAACAATTGAAACGATGGTACGACTTTGGTGCCGTCTTTTAATTGGTATTCGCCGGTTAATTTAACATCAACACCTTCAGTACGGAAAGGTACGGATTTATTGGTATTGCCATCCCACCATAACGCATTACCTTTATCATCCCGCGCAATCATTCCATGGTCGTTTCGACTTTCATCCTGAATCACCAGCTGAGATGCATTGGTGTAATTGATCAGAAAATCTCGATCATAAATGTTTTCATCAAGAATGATTTTAGTCATTGCCATGATGAACGCACCATCAGTACCCGGTTTAATTGGCACCCATTCGTCAGCGATTGCGGAATATCCTGTACGAACCGGATTTACTGAAATGAATCTACCGCCATTACGTTTATATTCTGATAAGGCTGCTTTCAACGGATTGGAGTGATGATCTTCAGCGGTACCAAACATCATAAAGACTTTGCTACGCTCAAGGTCCGGGCCACCAAATTCCCAGAACGAACCGCCGATGGTGTAAATCATGCCAGCAGCCATGTTGACTGAACAAAATCCACCATGCGCAGCGTAATTAGGTGTTCCGTACTGACGGGCAAATAATCCCGTTAAGGCCTGCATCTGGTCACGACCAGTGAATAACGCAAATTTGCGAGGATCTGTTTCACGCAGTTTTTTCAACCGAGTTTCTAGAATTTCAAATGCTTCATCCCAGGATATTTCATCGAATGATGCATCTCCCCGCGTTGAGCCTTTCTTGCGAAGTAAAGGCTTGGTCAAACGCGCTGGCGAATACTGCTTCATGATTCCCGATGAGCCCTTCGCACATATCACACCTTTATTTAACGGGTGTTCAGGATTACCCTGGATATAACGGATTTCACCATCACGCAAGGTTACCCGGATACCACACCGACAAGCACACATGTAACATGTGGTATTTTTAACTTCGATATTCTCGTCGCCTTTTTTGGCTGCAAGTTGATGCATCTGTTACTAATCCTCAGTTTTAACTGTTTCAGCAAGTCTACGAAAGTCACTGATTCGAATCTATTTAATCATGTGTTACTGTAAATGACAGAGTGGGTTAACCGCCAATTAAGCTTATTAACGTCCTCATAAAATACGTTTTAAAATTTTATGACTGATAAATTGTTTTTTGGTAGCTAAAAGCGAACAATCCTGCAATAACTGTAGCAGACAGTTAGCAAATTGCGTTGTGGGAAACTGATAATTGTGAAACTTGCCAACGAATATCAGTAAATCTCAGACAATAATTTCGGTTGTTTATTGAACGAGCAAAAACAAACCGCCATCACCTCGACGCACATTCATCAGTAAACTTCGTCTGCTTCGGGTAATTGCACGCTTTAGCTCTTCAAAATTTCTCACCAATACACGGTTAACAGAAATAATAATGTCGCCTCGACGTAACCCTGCCTGCCACGCGGCACTGCCTTCTGCAATATCAGTCACCTGAATACCGTCAACACGGTCTTCAAAATTTCCATCTTCCTCGACTATTGCTAAAACTGCGCCAGAAAGTTGTTTGGAAATCTTTTCACCTTTGACTTTAACCCGTTCCTGTTCAGTAACAATTGCGGAAATTTTGTGTGTCTTGCCATTGCGCACCACTTTCAAGTTAACTTTGGAACCAATACGTAACAAACCGATTATGTTTCGTAGATCTGCTGTACTGGCAACTTTTCGCTTGTTCACCGAAACAATTACATCACCGGCACGTAAACCGGCTTTCTCAGCGGGAGAATCCTGCATCACTTGTGAAACAACCGCTCCCGTCATGGTCTTCATACCAAAAGCTTTGGCTAGATCTTCGGTGAGATCTTGGATGTAAATACCCAGGCGACCGCGCTTAACTTCACCATGCTCAATGAGCTGATGCATAACGTCTTGCACCATATTTACCGGGATCGCGAACCCGATGCCCACATTCCCGCCACCACCTGGTGATAAAATAGCGGTGTTAATTCCAACCAGTTCGCCACGTAAATTGACTAAAGCACCGCCCGAGTTACCGGGATTAATTGATGCATCTGTTTGGATGAAATCCTCATAACCCTCAATTCCCAGACCACTTCGGCTTAAGGCACTAACAATGCCTGACGTTACTGTTTGCCCGAGTCCAAATGGATTACCAATAGCGATAACAAAGTCTCCAACCCGAAGTTTACTTGAGTCATAAAACTCAACAGCCGTGAGTTTTTCCGGCTCAACCTGGATAACCGCAATATCGGTATCAGGATCTTTACCAATTAATTTTGCTAGCAGTTTACGGTTATCACGCAAAGTGACAGTTATTTCATCCGCTTTGTCTATGACGTGATTATTGGTAATGATGTAACCTTTTTTCGCATCGACAACCACACCCGAACCCAAACTTTGCGTTTGTTTTCTCGGTGAACGTTCTGGCAGGTTAAAAAATCGACGAAAGAAGGGATCCTGCAATAAGGGATTATCTTGCACCCTGACACGACTCCGTGTAGAGATGTTCACTACCGCTGGTGTCACTTTTTCCAGCATTGGAGCCAGGGAAGGCATATCTTCACCACTGGCCGCGGCCAGTAATTGTACCGGCACGCCCGAAAATGCTGCGGTGTTAATCGTTAAAGTAAAACAAAAAATAATGAATATATAAATTTTGTTCATTCTAAAAATTCCTTAAAGCAAAAATCGAATATGAACTAATGGACAATTTTGTCGAAAATTTGTTCGAGAGATTGGCCATTCATACCTGTCTACCATGTGGATTTATCTCACCCTATGGGATAAGCTGGAAGCATCAGAATAACTGAGTCGGTTATTAATTATGATGAAAACCATCATCTTATCATTTGTCACATTACTCGTGGGCTTAGCGGCAACCAACGTTGAGATGCTAAACGGGTATGTTACTCATCCAGCAGCTCAAGTTTTGCTAAACGAATATTTACTAATACCAGGGTTGTTCGTACTGATGTTGATGGTCATTGCCGGCAATCATTTTATTGCAGGTTATACAGACGAGTTTTTACCTTTTCAGCTTAGCTTGTTGTCGCTGATTCTAGCAGTTTTGGGATTGGTGTTTTTTACCCGACTGTTAGTTCTGGGCTTGTTGTTATTAATTGCTTCGGCCTACTGGAGTAAAAAAAATATTCAGCAATACTTTTAATAATGGCCTTTAGAAATTAGTCGTTATCATTCAATACTAAATAAGCATGGAAAAACTAGAATTCCATATTTGGCTTCCCTTCTTCAATTAACACCTTATACAAGCAATACCCTGCACTGATTAATTCTTAATCAATCAATTTGTACAGTTAACGACTTTTTCAAAAAATTAAAGCAATCTCTAGCATCTGTCGATATCTGCATATCTATTGGTATTTTAAACTATTTCGCATTTTTTTAGGGCCGGTAGAACCAAAGGGGGCACCAGTGCGATTTTTATCAATCTCACTAATTTGTTTTTTCGTCACATTTTCGAGTTTGGTCTTCGGCGAGCAACAAGAAACGCTAATATTTGGCGTTCATCCATTTAAAAATCCCCGGCAAATTTATAAGATGTTTCGGCCGCTGACAAACGCAATTTCCCAACAAACCGGCAAAGAAGTAAAAATTGTTATCGGCAAATCATATGAAGATATCATTGATCAACATCAGCAGGGGAAGGTTGACTTTGGGTATTTCGGCCCCGCTTCATATGTAAATGCGCGCGCAAAAACCAATATCATTCCACTAACTCGTATTAAAATGAAAGGCCGCGGTGCATTTCGTGGCGTGATAGTTGTAAAAAAAGACAGCCCCATCACTGGCCTGCATCAATTAAAAGGAAAAACATTTGCATTTGGCGATCCTGAATCAACATTATCGCACTATGTTCCTCACTATCAGCTCATGAAAGCTGGTGTTATGGTGAGTGATCTTAAGGATTATATTTTTACAGGCACCCATGATAACGTTGCACTAAATGTTATACATGGTGTTGCTGATGCAGGTGGCTTGAAGCCTGCGGTTGCGAAACAATACCTGAACCGAGGATTACGTATTCTGGATAAATCCGAATGGATACCAGAGCATTTGTTTGCTGCAAATGGTGCTCTGGCATCTGAAAATATTCATTTATTAAAAAATGTCTTACTGGAAATGGATTTAATCGTTCTCAAATCGATTAAGTCTTCTATTACAGGAATGGAAACAGCCAGCGATAGAGATTATGATGGATTGAGAAAAATTATCATCGAAGTCAACTCAAATGATCCCATAGCAACTTCTATAAAACAATAATCTCGCGACTTTTAAAATCTCGCTAAAATACCATTCCCAGATTCATTTGTATTACTGCCCCAGATGGATAGTATTTTAAGATTTCTTCCGCATCACGAATGTCTTCTTTATCTTCATCGGATTTTGCATATTCTGATGCGCTGGTCAGTATCTTTCCTTTAAAGGGAATGTTGATTGTGATCCAATCGATGGCAAAGGTATATTTCTTTTTAAATTGCCACTGATTACCCAAGCCCAGGCGTATGTATTGGGTTTCAAATTCGCTGACTGTTTCTGAATAAGAATGCAAAACCAAATCAAACAGGTTTTTAGCTAAACGGGTTTCGGTGTTGCGATGGCCCACACCCATGATGGTATTAAAACTGTTACCAAAAAAACGCCGTGCCTGAAATGTGTAGTTTTTCTCTTTCACTTCACCCACTTCAAATGAGAAAAATTTTATACTTTTTTTAGATTGTAAATAATCAACACCAAGCATCCAGTTTTTACTGGCAATAAAATAAGCATTGGCACCCCAAGCCATGGGGAATGGAACATTAATTGGGGAGAAGTTCAAATTTAAGGCGACATGACTATCGCTTCTTATTTGCGCTGATGTTTTTTCAGCTTTTAATTTTTGTCTTGAAGCAGCAACAACATCAGCAGATTTTTCTACCGCTTTTTCTGTGCTACTTTTTACCTTATCCCATAACTCACTGGCATTAAGTGTTGCAGCGAATGAAAACAGACAAACGAGTGTTATTATTTTTTTCATTAAATCCCCACTTCATTATTTTACATGCTCCCAAATAAAACTCTGCCGGGATAAAAGTATTGACTTTTATCCCGGCAGAGTTTTGTATAGACGCAAATACTTTATTTGTCTTTTACACAACGGAAGCCAATATCTTCCGCCATGGTATCGGGTGGTGCGTATTGGCGTGTGGCGTTACGATAAAAATAGGCAATTGCATAGTGCCCCATGCCACCACTGCCGCCACGAATAACTTTATTCTTTTCACCATATTCCGGATCATCATCTTTAGAACCAGCATTTGGTTTGTACCAATCCGAAACCCATTCCCAGACATTTCCAGACATATCATAAACACCATAAGGTGAAGCATTTCTTTTAAAGGAACCAACTGCTGCTATACCTTCTTCCTCTTCTGCATCATCTCCAGTGTTGGTAATTTTTGGATCCCAGTTATTACCCCAGGGGAATTCACGGGCATCTGTACCACGTGCAGCTTTTTCCCACTCTTGTTCGTTAGGTAAACGGGCTTTGCGCCAGCGACAAAATTTATCTGCGTCAGACCAGGTTACACCAACAACCGGTTTTTTGTCTTCAACCGCCTGATGTTCCAACATTGTCACCATTAATGCATCACGCTCCATCACGCGCGTATCCATATCGAGTTTGAAATGCTCTGCACCAATATTTCGTAAGCTATCCAATTCCATGGTTTTCATTTGGCTTTTCGCTAGACCATAACCATTTTGCCCCCAGGCAACCGGTACTGCGCCGCGCACCTCACCTTTAGCATGCAATAAAAATTGTTTGTATTGCGCATTCATTACTTCAAATTCATCGATATAAAAAGCATTCACATTTACTTTACGTTGTGGATGCTCATTCACATAAAGTGGCGCAGGAAAACCGTAGCGTTCCTGCAAACCTTCTTTATCGACGCGATTACTACCCATAGTGAATTCGCCCGCTGGAACTAATTTCATGGATGTTTCCAATGAAGCAACTTCAGCGGCTTTCTGGTTTTTTTCTGCAGCCTCTTTATCAACTTGACCAACATTTTGACTACAAGCTGTAACCAACATAATTGACGCGAAACTTAAAACTTTTTTCATAATTGATCTCTATAAATCTTTGGCGCAACGAAAGCCAAACGTATCATTTTTAACTTTTTTAGCAAAAAATGCCCGGTTATATACTGGCGCTGAAATGCCGCATTTGTAAAACGAACAATCAAACCAGGACCCACCTTTTAAAGTTTTATATCGTTCGCCATAATTTTCAGATTCTATTTTGTTGTTGGGATATGCTTTGTACCAGGATTCTGTCCACTCCCAAACATTGCCCGACATATCTAACAAACCATAGGGGCTTTTACCATTGGGGAACATGGCAATCGGCATCGTATCACCAAATTTATTCAAACTTTGCCAGCGAACAGGTGTATTACCGTTTTCAATTTCGAAATCATTACCCCAAGGATAGGTTCGACCATCAGTACCGCGCGCAGCTTTTTCCCATTCCTGATCGGTAGGCAATCGTTTGCCTGCCCATTCACAATAGGCTTTGGCATCATGCCAGTTCACATACGTTACCGGATGATCTGGTTTACCTGCAGGATAGGTTCGATTACGAAAGTGTGAAGGTGATTTGCGTTTAGTCGCGTCGATGAATTTTTTATATTGCGCATTGGTTACTTCATATTGATCGATTTGAAATGAAGCTAAGGTGACTTCATGTTGCGGACCTTCATCAGACAATCGCTCATTGGTTCCCATGGTAAATTTGCCAGCTGGAATGGTAATCATAGGATTAGGTGCATCACCATATTTACTACCCTGATAATAAACCTTACTATCATCCAAAGCTTGGGCACCATGATGCACGTCACTATTGGCATGCCGTTCAGAGTATTCACCTTTGGCAAGTTTAACGGCGAAGGTTTTTAAAATTTCGACGCTGTGACATTGCTGACAGGATTTGTCCTGCATGATAATTTTAGAAATATCGATACCATCGTTATGACAACGAGCGCAATTATCAATACCATGTAAATGATCGTCGGGCATTTTGCTGTCAGCAAGGGAAGTAAAACTGAACAAAACAAAAACGGTCGTCAGCGTGGCTAACAGAATTAATTTAGACATGTAAACACCTGGTAAAACAAATACGTTTATTTTTGCCGGATTATATCCTAAATCACGCAACAATGAATTTCTGATCATTAATTGCACTTCACTAAGGTTAATATGACTGAAATGAATGAAAAACTACCTGATTGGTGTCAATGGTTGGCCCAAGACGCTGATGGTAGCTGGTGGGCATACGAAGCAGAGCCTAACCAATACGATAAAGGTTGGTATGAGAATGAAGTCGGTCGCTGTTTAAAAATCAGGCAAGATAATGCGAACCCAAACTGGTTGGGCAGCATTAGAAAAATCACTTAATTATCATTATTCAGAAATCTTACCACCAGGATTACTGGGCGCAGCCTCCCAGGCCTGAATAAATTCCTTGGCATGCGTTGAAGAGTGTAAATAAGAAAAACGTGCTACCTGCAAGCCCAGATTACTCAATCGAGATTGCAACGATTCGTCATTGATATTTCCGTCCTTACTAAAAACACCATCAGCAAACGGAATTGAAACCTGTTCCGGCACCACCCAAGCGTGCAAGGAACGACCTACTGTTCGCAAGGTGTTTATGGCATCGTTACCGCCCAGCGCTCCAGCAGAAAGGCCGATCAGGCCCATCATTTTGCCTTCAAATTCATCAAAGCTCATTAAATCCAGCGCATTTTTCAGCACGCCGCTAAAACTGCCATGATATTCAGGCGTGGCTAGAATGACACCATGCGATTGCATTACCAATTTTCTTAATTTATGCACATCTTCGGGATAATCTTCACCGCCATGACAAAAAACCAGATTATATTCTCGCAAATCCACCAATTCGGTGACGGCGCCGGCTTGTTCTGCGCCTTTTAATGCTGCTTTTAATGCCAATCGGGTGTGGCTGTTTTCTCTTAAGCTGCCACAAAGACCTATAATTTTAACTTCAGTATGCATACCATGGTTTCCACTACTCATTAAACAACATCATAAATAATTCGTGGATAGTAATACAGTGAATATTTTGAACAACAATTGGCTGAACAAGTTAAAAATGTTGATTTGCTGCATGATGATGGGCTTTGCTTTTAATTCATCCGCAAGCACCGTCAATCCAGCATACACAATAAATTTACCGCTTTATGATTATCCCTTTAATCAGAATCTTGATTTGCTCAATCCCAGCATGAATCAGTCACTACAATTCAGTAAAGGCTTTTATCAATTCTCGCATTACAGTATTCAGAAGTTCTGGGATCATAGCCCCACCGCGAGCACAGTATCCATCATTCTGTTTGATATTATCAGCACCTGGTTACCGCTATCCAACGCCTGGGTACATGAAGAATGGCATCGTGCGGTAATGGGGCAATATGATATCGAAAGTTATAACGAAGTTTATGAGCTGGAATTTTTTTCAGAAACCATTGCGGTGAGTGATGTCAGTGATGCTGAATTGATTGATTTAAAAAAACATCACCCGGCGGATATGATTCGCCTGCACAGCGCGGGGCTTGAGTCACAAAACCAATTTAATCTTGCCATAGAAAAAGATCAGTTTTTCTTTCACAGTTTGTCACAAGATAATATTTTGATGTTATTTAATACGGTAAATACGTCTTCCTATTTACATGTTTGCGCAAGCAACGAATCTAACAGTTTGACACAGGAAATTTTAAACAGAGAAAACGAAGATATAAAAAAGCGCGACTTTACAGGATTGGATTGTAATGCCTGGGTTTATGACTTATTTAAACCAAACGAATCATACGAAAGCCGAGGCACACATCCCAGTGGCGTTGGCATCGATCGTTACATAACCTGGTCGGATTTAACAGCCAATGAGCAAGATTATTTGAAAAAGCAATTTCGCTTATCCTTACTGAATTTCCTCGATCCGTTTCTAATAAACAAACGCTATTTTCGATATAACTATGCTAAAAACAAATCAGCAATCTACTGGAATGCCAATCTAAAACATTATCTGACTCCATTTGGTTATACAATTAACGCACATTTATTTCTGAAAAAAGATCAGCATAAAATGCTTTTCACATTACACAATCACTTTAATCGGCATCATTATTTTCCTGGGATTAGTGTCGAACTATTTGATGCCATTTATGTGCTGAATGATAAGGTTTTTTACAATGATTTAAGTGTAAGCCTCTGGTCACAACCCAATAATTTTAACTTTGAAACCAGCAAACCGGAACTCGGCTCTCGACTTGCGCTGAAAAGCACTTACCACTGGAATAAAATATTAGGTAATTACCTGGAAATAGATTATAAAACTGACGGCTGGTATGAAGGCAATGTGTATCTGACAGAGAATTTGAGTATAAGACTGGGTTTAACCATAGCCATGAAGTAAACATCATCTTCACCGAGCACGTTTACTATTTAAAAATAATAGCAAACATGCTCAACTTATATTGGGCATATGGAGTTTAGCTTTGCACTTCAATCTTGCGACTTTGCGGTTTATCCAATTTGGGAATAACTATTTCCAGCACACCATGTTCACCTTTTGCAGTAATTCCCTCGGCATTCACGGTATCAGGCAAGCTAAATCGTCGAAAAAACGTACCGCTGACCCGCTCCACACGTTTGTAACCTTCTTTAACTTCATTGCTGGTGTGTTTGCGCTCGCCCTTAATCGTTAACACAGAATTTTCCATGGTAATTTGAATATTTTTTGGATCTACTCCGGGAATATCAGCGTGAATGATGTATTTATCAACTTCTTCGCTGACATCAACTGCTGGTGTCCAGTCGCTTGCCGTTACGTTTTCCATTTCATTACCAAATGGTGATTGTGCTCGAAATAAACGATCCATCTCATCATGAAATTGACCCAATAATCCCCAGGGTTCACGACGCATTAATCCACTCATTTTTACTCTCCTTTTGTACTATGAATAAACAACTCTCTTATTTAGTTTATGGCGTGCAAACGGCGTATTTTCAAGGGAATTTATTGGCGAGATAACGCTCATATACACAGATTGTTCAATTCTTGCAACCACAAGATATAGTAGCTTACGAAAGTTAACATTTTTCGCTCATAACTTACTGAATTGCCACAAAAAGCCCTTAACTCATTGAAAATCAATAAGTAAAAAACAAAAAGTTTTACGTCGATGAACTTGACAGAGTCTATATTTAGACCTACTCTTACGCGCATAACCACAACATATAGTGTTTGACTGTTTAAAACACAAGCATTTTTGGGAGGCTGAAAATTCCTTTAATAAAAAGCCTATTCTTTAAGGAAAATAGATGACGACAACAGCCAATATGAGATCTGCACATTTGAAAGCCGTACCTAACGAAGTGACTGATATTGAGTATCAATCTGCTTCAACTGACATATGGGAAAAAAAATATCGACTGGTAGATAAAGAAGGAAAACCGGTTGATCATTCCATAGATGAAACCTACCAGCGTGTTGCAAAAGCACTCGCCGAAGTTGAAGAAACCAAAGAAAAGCGTAAGGAGTGGGGCGAGAAATTCCTTTGGGCTTTACGCAAAGGCGTGATTCCAGCTGGACGAATTATGTCTAACGCCGGTGCGCTGGCGTACAAACCCGCCACTTCAACCATTAACTGCACGGTATCTGGTTCTGTAAGCGACTCCATGGACGATATTTTAAATAAAGTCCACGAAGCGGGATTAACCTTAAAAGCCGGTTGTGGAATTGGTTACGAATTTTCTACCTTACGTCCGAAGGGTGCCTATGTTTCCGGTGCCGGCGCGTACACATCTGGCCCATTATCCTTTATGGATATATACGATAAAATGTGTTTTACCGTTTCTTCGGCAGGTGGTCGTCGCGGCGCACAAATGGCAACCTTTGATGTTGGCCATCCAGATGTCATCGATTTTATTCGCGCCAAACGCGAAGATGGACGTTTACGTCAGTTCAATTTATCGTTGTTGATCACCAAAGAATTTATGGTAGCGGTTAAAAACGATACCGACTGGGCTTTGGCGTTCCCTATTCGTGAAAGTGAAGCAAAACATGACGAAGTTGATTTAAATAATACGTCTCAAGTTGTTTGGCGTGACTGGCCAATTACCGAACCTTACATCACCAATGATGAAGGCAAGGTCGCCTGCAAAATTTACCGAACTATCAAAGCACAACGCTTGTGGGACATGATCATGTCATCCACTTATGACTTTGCTGAACCCGGTTTTATTCTGATTGATAAAGTCAATGAAATGAACAATAACTGGTTTTGCGAAAATATTCGCGCAACCAACCCTTGTGGCGAACAACCATTGCCACCCTACGGTTCATGTTTGTTAGGATCAGTAAACTTAACACGTTTTGTTACACACCCTTTTACTGAAGCAGCAGAGTTTGATTGGGATGAGTTCCGCAAAGCAGTGGATGTTTTCACCCGCATGTTAGATAACGTGGTGGAAATAAACGGCTTGCCTTTGGAAGGTCAGGAAAAAGAAATTCGCCGCAAACGTCGTCATGGTATGGGATATCTTGGACTCGGATCCACCTTAACCATGTTAGGTATGGAATATGGTTCAGAAAACTCTGTTGAATTTACCGAACTGGTTACCAAAGAGCTGGCAATTCAAGGTTGGCGTTCAGCTTTGGAACTGGCAAAAGAAAAATCACCAGCACCAATCATGGACGAGGAATTTGAAATAACACCAGCCATGATGCGCTTACGCCCGGAAATGGCTAACGATGGTTATAAAGTTGGTGACAAACTGCCAGGCAAAGTATTACACGCAAAATACAGCCGCTATATGCAAAAAATCGCAGAGGTTGAACCACAATTAGTAGAAGAACTTTCGGAAATTGGCGCGCGATTTACGCATCACAGCTCTATTGCCCCGACAGGTACGATTTCTTTGTCATTAGCCAATAATGCCAGTAATGGAATCGAACCCAGTTTTGCGCATCATTATTTTCGCAACGTGATTCGTGAAGGCAAAAAGACCAAAGAAAAAGTTGATGTTTACTCTTTTGAGCTTTTAGCTTATCGGGAAATGATTAATCCATCGGCTCAACCCTTCACCGATGAAGAAAGCGAAATGCTGCCGGATTACTTCATCACTGCTGATGATATTAAACCAACTGCACATGTTGATATTCAGGCAGCCGCACAAAAATGGATTGATTCTTCCATTTCCAAAACAGCTAACGTACCTACTGATTATGACTATGGTGATTTCAAAAACATTTATCTTTATGCTTATGATCAGGGTTTGAAAGGTTGTACTACTTTCCGTTTCAATCCAGAAGCGTTCCAGGGCGTGCTTGTTAAAGAAAAAGATCTGCAAAATACGGTTTATCAATTCACACTCGAAGACGGTAGCACCGTTGAAGTGAAAGGCGATGAAGAGATTGAATATGATGGTGAAACACATACCGCTGCCAATCTTTACGATGCCATGAAAGAAGGATATTACGGCAGATTCTAACCATGATGATTCCGGGAGAAAATCTATGAGCGTCCAAATAGGAAAAAAAATCGTCGGTTTCAGCGTCGTTAAAAATGACGAACAAAACAATGCGTCAGCTGCCGTCGAAGAAACCAACAAAGAGCCTGAAGTTCAGGTTGAACACATGCATGAAAATGTTGCCCGACCGGAAATGCTGGTCGGTGCAACCTATAAACTGAAAACACCACTTTCTGAGCATTCGTTGTATGTCACAATTAACGACATGGTGTTGAATATGGGTACCGAACACGAAATTCGTCGACCCTTTGAAATATTCATCAACTCAAAAAATATGGATCACTTCCAGTGGATTGTCGCATTAACACGAATCATTTCTGCGGTGTTCCGCAAAGGTGGTGACGTCACTTTTCTGGTGGAAGAATTAAAAGCGGTATTTGATCCGCGTGGTGGTTACTTTAAGAAAGGTGGTAAGTACATGCCATCACTGGTTGCAGAAATCGGTGATGTTATCGAACAGCACCTGAAAATGATTGGCCTGTTAAAAAGTGATGATCTTGACGAGCATCAAAAACAATTCATTGCGGCAAAAAAAGCAGAAATCGAAGACAAACAGTCATCTGATAATAATGACAGTAGTTTTCCAGCTAGTGCAGAGTTGTGCAAAAAATGTAACACCAAAGCCATGATCAAAATGGACGGTTGCTTGACCTGTCTAAATTGTGGTGAATCGAAGTGCGGTTGAAGAAAAAAGTTAAATACCACATAACTATTGTGGTATAATTTGATTTTACGTCTCCCGTAAAAGCCCCCCCGAAGCGGAAAACCCGTGGTACATTTGTATCACGGGTTTTTTGTTCATATTTTCCAAAAAATGTCTTTTAAATGACATAATTATGGAAAAGTCAGAAATAACCGGTTATCGTATAATCTATATCATAAAAATTATTTAATAACTCATTAGTTACCATCCAGCATTATAAAAAAGTGTTGTTTTTTCGATCAGGCGAAAGAATCACCTAAAGCGAAAACTTCACTATTTACCATAGATAGCCGACATAATGAGAATCAATAAACTAACTGGCTAACACCATGTTTTTGGAAAAACTCGCAAAAGTTAAACATTCTTTACGTACGCGTATCGTTGTCAGTGTACTTGTCATGCTGTTACCGGCTGCTGTGCTGATGTATAACGCCTATATTTATATCACCAGTAATATCCAATCACTCAATCAAGTCATCGACACACCGCTTGAAGAGCTGATGAGCATAAAAAAGATTCAGACCGAAATTTTAAAAATTGAATTACCCTTTCACCTGTATTTAAATCGAGGTGAAAGTGCAGATCGCGATATTTTTTTACGAACCAGCGTAAATATTGATCTTCTTTTTGAAAATGCATTGCGTATGCAAAATACACCCGAGCAAGATATCGAACTGTTTAAAACAGCCCGTAAAGAATGGCAACAGGCTAAAACACTCGGCGGCAGTCTTTTAAGCTTAAAAAATATTCCAGACTCCACAGAACTTATAGCAAAAGTTGATCAGTTTGGGCGACATATCAATCGAGCCGCTTCTCTACTTGATGAAATCAGCGATAAAGCTTTTGATACGATAAAGAATCACCGCTATAGCGCACAAGAGAGTGAATGGAAATCCATTACGGTGTTAATGTTGGTGTTCGGACTGGGCATGATGCTCGCGGTTCTTGCAGCTCTATGGTTAGGCCAATCAGTTGTTGAGCCCATTAAACGGCTAGAAAAAAGCGTAAATCAGTTTGGTGAAGGTGATACCAGTGCACGCGCCAATTTAAAACCCAATAACGAGCTAGGAAGTTTGGCGTCTGCCTTTAATACCTTGGCTGAACGCTATGAACAAATTCAGTCGCAGCTCGATTATTTATCTGTCCACGATAATTTAACGGGACTATTTGATCGTGCAAAGTTCAATGAAGAAGTCGCAACAGAAGTTCAGCGCGCCAAACGTTATGAACGTGCTTTTTCTTTATTGTTTATTGACATTAATCATTTTAAAGATGTGAATAAACAATATGGGCGATTGGTGGGTGATTCGGTACTTTGTTCCGTTGGTAATAAAATTTGCGCAACCGTGCGACCTACCGACATGGTGGCACGTTATGAAGGCGATAAATTTGCCGTCATTTTATCTGAAACCGATGTACGTGGTGCACAGGAAACGGCTGTTCGCCTGGAAGAAGCAATTCAAAATGACCCTTTTAATATCGGTGATGGTACAACCTTGTCCATAAAAGTCAGGATTGGCGTTGGCACATACCCCAATGATGCTGATACAGATGCTGACTTACTCTCTTTTGCTGACCAATCCTTAAACAGTTCTAAAAGTAATTCATCCGCCTCAATTCATGTTTCTTTATAGTTCATGTCTTAATCTTTTTTAACATTCCAATTGTTGTAATTTTAGTCAAACTTTAGTACAACGCTAAATAAAGCGGCCAATAAATATCCCAGAAAATTTAATTTGCATTGATTTGCTTTTAAACGCCAACTTTTGGGGAAATAATCATCACAATAGGCCTCAAATAATAAAATAGTTGCATTATCCCACCGTCATTTGAATAGTAGAGAAAGCTATGAACCGACAAAATATAGCAATTATTGGTTTAAATAATGTAGGCACCGAATTTTTCAAAGCAATGCTGGGTTTAAAAGAAAAAGGTGTCAATGTGCTTGGAGTAAGTGAAACCGTTTTTACAGAAGGGGCCTACCTTGCACAGGAAATGGGGATTAAAAATGTTTCGATAAGTCAAATTATTGACTTAGGTGAAAACGTCGACATTATTTTTGATTTATCCAATAGTCATGCGATACGAAAAGAACTACGCAGAACATTGTTCAGCTCTCGGAACAGACATACGGTGATAGCGCCAGAATCAGTAGCCAGGCTAATGTATAAAATGATTAAAGATAATAATTTACCCGCCTGCGATTCGCCAAATATTGCCTATTAATTTATTCGCTCTTTTCCACAGTTCCAACACTGGGTAAATTGCGCGTCAATTAGCTCATCACAGTCTTCACATTTCCAAACATTGTTAAAAACCTGATCCTCGCTTTGATTGTTTTCATATTTTTCCACCAAAGCCTTTGCCTTATCGTAATCTGCGTCATCCAATACCCAAACCGTTGGATATGTGTCTGCAGGGATTTCACCAACAGCACCAATTAGCATATCTCCCTTGACGATACATTCAATTTGAAATGTTAAGAGATAGTCTTTTAGCATTTGCGCTACAATTAGATCCGGAGCGGAGTACACTTGTTTCATAATATTTTTCCTATAAATGATAAGCGGCTTAAAAGTTGCTCTACTAACGCCTAAAAATAGGATTCTAAATAAAAAAAATCCAGCCCATGCATTGATGATATAGCAAAGATATCGCTGTATTTTCGAAGCAAGACTTTGCTAACATTAGCGTTTCTGCTCAAGATTGAATAAATATGCCAGAACTGAACGAAGAAATTCAAGATACTCCGACGACAACAAACATTAAATCCGAACCGCTGGTCACTGTGCATGTTAATGGTTGTGCAATAACCATTTTAGGTACAGCCCATATCTCACAAGCAAGTGCAGATAAAGTGGCAGAGCTGATTGCAACCGGTGATTACGATGCCATTGGCGTTGAACTTTGCCCCAGTCGGCATAATTCCATCGTAAATCCTGATGCTTTGGCAAAAATGGATTTGTTTCGAGTAGTTAAATCCGGTCAAGCCAGTATGGTGGCTGCAAGCCTGGCTTTAGGTGCGTTTCAACAACGAATGGCGGAACAATTCGATATTGAGCCCGGCGCGGAAATGCGTGTAGCCATCAAAGATGCCGAGGCAGCAAATCTGCCAACCTTATTAATTGACAGAGAAATAGGCACAACACTCAAACGTATTTATCGCAATGTACCCTGGTGGAAACGCTTTGGTATTTTTTCCGGATTGTTTAGCAGCATTGTCTCACACGAAAAAGTCAGTGAAGCCGAAATTGAACACCTGAAAGAGGGTGATATGCTGGAAACAGCTTTTTCACAATTTGCCGAACAGGAAAAAGATCTGTTTAAACCTCTTATTAATGAACGCGATCAATATATGTCAGCGCGTTTATTAAAAGAAATTCAGGAAAACGACTACAAACACGTTCTTGCTGTGGTTGGTGCGGGCCACATGAAGGGTATGCAAAATATTCTTGAAGAAGAAAGCATCAAGCAAGCTAATCAAACCATCGCAGAATTAGATGAAATTCCCGAAGGCTCCAAATGGCTTAAATTTCTCCCTTGGATAATCGTTGCAATCATTTTGATTGGTTTTGCCATTGGATTTTCCCGCAGCCCCGAATTAGGTATGGAGTTAATCACTGAATGGGTGGTAATTAATGGCAGCTTAGCAGCGCTAGGCGCTTTGATCGCCATGGCACATCCCTTAACCGTTATAACTGCTTTTCTTGCTGCACCAATTACTTCTCTTAATCCTATGATAGGTGCAGGTATGGTAACGGCAGCAATGGAAATATTTTTGCGCAAACCCGAGGTTGGTGACTTTAGCCGATTACGTAGTGATGCAACCCGTCTAAAAGGTTGGTGGAAAAATCGGGTAACAAGAATATTGCTAATATTTATCCTGAGTTCTTTTGGCTCAGCTGTAGGAACGTATCTGGCAGGATTTCGGATTTTTGATCGCTTAGCCGGTAGCTAATCCTAAGATTGCTTTAGGAAATTGATTTAGAGTGATTTTAACGCAGCGATCACACTATAAATTAAATCCCGGAGGCAGCCTTAAATAATTCTCTAAAAAGCAAATAAACGTTGATTGCTTTTTAGAGACATAACCAATAATTAAAACTCCAGCATCAATCCCATATTATAACTGGTACCACCGATTTTAATTTTGTCAGCTTCAGCTTCGGTTTGCTTATATTCCAAATATAAATAGGAATTAATCACACCAAAACCTCGATAGATTTCTTGCGCTGACTTTTCATCCAACGGATCGAGTAGAAATTGCAAGCCGGCACGAAAATGATTGCCATCTACCGAACCTTTAACGGTATCCTGCCCTTTAACTTCCTGCCGATACGCGAAACGCGTGTAACCACCGCCGACATAAGGAACCAGCCATTGACCTTCAGTAAATCGTGCACGAAACAATAAATATAACTCAACAGGTAACATTTCGTGCACGACATCTCCAGCTATCAAGTTATTTAAGGGTAAGTCCCCCTTACCTTGATCTCGGCCATAGCTAATGTTTGTACCTATATCCAATACATTAAATATTCGATAAGCGATGGAAAAACCAACCTGTGGCATTTTTGAACTGCCATAATAAGTAGACCAGTTTTCATCCTCTGGCTCGAAAGCACCGGCATAAAATTCCATGGTCCATTTTGGTGAAGCATTATTGGCATTTATGCCTAAAGGAAATAACAGACATAAAAACAAAAGTGAGCAAATATTATTCTTATTCATATGACTCTAACTCGAGATGATCGACGCATTATCAAGTAAGTTAAACCAACAGTAAACCCAATTATGACCATTAAAAATGTGAAAAATAGATACATGTTGAAATACAGAATCTGCACAGAAAAAATTAAAGGATATAAAACTGTTCTAACCAGTGGTTTGAGAATGCTGTTTTCTTGAATATACGCTGCAGCATATGGGCCGTAAGTATAGTACCATTTCACAAAAGCCATGCCAGCAGCTGACTTCAATAAGTAATCATCTCTAAAATCTCTTAATACTTGCACCTCTGCAGCTGAATAATAACCAAATGCAGCAGTTGCAATAAAACATCCCTCGTTTGGTAATGGTGGGTAGGCAATGATTCGCTCGGGCTGCATGGTTAACGTATTTGAAACGTCGCTGGCTATGATCTCCCCAAGTTTCTTATTAACATCATCGTTGATGAAGCTGCTTTCATGAACTTCGGTTTCATCGTCTTCGTTAGTAAATTCGATATATGCAGCAACTTGCACCTTAATTTCTGATTGGTTATTTGCAGTAACTGACACTGTGTATGTTTCGTCATTACTTAAGCCTGTCAGCTCATAATTATCAACATCATCAACATCTACTGAATCTGCTGCCGTATTAGTACCTGAATAATTGATCGTATAGGAAATCGCATTTTCTGATTTAGTCCAGTAAATCAGAAGAGTTTCATCCCTTGGTTCCAAACGATCAAGCTTAGGAGCCGCAGGTTTTTCAGCTTCAGATACTAATATGTCAAAAACAGATTTCGTTGCATCTTTCGCTTCAAGTTCATTGTGAAAATTTATTCGGTCGTCATCATAATTTTTGTTTTTTAATGTCTCACCATTCAAAGTGTAATAGACCTTATAACCACTAATTCGATAATCAAGATTCTCTAACCAGCTAACTTCAACGGTATAGGAGGTATCACTACTGTCCGCTATATCAGTTGCCGACGATACTTTAACTTCATCCACTTCTACATGATACGGAGTGAGATCATCCTCAGGCCCACCATAAGCACCTAAGTCAACAAATGTTTCATCAAAGTCATCTTCAGTTTCACCATTATCAATACAAGGCGAGTCTACTCTCAAATGCAGATCATCAGGTGCAGCAACATAGCTCGCTAATTTATTTATATTATTGTTAGTGCCTGTAACACCTGAAATGTCTTCATTGAAACAATTATAAGAAACATCTCCCAAGGGTAAATTTTTCAAAGAGTTTTCAGAGTTACGGGTATTATGCACAATATTGTGTTGGAAAATTATATTGCCAGAATTTTCATCATCACCCAGATTCACATCAAAGAAATTATTGTAGAAAGTATTATTTTCTATATCAATGCTTGTACTTGGACTGGCAATAATATCAATTGCAATCGAATCACCTTCTAGATTGAAAATATTATTGAATATTTTTATATTACGAGCATTATTTGACTCGAATATTTGAACGGCATTCAGTCCATCGTTAAAAGTAAAATTTTGGATTGTGACATTACTAATTTCATTGACAGAAAAAACCGGCTTCTCATCGTCTTCACTAATCAAAAAAGTATTCGCTGTATCTTCACCGCGAAACTTAAGGTCCTTATCAACTAATTCGATGTTTAGATTATAAGTTCCAGGTTTAAAGACAATCGTATCGTTTTCATCTGCGTCTTCCATCGCTTCAAATACTTGATCAACATCTTCAACAACAATATCTTCCGCATAACAAATAGAAGCTGATAATAGAAAAAAAAGAGTGAATAATATAATTAACCGCTTTAAATACACTGCGTTTTCCTTTTTTATTATTTTTGATAATACAATTTTAGTTTTTTTAATTCATTCAAATGCCATTGAGCGGCCTGCGCATTATCATAATCTCCCTGATAAAGACCCAACTCCTCTAAAAGCATGAAGAAACCTTTTCTCGGAATACCAGATTTCCCTTTTTGAATCACAACACTCGATAAGACTGGTCGCTGCGCTACAAAGTCTTCGCGTACAATAATTTCCAGCAAATAAGTTGTGGTTAAGATTACTGGGGAAATATCAATACCCATTACTGATGCAAATTCACGGTAATTTAATGTGCGTCCTGTAGCAGCAAGTTCTTCCAGCACTGCACGAGCATCTGCCAGGGTTTGTTTAGAAAGTTTGTTACTCATAAAATATAGAATAAATAAGAGCTTAAAGTATTTTTAAAAAATACCCTTAAGTTATATTAAGTGAAGCTTAACAATTATAGTGCTATAAATAAAATATTCTCTATATCAAAAGAATTAATTGTGGTCTTTGATTCACACACTCTGATATACTGATATAAAGAAAAACATAATAAAAATAATATAGTTACAAAGTAACAATATAATAACAACTTCTAAATAAGCTAAATTTCCCGCCTTACTTTTAGCAAGTTAATAGTATGATTCATAATATTTTTATTAGTTTTATATTCATTGTTTTTAGTGCATTTTTCTCGGCTAATGTTATGGCCGAGTCAAATAACGCATTCAATTCAATAAAAACAGTCGCGGAAGAATTAAACTCTCCCAGCGCGCAATTTTTGCTTGGCCGCATGTATGAAAACGGACAAGGTACAAAAAAGAATAAATCGCTCGCATACAAATGGTATCGCGCTTCTGCAAAGCAAGGCTACGATAAATCGCAGCATAAACTTGGTATGGTTTTTAAAAATGGCGAGCTCGGCCAGAAAAAAGATCATAAAAAAGCGAAAACCTGGTTAACTAAAGCTGCCGAACAAAGCTTCACTGAATCTCAGTACGAACTGGGCCTACTTTTATTTAATTCAAAAACAAAAAAATACAAAAAGAATAAACAAGCCATTGACTGGCTACTCAAAGCAGCAGCCAGTGGACATCCTGATGCACAAGCAAAAGTCGGCAATATCTATTTATATGGCACAGGCCAGGCAAAGGATCTGGAATCAGCAACATTATGGCTGGAAGAATCAGCCAACCAAGGGAATAGTGATTCAGCTTTTCAACTGGCAAAATTGTACCATGAGGGCGAAGGCGTAGAGAGCAATATTCAGAAAGCGATTCAGTGGTACGAATGGGCAGCTGGACAGGGCAACACAGACGCCCAAATCATACTCGCCAATATTTATAGCGATGGAAAATCCATTCCAGCAAATAAAAAGCTTGCCAATAAATGGTTTACTCGCGCAGCAGAAAACGACAATACCAACGCGCAATATAAATTGGCCAACAATCTCCTAAAAAGCAAAAAAATCAAAGAAAGAATTCAAGGTCTTGCCTGGCTCGAAAAAGCTGCCAACAAAGGATTGCTAAAAGCACAAATTGAACTTGCTCAGCACTTATATCATGGCGACATTGTTGCAAAAAATTTATCCGATGCCTTCGTTTGGTATAAAAAAGTAGCTAATCGAAAGAATCCACAGGCCCAGCACATACTCAGCAAGATGTATCTACGTGGACAAGGTGTTAAACGTGATTTGCAAAAAAGCTTTTTCTGGCTGGAAAAAGCCGCTCAACAAGGCATTAAGGAAGCAGAACTTGATTTAGCAATGCGCTATTACCGCGGCAATGGTACAAAGAAAAATGCCAAGCTCGCCTTTAAATGGATGGAAAAAGCGAGCAAAACAGATAACGTCAAAGCGATTTTTTATGTTGGCCATATGTACACAAAGGGTATAGGTGTAAAGCCAAACGTCAAAGAAGGTGTAAGAATGATCTCCATAGCCGCCGCAAGAAATTACCCCGAAGCACAACTCAGACTCGCTCAAATATTTGAAGCCGGCATTCTCGTGGATATTGATATGGAAGAAGCTGAAAAATGGTATTTAAAAGCCGCAGAGAATGGCAACACTTTCGCGCAAGATCGGCTTAATCTACATTTTCAATAAAGTGCTTTTACTTTAAAACCATTCTGTTTTAGTAAATTCAATAATCCTTCATCACCAGGTAAGTGCAACGCTCCCACGGCAACAAAAACATTCCCACTTGAAAGCAATGGTAGCATTCGCTGATACATACGATGATTTCTATCAAGTAATAAACGCTGCACAAAAATCTCGCCAACATCTTTATCTAACATCGCATTATATTTGTCACTTAATGCCATAATTTGATTTAAATCTCTGGAGAGATAGACATTGATTGTTTCATCCAGCATTTTATCCATATCTTGTAGATTATCTAATGTGCTCGATAAAAGTTTTATTTGTATTTCCAAACTCATTTCATCAAACACAGCAATTTGTTCTTGAAACGATTCCAGCCCTACAATGTTTTTTTGTTTTTCAATAGCACTTTGGTATAGCACCGCATCCAGATATTTACCAGTACGTTGTTTTGGCATATTCAAAATCGAAAAAACAGCCCAAGGCTTCATTTGCTGAACGATATCTTCAGGGATACCCTTATCAGCCATTGCACTTATTGCGCGTTGATATAGATTCAAATTAATAACTTGCTTCAGATTTTGTCCGTTCTGAAAATACATGTTTCGCAAAACAGATTGTGTAGCAGCTTTATCGAGCTCCATTTCAAGTGCAAAAATAGTTGATGTTTCAAACGCAAAATTAACAGGCTCCGGCAACTTTATTACCCGCTCATCTTCGGAATGAATAGTGCCAAATAAATAGCCTAACGGCTTTCCTTGCTGGGAGATCTGCCATAACAAGCCATTTTTCTCGCCCTCGAAGTCAGCGCGAGGAAGATTAGCAGAGCAACCTGCAGCAAGTAACAACAGTAAAAACAGGCAATGCTGAAATACGCGAGCAATACGGATATGCACGATCCACTACCTCATACTTAATTCAGGTTTATGAAAGTTTAAAGGAAAGTACTACAACAAGGATTTGATTCAAAGTCCAGAATTAATGATTCCGGACTTTGTAATTTGAATATTTTTAGAAATGAGGAGAAATTTATTCGGTGATTAATCAGTGAATAAACATTATTCAAGAATTTGTTTATCCATTTGTTCCGCACTGATATGACGAACGTCTTTACCCTTCACAAGGTACATAACGTATTCACAGATATTGGTTGCGCGATCACCGATTCGCTCCAAAGCGCGAACCGCCCAAATCAAGTCCAATATATCCGGAATCGAACGTGGATCTTCCATCATATATGTCATCAATTGGCGCATGATGCCTTCATATTCTTTGTCGACTTGGTAGTCTTCATGCCAAACTTTAAGGGCAGATTCCGCATCCATTCGTGCAAAAGAATCCAATGAATCATGCACCATAGAGCGTACGTGATTGCCCATATGGCCAATCGCTGCGAGACTGGTTTTTATTTTTTCATTTTTTGTCAAAGCCAGAAACATTTTGCTGATACGTTCTGCTTCATCACCAATACGCTCCAAATCAGTGATGGTTTTGATAACAGTCATAATCAAACGCAAATCTGTGGCTGCGGGCTGACGTCTGGCCAGAATCTGAACGCATTCTTCGTCAATTTCAACTTCGAGCGAATTAACTTTGTAATCTGTTGAAACCACAAGATCAGCTAATTCTGAATCATCTTCGATAAGTGCTTTAATAGAATTCGCGAGCTGTTGTTCAACAACCCCACCCATTTCCATCACTTTAGTACGAATATCTTCGAGCTCTTCGTTATATTGCCTCGAAATATGATGACCTATACCTTCAATGTCCATAACAAATCCTTCAGTTAACCGTAGCGGCCGGTAATGTAGTCTTCAGTTTTCTTCTTACTTGGGTTGGTGAATATGGTTTTGGTATCGCCGTATTCAATGAGATCACCCATGTACAAAAATGCGGTTTTATCAGAAACCCGAGCCGCCTGTTGCATATTGTGTGTAACAATTAAGATTGTGTATCTATCCTTGAGTTCATAGATGAGTTCTTCGATTTTTAATGTCGAAATCGGATCAAGGGCAGATGCAGGTTCATCTAGCAATAATACTTCCGGTTCTATGGCAATTGCTCTGGCGATGACTAGACGTTGTTGTTGTCCGCCAGATAAACCCATGGCGCTTTCATTCAAACGATCTTTAACTTCTTCCCACAAAGCAGCGCCTTTTAGCGCGTTTTCCACCACCTCATCCAATCTACGGCGACTTTTAACACCCTGAATGCGCAAGCCATAAGCCACATTTTCGTAAATAGACTTTGGGAAAGGATTGGGCTTTTGGAAAACCATTCCTACTCGGCGACGTAAATCGGCAACATTTATCGATTTATCGTTAATATCCTCGCCATCAATATCTATGCGTCCTTCGATACGCACACCATCCACCAAGTCGTTCATGCGATTAAAACAACGTAATAATGTTGACTTTCCGCACCCGGATGGACCGATAAACGCAGTTACCTGATTTCTCGGCACTGTCAAATTTATACCATGTAGAGCTTCTTTATCCCCGTAAAAAAGTTTTAAGTCTTTTACTTCGAGACAAATATCGCTGTTGCTGTTGGTTTCGTTAGTACTGTTTACCATCTGTGGTTTACTCACAAAATTATCGCTTTAGTGGTCAAAGCTTTTGTATTTTTCTCTTAATCGATTACGAACGGATATGGCCGTCAGGTTTAAAATGATGATAACGACAATTAGCAAAAATGCAGTTGCATAAACCAATGGTCTTGCCGCTTCAACATTCGGGCTTTGGAATCCCACATCATAAATATGAAAACCCAGGTGCATGAATTTTCGATCTAGATGTAGAAAAGGAAAGTTTTCATCCAATGGTAATGATGGGGCCAACTTTACAACACCTACCAGCATTAACGGTGCAACTTCGCCAGCTGCCCGTGCAACTGCGAGTATTAATCCGGTCATCATTGCGGGGCTCGCCATGGGTAAAACGGTTTTCCACAAAGTTTCCCATTTTGTTGCACCTAAGGCCAGACTACCCTCTCGAATATTTTTAGGGACACGAGACAAGCCTTCTTCTGTCGCTACAATAACTACCGGTACGGTTAATATTGCCAGCGTTAACGAAGCCCACAAAATACCTGATGTACCAAATGTGGGTGCGGGTAAGGCTTCGGGGAAAAATAACTGATCTATATTTCCACCAAGAAAGTAGACAAAAAATCCTAGCCCAAACACACCATAAACAATGGATGGCACACCCGCCAGATTGTTTACTGCAATTCGTATAACGCGAGTTATAAATCCTTGGGTAGCGTATTCTTTTAGGTAAACAGCTGCAATAATACCAACCGGCGTCACAATAATTGACATGATCAATACCATCATTACCGTACCAAAAATTGCTGGAAATATTCCACCTTCTGTATTTGCTTCTCGCGGCTCATCAGTGACAAACAACCAGGCACTGTGCGCATAAAAACCGGCTTTTTGGAGAAAATTCATCGCATTTGGTTTAAATGCTCGCGCAATATTTGCCAGAGGTAGTTCAACAAACGATCCGGTGGCAATTTTTACCGAAACCACATCGCGCTGAATTTTTTTAGTTAACTCTTGTAGTTGAGACTGCATGCCCTGATACAGAGTCTTCTGTGTTTCTTCTTCTGCCTGCATTTCCAGCAGAACTGCATCAGTCAATGTGCCGTTTAATTCATGTTTTCGTTTTTTTAATCTGAGACGTTCCAACGCATAGTTAACGCTACCAATCTCATGTTTTTCAATTTCCTTGATCTCATCATGAAGTTGATTTACACGCTCAAGACGTGTTTCAAATTCTTCCCATACACTCAGGTTAGACTGAACAAGTTGACCGTTTTGTTTTATGTTTTCAACATAACCGTAAAGATTGCCCCATTCCAAACGTTCAAAAACGACAATATCTTCAGGTGTTGTTTTTTTATTTAAGTGGTCATTCAACACCCAACGGAAATCTACGCCATAAACATCACGGTTTCCTATTTTGAATAATGTGCGGTTGAAAAATTGGGCATCGCCTTCCATCACAATGCCAGAGTCAGCTAAGCGATTTCGGCTAACAGTTTCTTCATCATAGATTTCACCAATCAGAATTTCCTGTTCACCAGTTGACTTTTTAACTTCAAATTGATGAATTTCGGATGGCCAATATATTCCGAGACCACGCACAGCAATCAGCCCGATTAAGCCGACAACCATAATCAGACTTACGCTCACTGCCGACGCTGACAGCCAAATCCATGGTGAACCACTTTTAACCCAAGTCTTCATGTTCGTTATTCTATCGACTACTTTCTAAAGTGAACTGTATTTAACACGCAATCGTTGCCGAACCAATTCAGCAATGGTGTTAAACATAAAGGTGAATATAAACAAAATCAAAGCTGCAAGAAATAATACGCGATAATGCGTACTACCCACTTCTGATTCAGGCATTTCCACCGCGATATTTGCAGATAAGGTTCTCATGCCTTCAAAGATATTAAAATCCATCACAGGGGTATTACCCGTCGCCATTAATACGATCATTGTTTCACCAACTGCTCGACCAAAACCAATCATAACAGCGGAAAAAATTCCTGGGCTGGCAGTTAAAATAATAACCCGTGTTAGTGTTTGCCATTGCGTTGCACCCAAAGCCAGAGAGCCGTTAGTTAAATGCTTCGGAACACTGAAAATTGCATCTTCAGCAATGGAATAAATGGTGGGTATTACAGCGAATCCCATGGCAAAACCCACAACCAGTGCGTTTCGTTGATCATAACCAATGCCCATTTCATTACTTAACCAGCTGGACATGCTGCCGCCAAATAACCATTGCTCTATGATAGGACTGATGTAAAGCGCAAACCATGACAACAAAATAATCAATGGTAATAACAGAATAGGCTGCCATCCATCAGGAACCCAAGCAACCAAGGATTTAGGTAAGCGGCTCCAGAGGTAAGCAAATAAAATGACACCAATAGGCAAGGTTACGCATATGGCAAAAACACCCGGCATATGGGTTTCAAGAAATGGCGCAAACCATAAACCCGCAAGAAAGCCTAAAATTACGGTTGGTAAAGCTTCCATGATTTCGATACTTGGCTTTACAGTTTGACGCAGTTTGGGCGACATAAAATAGGCTGTAAATATGGCCGCCAGAATAGCCAACGGTATGGCGATCATCATGGCGTAAAATGCCGCTTTGATGGTGCCGAATGTTAAGGGCATTAAGCTGAATTTTGGCTCGAAATCGTTACTGGCAGAAGACGATTGCCAAATATGTTGTGGTTCTTGATAACCTTCGTACCAGACTTTAGCCCATAAAGAAGAAAATGAAACTTCCGGATACTCGTTTTGAATATGCCAAAATTGAATTCCTTCCGCATTTTCTATCAGAAAAAAATCTGCGCGTGGTGAAATTGCCAATGCAATTACCGGTGAATCACTGACTTTCTGTTGAATCAAAGTCTGATGAGCAGTCATATGATGAATACCCAATTCACCATTTTCTTTAATGCTTAGAAACTCTTTTCGATAATATTCCGGTGTTACTGAAATTACTGAGCCATTTCCTGTTTGAAAACTTCTTACATGAACTAATGAGTACTGATTTTCATCATTACGCAATGGAAACCATTGAGAGATTTCACCATTATCTTTGGAAATGACTAAGGAAAATCCACCTGCTGCCAGTTCAACGTCAGTAATTTTTGAATTAGGTTCAACAACGACTTTACGCTCAATAAGTTTTACTTCTTCACTGTCACTAATGTCATAAAAGTAAATGGCACCTTCATTATCCTGGATAAACAATAACCGTTGATCTGCATCAATAATGACTTTTTCGATGAAGTAGTTTAAAACGCCGGCAAAAAACATCTCTTGCTCATAAGTCGGCTCATCAGTAAGCATTGATTCTTCAATAGTGAATCTTGATATATTTAAGAAATTAGAATTATTGATGGAAACAATGCTGGCGCTTTCTTCATCAACTTTAATCGTCAGATGTCTAACCGGGGAGCCTGAGTCATCTATTTCAAAAGGTTCGTCACTAATAATCCGTTCGTATTTTGGCTTTATTATTCTCTGTTTTCCGACATAGCTGACACTAAAACCAATTTTTACAACCAGTGCAGTTCCGTTATTAAAGCCAAAAGCCACAATGCCTGAACCAGCATCTGCAGCAGCAAAAGTACTTACCTCTTGCTCAAACAACTGTTCTTGCGCAATGATTTCACCTGACTCTGTATAGAAACTGCTTGCTATACCATCGTCAGTGATTCTGATTCCCACTTCACCCTGCTCATCAATTACATAATGTAATGAATTAGCATCACCCTTATTAACTAATTGATATTCGTGGAGTTTGTCTATTTCTGCAGATTCGAATAATGGTACAACAACCATTAGCAGATAAAAGAAGATCAAAGTAATTGCGACAATAATGCTCATACCGCCAAGCCTTACACCGTGCGCGGCAATTTTGTCGTTTAACATACGCCATTTCTGGCGTTTTTCACTTTGGGAAATGAGCGATTTTTGTGTATTTGCTGGATGCGACATAGTGATCGGATAATATTACAGTTATGTGACACTTTTGTTACAGTCTAAAAAGCAACCATTTAAGGCTGGTACTGTATATGATAATACGGGAATATGACAGAATTTTGTTAGTATTCTAACAAGCCACATTGTCAAACTAATCCAATGTGGAATTTCCCTTACTCTCGGTTTCACAACTGATCATTTTCATACCGGCAATCATGCTCAAAATTCGTCGTTTGACTTCTTTTTGAACTGAACGAAACTCTTGCATTATTTCGTCGTCAGTTCCTGTAGCTTTAGCCGGATCAGGCAATGGCCAATGTTTTTTTCTGGTAGTTGCAGGTGTAGCCGGGCAATTTTCGTCTGCATGCCCACACACCGTTACGATTAGGTCCGCCCACTTGATCATTTCATCATCAACAATATTTGATTCCTGGCTGGAAATATCCACACCATCTTCGCGCATCACTGCAATGGCTCGCGGATTCTTACCATGCGCTTCAATGCCGACTGATCTTACATCCAACCAGTCAGCGCCTAGAGCTTTTGCATAACCTTCTGCCATTTGCGAACGACAGGAATTACCGGTACATAAAAATAATATTCTGGCTTTTCTTTTGAACATACTTATTCAGCGTTCCTATCGTTATCCACGTGAGGTGAATATTTACTGGTGACAATACGCAATAATACAAGTGTGACGATAACAACCAAACTAAGAATAACATCCATGGATGTGTATTCTCGGTACCACAAACCCATCAATTCAACAATCAATACAACTAAAGCTCCATCGAGAATAAATGTCACTTTAACTCTACCGAGTTGTAAATAGGAATATAAAGTTCGAAGTAGCTCCAACAGTGACAGCATGGTGATAATTTTCATCACACTATGGTGCGCTACCGGCTCCCAGCCCTGTTCGAATACATGTGAAAGGTTAACCACCAGTGCAAGGATACCGGAAAATATCCAAACACTGGTGATTATCATAAGCGCTGCTGTTAAGAGTTTAACGACAACAGGATAATTGTCACCATCAATGAGTTTATTGAATCAACTTTTATCTTCAGACATATTTATTATTGTTTTTGTAGTTATTCGTTACATCTTTTTAAGATATTTAGACACAACTTTTGCAGGTAATGGAATATAACCGTCTTTGATTACAACTTCCTGACCAACTTTTGACATTACCATTTTCAAAAACTCTTTTTCTAATGGTGCCAACGGTTTGTTTGGCTCTTTATTTACATAAACATAAAGAAAACGTGATAAAGGATAAGTACCTTTGATTGCATTTTCTGAAGTTGCATCAACAAATGGCTTGCCAGGCTTTTTCGCTAAAGGCAATGCTCGCACACCTGATGTCTTATAACCGATACCCGAATAACCAATTCCGTTTAATGAAGTGGAAACAGACTGAACAACTGATGCGGAACCCGGTTGCTCGTTTACGTTATTTTTAAAGTCGCCTTTACACAATGCTTTCTTTTTAAAATAACCATAAGTACCAGATACTGAGTTACGACCGAAAAGTTGAATGCTTTTTGAGTTCCATGTACCTGTTAAGCCAATTTGTCCCCATTTATCCAGGTTTCTTTCAAAATTACATTTTCGTGTTGAAGAGAAAATTGCATCTACTTGTGGAATGGTTAATCCTTTTAAAGGATTGTCTTTATGTACGTAAACAGCCAAGGCATCAATTGCAACAGGAATTGCCGTTGGTTTATAACCGTGTCGTTTTTCAAACGATTCCAGTTCTTTACTCTTCATTTTTCGACTCATAGGACCCATATTAGAAGTTCCTTCAGTCAAAGCGGGTGGTGCAGTTGAAGAACCAGCAGCTTGAATTTGAATATTTACGTTAGGGTAAACACCTTTAAATGCTTCTGCCCACAATGTCATCAGATTAGCCAATGTATCTGAACCAACACTGGAAAGATTGCCCGATACGCCACTCACTGCTTCATAAACTGGCAGATCTGGATCAACTTTTGTCACAGCAAAACTATTACTTGAAAATACCAGTGACAACGCAGCTATCAATATTGCTACTTTTGATTTCATGGAATAACTCCTGATAAAAAAGATTGTTAAAACTCGCTATATTTGCGCAAACGCACAGCAAGCTAATTTGTTCGCAGTATGAATTTCCTTGCTGACAGTTTTATTACATATATGTGACACTTTTATTACAGGTGAGACAATACAATGGCTTAACGCCATTAAATTAGAAATATTAGATTAATTGACGTGCAATTATAGGAAAGAATTATAAGAAATGTAGAAATAGTCTATTTCGTGCTAATGGGTAATTCTTAATTTTTCGTCAGCTTCCACTGCTTTTGGTTTTACAATTCGCTCAAGTGGAAAGTTACATGAAAATCGGCTGCCTTTGCCAAGTTCACTATCAATGGAAAGATTTGCGTCATGTCCATTGAGCACATGTTTTACAATCGCTAAACCCAGACCCGTTCCACCCGTTTCACGGGAGCGCGCTTCATCCACCCTAAAGAATCGTTCAGTCAAACGAGGAATATCTACGTTAGATACTCCCATGCCGGTATCTTCAACAACAAAATGTGCACCTTCGTTATCTTGATACCACTTAATGTGTATTTTGCCACCCCGGGGAGTGTATCTCACCGCATTACTGACTAAATTGGAAAAAGCACTTTGTAAGTATTCACGTTTGCCCGTTACTTTTAAATCAGTATCATAATCGGCAGTAAGCGCTTGTTTTTTATCATATCCCAACATCCGTGCTTCTTCTAACAACATCTCTATCAATTCAGCCACATCAACCGGGTCACCATTAACAGATTCAGCATAGTTCTCTAACCGAGTTAATAACAACAAATCCTTAACAATACCCTGCATACGTGTAGTTTGGGAATACATATGTTGCATGGGTTGATGCCATGCATTTTCATCACTTTTTTCTGCCGCTAAAAGTGTTTCTATATATCCGGTAAGCACTGTCAAGGGTGTGCGTAATTCGTGCGAAATGTTAGCTACGAAATGACGTCTTACTTGCTCTAGTTGGCTAACTCTGGTTACATCTCGAGCATCCAGCAAGGCTTTACCTTTACCGTACGGCATAATTCTGACTTGTAAAATCACACTTTCGTCAATAGGCGAGCAAATTTCGATGCCATCATGATCCTTTACTTCTTCATCAAAATACTTTTTAAATGCAGGATATCGAATAAGATTTGCAATGTGTTGATCTACATCTTGAGGTGACTTTAAACCGATAAGTCGCTTCGCCGCCTGATTAAACCATTCGATTTTGCCTTCCTGAGTAAGAATTATCATGGCATCGGGCATGGCAGATGCGGCTTCCTGAAAACGCGTCAATGCAGAAGCAAGTATGATCTTTTGGCTTTTATTACGTTTTTGTAATTCAAAAATTCGGTTGAAAATGTCAAACCAAGCACCAGTACCTTCGGGTGGTTCCACAGAAGATTTTGACTGTGACAGCCATTTGCTAAGGCCATTAATGTAGTTAAGATGCCTGACGAGGTAAAGCGACACACCAATCAGCATGCCTAGAAAGATTTGATCAAATAGCATTCCAATCAAGCCAAAGAAAGCTGTGATTAAAATAAGTCGCCAATATTCCAGAAGTAACATCAGTGCTTAATCTCGTCTCTCATGGGTATTATGGGGCTAATCATTAATGCATTGAAAAGCGGTAACCAGCGCCTCGCACAGTTTGAATCATATGATCATGTTGCGCCATTTCCAACGCTTTTCTTAAGCGGCGAATATGGACATCAACAGTTCTCTCTTCGACATACACTTCGTTGCCCCACACATTATCCAGTAATTGAGTTCGAGAAAACACTCTTTCTGGGTGCGACATTAAAAATTGTAGCAATTTAAATTCAGTTGGCCCCATATTTATGGGTTTTTGATTACTGGTCACCCGATGGCTGTTTTCGTTCAAAACCAAGCCATCAAACTCCATGATCTTTTCAGCTGCTTTATTACTACTCACTCGGCGCATTACAGCATTAATACGAGCCATTAATTCACGAGGCGAAAATGGTTTGGTCAAATAGTCGTCAGCACCAGCGTTCAGACCCAATATTTTGTCGTCCTCTTCAGCGCGAGCGGTCAGCATGATAATGGGGATGTTCTTAAAGTTATGATCTTTTTTTAATCTTTTACATAACTCAATACCGCTAATACCCGGCAACATCCAGTCAAGAATGATCAAATTAATCGGCGTTGAATTAATGGTTTCCATCGCTTGCTGGGAATTTTCAGCTTCGATTACCTCGAAACCAGATTGTTGTAACGCGAAAATCAGCATTTGCCGGATGGCGATTTCATCTTCAACGAGTAAGATTTGTTGTGACATAGATTAATAAATTTACCAGAAAGTCAAGATATCGCTATTAAAACGGTTAATTATTACAAATCTGTGACAAAAATTTCACAAACGTTGCAAATTTATTGCAGATTATCTGTGATTGATAACAGATGATTGTTTTAGTTAAAAAATTAAGGTAAAAAGGAGTGTTATCCCGATCACTGTACGATCGTAATTAGACAGCCGGATCAATGATATTTCGATGCAGTTTACATTGTTTTTCTCCAAAAAATTAAAACATTGACGAAATCACAGCCATCGAAAACTGTTATTGACCGGAATTATTTACGGCAACCCCTAATTTTACAGACATCGATATGAAAATATTCCAGAACTTATTCAAACCGAAGTGGAAAAACAAAGATCCTGAAATTCGTAAACAAGCGCTTATCAACCTGGATAAGCACGAAAATCAGGATGTCTTTATTGATGTAGCGAAAAATGATCCTCTTTCTGAAATTCGCCAACTCGCTGTAAAACGCATTTTCGATCTGGATATCGTTAATGATATCGCGCTATCAGATTCAGACAGCAAAGTTCGCGAATTAGCCAATAAAATCCTTTGCCAAATGCTTTCCGGCGAAATTGAAGGCAATATAAATAAAGAACAACGCCTGGAAAAAGTCAAACTCCTGGAAAATCAAACCGTACTAGAGCATATTGCGCAAAAAGGTGAAACAGCCGCATTGCGAATGTGCGCCATAGAAAAGGTGACACGTGAATCCCTATTAGGGAATTTGGCAATCAACGATGACGATGCCCAAATTAGGTTCACCGCAGCTAACAAGCTTACACAAAAATCCACGTTGGAGAGAGTCTTTCGTAGTACAAAAACAAAAGACAAAGTAGTCAGTCGCGTTACACGGCAAAAACTTGACGAAATTATTGCTGAAGAAGAAAAGCCCGCCCGATTATTAGACCAACAAAAACAACTGTGTTTATCTATGGAATCTCTCGGCAGCAAAGGGCTTTGGGAAAGAGACAAAAAACAATTCGATTTATTATCTCAGCAATGGCAAAACCTGGCATCTGACACTAGCGCTGAATTTGATAAACGTTTTTCAAATGCTAAGTCCAAATTCACGCAAAGTTATGACGATTATCTTGAACGACATGCAGAACGTTTAAAACAGGAAGCTGCACTGTTACCCATCAAAGAAAAAAAGCAGGCTTTGATTACGCAGTTACACGATCAGTTTGAAAAACTTAATCAAGACTCAGAATTAACTGAAGCAGATATTCGAACGATTAAAACCGATATTGAATTGCAATCGTCGAACTGGCAAAACATTGGACAACTTCCCACTGATATTGAATCTGAACTCAGCAACCAGTTTCAGGATATTAGTGCCAGCCTTAACAAATTACTGAATTCAAAACTGAAAACCATCAACTCACTTGGTAGCTTAAATAAATTGCTTAAGGATTTAGACCATACGATTAAAAATCCGAAGAAATTTACTGAAAAAAGCTTACAGAACATCGAGAAAAAATTATCCTCCATTGTTGTTGATGCTTCCATGGAAAATGTTTCAAAGTTACGCTTGACTCTAAAAAACCGATTGGAAGAAGCCAGGCAACTCTTTTCTGAAAGACAAAAAAACGCAGAAAAACAATATGAAAAAAGCCTTCAGCTTCTGGACAAACTAGATACAGCACTCAACAACGGTATATTGAAAGAAGCCATTGATTTAAAAAAATCAATTCAAAGCAATATTCAACAGCTGGAAAAAGCGCAACACAAAGATCTGCTAACAATCAAAAATAGATTAACAGCTGCGAATAACCGTGTTAATGAACTTAACAACTGGCGCAGTTGGGCAAACACACCACAAAAAGAACAGCTGATTAAAAAAGTAGAAGCACTCATTGGTAGCGACGAAGATCCAAAAGAGATTGCTTTCATCATTAGCCAGGCGAGAAAAACCTGGAAAAATCTTGGCTCATCAGAAAAAGAATCTTCGCAACTTCTTTGGGATAAGTTTCAAGAAGTTTGCGACAAAGCTTTTGAACCTTGTAAATCTTTTTTCGAAGAAGATGCTCAATTAAAACAGGAAAACTACGAAAAACGAAAATCGTTCCTTAATGACCTGGAAACTTTTATTGCCAATGCAAACTGGGAATCTGTTGATTGGAAGAAAATAGAAAATCTGTTTCGACATCTTAAACAAGAATGGCAAGCTTTGGGGCATACCGAGGCAAATCATCGCAAAGCCCTGAATAAACAATTTTATTCCTTGCATGATGCCTTAAAAAAACACCTCCATGAAGAATGGAACAAAAACCTGGCAGCCAAGCAAGAACTTGTTGAACAAGCTAAACAACTTGAATCCGTCGAAGACTTAAAAGAGGCGATCAACCAAGCCAAATCTATACAATCCGCCTGGAAAAAGGCCGGCAGAATTACTCAGGCAAAAGAGCGCGAACTTTGGAAAGCCTTAAAAACTGAATGTGACAAAGTATTCAGTCGTAAGCAAAACGCCATCAAACAACAGGAAGATGAACTCGCCGACAAAATATCCGCCAAAGAAAAATCATGCGCGGCAATCGAGGACTTATGCAAAAAGCCACTCAAAGAATTTGAAGCCGAAAAATCTCAATTACATTCGCTTCAACAAAAGTTTAATGAAATTGGCCAAACCAATAAAAATACGGATGATAAACTCAAGCAACGAATCGCAGAAGCGTTACATATATACGAGAGAAAACTCGAATCCCTGGAAAAGTTACAAACCTTAGAAGCGCTTAAACAATTACGCATTAAAGCTGAGATTCTGGATAAATGGGAAGCGGAACTGGAAAACGGCAATCAAACGGATGCAGATGCTTATCTACAAGCGTTTAATGCATCGGACAAAATTGCACATGCAGATTGGCAGGAAAAGCTCACGCAACGACTTAATGAAACTCAATTAATCAGCCAAGCTGATGACGCTTCTTCAATGATGAAAGAAAAAGCTGCCGCTGTATTCGACGATAAAAACCTGTCTACCATTCATTTAGAGATCATCGCTAATATAGATACACCACAAGAAGCAGCGGAAGATCGCCTGAAACTACAAGCTCAGCGATTGTCAGAAAAACTTCAAAATCATGAAGAGGAAAATCAATGGGAATCCTTTCTGACAACTGAAGCAAAATGGTTAACTACCGGACCAATTGAAAAAACCAAGCTAGATAAGCTAGCCTCGCGTCGACTTAGAGCCATTGAGGCGCTAAAAAATGAATATCCGGAAGAACTAAGCGATTACATCTAAAAAACACGAAAACAATAACTGGATTGTTCGAAATAGGGAGATAAAACGTGGGATTTGAATATTTATGCGAAAGCAATTCCTTGCCTAAGGGTGAAATGAAAGCTTTTGAAATTAACAAAGAAAAAGTTTTATTGTTTCATATCAGTGATGGTTTTTTTGCCACACAAGCCAAGTGTCCCCATTTGTTTGCGCCATTGGAAAAGGGTAGCATTATTGATGATTGCCGTATTCAATGTAAATTTCATCGCGCTGAGTTCGATATTAAAACCGGCAAAATTGAAGAATGGGCCAATTTTCCACCTGGCATACAGGCTTTGAATTTTATTCGTAATGAAAAAGATTTACAGACATTCGATGTAAAATTAGAAGATGATAAAGTTTACGTAAACCTGCCATAGTTATTCAGCATTATAAATAATGCCGGCGTTTGCTAAGAATTTAACGCCCAAAGCGGCACATCTTTGTGTGCAATATTTAATGCAGTATCGAGTTCACGATAACTGGGCTCAAGAGTTTGCAAATGCGCCCAAAATTTTGCGGAATGATTTAAATGCACCAAATGACTTAATTCATGTGCAAATAAATAGGTGACTAGCTCTTCGGGCAAAAAAAGCAAATTCCGGTTTATATTAATGTTCTTTTTGGCAGAACAACTACCCCAACGAGTTTTTTGCGCGCGTACTGTAATTCTATTAACGTCGAAATTTTTGTCTTTGGCAAACTGTTGCAGCCATGGAACCAGGTGTTTTTTTGCTGTTTGCTGTAACCAGAAATTTAGTAATTGGCATCTTTGCTCATCATCGTTTGCGTGTACATATAAATGATTGTGATCCTGCAAAACGCGCGTGTTCGCACACTTTTCATACTTAACATTAAACTGCTGATTTAGGGCTACAAGTTGTATTCGATTTGGTGGCGTTATACCAAAATCCGGATCAGTTAATCGATGATCTTTTAATTTGTCACGTGTGCGATTAATCCAGTTAAGATTATTTAATACAAAATTCTGGACTTCAAAAGATGAAATACCCGGCGGCGCGACGACTTCAACCGAACCCAAAGCATTTACTTTTATGCGGATGTGTTTAGCTCGAGAGTGATGCTTGAGAGTATAATCCAGCGAATCGTCCAAAAGTTATCCTATCAGTAATAACAAGGTAAGCACCTCATTATTTATAATTTCTTGTTTGTCGATCTTCTCAACGGAATCAATTTCATCATCAGCATTTAAATCAAATTGAATCTCTGCATCCTGTTCATCTTCTAAAATTGTGAGCAAAACGGTGTTGCCCTGCTTATCTGATAATAACAACTTACCAGAAATTAATTGCACATCTGTAACCAAAGCGTTGATTCGAGTATAGCTAATTAATAAAGGATCCACCGTCGCGACATTGACATAACCATTTATTTCATCCGTTGCGTCATAATAATCAGCATCAAAACTAACCGTTAAGCTGTCTTCATCATCATCGGAAATAAAGTCCGCAACATTGATTTTAAAAAGAAAACGCTCCGTATTACTATCACCACCCAGTAGAGAGCCCGCTTGAATAGAGAGTTGAGTTATTTCAGCACCACTGTTTTCTAATTGTCGAGAATATTTAAATTCCGTATCCTGCAGAAAAACCAAAGTACCATTTTTATGCGATACCTGCATATCAAATTTGTAGGAATAATCCGTAAAGTACAGTTCATCATCATTTACGGTCTCATCAAGCTCATTAAACGGGTCCTTCATTCCGGTAAATGAATACACACCAGTAATGGACGAACCATTGGCTTTATTGTCACAGTTTTCAAGAATGTAATACCATTTATCACCGAACAATGGCCTGCCATCTTCATTGACATCATCCCAAATTAGCGATTCTGTATTTTTGATGCTGTTATCGTCATTGTCACATCGTGTATTTTGTGCTGACACAATGTTCAAAGATTGAGCTTGTGCTTTAAAGGTGGGATTTTCACGTGCGGAACTGATTGCCACAATATCCGCTTCTTGATTGGCGATTTCCGTTACAGTTAATAATCGAGGAATAACTTGGGGAATTAGTAAACTGCTATTATCATTATTTAAATCAATAGCATCAAGTGTTTGCAGCTCATCAAAGTCAGCCTGTGCCGACAATGCAGGATAATCAATTTGTGCTTTTGGCTTTTCGGGTGCGTCGTGATAACAAGCAACGATTGAAAAACTAAATAAGAAGCTAACGAAATTTATTGTTATTTTTAACATAGACAACACCAGACCCATAAACAGCAAAATTATCTGGCATTGTGTTATTTACAACTGAATAAAAACTGAATGTTTTGTCGGTCAAAGTTAATGAATTATTTAGTTTCTAACTTGCCAAAATTCTCAAGAATCGCTTCAGCAACCACCGTTGAAAACTGGCGCGCATCAGATTTTGATAAAACGTCACCCAGGGCTGTCACCGCTTCGGTATAGTCTTCCACTGCCAGCTCATCAATTTTTCCTTCACGGGATTTTGCCAGTGCTTTTTTAGTATCCGTATCTTCAATGCCAATAATGTCCATCAAAGGCGAGAACTTCCACAATAAACCACCGTTCTTTTCCAAATCAGCAACATGAGTGAGTATGTCTTTTCGTATGGGGTATTCCATTCGGTTTTTAGCAATTTGCCAGGCCAATGCACCGACGATGGTTGTGGGTATCATCATAATCCACACCAGTTTTGCAAAACCTTCTATCGGTAATATGTTTTTGCCCATTGCAATATATGCGAGCATAAAACCGGTTATATACAAACCACTGGCCACACCAAGACCAATCAACATGGATTTTGGCCTTAATGGTTTACTGCGTTTTTTATAATCTAAAACACCCATATCGAACGAGCGATCAAAAAGTCGAATGACTTCTTTTTTAATATTTCGGCTGGATTTTTGTTTTGCCGCCATTTCTAAACCTCATCATGCAAATCATTGCTAATAATTATTGGGCCATTGTAAAGACAAAGACATAAGTTGTTCAAGAATGTTGAGGATATAAAGCCGGTAATGATTTTAGTTTTTTATCCATTTTTTGTTGAGATAATTTCAAACGCCCAGACACCACATCCCAAAAGTTGCTGCCACTCCAATGGGCGGAATCTTGTGCATACAGCACTTTATTTAACTCATTGAAAATTTGTTTTAACGTAGAATCATGCAAAGCCTCAGCGAGTTTACTCAAACTGCGCGGTGAGTTCTCTGGAAATGCCGCTGTAGACCAGGCAAGAATCGCCTGCTTTGCAGCCGCGGGATCATTTTCTGAGCAAGCTTTTTTAAGCAACGTTTTCGCAGCATTCATACTCACACTATTATTAGCAAAAGCATTTGGTGAATCATTGCTGCTTTGTAATTTACGATTTTTTAGCCAATAGAAAACCATAAATATCAAAGTTAATAACCAACCCAGCCCTAAAATCAGTGCAATAATCGGCCAATTACCAGCTTCTCTGACAATTTTGACCACTTCCTTAGCGGTTTCTTTCGCAGTTTCCATGTTATCTGTGGCTGGCTCGACACTGCTGTCGGGTATTTTCGCCTCGGGTGTAGCGTTTTTCGCCGGTAAAACTTCAATAATTTTTGGTGGAATTGTAACAACTTTTTCTTTATCAAATTCTGTATCCCACCAATATAAGCGCATTTCTGGCAATACCAACTTACCACTGGCGGTGGGAATAATGGCAAACTTTTCTTCGCGAATACCCACCAGAGAGTCATTACTGTATTGAGTATCAACCACTGGCTGGTCGTTATACTGTTTTACTCCATGAGCAATAAAGGCTTTGAGCTCTGGCAATTGTGCACCCGTGAGACCGATTGCTTGCATTCGAAGTGTGCGAGTAACCGGCTCACCCACACGGAATACCGGTGGTTCAGGTGACCATGTCTCAGCTAAAGTTAACTCTTTTGCTGGCAACCAAAACTGACCATTAGTATCTGTCGGTTGTGCCAGAACATCTACTTCAACTGCTTCACTTTGTACGCGTACACGTTTCATACGCTGATTAAATATGAAATTATTAAATGGATCATTGGTATTTTGCGCATTCCTGCGATCAGGCACCTGACCTTGGAACACAGAAGCAGGAATGGAAATTTTACCGCTTTTTTGTGGAAAAATTGCATATCGTCGCTCAGTCACCTGATATGTACGCTGATTTCGTTGTGCGCGAAAAGTGATATCTTCACCGAGCCGTTCGATAACAACATCATCCAGATTCGGTTCGGTTAACGAAGCATCTCGAATTTCGACTGCCCGATATAAGCGAACTGAATATACAATTTGTGATTGAACATAAGCAGTAGAGACGTCTGCTTTTGCTTCAAGAAAAATATCGGCGCCTTGAGTTGCTGTCTGAGCAACTGGCTTTTTAACTTCAATTCGAATTGGTGCGGTAGCTTCACTACCGGCTTTAATGGGTGGAATGACAAATACACCTAAGCTTTTTGGCGCCAATGTTACAATCCACTTTTTAACGCTTGTCATTGAGCCATTAATTATACTCACACTGCTACTACGCGAAGTACCCAGCACATTAAATTGTTGCTCCAACACATCGAGTTCAGGCGATTCATCATCCGACTCCAAAACAAGCTGGAATGTATCCCCCATATCAATACTGTTTCTATCAACATACGCAGAAATTTTTGCCCATGCGTGTAAAGGCATCAATATGATTAATAGTAAAATTATAAACCTGGCGATCACCATGGATTCTCCACATTCTGTTGATTACCTTGCCGTTGGCTTTGGCGTCGAAATTTTTCTCTTAACAATCCACCGGGGTCATCAGGAATTCGTCGCAACCATTGCTCGGTAGCTTGTCGAGTTTCTTTTTGCTCGGCCTGTTCTGCAGGCGTTTGTTGTACATCTTGTTGCTCACCTTCAGGATCCTGCTCCTGTTCAGCTTGCTGTTGCTGCTGCATTTGTTCTGATTCCTGCTCAGACTTTTCTTCATCCGACTCTTGAGCAGATTGTGATTGCTCCTGCTGTTGGTCTTGGTCCTGTTCTTGTTGCTGTTCGCTGTTTGATTGGCTGGAATCAGATTGTTGTTCCTGATTTTGGCTTTGTTGTTGCTCTGACTCGGATTGCTCGCCACCAGACTGTTGTTGATCCTGATTCTGTTCTTGGTTCTGCTGATCTTCGCTATTCTTTTCGTTGTCAGAATCTTGATTTTGAGACTGCTGTTGTTTTAAGAGTTTTTCAACCAGTTCTTTATTAAATTGAGCGTCTGCATGATCAGGATTTTCGTCCAACAACTGATCGTATAAATCAACTGCTTCTTGCAACTTACCAGATTTAGCTAAAGCATTAGCATGGTTATACTGAGCGTCTGGATTTTCTGATTGTGAAAAATATTCTGCCGCCTGCTCGTAGTTTTCACTTCGATATAAAGCCGTACCCTTCCAGTCTCTGTCCTCAAACATCGTAGCGGCTTCATCAACTTCACCTTGTTTTAATTTTTCTTGCGCTTGTTGATCACGAGTTTGCCACAAGTCCTGCCATTCGAAAGCAATGGCTTCATTACCAATAGGTGTTAAAAAGCTAATTAGCAATACCGAACCTAACCAGCCCCGACGAAATGCTAAAACCGCAAAGGGTAATGCCATTAATAAAAACCAATGACCTTCATCTTGCCATAGATCAACATCTCGAATGAGTGGATTGTTACTTTCGTATTGTTGATCCACCATTGGTGTGATAATTTTTTTGATATCTCGGTCATCGACAGCAAAATCCAGATACAAACCACTGCCCGCCAAAGCCAACTCTTTCAAGGCTGCACGATCTAGCTTGGGCAAAACTATTGCCCCGCTGGCGTCTTTAAGAAAACCACCATCGCCAATGGGGATGGGTGCACCTTCTACCGTACCAACGCCAACGACTGATAAACGATAGCCATGCGCTGAAATTTTTTCGGCAATATCGATGGATTTTTCGCGCGTTATGCCATCCGTAATTAGGATAATTTCGCCTGTATTGCTACCCGCTTGCGTTAATAATTGCGCAGCTTTTTTAATGGCAAGATCTGAGCGCCCACCTTGTTGCGGCATAATACCCGGGCTCAAACCAGGCACCATCGCAGCGATTGTATTACTGTCGTCCGATAATGGTGATACGATGTGACTACTGCCAGCAAAAACCACTAGCGCAGATAAACCTTCCTTGTTAGCTTTTAAAAAGTCTATGAGCTTGAGTTTTGCGCGTTCTGCACGATTGGGCACGATGTCCGTTGCATCCATGGATCGTGACATATCCAGTACAAACACGCGCGCTGATTCATTTTTGAAAACCGGTTGTGGCAATTTTTCCCAGGCTGGGCCGGCCATGGCGATAATGACTAATACACCAACCACAAACATTAAAAATAGCGGTATATAATTTCTTTTTTTGCCAGTGCCAACCAATAGATGTGTTAGGAGTTGCGGATCACATACATCCGACCAGGCATTGTTATGACGAGTTGATTTATAAATTCGCCAAAGTAAAAACACCAGCAATAGAACCAGCCAAAAAGCATGGGGACGAATAAAATGCAAAGACTCAATCATGAAGCACGAAACCTCGATGCAGAGATGATACGAGTATTAATCAAGCTATAAACGAATCCAAGTACAACCGCACAAATTAATGGCCAATAGAATAATGATTTTTCTGGTCGCATGGTTTCAGCTTCTTGCGTTGCTGGTTCCAGTTCATCCAGTTTGACATAAATTTGTTCCAGCGCTTTAGTATCCTTCGCACGGAAATATGCACCACCCGTCATTGCGGCAATTTTTGTTAATGTACCTTCATCTAAATCAGCTGAAGGATTAATTCTTCGTGTGCCAAAAAATGTTTGCACATCCATGGCATCAGCGCCGACACCGATAGTATAAATTTTTAATCCCAATTCTTTAGCCAGTTCGGCCGCTTTTAATGGCTCTATTTCACCCGCAGTATTTGCACCATCAGTTAACAAAATTAATACTCGACTATTTTCCGGTCTGTCCTTTAATCGTTTTACGGCCAGACCAATGCCATCACCGATAGCTGTCTCTTTTCCAGCTAAGCCGATTTCTGATTCATTGAGCATGAATTTTACGGTTTCACGGTCGAAGGTTAGCGGCGTTTGCACATAAGCTTTTCGACCAAACAGAATCAAACCAATACGGTCCCCTTGACGTCGTTCAATGAAATCACCTGCTACATTTTTTACAATTGTCAGGCGATCAACTTTTTCACCATTCAACAGAAAATCCGGATATTCCATACTGCCCGATAAATCGATGGCCATCATTAAATCACGGCCAGTGGTGGGCAAATTTACCGGGTCGCCAATCCACATGGGTTTTGCCGCCGCTGTGAGAAAAAATGCCCAGCAAAAATATAACAATACGCTAGATCTTCTTTTTGAGTGATATACCGTGCGCACATTTTGTTGGAGTGCAGTCCAGCGTTTAAAATAAGGCACTCTCAACGCTTTAGTAGCAGACTCATCACCGGGCAGGGTTAAACTAATAATCCAGGGAAGAGGAAAAAGTAAAAACATCCAGATCCAATCGAAATGAAACATTACAACCTGCTAATCAATTTTTTTGTAGCCAGAATAAGATCATCAATTTTATCATCACTTTGCGACTGATAAGGAATCGTTTTTAGGATTCGGCCACCACCTTGTGTGAAAAAACTGCTGCCACTCACCCCATCAAGATACTGCAACCAATCATCACCAATTAAACCAGCCACATTATCATTTTTGTTTTTCAGCACTAAAACTTTACGCAACAACAAACTAATTTCTTTAGCAGTTTTATGTGAATTATGTTGAATTTCAAAATTAGCAACAATATTGCCAAGTTCTTGGGATGCAAGTTTTTTATATTTTGGTCGTTGTTGCAATCGATATACGTAGCGAATGAGTAAAATCAAAAGTGGAACACAAATTAATACGATCCACCAACCTGGTGCCGGCGGCCAGAAAGATACCGGTTGTGGTTCGTGAATATCTTTAAGTGATTTTAACGCTTCCTGAAGCTCGTCCATATTACAAAGTTTTTAATATCTTATGCGTTAATCGATCTCGTAACACCGTTTGCAGATTATCGTTTGTCGCAATTGAAAAATAATGCACGCGATTTTTTTTACAAAATTGCTGAAGATTGTCTTCTCTTTGCACAAACTCCTCTCGGAGTGCGTTACGCATATCACTATTGTCCATGGAAAGTTTTTCGAATGAAAAACCATCTGTCATCATATAATTTCCCGGTGGCGGAGGATGCTTTTCGATATGATCAAATACATTGATCATTACCATGTCACAATGCCGAGCAATTTGGGAAAGGTATTGTTCAGATTTTTTATCCAGGTTAGTGAAATCGCTGATGAAATAAATCAAGCTGCCTGGCCTGGCTACACGTTTTAATCTTGCCACCACATCAATCAGCTCTGTTTTTTCCTCAGGTTGTTGTTTGCCAAAATTTTCGCTATTCCAATCCACCAGTCTTTTTAAAAACTTTAGAATACCGCGCTTGCCACCTGCAGGTTTCACTTCTTCGTGATTTTCGCCGGCATATAATACAGCACCTACTCGATCACCATGAGACATGGCAGACCAAGCCAGTGTTGCGGCAATTTTAGCAGCAACTACTGATTTAAATGCAGCACGGGTACCAAACTGCATGCTTGGACCACAATCCACCACAAACAATACCGGCCGTTCTCGCTCTTCAGTAAATAACTTAACATGGGGTTTGTTGGTACGCGCTGTTACGCGCCAGTCCATATTTCGGATGTCATCACCTGGCTCGTACAATCGCACTTCAGAGAAATCAATACCGCGACCACGAAATGCCGAAGAGTAATTGCCGGATAATGCGGCTGAGGAGCGTTTATAGGTTTTGTGGAAAATGTTACTCGCTTGATAGCGCAGTTCCAGCAAACTATCCAACGAAACCAAAACATTATCAGGTAAGCTTTGCATGTTCATAAATTAACAGCTCACCAGATTTTTATGGTACGGGAACACGGTTGATTAATTCTTCGATGAAGCGATCTGCTGTTATGCCTTCCGCTTCTGCTTCGAATGATAATAGAATTCGATGACGTAACACATCCGCAGCAACATCCTGCACATCTTCTGGTGCGACATAATCACGACCGCTTAACCAGGCATTCGCACGAGCACAACGATCTAATGAAATTGTGCCACGTGGGCTTGCGCCATACATCACCCAATTTGCTATATCATCACCATAACTCAGTGGATTACGTGTCGCTGCGATTAACTGCACAATGTATTCTTCAATGGTATCTGACATGTGCAAATTCAATACGCTATCTCGTGCGCTGAAAATCATTTCCTGAGTGATATCTTGTGGCCTTTCCATACTGACTTCATCAACGGATAGAGCTTGTTTACGCACCAGTTGCAGAATTTTTTTCTCAGACTCAATATCCGGGTAACTGATATTTATGTGCATGAGAAAACGATCCAGTTGGGCTTCCGGTAAAGGATATGTGCCTTCTTGTTCAATTGGATTTTGTGTAGCCATTACCAGGAACAATTTAGGTAACGGATAGGTTGTACGACCGACCGTAATTTGTCTTTCACCCATGGCTTCGAGCAGTGCTGACTGAACCTTGGCAGGCGCACGATTGATTTCATCAGCCAGTAACAAATTATGAAATAGTGGCCCCTGCTGAAAATGAAACGAGCTATCTTGTGGGCGATAAATTTCCGTTCCCGTTAAATCAGCTGGTAAAAGATCTGGGGTAAACTGTACCCGATGAAAGTCGCCTTGCAGTCCATCCGCTAGCGCTTTTATGGCGGTGGTTTTTGCTAAACCGGGAGCACCTTCAACGAGTAAATGACCGTCGGCCAGTAAAGCTACAAATAATCTTTTGGTTAATGCGGATTGACCAATAATCTGTTGATTTAAAAAATTCAGGTACGTGTTTATTGTCTCAAATGGTGAGTTCATTTAATTCTAAAATCCAGTAATTCCAATCACTATTATTTTTACGGTACGTGTACTTCAGGTGATAATAGACCGAAGCTGTATCCGCCAGTTCAACGAGAATCTTTCCAGAGATGCCCTTAAGATATACTAGATGAGCGTTGCAACGGTTTTTCTACTGCTTTACGTGTGTCGCTACCGGCCAGCAATTCAATTAATTTCAACGCAAAATCCATTGCTGTGCCAGGGCCACGTGAAGTAACGATATTTCCATCAACAACGACATCTTCCGTGGAATATACCATACCCGGAATGGAATAGTTTTCCAAACTACCGGGAAAACTGGTCGCACGTTTGCCCTCCAGGAATCCTGCACTGGCTAGCACCTTAGGTGCAGCGCATATGGCGGCAATCCACTTTCCTTGCGCATTCATGTCTTTTAAAAGCGAATGAATATGTTGATTTTCATTTAAGTTATCTGCGCCAGGTAAACCGCCTGGAAGTACAATCATATCAAAAGAATGTTGCAGAACATTGTCTATGATTTCGTCAGCAATTAACATCGTGCCACGACTTGCTTTGATTGGCTCTGCATTTAACCCTGCGGTTATTACTTGAAATCCCGCGCGACGTAATAAATCTATAATTGTAACAGCTTCTAATTCTTCGCAGCCTTGCGCGAGTGGGATAAGGACGCTTGCCATTGGAAATTCCTCTGATCTTTTAACTGAATATATTGGCTGACTGGCACTAATTCAATGCCTTGTTTGACCATTTCCGGTATCCAATATTCCAATGCCATCAACGTTTCATTGTGTGGGTGGCCTATCGCTAATGCAAATCCATTTTGTTTCACCTTGGTGATAAATAAACTAAATTGTTCATCAATGGCAAATAGACTAATTTCATGATCCAGAAACACATCTCGGCTTGTATTGGGAATTAGCGAATCAGCCGCGACTTTATGGGCAATGCTTTTTTGATGCGTCATGCTATCGACGAAATAATAATCACCCATCGCTCGTAAACTTTGCATCACCCAATGCATTTGTTGAGTTTTCTGCGTTAACAAACTGCCCATGTGATTATTGATACCGGCTACATGAGGAATTGCTTGTAAATTAGACTTTACCGCATTTAAAAATCGCGATTTATTCATAAAATGCGTTAAGCCACCCGGCCCCATGTTTTTGTTTCCCTCAGGTTGCATGGGCATGTGCAGCATCACTTCCTTACCCGATTGATGAGCAGCCAGGGCTAGCTTTTTGGCATATGGGGTGTGAGGTAAAATGGAGAAGGTTACAGCACCCTGTAGTTGAAGTGCGCGCTCACCTCGGTATAAATTATCGCCGATGTCATCTATGACGATTGCGGCATAAACATGTTTTTCATCGGCAAAGACGTCAATCAAAGATAGATAAAACAAGCAAAGAAAGGTGAAAAACCTTGCCAATTTGCGATTGAACAATAAATACAACTTTTGTTGTTTTAACATCCGGTAAATTCAGTGTCTGCCATTTGATTAATAATTCGACGCTGAAATCCCCGATATCTGGATTTCTTTTGCTTGCCTCATCGTAAACTGCCATGACATTGAAATCCAGTTCATTTTAACTGAGATTATTGTAGGCTTTTCTAGAATCCTCTCTGGCTTAATTGTTTGAAGCGAAAACCCGTGGGGTTGTATCAGGCTCCTGGCCTTTGCTTATGATGAAATTCAACAATTTGAAAACTAATCAGTTAAAATATTGCTCATAATTCCTAAAAACATAAAAGAAAATGACCATAAAAAAACTTAGTGCACTCATTTTAGCCGGATTATTTTCAACAACTTTGAACGCAGCGGAAGATGAATCGGTTAAACGGCAGGGATTCGTTAGCCTGGAAGGTGGAAGCACCTTTAAAACACTAAAAGCTGAAAGACCAGGTGATATTGAATACTTACACAGTGGTATTTACGCCATAACGGAAGAGAACATTAACAACAGGCCTGTCTACGGCAAACTCGGCGCCTCCATGTTAATGCTTAAAAAACCGAGGTTTTTAACCGCAAATCTGGAAATGGCGATTGGTTTACGCAGTACAGGTAAGTTTTCTTATTTTGGTGGGCTCGGATTTATCTTCAGTGAAACTATAGAATGTATTCGTTGTACCGCAGCAGAAGATGATTCTGATAACCGAGGGAGCTTCGGGATATTCCCGGAAGCTGGCTTTCGTTATGACATCAATAAAACCTATCGCGTCGGCGCTTATGCCAGACAATATAATTATATTTCTTGCCCGGTGGATAGCTTTTATATATTTGGTTTAAGCCTGGCCATGACGACAGACTAGGTTTTACAGGTTACTAAACCAAAAACGCGCCAATAGTTTGGCGCGTTTTTGGTTTGATACAGATTAAGTTTAAAGAAGGCTTGAAATATTGATTGCCTTCAAAGTATTTAATGCTTCATATAATTGATAGTCTGAATTGGCAAGACTTTCTTTCTCTTTTTCTTTTTTCTTGCCGTTCTTCTCATCACCATTGCCATTTTCCAAATGACCTGCCAAATCAGCTTCTTTTACTCGGCTGAATTCAGATTCGATTTTAGATACCCGAACTGGCTCAAGCTCAATGTGTGGCACAATACCTTCTGCCTGAATGGAACGACCCAATGGTGTGTAATAACGTGCAGTAGTTAGTTTTAATGCAGCATTACTGTTCATCGGTAAGATGGTTTGTACTGAGCCTTTACCAAAAGTTTTATCACCCATAATAATTGCACGCTTATGATCTTGTAACGCACCTGCCACAATTTCTGAAGCTGATGCTGAGCCACCGTTCACCAAAACCACAATGGGTGATTCATTCAAAATATCATTAGGCGTTGCACTAAATTTTAAACGGGACTCTTTGTCTCGACCCTCTGTATAAACAATCAAACCTTTTGTTAAAAAAGCATCGGAAACTTCAACTGCTGCGCTTAATACACCACCAGGATTATTTCGTAAATCCAGCACTAGACCTTTCAGGCCTTCTTTGCTTTCATCTTTTAATTTCGCGATTTCGTCCAACAAACTTTCACCGGTTTTGGATTGAAAACTGGTGATACGCACATAACCAAACTGCTCATCAAGCATTCTGGATTTAACAGACTGGACCCGAATAATGTCACGGGTGATCGTTACTTTTAACGGCTTATCTTCGCCTTCACGTACGACGGTTAAAATAATATCTGAACCAGGTTCACCGCGCATGATTTTAACCGCTTCACTTAAGGTCAAACCTTTTACCGGTGTATCATCTAAACGGACAATTAAATCGCCGGATTGCATTCCTGCACGTTTTGCTGGTGTATCATCAATGGGGGAAATAACTTTTACAAATCCGTCTTCCATTCCCACTTCAATACCTAGTCCACCAAAACGACCTGTGGTACCAACTTGTAATTCTTTATAACCATCAGGATCAAGATAAGTAGAATGTGGATCTAACCCTGACAACATGCCACGAATGGCATTTTCCAATAATGTTTTGTCGTCCACATCTTCAACATAGTCGTTTTTGATTTTGGCAAACACTTCAGTGAATGTACGCAATTCATCCACGGGGAGCGATAAAGTCGATACAGAATTTCGTTCAGCAAATACACCTTGTGCAATGGCCAAACTTAAACCCAGGATTAAGCCTATACTTAAAACGGTAAAATTTCGTAATGTTGGTTTCATTCTTTGCTCCCCGACAAATGTCGGTCTGACTAAATTAATTTACAATATCTAAGTGTTTGGGCGCTATGCCATCAATATAATTTGATTCTGTAATACGATGCTAAAACCTTGATTCCACTCTATCAGATAAATATAGAGAGTCAATCCACCGAATATGCAACAAATTCACATATTTGGATTACCTTTCAACCTGTTACTCAATGAACGTAGTGAGTACTGTTTTAACGGGAATCATTAAAAACGTAGCGTCATCATTTAACGTTTACGTTTGCGGTCTCGAGCAGCTATCCATTTGGCAGGATTAACAGGTTTTCCTTTGTACCTGATTTCAAAATATAATGCGGGTTTACCACTTCGTCCACTATTTCCTGCCTCAGCGACGATTTCATCTTCTTTAACTTCATCACCCACATCTTTCAATAATTGCTGGTTATGACCATAAAGGCTCATATAGTTTCCGTTATGATCAATAATCAAAACATAACCGAAACCGCTTATCCAATCTGAAAAAACGACCTGACCTTTGCTCACCGCCCTAACATCTGCGCCGGAATTCGTTTCTATTAAAATCCCACGCCATTTAAGGTCTCCACCCAAACGTGGCTTGCCATATTTATGTACCACTTTCCCGGTTACAGGCCACCTCAAACCACCTTTACGCTTTGCGAAAGCTATGCCGGATGAACGAGCGATAGTAGATTTGGGCTTTATTTCATCTATCGCTTTTGCCAGTTTTTCCAGCTTTTTATGATCATCATTTAAGCGCTTGATTTGACTCTTATCACTACGAATTTCTTTGTCTAAATTTGTTAGATAAACTTTTCGCTGGTTCTTTTTTTCGACAATCTTCTGTGTTTGTTGCTCAATCTTTTTCAGCAGTTCCCGTTTTTTGGATACTGTTTCGATTAAGGATTGTTCTAGTCGATTCAGTTCGCCCAGATTTTGGTCTAGTGTTTTATGTTTTTGCTGGTACGCACTGTTCAAATAATTGTAGTAAGTTCTCACACGTCCATGTTTATTGGGATCGTCCTGATTTAACAAACTCTTTAAGTAATTTTGATTACCCATGACATAGTAAGTTTTTGTTATACCAGCTAACTGCGTTTTATTAGATGCCATATTACTTAGCAATTCAGATCGTCGATTTTTCAACTTATCCATGGATTTCGCTAATTTTTGCTGTTCAGCACGGATTTTTCGGACTTGTTTACTGAATTTCGCTATTTCCTTATCAAACCCAGCGATTTTGTCGCTGACTTTATCACGAGATTTAACTTTTTGATTTAATTCTTTTTTTACTTGGGAGATTTGAGATTTGAGCTGAGTGATTTTATCCTGCCTGGATTCCTCAGCCAGAGTTTGTAGAGGAAATAAAGCGATTAGAATGAATGAAACAAGAGACCACGAAATGTGCTGTTTTCTGCGTTTCATTTTCTTCCCTGAGAAAGCGTACGCTTCAAATTGGATTTATAGCCGAAAGTGTATTAACTATCGGATTGACTTGTAAACAACAGGAGCATACTGATATTTTTGTAACCATACTTTAATCGACATTATATCGTCAACGAAGTGCACTCTCCGTTGACGACCAAATACCCACAGGTCACAAAAGGAAGAGCTTCGTGTCTTCTCTTTGAGATATCCCTTCAGGTTTTGTCCACAGCTAGCTGGCGAGAATCAGGATTTAAAACTTACCAATGAGCAACCGCCCATTTCAACCGGTTTTTTAATTCCCATCAAGTACAACATAGTTGGCGTTACATCAGATAATGCACCGGTTTTTTCAATATTGGCATCACGTCCAACATAAACAAATGGCACCGGATTAACGGTATGTGCAGTATGTGCCTGACCGGTTTCTTTATCCAGCATTTGCTCAGCATTTCCATGGTCAGCGGTGATTAGCACTTCACCACCTACAGCTTTAATTGCATTAACAACCTTACCAATACAAACATCCAGTGCTTCAATTGCTTTAACGGTAGCATCAAAGTTGCCGGTGTGACCTACCATATCAGGATTAGCGTAGTTACAAATAATAGTATCGTATTTTTTGCTATTAACTGCTTCGATAAGCTTTTCCGTTAATTCCGGTGCATTCATTTCAGGTTGCAGATCATAAGTGGCTACATCAGGAGATTTTACCAAAATACGATCTTCACCTGGCATAGGCGGTTCTACACCACCATTGAGGAAAAATGTTACATGAGCATATTTTTCGGTTTCAGCGATACGTAATTGGCGTAAACCCAAATCGGAAATATAAGAGCCAAAAACGTTACGTAAACGTTCAGCCGGGAAAGCCACATTTACATCAAAATCTGCACTGTATTCGGTAAGACTGACGAAAGAGCCTAATTTCAATGATTCTCCCAGTTCAAATTGATCAAACCCGGGTTCAACAAAAGGTCGTGATATTTGGCGTGCGCGATCAGAACGAAAATTCATAAAAATCAATGAATCACCGTCTTCAATGGTAATTGCTGCCTGACTAGGCGCATGAATACTGGTAGCTGGTAAAAATTCGTCAGTTAAACCTTGTTCGTATGCTTGTTGCAAACCTTTAAGTGCGGTTTCAGCAGTATTTTCGGCGCTACCATTGGTCATTAAATCGTAGGCTTTTTTGATACGCGGCCAGCGGTGATCTCGGTCCATGGCAAAATATCGACCAATTATTGAAACAAGTTGGCCACCACCAACTCTCTTAAAAGTCTCTTCCAATTGAGTAATATATGATTCAGCACTCTTGGGTGCCGTATCTCGACCGTCTAAAAAAGCATGCACATAAACTTTCTTAGCGCCGCGTTTAACTGCCAATTCAACCATGGAATGAAGATGCGAATCGTGACTGTGCACACCCCCATCAGACAACAAGCCCATGATATGAACAGCTTTATCATTTTTTATTGCTTGATCAACACTATCGGTAAGCGCACTATTTGAGAAAAAAGAACCAGATTTTATCGCGCGTGCGATTCGGGATATTTCTTGATAAACAACGCGGCCCGCACCCAAATTAAGATGCCCTACTTCAGAATTTCCCATTTGATCAGCGGGTAATCCCACCGCAGATTCAGATGCACGTATTAAGGTATGCGGATAAGATTGCCAAAGCTCATCCCAGTTTGGAGTGTTTGCTGCCAGAATTGCGTTGTTTTCCGTTTCTTCCCGATAACCCCAGCCATCCATAATAATTAAAACGATCGGACTATGTGTATTGCTCATATTTTCTCTAGATCAAAACCAGTGTTGCTTTTACGATTAATGTATTTAATGTGAATCTTTCATAAAAACCCAATAATATTGGGAAATTCTTGGCTTAAAATTCACTTTCTAAAAGTTTATTATTGTATAATGTTTTTTTAATAAAGGCAGTAAATTATAACTACCGGTGGCTTTGTAAGCAGATATTTCGCTCGATTACACTGTATGTGAGAACTGCGCAATACAAATACCTGCTTAAAAATTACCTGGCAAACAGGATGCTAAACATGACTGACACTGACACCAATGTGCTAATTACTCGCGACGAAGATATCGAACGCGCAGCATTATCCATGAAAGCGATGGCTCACCCACTTCGATTAAAAATCTTGTGCACACTGGGTGGCCAGGAAGTAAGTGTTCAAGAAATTGTTGAACTTGTGGGCACATCCCAGAGTAATATTTCTCAACATCTAGCAATCTTACGCGACAAAGGTATACTCAGCTCTCGTAAAGATGCTAACCGCGTCTTCTACAAAGTTGGCGATGCAAGAACATTACGCCTGATTGGAATGATGCGAGAAGTATTCTGTACAATTGAATAATCGCAATTACACCCAGGTTTAACTTATATTCTGTTTGCTCTGGATTGAACATTAAAACGGCGCGATTGTATCACCTCAATAAGGACTTAACCAGTCAAAGTCCTTTCTGCAGTATTTAAGTACCTAATTCTTGTAGATATTTACGCATAATCGCCGACAAATCCAGATACGCTAAAAACAATCCACTTGTCACGCTCCAGTCGCTTTTAGCGTACATAATCGGTAGAATAGCCGGCAAATTTCCACACCCTGACTTTTTTCAGGTATCGCATTAAACATAATCAACTCTGACGGATTAACATGGACCAATTTATAGATTTTTTATATGACGAATGGTTGTTATCAATAATATTCGTTTTTATTTGTATACTTATCGGCCGATCTTTTCTTGAACCACTTGTGACAGGTGTTAAAAACATCAAAGCGCAAGAGGCTGTTCGTTTAATGAATGATGAAAACACCTTAGTTTTAGATGTTCGTTTGGAAAAAGAATATCAAGAAGGGAACATCCTGGATTCAAAACATATTCCGGTTGGTGCGCTTGATTCCCGCATAAATGAAGTAAGTGATAACAAAAACGGTACGGTTATCGTCTATTGCCAAACTGGCATGCGCTCAAAACAAGCGGGATCCATCTTGAAAAAGCATGGCTTCGAGACCATTTATAATATAGATGGTGGCATGAATGGTTGGATTAATGCCAACCTGCCTATCAATAAAGAGCAAAAACGCAAGAAAAAATGAATGAAGTAGTTTTATATACAACGGGCAGCTGCCCTTATTGCGTTCGCGCAAAACGACTGCTTGATCGAAAAGAGGTCGAATACACTGAGTTTCGAGTAGATGGCAATGATGTGTTACGCGAGGAGATGTATCAACGCTCAAATCGATTTACTGTTCCACAAATTTTTATTGGCGAATATCACGTAGGTGGTTTTGATGATATGTATTTACTGGACTTGGAAGGCGATTTAGATCCTTTACTTTTCCCACCAAACGAGCAAGAACCACAGTAGGAAACACATGACTGAGTCACTGATAATTGCTTGTGTAAATTGCAATAAACTGAATCGCGTTCCCGAAAACAGACTGTTAGATGGTGGAAAATGCGGCAGCTGTAAATCACCATTGTTTAGTGGACATCCTGTACCACTGACACAATCTTCGTTCGAAACTCACGTCGTAAAAAGTGATATACCCGTTTTAGTGGATTTTTGGGCACCATGGTGTGGGCCCTGTAAAATGATGGCTCCGGTTTTTGAAGAAGCTGCTCAATCGCTCGAACCAAAAGTTAGGGTAGCCAAAGTTAATACAGAGGAAGAGCAAATGCTGGCTGCGAGATACAATATCCGCAGTATTCCAACTTTAATTCTTTTCCATCAAGGAAAAGAAGTTGAGCGAATTTCCGGCGCAATGAATCTAATACAACTAACGCAATGGACAAATAACGCACTTAGTAAACGATAAAAAGGCAAAAGAATGACTGAAGAAAATAATGCTGCAACTCAGGAAGATAACAAACGAGAATTCGCTATTCAAAAGATCTATATAAAAGATGTATCTTTTGAAACACCGAATACGCCAAAAATTTTCCAACAAAAATGGGAACCTGAAGTTAGCCTACAACTTGGAAACAGCGCGGTTACACTGAGTGACAGTGTTCACGAAATCATTTTGACCATTACTGTGACAGCGAAAGTTGGTGAAGATACTGCTTATCTTTGCGAAGTTAAACAAGCTGGTATTTTTTCAATCAAAGGTTATGACGAGCAGGAAATGGGTATGATGGCCGGCTCTTATTGTCCGAACATTTTGTTCCCTTATGCTCGCGAAGCAATTTCAGATCTGGTTGTTAAAGGTGGTTTTCCACAAATGCTGTTAGCACCAGTTAATTTCGATGCTTTGTATCAACAACATATGCAGCAACAAGCGCAACAACAAAGCACACCAGAAACTACGCATTAATCAATGAAACCGATTGAGACAAAAGACTCTATCGCTGTAATTGGTGCCGGCTCTTGGGGTACAGCCTTGGCTGTGCTCCTGGCTCGGAATTCACACCCGGTTAGTTTATGGGGAAGAAATCGTAAAAAACAGAAAGCAATGCAACAAAACCGTTGCAATGAGACATACCTACCTGACATTCCCTTTCCAGATAACTTAAGCATTCATCTCAATATCGAAACCGCACTGGAAAATATAAATTGTATTCTTCTGGTTGTACCTTCCAAAGGTTTCAAACAAACCCTGGAGATGATCAAACCGTATTTTCAACCTCATATTCGAATTGCACTGGCTAGCAAAGGCCTGGAACCGAAAACTTTTAGTTTGCTGCATGATGTTGTACATGAAGTACTGGGAGAACACACAAAAATATGTGCAATCTCTGGCCCCACGTTTGCAAAAGAAGTGGCTAAAGGTTTGCCAACTGCACTGACAGTAGCATCCGGCGATGAACTGTACGCCCACGAGATAGCCGCTTATCTTAGCAATGATCGTTTACGTGCATATACCAGCACAGATATTATCGGTGTGGAATTAGGCGGTGCAATTAAAAACGTTATAGCCATTGCTGCAGGCATTGCAGATGGATTGGGTTTTGGCGCAAATACACGTGCGGCCGTAATTACACGCGGATTAGCGGAAATTACACGCTTGGGTATTAAACTGGGTGGCAAACAAGAAACCTTCATGGGTTTAGCCGGGCTGGGTGACTTGGTATTAACTTGCACTGATAATCAATCACGCAATCGTCGAGTCGGTATTGGTTTAGCAAAAGGCAAATCTATGGAGCAAATTCTCCAGGAATTGGGACAAGTCGCCGAGGGTGTAGAATCCGCAAACAAAATTCATCAACTCGCGATCAAACACGGAATTGAAATGCCCATTGTTGAACAAGTTAACCATGTGATACAGCAAAACAAATCACCAATGCAGGCTGTACAAGATTTATTAGGTCGCGAAGTTCGATCCGAATTATATTAATCCAAATTACCTTCTATACTTACGTATGGATTTACAAATTGCCTTAAAAATGGCAAAAACTATCGCGTCGCTATTTAACAATGTAAATTTTTGTTGATGATGTAGTGAAAAGTTCAAAACCCAATATACTTTTACTATTCAACACAACAAACGCGATTTTTTCTTTTTATTGAAACATTGAAAATTAACCCCCTCAGAAAACGCGACATAACCGTTTGCAGGATTTTGCAATATGACAAATAAACGGGCAGCACTAAAATCAATTTTTTTGTTAAGTCTCTTCTTTTCTCTCTTCGCTTGCGGAGGTGGTGACGACCTGAATGACATCAACAAGGGCGAACAACCAGAAAAAATAGCACCACAAGAAGTTATTGAACTCGAAAATTACTCAGGTGATTTAGCTATTGATGTCATTTCCAAACCGGTTATTACTTATAATCCAGATGATGGAGTTACCAATATTGTAGTTCAGTTTGTGCCGAGAACCGCACCGGGTGCATTTCCCTTAACACCGGAACAAGTCATAGTTGGATTCAAATTCGACGATGAACTTATCGGCCCAGAGACTCATTATGAAAGTACGCCTCAAGAATTAGCCTTCAATATAAATTTTGGCCTAGTATTAGATGCCAGTTATTCCATGATTGTTAAAAATAGTGATAGCGAAACTGATGCTTTCACACCCATGTTAAGTGCCGCACGAACCAGTGTTCAGAAAGGCGTCGATATTTGGGAAAATCGAGCAGGCAGCTTTAACTTTAAAACTCTATGGTTTGAAAGCTTTCTTTATTATGGTGTAGATAACGAAAACCATGTCTGGTCCGCAAATGACATAACAACTATACCCAAACCCGTCGATAAAACCTTTACCAAACTTTTCGCAGCACTTGATTTTATGCTGGAGAAAATTGCATTGGAAAAACAGGAAAATACCCAAAATATCGTTCTGTTGTTTTCAGATGGATTTGATAATTACAGCCATTTTGATAATAGTCAATCAGAGGAACTCGACGACACTCCACTTGTTACCAGTTCAGGTGCTGAATACTTGAAACTAGGTAGTACAACAAAAACGCTGGCTGATGTTGTTCAGCGTATCAATGGAATGGAAAATCTAACCGTACATGTGATTGGATTGGGTGACGAAAGTAGCATTTCTGTTGAAGACTTAAAAGAAATTTCAACAGCCGGGCGGGGATTATATTTAGAAAACCCAGACAACGACTCTATTCTCGATCTATTTTCTCGCGTTACCCAGGAATTCACAACTATACAAAGTCATGGCCTAAAAAGGTCTTTTCCTTCTGGTCAACATAAATTCACTTTGACAGTTAAAAACAAATCAGGACAAGGCCAAACCGAATACAGTTTTGATTTTGTTACTGGTGAAAACGAAGTGAAGATTTTGGAATAATGCTTATTCGGCGCCAGCAAAATCCAATTGTCGCCATGCCTCATAAAGAATTATTGCTGTAGCATTGGATAAATTCAAACTGCGATTATCGGGTACCATAGGTAAACGTATTACGTTTTCCTGTGGGAGTGATAAGCGTAGATCTTTAGGTAAACCTCGAGTTTCCGGGCCTAATAAAAACACATCACCTTCTTGGTAAGATACATCGCTATATCGTTGAGTACCGTGCGTAGAACAAGCAAATAAACGTTTGGGTTTTACATCGTCCAGAAATGCTTGGTAATCGTCATGCAATTTAACGTTAACCCACTCGCGATAATCCAAACCCGCTCGTCGAAGTTTTTTATCTTCCAATTCAAAACCTAATGGTTTTATGAGATGTAATTCTGCCCCCATGTTAGAACACAAGCGGATAATATTCCCTGTGTTGGGTGGAATTTCTGGTTGATATAATGCAACGATAAACATAATACACCTAAGACTATGACTAGGCGCTTATCCTACCATCGATGTCTCATCTTCTATAATATTTAACTCTTTAATTTTTCGCGTCAACGTATTGCGCCCTAAACCCAGTAATTTTGCTGCTTCTTGCCGCCGACCACCGGTATGACTCAAAGCCACTTCAATCAGGACCTTTTCGAATAGAGGCGTAGCTTTTTCCATTACACCAATCTCACCACTCCCCAATGCGCTTTTCGCCCACAATTTAAGGGAATCTTCCCAATCGTCATTACTTGGTGCAGCTTGTACACCATCACGAAGCTCAATGGGCAAGTCATCTATATGCACTTCAGGTCCTGGTGCCATAACTGTTAACCAGCGACAGACGTTTTCCAATTGACGCACATTACCCGGCCAAGGTAATTGGCTTAAGTATTTTTCAGCATCTTGTCGCAAACGTTTTACATCAACACTCAGTTCTTCTGCTGCTTTAATCAAGAAAAAGCGTAATAGTAAAGGTATGTCATCGCGTCGATCTCTTAATGGTGGTAGATGAATACGAATAACATTTAATCGATGATATAAGTCCTCACGGAATTTGCCTTCTTTTACTCTTTGTTCAAGATCTTGATGTGTAGCAGCTATAATTCGAACATCAACTCGAACCGGATCATGCCCGCCTACACGAAAAAACTCTCCCGATGCCAAAACGCGTAATAATCGAGTTTGAAGATCTGCCGGCATATCACCTATTTCATCGAGAAACAAAGTACCGCCATCGGCTTGCTCGAATCGACCTCTACGTGTTGTTTGCGCTCCGGTAAATGCACCGCGTTCATGGCCAAATAGTTCTGACTCCAAAAGGTCTTTTGGAATCGCCGCGGTATTTAAAGCAATAAAAGGTTTTTCAACTCTAGGACTATGACGATGCAATGCACTGGCAACCAATTCTTTACCCGTACCCGATTCGCCATTGATCATGACGGTAATGTTCGAGCGTGACAAACGTCCTATTGCTCGAAAAACTTCTTGCATTGCGGGTGCTTCACCAATTATTTCAGTATTTTCACCAGGAGTTTGCTCTTCATTTTTAACTGAAGATCGATTGCGATGCTCTACTGCGCGACGAACCAAATCGATAGCATCATCCACATCAAATGGCTTGGGCAAGTATTCAAATGCACCACCTTCGTATGCCGAAACAGCACTATCGAGGTCAGAATGTGCTGTCATTATTATCACAGGTAATTCAGGATATTGTTTATTGATTTCAGCTAGCAAATCTAAACCATCTTTACCGGGCATGCGGATATCGGAAATTATGGCGTCTGGCTGCCGTTTAAACAGTTTTTCCATTAAACCGTTGGCACTTTCAAACACGTCAACTTCCATATCCGCTTTGCTAAGTGCTTTTTCCATTACCCAGCGAATAGATCGATCGTCATCAATTACCCAAACATATTCTTTTTTAGCCATGAGTATTAATTGTTATCCTCTGCATTTATCGGCATTAATAAAGTGAAATTTGTTTCACCAGGAATGCTCGAACATTCTATAATTCCGCCATGTTGACCCACGATGGTTTGCGCAATAGACAAACCAAGTCCTGTACCTTCTGCTCTGCCTGTCACCATTGGATAAAATATTTTATCCATTAATTCTGGTGAAACTCCTGGGCCGTTATCTATAATTTCCACCGCTAGCATCAAACGATAGTGTTTTTGACCAATGGTGACATTTCTTCTAGATCGCGTTCTGATTTTGATTGCACCATTAGCGTTAATTGCTTGCTTGGCGTTTCGAACGATATTGAGAATGACTTGTATCATTTGATCTTGGTCAGCCATAATTTCAGGCAAACTTGGATCGTAATCTCTTACGATTGTTAAACTTTCGCTGGACTCAACTAAAACCAATTGCCTAACCCGCTCGATAACACGATGAATATTCATCAACTCTTTTCGTAAAGGCCGATTTGGCCCGAGCATATCATCAACTAATTTTTGTAAGCGATCTGCTTCTTCGATTATTACATCGGTATATTCTTTTAGTTCCTCAAAAGGCAACTCTCGTTCAAGAAGCTGTGCGGCTCCTCTGATTCCACCTAAAGGATTTTTTACCTCGTGGGCTAAGCCTCGAACTAACACTTTGAGAACATCCTGTTGAGCAACAATATTCTCTTCCTTTGCGATTCGAAGTTTGCTGTCTATCGGACTCATTTCCACCAAAAGTATTTTTTGGTCGTGCATTGGCGTGAATGAACAATCGACTTTAAACACTTTTAAATTGCTTGGAACGATTAACTCAATTTCTCGTTTGGTTAACGTGAATTCCGCTTCTTTTCCTTGATGCAGCGCTTCGATAAATCGATTTGAACCAGCAAACAGCTCTCTGATGGGCATACCTTGCACGCGACGCTCACTTAAATTGATCAAGTTTTCGGTCGCTGAATTTATACAAACTACGTTAAAGTCATAATCAACAACTGCAATTGCTGTTGAAAGATTATCAATCAATCGTTCAGCTGAAATCAGTTTACTATTTGCTGCGCTATTTGTGCCCATCTCTTCTTTTCTGCAATTATTAAACCACTAGTTGATAGCTCTAATATAAAGCATTAATTTTGTCTAATTATCAATGAGATAAATAGCAAATAATATATTGGGTTCACAAAACCCATGCGAAGGTCCATAAATATAATCCGATATTGCACAATAATAGTGCATGTAGGAATTTTGAGCTAGAACGTCAAATGAAATACGTTAGATTTTTGGGGATCAAATTAGTACTAAGTGAGTATTTAGTAAGCGGCTAAGAATTCGTGTGCGATTATTAAATAATTCGCTTGAGCACTTAACGAAAGAATCGTGAAAAACGCTGCAAATGATATGTCACCATATTTGATGACCTAAGCCGTTTTCCGTTTTTATCTATCAAATAAGCTTTTACTGTATGAGTTCCACGATCGATATTTGAGAATGATATAGTGTTGCTTTTCCAATCACGTTTTTGAAGCTTGCCATCTAATTCTATCTGAATTCGATGACCAAATTCAGTCTGTAACTTGGGTTTTATTGATAATACAAAACTGACATTACCTAAATTATCTCTAATCGCTTCATCTTCTTTGGGGGAAATAATGGAAAATTTACTGTATGGTTTTGCTTTTTTTTCCTTTATTTTCACATCACCAAAAGCACTGTTTTCCGGCTTTTCTATTTTTTTTACTTTATCATCCGTCTGAATTTTAATAATGGTTGGGCTTTGAATTTTACGTTCAATGCTGCCAGGTACAGGTTTATCTGAAAATATAATATTACCCTCTTCATCCTGATATTGATAAACAGCGGCAATCGCGTGAGATGTCATCAAGAGAAAAGTGAAAAACAAAAGCAAATGCTTCAAATGGATAATCCTCAAATTAACTGTATTCCATATTATCAGATTATGAGGCGGCAAAAAAATTCTGTGTTTAGAAAATTTTAGGATAAAAAAAACGCCCCTAAAGCGGGGCGTTTTTTTGAGCGAAAAACTAAAAGTTAAACACTGTAGTACATATCAAACTCAACTGGGTGAGTAGTCATGCGCAAGCGAGTAACTTCTTCGTTTTTCAGATCAATGTACGCATCAATCATGTCATTGGTGAATACGCCACCAGCTGTCAGGAATTCACGGTCTGCATCCAATGCTTCCAATGCTTGATCGAAAGAGAAACAAACTTGTGGAATTTCTTTTTCTTCTTCTGGTGGAAGATCGTACAAATCTTTATCCATTGCATCACCAGGATGGATTTTGTTTTGAATTCCATCAATACCTGCCATCAACATAGCTGCGAACGCCAGGTATGGGTTAGCTGTTGAGTCAGGGAAACGAACTTCGATACGGCGACCTTTTGGATTTGTTACGTAAGGAATACGGATAGATGCAGAACGGTTACGTGCTGAGTAAGCTAACATAACGGGTGCTTCGAATCCTGGAACCAAACGTTTGTAGCTGTTGGTAGAAGCATTAGCGAATGCATTGATTGCACGTGCATGTTTGATGATACCACCGATGTAGTAAAGTGCCGTTTCAGACAAACCACCGTATTCGTCACCAGAGAACAGGTTTTCACCGTTTTTAGAAATTGATTGGTGAACGTGCATACCGTTACCGTTGTCACCAACCATAGGCTTCGGCATGAAAGTGGCTGTTTTGCCATATGCATGTGCAACGTTGTGAACCGCATATTTAAGATCTTGTACTTCATCAGCTTTAGCAACCAATGTGTTAAATCGAGTACCAATTTCACATTGACCAGCTGTTGCCACCTCATGATGGTGAACTTCTACATCTTGACCCATTTCTTCTAATGCATTACACATTGCACAACGCATATCGTACAAAGAATCAACAGGTGGAACTGGGAAATAACCACCTTTAGTGCCTGGACGATGGCCCATGTTGCCATCTTCATAAACTTTTTCTGAGTTCCACTCAGCTTCTGAAGAATCTATTTTACAGAAGCTACCAGACATATCAGCGCCCCAACGAACATCGTCTAATACGAAAAATTCGTTTTCTGGGCCAAAGAAAGCTGTATCAGCGATACCAGTAGATTTTAAAAACTCTTCAGCGCGTTTTGCAACAGATCGTGGATCACGCTCATAACCTGTCATAGTTGCAGGTTCAACAACATCACAAACGATGTTCAAAGTGCAATCTTCAGAGAAAGGGTCAATGATCGCTGTTGAAGGATCAGGCATCAAAATCATGTCTGATTCGTTAATTCCTTTCCAACCATTGATGGAAGAACCATCAAACATCATGCCTTCGCCCAATTTATCAGCATCAATTTTTGAAGCTGGAATAGTCAAATGCATTTGTTTACCACGAGAGTCTGTGAAGCGAAAATCAACATACTTCACATCATTTTCTTTCATCATTTCCAAAACGTTAGAAGACATTTCCTCACCTTTTTTATTTATAACAAAGAATAACGACAACAGCATGAAAACTGAGTTTTCATGCGTAATTTTTTAATTTTCTGGCATATTATGTGCCAACTAGATATATTACTAAAAACCCTTTATTCATCAATATTAAGCGATTATTTGCAAAAATAACAAATAATCTAAATTGCACTACTATAGTTCGATAATTCTTTTCATTGCACTAATATGGATCACGCGATGAAAAGAATTCTTACATTTGCGATTAATGCTTTCTCATCATCAAATTCTTGAAATGACGATGTAATTGCTCCAGCACTATTTTTCTGAGAAATCAATGATGCTGGTAGCACAAATTCAACGTGTACTTTTCCATCAAGATAGTGAAAAACCGTTTGCTGCACATGTGGATAAAATTCGTTTTTGCTAAACAGGGAATCGAGGTAAGTTAATAATTCCTTGCGCAGAGGCAAATGACTACATGGTGCAGAAACTTCGTCATCTTCCGGATCAATATGTACGGTAACATCAGCTACTTCATCAACACGCTCCTTCAGCTGTTTGAGCACACGTTCGCTAATTTGATGACCTTCCGAAACACTGATGTGTGAATTTACCACTAAAATATGAACATCTACAAGCGCGTGAGCGCCCATACTGCGAGTGCGCAAAGAATGTACAGCTTTAACACCATCAACGTTTAAAATGACTTCTCGTATTTGTTCAACTTTTTCTGCATCAAGTGCCGTATCTACCAATTCTTTGAGACTGCTATAGGCTATATCCCAACCCACTTTAGCGATTAAAATACTAACACCAATTGCGGCAATTGCATCCAATAATGGAAAACCAGCCATGGTACCAGCGATACCGATCAAGGCGATCACTGATGAAATAGCATCTGTTCGATGATGCCAAGCATTCGCTTTTAACAAATTGGATTTTATTTTGCGAGCCACCGCAATGGTGTATTGAAATAAACCTTCGTTGGCGACAATGGAAAAAACTGCTGCAATTAATGCGTACCAGGTCGGGGACATCAAACGATCCGGTTCAAATATTCGACCACTAGCATCAATCATTATGCCAACAGCAACCGCAATCAAGAACAATCCCAAGCCTACTTCGACAACCGTTTCAAAACGGCCATGTCCGTAAGGATGATCATCATCCGCTTGCCGACTACCGTGTTTTGCAGCAATAACAACAATGATGTCGCTGATCAAATCTGCCAATGAATGCACACCATCAGCAATGAGCGCCTGCGATTGACCAATAAATCCCAAGGTGATTTTTACAATAGCCAAAAGGGAATTGACTACCGCACCAACCAATGTGACTTTTTTCACTTCCTGATAACGAGTATTTTGTTCAGAGGATTCTGATGCTGTAGTCAATCCTCACCCACCTCTATGTTCATTATGAGCTCATCACCTTGCTTATGATGATCTAAAAATTTATGTCCATTAATTTTACACCAGGCCGGAATATCACTTAATGCGCCAGGATCAGTAGACGTAATTTCCACGGTATCGCCAGGATTGAGTGTTTTAACCAGATTTTGTGTGCGAATTACCGGCATGGGGCATAAAAGCCTTCTCGCATCCAGCTTGTGGTGGCTCATACCTGCCATTCCTTGGGTATTTCATTTTCCAACATGGGTTTTACGTTGAATGAGCGCGAAACACCAGCGGGATCCGTCACTTCAATCGTCACTGAATCTTTCAAGCGATCTTTACTGAATCTTGCTGTTACCTGAGCAGCCAGTTGAATGTCTTCATCGTTAAGCTGGCCATCCAGTAAAACGAGTGGCCCGGTGCAACTGCTTGCGCGCATAGTCATAAATTGTCGACGGTAACCTTCCATGAACTTATTTTCACCTTCTTCCCGGCCAATAATCATCTTGAACTCTGGTTTGGGTCGAATGTGACGACCGATTTTTAACAGCATAATGTCATCCATCTCATAATCGCGCTGATCATCCCGTGATTTCCACAAGTCGACCAGTCGGTCTGAATAGGATTTGTCAGTTAAAAAACAACAACCTCCGGCTGGTTGGGCATAATCCACAAAACCAAACTCAGCAGCCAACGCCATTTGCGGCTTTCGGGTTCGGCCACTGAAGCCATAGAGTTTTTCCCGATCTACCCAGCCTTCGCGCTCAGGTTTGGTTTCCGGTAAAAGCTTAGCGCATAAAGGCCTTAGCAGTAGATCATTGGCGCCAGACTCTCTGGCAACAACAGGCATGGTATCTTTTCGTTGAGACATGGGACGTTGCCCCATCACTTCACCGGTAATAATAAAATCGAAGTCATTTTCCTGAATCCATTCCAATGCTTTTTTCACCATAAAGCCTTTACAGTCCAAACAAGGATTCATATTTGCCCCGTAACCATGTTTAGGATTTATCAACACGTCTTTGTATTCTTCAATAACATCAACAATATGAAGTTTTATACCAAGTTGCTCAGCTGACCATAAGGCGTTATTTCGTTTAGGTTTGGCTTTTTCTTTCTTTTTGCGAATTGCATGGGTGTGGCCCTCCACACAAAAACCGGTGTAAAAGTTTATCCCTTCTACATGGACGCCTTGCTCCAGCATGACTTTTGCAGCCAGTAAAGAATCCAGGCCTCCTGAAATCAAGGCAACGGCCTTGCGCTGAGTACTCATAAAAAAATCTCTCAAATAAAAAAACACTACTTGCGACATTGCGCAAATGACAGCGCAATATTTTACCAGCAAATGGATGGGAAAAAACGGTGAATTATTAAACGTATATATGACTTGTTAGAAAAAACGACAAATCTATCGTTAAATCGAAAAGGATAACTTGACTAAGAAGATGCAAGTAAACTGTGGATAACTTGTAGATAAAATAAGATTCGAAAAAACAGTCATTTATACCCACAACTTATCCACAGGCTATTACAATCTTTTAAGCCTACTTACTAGCCCCAAAATAACAAGATAAGTTATTGTAATTTAAAGAATATAATTTCTATCCACAGAAAAAGGCCTACATCAATAAACATAATAAATTAAATATATAGATATAATTATTAACACTTATTAATTGTACAAAACTGTGTTTTTACCTGTTAAAAATCTCAAAAAAAATATTTTTTAATGCTTTTTAGAAGAATGAACCAAACTTGGTGTAGAAATGACAGATGTTGAACGCTTTAACGCATCCAATGCTTTCTGGCTGCGTGTTTCACTCCATAATTCAAATGCCTGAAGTGGAGATAAAACGTTCGATGCATCACGCATTGAGCCAATTGTTTGTAAAATATCCATTAATTTCACAAAGCTATTGGCTAGTTGATAGTAAAGATCCCCAAGTTTTAGTTGGCAGGTAGTAGCAAGATCGTTATAGGCACTTTGACCTAAACTGACATAATAACTGACTTTAATACGTCTTTTTTCAGCTATTTTCGGGAATAATCCTGAAAAAAGTAAACAATGGTCGCCAACTTCTCTCAACTTGCTTTCTCGTAATTTGCCAGTTTCAACCAAACTGTTGAGATAATCCAACGCCATTATTCTGGAAGTAAAATCTGCTTTATCTAAAAATCTGATAAGCAAAAAAACCAGATAACTTTCCAGTTCTTCATCCAATTGATATTCACACAATGCTTCAGCTTCGTGCACCAACTTTTGCCATTGAGCAGTATTACCGGATTCAACAATAATCTGAGTCATAAAACCCCCTGCATGTTGCCTGCTTATTTATAATATCGGCCATCAGAAAGCAGATCTTCATAGTCTATTTGATTGATTTTATTGGGACTGGTTTCAATACTAAATAAATCAGGGTTTAGTAATAGCTTTTTACATATGGGCATCGGTATACTTATGCCCTTTTTCGCAAAAAACTATCGGAAATCAGTAAAATATCATGCAACAACCGGACTCAAATATTGACGTTTCGACATTTCAAGGCCTTATACTTGCTCTTCAACATTATTGGGCAAAACATGGCTGTGTGATTATCCAGCCAATGGACATGGAAGTCGGTGCGGGAACATTTCACCCAGCGACATTTTTACGTTCTATAGGTCCGGAGCCTTGGAGTACAGCTTACGTACAACCTTCCCGTCGTCCCACTGATGGTCGTTATGGTGAAAATCCCAATCGCTTACAGCATTATTATCAATTTCAGGTGGCGCTGAAGCCCTCACCTGACAATATTCAGGATTTGTATCTCGATTCTCTGGCTATGCTGGGTTTTGATACGTTAGAACACGATATTCGATTTGTGGAAGACGACTGGGAATCACCTACCCTGGGTGCCTGGGGATTGGGTTGGGAAGTCTGGTTAAATGGCATGGAAGTTACCCAGTTTACCTATTTCCAACAAGTTGGTGGTTTGGACTGTAAGCCAGTAACCGGTGAAATTACGTATGGTCTGGAACGTTTGGCCATGTATATACAGGGTGTATCTAGCGTTTATGACCTGATTTGGTCAAATGGGCCCAATGGAAAAGTCACGTATGGTGACGTTTTTCATCAAAACGAAGTTGAAATGTCCACCTACAATTTTGAGCACGCCAATGTTGAAGCATTGTTTAAACAATTTGACGCTTGTGAATCTGAAAGTAAACAGATGATACAAGCAGGTTTGGCTTTGCCAGCTTATGAAATGGTTTTAAAAGCATCTCACACATTTAATTTACTTGATGCACGTCATGCAATATCGGTTACTGAACGTGCTCGTTTCATCGGTCGGGTGCGTAACCTGGCGCGTGATGTAGCACAAGCCTATTTTGATGGTCGTGAAGCGTTGGGCTTTCCTATGCTGAAAGGAGAGCAAAAATGACAAACACTGCAGATTTCCTGGTAGAGATTGGAACTGAAGAACTGCCACCCAAAGCGCTTGCTAAATTATCATCAGCTTTTGCTGACCACATTAAGCAAAGTTTAGTCAAAGCTAACTTAGCTTTTGAAAGTGTGGAAAAATTTGCATCACCTCGACGTTTGGCGGTCAAAGTTAATCAACTTGCTATAGCACAAGCTGATACTGAAGTAGAACGTAAAGGTCCGGCAGTAAAAGCTGCATTTAAAGAAGACGGATGCCCCACCCCAGCAGCAGAAGGTTTTGCCCGTTCATGCGGCGTTTCGGTTGATGAACTGGAAAAATCAGAAACGAATAAAGGTGCTTGGTTAGTATTTCGTTCAGTTGCGAAAGGTAAAGAAACAAAATCTTTATTACCTGGCATCGTTGAGGACGCTTTATCCAAATTACCAATTCCAAAACGTATGCGATGGGGAAACCGGCAAGCACAGTTTGTTCGACCTGCTCATTGGGTTGTTATGCTTTTGGGTAATGAAATCATTGATTGCGAGATTTTAGAAATTAAAGCCGGACGAACAACCAAAGGTCATCGTTTTCATCGCCCCCAACCGATTGATATTCCCAATCCGACTGACTATGAATCCTTATTAGAAATTGAAGGTCATGTAATTGCTGATTTTGAAAAACGCCGCATTGCAATAAAAGCCCAAGTTGAACAGGCAGCTTTAGCGGTAAATGGTCAGGCAATTATTGATGACGCATTGTTAAATGAAGTTACCGGACTTGTTGAGTGGCCTGTTGCAGTTTTAGGAGATTTTGATGAAAAATTTCTGGAAATACCCGCTGAAGCTTTAATTTCAGCCATGAAAGGTCATCAAAAATATTTTCATGTGGTTAAAGACAACAAACTGTTAGCCAATTTTATTACTGTTTCAAATATCGATAGTAAAAATCTGGACACCGTTAAACAAGGTAATGAGCGTGTAATTCGACCACGTTTAAGCGATGCGGATTTTTTCTGGAATACTGATCGAAAAACATCATTACATGCTGAGTTGGTTAAATTAAAAACTGTTGTTTTCCAGAATAAACTGGGTACTGTGCTGGATAAAGTGCAGCGTGTTACCGCCTTATCTGAACATTTAGCAAAATCAATGAAAGCCGATGTTATGCTTGCTAATCGGGCAGCTCAATTGGCTAAATGTGATTTGATGACAGAAATGGTGGGCGAGTTTCCTGAGTTGCAAGGAATCATGGGGCGTTACTATGCTTTGCACGACAAGGAAAACCCAGCAGTTGCAGAAGCAATTCTCGAACACTATATGCCACGTTTTGCGGGTGATGCCGTTCCTCCATCAGACATTGGTCAAATCGTTTCGATTGCAGATAAGCTGGATACTCTGGTAGGTATTTTTTCCATCGGCCAAATCCCTACGGGTGATAAAGACCCCTTCGCATTACGACGTGCGGCTCTTGGTATTTTACGTATTATGGTGGAAAAAAATCTTTCGCTCGATCTTAAAGATTTAATTCATCAAAGTGCGAAAATTTATAGCAATGTGAATAAAGACACACAGGAACTGGTGTTTGATTTCATGATGGAACGTTTAAAAGGTTACTATCACGAACAAGCTTATCGTCCACAAGTATTTGAATCGGTCATTGCAACTCGCCCAACGGTTCCTTCAGATTTTGATGCTCGTATTAAATCGGTTGCTGAATTCGAAAAAAGCGATGCAGCTGAAAGTTTAGCGGCAGCCAACAAACGTATCAGCAATATTTTGAAAAAGAACGAGCATCAGTTGGATGACAAAATCAATTCAGACTTGTTTGATAGTGAACATGAAAAATTGCTGTCTACCCGTTTTACTGAACTACAAGATGAAGTTAATTCACTGGTCGATGCGCGAAATTATGATCAAGCACTTAAATTGTTATCACAATTGAAAGAGCCCATTGATTTATTTTTTGACCATGTCATGGTCATGACAGATGATGTGGCGGTGCGAAATAATCGTTTATTGTTACTAACTAAAATATACCAGCAGTTTTCCAGAATCGCGGATATTTCGAAGCTATAAAAATAAATTGATGCAATAAACCGGTTACTGGCCAAGCCCATTAACCGGTTTTTTTATGGGCGTAAAAAATTTACCCATGAGAAGTATATGAACTCGGTTTTTTAGTAATTGTCGTAAAATTACACAAGGGAAGGGAATAATCAAATGAAGAGAATACTGTTGCTGGTTTTGCTGATATCTGTTTCAGCTTGTGTTTTTGATGAATCCGAAGAAGATAGAACTTTTATCAGGGAAAATGTGATTCCCACTGATATAAAACCCTTATCCAGTGTAGCTTACACATATAACAATGAATCTGGTAATCGATTAGTTGAAGGCAAACTCGATTTAGTCAATGCTTCTGTTGTGGATATTGACCTAAACGGTACACCGGAATGGTTACTCTCATCACCATTGAATAACTCAACTATTTGGGTAGCCGTTTTAGATGATGGTAATGTTCAAGGGTTTTCTTTGGATGATAATGGTGTTGCAACAGAAATCACCGTTACTCCAAATAAAATCCACAGTGATCTCACGCCGATACTCACCATTGAAGAAGACGGTGATGTGGTAATCGGTAATATAATTGAAGAACAAACTGCAGAATCGAGTACCAGCAGTGTAATACAATTGTCCAGCGGTAAGCGTGCTTATATTCGGGACAATGGCGATTTGGTATTGGTAGATAGTGAAAAAGAGCAACAGATCTCGCTAAATGCTATGCCAAATACACGTATTCTGGTCGACGAAAACGAACGCTTATTATTACTTACCGATTATACCAACCGATATTCACAGCATGTCTTATTAAAATTCAGTACTGCTGCTGGTATCGCCTTGGTGGAGACAAATCCCGAATTAAAGTTAAAAACTAAAATTAACGTTTCTTCTTCTGATGTGATTGAAGGCAATTCCTTGATCTGGACTGACTTGAATGGGGATCAGGAAAAAGAAATTATTACTACCATTTCCAATCCGGTCGTTAGTTCACATATCGCAGTTTTTGATGAAGACGGGAACTCTATTGCAAATAGTCCTTCGATTGGAATTGAATTACGTTGGCGACACCAAATAGCTGTGGCAGATTTTGGATTGGGTCAGAAAGAATTGGTTGCAACACTATTTCCACATTTGGATAATGAAATAGAATTTTTTAGATTTGAAAATAATAATTTGATAATCGATTCAGAAGATCTAACATTTACTTCTCATAGAAGCTCAGCTGCAGCTAACATTGATATGGCACTGGCCGCTGATGTAGATGCAGATGATGCGGTGGAGTTGTTAATACCCACAGAGGACTTTAATTCTCTCGCTGCTGTTAAGCATCAATCAGAAGGCAGCATAACGTCAGTCTGGCAAACTCCGGTTGCTATTGGTGGTCGGTTGATGACGAATATCAGTGCAACGCAAACCGGTGATGGTGATTTACAAATAGGTGTAGGTAATAACAATAATCAGTTGCGAATCTGGTATTAAATTTATTTTTAAAAGCTGTACTCTATTCCTGTGGAATAAGCGATATCTTTTCTATCTACTTCTTCTGGGGGGTGATTATCAAAAGCGCCTTCCAGTGCTATCACGAGATTTAGATTCTTAAGCAATTTGGTTTTTAATCCCGCTACCTCTAGTGCTCTAAAATCTTCGGGATCATCAATCGCTGGTTGAAAGTAAGTAGTGCTGTAGAAACTGACGTTTTCACTTAAGTTTTTCTGATATATTAAATAGACATTTGCACGTAGAAAATTTTGTCGTTTTTCTTCATTAAATGTCGAAGCATTTGATATTTCTTCTTGACTGTAAAACGCACCTGTCCCCAAAAATAATCGTTGTGATTTATTGTTGTCACTTAAATCAAATCTTAAACCTGAACCAATCAATCCTCTGTAATTAAGTCGAGCAAATTTATTTTGCTCGATTTGAGCAAAAATTTCCCATGCTTTAGTACGGCTAACATCTCTTATATATCTCGCATGTACGAATGACTTGTTTTTATTTTCTTCACCAAAGCTTTCACCATACGTATGTTCGGCATGTAAAAAACTTAATGCATTAACTGTTCGATAATTCAATATTCCTGCCCCTTTCACCCTGAAATTTTGATTATTTCCCTCGTCGCCCGATAAATTTAACTTTAGTTTACCTGACGTACCAGTGTTGGTAGAAGAGAGATGTAAATTGTCCAAGTTGACAATTGCCAGTGCAGATTGAGGTAGGGTATTTATCAGCAAAATAAATAATGTATTTATTAGTAATGTTTTCATTTCAGCATGTTTTCCAATGACATGTGTCATTCATTGCGGCAGATTATGATATTTGTCAGAATATTTGAATAATTCTATAAAAACCATGAGGTTATCGCTAGTTAATTAATCCATTTGGTTAAAGAAAGCTTTTAGTTTGTCGTTATAGACTATAACCATTATTCATACCAACCAGAAATGAAACTTTTTCCAAATACTTTACGCAGACAAATTAGTTTGGTCATCGCCTTAATGGGTTGTATTGGCATGCTAATGGTTGTTGCTATCTTAAAGTTTGCCTGGCACCAGATTTTGGAACACGAGCAAGATTCTTTTCGCGAGTTATTAAAAAACGAAACTGTTACATTACAAAATGCACATAATGAATTATTGGAGGAATTTGGGATTAGGATACAAAAAAATCCAGAATTGAAAACTGCAATAAAAAGTAAAGATAAAGAAGCATTAAAAGAAATCATAAATTCAGAATTCCATCAATACTATATTACAACGGGTGTTTTGGTAATAAATAAAATATTTATATTAGATAGAGACTATAGACTAATTGTTGAGTCAACCGATGGAAAAAATAATAATTTAACGTATCCCGTTTGCGCGAAACAAATTAAGAATGCTAAAACTCGAGTTGGCGTATTGAAGTCGAAAGTTTTAATTGATGTTTGTTATCAGGGTGGTCGTTCATATAAAACAACGATTATTCCGATTAACACGCTTAAGCCAATTGGTTATTTGCAGATCGTTAGTGAACCAGAGAATCTTTTAATAAAAGCTGAAGAAAAACTTGGTCTACCTATTAAAGTGCTTGCTAAAAACAAGGAACTTATTCATCAATCACCTAAATGGCCAAAATCGAATGAAAAAGCAGAATATATTTTTGTAGATCATCCCATTATTGGAATGGATGAGAAGCCTGAGATGTATATCTCTGTTGCAAGAAATATTTCTTTACTCAATGAGTCTTTTACTTCCAGTCAGATATTTATATTTATTGGTGCAGGTTTAATTACCTTACTTTCTATTTCTATTTTTATTCTTATCTTTGAGCGTTCCATGTTAAAACCATTATCGACGTTAACGCGTCAATTGATTTTGATTGAAGAAGACAAAAGTCTTTTATACAAGGAATTAGATGTTAGTGGAAGTTCGGAAATTAGGTTGTTAATAGAGAAATTTAATAAACTTAGCGGAAAACTCGCCAAGTCATACCAATCTCTGGAAGATTTAGCTTTTAATGATCAATTAACCGCTTTACCAAATCGTTCACGATTACAGGAGACTCTCAGCTTTTATACATCCGTAAATCAACAAAACGATAAACCTTTTGCATTATTTATGATGGATCTGGACCGGTTTAAAGCTGTAAATGATACGCTGGGGCATCATGCTGGAGATATTCTACTTCAACAAGTTGGTCAGCGTTTAACAAGTGTATTAAGAAAAAGTGACCATCTATCATTAATTACGGTATCGGATGTGGAATCCTATCATATCGATTTTGTAGCAAGACTAGGTGGTGATGAATTCGCTGCGGTTTTACCCAATATCAGTAATCAACAAGAGTCTGAGCTAGTCGCTGGTAAAATACTACAGGCAATGAAAGAATCGTTTGTGATTGAGGGCTACAATTTTTCCGTGGGTATTTCAATTGGTATAGCGCTGTGTCCTTTACATGGTAGTAATGAAGAATTATTAATGCAACATGCTGATGTCGCAATGTATCAGGCGAAAGTTAAACAAAATGGTTATGCAATTTATGACTCAAGAAAAGATCAACACAGTCTTAACACCTTGTTGCTTGATGCTGATTTGCGTGAAGCTATAAATAACGACTTATTGGAACTTTATTATCAACCAAAAATTAAATTGAAAACGAGAACAGTAATCGGTGTTGAAGCACTGATACGTTGGAATCATGAAAAGTTGGGTTTTATTCCGCCCGACAAATTTATTCCGATAGCCGAGCAAACAGGTTTGATTAATTATTTAACCCATTGGGTACTTAAGACGGCTATAAAACAGAAGGCCCAATGGAAAAATTTAAAATTTCCACTCTCGATTTCAATTAATTTGTCAGCGAAGAATTTACTCGACACACAACTTATAAACAAAATTCGACATGAACTCAGTGAACACGACGTTAAAGCTAATCAAATTTATCTCGAGTTAACAGAAACAGCTGTTATGCAAGATCCAGTGCACGCTATCACGGTGTTAAGAGAGTTGTACGATATGGGAGTAAGAATATCCATAGATGATTTCGGCACTGGTTATTCATCATTAAGTTATCTGAAACGTTTACCCATTGATGAAATAAAAATTGATCGTTCATTTGTGATGGATATGGAACAGGATATTAATGACGCTGTTATTGTTCAGTCAACCATCGATTTGGCTCACAATATGGGTTTGAGAGTCGTCGCTGAAGGTGTAGAAAATCTTTCTATTTTAGAAAAACTTGATCAAAAAAAATGCGATTACGCACAAGGATATTACATTGCCAAGCCTTTGTGCAATAATGATCTAATAGATTGGATCAAGTCTTCAGAATGGACACAATAAAAAAAAATTCATGTAGTTGAATTTTTGTGGGGCTGTTGAAAAATTAGAATAATATTCGTAAATCCTTAACATTCGTATTCTGGTGTAATAATTCTCACACCGATCATACTAGGTTTTGGATTAACTCGATTTATTTTGCTGGTTTTTTCGTCGGCTACAATCAGACTAAATGCTATTCAACAGCTTCCTCAGCAGTACAATCTCCACTCAGTTAAACAAAATTCTGAAGCTCGTATTCGTGGTTAAAGTATTATCACGCATGTAATGGATTTATGATAGCGAACGCAAAACTCAAGAATTTTCGGTGGAAATATACAAGCCTTATTGTATTAGCGTGGACATTACCGCCTTTTATTGGTTTATATTACTTAGTCTATATTCGATTATTTTCCAATCAACAATTGGAAGATATCATTTTGTCACCTTTGCTTGGTTCTTTTACAATTGGCTCTGTGCTGATTTCCTTGCTTTACTTTTCATTGTTCTCTCGACCAATGACGCGATACCTCAAGGTTCCCAATGTTATAAACGCAGATTTGGCTAACGAAAAACTTTGGCGATTTTCGTTTCATTTCTGGGGCGTTTTTCTGACTTACATGATCGTTACACCAATACTTGTTATGGTTAGTGCGGTTTTGTATGCGGATTTTTTTCCACAAATTAGTGACTGGTTCAAGATTTGCCTTGTAGCGATTGTTATCTCTATAATTGTTGGCTTACCGATATTCTTTTTGATTTTAGATCTTTTCGGAAAAACCTTTGGTGAGCTAATAGTTGATCGAGCACACGTTACTATTCGCGTTAAGGTTTTTCTCATTGGTGCACTCACGCCATTGTTGATTAATACGATGCTGATACAGTATTACTGGACCAAAACCGAGTTTTTCACCTGGGAAACATTTATGGTTTGGTTATCATTAGAGCTTCTAGCCATAATTGGGAGTTTTGTCTTTGTTCATAGCTTTACTCAGTCACTCGATCCATTAAAAAAAATACTCACACGACCAACCAAAATTGGTGAAATAGCAACAGCGGAATTATTGCCTCAATCGACAGACGAATTAGGTGTTTTGATTTCAGGTTACAAACGGTTGTTAACCGATTTACATGTGCAAAATGAATTGTTGTTACTCAGTAACAGGGTTTTACGTGATGTAGGCAAAGATCATAATGCGGCGAAGATTTATCTGAATATTGTTACTTTATGTAAAGAATCTATAACCGGTGACAAAATATTTCTCATACTTCATGATGAAAAAAATGATGAACTGGTTGGTGTTGCCCAGACAGGAGAAGGGTATAGAGAAATTGGTCATTTTCGATTATCACTTAATGAAATTTCTTTAGCAGCGGAAGTTTATACACAAGGGAAAACATCTGTTGTCAGTGACGTCAGTAAAGATGTCAGATTAAATACTCAAATCACAAAAAAATATCACGTACGTTCAGCTATTGCGACTCCTTTAATGGTTGAGAAAAATATTATTGGTGTTTTGATGTCAACAAATAAAGAAATCAGAGGGGAATACACCAAACAGGATATTCAATTAATTGAAGGATTTGCAAGAGAGGCAGCAATCGCCATTCACACACAAATTCTAATAGACTTTCGACTCGAAGCAGAAAAAGCGCTAAAAGAAAGTGAAATACGTTATCGTAGAATGATTGAAACATCCAACGAAGGTGTGTGGATGGTTAATGAGAATAATCAAGTCACATTCGTTAATAAACGCATGTCTGAAATATTGGGCTACGATTCCTGCGAAATGATCGGCAAACAATGGCGGAATTATGTCGACGATGAAATGGCAGAGGTAATTAAAAGCACAAGCATTGAATTGTTAAAAGGTATATCCATTCAAAAAGACTTTCGTTTTATTAAAAATGATGGTTCTGAGCTTTGGACTTTAATGAATGCCAGCCCAATATTTCAAGAAGAAAATAAATTTATTGGTGCGCTTGCCATGTTTACTGATATCACGGAAAGAAAAAAAGCTGAAGATCAAATACAGCGCATGGCTTATCATGATTCGTTAACTGGTTTACCTAATCGCGCGTTGTTTATGGATAGATTGCAACAAGCTTTATTTCGAATGGAAAGACATGGCGGCAAAGGCGCGGTTATGTTTCTCGACCTTGATCGATTTAAAACGATTAATGATTCACTTGGACACCCAACAGGTGATGCTATATTAATTGAAACAGCTAATCGTTTAAGTGAATCTATACGTTCAGAAGATACGGTAGCACGTTTAGGCGGTGATGAGTTTGTAATATTGATTTCAGAAGATGAAAAAGCAATTAACGAAGAATCTGCAGAACTTAAACGACTTGCTGAAAAATTACGTGCAGAGTTAGCAAAACCTTTTTACGTTAACAGTCTCGAATTACATATAACCGTTAGTATCGGTATTGTTACTTTTCCACAGCATGGTGAAAACTCAACTGACATAATTCGAGAAGCTGATACTGCCATGTACCGAGCTAAAACCTTAGGTAGAAACCATGTACAGTTTTATTTACCCGATATGGCAGATGCAGCTCATGAAAGGTTGTTATTAGAGAATCAACTTCGTAATGCTTTGCGTTTAAATGAGTTTGTTATTCAATTGCAACCACAACTTTGCATCAAATCACATAAAATTGTCGCAGTCGAAGCTCTGTTGCGATGGAATAATGCTACTACAGGTTTGGTATCCCCCGACACGTTTTTAGATTTACTGGATGAAACAGGATTGATCAATGAAGTGGGTGTTTGGGTATTACGCCAATCCATTCAAGAGTTGCTTGCGTTAAGAGCAGAAAAAAATATTGCACTGCAGGATTTAAGATTATCTGTAAATGTTAGTCCGCGACAATTTCAACAAGATAATTTTGTTGAAACTATTACTGACATACTGGAAGAATCCAAGTTGCCGCCCGATACCTTAGAGCTGGAAATCACGGAAGATATCTTAATAATGGATATGAACGATACCATTAATAAAATGCATTCACTTAAAAAACTAGGTGTCACCTTCGCGATTGATGATTTTGGCACGGGTTATTCATCACTTACTTATTTAAAACAACTACCAGTGGATATATTAAAAATAGATCGCTCATTTGTTTCTGATCTTTCAAACAATAAAAGTGATCGTGCTATTGTCGAAACAATCATCGCCATGTCAGAACATCTCGGGCTTGAGGTAGTTGCTGAAGGTGTAGAAACTAAGGATCAGTTTGAATTTTTACAAGAACAAGGCTGTCAATATTATCAGGGTTATTATTTTGCGGAACCTCTGGGAACTGGCGAATTGATTGAAATCGCTTACGCAGAATAAATTTTGACGAGACAATCGACGTTAATGACAACAATAGAAAATTAAATTCAACAGACAATCCATCACGAAATTCCCCTTAGCGTACATATTGGTTAAAAAATTGATAGTTTTACTGATTTCGAAATCCATGTTTCTGCTCCTTTTGAAAACAATAAGAACCACATGAATTCGGTATTTGGGGGCAGTCTTTATTCTGTATATGTGTTAGCGGGTTGGGCGTTGATCTTTGGGAGGTTGCAACGTACTGGATTCAAAGGGCACATTGTTATCCAAAAAAGTGAAATAGAGTATTTGAAACCAGTTACCGAATATAAAAATTGTAGAGTACAGTTTAAATTATCCCGAAATGGTTCTTTTTCCACTTATTTAAAAGCAATTGAAAGGCGCGGCAGAGCCAGAATCATCGTAGATTCAGAAATAACATCTCAAAATGAACGACTTGTACGCTTTAGTGGTAATTATGTGATTCACAACTAATGTGATTACTTACTTACACTGTTTCTCATGGAACAATTTAGGATGAGTCTCATGTTTATTATTTTATCGCAGTTATAACAAGTTTATTGTCTAACATATTTGGGTAATTCTTTTTCAATGAAGGCCGAAAACAAATAAATAGATCGGAAAACCAAGTAGCTATCAATATGAAACATCAAATTAGAAATTCCTTATTTTCGCTAGTTATCGGACTTTCGCTGTTTGTACATGCAAAAGCAGATTATTTTGCCTATGTGCCTGAGTTTGTATCCGGGGATTATGTTCATGTAGTAAACACAAATCATAATGTACTGGTTACATCGATTAGTGTATTTGGAAGCCCTGAACATGTTTTAGTTACTCGCTCCGGCCGCTTTGTTTATGTTAATTCAAGGCTACAAGTAGAAGGGGAAGAGGATTCAGTATATCTCAATGTAATAGATGCTCTATCAAACACTCAAACAGGGTTAATCTCCTTGCCGGGTAATTTCGTCGGCAGTATGGCTTTATCTGCGGATGACCAAACTTTGTATGTCACTCAAAGTGATGGATTATCAATTATTCAAAATCCTTACATTAGCAACGGTGCAATAAAAAGTGAATACTCGCTAACTTACACCGGGTTGAACGCTGAGCTTACTGCTGATGGGAAATATCTGTTTGTTCTTGGAACCGATAGTAATTCGGTTTACGGAATTTCTGTGTTTGAAATAGCGACAAATACTGAAGTCGCAAGCTACGAGTTAGGCGCAGACCTTGGTTCAATTGCTTTACTGTATAACGATGACGAAAAGTTATTGTATGTTGCAAATAGAGCGGTAGATCAGCTTGTTTCCTTGAAAGTAAGTAATTACTTAGAACCTGCATCGTTTAGTTTGGTTGTTGATACCATCAGGCAATTTTCAGAAGGATCAAGTCCTACCGATATTGCGTTTTATTCAGCAAAAAATGAATTGCTTGTGCCTATAAATGGTTCAAAAGATGAGAAAGACACATTAGGTAGAGACGGTTATATTGCTGTATTGAATCCTTTGAATATTTCTGAGGATGCATCTAATGGAATTACTCGCATAAATCTGAGTGATGAAGAAACGACATTCGCTCAGTTCTCTCCTATTCACCCTTTTTCCATCAGTATCGACGATGTTGGAAGAATACATACTTTGAAAAAAATCTGGAGTGACAAAAACGGGCTCTATCTAAATACACTCTCGGATTTCACAAGCTCTCGAAACGGTTCTCGTTCAATCACAGAAAAATCATCCATTAATTTAGCTCCCCAAGGTGATACGCGGGCGACGGGTAGGTTTATAGGGCCTGACTGCGAAGAATGTCCAAAAGGCGATATCAATAATGATGATGGATTTACCAGACCCTCAGCGTTAAATCCGTTGATTCTTGTTTTATTCGGAATAATTCTTATATTTTCCCGAAAAATCAATATAATGAGGAAATGAAATTAATAATTCTTGATCGTGACGGTGTTATTAACCAGGATTCAGACGCGTATATAAAATCCGAAGAAGAGTGGCAGCAAATACCTGGTAGCTTGGAGGCAATAGCCCAACTTAACAAACACGGTTATAAAATTGCGGTAACCACAAATCAATCCGGTATTAATCGTGGTTTCTATGATCACGATACACTAAACAGCATGCACAATAAATTACGGCGGCTGCTTACTCCTCTTGGCGGTAAAATCGATGCGATTTTTTATTGCCCACATATTCCTGAAGACCAATGCACGTGTCGCAAACCCATGCCAGGCTTATTTCATCGGGTAAATCAATTTTTTGGAACACCTTTAAATGGTGTTTTTGCTATTGGCGATTCGTTTCGAGATCTACAAGCAGCAATGCAGGTATCGGCTAAACCAGTGTTAGTGTTAACTGGCAAAGGAAAAATCACGCTGGATAAGAATGCTGATGAAATTAAAACTCACAATATTCCTGTATTTCAAAATCTTTCCGCTGCGGTTCAGGAAATTTTAACCCGCCAATCTTGAACATATTTTAAATGTTTGCATAATTAGCCAGTGCTTAAACATAAAGATTAATCATACATATCTCCTCATTTAAATTTACGTTTTAATGCAGGGTAAAGAGAAAAACATCAATGCAAAAATTCCGTTCTGCAATCTATTTCACCGTTATGGTTGTCACCGCTGTGCTGTATTCAGTACCGTCAGTGTTTACATTTCCATTACCTTTTGAAAAACGTTATGCCTTTATTCGCCAATGGGCCCGATTTAATGTTTGGTGTCTAAAGAAAATTTGTGGCTTGGGTTTTGAGATAAAAGGAAAAGAAAACATTCCTGACCAAGCATCCATTATTTTGTGTAAGCACCAATCAACCTGGGAAACTTATGCACTGCAGGTAGTTTTCCCCCCACAAATTTGGGTTTTGAAGAAATCATTGTTAAGAGTTCCCTTTTTTGGTTGGGCACTAGGTATGTTAGAACCAATCGCCATTGATCGTTCTGCGAGAAAGAAAGCCATGGAACAAATCATAGAGCAAGGAATTCAACGTTTGGAAAACGGCCGATGGGTGGTTTTGTTTCCGGAAGGTACGAGAATCGCTCCCGGTAAGCGCGGTAAATACAAAATGGGTGGTACAAGATTAGCCGAAGTTAGCGGACAACTTATTGTTCCTGTTGCCCATAATGCCGGTGAGTTCTGGCCACGTCACGGATTTGAAAAAAAACCGGGCACCATCACCATATCAATTTTGCCGCCAATTAATCCAGAAGGTAAAAGTGCGGCAGAATTAAACAAAATGGTTGAAGACCAAATAGAAACCGAAATGCAACAGATAACAACATTGAAGTAGCGAATTAGTAGCTTTATCAGTATTCATGCTAATTCCTTCATGAATTATCACCCCTATTTTGCTATTATTCGCCACAGAATATAAAGTTTTGACATTATAAGTAAGGAAAAACAATGGAAAACGCCATTACCCTAAAACAATACCTTGTTCAAGCGCAACGCGCTGGTGAAGCAATCGATGCTCACCTTATTGATTTGCTTGATGATGTTGCTTCCGCATGTAAGGAAATTCACGATGCAATTAACCATGGTGCGCTGTATGGCGTTTTAGGTTCTTCTGAAAGTGAAAACGTACAAGGCGAAACACAAAAGAAATTGGATATCATGTCTAACGAGATGTTTATCCGTCGCACAGAAGCCAGTGGTAATGTAGCTGGTCTTGCTTCAGAAGAAGAAGAGGATGTTTATAGCATTCCTGCTCAGCATCCTAAGGGTCCATACCTGATGTACTTTGATCCATTAGATGGTTCATCAAACATTGACGTAAATATCACCGTTGGTTCAATCTTCTCAATCGTTAAATGCCCAGAAGGTGTAACTGATCCAAAAATTGATGATTATTTGCTTCAAGGAACTGAACAGGTTTGTGCTGGTTTTACCTTGTATGGCCCATCTACACTAATGATTTTAACAACTGGTAACGGTGTGGTTGGTTTTACACTGGATCCAGGTACTGGTGAGTTCAAACTAACTCACAATGACATCAAGATTCCAGAAGACACTGCAGAATTTGCTGTTAACATGTCTAACCAACGATTTTGGGAAGCACCTGTACAACGCTATGTTCAGGAATGTATTGAAGGTGATACCGGTGCTCGCGATAAGAACTTCAATATGCGTTGGGTAGCATCTATGGTTGGTGATGTTTTCCGTATTTTAACTCGTGGTGGCATTTTCATGTACCCATTCGATACTAAAGATCCTTCAAAACCGGGCAAACTGCGTTTGATGTACGAAGCAAATCCCATGTCTTTTATTGTTGAGCAGGCAGGTGGCGTGAGTTCAACAGGTCGTGAAAGAATCATGGAAGTTAAACCAAATGCAATTCATCAACGAGTACCTGTTATTTTGGGCTCAAAAAATGAAGTTGACCGTGTTGTTTCTTACCATAAGGAATAATTAAAACGATTTGCTTAAAAGCCCGGTTTTATACCGGGCTTTTTTTTGCCTATAGAAAAGGACAAACAATGAAAAAACTGATTTTATTATTTGCCATAGCCATTCCTGTTTCCGTTGCAGCTGTTGATAAAGTTATTATTGAAGGAAATAATCATTATTATTCAATTTTAGAACGCTTGGAAATTATCAAAAATAAATCCTTGTCTAAAACTCAGAGGCAACAAGAGTTTACTAATTACGCGAACGAGTTTGGAGAACCTGGCGCAAATTGGCAGACATTAAAAATTGGTGTGTTAGAAATTATTGCAGCTGATGCTGATTTTTGGTCTCAAGAAATTATCAATTATCCTGCTATGCAGGATAAACTCATCACTGAATTTAGTTTGGATTGGTATCATGATGACTCTTCAAATTATCCGGAAAAACAAGCACTGGCAATTAAAGAGCTTACTAGAAAGCTGGAAAAAATTGAAAAAGAAAAAGCTATGTTAGAAGAAATGCGATCAAAGCTGAAAGCAGTTAAACCTACTTCATTAGATTAAAAAATTTTGTATTACGTTTGATTGCTTATCTATAACAATAACTTTAACACCTCTAGTTTTAGAGGTGTTAAAGTAGTATTAAAAGTTAAATCAACTAAATTTATACATCGAGATTTGCAACAGAAGAAGCATGTTCTTCAATGAAATTACGACGTGGCTCAACTCGATCACCCATTAAGGTTGTAAAAATACCATCCGCTGCTACTACATCTTCTATTTTTACTTGTAATAGATTCCTGGTGTCAGCGTTCATTGTTGTTTCCCATAGTTGATCCGGATTCATTTCTCCAAGACCTTTATATCTCTGAATATGTTGACCTTTTTTAGCTTCGGAAAACAACCAGTCTAGTGCTTCTTTAAAACTTGAAATGGCTTGTTCTTTTTCACCCCGTTTAATTAATGATTGAGGTGTAATTAGGCCTTGTAGACTTGTGCCGAGTTTTGTAATAGACGAATATTCGTTTGATGTGAAAAACTCTTTATTATATTCCCACTCTGTTGAAATATTGTGTTTATTGGCAATAACTGAAAATAAGTTTTCTGAATCTTCTGCTGCTAGTGTAACTTTATACTCTAGATTGCTATCGTCATTTCTAGCGTTGAGAATATTTTCTAGATCGCCACACCATTGTCGAAGATTACTCGTATCTTCCAAATTCAATGGCGACAAGTTCAGGAAACTTTGCAGTACATTTTTATTATACTTACGTGATAAGCGCTGAGTGGTATTCAACATAGCTTGATAGTCATAAGACAAACTTTCAAGCGCGTTTCCTGTAATTGCTGGGGTATTATCATCAATTATCAAGCTGGCATTTTGTAACGCCAGTTGTAGTAGATAATTTGTTAATTCGGAATCATCTTTAACATAGGATTCCTGCTTTCCTTTTTTCACCTTATATAAAGGTGGTTGTGCAATATAAATGTGACCACGCTCAACGATTTCCGGCATTTGGCGATAGAAAAAGGTTAACAAGAGTGTCCGGATATGAGATCCATCAACATCAGCATCCGTCATAATTATGATGCGATGGTAGCGAAGTTTATCTATATTAAATTCATCCCGGCCGATGCCACAGCCCAATGCAGTAATTAATGTCCCTACTTCCACAGAAGAAAGCATTTTATCGAAACGTGCTTTTTCTACATTCAGAATTTTACCCTTCAGCGGTAAGATTGCTTGATATTTTCTATCTCTACCTTGTTTGGCAGAACCACCGGCTGAATCACCCTCCACAAGGAATATTTCAGAAAGTGCTGGGTCTTTTTCCTGGCAATCAGCGAGTTTGCCCGGTAAGCCTGCAATATCCAACGCACCTTTTCTACGCGTCATTTCCCGAGCTTTTCTTGCTGCTTCTCGCGCTCTAGCTGCATCAATTATTTTAGCTGTTACAGATTTGGCGTCTTGAGGACATTCAAGTAAAAACGATTGTAGTTTCTCAGCCATCACTGACTCTACAGCCCCCTTAACTTCTGATGACACCAGCTTGTCTTTAGTTTGAGAGGAAAACTTTGGGTCAGGAACTTTTACAGACAATACTGCTGTTAAACCTTCTCGAGAATCGTCTCCAGAAACATTAACCTTGGCTTTCTTTGCCACACCTTCTTTTTCGATATATTGATTTAAAGAGCGTGTAAGTGCGCTTCTAAATCCTGCCAAATGTGCTCCACCATCGCGCTGTGGGATATTGTTGGTATAGCAAAAAATGTTTTCCTGATAGGAATCATTCCATTGCATAGCGATTTCAATTCCGATGTCATCCTTTTCAGTAGAAAAGTAGAAAACATTTTCATGGATAGGTGTTTTTACCGAATTGAGATGTTCAACAAATGACTTAATACCACCAGAATATTCAAATGTATCTGATTTGTCCGTCTCAACCTCTGATAATGTTATTTTTACACCAGAGTTTAAAAAGGACAATTCTCGAAGGCGTTTTGCTAATATATCGTAATGAAATTCAGTATCTGAAAAGATCTCTTTACTTGGTTGAAACTGAATTTTGGTACCGTTTTGCGTGGTGTCGCCAATGACTGCCAACTCACCCTGCGGCTCTCCTAGCTTGTATTCTTGATAGTGAATCTTCCCTGCCCGGTTAATTGTGAGTTTCAAATCCTCAGATAAAGCATTAACAACAGATACCCCTACACCATGGAGTCCGCCCGAAACTTTATAAGAATTATCATCAAACTTACCACCGGCATGAAGAACTGTTAGGATGACTTCCGCTGCTGAGCGACCTTCTTCAGGGTGAATATCTGTAGGGATGCCCCTACCATTATCCGTTACCGTAATGCTGCCATTTGTTTCAATGGTGACAGAAATATCATCGCAATGGCCCGCCAGGGCTTCATCAATTGAATTGTCAACAACCTCAAATACCATGTGGTGCAAACCGCTACCATCATCAGTATCACCAATATACATGCCGGGGCGTTTGCGCACAGCATCAAGTCCTTTTAAGACTTTAATATTGGACGAGTCGTAATTGTTTTCGCTATCTGACATTATTTCCACCAACTAATTTAATGATTCAATTGTTCCATGTTTCACGTGAAACATCTTTTTGTTCACCACTTCGTTTAAGGGAAGTGTTTCGAGATTTGCAGTCGTAATAAAAACTTGTGTAAAGTAATTAGCGAGGAGCACTATCAGCTTGGAAGCATGGATAACATCCAGCTCGGACCCTAGGTCATCTAATAGCATTAATGTGTCTTTATTACTCATTTCGTTCATTAACGCAATCTGGCCTAACTTTAAGGAATACACCAATAACTTTTGCTGTCCTCGGGAAACGTGATCTTTCGAGTCTTTACCGTTGAACAAAACTGTCAAATCAGCTCTGTGCGGACCGTACTCTGTCCGACCCGTTATTATATCTCTTTCGTACTGAGAAGATAAGCTTTCCAACAAATCAAGATCCTGAGGCCACCCTTGCTTATATTTGAGCTGGAATTCTCCTTCCCCCAAAAGCGAACCTGAATATTTCTGAAAATGCGGTATCAATTGAGAGATGTATTCTTTGCGATGGGACGTTATTTTTGAGCCCGTCGCTGCGAGGTTAAAGTTCCAAGCATCGATCTCTTTTTTCGAAGCGTGACTGGAGAGTGCCATATTCCGTTGCTTGAGTATTTTCCTGTAATTTGACCAAGTTTCACCGAAATCATGTTTCACGTGAAACAATCCCCAATCTAAAAACTCTCTTCGCCACTGAGGGCCTGATTCTAATAACTTGTGACTATCTTGCGTCACGACCAGTGTTGGTAAACATTGTGCTAATTCGGATAATTTATTTACCTTTTCACCATTAATATGAATTTCACTTAATTTATCATTGGTCTTACGTAATCCGATGTTTTGATTTTTTTTAGAATCGAGTTTTCCAAAAAGTAAAAGATAATCAGTCGAATTTTGAATTACCTTGGGAATATTAGAAGTCCGAAAGGATTTACCAGTGGAAAGTAAATAAACTGCTTCTAGAAGTGAAGTTTTGCCACTACCATTTTCGCCATAGAAAATATTAAATTGCGGGCCAAATTCCAGGTTGGCTTCTTTAATATTCCTGACATTTTGAATACGTAAATTTGTCAGTGACATTTATTTGCTTGAGGTGCGTAGCAATTACAGCCTCATCGGCATAACAACATATACACTATCGCTTTCATTCAATGCTTTAATTAATGTACTGCCGTTGGAGTCGGTAATGTTCATTTCCACATTTTCAGAATCGAGTGCTGAAATAGCGTCTAATAAATAATTTACGTTGAAACCAATTTCCAGTTTGGAATCGTTATAATCGACCGGAATTTCGTCCTCTGCTTCTTCCTGTTCTGGATTGTTTGCAGTCGCTATCAAACTGTCTTGAGAAATCTCTAGTTTGATACCTCGATATTTTTCGTTGGAGAGTATTGATGTTCTTACCAAACATTGTCGAATCAAATTTCTATCCACTACAACTTTTTTCGTGCAATCTTTTGGAATAACACTATCGTAATTCGGATACTGACCATCAATGAGTTTTGAGGTAAAAGTTACATCCGCCATGATTATGCGAACAAAGTTTTCGCCAACTATTACGTCAATAACCTCATCACTATCTTCAAGCAAGCGAGCGATTTCCATAACGGCTTTGCGCGGTATTATGATGCTAGTGGTTTCGTCAATCTCATTAATATTCTCATAACTGGAAATCGCTAATCGATGACCATCGGTTGCAACCGCTTTGATAGCTTGACTGCTAATCTCTAACAAAAGTCCGTTTAAGTAAAAACGCACATCTTGAAAAGCCATTGCGAAACTTGTTTTTTCAATCAGTCGTTTCAATTCCTTTTGAGGAATCTTGAATTGGAATAATTTACTTTTAGTATCAATTACCGGAAAGTCTTTTGCCGGAAGTGTAGCTAAACTGAAGCGAGTTTTCTTACTGGTTAAAATAGCTTTGTCATTAGCGATTGCGAATTTAACTAACGCACCTTCTTCAAGTGTTTTGCAAGTATCAAGAAATTTACGAACCGGGACAGTTGTTTCGCCGTTTATATCTGTGTCGACCGGAGTAGTTGCTATCACTTCCATTTCTAAATCAGTTGCAGTAACAGATAAAACTTTGTCGTTTATATTAATTAATATATTAGAAAGTATTGGTAAAGTTTGCTTTTTTTCCACAACACCACTAACCATCTGTAGCGGTTTTAGGATGGCTTCCCTTTGAATATCAAACTTCATGTCTTATCTTCCTATCTAATATAATTAATACATATATATTTTATTTATTATTGTTATTATAGAGCAGAATTTTGTTAATAAAATTTAAATGTATTGCAATTTCAGTAATTTAACCGCTATTTTTGGCTTTTTAAAGCTGTCAGTTTTGTTTTAGCATGCTGTGAATAACTTGTGGATGAAAATGCTAATTTTTTGTCACTTTATTTTATCCACAGGTTTCTAACATTATGTAGTTAATATTCTCAACAGGTTATTAAAATCTTCATCCACTTTTGTGTCACTGCCACGCAATTCTTCAACTTTTTTACAAGCATGCAATACGGTAGTGTGGTCTCTACCACCAAAGGCATTACCAATTTCAGGTAAACTGTGATTGGTTAAATTTTTAGCCAAAGCCATTGCGATTTGTCTTGGACGTGCAATTGAGCGGGAACGCTTTTTAGATAACAAGTCTGCAAATCGAATCTTGAAATATTCGCAGGCTGTTTTTTGAATGTTTTCCATAGTGACCAACTTATCCTGAACAGACAACAAATCCTTCAAAGTCGTTTTGGTAAAATCCAAAGTGATAGGATTGCCCGTAAATTGAGAATTCGCTTTTAACAATTTTAGGGTGCCTTCCAGTTCGCGAATATTTGATCGAATGCGCTGAGCGATAAAAAATGCCACATCGTCAGGAATAGAAATATTAAACTGGTTTGCCTTGTTCATCAAAATTGCGACACGGGTTTCCAGTTCAGGCGGCTCTACAGCAACGGTGAGCCCCCACCCGAAACGTGATTTTAGTCGTTCTTCCAAACCAGAAACTTCTTTCGGATAACGATCGCAAGTCATAACGACCTGTTGGTTTCCTTCCAGCAGTGCGTTAAACGTATGAAAAAACTCTTCCTGTGATCGTTCTTTGCCCGCGAAAAATTGAATATCGTCAATTAATAACACGTTGAGTGATCGATAATAGGTTTGAAAGCGATTGATCATGTTATGTTGCAATGCTTTTACCATATCCTGCACAAATTTCTGAGAGTGAAGATATGCAATTTTTGCGCGCGGATTTTGATCCAACACATAATTACCAATGGCGTGCATTAAATGGGTTTTCCCCAATCCAACGCCACCATAGATAAATAAAGGATTGTAAGCAGGCCCTGGATTTTCAGCTACCTGTCGCGCTGCAGCTCTAGCAAGTTGGTTGGATTTACCTTCTACAAATCGATCAAATGTAAAATTGCTGTTTAGGCGGTTTTGTTCGAGAACACTGGGTGAATCCTCCCGCCTACGTGTTTTCGTAGGACTGGATTCTGGTTTGGTATCGGTTTGTTCGATTGCTTCTGGTCTTTCACTTTTATTGTTTTCAGGCGTTATTTGGGACTCAGAAGTTATATATTTTATTTCAGCGGTAGTGGGTTCCAGTTCCAGAAAAATTTCGTTTATTCGATCTTTGAATTTATTGGTCACCCAATCAAGCACAAAACGATTGGGCGCAACTATATTAATACCGTTTTGAGATTCTTGCGCAGATAAGGGGCGTATCCAGGTATTAAACTGCTGAGCGGTTAACTCATCTGCCAGGCGGTCGCTACATTTTTTCCATAGAGTTTGAGGCACGTGTTTTAAATCGCTTTCGTAATGGGTTTTATAAGAATCGGTAATTTCGTAAGTCGACGAAAGCGTATTTTGATTTGGCGATTAACAGGCGGAAACTTGGCGCATGCTGCACAAATCTTCTTCAATTTAATCAACTTACAGGAAAATAGATGTGCCCAATTATATAGCATCTTAGAGGCGACAAACATAAAATTAACATGATAATTACAGCATTCGTTGCGTTGTTGATTCCTCTGCTGCTTAAGACGGAAAACTGATTATTTCCCAATGAATTATTGACATTAATCAGCTAAATGCGTATCTTTGGGCACCTTTTGTCATCATAATATTTGACTAATTTCTAAACGGCGGTAAAGACAATGAAAAGAACTTTTCAACCAAGTAATCTTAAACGTAAACGAACACACGGTTTTCGTGCACGAATGGCGACTAAAGCTGGTCGTAAAATCATCAATGCAAGAAGAGCAAAAGGTCGCGCTAGATTAACGCCTTAATTCTGGCATGATCAACAGGTGTATTCCCAATAAGCTCGCAACTTTAAAAAAGGTTTTTTTACGCTTCTAATTAGTATTGCTATACGGAGTGAAAAATCAGCTTTTTTCGTGATGACGAAATCATTCAAATTTCCTCGAACGGCCCGTCTATTAACACCTGCTGCATATAAACGGGTCTTCAATCATTCAAAAAAATTAAATTATCGGGAATTTACCGTATACATTAGCCGAAATGAATTGGATAATCCTCGTCTTGGATTAGCAGTTTCAAAAAAAGCGGCTAAAAAAGCTGTGACTCGAAATCAAATTAAGCGGATAATTCGCGAAAGTTTCCGACTGCGTCAGTATGAATTAAAAGGTTGGGATATTGTAATAGTGGCTAGGTATGCTGCGGGTCAATTGTCACAACAACAACTGAGTGCATTAATTCAAAATGTTTGGAAACGGCTAGGCTCATGTTAAAAAAATTGTTTACTGGACCTATTTGGGCATATCGATATTTTCTGAGTCCTTTTCTTGGCTCAAATTGTCGCTATTACCCTAGTTGTTCAGCATATGCAATGGAGTCAATAGAACGCCATGGGGTGTTGAAAGGTGGGTGGTTATCTGTAAAACGCATTACCCGTTGTCATCCCTGGCACGAAGGTGGGTATGATCCTGTACCGGAAGACTTAAACAAGCAAAACAAGACTTAGAAACAGAATCAATGGACAATCAAAGAATTATTTTATTTATGGCTTTGGCCATCGTTGTACTTTTCATGTGGGAATCCTGGGAGGAAAGAACAAATCCACCTCAACCCCAACAAATTGTACAAACTCAACAATCAACATCACCAAGTGTGCCGGCAGAACAAGGCACAGCAGCAGTTCCAACTGAAGGCAATGATGTTCCTACGGTTACTAACACTGTTGATAAACCAAAGGTGGCAGCAACTCAATCATCAGTAAAAACAGGTAAACGAATTCGTGTTAAAACGGATGTGTTTGATGTTGATCTTGATTCAGTTGGTGGTGATTTACGACGGGCGTTTCTTCCACAATATCCCATTTCTTTGGAAGAGAAAGACAAAGCCTTTCCTTTAATGGATGATAATCTACCGCAATTGTTCATTGCACAATCAGGTTTATTATCTAATACAACTGCTCCTGATCATCACGCCAGTTATTCTGTAGAAAAAACGGATTATGTGATGACTCCAGGCCAAAATGAACTACGTGTTCCTTTCATCTGGAAAAGTGAAGATGGTGCTATTACAGTCACCAAGACTTATGTTTTTCGAAGTGGTAGTTACTTAATTGACGTAATTTTCGAAGTAAATAATCAAAGTGCTGATGCTTGGCGCGGTCGAATGTATCGACAGCTACAACGCACTCAATATGATGAGCCAGGTAAGTCACGTTTGTTATACACTTTCTCGGGTGCTGCGGTTTCAACACCAGAAAATCACTACGAAAAAGTAGCTTTTGATGATATGAATGAATGGCGAGCGGAGCAAAGCTATAGTGCTGGTGTTTGGGTTGGTATGCTGCAGCATTATTTTGTGAGTGCCTGGGTGCCTAACAGTGAAGAACTTAACCATCTTTATACACGTGTCGTAAATGACACGAGATATATTGTTGGTTTAACCGCAGAAGAAAGTGAAGTCGCTGCTGGCACTTCTAAAACAATTCAAACTCAACTTTATATTGGTCCTAAAGATCAGGATACTCTGGAATCCATTTCAGAAAACCTCAAGCTAACCGTTGATTACGGAATTTTAACCTTTATTGCGCAACCATTGTTTTGGTTACTGGATACCATTCATGGATACATAGGTAACTGGGGTTGGGCAATTATATTCGTCACTCTGATTATCAAACTGATCTTTTATAAATTATCCGAAGCTAGTTATCGTTCCATGGCGAACATGCGTAAAATTGCACCAAAGTTCCAGGCCATTCGCGAAAGATATGGCGATGACCGCCAGCGTATGAGTCAGGCCATGATGGAGCTTTACAAAAAAGAAAAAGTTAATCCCATGAGTGGCTGCTGGCCAATGTTGGTACAGATTCCGGTATTTATAGCCTTGTACTGGGTGTTACTGGAAAGTGTGGAATTACGACAAGCACCATTTATGCTTTGGATCGAAGATTTATCCACAAAAGATCCTTTCTACATATTGCCGATATTGATGGGTATCTCCATGTTTGCTCAGCAAAAGTTGAGTCATAATCCAGCCATGGATCCTATGCATCAAAAAATTATGCAATTTTTACCTATCGTGTTCACCTTGTTCTTTATGTTGTTCCCGGCGGGATTGGTATTGTACTGGGTAGTTAACTCTGTACTTTCTATTCTGCAACAGTGGTACATCATGAGAAAAATAGACGGTGCCAGTAGTTAAGAAGTGCAACAAGATATTATAGTGGCTCAAGCAACACCTCCCGGTAAGGGGGGTGTTGGCATAGTAAGAATTTCTGGTAGTAATCTCAAACTCATATCTCAATCTTTATTGAATAAAACTCCTGCCCCCCGGGTAGCTGAATATCTCCAATTTTATGATGATAATCAACAGGTTATAGATGTTGGTATCGCCATTTATTTCCCTGCCCCACATTCGTTTACGGGTGAAGATGTGTTAGAGCTGCAGGGCCATGGTGGTCAAGTTATTATGGATATTCTGCTCAAGCGGGTTTTGGCTTGTGGTGCACGTATAGCTGAGCCAGGTGAATTTTCTCTCCGAGCGTTTATGAATGACAAGATGGACCTTGCTCAAGCAGAAGCGATATCAGATTTAATCAACGCTAGCACCGAAGTGGCTGCTCGCTCCGCGATGCGTTCACTTAAAGGTGAGTTTTCTCATAAAATCCAGGAATTGTTGGAAGATCTAATATTTGTGCGTATGTATGTGGAATCCGCTATCGACTTTCCGGAAGAGGAAATAGATTTTCTGCAAGATGAAATTTTGATCCAGCGATTAACTAAACTCAAAAACAGTATCGAACAAGTTTTCAAAACAGCCCGCCAGGGATATGTATTGAATGAAGGCATGTCTGTTGTCATTGTTGGTCAACCAAATGCTGGGAAATCCAGTTTGTTAAATCGGCTTGCAGGTCATGATGCAGCGATTGTTACAGACATAGCGGGAACCACTCGCGATGTTTTAAAAGAAAGAATTCATATTGAAGGTATGCCTTTGCATATCATTGATACTGCAGGTATGCGAGAAAATGCTGATATTGTTGAGCAGGAAGGTATTAAACGAGCCTGGAAAGAGATTGAAAATGCGGATCATATATTACTGATAATTGATGATTCACAGGGAATGACGGAAAATGATCAAAAAATATTGGACGACCTACCCCAAAATCTGCCTTTAACTATCATACATAACAAAATCGACATTAATAAAAAATCACCACATATATCCACAGAAGAAAATTGCACAGAAATTTATCTATCTGCTAAACAGAATTTCGGGATCGATCTGCTCGTCGAACATTTAAAACAGTGCATGGGTTACGAAGGTGATTCTGATGGATTATTTATTGCCAGAAGGCGACATTTAGATGCGCTGGAACGGGCAAAAAATGCAGTTAACTCAGGTTTTACACAATTCATGCAGCACCAAGCAGGAGAACTTTTGTCTGAGGATTTACGAATTGCCCAGTTCGCGTTAAACGAAATCACCGGCGAGTTTGATAATGAAGACTTGTTGGGTGAAATATTTTCCAGCTTTTGTATTGGAAAGTAGTTAACCCGATAACATACTTAAGGCCTTGGGTAGTTTTATAGGCTAAAATATTTGTTTTTTTGTTGAGCAAAATCATGTTTTTTCAGGATTCTTTTGATGTCATCGTAGTTGGCGGCGGTCACGCAGGGACCGAAGCCGCATTAGCGCCAGCTCGTATGGGGCTAAAAACCCTGTTGTTGACACATAATATTGAAACCTTAGGGCAAATGAGTTGCAATCCAGCGATCGGTGGTATTGGCAAAGGCCATCTGGTGAAAGAAGTGGATGCGCTAGGTGGCTTGATGGCAAAAGCTGCTGATAAAGCCGGCATTCAATTTCGTATTCTCAATTCTAGAAAAGGCCCAGCGGTAAGAGCAACTCGTGCACAATGTGATAGAGTTTTATATAAATCTGCTGTGCGTAGCGTGTTGGAAAACCAGGAAAATCTGAGTTTGTTTCAACAAGCGGTTAATGACTTGATTGTGGAAAACGATCAGGTAACCGGTGTCGTCACGGAAATGGGGTTAAAATTCCGGGCCAAAACAGTAATACTCACAGTTGGCACCTTTTTAGGTGGTCGAATTCATATCGGTTTATCGAATTATCAGGGGGGGCGCGCAGGTGATCCGCCAGCTAATGCTTTATCACAACGATTACGTGAGTTGCCATTTAATGTTGAAAGATTAAAAACCGGTACGCCACCACGAATTGATGGTAGAACTATCAATTATGAAGCTATGCTTGCTCAACCAGGAGATGATCCCTTGCCGGTGTTTTCCTATATGGGAAATGTGGCTGATCATCCTCAGCAAATTAATTGCTACATTACGGATACCACTGAGCATACTCACGATATAATTCGCGAAGGTCTTTCGCGCTCACCAATGTATACAGGTGTTATAGAAGGTATTGGTCCACGCTATTGCCCTTCTATCGAAGACAAAATTGTGCGTTTCGCCGACAAAAATTCTCACCAAATATTTGTCGAGCCAGAAGGATTAACAACTCACGAAATTTATCCAAACGGAATTTCTACCAGTCTACCTTTTGATGTCCAGTATAACTTCGTACGAAGTATCAAAGGATTTGAAAATGCGCAAATTATTCGACCAGGCTACGCAATCGAATATGATTATTTTGATCCTCGAGATTTAAAACCTTCGCTCGAAACCAAGTTCATTAACGGTTTATTTTTTGCCGGTCAAATAAATGGTACAACAGGGTATGAAGAAGCTGCTGCACAAGGTTTGATCGCAGGTATAAATGCGGGATTGCAAGTTCAAGAAAAAGACGCCTGGTCACCGGGAAGAGACCTGGCTTATGTTGGTGTTTTAATTGATGATTTGATTACTCGTGGTACGCAGGAGCCGTATCGCATGTTCACCAGTCGAGCGGAATATCGCTTATTATTGAGAGAAGATAATGCCGATGCACGGCTGACAGAAATCGGCAATTCTTTAGAATTGATTGGTGAAGAACGTTGGAGTGCCTTCTGCAATAAACAAGAAGAAATTGAACGCGAAGAGCAGCGATTAAAATCCACCTGGATTCGACCTAGTGCATTGAGCGATAAACAATCAGAAGAAGTTTTAGGGCAAACCTTGAATCGAGAGGCTAATTTACTCGATTTGCTGCGACGACCAGAAGTGACATACGAAAAACTCATGTCGCTTGATATTTGTGGCCCCGGCGTTAATGATGAAAAGGTTGCTGAGCAGCTTGAGATCAAAGCTAAATATTCCGGATATATCAAACGCGCAAAAGATGACATAGCGAAGGTTAAGCAGCAGGAACATACGTTGATACCAGGTGACTTGAATTATGATCAAATTTCCGGTTTATCTGCTGAAATAACACAAAAATTAAAACAATCCAGACCAGGTAATATTGCGCAAGCAGCACGAATTCCTGGAGTAACACCAGCAGCAATTTCCTTATTGTTGATATACATCAAACGACATAAATCACAAAATCCGATTAAACTTAAAGCGTGAAAAAGAAATAGATAAAAAATTGAATATGGAAGCACAGCTTAAATCGGGTCTGGAAAAACTGGAAATTGAAGCAAATGAAGCCCAAGTTGCGTCAATTATTCAGTTTATTAATTTATTGCTAAAGTGGAATAAGGTCTATAACCTTACAGCAATCAGGAATGCAGAAGATATGGTCAACCTGCATATCCTGGATAGCTTGTCGTTATTGCCTTATATTAAAAATGCAAAAACTGTTTTGGATGTAGGTAGCGGTGGTGGTCTACCGGGCATACCGTTGGCGATATTTTGCCCACAAACAAACTTTGTTTTGCTAGATGGTAATGGTAAAAAATCACGTTTTATTAACCAGGCCAGCATTGAATTAAAGTTGAGTAATGTCCAAGCAGTTCATTCAAGAGTAGAAAAATATCAAGCGGATAAAGCATTTGATTGCATTACAACTCGGGCATTTGCCACCATTTCAGAAACAATAAAATTAACGGATCATTTGCTGGCTAAAAACTCAACGCTAATCTGTATGAAAGCCAATACGGCAGAATCTGAGCTTTCACTGGTTCCTGAGCATTTCGAAAAACATGTTTGCGAGTTAACCGTTCCGGGTATTGACGCTCCTCGTACACTGGCTGTTCTTACCAGAAAATAAACATAGGGAGTCTAAATGTTTCGAGTCATTGCGGTAGCTAATCAAAAAGGTGGTGTTGGTAAAACAACAACTTCCGTTAATCTTGCCGCATCATTATCGGCAACAAAACGCAAAGTACTTCTTATCGATTTAGACCCACAAGGCAACGCTAGCATGGGCAGCGGTGTTGATAAAAACACAATCGAACATTCTTCTTATGATGTATTAGTTGAAGGCATGTCTATCAAGGATGCGGTTGTTACGCCTGAAGATGTTAACTACTCCGTGGTGGCAGGCAATATTGACCTAACCGGTGCAGAAGTTCACCTTTTGGAAAGACAAGATCGGGAGCAAGTGTTAAAAAAAGCTCTGTCCACCGTACAAGACGATTTCGACTTCGTTTTTATCGATTGCCCACCTTCATTGAACATGTTGACCGTAAATGCGTTAGTTGCTGCAAAATCAGTCATGATCCCTATGCAGTGCGAATATTACGCTCTGGAAGGTCTTTCTGCATTGATGGATACCATTAACAAAATCCGCTCAACCTTAAATCCAGAACTGGTGATTGAAGGCCTTTTACGCACAATGTATGATCCACGTAACAAGCTAGCTCAACAAGTTACAGAACAATTGTGTAAATATTTTGGCGACAAAGTATACCGCACAATTATTCCTCGGAATGTTCGACTGGCAGAAGCACCAAGTCATGGTGTGCCGGTACTAATGTATGACAAGATGTCTCGTGGGGCACAGGCTTATCTCGCATTGGCAGGTGAAATGTTACGTAGGGAAGAAAATGTCAATCCACAGCCCTGAATTCCACTGACATCTTCAGAATTCTGACTATTATATATAATATTGATATTTATCAACAAAGAGGTTAATTGATGTCCAAAAAAACACGAGGTTTGGGACGCGGGCTTGACGCATTATTAGGTAGCACACGCGTAACTACAGCATCTACAGACTCGGGTAATTTGGAAAATGGTGACCTCAAAGACTTGCCAGTCGACATTATTCAGCGAGGGAAATATCAACCCCGTGTGGATATGAATCAACAAGCATTAGAAGAGCTTGCCGATTCCATTAAAGCCCAGGGAGTTGTTCAACCGATTGTCGTTAGACCTATCGGTGAAGGTCGCTATGAAATCATTGCCGGCGAAAGACGCTGGCGTGCTACTCAGCTTGCAAGCTTGGATTCTATTCCTGCCATTGTACGTGATGTACCTGATGAAGCCGCTGTGGCTATGGCGCTCATCGAAAATATTCAGCGCGAAGAACTTAATCCCATCGAAGAAGCAGCTGCCTTACAGCGATTAATTGACGAATTTGAAATGACCCATCAACAAGCTGCTGAGGCCGTTGGTCGATCTCGAGTTGCAGTAACTAACCTATTGCGATTGCTATCATTAAGTGACGAAGTAAAACGCATGTTGGGAAATGGTGATTTGGAAATGGGCCATGCGCGTGCATTGCTCACACTTGATGGCAAAACTCAGGTTCAAGCGGCTCATCAAGTCGTTGCAAAAGCATTATCAGTACGGGAAACTGAAAAATTAGTTAAGAGAATCAACAATGGATTCGAAACATCAAAAAAACCAAAACAGGCGCCAAACCCTGATGTACTTAAGTTGCAAAATAGTATTTCAGAAAAACTTGGTGCTAAAGTAACTATTTCATATAAAGAGTCTGGAAAGGGTAAACTGGAAATTCAATACAATTCACTTGATGAGCTAGACGGAATCCTCGCTCATATCAAATAATATATTTCTATAAATCAATAATTTATTATTCTTATTTTCTCCACCTATCGCCAACATAGAAATGTTAAACTAGGCTTATTTAATTTTAATTGTTGTAAGATTCTAGCTGTATTTAACTTGCGGCTCACATCAAGCTCAAGCTATAATTGCGCGCCGTTTTTTATTGGAGTGGGGAATGTCGAAGAAAAAGAAAGATTCACTCCCCCTGCTACAAACAGGTGTTGGAACAATCCTCAGTTCAATGGCGGTATCAGGCTTTTTACTTGGATACGTCACTGATACATTTTTTGATACGGCGCCCATTTTTATGTTGGGATTTGGGTTTTTAGGAATTATCGGCGGCATTATGAAGGCACACCGCTTAATGATAAAAGCCCCGAGTAATGCAGAATTTGAAAGCAAAACACAGCGAAGTCGGGACAAACACCCGACGATTAATGATTAATCAGTTAATAATTGGATTAATCATCGCAGGATTTTTTAGTATAAAAGTCGACAACAATTCCGCAATCTCAGCGATTTACGGAATGTTGATTACAATGTCGACAACCGCGTTGTTAAGTTACGGTGTTCAACGCGCAGAAAAAGCAGCCACCGATGATCCCAAAGTAAGTATGGGCATATTATATTTCGGTGCAGTGCAGAGATTTATCATGGTAGCCGCCCTTTTCATTATTGGTTTGGGTCTACTTAAGCTAGAGCCGTTGCCAATGGCAGCCGCATTTGGCTTAACGCAGTTTGCGTATGTCTTTAATTTTAGTGGTTTAAGAAAAAATTCTTTATAGCTTTTTAGGAGAGTCGTCTTGAGTGAAGCAGCAAATTCATCCGGGGGCGGTACTGTTGAGTATATTCAACATCATTTGACCAATCTATGTGTTGGCAATTGTGATCCAGTAACTCATCAGGCTGCAGGTTTTTGGGCACTGCATATCGATACCTTGTTCTTTAGTAGCGCATTGGCACTGTTAATTGTTTTTGTCGCCAGTCGCTTAGGTAAGTCTTTACAAACAGACAAGCCTGGTGGATTTCAAAATTTTGTTGAAATCATCATTGAGTTTGTCGCTCAGCAAGTTAAAGATACCTTTCCCGGTTCGAATCCTTTAATTGCGCCTTTAGCCCTAACCATTTTCATTTGGGTTTGGATGATGAATTTTATGGATTTGATTCCAGTAGATTTATTGCCTTTGATTGGTAGCATGTTAGGTATTGAATACCTAAAAGTTGTCCCAACAACCGATTTAAATACTACCATGGCAATGGCTTTGACAGTTTTTGGATTAATCCTATACTACAATTTCAAAGTTAAAGGTGCTGCAGGCTACTTGAAAATGTTCCTGTTTCACCCATTTGGTAAGTTTTTTGTACCAGTTAACATTGTTATGACCGCAATCGAAGAGCTAGCAAAACCTCTAAGCCTTGGCTTACGATTGTTCGGTAATATGTTCGCTGGTGAACTCGTATTTTTACTGATTGCATTAATTGGTGGTTCCGCCGCAATAGGCGCTGGCCTGCTATTAATTATTCCGTTACAAGTGCTTCTGGATCTTGCCTGGTTAATATTCCATATCTTGGTAATTACATTACAAGCATTTATTTTTATGGTGCTGACTATTGTTTATCTTGGTATGGCGCATACTGAAGCGGACGAACATTAATTTTTTACTTTCTTTTTTTTATTTTTTAATCATTACGTTAAGGAGATAAAACATGACGCCTGACATGATTGCTAATATTTACGCTTATACTGCGGTTGGCGTAGGTGTAATTTTAGCGGCTGCCGGACTGGGTTCAGCAATAGGCTGGGGTTTGATTTGTGCGAAAACACTTGAAGGTATTGCACGTCAACCTGAAATGAAACCTGCTTTAATGACTAACATGTTCATTTTCGCTGGTTTGATGGAATCTTTCCCTTTTATTATTCTTGCTTTCGCAATGTGGTTCTTGTTCGCAAATCCTTTCGTAGGTGCATTACAGTCTGCAATCGGTGGCTAAACTGAGTGTGACTGATAAACATCTATATCAAGAGGAGTAAGCAATGAATATTACTGTGACTCTGTTTGCTCAGGTCGCTGCTTTCATCGCCTTGATCTACTTTGTTAACAAAGTTTTATGGAAACCTTTGTCAGGCATGTTGGAAGATCGTCAAAAGCGCATTGCTGACGGTCTTGCTGCTGCAGAAAAAGGTAAAAAAGATCAGGAATTAGCAGAGAAAAACGCTAAGCAGAAAATTAGTGAAGCAAAAGCGCAAGCAGCTGAAATTGTTTCTCAAGCACAAAAACGTAGTAACGAAATTGTGGAAGAAGCAAAAGACGTGGCTAAACAAGAAGCGGATCGAATTATTACTGCTGCAAATGCAGAAATTGAACAAGAAATCAATCGCGCAAAGGAGTCTTTGCGTAAGGAAGTTTCTTCAATTGCTGTTGCCGGAGCGAGCAAAATTCTTAAGAAAGAAATCGACGCTAAAGCTCACGCTGATCTTATAAATGATTTAGCAACGCAAATTTAGGTAAAGTCCTATGGCAGAAGCGAGCACAATAGCACGTCCATACGCACAAGCAGTATTTGAGTTAGCTGAGCAGACCAAGAAACTTGGTGAATGGTCTGAAAAACTAGCTTTACTATCTGAAGTGGCGAAAAATGAACAAATTGCTAAACTCATCACTAATCCAAATGTGTTGAGTGAACAAATAGTTGAATTAATTTCGTCCATCTGTGCTGACAAACTAGATCAAGAAGGCAAAAACTTTGTAAAAGCTCTTGCCGAAAATGGCCGGTTGAGTGTGATATCCGAAATTGCGCTGATTTTCGACGCAATGAAAGCTGAAGCAGAAAAAACAGTTAACGCAGAAGTTGTTTCTGCTTATAAGTTAAACGCTCAACAAATTACCAAGTTGAGTAATGCTTTGGAAAAACGCTTGGGAAATAAAGTTAATTTAACCTCAAGTGTCAATAAATCCATCATTGGCGGCGCTATTATTCGCGCTGGTGATTTAATCATTGATGGTTCGGTTACATCTCAACTGGATCGTTTGACGAGTGAGTTAACTCACTGATCAGTTATTTAAGAGGGAAACCCCATGCAACTGAATCCTGCAGAAATCAGTGAACTGATTAAGCAAAAAATTCAAAATTATGATGCTACTACTGAAGCACGTACCGAAGGTACAGTAGTAAGCTTAACAGATGGTATCGCCCGCGTTCATGGTTTGACAGATGTAATGTCAGGGGAAATGTTAGAATTCCCTGGTAACGTCTACGGCCTAGCTTTGAACTTGGAGCGAGATTCTGTTGGTGCTGTAATATTAGGTGACTACCAAGGTATAAAAGAAGGTGACAGTGTTAAATGTACTGGTCGTATCCTTGAAGTACCTGTCGGCCCAGAATTGCTTGGCCGAGTAGTTGATTCATTAGGAAATCCAATTGATGGTAAAGGTCCAGTAAATTGTTCCGAATCTTCTGCCATTGAAAAAATTGCACCAGGTGTAATTGCCCGTCAATCTGTTGATCAACCAGTACAAACTGGATTGAAATCAATAGACGCTATGGTACCAATTGGTCGTGGTCAACGTGAGTTGATTATCGGTGATCGTCAAACAGGTAAAACAGCTGTTGCTATTGACGCAATCATCAACCAAAAAGATACAGGCGTAAAATGCATATACGTTGCAATTGGTCAAAAAGCATCTTCTATCGCTGCGGTAGTAAGAAAGCTTGAAGAACATGGCGCAATGGATCACACGATCGTTGTTTCAGCTGCTGCATCAGAATCTGCTGCTATGCAATTTGTAGCTGCTTATTCCGGTTGTGCAATGGGTGAATATTTCCGCGATCGTGGTGAGGATGCGTTAATCGTATATGATGATTTGACTAAACAAGCTTGGGCTTACCGCCAGGTTTCATTGTTATTACGTCGTCCACCAGGTCGTGAAGCATACCCAGGTGATGTTTTCTATTTGCATTCTCGATTGCTTGAACGTTCAGCACGAGTAAATGCTGATTACGTTGAAAAATTCACTAACGGTAAAGTAAAAGGTAAAACTGGTTCGTTAACAGCATTGCCGATTATCGAAACCCAAGGTGGTGACGTATCTGCATTCGTTCCTACCAATGTAATATCGATTACAGATGGTCAGATCTTCTTGGAAACCGATTTGTTTAATTCAGGTATTCGTCCTGCAATAAACGCTGGTTTATCTGTATCTCGTGTTGGTGGTGCAGCGCAAACCAAGATCATCAAAAAACTTGGTGGTGGTGTTCGTCTTGACTTGGCTCAATACCGAGAATTGGCAGCATTTGCTCAGTTTGCTTCTGACCTTGATGAATCAACGCGAAAGCAGATTGAACGTGGCCAGCGTGTTACTGAATTGATGAAGCAAAAACAATATTCTCCTTTAAGTATTGCTGATATGGGATTTTCATTGTTTGCAGCTAATGAAGGTTATTTAGATGATGTTGAAGTGGAAAAAATTGTAGATTTTGAACACGCAATGCATTCATTCATCGGTTCTAATAACGCAGATCTCATCAAGGAAATAAACGATACCGGTAATTTCAATGATGATATCGCTGCAAAAATGAGAGCAGCTATCGAGAAATTCAAGTCAACGAGCACTTGGTAAGCAAGGAGACTTGAGATGGCCGTAGGCAAAGAAATACGAAACCAGATAAAGAGCATCCAGAACACGCAAAAAATTACGCGTGCAATGGAAATGGTTGCTGCTAGTAAAATGCGTAAAGCACAAGCTCGCATGGTAGCCTCAAAACCATATGCTGGGAAAATGCGTAACGTAATTGCTCATTTGGCACATGCACATCCTGAATATAAGCATCCTTATCTTTTAGATAGGGATGTGAAACGCGTTGGATACATAATCATTACATCCGATCGTGGATTGTGTGGTGGTTTAAATACAAATTTATTAAAAGCTGCTGTTATGAGTATGCGCGAAAACAAGGATAAAGGCTTTGATGCTGATATCTGTGTTATCGGGCAAAAAGGCGCCAGTTTTATTAAGCGCGTAGGCGGAAATATTACAGCATCCAAAACTCACATTGGCGATGAGCCAGGTGTGAATGACCTGATTGGTTCTGTAAAAGTGATGTTGGACGCTTATGACAAAAGTGAAATTGATCGTTTGTATTTAGTAAGCAATGAGTTTATCAACACAATGACTCAAAAGCCGGTTGTTGAGCAACTGTTACCTGTAGCAGTGGAAGAACCGGAAGCAGAGTTGAAACATCACTGGGATTACATTTACGAACCTGAAGCGAAAATTGTACTGGATAATCTTATGATGCGATACATCGAATCACTGGTGTATCAAGGTGTTGTTGAAAATATTGCTTGTGAACAGGCTGCACGTATGATTGCAATGAAGAGTGCGTCAGATAATGCGGGTGATTTAATCAGCGATCTTAAACTGGTTTATAACAAAGCGCGTCAAGCAGCAATTACTCAGGAAATATCTGAGATTGTTGGCGGCGCAGCAGCTGTTTAGCGAATTATAATTTGTAAGAGGAAATAGGCATGAGCACAGGTAAAGTTGTTCAAGTCATCGGCGCGGTAGTAGACGTGGAATTTCCACGTACTGATGTACCTAAAGTTTATAACGCGCTAAATGTTGATGAACTGAGTTTAACGATGGAAGTTCAACAACAGTTAGGTGACGGTGTAGTACGTTGCGTTGCAATGGGTTCAAGTGACGGTTTAAAACGTGGTCTAAGTGTATCCAATACAGGTAAGGCGATTTCTGTACCTGTTGGTACTAAAACACTAGGCCGAATCATGGATATTCTTGGAAATCCAATTGATGAGAAAGGTGACATCGGCGAAGAAGATCGCTGGGAAATTCATCGTAAAGCACCAGCTTATGATGAGTTAGCACCATCTACTGAGCTTTTGGAAACGGGCATTAAAGTTATCGACTTGGTTTGCCCTTTCGCTAAAGGTGGTAAGGTTGGTCTGTTCGGTGGTGCCGGTGTTGGTAAGACCGTAAACATGATGGAACTGATCCGTAACATCGCTATCGAGCACAGTGGATACTCTGTATTTGCAGGTGTTGGTGAGCGTACTCGTGAAGGTAACGATTTCTATCATGAAATGACAGAATCAAACGTTATCGATAAAGTATCACTGGTTTATGGCCAAATGAATGAGCCACCAGGAAACAGATTACGGGTAGCATTGACTGGTTTGACCATGGCGGAATATTTCCGTGACGAAGGTCGAGACGTATTGTTTTTTGTTGATAACATCTATCGATACACTTTGGCAGGTACAGAAGTATCAGCATTGTTAGGTCGTATGCCATCAGCGGTAGGTTACCAGCCTACACTTGCTGAAGAAATGGGTGTATTGCAAGAGCGAATTACTTCAACTAAAACTGGTTCGATCACATCTATTCAAGCGGTATATGTACCTGCGGATGACTTGACTGACCCGTCTCCAGCAACCACTTTTGCTCACTTGGATGCGACAGTTGTACTATCTCGTGCAATTGCGGAACAAGGTATATACCCAGCTATTGACCCACTTGACTCAACTTCACGTCAATTGGATCCATTGGTTATTGGTAACGAGCACTACGACACTGCACGTAATGTCCAAGGTACTTTACAGCGTTATAAAGAACTGAAAGATATTATCGCAATTTTGGGTATGGACGAGTTGTCTGAAGATGACAAATTAATCGTTGCTCGTGCTCGTAAAATCCAGCGCTTCTTGTCTCAACCATTTTTTGTTGCTGAAGTATTTACCGGTTCCCCAGGAAAATACGTGTCTTTGACTGAGACAATTCGTGGTTTTAAAGGCATTTTAGCTGGTGAGTATGATCATTTGCCAGAGATGGCTTTCTATATGGTCGGTACAATTGATGAAGCGGTAGAACGCGCTGCAAACATGAAATAAGTACCGAAAAGGTGATCGATTATGGCGATGACATTTCACGTTGACGTAGTAAGTGCAGAAGAAGAAATTTTTTCAGGTGTAGCAGAAATGCTGTTTGCACCTGGATTAATGGGTGAGTTAGGTATTATGGCTCGCCACACGCCTTTACTTACTGGGTTAAAACCAGGGGAACTCTGTATTCGTCTGGAAAGTGGTGAAGAACAATTCATCTATGTATCTGGCGGAGTCCTTGAAGTCCAACCACATGTGGTAACAGTTCTATCTGATACTGCTGTTCGTGGTAAAGACTTGGATGAAGCAGCAGCTTTGGAAGCTAAAGAAAAAGCCGAAAAAGCATTACACGAACAAGATGCAGAAATGGATTATGCACTAGCGGAAGCTCAATTGGCTGAAGCAGTTGCGCAGCTACAAACTATACAGCGTATGAAAAAAGCTGGAAGACATTAAATTTGTCGGTTTGTAACAAAACACAAAAAGGGCTTTTTAGCCCTTTTTGTGTTTATGGCTTAAATTAAGTTTAACTTGGCTCTAAACAATACACAGCTAATTAAAGAGTTACAGATCTAGTATTCAAAGTGCTGCACGCATGGAGCGTGCGCATAAAAACTATGGATGGTCGAGGTGTCTTTGAAAGCGAGTTTTGGTGTCCGACATTTGCGATGTCACTAAATTTGCAAGGTTTTGTTTAGAAGCGAGAATTTTATTTTTATACAACCGTAATTGGTTTTTTATAATTGAAGTATAGTTATGTAATTCAATTTCCATATTTTCGTTGAATATAATAATTCTATAAATACCCAATCAGTTTACATTTTAGAAGGACGTTAATTTATGAACTTGCATATCATTATTCTAGCTGCGGGAAAAGGCACCCGTATGCGTTCAAAGCTACCTAAAGTTCTTCATAAATTAGCAGACAAGGCACTCGTAGAGCACGTCCATGAAACAGCGAAAAAACTAAATCCCGCTTCTATCAATATTGTTTACGGACATGGTGGTGAATCTGTTCCTCAAACGTTAAATAATTTGGATGCAAACTGGATTGAACAAACAGAACAGTTGGGTACTGGACATGCAGTTGAGCAAGCATTAAAAGAGATAAAAGAAGAAGGTACGATTTTAATTTTGTATGGTGATGTGCCTTTAATTACCGAATCTACTTTATCAGCTTTAACAAATGTTTATTTATCAAAACAAAATGCAATCGGCTTACTTACAGCTCGACTGAACAATCCAAAAGGCTATGGAAGAATTGTTCGTGATGAAAAAGGTGTTGTTCAACGGATTGTAGAACAAAAAGATGCCTCTGATGCAGAACAAAGAATAAACGAAATAAATACGGGAATATTGTGTGCTGATTCAACAAATTTAAGAAAATGGATTGATAATCTGGAAAATAACAATGCTCAAGGTGAATTTTATCTCACGGATATTATTGAAATGGCAGTCTCTGAAGGTGGTGTTGTTGCTACTCATACATCGCATAATATCTGGGAAATAGAGGGTGTAAATAATAAATTACAACTTGCAGATCTTGAAAGGCAGCATCAATTAAACATTGCAAACAAATTGATGGAGTCAGGTGTTTGTTTGCGCGATCCTTATCGAATCGATGTGAGAGGCAACCTGAAGACAGGTATGGATGTGTTAATTGATGTAAACTGTATTTTCGAAGGTGAAGTTCAGCTTGGTGATGATGTTAATGTCGGTGCAAATTCACTAATTATTAACTCGATAATTGCTAATAATGTATCAATTAAGCCAAATTCAGTTATTGAAAACTCAGTAATTGGTAGTAACTGTGAAATCGGTCCTTTTGCGAGAATTCGTCCCGACACTAAATTAGCGGACAATGTAAAAGTCGGAAATTTTGTCGAAATTAAAAAAGCGCTAATAGAATCAAATTCAAAAGTAAATCACTTGAGTTATATTGGTGATACGCATATGGGCAAAAATGTTAACGTTGGTGCTGGAACAATAACCTGTAATTATGATGGGGCGAATAAACATTTAACCTCGATCGGTGATGATGTGTTTATTGGATCTGACTCACAATTGGTTGCGCCCGTAAGCGTTGGTGATGGCGCTACAATAGGTGCGGGTTCGACAATTACCAAAGACGTCCCAGCTTCAGAACTCACCTTAAGCCGTTCAAAACAAAATACTATCAACGGTTGGACTAGACCGAGCAAGAAGAAAAAATAAAATAAAGGAATACAAAGAGAGGAATTCATATGTGCGGAATTGTAGGTGCAGTTGCAGAACGTGATGTAACACCAATATTAATGGAAGGTCTTCGTCGCCTGGAATATCGCGGCTATGATTCTGCAGGTGTCGCCGTACTGAGCAATAAAAATGAATTAGCTCGGGTTCGTGCGCCAGGAAAAGTTAATGAACTTGAGCCATTACTGTCAGAAAGTCATTTATCAGGTAATCTTGGTATAGCTCATACGCGTTGGGCTACACATGGTAAACCCACAGCCTCAAATGCACATCCACATATTTGCAACAACTATGTGGCGCTGGTTCACAATGGCATTATTGAAAATCACGATGAACTTCGCGAAAAGCAAATTAAACAAGGTTATGCGTTTACATCAGAAACAGACACAGAAACCATTGTTCACGAAATACACCATCAACTGGAATCTGAAAGTAATCTATTTTCAGCTGTTAAAAAAACCTTGGATTTTCTTCAAGGCGCTTTTGCCATCGCGGTTATCCAGAAAAACAATCCAAATAATCTTGTAGTTGCCAGGCGTGGCAGTCCTTTGGTGATTGGTGTAGGTATTGGCGAATATTTTATTGCTTCAGATGTTGCCGCACTTTTACCGGTAACCCATCGATTTATATTTTTAGAAGATGGCGATATTGCCAATATTACGCGTTCAAATCTTGAGATATTTGATGTATCGGGTAATCCGGTGGAACGAGAGATTAAACATTCAAATATCAGTGCTGATTCGGCAGAGAAAGGTAATTACCGGCATTACATGCTAAAGGAAATATATGAACAGCCTGAAGCAATTGCCAATACGCTCGAAGGACGCATACTAAACAAAAAATTGATTGAAGAATCGTTTGGTGTTCAAGCTTCTGAAACTTTTGATAAAGTTGAAAGTGTGTACATACTTGCGTGTGGGACTAGCTATCATGCTGGAATGGTTGCAAAATATTGGTTGGAATCTGTGGCCAAAATCCCCTGTATAGTAGAAATTGCCAGTGAATTCAGGTATCGAAAACCGGTCGTTCATAAAAACAGTATTGTAATTACGTTGTCCCAATCTGGAGAAACAGCAGACACTTTAGCTGCTTTGGAAGAAGCGAAACGGTTGGGTTTTGAGCATAGCTTATGCATTTGTAATGTACCAGAGAGTTCTTTGGTTAGAGCATCTGATTTATGTTTGATGACTCGCGCAGGGCCAGAAGTCGGGGTGGCATCAACCAAAGCATTTACCACACAACTGGTTGCACTTATGTTGTTTGTTATTGCTATGGGTCGACGACGAGGGCTTTCTGATCATGATGAAGAAACAATAATTGAAGAATTAATTCGCTTACCTTCAAAAATTGAAAACACCCTGCCTTCTATCGATGGGAAAATAAAAGAACTATCCGTTGAGTTTACCGAAAAAGAGCATTCTCTGTTTTTGGGGCGTGGATCCATGTATCCAATTGCCATGGAAGGTGCTCTGAAACTGAAAGAAATCTCATATATACATGCTGAGGCATACCCTGCCGGTGAATTGAAACATGGACCATTAGCTTTGGTTGATGCAGAAATGCCGGTAATTACCATCGCGCCTAATGATGAATTATTGGAAAAGTTAAAATCCAATATGCATGAAGTTTATGCCAGGGGTGGGCAATTAATTGTTTTTGCCGATCCAGAGTCTAAAGTTGAAGCATCAGAAGGTATGGAAGTGGTGGAAATAGAATCAGCGCACGACCTGGTAACTCCCATTATTTTTACCATTCCTTTACAGCTATTGTCCTATCATGTCGCATTGATCAAAGGAACTGATGTTGATCAGCCACGTAATCTTGCAAAATCTGTAACAGTGGAATAATCGCTAGAATACGTTTAAAACTATCTTGGGCTGGTTTTTCTTTGATCAGCCCAATTTTTGATTGCACTTTTTTTAGCTGTTGCTTGTATTATGGAGTACATTAGCAAAATTCAATCAAATTAACGGAGCGTAAATACGATGATACGTTGGTTCAGGTTTTTTGTAGATTTGAGTTTTCTCAAAGTTGCACCCCAAGATGCACCACAATCAACGTTTGTTTTTTATCTCAGTATATTTTTCTATTTCCTGATAGGAACATTGATTACAGCACAAACTCAGGATTTTCTCCCCGCAATTGTCACTGCTGGCATTCAAAGCATCTTAATCATATTTCTCACAAACCTGATTCTCTGGATCAAAAAAACACCAGAAAGATTTGCACAAACTGTTACTGCATTAACTGGAACTGGAACGTTTATTGGAATAATAGCTCTACCCATATTAGTCATGATTACCACATCAGGGTCTGAAGAAGGGAGCATTGCTTCTCTACTTTGGTTAGTGTTGATTATTTGGGAAACAGCTGTGATTGGCCACATTTTCCGTCATTCTATGGACATTCCTTTAATAGCGGGTCTTGGTGTGGCATTAATTTACTTATATCTTTCTATTGCGATCACAGTGCGTTTATTAAAAGTAATGTCAATTTCGGCTGGATTGTAATGCATATATATATTTTAGGAATTTGCGGTACCTTTATGGGCGGCGTCGCGTTGCTCGCAAGGGAAATGGGCATTCAAGTTTCTGGTGCAGATACTGGTGTTTACCCACCCATGAGCACACAATTGGAATCTCAAGGGATACAATTGTTTGAAGGATTTGACCCAGCTGACATTGAAGCAAAAAAGCCAGATCTTATCGTTGTTGGAAATGCCATGAGCCGTGGTAATCCCTGTGTGGAATACCTACTCGACAAACAGCTAAACTATTGCTCTGGCCCAGAGTTTATTTCTCGTTATATATTAAAAAACCGTTGGGTATTAGCTGTAGCGGGCACACATGGAAAAACCACCACATCGAGTATGCTGGCTTGGATTTTGGAATATGCCAAACTCCAGCCGGGATTTTTGATTGGTGGTATTCCGCAAAATTTTGGTATTTCTGCACGTTTGGGTGACGAACCTTTTTTTGTCATCGAAGCTGATGAATACGATACCGCATTTTTCGATAAGCGATCAAAGTTTGTACATTATCATCCGAGAACATTAGTTTTAAATAATCTCGAATTTGATCACGCGGATATTTTCGAAAATCTTGATGCCATAAAACGCCAATTTCATCATTTAGTCAGAATTATTCCCGGCAGTGGTAAGATCATCGCATTGGGTGAAGATGAAAATATTCAAGATGTATTGGGGCAAGGTTGTTGGTCCGAAACCGAAAATATCGACAATCAAAATCGTAACGGCTGGTGGCACAAACTGGTAAAAGCTGACGGAAGCGAATTTGAAGTTGGGTTTGCTGAGCAAACGTTCGGTCAAGTTAACTGGAACTTGATTGGTGATCATAATGTGAATAATGCAATATCAGCTATCGCTGCTGCCCGGCATGTGGGTGTGGCTCCTGAACACGCGATTGATGCTTTATCGGAATACATAAATACAAAACGGCGATTGGAAGTGCGGGCTGTTGTTAATGGTATTACGGTTTATGACGATTTTGCCCATCACCCCACAGCCATTATGACTACATTGAAAGGTTTAAGAGCAAAAGTTGGCGAGCAGCGTATAATCGCTGTGCTGGAACCTAGATCAAATACCATGAAAATGGGTGTGCACAAGTCAGAACTTGCGCAGTCCTTATCACAAGCTGACAAGATTTTTCTTTTTCAAAGTCCGGATATTAAATGGGATTTAAAGGAGAACTTAGGGCCATTAAGTGATAAAGCCCAAGTCATGAATTCAACTGACGATATTATTCAAGCAATAAAATCCATTGCCAATGCAGACGACCATGTTTTGATTATGAGCAATGGCGGATTTGAAAATATTCACCAACGCATGATAGATGCATTATCCTGACGTATTCAATGAACAAAGAAACAATTTCACTCGCTATAACTGGTGCTTCGGGCGCCTGCTACGGTATTCGATTACTGGAATGTTTGCTAAAAGCGGGTAAAAACGTTTATCTCATGATTTCTTCGCCTGCCCGGGTGGTGATTGCAACAGAAACAGACTTAACATTACCGGGAAGGCCGGAAGAAATTGAAAAGTATTTTTCCGAAATGTTTTCTGCAAAGCCAGATCAACTAAAAGTGTTTGGCAAAGAACAATGGATGGCACCGGTTGCTAGCGGTTCAAATGCGCCTACGGCGATGATTGTATGTCCGTGCTCAACCGGCACACTTTCTGCTATTGCTTGTGGAGCGAGTCGCAGTTTAATTGAACGTGCAGCAGATGTGATGCTGAAAGAACAGCGAAAGCTAATTCTTGTTACACGTGAAGCACCATTGTCTGCAGTTCATTTGGAAAACATGCTAAAGCTTTCTCGCCTTGGGGTTTTAATTTTGCCAGCAAGTCCGGCGTTTTATAATAAACCTGAAAGTATTTCAGATCTTGTAGATTTTGTGGTGGCAAGAATTTTGGATCAATTAGGAATTGAACAAAATCTGATAACTCGCTGGGGTGATTAACATCAGCTCACCGAGCAAGCAAAATATTATGGATCCAAAAGCGCTGTAACTCACATCAATCACCAAAGAGAGGCTTGCGAATGAGCAATTTAACTATCCCTCTTTTCCCTCTGCATACAGTCCTGTTTCCTGGCGCTGTTCTACCCCTACGAATATTCGAACCCCGTTATACAGATATGATAAGCCGCTGCATGAAAACAGATAGCGGCTTTGGTGTTTGTTTAATACGTGAAGGCAACGAAGTTGGACCTGCTGCGTCTACGCACGAAGTAGGTTGTATTGTAAAAGTCACTGATTGGCACATGCGAAAAGATGACATGTTAGGTATTGTGGTTAAAGCTGAGCAACGTTTCAGAATAAATCAGCAATCAGTCGCTTCTGATCAATTGTTGTCTGCTGAAGTAGAATTACTCGACGAAGAAATGAACATACCCATTCCCTCATCATTGATGCATCTAGCAAAGATATTAGAAGATAAAATGTTCGAAATGCCTGAGAAATTTGAAGATCTGGATTTAGATTTTCAAAGCGCCACTTGGGTAGGTTATCGATTGGCGGAAATTTTGCCCTTGCGATTACCACAAAAACAATACTTTCTTGAACTAACCGATCCCGTTATTCGTTTGGAAAGGCTGGATGATGTTTTAGAGCAAATTGAATTCTTCATTTAAACCAGGTTTTCGAGACCTGTCTGCCCACATTTTTTTCCTGCCAGGCGACACGCGAAGGGCAACGCTTCTAACCAGTTAATATTATTTGCAAGTGCGCTAATTAATCCTGCATTGAAAGTATCACCAGCGCCCAAAGTATCCACAACTTTTTGTGGAGAAAAAGCAGGAGAGAAATGTTTTTCACCATTATGTAACAAGGCATGAGCACCCTGCTCCCCCCATGTGCAAACCAAATCGGCATTTGGTGATAAGTTTTTGTGTGCGTCTAATAAAACTTCGGGACTTTGATAACCGTTGGCCTCTGCAAAATGTTTGGAATATAAATAAAGATCAGCTAGACCAAAAATCTCTGAAAGTTGATCCCTGGGTTTTTCTATTTCAACGGATATACGTGCATCGGGGTGTCGACGTTTTACTTCCAGAATCATTTCGCAAGTTTCATTTATTGCCCTCGCTTCAAAATGAAACCAGTCTATTTCATCAAATAATAATGTTTGAAAATGTTGGTAGGATAGCTCGGGTAAATCACGATAATGGACGATCGTACGCGAACCCGACTTTTGATTTATCGTGATGTATGAGGTAGGTATTTTTCCTTGTTGTATTCGTTGACTATAAGAATGGTCAATATTATTTGTGTGCAAATCATCAAGAATATATTGAACATCATTGTCTTCACATAACACACCACACCAGAAGCATTGATGATCAAGCTGAGATAATACTGAGAGAGTGTTTGTTACATTCCCGCCGCGGCATATGCGTTGTGAAACAGCACGAAGCTCTTCGTCTTCGTTTGGATAGTGGTCAACGTAATTGATGATGTCGAGTGTGGCAATTCCAACACCAAGAATATTAGCCAATGTTTAGCCTAAACCTATTTTATTGATGTTGATTCAGACGGATCTTTTTGTTTAAGCGGGCGCAATTTGGTTAGTGGCATATAAAGAATAAAAAATTCTAGCATCGCCCAACCGATAACCATGGCAACCCCATAAGCCCAACTGGATTCATAAACGGCCATAAAACCAAAGAACAGGATATTCCAGGTTAATACAAAATACATGATAGACATAACAATGGGTTGCGCGCACATACGGCCACCACATTCTGAACAGTATATATCGATCCATTTACCCGCCTGAAAACGTTGTTTCAAGGTAATGGTTTCTTTGCCGCATCGCGGGCATTCAACGTTACTCATAAAATCACCTAAGTATGTTTATAAATATTCAAATGTTATTAGGTACTTAACGGGATTACATCAGATTAGAAACTGGGTCGATCATAACCGATTTTAAAATTAATTGCATATTCGCCCAAATCCATATTTTCAGAACAATAATCTATCAAAATTTCAGACGTTTATAATAGTTGGAATATACATCACAGATTCAACACGTAGTGAATCGCAGTTTTAGGATTAAATGTAGTAATACGTTAAAGATTCTTCTGTGAGCAGTCGATTCAGTGTCATGGGGAGGGTGATCCTCTCAAGAATTTTACTTGGCCAAAAATAACCGCAAATACTGCCAGGCAGTTATGTGGAAAAGCCAGAAAAATCAACAGTTAATCGAATTTGCAATCAAATCAGAGGAAGCAATAACATGAAGCGTTCGCTCCTTACTCTATGCTTATTGAGTGCCTGCGTAACCGCACAGGCCGGCGCCGTTTTTCATCCATCAGGTGAAAACCTGACATATGGTGAAGTGGCAAATCATCAAAGCCTTATGGCATATACCAATAATCCGGCGACTGGTGCTAGTTCTTTAGACAATATGGACTGGAATATCGGCTTCGGTATCGTCAGTTCTTTTGGCATCGGTTATGAAGTCGGTGCAGTTGATAATCTAACCGATAATATCGATGGTTTGTCAGATCGCTTAAATGCTTTCACTGATGATAACCCACCAAGCATCGATGATGTGAATAGTATCAAGGCGGATTTTGACGATTTCTTGCTGGATGCTGGTGAGAATGGTTACTTCCAGATAAACACAGCAGTTCATGTTCCTTTGTTCCCATTAGTATGGTCTTCGCGTGAAACACTGGGTGGTAGTCTGGTGTTTGATGCAAACTTGGCAGCCCAGGCGCAGTTGCGTGTTTTAGATCGACCGATAGAATACAACCCGCTGGAGCAAGGTTCTAATCAACTGCAAACTAATTCAGCGGTTTACTTAAAAGTAGGCGCAGTGGCAGAAGGGTCGTTGGGTTATAGTCGACCATTGTTTGAATTCGATTCCGGCACTTTATACGCTGGCTTAAAAGCAAAATATTATCAAGTTGGTTTGCGGAAAACTTTAATCGGTCTTTCACAAATGGAAGACTCTGAGCAAGCGGTTGAAGACGAAGTTGATAAAGACAGCGAAACACAAAATGCTGTTGGCGTTGATTTAGGTTTGTTATGGGTTAGCCAAAATTATCGACTGGGCGCCACCTTCAAAAATGTAAATTCCCCAAGTTTTGACTACGACGTTATTGGTAATGATTGTGAAAACATCGCACCGGGTCCTTCACAAGACAGTTGTTTTATCGCTCGTTCATTCGCAGACGAAATTGATATGGAAGAAAGTTATGTTATGGATGCCCAAGTTAGTGTAGAAGCATCTTTATATAGTGACAGTAAAAACTGGGTTTTGTCATTCGCAGCGGATACATCACCAGTTAATGATCCTGTTGGCAATCAAATTCAATGGATGACAGCAAGTGCAGCTTACGCAACACCAAGTTTTATCATTCCCGGCATTCGAGTGGGTTATCGAAAAAACATGGCAGGTTCAGAACTGAGCGCCGTAACAGCGGGTTTCACCTTGTTTAAATTTTTACATATTGATGCGGCATATGGACTTGAAAGCATTGTTATCGACGAAGAAGAAGCGCCACGAATGTTGCAGGCCAATGTCGGTATCGATTTATTGTTTTAATCTGCCAGAGGAATAGTCATGAAATTCAGAAAAAATCTTTTAACAATTTCTATTTGTAGCACACTTCTGGCAATCAGTGCTTGTAGTGTAACAGAACAAGATGCAGGGCTTGGTGCTTCAGATGCAAAACCAGTGAGCGGTCTTGCAATTGATGGCTATCTTGCGCGAGCAGTCGTTTATGCAGATACCAATGAAAATAACAAACTGGATGTTTGGGAAAAAAGAGCCCTAACCGATGGTGAAGGTTATTTTTCTTACAATCCGAATTCGGTAATTAATTACTGTGATTTGCCAAGTGACGACGCAAAAAGTATTCATTGTTTGAATGCGCCTGCGGGTTACGACGAAGTGACAATTCGTATGACACGCGGTTATGACTTAACAACGGTTGAACCATTTACTGGCACGATTTCCATGAAAGTCGATGTAAATTCAGCTGTAATCAGTTCCCCTATGGTGGCGTCACCACTAACGGGCTTGTTATCTGAAATGACTGATGAAGAAAAGACAACGTTTTATAGTCTTGAAACAGGTGTTGACGAAACATTGGCTGCATCAGACTTTTTAAACTTTGCAGCAGGCAATGCGCTGGAAGGAGCGGATGCTGATCGTGCTACTCTGATTAAACTGGCAATGAAAACACATAAAGTTGCTGACGTAATTGCAGGATTGCTTGATTCAGAGTTTGATCAAGGTACATTAGGTGGAGGAACTGCAAGTGGTGGTTTCTTTAATGTGGAAGAAGGTATCCCCGTTGATGCTTCAGTCTATGTTTATCGTGCGATGGTTGCGGCTATATTGGATGCTGATTCTCTGAATCCAGTGCCTACTTCATTGAGCGCAATTTTAGCAGACAACGCCAAGGTAACCAGCTTGGTGGATAGTGCTCTAACTTTTATGAAAGGTGCTGTGACGGATTTTAACAACCGATTGCCAAAAGATGATAATGACAACCTAATTAATCCATCAGATGCTTATCTTTTACCAGGTACTGTAAGTACAGCTACAATTGTCTCGATGATTAACGACTTGGTTGACTTTATTGATACAGCGTTTACATCCGCACTAGATGCAACGGATTTGAGCGGCGATGTAACAGCGAGATTGCGTGCTATCAGTATATACGCTTCTATGTTACGAGAAGATAATATTGGTGCGGCTGCAAGAGTTGAAATTGCTGTTGCCGACAATACTACAGCAAGTAATGGTAAAACCCTTCTTGAAAATTTGCGTAGCGCCAAAGCAGATATTGCTTTGTTGAAACAAAAATTTCGGGATGACACTTTTATTGTAGAGAATTCAAACTTTGATGGCCGTCAAAGTTTTACAGATTTAATTGGAGGTAGCGGAACTGGTCTGACCGGAAGCAATTCTGAAGGTTTTGCCGGTAATACGTTAAACTTGGGTGATAATGGTGACAGCGTTGGTGTCGTGTTCGATGGTGCTACGAGCGATGCAACTAGTGGAACCATGACCATTGACGCAGCATTAGCAGATGGTGATTTTGAAGGTGATTTCTCTGGTGATAGTGCACTAACTGGAACATGGGAACAGTTAGATGAGTACACCATGCTAATGAATATTGAAGTTGCCGGTGTTATTGAACCAGTGATTATAAAACCAACAGTTGATGATAATGGTGATCCAGCCTATTACTTTGACATGGGCGACGGGCAAGAAGTCTGGAATCCAGGTTCCTGATTTCAATTTCCATAAATTTTTTAAAATTTAAAGCCGCGATGTTGAAGCAAACATTGCGGTTTTTTTTATGAAAAAAATTTATAGAAATCAATTCTAAAAAAAATATTAAAAGAACATCGCTTAATAATTGTTCGCGAAAAGTGAACATAAAAATGAGTTAAAAAATAGACTTACAGAGTTTTCTTTTTATTTCTCTTCATAATCAATTACTTATATAGTGATTTTTACTTAATATTTTTCTCCATTTTTTTTACAGACTACATTTTATTCTAAAATTGTTAACGCTTTTTATAACAGTATGTTACAAGTTATTTTGGAAAAAGTTTATTTTTTTGTATAAAAAAGCCGACAGTTTTACTTATCATAAATTAATTGAATAAACTTGACATGAATAATATGACATGGCATAAAAGGCCATCCATTTGGTCTGGGTGCTACATTCTAACCAAAACGGTTTATGTATTTCTCACTCCATGAAGGAATGAGATAGAGACTATTGGTATCAATATTTATTCGGGAGGATAATAAATGAAAAAATTATTAGTGCTACCTGCTGCGGCTATGCTAGCTATGGGTTTATCTACTGCTTCTAACGCTGCTGACATGCCACCTTTGGCTAAAAAAAGCGGTTGTACTGCTTGTCACGCTATCGACCGTAAAGTTGTAGGTCCAGGTTGGAAAGCGGTTGCTGATCGTTACAAAGGCGACGCAGGTGCAAAAGCATCTTTGATTGCTAAAGTTAAAAAAGGTGGTAAAGGTAACTGGACTGAAGTTACTAAAGGCGTTCCAATGCCTCCATACTCACCTCGTGTTAAAGATGCTGACATCGAAGAGTTAGTATCTTTCATTCTTGGTCTGTAATAACAGCCTCGATTGAAACGAATAAAAAAGCCAGTCTTTTGACTGGCTTTTTTATTACCTGCTAAATATTCAATTTACTTACCACTCAAATATCACCCAAGATGGCACCAGCAAATTAGGCGATAGTTCATTCCTTTTCGCGTCCCAATCGCCATCGCGGTCAGAATCAATTAAATAATATGGTGGGCCCTTTTCAGGTTTAACCATAATGTAAGGGATGCCGTTTTTTACACCTTCTTCAATAATAACCCCTTTGCTTTTGATTTTATCAGGGGAGATTTCCACATCAGGGCCTTGTGGTTGCTGTTCAGCCAACACAAAAGAAGAAAACGATAATGTAAGTAAACCGGTAAAAATATATTTATTCATAGTTTTATTATAATCTTCTACCAGCCTTTTTGCACAATAGTTGTTACATTGAATTATAAATCCAGCATAACCTCTTTTTCTTCTTCTGAAGGCTCGAAACCGTGTTTCTCATAGTGATTAAAGATGGCGGCCGCAATATCTTTGGGTGACTCGATAATCTGAATTAGATCAAGGTCTTCAATATCAATCATTTTTTCACTAGCCAATGTATCTTTAAACCATTCCAACAAGCCATCCCAAAACGGTTTGTGAACCAGAATGATGGGTATTTTTCGGGTTTTTTGTGTTTGAACCAGAGTAAGAATCTCTGCTAACTCATCTAGTGTACCGAAACCACCGGGCATCACCACGTAAGCCGCAGCATATTTTACGAACATGACTTTGCGCGAAAAGAAATGCCGAAAGCTTAAGCCAATATCTTGATACTGATTGCCAGACTGCTCAAATGGTAGCTGAATATTTAATCCAATACTGGGCGATTTACCTTCATAAGCACCCTTATTACCCGCTTCCATAATGCCTGGGCCACCCCCGGTAACAACACTGAAGCCAGCATCAGATAATTCTCTGGCAATCTCTTCGGTTAGTTTATAATACGGATGATCAACTGGTGTTCGAGCAGAGCCAAATATGCTGACAGATGGTCTAATTTTCGCCAACCGCTCGAATCCTTCAACAAACTCAGCCATGATTTGAAATATTTTCCACGACTCGCGAGTTAGCATGGAATCATTGATTGGGCCGAGGCTGGGGTGAGAGATTTTAAATTTTTCTGTCATACTTATCCTCAAAGAATTCAAAAGAAAACACAGGGAACATGAAAAAAGGTCAAAAGCTTATATTAGTCGATGGGTCATCCTATTTGTTTCGTGCTTATCATGCGATGCCGACATTAAACAACTCGAATGGTGAGCCAACTGGTGCAATATATGGCGTCATTAACATGATGAAACGTTTGCAACAGGATTTTTCCACTGACGAAATCGTTGTTGTTTTTGACGCCAAAGGGAAAACATTTCGAAATGATATGTATCCCGAATACAAAGCCAATCGTCCGCCTATGCCTGAAGAATTGGCTGCACAGATTATGCCGCTGCACCAGGTGCTGGAAGCCATGGGTTTCCCGCTTCTCATCATATCTGGTGTTGAAGCTGATGATGTCATAGGTACACTGGCGCATCACGCAAGCAAGAAAAAAATCGAAACTATTATTTCCACTGGCGATAAAGATATGGCTCAGTTGGTTAATAAACATGTGACGCTTATTAATACGATGACAGATTCCAGTATGGATGAACAGGGTGTGCTGGAAAAATTCGGCATAGGTCCAGATCGCATTATCGATTACCTCGCCTTAATCGGTGACACCGTTGACAATATTCCTGGTGTGCCTAAAGTCGGACCAAAAACCGCAGTGAAATGGTTGAGCGCTTACGGTTCGCTTGAAGAGATTATGGCTAAGGCAGATGAAATAAAAGGTAAAGTGGGTGAAAACCTGCGAAATAGTTTGGAGCAACTTCCACTATCTTACCAACTGGCAACCATTAAATGCGATGTTGAATTATTGGTAGATGTTGAAGATCTGCAAATGAATCAGCCGGACAAGGAATTGTTACGAGAATTGTTTGCCCAGTTTGAATTTAAAACCTGGTTGAAGGAAATACAACAGGGTTTGCAAAGTGATTATCACGAAGAATCCAATGAAGTCTCTACTCAAACTGAGAATAACTACCAAACGGTATTAGACAAAAATGATTTTGAGCAATGGCTGAAGAAATTAAAAGACGCAGAGTTATTCGCATTTGATACAGAAACTAATAGCCTGGACTATATTAACGCTGAGATAGTTGGTGTTTCGTTTTCTGTGAAAGAAGGTGAAGCGGCTTACCTACCTGTAGCCCATGATTACGAAGACGCACCTGAGCAGCTAGATCGTGATTATGTTTTAAATCAACTCAAACCGCTTTTGGAAGACCCTGATAAATTAAAAGTTGGGCAAAACCTCAAATACGATATGAGCGTCGTTGCACGATATGGAATTGAAATGCGGGGTATTGCATTTGATACCATGTTGGAATCATATATCGTAGACAGTGTTGCGACGCGTCACGATATGGATTCGTTAGCGTTAAAATACCTTGGCCATAATACGATTCATTTCGAAGATATTGCCGGCAAAGGCGTCAAACAAAAAACCTTTAACCAAATTGAGCTGGATGTTGCATCACCTTACGCGGCTGAAGACGCAGACATCACTCTGCAACTGCATCAAGTTTTGTGGTCGAAGCTTGCTGACCTGAAACGCCAACGAGAAGTTTTTGAAAATATCGAAATGCCACTTTTGCCAGTGCTTTCAAAAGTAGAACGAAATGGTGTCTTGGTTGATGCTAAGCAACTGGAAAAGCAATCTCAAGAAATCACCACACGTTTGCAGGAGCTGGAACAAGAAGCCTTTAATCTGGCAGGTGAAGAATTTAATCTCAATTCACCAAAACAAATACAACATATTTTTTTCGAAAAACTGGAGTTGCCGGTTTTAAAGAAAACGCCTAAAGGACAACCATCAACCGCAGAAGATGTATTGCAGGAACTGGCAGAGAAATATGAATTACCGCGTTTAATTTTAAATCATCGCAGCTTGAGTAAATTAAGATCCACCTATACCGATCGATTGCCCGAACAAATCAATGCCTCCACAGGTCGGGTGCATACTTCATATCATCAAGCAGTGGCAGCAACCGGGCGATTATCATCAACCAATCCAAATTTACAAAATATCCCCATCAGAACGGCCGAAGGTCGTCGTATTCGCCAGGCGTTCATTGCTGAAAAAGATAATTGTTTAATTGCGGCAGATTATTCTCAAATAGAATTACGTATTATGGCGCATTTGTCCAAAGATCCGGGTTTATTAATCGCTTTTCGTCACGGAATGGATATTCATCGTTCGACAGCTGCAGAAATATTCAACGTACCATTAGATGATGTAAGTAACGACCAGCGACGTAGTGCTAAAGCCATCAATTTTGGTTTAATTTATGGTATGTCGGCTTTTGGTTTAGCACGGCAACTTGATATTGAACGTGGCGAAGCACAAACCTATATGGATGAATATTTCCATCGATATCCCGGGGTAAAACAGTACATGGAAGAAACTCGTGAACTGGCGCGGCAGCAAGGTTATGTGGAAACCATATTCGGACGTCGGTTGTATTTGCCGGAAATTAATGCTCGCAATGCTATGCGTCGACAATATGCTGAGCGAACGGCGATTAACGCACCTATGCAAGGCAGTGCGGCGGATATTATCAAACTGGCGATGATTTCCACGGACAAATGGCTATCACAATCGGCAACAGATGTAAGAATGATTATGCAGGTACATGATGAATTAGTGTTCGAAGTACCTAAATCATCGCTGGAAAAAACAAAAGAAGGTATTAGGCAATGCATGGAAAGTGCTGCTGAGCTTGATGTGCCATTGCTGGTGGATGTAGGGACAGGTGCAAACTGGGATGAAGCACATTAGGGCTAAAAGCTTACAAAGAAACGCAAGAATTATTATATTATAAAATACAGTTCAAAATATAAAACGTTTGATGAACCTTTCAACAAGCAGGCAGTCCTAATTTTTGAGTGATGTTAAAAATTACTCGCCTGCTCTCCCTCCCTGAGCGGGACATATACTTCCCGATATCCCAGAGTCGGGACCTCGAACTGCCCTGGTCTGATGGCCAGGGCATTTTAATGTTGGAATTCGCAAATTAGTTAGCTGCCTGGTAGCCATACCACTCATCCAGTTTTTCCATCACTGTTTCACTTCCTTGCCGTTTTAATGATGAAAAAGTTTGGATGCTGAAATCTGTGTAACCTTCGGCTTTTAATGTATTTTTGATTTTTAATAAGACGTTGTTTGCGGCGCCTTTACTGAGTTTATCTGCTTTTGTGAGTAAAATATGTACCGGTGTGCCAGTATGTTGACACCATTGCAGCATTTGTTCATCAAATTCCTTGAGTGGATGACGAATATCCATAACCAAAACCAATCCTTTTAACGCTGATCGGTCTTGAAAATAGCCTTCCATCAGTTGTTGCCAATGTTTTTTAACCCGTGGCGGCACTTTTGCGAAACCATAACCGGGTAAATCCACAATCGCTCTTTGCTCATCAAGAGTGAAATAAACAATTTGTTGCGTGCGCCCCGGTGTCTTACTGGTTCGCGCCAGGGAGTGAATACCGGTGATTGTGTTAATGGCACTGGATTTGCCGGCGTTGGAGCGACCGGCAAATCCTACTTCAATACTCATATTGTCCGGCAACTGTTTTAGATGCTGAACAGCCAGTAGAAATGTTGCTTTGCGATAGGCCGGATTCATTATGTTATTTTAGTGTTTGCCTTTGCCATAAAGATAATGAGAAAAAGTCGCAACATCGGAACTTACGCGTCGAAATAGATGATCAAGACTGATTATCGCATGCTCAAGCAAGTTGACGGCAATATAGGGATGTTCAATACGCAAACGTGAATACATTTTACGTGACAGTTTCAATAACTTTGTATTGTCTTCAGTTGAAATTAAACGTACAGAACGAGGTTGACGGTCAAAGAATGACATTTCACCCATCAATTCACCACGTGTGCCCTTACCTACTTCGGTTTTATCACCACTATCTTCCTGAATCAGTGCAGTTGCACCTTCTATCACAAAAAACAGCGCCTCACCCACGGTGCCGATTTCCGCAATGACTTCGTTTTGATTAAAGGTTACAACTTCTGTGTAATCGAGGAATATTTGAACTTCTTTAACCGTTAAAGATTCTGATAATTGTTGCTGGTTGATAAACTGAACTAGATTGAACTCTTCTGACGTCATTGTACAAACTCCCGCTTGATGTGGTTCGATACCCTTTTGGAATATATGAAAAGATTTCTGACCAGCGATGGTTTTCAGAGGTTCCCTTGATAGTTACCGTTGTAACTTTATGGATATGTAATGATTGTTAACTTTTTAAGACTTGGCGTAGATAATAACAAACTTTATTTGTTATGTTATATGAATTTCGCTAATCTCTGTGCAGCATTTGGAGTTGATCCGAGATCAAACAACTTATTGTAATTACATCATTTAGATCAGATTGCCGATTTTTTTGGCGAACAAAAGCAGCAATTCACTTAAAGCGCTGCCATATCCTGTTCTAACAACATGGTGTTCACTCTTGGTAGCTCCTGTTCTAGACAGACTTGTTGGAGATAATTAATGGACCGAACAATACGTAGAGTAACAACTATAATCGCTGCTTGTTTTATGGCGGTATCATTAGCATTTGCTGCAGAATATGAAGAAGGTGTGCATTATGAGCGCGTTGTGCCTGCTCAGCCCACCAGCACAGTAAACAAAGTCGAAGTACTGGAAATTTTCTGGTACGGCTGTCCACATTGTTTTCGTTTTGAGCCTTATGTGGAAAGATGGTTGAAAAAGAAACCAGATAACGCACAGTTTGTTCGTATGCCTGGCATTTTTCGTCCAAGTTGGGAAAACCATGCACGTGCTTTTTATGCCATGGAATTATTGGGTGTTGCTGAAAAAGTTCACACGCCATTGTTTAACGCCATCCATCGCCAGAAAAGGAAGCTAGATGATATGGAATCGTTAGCTGAATTTTTTTCCAAACACGGTGATGTAGAGAAAAAAGAATTTATTAAAACATTTAAATCATTCGCGGTAGAAACTCGATTACGTCGAGCTAAAACCATGAGTTCTCGTTACGGGATTGATGGCGTACCCGCAGTGATTGTAAACGGTAAATACAGCGTATCTGCTAGAACTGCAGGCAGTAATGCGAATATGTTGAAAATCATCAATTATCTTGTAGAAAAAGAAAGTAAATCTTAAAACGGCTAGCCTTCAGTCTGGATGACTTTTCGTTTTTTCCGTAAAGCAATATCCTGATAAACATCAGGATATTGCTCGGGTCTATTTTTAAATCTTCGATGCACCCATAAATATTGTTCCGGCGCTTTCGTGATTTCCTGCTCAATTAAATGATGATAACGCTCAGTATCGGCGATTGGATCATTTGTGGGAAATTCTTCCATTGGTGGGTAAAGGCTTAATTGATAGCTTTTATAATCTTCAGATTGTCTCACGAAAAAAGGGATAACCGCTGCACCGGATAACTTTGCCAAACGCGATGTTGCTGTGTTGCTGGCGGCTGGAATGCCAAAAAACGGCACCATTTCCGAATATTTACCCATATAACCCTGATCTGGCGCATACCAGATGATTTGCCCCTGTTTGAGGTAGCGAATCATTTTGCGAATTTCCTTATAGGAAATCATACCTTTTGCATTACGTTCACGCCCTTCAAGAATCAGTTTATCGAGTAATGGATTGGAATTGGGCTGATAAACCGCAAAAACGGGATATGAGGTGTTGGTTTTCAACAGTCGTAAACCAAACTCCAGCATATTAAAATGCGAGGCGAGCAAAATGACACTTCTGCCTTCTTTTACCGCTTTATCCAGATGTTCAAGGCCTTCAATCTGCGCCAGGTCTTTAATAGACCGGTCGCTTTTCCACCAACACGCAGCATTGTCTATCAATGACATACCCAATGATAAAAAATGTTTTTTTACTGTTTTATCAATGTCTTGCTGTTGAAAGTCAGGAAAACAGAGTTCGATGTTTTTCGCTGCGACAGCACGGCGTTTTGGGCTGATATGGTAAAGCAATAAACCGACTTGTCGGCCAATCCACATTCGTTGGGACTGAGGTAATAGTACGATTGCTCTTAACAAGAAAACGGCTAGCCAAATTAACCAGTATCGAGGGTGTAAAAATTTAATATCCAATATTATTCACTATCATTAAAAGTAAAAATTGTGAGCTATGTTATTATAACCGACCTATTTAATTGAAGTTATTTTCACGGGAAATACCATGACGCAAAGTTTAAACCAGGCCATTGCTGAACATGTTGACACGCTGAACCTGGTGACGAATTTGGATGCATCCATCCAGCAAACGATAAAGCTCATCCAGGCCACTTTGGCGAATGGTAATAAACTCATGGTGTGTGGAAATGGCGGATCTGCCTCAGATTCTCAGCATTTTGCTTCCGAGTTGACCGGTCGGTTTGAAAAGGATCGAAAAGGTTACGCGGCATTTTCCTTAACTACTGATACTTCAGCATTAACCGCAATCGGGAATGATTATGGGTTCAATCGATTATTTGCTCGTCAAATCGAATCCATAGGTCACGAAGATGATATTTTGGTGGTAATCAGTACGTCTGGGAATTCTGAGAATTTGTTGGAAGCTGTCTCTCAGGCGAAGTCACAAAATATAAAAACCATTGCCTTAACCGGACGAGATGGCGGCAAATTAAAATCAGAAGCAGACGTATCTATCGTGGTTCCCGGAGAACGTACATCTCGTATTCAGGAAGCGCACATCTTTATTTTGCATTTTATTTGTCAAGCATTCGAGGGATAAAAAGCGCTTTCTTTTCTTAGTGCTCAAGTTTTGGAATTCAAATTCGCATTTTCAGCGATAATCAGGACGTATTTGAAATATGAAAGACGCGGTGAACACATCCATATGCGCTCAACGGCAGCATCCATGCTGCCAATGCTTTCAGATTGCAAATACGTCCCGGCCATCGCTGGGTTTTTTGAAACTCCGAAACTTGAGTTAGTACAACCAGTTATTGATCTGCTCCAGATCGTCAATGGAAAGTAAACCCACAGCTATTTTCAACCGCAGCATATTTAATATGTAATCATAACGTGAACTGGAATAATCTCGTTGACTACGAAACAATTCCCGTTGTGCATCCAACAATTCAATAGCAGTTCTCGTACCCACTTCAAAGCCGGCACTGATGGCACGAATAGCCTGTTCACTGGATTTTAACGCCTGATTTAAGGCTTTTACATAACTCATACCTGCGAGTACACCAAGATAAGCGCTGCGTGTTTGTTGTAAAATTTCACGTTGTTTAATTTCGATTTCCTGAATGGTTTTTTCCAGTAAAAATTGTTGTTCACGAATTCTGGAAGCGACGATATTGCCTTCAAAAATATTCATTTTGAAATTCAGGGAGACAATGGCATCAAGACTTTTTTGTAAATAGGCGCCGCCGTAATCGTTGTATCCATATGAAGCATTAAAATCCAATGTGGGATAGTGTTCAGCACGAATCACATTGAGTTTTTGAATAATCAAATCAGCTTCCATTTTTTTTGCGGCAATATGCAGGTTTTGACCCTTGGCGGCTTCGGTCCAGTCATTCATGTTTGCAGGCGTTGGTGGAATGAGCGGTGTATCCGGTTTAATCATCATCAGATTGTCGTGCAATTTTCCTGTGATGCCGCGCAATGCTTCGCGCTGATTTGCCAGTTCACTTTCTGCTTTTATTTCATTGGCAAGCGCAAAGTCGTGTCTGGCCTGGGCTTCGTGTACATCGGTTACTGCGGTTAAACCCAAATCAAAACGTTGTTTGGTTTGCTGTAATTGATTGGCAATAGCATTTTTTTCCGCGCGTGCAAAATTGAGCTTGTCGATGCTGGATAAGGTATTGAAATAAGTTTGTGCAACACGGAACAGCAGTTTTTCTTGTGCAATACGATAATTGAGTTCAGCTTTAACGAGTTTTACTTCAGAAACTTTACGGTTTCGAAAATTACTTAGGTTAAATAGAGGCTGAGTGAGTGAAAGCGTAACAAATATTTCATTGTAAACTGATGTGCCAAGGTCAGATTGGTTTGCTGCCAAAGCTTCTTTTAGATCTTGTGATCTTTTACCTGCATGGCCTTCCACAGAAATGGTTGGAAACAGTTTTGCAAACGTTTGGGGGTGTGATTCTTGTGTAGCTTGTCTTTGCGCTTGCGCAGCTTTTAACGCAGGATCGTTTTCCAGCGCCAGGTTAAATACATCGAGTAAATTATCTGCGCAGACCAAAGCAGGAATGAGGAATAAAATGAGCGCCAGAAATCCTTGTGGCACTTTATTAAACATGAGTTCCCCTTTGAAAAATAGCCAGGAAAACTCTCAAATAGTGAGTTAGCGACGAGCTTTCCTAATATTGTGGCATATGGATGTCGACCTCTTGTGCCCAGGCCGCAACACCGCCGTCCAGATTAATGACGTTTGAAAATCCATTATGTTCCATATAAACCCCCACATGGCGACTCCGTACACCATGGTGACATATGACAACAATCTCCTGATTTTTATCCAAATTTTCCAATTCCGTTGGAATTTGTTGCATGGGGATAAGAACCGAGTTTTCGATATGGCAAATCTCGTATTCCCAAAGTTCGCGCACATCAAGCAACAGGAAATCATTTTGCGAGTTTTCAATATGTTCCGCCAATTGTTTCGGATTGAAGTGTTTCATACTTTAATTGAGTGACTGATTAATAAACTTAGGCGTAAGAATGCAAAACTGATGATCAGTAATGCAGTAACTGGATTATGACATTGAAGTGTTGCCAAATCATTTAATACTGAGATTAAATGATTTGGCGGAATTGTGATGTGTAATGATTAAAAAATGAAAGCTTGTGGTTTTTCTGCGTTAACCAAATAAGGCAATTCTGTTTCGAACAGAATTTTTTCTTCCCAGTGATTACCAAATGAGCGATGAATGCTTATGGCTTGCATGGTTTTACCTTCGCCTACAATGGCAAACAAGCGACCGTCAATGGCTAAAGCCTGTTTAAATTGTTCAGGCAATTCGGGTAATGCGCCAGTAATGGCAATAACATCATATTGACTGTCTTCACCCCAACCAACAGAACCATCAGCTTCGATCATGGTGAAATTGGTAATGCCAGCAGCGTTTAATTTTTGGGCAGCGGATGCTTGAAAATCGGGGAAAATATCTACACTGTCCACATGTGCGCCCATGGTGGCGAGTAATCCGGTAACGCAACCTGAACCTGTGCCGATTTCCAGAATTTTATCGGTGGAGCGAATGTCCAGAGCCTGTAGCAAATGGGCTTCAATTTTGGGGTGCATCATTTCCTGATCATGTGACAGCGGAATTGCAATATCCATATACGCCATTTGATGAAATTCTTCAGGGACAAATTTCTCCCGCGAAAATTGCTCAAGCACTGCTAACACAGACTGATCGAGCATATTCCAGGTGCGGATTTGTTGTTCAACCATATTATGGCGAGCCAGGGCAAAATTTGTATCGTTCATTGTCATGTCCTGTTAAATAGCTGTTTTAATTTGTGTTATGAGGATTGCTATTATTTATAAATGAGTTTTTCCACGCCTTTTTTCGGCGTTTGGCAACATTGTTTTACTACCATTCTTGTTTATTGGCTTGAGATACTAACAGCATTTTTTCAATTTGTAATCAAATCAGCAGAAACCATTGATTTTTATTGCCGCAGCCACTAAATGTTTTATATGTATCACCGGCCATTAAATTGTGTTAGTTTTTACCCAAATGCAGGGGTGCTATTACAGAGCTTATTAAAAAGTCATCAATCGCGATTTAATTAGGCTTCATTAAGTAACAGCTGAGATATACCCTTAGAACCTGATTCGGCTTGTACCGACGTAGGGAGCAGTAAGATCTTTGTCCTTCTGCGTCCTACATCCAAACGTAACAGAAGGACCAAACACATGAGTGCAGTACCAGAAGATTTCCTCAGTAAAAAGGCGAAAATTAATGACGCCTCCATCAAAGCTTTTCCCAGTTCACAAAAAATTTATGTTACCGGTAGTCGGAATGATATTCGGGTTCCCATGCGGGAAATCACATTAACTGACACACCGTTAAATATCGACACGGAAAAAAATCTGCCACTCACTGTTTATGATACATCTGGTCCGTATACCGATCCTGAGGTGAGCATTGATATTCGTCAGGGCCTTGCAGAAGTGCGTAAACAATGGATTTTGGATCGCAATGACACTGAAGAACTGACTGAGCTAAGTTCGGAATACGGTCGTCAAAGAGAAAATGATCCAGCTTTGGCAAATTTACGCTTCGACCATATTCGCAAGCCACGAAAAGCAAAAGCAGGTCAAAATGTATCTCAAATGCATTATGCACGTCAGGGTATTACCACGCCTGAAATGGAATTTGTAGCCATTCGCGAAAATCTACGACTGGAACAATATCGTGAGGCCATGAAAATTCAACATCCCGGCAATAGTTGGGGTGCTAATCTACCGCAACAAATCACCGCGGAATTTGTACGTGATGAAATTGCACGCGGTCGAGCCATTATCCCCGCCAATATTAATCACACCGAATTAGAGCCAATGATTATTGGCCGTAATTTTCTGGTGAAAATCAACGGCAACTTGGGTAACTCCGCTGTGACATCTTCTATTGAAGAAGAAGTGGACAAAATGACCTGGGGTATCCGTTGGGGTTCTGACACCATTATGGATTTATCCACAGGTAAGAACATTCATGAAACCCGTGAATGGATTATCCGCAATTCGCCAGTGCCGATTGGTACAGTGCCTATTTACCAGGCTTTGGAAAAAGTGAATGGCAAAGCCGAAGACCTTACCTGGGAAATTTTTCGGGATACCTTAATCGAACAAGCTGAGCAAGGTGTAGATTATTTCACCATTCATGCCGGTGTATTGTTACGTCATGTGCCTTTAACTGCCAAGCGAGTGACGGGCATTGTATCTCGTGGTGGTTCCATCATGGCTAAATGGTGTTTAGCGCATCATAAGGAAAATTTCCTCTATACGAATTTTGAAGAAATTTGCGAAATTATGAAAGCGTACGATGTGAGTTTTTCGCTTGGTGATGGCTTGCGACCTGGCTCTGTTGCTGATGCCAATGATGAAGCTCAGTTTGGTGAGCTGGAAGCGCTGGGGGAATTAACAAAAATTGCTTGGAAACATGACGTACAAACCATGATTGAAGGTCCTGGTCATGTACCCATGCACATGATCAAAGAGAATATGGACAAGCAACTGGAATGTTGTGATGAAGCACCGTTTTACACACTCGGTCCATTAACGACAGATATTGCGCCGGGTTATGATCACATCACTTCTGGTATCGGTGCCGCCATGATTGGTTGGTATGGTTGCGCTATGCTGTGTTATGTCACACCTAAAGAGCATCTGGGATTACCCAATCGCGATGATGTAAAAGAAGGCATCATCACTTATAAAATAGCAGCCCATGCGGCGGATTTAGCAAAAGGCCATCCAGGAGCACAAATTCGTGACAATGCCATGTCAAAAGCCCGGTTTGAGTTCCGTTGGGAAGATCAATTCAATATTGGACTGGACCCAGATCGAGCGCGAGAATTTCACGACGAAACTATGCCAAAAGACGCGCACAAGGTCGCCCACTTCTGCTCCATGTGTGGGCCAAATTTTTGTTCCATGAAAATTACACAAGATGTTCGCGACTATGCGGCCAAGCAAGGCATCACTGAAGATGAAGCACTAGCCAAAGGTATGAAAGAGAAGTCGGTACAGTTTGTTAAGACGGGATCGGAGATTTATAGCGAGAGTTGATAGCGGTTAGATTATCGTTACTGAAAAAACCAGCTTTTAAAGCTGGTTTTTTTGGTCTAAATAAATGCTCTCTTTATTGAAAAAAATTTGTCGTGATATCGAGCTTTTTAATATTTTTCTATCATTACGTGAATTGCTAAGCATCTTCAGTTTCTTGCTTGGAAAGCGGTTTTTGACTCTTCGGTGCTATATCGGGCATTGGTATTAATGTTTTCCACGCCTCTATACCAAATTCGTTGAGTTTTTCTACAAGACTTTTTCGATACAAAAACAAACCCGTTAATATAGCTGCACTGATGATTGCCATCAGTTTATTTTCACCGGCCCAACCTAAGATGCCTTTCCATTCACCGAAAACCGCAGAATACACTACATTATCAATTCCAATTGCCCAGGCAAGTACAACAGAGGCAGTGAAAAATAACCAATAAAGTTGAATGCGTTTTTTGATGGTTTTATCCGCTTCGTTTTGTATTCGTGTGCGTTGTGCTGAGTTTTCGTTGATGTGATGAGTTAGTCTGGTTAACTCTAAATCTGATTCATGAGCTAAGGATTGCTGTTGATCGGTACCTACAACTTCAATTTTATTGGGCAAGTTTAATGGTCCATAATTTGATGTTACCTGGTTAATTCGTTCCAGTACGCTTATATGGATTTTGGGTGTACCAATGTTAAATTTTTGGCAAATATCTCCAATGTCACGAGGTTTGTACCGGTAATAGGCTCCCAGGCCGGAACGTGAATCATAAAGTTTGGTGTGTGCATTGGCATCCTGGCGATATTCATCTCGTTTTCCTTCTTGGAAACGTAATCCCATTTCCTCGGCTTTTCCCATCATCCAATCCAGTGAAAGGAGCGACATGCTATCTTTTGGATAGCCGCCACCCACGTTGGCATGGACACCACTAAACCAAACCTGCTCAATATTAATACTTTCATTCTTTTCATCCCACATTTCAGGGTGAAAGCTTAATCGTTGATCGTCGACGGCGAGTGCATGGCAAGCTTTTTCTACCTTGTCATTTAACACGCTATTCGAAAATCCAAATTTGAAGATATTATTGAGACCATCGCGGACACTTTTGAATGGCAATCCGACCGCATGCACTGTATCCCAAGCACCAATAAATTTAATAGCGTGGCTTTCTGGAATGTCGTAGCACCATTTATCGTGCATGTCAGCGAGTTCTTTTTCTAAAGACTCTTTTTCGTTGTCATCCGCTCTTGATATTTTGAGATGGAGCTTTTGTAAGCTTTCTACCCGCTCAATTAATGTTTCGATGCTATCGATTTTTTCGTAATTGAGTACACCGCAGCGGCATATCATGTTTGCAAGAACACGAACCGTATAAGCACCACGGCTAAAACCAAACAGATAAATGTCATCACCTGGTTTATATGCTCTCACCAAGTGAATATAAAGTTGCCGAATATTTCTGCTCATGCCAAAGCCAAAAACTCCACCAACCATTTTTAATAGTTTAAAATCTTCTGTGCCTACACCATCATCGTAAAAGGCTATCTGCTCTGTTTTTAGTGAGTTTTCTTTATGACCGTGTCTGTCAACTGATTTGAAAATGCGCCATATGTTTGTGCCGTGTCCCACACCTCCTCGGTTACCTGTGCCATCTGAACAAAGCACAATGTTTCGGTTGGGCTGTACTGATTGATTGTTAGACATTTTTTCACCTCCCTGCTTAGGAATTCAAACACCCAAGTGTCTTTAACCTCAATTATAGGATAGTTTATTGGAAGAAATCTGGTCAGAACTTGAGTCTTTCAAAAACGCTGAAGAGAAATTGATTTGAAAGTTAGGCGGTGAATAAAATTGAGAAATTTGGCATTTATTTCATATGTGAACTGATTTTACTGCCACATCTTAATTGTGCAGGATGTACGTGATTATGTTGCGAAAATAAGCATCAATCTGGATAAAGCCATAAGTTGGATTGTGATAAAAAAGTCTCATAAATTTACAAAGATAGTATTTAAAATCTTCTCAGTTTGTTGATTATTTAGAGTATTTCTTAATTTGTTGAAGGGAGTAAAAGTTGGGAATTATTCCCGTTTTTACGCTCAAAAACCCTAATTTCCTGCCGATATGTTTACAAACATTCAGATAAGGGAGCGAGGCTATGGCCCACGTCTTGAAAAAGATTCTTGTAGTTGACGATGACCCCATCATTCGCCAAACATTGCGTGTGTTGCTGCGCGATGCAGGTTTTGAAGTGGTTGGTGAAGCTGGTGATGGTATAAAAGCCATGGAAATACTAGAGTCGCAAAAAGTTGGTGTGGTGCTGTTGGATATCGATATGCCCGGTAGTAGTGGCTTGGATGTCTTATGTGAAATTCATGAAGCATATCCATCGATTGAAGTGGTTATGTTAAGTGGTAATGCAAATGTGGAAGATGTAAAAACAGCCAAAGAACGCGGTGCGGCTGGATATATTGTTAAACCATTTAATGTTAATAATGTTATTCAGAATATTAATCGCGCCATTCAACTAGCGGTGGAAAAAGTTAAGGGTGCAAAAAGCGAATAGGCAAAAAATAGTTGAATAGCTTAATAACGAATTCTGTACCACATATAACCAATCATTTCGTGCATTGCATAATAGCTGTACCTGAACGCATTTATATTAGGTATAAAGTCTGAGAGATCAGGTCCTAAGCGACCACTCACAAATCCTTCGAAGCGGGTGGGTGCGGCGGTCACATTAAATCCTTGTGCTTCAAAAACATAAACCGCGCGCGGCATATGCCAGGCATGAGTAACCAAATAAATATTTTCAATGTTTTCCTGTTCCAGGATTTTTCGACTGAAAATCGCATTTTCCGCCGTATTGCGGCTTTGTATTTCCTGCCAGGTTGCTTGTAGTTGAAAGTCCTGCGTTAGGCTTTTCGCCATCAATTCACCTTCCGGTGTATCTTCTTCATAAATTCGACCACCCGTAACCAGTAAGGGTAAACCGGTTTTATGATGTAAATAAACACCATATCGTAAACGCTCTAGTGTTAAGCCGCTTACTGTATCACCACCAAATTCGGCAGCATTCTTTTCCCTGCCGGCGGCGAGCACAACAATGGCTTTGGCATCAGAAGCGGGTAATTGATCGGCATTAACTGCAGGATAGCGTTCCAGCATGGTCATCAAAGTACCTGAAACCAGCGGTAAGGACATTAGATAAATGCCCAATGCAGCAATCGCAAAACAATAGCGTGCATAACGAAGATTGCGCTTTAAAAGATAGAGACCCAGTACAATTAAAAACACAAAGCCGCCAGGTGGCATCAGTAATGTTTTAATCACCAAGGTTATGTAAAAGTCCATTATTGGCACACCGTCCAGGTGGGAATTTTTTTGCTATCGATTAAGCTGTGATTTAAAAGCCAGGAATAAGCATCTTCAGCATCGCTTTCAAACCAGGCGCTAGCTGAGCCTAAACGAAAAGTATATCCCCAGGCATCCATATCAAGGCACAGTTGTTTCTCACCAACAGCGCTTAAATAGTTGGACAACAGAATTTGTAAATAACAAACAGCATTTTCTTCATCATAATCGCCGCCAGTATCGGTGTGTAAAGTTTCACGGCGTTCACAATCCATACAAATATAATGACAAGCTTCGTGCAAAGCGGAATGTACAGGTGTATCAGCGCGTACATAGAGTTGATTTTGAATAATGCCGGCTTCTGGTGCACCCCAATAGCTGCCAGGTATGTTATCTTCTTCCGCTACAAAATTAACCAATAAGCTAAAACGGCCCAGTAGATCTTGCAATTCATTTTGTTTTAGATCAGAAACGAGAATCATAATGCTAAGTATGTAGTGATCAGGGTAGGGATTTTAACAAATTAATCCCTAAAAGCCGCGTGCTTTTTCACTCATCGCAATACTGGGGTATACTTTTGCTTTGTTGGAATGCAACTACCTACTATTTAGAGACGATTTATTCATGGCTAAACGCAAAAAGAAAAATGAATCCACGCTGGCAGACCTGGCCGACAGACATGTGTTGTATCAAAAATCTGTTCAGGCAACCGATTTTGAAGTTGAGTTCTACCAGGATCGATATCGTGATATTCGTGGCAAACGTAAAAAGCCCAGGTCTTTACGCGAAGATTTTTGCGGAACAGCGTTGTTAGCTGCAGATTGGTGTAAGGAAAGCAAAAAAAATACGGCGATTGGCGTTGATCTGTGTTCCGATACCTTAAAGTGGGGATTGGAAAATAATATAAAACCGGCAGGCTCTTCAGTCGAAAAACGGGTGACGTTGCTTAATGATAATGTTTTAAGCGTTGTCACTGAAAAAGTGGACATTCTTTGCGCCATGAATTTTAGCTATTGTATTTTCGAAACCCGAGAATTAATGCTGGAATATTTCAGAAATGCCCGCAAAGCCTTAAAAGATGATGGTTTGATGTTTCTTGATTTGCTTGGTGGTACAGCAACTATTGATACTTCTGAAGAAGAAAAGGAAATTGAAGGCGAACAGGCAACTTATGTTTGGGAGCAAGCAACCTTTAATCCCATTGATAATCACATGCAATGTTATATACATTTCGATTTTGATGACGGCTCTCGTTTAGAAAAAGCTTTCTCGTACGCATGGCGTTTATGGTCAATTCCCGAAATCAAGGAACTGTTATTGGAAGCGGGATTTTCCAAAGTACATATTTACTGGGAAGAGTTTGAAGAAAGTGATGATCCAGATGACGATTATCTGGAAGGCACCGGCAATTATCGCGCGGTGACAGAAATCGAGCAGCAGGAATCCTGGCTGGCGTATTTTGTCGCAGAGGTTTAAAGATGACGAATAAATCTAATGCCGATCAGTGGCGAGAAAAACTTAGCGAAGAAGAGTTTTATGTAACACGTCAAAAAGGCACGGAAGCGCCCTATAGTGGTGAACTGTATGAGTGTAAAGAGAGTGGCAATTATCTTTGCAAATGCTGTGGCGCTGTACTTTTCTCTTCTGAACATAAGTTTGACTCGGGCACAGGCTGGCCGAGTTTTTCGGATGTGGCTAAGTCTGATAATGTGAAAACGGAATTTGATAGTAGTCACGACATGCGGCGTACAGAAGCACTTTGTGCGCAGTGTGATGCGCATCTCGGGCATGTATTTGAAGATGGACCGGCACCAACGAATCTTCGCTATTGCATAAATTCTGTGTCCTTAACATTCGAAAAGAAATAAGGATCCCCTGATTAAGCCATCTGACGAGTGAAAATGAGGTTAAATCCAAATTTAAAATGCTTTTTACGCAATTAAACTGCAATTTCTTATTTGAGTTTGCCTTGTCATCACCATTTTACTTAACTTAATCAGAGATTCATCAGTGCAGCAAGCCGAATTTTCAGAGCCACTGAATTTAAACTTACCTTCCCCGGTGAAAGAGCTCGACTTTCCATTGTTTAAGGAAAAATCTGTGCGAGTGTTTGTTAAACGCGACGATTTGATACACCTCTACCTTTCAGGCAATAAGTGGCGTAAGCTCAAATTCAACTTGTTGCAAGCCAAAAAACAGCAGCAGAACACACTGCTTACCTTTGGTGGTGCTTATTCTAATCACATTCATGCCACTGCAGCAGCCGGGAAAATATTTGGGTTTAATACTATCGGAATTATTCGAGGTGAACCATGCGAGCCGTTGAATTCCACATTGTCATTTGCACGGGATCAGGGTATGCAGTTGAGCTATGTTGATCGCAAGACTTATCGACACAAAACGGATTTAGGTTTTATTCAGCAGTTACGCCAACAATACGGTGATTTCTATTTGATTCCGGAGGGTGGCAGTAATCAGCAGGCGTTACCCGGTTGTGCAGAAATTTTGACTGAGCTGCAACAGCAAATTTCCGTGCCCGTAGATTATGTTTGTATGGCTTGCGGTAGCGGCGGTACATTGGCTGGCATGGCTTCAATTGCGTCGAATACCCAGTTGTTGGGGTATGCGGTGTTGAAGAATGCAGATTTCCTTAATGAATCCGTTAATCAATTGTTAAATAATGCCAATACTGGCAACTGGCAAATTATTCTGGATTATCATTTTGGAGGTTATGCCAAACGTAATAAGGGTTTGATGGATTTTCTGACGGATTTTAAACATAAATTCGGAATCCCTATTGAACCTGTTTATACAGCTAAAATGTTTTATGGGTTGTTTGATATGATTAAAACCAATTTCTTTCCAAAACATTCTACAATTGTTGCAATTCATACCGGAGGACTTCAGGGATTTAATGCGTAATTTTAATCAAGCGCTGGATGCTTATCAGGCTGGCGATAGTAAAACAGCAATTCAAATTTGGACACAGTTGGCAGAAGCTGGAGACATTCGCTCCCAATATAATTTGGGTGTTTTATATGAATCTGGTGAAGGTATAATTCAAAATGATTGGGAGGCGGCGCATTGGTTTCGCCAAGCCGCTGAACAGAATTTTGCGGATGCACAGTTTAATCTGGGTATTATGTTGCTCAGTGGTCAGGGGGTTGCCGTAAATACTACCGAAGCATTTTACTGGTTTTTTAAAGCAGCAGAGCAAGGGCATGTGGATGCATGCTTTAATGTAGGAAAATGTTTTGCAGAAGGCGATGGCGCGGAAAAAGATCTGGACGCAGCGTTTAAATGGTACCAGGTTGCGGCTGATAAAGTGCATGTCGCTGCAGCAAACAATCTGGGAATTTGTTATGCCATGGGTCACGGCGTGGATCGAGATGATTTGCAGGCCTATTGCTGGTTTAATATTGCTGTGGAACTCGGTGATGCTGTGGCAGTCAGACATCGTGAGCGCGTGGCGCACGAATTGTCTGCCGAACAAATTGTGCAAGCGGGTAAAATGTCAAAATCCTGGCTGCAATCTCATCTGCCAGGAACCCGATAGAATGTAATGTTGCACAAGTTAAGTCTCGGATAATTCACGCGTCAAATTTAGTGCTTTTAGGATATTGACAGATTCTAAAAAAAAGAGATAATTTTTCACCTTTCTCATGTCAGATCAAAGACAAATCGGTTATCAAAAATGATTGAAGTACAAGAATTAAGCAAACAATTCGGTGTATTTACCGCAGTTGATGGAATTTCTTTTTCCGTAAACAAAGGCGAGGTTTTAGGATTTCTCGGGCCAAATGGCGCGGGTAAATCGACGACCATGAAAATGATTACAGGTTATCTAACTCCCACAGCAGGTACGGTTAGCGTGTGCGGATTCGATGTTAAAAAGAATCCCATCGACGTGAAAAAAAGCCTTGGCTATTTACCTGAAGGCGCACCTGCATATGATGATATGACGGTGGACAGCTTTTTGCGCTTTATCGCCAATATTCGTGGCTATTCCGGTGCAGAAAAAGACAAACGCATCGCCAACGCCATTGCCAAAGCCAATCTCGAAAGCGTAATTCATAAAACCATCGAAACGCTTTCAAAAGGTTTTAAACGTCGTGTGGGTTTGGCTCAGGCCATTTTGCATGATCCACCCGTGTTGGTGATGGATGAACCCACTGATGGTCTTGATCCCAACCAAAAACACGAAGTGCGTATGTTGATTAAGGAAATGGCCAAGGACAAGGCGATTATTATTTCCACTCATATTCTCGAGGAAGTCGATGCCATATGCGATCGGGCCATTATCATTGCCCAGGGCAAAATAAAATTTGATGGTACGCCACAAGAGCTTGAAGCGCTTTCCGATCATCACAACTGTGTGTTACTGACGTTGGACGGCTATCCATCACTGAATGCAGAAAAGTATTTGGGTGAGCTGGATTCTGTTGGTCGCGTGGAATATGTATCAAATGTTGAAGAAAGCACAACATATCGGGTTTATGCTCAAGACTCCACAAAAGCTGTGAAAGAAATCAGTCATCTGGCTCAGTCGCAAGAATGGGTGGTGGATGAAATGATGGTGGAAAAAGGCCGGTTGGATGATGTATTCCGTCGCCTGACTCTGGAAGATGTGGAGGCGGTTGAGGTTTAATCATGAATAATATTATTGCGATTTATAAAAGAGAGCTCAGCGGCTATTTCGCTACACCCGTCGCTTATGTTTTTATCGTTATTTTTCTCATGCTCGCTGGTGTGTTCACTTTTTATTTGGGTGGATTATACGAACGTGGTCAAGCAGACCTACAACCCTTTTTCGCATATTTGCCTTGGTTGTATCTGTTTTTAATTCCTGCTTTATCCATGCGGCTATGGGCTGAAGAGAGAAAATCCGGTTCCATCGAATTGTTGATGACGCTACCTGTTTCCATCACACATGCCGTGTTAGGGAAATTTTTAGCGGCCTGGTTATTCATTGGATTAGCGTTGTTATTAACTTTTCCTTTGTGGTTAACCATAAACTATCTTGGTGAACCGGATAATCCTGTAATTTTTTCCGGTTACCTGGGTGCATTTTTGATGGCTGGTGCTTACTTAGCCATTGGTTCGTGTATATCAGCGTTGACTCGTAATCAAGTTATTGCATTCGTTATTGCGGTGGTTATCAGTTTCTTATTTATTCTCAGTGGTTTTCCGCTGGTGTTAGATTTTTTCAGCGACTGGGCGCCGCAAGTGCTTGTAAATGCCATTAGCTCCTTGAGTTTTCTCACCCATTTTAATGCCATCATTAAAGGTGTTATTGATTTGCGGGATATTATCTATTTTCTGTCTTTTATCATTTGCTGGTTAATGGCAAATGTAATTTTAGTTGATATGAAAAAGGCGGATTAAACAATGAATTCAAAAAAACTTCTATCAACTACCGGTCTAATTACGATTGCGGTTTTATTGCTGGTGATCAATTTATCGGCCGGGTTGCTGTTCAAATCCAGTCGTTTAGATTTAACATCAAATCAGCTTTATACATTATCAGCAGGAACAGAAAATATTCTCGCCAAGATCGATGAACCTGTCACATTGCGTTTTTATTTTTCCGAGAAAAGTTTTACCGGTATTCCGGGTGTAATGAATTATGGGCAACGCATTAAAGATTTGCTCACTGAATATGCTTCATTATCGCATGGCAAAATCAAACTAATTGTTAATGATCCCGAGCCTTTTTCTGATGCTGAAGATCAGGCGGTTCAATACGGATTGCAAGGTGTGCCGGTGGATGCAACAGGAAATCAAGCTTATTTTGGTATTGTCGGTACAAACGCTACTGACGATGAAGAAGTGATTCCTTTCTTGCAACCGGATAAAGAAGAGTCTTTGGAATATGATTTGACTCGTATGGTTTATAAACTGGCCAATCCGAAAAAACGTGTGATTGGTTTAATGAGTAATTTACCCATGCAGGGTGCTGCGCAGGCAAATCCGTTTATGCCACCACAAAATGCCGGTCAGGAATGGTTTATTCTGAGTCAGCTAAATCAATCTTTCGATGTGAAAGAGCTTGAAAGCAGTGTAGAAACAATTCCGGAAGATGTGGATGTTTTGATGTTAGTGCATCCCAAAGGCATTTCTGACAAAACCCAATATGCTATCGATCAATTTGTTTTAAAAGGTGGGCGATTACTGGCTTTTGTTGATCCTTTCTCCGAAGCGGATGAGCCGATGCAAGATCCTCAAAACCCCATGGCGGCTTTTCAGGCGCCGCGTAACTCCAGCCTGGATAAATTGTTTAAGGCCTGGGGTGTGGAAATGTCCGCTGACAAAGTCGCTGGCGATCGTTTGAATGCTCAGCGAGTTCAAACTCAAATGGGGCGTCGGGTGCAGGCCATGGATTATGTCGCCTGGTTATCTTTGACTAATCAGAATTTTAACAGCGGTGATTTCATTACGCGTGATATTGAAAAAATGGGTTTTGCGACCAGTGGTTTTTTACGCAAAGCTGAAAGTGCCGACACAGAATTTTTACCGTTAGTTGAAACCAGTGTTGAAGCCATGCAAATCGCCAGTACGCAGTTTCAATTTGGCAATAATCCTGCTGATTTGTTACGCAGCTATTCGCCTGGTGGAGAGAAGCTGGTTTTAGCGGCCAGAGTAAGCGGCAAGATTAAAACTGCTTTTCCTGATGGTCTGGAAGGTGAAGATAAAAAGGCAGATGCGCTAGCGGAATCACAAGAAGACGTAAATATAATCATCGTTGCTGATACTGATATGTTGCAGGACAAGCATTGGGTTCAAGTACAAAACTTTTTTGGTAACCGCATTGCCCTGCCCTTGGCTAACAACGATGTGTTTATCTTAAATGCAATTGAAAACCTGAGTGGTAGTAATGATCTGATCAGTTTGCGCAGTCGCAGTAAATCTGCACGACCATTTGATAAGGTATTGGAACTGAAGCGTGATGCGGAAAAACGTTTTCAGGACAAGGAAAAAGAACTTCAAACCAAGTTACAACAAACCGAACGTAAAATTGCGGAGTTACAACGTTCACAAAATGGTGGTAGCAGTATGATTTTGTCGCCTGAACAAAAACAGGAAATTGTGAAATTTCGTGAGGAACAGGTACAAACTCGTAAAGAACTGCGAAACGTGCAACATGAGTTGATCAAGTCGGTGGAAAATCTAGGCACCACTTTAAAAATCATCAATATTGGTTTAATGCCATTCTTGATTATTTTATTCGCGATTTTTCTCGGCGTGTTACGTTCACAACGATTAAAACGAAATTTAGCTTAAAGGATGCATGATGAGGCTGGATAAGTTTGCAAACATATTTTTGTTAACCATTATCATTGGTGGTGGGGCGCTCTACCTGTTTAATGAGCAAGAACAACAGGTGGCTGACCAGGATGCCGGGCATGTTTATTTGACTAACCTGGCTAATAAAATAAATCAGGTTAACCAGGTAGTCATTTCTGAAAGTGATAAAACTACACATTTGTTGCTAAAAAATGATACCTGGGGTGTGGTGGAAAAAGATGGCTACCCGGCTGATTTTTCCAAAGTGAAGCAATTGATTTTGACGCTGTCTGATATGAAAACAGTGGAGTCAAAAACCAGCAAAGCTGAAAATTATGGTCGCCTTGGTGTGCAAACTGTGGGTGACAAAGGTGATGAAGAATCCCGGCAAATTCAATTATTGGACAAAGCCGGAAATGTTATCGAGACCGTTATTATCGGTAAGAAACGCATCTCCAAATCACCCGGTTCAGGTGCTTCGCTATATGTACGTAAGGCTACTGAGCAACAAAGCTGGTTAGTGACCGGTGATATTGTTTTGCCGCGTAGCCAAAAAGATTGGCTGAATGCGGCGGTGATCAATATCGAAGATTCACGAATTCAGTCAGTGAAAATTCGGCATACAGACAAAACAGAACTGGCAATTGCTAAAAAAGATAAAACCGATAAGCATTTTTCGGTCGAAAATTTATCCGAAAAAATTGAGTTAAAATCAGAAAGTGTGGCTGACTCCATCGCAAATGTATTGCAAAACCTGACCTTAAATGATGCAGCTGCTCGTGGTAAATTTAAAATTGCCGATGATGCCATTACGCATGTTGATTTTATGACTTTTGACGAGTTAGTCATTATGGCCAAGCTTGCTAAAAAAGATGATAAACAATATATCTGGTTTGATACAAAAACAAACAGCGATGATGAAAATACAAAAGCAGAATCTCAAAAATTAAACGAGACATTTGCCTTGTGGGTTTATGAAATACCTGAATTTAAAGCAAAGGAAATGGCGAAAAAGATTGACGATTTGATTAAACAGCCGGAAGATAACAAGTCATAAATCATTCACTGCTTAGGCGTAAGGGGTTATATGTCCCGTGTTGTATTAATTAGTTTTGTTATTGTTGGGTTGCTGATTTTCGCCGCTTTTAAAGCGAATGCGGCGGGTTATAAATCAGTGGCGACGGCCTTGTACACAGCGGCTGGTGGTTATCTGTTCATTATGTTACTGAGCTTTAGCGGTATTATTGGTAGCTAATCGGCCTCCCTCCATGAACAGGCTTTTTCCCAATATCTGAAATCTCAGTTATTGGAGAATCCTTGTTTATGGCTGGATGCTAGCTACCTCGTATTTATTTACCTTCTGCTTCGACCAGCGTTTTCAAGCTTTTTAAACCCGTATCAAACATGGGACCAGCAATTTTATCCATAATCAATGCGACATAAGCGCCGATTACTGGAATTGGCATATTACCCTGCATTATCCAGTTTACTTGTGTTTTACCATCCAGATTTTGATAAATAATGCTGTTTTTGGTTTTTGTTGCATCACCTTGAAAACCCATATCGTAATCCACGCCATAATCAACTGAAGAACGGGTGAAAACCAGTTCACCTCTACCGTCTTTCCCTTCCCAGCTTTGGCTTGCACCTACACCACTAAATTTTTCACCAATAACGATTTTGGCGTTGGGATCTGCTTTTTGCCAAGGCATCCACAAGGGCCATTTGTTTAAATCATCGACAAAAGGATGAACAAGCTCGGGTGGCCTATCAATAACTATGGAGCGATTAATTTCATACTCGCTTGGCAAAACAAAACCCATAATCAATGTGATTAAAAACAGCGAGCCCAGTGTAATGGTGAATTTTTTTAGCATTTTTAAACTTTCAATATTTTCTCAGGCTGGCTATTCCACACGATTCTGATCTTCGGTTCAATTTATTTCTATTTTTTCGCCGAATTAAGGATATTGACAGTAATTTGAATAATCACCTGTTTTGTCAATCTGCAATTAAGTGGAAAAAAGAATGAATCATGGGGAATTCAGTGATATTTCGGGCCGGCTTGTGGCTCGAAGGTTTTTTAACTGTATATAAATACTTGATTCCAAACTGTTTTGCGGATCTTAAAACCGGCAAACTGTCATCAATAAACAGGGTTTTATTTGGATCAAAGTAATGCGCATCAACCAGCTTATGCCAAAATTCCGGATTCTCTTTGGGCAAATTAAACTGGTGAGAACTGATGATTTGATCAAACTGATGGTGCAACTGAGTTTTTTCCATTTTTAGCGATAACACTTTTTCATGGGCATTGGTTACGAGAAATACTGCTTTCTTGAGTTTGTGGAGATTTTCTAAAAATTGTAATACGCCATCGTGAATAGCAACCAAGTGCATAACTTCTGCTTTTAGTTCTGGAATATTCATTTGCAACTCATTACTCCAGAAGTCCAGGCAATACCATTCCAGAGTGCCTTCCATTGCTTTGAACTTTGGTTCCAGTAAGTGTTTTGCGTCATGCAAATGCATGTGATTGACTTCGGCATAACGACCGGGCAAATATTCTTGCCAAAAATAATCGTCATAGTGCAAATCGAGTAATGTGCCGTCCATGTCCAACAGAACGGTGTCTATATTTTCCCAGTTCAGATCTGACAATTCATTTTTTGTCATTTTATATTTCCTGCCATTATTTACTCGGCTTATTTTGATTGAGCGTAAGCCAGTCGTTACATTCGCTCCAGGTCCATATTGTAATGCATATTTGGTTTTTTGAATTGGCTTGTTAATGTCTTTTGCTTAATGGATAATTGCGTTTCAGATGAGCATAATACAACTACTCCTTCACATTGAAGTCCAATGTGTATCGCAATCTTTTTCCAGCAATAATCAACACTCGTTCAGTGTTTGTTTCCAATCTTTTTTGTTTAATTGAGAGAATTAATCGTGACAGAAAATCAGTCTCAGCCTATTGTTCTGGTGTTTGCCGGTAATGACCCTTCAGGTGGTGCAGGTATCCAGGCAGACATTGAAACACTTGCCAGCATGGGCAGCCATGCAGCCCCCGTAATAACCGCAATTACGGTTCAGGATACAGAAAATGTAAAAGGCTACTTCCCTTTGGATTTGAGTATGATTGTGGAGCAAGCTCGAGCAGTGCTTGAAGACATGCCAGTTGCCGCAGTGAAAATTGGCATGCTGGGTAGCACTGAAGCAGTTGAAGCAATAAGTTCCGTGTTAACCGATTATCCAGATTTACCAGTGGTGTTTGATCCGGTTTTGGCCTCAGGTGGTGGTACTGCATTGGCTGATGATGAAATGGTAGATGCTATTTGTAGTTTGCTGATTCCAAAAACCACAATTTTGGTGCCTAACAGTCTCGAAGCCAAGTTGTTAGCCAGAGAAGCTGACGTGCTGGATGCTTGTGCCCATGAACTGATGGATATGGGTTGTGAATATGTATTAATCACCGGCACGCATGAACAAACTGAAAATGTGCAAAACGTATTTTATGGCAATAAGCGTGTGCTTGATTCGTTTTCCTGGCCACGATTAAATAATAGCTATCATGGTTCCGGTTGTACTTTGGCATCTGGTATCGCTGGATTAATGAGTCACGGAGTTGATCCGTTATCAGCAGCACTCGAAGCGCAGGAGTATACCTGGAATTCACTAAAAAACGGTTACCGTGCAGGTATGGGGCAACTCTTACCCAACCGATTTTTCTGGGCTGAAGCTGCTTCAGAAGCTGAGTAACATATGCGGCAAATTCACGGTTTATACGGCATCACGGTCGATAATGATTTGCGGGTGATTGATAATGTCACTGCTGCATTAAAAGGTGGTTGCCAAATAATTCAGTATCGCGACAAATCACGGGAAGCATCCGAAAAAATTAACATCGCTCTTCAATTGAAATCTGTTTGTGAGCAGTATGATGCTGTACTGATTATTAATGATGATGTGGATTTAGCATTGGCCTGCAACGCAGATGGCGTGCATGTCGGAAAAGAGGATGCCGCGGTGCAACAAGCCCGCGCAAAATTGCCAAATGCTATTGTGGGTGTATCTTGCTATAACCAGTTGGATCGGGCATTAAAAGCGCAGGAAAACGGCGCAAGTTATGTGGCATTCGGACGGTTTTTTTCATCTAAAACCAAACCTGATGCTGTGCAGGCTAATCCCGAACTTTTACGTGTTGCGAAAGCCCAACTTAGCATTCCGATAGTTGCGATTGGCGGCATTACCATGAATAATGCAGAGTCTTTGATCGAGGCGGGAGCGGATTCGATTGCTGTGATTCAAGGCTTGTTTGTGCAAAATAACATCGAATCTGTGGCTGCACGCTTCTCTAAACTTTTTCATGATCCTGATCGGTAATCGCCGACGGATCTGCTGTAGATATTGAAAACAGACAATATAAGGATAACTGATGACACGTTCTCATGATTTGTTTACTGAGGCTAAACAACATATCCCTGGTGGAGTGAATTCACCGGTTAGAGCATTCAATGGTGTTGGTGGCGAACCGGTATTTTTCCAAAAAGGTGAAGGTGCCTATTTATGGGACGAAGACGGTAATAAATATATAGACTATGTGGCGTCCTGGGGGCCAATGATTGCTGGCCATGCTAATCCGGAAGTTATTGCTGCTGTGCAGGAAACAGTGGCGAAAAGCTTGGGCTTTGGTGCACCAACCCGAATTGAAACGGTTATGGCAGACAAGGTTTGTGACTTGGTGCCTTCGATAGAAATGGTACGAATGGTGAGCTCAGGAACCGAAGCAACCATGTCGGCGATTCGTTTAGCCCGAGGTTACACCGGGCGTGACAAAATCGTTAAGTTCGAAGGATGTTATCACGGTCACTCAGACTCGTTGTTAGTGAAAGCCGGCTCAGGTGCGTTAACATTAGGTGTGCCTACGTCACCCGGTGTACCTGCTGCATTGGCTGAGCATACAATTACGCTTACCTTTAATGATCTCGAGCAAGTAGAAAATACTTTCAAGGAAATTGGTGATCAAGTTGCTTGTATTATTGTTGAGCCTGTAGCCGGTAATATGAACTGCATTCCACCTGAACCAGGTTTTCTGGAAGGATTGCGTGCAGTTTGTGATCAATTCGGATCAGTGCTTATTTTCGATGAAGTAATGACGGGTTTCCGGGTAGCCTTAGGTGGAGCCCAAGCGCATTATGGCGTTAAACCAGATTTAACGACTTTAGGCAAAGTCATCGGCGGCGGCATGCCGGTGGGCGCTTTTGGTGGTAAACGTGAAATTATGGAAAAAATTGCACCTCTGGGGCCGGTTTATCAGGCAGGTACATTATCGGGAAATCCTGTTTCCATGTCCGCTGGTCTTGCAACTTTAACGCTTGCGGAAAAATCAGGCTTTCATGATGACCTGGCGCGTAAAGCCACGAATTTGTGTGATGGTTTAAAAGCTGTGGCAAAATCTGCAGGTATCGCTTTAACAACTAATCAGGTAGGCGGAATGTTTGGTTTCTTTTTTACAGAAGAAGAAAACGTCAGCCGTTATGCTCAGGTGGCGAACTGCGATATTGATCGCTTCAAAAGCTTTTACCATGCGATGTTGGAAAAAGGTGTTTACCTGGCGCCATCAGCTTATGAAGCCGGCTTTGTTTCTTCTATGCACACCGATGCTGATATTGATGCAACGGTAAAAGCGGCCGCAGAAGTTTTCGCAACATTGTAATTAATCACAACCGGGAGTTTTCTACGCTCCCGGTTTAACTTTCCAAAGTATATTTCTTATGGACTGGCAATCCGTTCAACCAATTTTTTCCTGGTTATCTGACAATCCCGGTTGGGCTGGATTTTTTGTTTTCCTTATTGCCTTGTCTGAATCCCTTTTGATTGTTGGTTTGATAGTGCCCGGTACGGTGCTCATGTTTGGTGTTGGTACGCTAGTAGGAACTGGTGTATTGGATATGAAGCAAACCATGTTTATTGCATTTTTGGGCGCAGTTGTTGGTGACGGAATCAGTTTTTGGATTGGTGTGCGTTACCGGGATCAGCTGACTAAGTTCTGGCCGTTTAACAAGAAACCGCAATATCTGGAAAACGGCCAACGCTTTTTCCTCAAACATGGTGGCAAAAGTATTTTATTTGGCCGTTTTGTTGGTCCGGTAAGGCCTATTATCCCCGCGGTGGCAGGCATGATGGGTATGCCTGCTCGTAACTTTTTGTTTGTTAACGTAATCTCAGCTATTGGTTGGGCGCCGTTTTATTTGATCCCCGGTATTGTTTTTGGCACATCTATCGGGTTGGCATCGCAAGTTGGTAGCCGTTTGGTCATTATGTTACTCAGCATTTTTGTGATAACAATTTTGTTGTTTTGGCTGACACGGAAAATTATGTTGTTTGTTTTACCAAGAGCAGACAGTTACTTCCAAAGTATTTATCAATGGGCCAGTAAACACCCGAAAATTGGTCAATATGTTCTGGCGATTATTGATCCGCACACATCAGAGCGTCGTGGCCTTGTTGCCTTTTCGCTATTAGGTATTTCTTTATTACTTATCATTGCATTTTTAATTGCACAAATTTCTCACAAAGATGCACTGGGAATCGATTCTTTCGTATCCAACTTGATGTTAGTCATTCGCTCTGACTATGCAGACTATCTGTTTTTATTTGTGCAAGACGTAAGCAGCTGGCCAGTTGTTAGCTTTGCAATTTTAAATGCTGCGCTACTGTTTTATGCATTTAAACATTATTTCGCCTTAATACATTTATTGATAATTATAGTGTTGAGCGTTTTATCGCTCTTGATAATTGAGTTGCTTTTGAGTGTGTCAGGTGCAGGCGATAATTTGTTGGCTCTGATAAAGCTGGTATTTATCGCCAGTTCTTTTTCGTTGTTGGCACTGATCGTGTGTGCACGTATATCTCAAGCTAAACGCTGGTTTGTTTATGCCGTTGTTTTGTTTTGCATTGTTATGTTGTCTTTATCCGATTTGTATTTCGGGTATATCAGTTTTTCTAGTTTGGTTATCACATTAGGCTTAGTGTTGGTTTGGGTTGTAATTGTTGGTTTGGCTTACCAACGACATGCATTGGCTATTAAACAAACAGAATTTATTGGTAGTACCACTTTGGCTGTATTGCTTGTGATGAGTGTGATGAGCTTTGAAAGCAATTTTGATCGCAACTTAAATGCTTTAGATAATAAATTATCACAAACCCAAATCAGTTATGCACAATGGCAAAATGAAATTTGGAAAAACCTGTCGTCATACCGGGTTGATGTATTTGGCCGCGAAAAGCAGTTTTTTAACTTACAATGGTTAGCCGAATTGGAAGAAATTGAAACTTCGCTATTTGAACAAGGTTGGCAAAAACCAGTTTCGTTAAATTTTCGCACTTTTTTATATTGGTTAAAACCAAATTTGGAAATTACGGAATTTGCCAGATTTCCGCAAACCAATAATGGCCTGCGTGAACAATTGGTCTTGGTAAAATACTCAGACGATAAACAAAAACAGTTGGTTCTTCAGCTATGGCCAAGTAAATATATCTTGAATGAAGAACAACAAAGTTTGTGGATAGGTTCAGTAACTTATCAAACGCTGGATAATAATATGAAATGGATTCCTTATTTGAAAATATCAGATGAATTCAATCATGCACTGCAAGCATTCAAACTGGATGTAAAAGCATGGCAAACTCAGGAATTCATGACGTCAGAAAATGATTTGTTATTGATTGATAAATAAGGAAAGAGATTTGTGAAAAATCAAAATTTTGTCAATCGTCTGGGGTTCGCAATTTCAGGATTGAAGTTAGCTGTTAGGTCTGAAAAAAGTATACGATTTCAAATGCTTGCTGCGGTAGCTGCGTTTTTACTGTTGTTGATTTTCAGGCCTGAACCCATTTGGTGGGCAATTATTATTGTGATGGTCGTGATGGTTTTAGCTGCCGAATTATTCAACACAGCGTTGGAAATATTATGTGATTTCGTGCAACCAGATCATCACGAAGCAATTAAACAGATCAAGGATGTTGCTGCAGGTGCAGTGCTGGTTGTGAGTATTGGTTCGGTATTGGTCGGCTTGTTTTTCTTGGGCCAACTATTGTTCTAAATTTGCAGAATAATTAAGCAGATTTTTTAGATGTTCGTCTGCTAATTGGCTCAACCTTTTTACGCTCAGCAATTTTTTGATTTAATTCGATGGGCGGTTTTTTCCGCATGATAATCTCCGCATCCAACAAAGCGCCTTCATCAATAACCATTTCTTTCGCAGTAATTTTGCCAGTAACTTTAGCCGTATTGAAAATCTGTAAATTTTTTCTGGCGATGATTTCACCTTCGACCACGCCTTCTACTAAAATTTTATCTGCAACTATTTTCCCCACCCATACGCAACTGGGAGAAATAATCACCAGCTCACCAAAGTTTCCTTCACCTTTAACTTTGCCATCGATGCGAATGGGATCAGGATTACGAATTTCTCCAATGATGGTTGTTGTTTTTGAAATTGTGATCATTGTAAGCCTCTTATTATCATTATTGCCAATTCTAAAACGCTAACCTGAAATCTATCTGTGAAAGGCAATTATTTGCGCAGGTGAAATATGGCGTGATTTGTTTTTGTTCTCTTTAAATGTAGGACAAAAATAAATCAAATTAGTTTTTATTCTATATTTCCGATAATTAAAACGGTGGATTTGTGCTCATCATGTCATAAAGCGGAAGGTCGAATCAATCCTGCTTAAGTGCAGATTCTTTGTATTTACTGTGCCTGGATAATTGGTTGAATGGTCTTGCGGTAAGTATAGATTTGATTTTATAAGACTTATTTAAAATCCAGGTGAAGCATTTTGCCACCGGTTTTATCCGCAATTTCTTCAAAAACCCGGGTGGTTTCAGGATCAGATCGACCCAATGGCAGTGTAAAAACCGGGCTGGGTATATCGGAATAATAAATTTTATCATCCGAAGGTTCGTCACCGACTAATATATAAGCACCCGGTGGTGGCGCGTTACGCTCAGCCACTCGGAATGCTTTACCCATGGTCTCCATATTACCACCAAATGGCGCACCGGACATCAAGCTGTCTAGCATCGATCCCATGGTGCCGGTATAGGTTTCGGCTTCGTAATCAGAATACCAGGTTAAAGCGGACAGCTGTTTACCTGATCTCACCACTATCGTGCGTAGAATGGGGATTAAAAAGGATGTCAATCCATGCATAGAGCCAGATGAATCGATAATGAGGTGCAAATCATTACCCGGCAGATTTCTTAAACCTTCAATGAATACATTAAAGTCTTTTTTACCAAAAGTAGCTGATTCAATTATGCGTTCCATGGGATTGCTCTCGGCCATCATGGATAACTCTTCGAGATCATTCGCATAACGTTGGCTATCCAATTGTGCCGAGGCTAATTCATTTTTAAGTTCTTGAATTTCTTTCTTTAGACGAGGAACCTCATATTCCTGGGCCATTCGCGAAGTAATCAGAATGGTCACCATGAGAAAGATAAATGTGGCGAGCATCAACAACGAAACGTCAGAAAAACTTTCGTATATATTGGTGTAGCCCGGGCGTTTTTTTCTGGCCATGTCAGGATTTCGATTTTGGTGCCAGGAAGTGTTTAAAGCGTGCCCACCAGGATCGATTGAGTTTGTTCATCAAAGTGAGTTCCTGGCGAATTAGTACACGATAATATTTTTGCATTCGCAGGGTTTCTCTCAATGTGTATACCCCGTCTTCCTCACTGTCGGTCATATGATGAAGATTTTTTACGGCAGTCTGGAATTCATTAATGGATTCTTTAGAATCGACAAACGCTTCTTTTAATCCTTTAACTTTTTCACCAAGTGCTTCAACTTCCACATTAAGAAAACGCACGTCTCTTTCGACAGTTGGTTTAAAATCTGGTGATAAATAAACCATGCAAATCTTTGTAACGAAGTCTTGTAAAGAACCAATGCCGTTTTCAGTAATTAACGCAAATATTCTGAGTAAAACACCGCCAAGTACGGCGCCTAGCAGAGTGGTATAGAATGCAGTTCCCATTCCGCCCATGGCTTTGCGTAATCCAGCAAGTAGTAAATCCTGATCTTGCCCCAGAGCATCAAGTGATGAGGTTAAACCGGTAAGGGTGAGCGTTAAACCCATAACCGTTCCGATCAAACCAAGTGTAATTAATAGATTGCCGAGTATTTCAATGGCATGACTACGTCGCATCAGTGTTGAATATTCCATATCCAGCAACACTTCCACATTGGGGGATTCATTACTGGCGGCGACAATTTTTAGCGATTCAAAGAATTGATTAACTGTGCGGGTTTTCTTGCCAGTTTTTTCCAGCCCCATTAAGCCTTTTTCGCGAGCGAGTTCTTTTTGGTTTGTTGCTTCAATAAATTCGCTGGTGATCATAACGGTGAGAAAAAAGCTGGCGGCTACACCGAGTGAGAAAAGGAAAATAATTATCCAGGTAATCTTACTTTCATCATTACTCAGAAAATCGAGTATGTCAGTGTCGAGATAAAGACCTAAATAAATTGTTGTCGCAGCTGAGGCCCAGACCAGCCAAATAACAAAGGTGCGATAAGCACTATTCATTGATTGTTCCCTAATTAATTAAAATCAATTTGTTGAGAAACAGCATACAACTTAATTAATAAGGGAGAGGCGCCGAATATTATTCAGCGTGGTAGTTAGTAACCACATTACAGTACAGCCAATCCTTATCGTAACCATTTTTTGGATGCGATAAGGATTGCTGTACAAAACTCAAACAGATTCCTGAGTAACCTGTTAATTTAGGCAAAATTTATCAAATTGAAGAATCAGTTTTGTCGAAAAATAAATATCCACCCTGGTTCTGTCATTGAGACCAATATTTGCTGCCCCTGTTAAGAGGCCCTCCTCCCTTGGTAAGCTTTTGTAAGCTATAGCCTCGATAGATCAGAGTCAAGTAAAACCAGCACATTCACAGCAACAGACTCATTTATTGATCAGAATCTGTTGTTTCAGTTGCTTGTTCTTTTGCTTTGTTCGCGTCTTCTTGTGCCAAGCGTTGATGAGTGGTCATTTCAACATTGTGCTCTCGAACTTTTAATATTACGCCTGCTTTGAACAGTCCTAACGTTTCTGTCGCACCACCCAATCCCGAAATGGCGTTGCTCAGTGGTTTGTATTCTGGATCGAATGGATTAAACGCAATATGCGTGAGACTTTGCACGGCGGCAAGCATATGTTCGGGGTCATCAATCTCTGGTGGTAAAGGCAAAACATCTCGTTTTGTTGCCAGCATCGAACGCCCTGGCCATTGGCTGGCGGCGCGGAAAGGTGCTGAATCGTTTGTTGCTTCTGCGGCCAGGCTTTGTATGAGTTCGTCTTCGGGGGCTAGAATGGCGTGCCTTATGGTTAAGGAATGGTTCTTATCTTCTAGCATAAAAAATAGACTAACAAATAAAAATACGATAGCAACGATCCCTCTCTGTCCAATCAAACTGGTTTTATTACGGGATTGATTGAATTTAATTAGGTAGTGTGTACCTCGATATATTATAAGTACCATACAAAGTAGTGCCCAGCTTTCGTCAGGCATGACAATGCCCAACAAGATACTAACGAGTAGCATTTGGCTAAGTAGATCTTTGCTGAGGTTTTTAAAGTCAGCCACCAGCAATATGGTTAAAACCAATCCGGCGATAATGCCCGGAATCCATTTAATATCAGCCGCGCTCCAAACTATTGAGCCTTGTAATGCAGTAGCAAGCACTTCAACGGGATTTTCAAACAGGGCTACATTGTTCCAGCCCATGCGTATTAACAGTGACAAAATTACGGCGATTGCCAGGCCAACATAAATATGGGTAGACTTTTTAAATTCGTGTGGTTGGCGAAGCCAGCGCCAGGCGATGGCCAGAGGGTAAGCCAGGGCGATAGGATGCAGTGTGGTAAGGATGGCTACCCAAAGCATTTGGGTAAAGTACCAACCGCCAAAGTATTTTTCATTATTTCGGTACGCATTATCTAGCCAAACACCTAGCGTAAAGCCGAGCAAAATGAAAGGCCCTGCGCTTAACGAATCTACCTGAGAGATCATGATTGGTGAAATGAGTATTAACGCTGATGCGATTATGGCTGTTTCGTGCTCAGATGTGCGTCGACACCACTTGTACAGCATTGTTACTGCGATGAAGGCGATAATCAGGCTCAAGATTTTTATTGCCAATAAATTACCCGACCAATAAGTCCCCACGGGCAGGTAGAGCAACGCACGAAAGTCGGGTAGGCCAAACATCACGATGGGATTTACCACATTATCCGCCACAGTCCATGTGAGCAGCAAACCGCGTGCTGCTTCTTCGTCAATCGCGAAAGGACTTTGTCTTACCAGTTGTAAGCCAACTGCGATCCCAATCCATGCGAGTAACGCGAGATAACCCCAGTACTTCTCAATGTGCGTATTTAATTGATTCATTTTTTACAATTGGGCTCAAGTTTGATTGTTATATAGAAAAATTTCGAACAGTGATTCTCTATAGCTTGTTCATTGATTTCAAGCATTGTTGAAAATATTTTTTTCCAAAATCTGTTTTTGTTTCAATAAAAATGATTTGTTGATTAATTTTTGTTTGATTTGAATCGAAAATTACTAATTAACTAATGACATGTATAAAATATGCGGATATTATTTAGCAACCATTCAATGTGTTGTAAAATATATTTGCAAACTGTGCGAATATTTTGAAATCGAGTTGACAGGTTTTTTTATTAGTGGTTGAATGACGCGTTAAGTGGTGATACATATCACTGTCTTTCGTTTCGTCGGCTTTTTAATAACAAAGAGGGAGATGAGCCGTGTTAGATACAAGTTCTGTAGCATTAATATACGTTATCTGGTTTGTGGCCACGTTTATTCTTGCGTGGATGATGCTTAAGTTAAATTCTTGATAAAGTTCATCATATGAGCGCTCTGAATATATTGTGTTGAACTGTTAGTTCGGTGCGATCAAGTTCAGGGTAGTCATGGTCTGGGAGGCTATAAACTGGGAGGGCTTCTTAATATGCGACGTTTTATAACTGCCGTTTCTACGGCTGCATTAGTGGTTGGCGTTGTTGTTCCGTCAATTGCTTTTTCATCTGCTATGTACCCTAAGGGCAAGGGTAATGCCGCTAGCGGTAAGCAAATTTTCGAAAATGGTAAAGGTTCTGTTCCTGCTTGTACTTCATGTCACGGCCAAGATGGTATGGGTGATGACAACATGGGTACGCCACGTATTGCTGGTCAATTCGCAGTATTCCTAAGAAAACAATTGGAAGACTACGCAACTGACAAGCGTAAAGATACAACCATGTTTGTTATGAATGACAACGCTAAAGGTTTAAGTGCGCAAGATCGTACAGATGTCTCAACTTATCTTGAATCAATTTCACCTGGCTCTAAAGGTCAAATGCATTTCAAAGGTTCTAACCTGAAAGAGTTGGCTGCAAACGGTGTTGAAGTTGGCGCAAGTCATAAAGGCAAGAGCCTAGTTGAGTGGGGTCAAGGTTTACGTGCTAAGCCTGTAGCCGCTTGCCGATCTTGTCATGGGTACAATGGTCGTGGCGCACCACCTATCTATCCACGAATTGGTGGTCAGCGTTATGTTTACTTGGTTAGCCAATTAAAAGCATGGCGTGATGGCACTCGCACAAACGATCCAATGGCTCAAATGCAAGCGATTGCTAAAAATATGACTGATGAAGACATTCACAATGCGGCTGCGTATTTGACGAATGCATCTGACTACTCAGATGGTAACTTCTATACGCCATATGATTAATTCGATCTTTTTTTAAAGTCGATTCGATCTATAAAAAGGCAGGTTTTATCCTGCCTTTTTTATTGCCTGATAGATTTGCTAAACAATTTATTCTTGATATATTAGGTAGTCTTCTGTTTTTTATTGCTTGGTAATTAAAATGAAAAAATCTCAGCCCTTAAAGGCGGGTGAAAAGACCTTATTTATAATATTTGGTGTCTTTTTTGTGATTGCGATGATTGCGTACGGTGTGTTGGAGACTGTTCGCTTAACATCGGATGAGCCAATGTTTAAGCAAAATACATATTTTGACTTTTCAGCTGATGGAAAAGTTGGCTCAAAGATTTATCGAGAGGCGCGCTGTAATTCCTGTCATCGTGCATTGCGAGCTGGAACAAGTATGGGATTGTCTCTGGATGGAATAGGTTCGAAACGTTCGCTCGAATGGTTGGAGGCTTTTCTGGCTAATCCTGAAAAAATGTATGAAGGTGAAACACTTGATCATGGTTTGCCGCCTAAAGAGGCATCTTATGCAATGACCATGTCTGAGGAAGATCGGCGTTATATTGCGGTATTCCTTTCTGAATTGAGAGCGGATCCTGGTTCTTCGGTATCGAAACGTCCACCACCAGAGCATTCTGAATTTATTGATAGTATGGTTAAGATGTGGGCCCCAAAAGAGTGGGAAGAAAAATATACCGATATTCGTGACAGACCAAAAGAGGATGAATCTAACTAATGGAAGTAGGTGTAAAGCAGCCTTGGCTGCATGAAAAAGAGCTTGTATATAGAAAGTATACTTTATGGTTTATCTACGCATGTATCATCTATAGTCTTATTGGTTTTTCTTGGGGCGCAATAATGGGGGGTATTTCTGAATTGCGTCATTTCGTCGATCATCGTTTGCATGGAAACCTGATTGTGCGAGGTCATACGCATATTAACTTATTGGGTTGGGTGGAAATGGCCATTTTTGGTGCGGTATATTATGTCATTCCACGACTGGTGAATCGACCAATATATAGTCTTAAGCTTGTCATTGTGCATTTTTGGATTCACAATATCGGACTAATTGGCATGGTTGTCTTTTTTGTATTGGCCGGTGTGATGGGTGGAATGGCGAGTGTGCATTCGACGCCAGAAGAAGTTGAGCATATCGTAAAACCATTATTGGCAACCATGGGTATTTTTGGTACGTTGGTTTTGTTGGCAAATTGTATATGGGCTTATAATTTGTTCAAAACTTGCGTCGGGTGGGAGAAGAATTATGAAACATAGATTAGTATTATTTCTTTCTATCATTTTTATATTACCTGCATGCAGCTTAATGGAAGCGCCTGAAGGTGCGTTGCAGGTCGGTTTAAAAGCGCCTCTTGTAAAAACGCGATCGTTAGTTGATGTTGAGGGTGACATGTCCCAGCTCACAACGTATCGATATCCTGATGAACGCATGTATCAGCATTCAATAGATGATGCTCTGAGGATGGGTAAAACTGTTCTGGTGGAATTTGCTACGCCTGGTCACTGCACAGTGTGTGACAAACAATTGCAAATGTTAAAAGCCATGATTTCCAAGTATGGAGATGACGTGGTGTTTCTGCACATGGATCAATACAAGAATCCACAAGCTTTTACTGCATTTAGTGTTAAAGGCGATCCATGGACATTTATCATTGATAAATCAGGCACCGTAAAATTCAAACAGGCAGGCAGAATTTTATACGGTGAATTAGATTATCATTTGGACCGAGTGGTGAATAGTAAAGGTTAACTAGATGGCTACAAAAACAGAATATGAATTGATACAAGATAAAAAAGGGGTTATGTGGGATTTGTTGCTCTATATTCCAACCTTGATTGCACTATCAATTGTTGCAATTAGGTTATGGGCTGACGGCAATGAAGGAATGACATATATAATAATATTCTTAACAACCTTTATCGCATTTATTGCATTTAACCGAATATTTAAAACGCGGCTAATGCTTCTTCCGTCGGCTCCTGTTGCGTTTTCAGTGTCAAAAAATGGTGTATCTTTAAAGTTGAAAAATGGCAATCAAATTGAGCTAGTGAGAGACGTTAGATTTTTCACAGACATTGGTGGTAAGAGTTTTGGATTGGCCGGTGTTGACTTGGCAGGTGCTAAGCAGCAGTACGTATTCCATAAAGGGCAATTTAATGACGCCACAGAATTTGATGGCTCTAAAGCTCAGCTTAGAATGTTTAAATAATAAGTAATGCTACTATTCTTTCAAGGCTTAATTATTTTAAGCCTTTTCTTTTTTTGACAATGTCAACGCCTAGCATTGTTAGTCCGCACGCCCAGAAAATTGTAACTCCGACCTGAATGTTAAATTTTGTATCATTACTGACGAGCCCATCAAGAAACATGTGTGGTAAATATGAAATCATCAACAATGAGCTTACTGCAATCAGTAAGTAAATAAAAATTTCACGTTTCATGTTTTTAAAATGCGTTTTTGTAGGGCCACCTAGCATAAGAAAATTAAACGAATCAATCAAGATAGTAATGTGATTTTCTCTCAAGTTTTTTGTATGATTTTCTTGATTGATTTTTTATTAAACAAAAAATAATCAACAATTCACTTTTCTGTTATTTGTATATTTGATTGGTCAAATTATTTTACTTTTATCTTGACGTTGTGTTTCTTGTGTGTCACGCTTTTCGGGTTTCTATGGGTTTCTCTATATTCAAGTTCATGCTTTACTAGAGTAACGTAATAGAAGAAACTATGGGTTGTGAGTTTTAGCTCGCTTTGGAGGGAAATATGAAAAATAAGCTAACTCTTAGTAAAACGTTTTTCGTTCTACTGATCGCTGCATTTACGACCGGTATGGGAAACGGGAGTGTATTTGGAGCAGCTGTGATGTGTGCGGTTGGTCGTGGGCCATATGAAAGCTGGGGTGGTTGGGGTTTAGAGTCCTACGATCCTACAACTTTCTCAGGTTTCGTGGATTGGATGATGCTTGTGTTTGGTCTTGCTTTTGCAATTATTGCTGGTTTGGCAATGAGCAAGCACGGTGAAATCGAATCACGAGGCGATAACACCGGCTGGTAAGCTTCATCAAAGAATTTAAGGGGGAATATTTATGCTAGCTACATTTGCAGGAGCGTGCGGAATTTTATTGGCATTCTCAAGTATGTGGTTTTCATGGTACCTGATGAATAAGATGAAAGAGTGATTTAAGGTCTTTTTTTCTGGGGTTTAATTTTAACTGGGAGGTGTTGTTTCATGTTAATGAAATTTCTCTTCGCTAAAAATGACGAGATTCCACCGGGTTCGGCAACGATCTTTTTTGGATTTTCTTCGATTTTTTGGTTTGTAGTAGGAACAGGTCTGGGTTCTTTTAATGCGGCAAAGCTTGCTTTTCCAGACTGGGTAACCGGTACTGAGCTCTTTGCTTTCGGTCACATGCGTCAAGTACACGTACTTGCGGTAATCCTTGGTTGGATTTCCATGGCATTTGGTATGACCATGATGTACATGACTCCTGCTCTGGGTAATACCCGGCTATGGTCTGAAAAACTAGGTCTTTGGACAGTATTCTTGTGGAATATTGGTTTGAGCCTTGGTTTGATTTTACTTTGGATGGGTATCACTTCTGGTCGTGAATATTCTGACCTGATCTGGCCTATCGATCTTGTCGTTATTTTCGGTGTATTGTTACCTCTGGGTATCAACGTTTGGATGACAATTGCTCATCGTAAAACTCAAGGTATATACATCACAAACTGGTTCTTCGGTGCCTGTATCTTCATGGTAATGATCGTGTTCTTGGTTGGTAACTCTCCTGAGTTGTTTAACCTGACTGGTCTTACTGAGGCATACCTAACCTTCTGGTTTGCACATAACGTATTAGGGCTGTGGATTACGCCAGTTGCTGCTGCGATTGCGTACTATACAATTCCTAAATTAACTGGTAACCCACTCTATTCGCATCGTATTGGCCATCTGCATTTCTGGTCTATCGTTGCGTTTTATTCAACTCCAGCTTCTCACCACTTAATGTCTGCGCCGCTGCCAGAGTGGTTGAAATCTTTCGCTTCTGTAGAAGGTGTATTGATTTTGATTCCGGCAGTAGCATTTGTAGCCAACATCTTGTTGACCATGAAAGGCAAGTGGAGCTTGTTTGTTGAGAACCTGGAAACAAAATTCTCTATCACGGGTGTTTTGCTTGCGATTCCTTTGAATATGCAAGGTGGTTTCCAACAAACTCGTGCGATTAACTGGTACGTTCACGGTACTGGTTGGATCGTTGCTCACGCTCACTTGGCGTTATTGGGTATGTCTAGTTTCTTGGAAGCGGCTGCTGTTTACTTCGGTTTACAACAAATGCTGAGAAGAAAACTATACTCATTGACTCTTGGTAACCTGCACTATTGGTTCTTCATCATTGGCTTCTGCATCTACTGGATTTCAATGACTATCGCCGGCTTGATGCAAGGCGCTGGTAAAATCTATGAAGTACCATACATCGACGTTGTGGTTGCAGAGCATCCATACATGATCGCTCGATGGGCAGGTGGCACCATGGTATTCACTGGTAACGTTATTTGGTTATACAACATGTGGATGACTGCACGTGAAGGTACATTAGTACCAAAAGGTCGTTACCCACACGAGTTGGCATACGAGCGGTAATCAATCGTACGCAATCTACTTATTCCTTCGGGGTAAATATTATTATCCCGAGGGGTCCTGAATAGTTAGGGAGGAGGATTACAAGTGGGCTTTCAACAATATAGATTCGGTGCCGCTGGTATCGGCTTAATGTTTGGCTTCTCAATGTGTATCACTTTGCTTGGCCCATCAAACGATTTTCGATCTGGAACATCTACTTGGGTTGGTTTAGATAAGCAATTATCACTTGGTCGAGTTATTGGTTTCAGTTATGAAGATCCAACAGTATCTGGTGAAGGTAAGCCAATTACTGTAATTCTGGATAAAGATCCAAAGACTGGCGAAGCAATTGATCCACCACAACGTGCTTATGTATATAAGCCTGGTATTAAATTTTCACCTGGTATTAATCACCCTGAGTTATTAGGTCCTGGTGTACAGGAGTTGAGTGAAAACACGGGTAAAATTGGTCAATCCAATATGAGTTCCGGTGCTGTTTTCACATTAGCAAAAGGTGAGTTTAACGGTGAAGAAGTTGATTACGTCATTAATGCAACTGCAGTTAGCGGTTGGACTCCTGACGAAACGCTTCGTGCTGCAGGTGATGAAAACACTCGCTATGTTGCTAAAGGTAAAACAATTTTCGTTTCTGAAGGTTGTTGGTGGTGTCACACCTTGTTGCCAGAACAAACGCAAGACTGGCAGTTTTTTGGTGCGCCTCCATACTTAGGTGACTTTAATGGTGAAATGCCTACAGCTTTCGGTTCTGACCGTAAAGCGCCAGATCTACTTCATGTTGCGTCTCGTAACTCGTCACGTGAATGGATGACTATGCATTTCTTTAATCCACGTTTAGTGCAACCAAACTCAATCATGCCTCGTTATGATTATCTTTGGGGTAAAACCGATGCAAAAGGTAACTCCATTGATTTTGATAAATGGCGTGCGGATTATAATGCTTACGTACATGGTGAGACAATTTACCCACCAGAAGTACCAGAGCCAGCGCGTGATTCCGAGGTTCGTGGTCTAATCGATTGGGTTCTAACGAGCTTGAGATAAGGGAGGAAGAAATATGGGCTGGAAATTTGATCAACCACTTTACTGTCTTTCTGATGAGCAAGAGCAAAAGCAAATACTTGAGCTGATGGAGAAAGAAAAATTTGGTGGCATGTGGGCAGGTAATAACCGGTTACCTTTACCTTTGACTTACCTGATTGCATTGATTATTTTGACTGCGTTCATGATCACAATGCCTATCTGGGGTCAGCGCCCTAATGCTGCAATATATACTGATGTAATCGCAGCTATGGATTCTGCAGAAGTTCAGCGTTTAGCAACACCGGAAGAAAAGGCTAAAGAAGCTTTTCGTCAAGGACTTGCAAAAGCGACAGGGCGTCTTGTTGGTGATCTAGAGCGTCATCCATTAAGCTGGGATGATTTATTGAACATTGCTCCTGCTATTAAAGAAGTTCAAGCGGGCGGTGGTAAATATGATCTAGCTAGTTATAACGTTTTGGGTGATCGTATCCAATTAGCAAACTTTGAAGGTGCTGTGCAAGAAAACGGCTTGCGCGAGCGTAAACAACCATGGTTTGATAAAGGATATGCGATTGATCTTTTTTATGTGTCTTACTTCGTGATTGCTATGGTGATTATAATCAAAAGATTACCACATTTTACGCGCAAGCCTGATATGACAAAAGTTTAATTTAGGAGCGAACTATGTTAGATATAGATTATGGGCCTGGTGTATTTATGTTGTGGATTGCAGTGGTTGTAATTGTGCCTGCAATTTATGGGATATTTTTCGTAGATGCCCATTGGAAGAAACATCAACAAGATACTACTGACGACGACGTTTTCAATTAAGTTGTCAATTGTTTGATGAAAAAAGCCGCTCTATATAGAGCGGCTTTTTATTTTGTAGTAAACTAATTTACTCGGAATTTTTAATATAAGTATCCTCGATTAACGAATTCAATTATATTAATAAAGATTCGCATTAAAACAGTTTTATAAGTACGAGGTTGTGATGTCGCATTACTTTACGAACCTGTATAACCAGGTTTTCGCAATATTCAATGATACGATGTTTCGAATATTTGCAAATGAAAATGCTGTATTTGGCATCGATATGAGTATAGAAAGTTTAAGGTCGAGAAACTTTAGTGTTTATATATTTATTTTTTTAATACTTTCACTCATTTTATTTTGTTTTATCATTTATCTTTATTTACCGAAAAAAATGAGTCACCTTAAATTAGGGGAAAAAATCATGTTCGGATCCTTAGTTTTTGGTGTTGTTCTCGCGGTGATAATAGGATATATACAATTGATTGAAGGTTTCCTATTGTAGGAAGAGAGGCTTAAATGTTTGAATTTGTAGAAAATTTACCAGATGGATGGACCATATATTTATGGCTTGTTGTTGCAGCATTCATATTAATAGCTGCGGGTTTTATGCTTCGATGGGCAGCAAAGAACAATCAATTTGATGAAGATATCAAATATGTTGTATTTAATGCTGATGACAAGGATAAGATGGAACCTGAAGAATTTGCCAAACATCAAGAAGTGATGAAAGAACAGGAAGAGCAACGCAAGGAATTTTTGTCTAAAAAAGATAATAATGATGCGAAAAGGTGAAAAAGGTATTTTTATAGCAATGGGAATTTCTGTTTTAATTCTCATTGCTGTTAAGGTGTATATGGCATCCAAGGAAGAAGGTGAAGATCCAGGTATTCCGTTCTTCACAACTGCACCTAAAGAGATTGTCAATGCGGCAGCAAAAATTATGCATGACGTGAAATGTCATGACTGTCACAGTTTGTGGGGTATAAAAGAGCTGACACAAGCCGTTCCAGCACCTGCACTTGACGGAATGGGTGCCTTTAGAACTGAAGAATGGCTATTTACATATTTCTCAGCTGAAAATCCTCAGGAAATACTTCCTAGCAGATTAAAACCTGAATATAGAATGCCATCTCTTTCTAAACTGTCTGAGCAGGAACGCAGAGATCTAGCTAAATATGTTGCAAGCCTTCAGGTCGAAGATTGGTATTTAGAAGATACTAAAAAGGCCAGATACGAAAAGTTGACGGGTAAGAAATATGAAAGTGAACAAGCAGAAAATTAAAAATATTTCATCGGAAGTATTTTGGGGTTCTTTAGCCTTGCTTGCCGGCACTGTAATCATCTATTTTGGTGATAGATTTTTAAACGTCAGTCTTGAGGTTGTGCAACAAAACGTAATTAGCACTTTTCATCCTTTATGGGTACTAGATTTGATTCTAGTGCCACTAATAGCTGGATTTGCAGTATCGCTTATATATGGACTTGGCGGAAAAATATTAGCTCATTTTGCGCCTATTTTTATACGTTTGCATGCATTTATTATGATCGATGCCAGCGCTTTGCCAGAGGGTGTCAGTGTTTTGCCAACAGGGTTTTGGATTTTAATATTAATTGTTTGTGTCGAAGCTGCGGCAGCTGGTGGTTTAGTTGGTGAAATTGTTATTAAACGCACTTATGGTCGTCGACCAAAACATATGATTCACAAACGTTACCAAACAAAAAATGCAGAATAGATTTACCAAAATATTGAGTTGTTATGAAAGCTAAAAGACCATCCAAATCTCTATCTAAAGATGAAATTGCTGTACGTAAACGCTACATTGGAGCCACATTTGTTACCTGTATAGTCGCGGCGTTAGTTGGCGGTACAATTCATGTGGTTCAGCTGGGATCAAATCGCATGCAGGAGCTACGCGACCAAGCCGGTTACGACCTTTCAAAAGAAAATGAAAAAATAAGAGCCGCAGGTGAAGATCTATTCAGAAATGTTTTTCACGAACGTGGTGTAACTCATACAATTACATATACGATTGAAGAAGCTGACGGTCTACTACCGGTAAAACAGTGGAAGCATTTGGAGAACATGGTTGAAATTCCAGCGGGTGAATTTACCATGGGTACTGACAATCTTAAAACGGATGCCCAGAATCGTCCCTCACATAAGGTATTTCTGAACAGCTATTCCATCGACAGACACCCTGTTACCAACGCTCAATATGCGCGATTTGTTGCTTTCACTGGACACCGTGTTCCGCTGAACTGGAGTGAGGGAAAATTTAATCCGGAAAAATTATTACATCCCGTGACCATGATTTCATGGTTTGATGCAAAAGATTATTGTGAATGGACGGGTAAGCGAATGCCTTCCGAAGCTGAATGGGAAAAAGCAGCGAGAGGTTCTGATGAGCGCCGCTGGCCATGGGGCGACGTTATGGATACGAATTTATTAAATACGTATTACAATGTTGGCTCTACCACTCAAGTCGGTAGTTATGAAGGTGGTGCGAGTCCATATGGTGTTTTAGATATGGCAGGAAACGTACTTGAATGGGTGGATGATGATTTTGAGCCCTATAAAAAATCATCTGCACCTGAATCAATTTTTATTGCGAAAAAGCAAGTGGTCTCTGACGATCCGAAAGATCGTGATATGAAAGTCGCAAATTTTGTGGACACAGATAAGAAATACAAAGTAATGCGTGGTGGATCATGGAAAGGTGATCCGTTTTCTACTTCTTCCTATCACAGAAACTACTCCTGGCCAAATCTAACTTCCGACTTTTATGGATTCAGATGTGTCAAAGATGCAGATGTGCAAAATACAAAGGTGTCGAAAAATGAAACTTCATTTAACTAATTTTTCAATATTTATATTCTTTTCATTATTTTCAATTAATGCATTTGCTGCAACGGACAGTTATCGCTGGCTTCACGTTACAATCGATACACCTTGGGCAATATTTATATTTTTGCTTCCAATGGTTCTATTGCCAGCAATATTGATGGCTATTTTATATTGGAAATTTTCTGGCAAAAAAACGCCAACCTCAAAAGAATCAGATTAAAAATTTACAGGAGTTTCAGGTTTTTATGCGAGTAACATTGCAGTATTTTTTATTGTTGGCCATTCTTCCTCTGACTTTAATGTTTTCCTCCCCTGTTCTTTCTGAAACCGAAGAAAAAGACGCTGCTAACGAACGGGCAGCTGTTCTAAAAACTTTCACTGGGTCACAGCGCGGCGAATTAATTGCTTCTTATGATGAGCAACGTGATCAACACAAAATATTATTTTATATGGGTGTTTTGTTGTTGGTTTTTATTCTGCTAACGGCTGGCTATGGTATTTCCATGGCTATGTTGGGTAAAGAAGTATTTGTTCAACACATGATTTGTGCTGGCATTACGGTTTTTCTATCCATAGCGCATGCGGTAGTTGCTATAGTATGGTTTTTTCCTTTCTAATTTTTTTGCTAATGCAATAAAATTGGGAATACATGTCAAACGAAAACAAATCATCTTTTCTCATATGGCCGTGGTTAATATGTGCCATTTATTTCTGCACAGGTATAACAGCTTTATCTTATGAAGTGTTGTGGGCACGAATGTTGTCCACAATGTTTGGTGTCAGTATATTCGGTGTCGTTGTTACCATTTCTGCATTCATGGCGGGCTTGGGTTTCGGTAGTTATATTGGCTCGCACCTTTTAAAGAAAATTCGTTCTCCTCTCATAATTTTCGCAATTCTTGAGCTTATAGTTGCACTGTTCGCGTTTAATTTACCTGCGTTACTTTCATATTCTGATAGTGCAATTCTCAAAGTTTCTTCGGCAGAAAGTTATCAGGCCTGGTTTGCGATTCAGTCAATATTTACTTTTATTTTAATGTTTTTGCCAGCATTGGGATTAGGTATTGGTTTTCCTATGGTGTTAACCGCCTTAAAGAATACAAACATTAGTTTGGGATTGGTTTATGGTGTTAACACCTTGGGCGGAATGATTGGCGCTTTACTGCCATTAATGCTTTTGCCTGCATTTGGATGGACAGTATCTTTAAGGCTGGTTGCCATTCTGGGGATTCTTCTTGCTGTGCTGGCTTTTCTCGTTGCACTATTCAATTCAAAATCAGTGCAGCATAAGGTTGAATCTGAAGATCAAATTTCTCCGGGAGTAAAGATCCTTCTGTCTTATGCTGGTATTGGTGCAGCTGCGATTATGTTGGAAGTTGCCTGGACCAGGCTATTTGGTATGGTTTTGCTACGCACTGAATATGTAATGGCCGTTATACTCGCCACATTTTTAGTAGGGATTGGTTTGGGAAGTTTTATTGGCACAAAAATAAAGAACATATTTTTCATATTTATATTTGCAATTGTCATTGCATGTTCTGGTTTGGCCTCTTTATATTTTCTTCCCTTGATTTCGGAATGGGCAGAAATAACCCAGTTCTCATCCTTATCCAACTCCATGTTTATGCAAGGATTGGTTATTAGCTTGTTTACCCTGCCGGCAACATTGGCGTTTGGTGCCTGGTTTCCGGTAATTGCTCATGAATTTGAAAACAAGCACGTATCAGGTGGATTACTCTATGGAGCAAATTCGATTGGTGCAGCAATCGGTGGTTTAACGGCCGGATTTGTTTTGTTACCTTTAATGGGAACCACTTCTGTCATTGTAATCGCTACGCTGTTGGTGTTTTTGTCTAGCCTGGTGTGGGTGAAAAATCGGATAATATTGATTGCACCGATTATTGTTGGTTTGTTGTTTATTCCAGTTGTTGAGTTGCCCGCGGTTAATCAATTATTGCCTTCCTCGCAGATGCTATCTAACGACTTAAGTATTTATGAAGACGCAATGACGCTGACTCACGTCACGGAAAATAAAGATGGTCAGCGACTTTTATTGGCAGATTTACAGCGGATGGATGCATCGACTGATCCGACAGCAGTGCGAGTACAAAAAAATCAGGCGAGATTACCACTATTGCTGCACCCGAATCCTGAAACGGTACTGTTTCTCGGATTAGGTACTGGTATTACAGCGTCTGGCTCCCTGCCCTATGAAAATCTTCAAAGAACCAGTGTTGAATTATCGCGTGGTGCGATCATCGCTGCTGAAAATTGGTTCGATCGAAGTAATGATTCTATCGTTAAATCCACAACGGTGATTCAAGATGATGCTCGCAGATTTTTGAAAACCACTGAGCAAAAATATGATGTTATCGTGGGTGATTTATTTCACCCGGATTTTATTGGCAGAAGTGCGCTTTTATCGTTGCAGCAATTTGAACGCTCGAAGCAACGATTAACGCAAGATGGAGTTTTTACCCAGTGGGTCGCATTAAATCAATTTGATTTAAAAACACTAAAAATTGTACTTGCAACGTTTAAACAGGTTTTTCCTGACGCAATGATATTCATGGATGGATTTCGTTTAGCGCTGGTGGGTATTAACGGCGATTTTTCTGGCGCACAAGGCATGCTTAAAAATATTTCAGCATTAAATGCTATGCAGAAATCTGAGATCACAGGTGGTGAAGGCATTTGGACCTGGGCTTCCCGTTACTGGGGGCCAATTCAGGTCCTGGAAAAGAAAATCCAGGATGAGTGGGCGCCAGTTATAGAATATGAATTGCCAAAAGCGAAATTCAATCGGCAGATTGATTTACGCAATTTGCTTATTTTTATGCTAAAAAATCGCCCAAATGTGAATGAGGCAATGTTTAATTTGAAGGTGGATGAAAGTAATCGAAAGGCGTTTTCAAGCGCTTATCGAGCCAGTGAATTATACGTGCAAAGTTGGGTGGCTTATTTTTCCAGCAATACCGATAAAACTGATCAAATCATACGATTTGCGTATACGGAAAATAAAAAGGATCAGTGGATTGGTTTTGCTCTGGCAGATGCGATGTTTGCAACTATGGATCAAGCAATAGAGCAAGGATATGATGAAGAAACAGCATTAAAGGAAATTCTGGCTATCAGAAATGATCATATAGGTGCACTAAAGCAACTTTGGCAGTTTTACCAGATGAATGACATGCAACAAAAAGCGAAAGAATTAAGAGATAAGCTCCAATCTCTTAGTCCATTTGATAAAGACTTGAAGGATTTCTGAGTTTTACTGTCCTCAGGAATATGACAGGCACAAAAAAAGCCCTTACCGGGCTTTTTTTGATTTGGCAAAAAGCGATTACTCGCCTTTGTTTCTGCGCTCGATTACATCACCGAAAGCCCAGTTAGCCATCATATATGCGCCAACAATAATAAAGCCGAATGTAATGATTGGCACTAATAAGTTAATACCGAGTTCTGTTACCATTTTATCCCCCTTATATAAATGCTTTAACCTAAATTAGCGGCGACTTGCACACTAATTAATCTAACAAGATTCCCAGAAAAGCGTAAATCTGACTATAACTAATGATAATATCAAACACAAGTCTTTTCAGTGAGTTTAACTAAAGTATATGATACTGTATGCGCATGAAAGCAAATGAATCATTAAGTAAAATACCAGTTGTAACTTCCTCCCAACCTGAACGACGAGACAATCTAAAATGGCAGCGTAGTGCGGTAAAGTTTTTTGCTTTGCTTGTCATATTACTCATACCAGTGCTTGGAATTTTCCGCATTGATGTATCATCAGGATTTGTTGTTTTAGGTAAACAAATCTGGTTTTCTGATTTCCATATTGTATTTGGTTTTTGGTTGGCTTTTGCTTGTTTGGCGATTATGTTTTATTCCACAGTAGGTACTGCTTTTTGTGGTTGGGTTTGTCCTCAAAATACTTTTTCCGGATTAATGGACAGTTTGACTAAGAAACTGTTGGGAAAACGCGCGGTTATAGATTGGGAGAGCCTGGGCTCAAAAGTCGCATCCAAGAAAAACACTTTCATAAATTGGGTATTACTCTCTATTGGTATATTTTTGTCGTCCATGGTGGTGGCGCTTATACCGTTGATTTATTTCATTTCACCCGATGCGATCTGGTCATTTTTAACATTGCAACCACACCATTCCATCAGCAATTCGCTGTATTGGATTTACGCAGTGTTTGTGTTTGTTACGGCGGTAAATCTGGGCGTGGTAAGGCATTATTTTTGTCGATTTATGTGTGTGTATCGCATGTGGCAATTTTTATTCAAAACTTCCGATGCCTTACACATAGATTATGATGCAAGCCGTAAAGATGATTGTGCTAAATGTAATTATTGTGTAACTGCTTGTATGGTGGATATCGATCCGCGTAACACCAATACTTTTGACAGTTGCACAAATTGTGGTGCATGTATAACCGCGTGTAATGATGTGCACGCGAAAAAGAAAGAGCCGGGATTATTGAAGTTTCGTTTTGGAAAAAGGCGAAATAAGGAACATTTGGCCCAGCGCTCAATCGCTACGTTAAAAAAGCGTAGTGGCTGGGTTTTACCCGTTATGGCCTTGGGTATTGCGATGTTTGCCTGGGGTTTGTATACCTACCAGCCATATCACCTGGCGGTATATAAATCAGAAAAAAGCCAGGGGCAGCAAATTGATGAGTATCGAATTAATGTCGCTAATAAATTGTATCAGCCTGGTGAGGTTAGCATCAAAATAAAAGGTTTGAACCCAGAAGAGTACGAGTTAACGGCGAAAAAGCTTATTTTTGACGAGGTTGGCAGAAAGGACGCATTTGTGACAATTAAACCTGATCTCGCGCCCGGGTTACACAGTTTTATAGTTGAAGTATCTTCCGCAGACGGCTGGACAAATAATATTCGAATGCAACACTTTGTGAAAAATGGGTAATAATATGAGTGAAAAAAGTAAGTCGGAACAAAAAATTCCCGATGCTGTAAACGAGAAAGATTGGGGTGAGTCGTCAGATGACAATTACGGTTATGCCAGTGACGAAGAGCGTCGCGACAAGCGAGGTCTTGAGGACTGGGAAATGGTTTCTTCCATGGAAAAATCTGAAGCGGGAATACCATTTTGGTTTATCGCCATATTTTTTGTTTTGCTACTGGTGGCTGTTGGATTAACTTTTCCATTCTGGGGAAATCGACCAGGCTATGAGCGCCCTTGGTTTGATTGGGGTATTCCTGCAGGTGTGGCGTGGGTCGTTGTGATGAGTGCTCTGATTTACTATTTTGTTGATCTTCGTCATGTCTTGAAAAAGAAAAAAGAGGAAGCTAAAAAAGCACAGGAAGAAAAGGATGCGAATGAGCCGTAACTTAGTCAGGATTCTATTCCCACTTTTTTTACTTGGTTTGTTAACTGCTTGCGATAATTCAGCAGCGCCTGACTCAATAACACATGTTATACCTGATGCAGGGTCGACCGGAGGTAAATTGCTAAAAGAATTTTGCTCTGCATGTCATGGTGCGCCACGACCTGCATCTCACAAAGCGGATGAATGGCAAAATATCGTGCTGCGCATGCAAAATCATCGCATCAAAAAAGCTTATAAACCGCTTTCTGAAACAGAAATGCAGGATCTTGTCAGTTATTTACAAAAACATTCGGCACTATAAATATGAAAATTGCTAAACTTCTGGTTTTATTTGTATCAGTATCTTTGTTGTTAATTTCTTGTACCGGCGAAATTCCAACCACGGAATCAAAGAAATGGCTAGACTATACCTTCAGAGTTGAGTCACGTCCCCCGCATATCACCCAGGGCATGAATGAATTATTGCTCATTGGCAATTATCAGGAACGAAATCGGGCATTTGATTTGATTGTGTCTTTTCGTATTGGCCCAACAGGCAAGTGGTCACAAGCGATACAGGATGGTCACACCGGGGTTTATCGTCGTGCAATGAAAGTGACTGATCCCAATACTGATGTTTTGTATGTGCACATTAAACGCAAAGGTAAAACGGAAGAAACCATGTTTGAGTTTCCGCTAAATTATTCCTCTGCGGGATCACCCAAAGCAGGATTGTAATCCATTGTGCTGTGCTGACTGATGCGATTTCTGCCTTTTTCTTTAGACTTATAAAGCGCTTCATCGGCAGCTTTTAGCACTTGATCCGTATTCGTTAGCTCATCAGAAGAATGCGCTACGCCAATGCTGATGGTAACGTGAACCTCCTGCCAGGGCATTCTTCGGGGTGGGAGGGGATTAGGCCTTTTTTCTGGTCGATCTTTGTGGCGTAATACCATTCGGGTAGCGTCAATTGTTTCCCTGATGTTAGACAGATACGGAAACGCTGCCTTGCTGTCTTTACTGGCAAACACTACCGCAAACTCCTCTCCCCCATAGCGAAAAGCTTTTCCGCCACCTTTTACATTATTGATTTTGCTGGCAACCATGCGAAGTACCTGATCACCCACATCATGGCCGTGTTTATCGTTAAATGTCTTGAAGTGATCAATATCTAGCATTGCAATGGTGTATTTACCGCTTAATCTCGCCAGGGTTTCATTTAAGGCCCGACGACCAGGTAATTCTGTTAATTCGTCAATATAAGCGATTAAATAAGAGTTTTGAATAAGTCCCCAAAGCAGGATTAAGCCTGCCAGGCTTGCATAAATTGTAATAACAGGTGTGAATTCACCAGTATAAAAATAGAAAAACATGGCTATGATGCTGCCCAAAAAGGAGATTTCAAATACTGCACCTTTTCGGCAAACCAATATTACCAGGGTAATCAATCCAACGATAAATGCAATCAACACAGATAATGGCAGACTTGCCAGGACACCATCATCAAAAAATGCGGGGGAAAACAGCAGCCCATTTGAAAAAGAGTCGGCGAAATTCTCAATTAACCAATAACCTAGCAGGAATTGTAAAAGCAACACAGCACTGGAAATTAATCCCTGAAGCGATAGCAGTTGGTGATCTTTAATTAAGGCAAAACCGGCTATATTGAGCGGTATCAGGATGCCAAGGAGTGCCACGGTAATATCAGCATGTGGGTGCAATTCAGGTGCTGAAGTGATGTTTTGTGTTACCCAGAAGGCTGTGGCAATAAGTGCGGATAACATAGCCACGCGATGGCGCTTGAAAAAAACACCCATCATGAAAGCGCCTGCAAAAATAAGAAAAGGGATGTATGGCAGTTTTTCCGCCAAGGTTGCAGGTAAATTATTCAAATACGGCAAACTGACATGCGTTAATACAATCGCGAGTACAGGAATACTGGTTAAAAATACCTTGTTTCCGGAAGCGGTTTCCAAAGTGAAATCCTTAGTAGCTTTGCCGTATTGCCCAGTGACGAGTAAACCCAACAGCCTGTTAGGGCAAGCAGCAATTTCTCAAAAAAATGAAATTCTTAGTGCACTTCTATATATCGTGAAAACAGGGCGCTTCTTTAGTAACGAAGTTGTGATGCAGCATTTGAGTAGTAAGCACTAACATCAATGACCACTCAAGTTGGAAGGTGCGGTAGTAGCTGTTCAAGCTATCTGGTTGAGGCATTTTTAAGAGGGAATCCAGCTGTTTTTGTACGGTATCCGGATTGAAAACTCCACTTTCTTCCAGTTTTTGTTTACTGAAATACTGGTTTAGGGAATCTCTATGCTGAGCAGAGAAAAACCACTCTTTAATGGGTGTGTAAAATCCACGCTTTTTGTATTCGCCAGGGATTATTGGTAAGTAGTTACCGACTGTCTTTTTCAGAATGTGTTTTTCATCCATTTCATTGAGCTTTAAATTCGGTGGAATACGCGCAGCAAGTTCTACCAGGTGATGATCTAGAAATGGAACTCTAGCCTCAACGCTGTGAGCCATGCTTAAGCGATCGCTTTTCCAAAGAATCCAGCCAGGCAGACGGGTTTTGGTTTCGATATACAAAGACTGGTTGATGGGGTGCCTGTTTTGCAAAGCCGGCTTCATTTGTTCAGCCAGTTGAGCCATCTGTGAAGACTCATTATGTTTTGGTGTTTGAAACAGGCTTTCGGTTTTTTCATCCAGAATTTGCCAGAAATCATACCAGGCCGGGTAACAGCCAAAACGATTAATCGTGTTTTGCTGGTTTTCCGGTTGATGCAGCTGAAGCAGCATATTCATATAGTCTTTGGAAAAATACTGAGTAAATTCAGTCAGGTAAAGTTGCTGTCGGGCTTTTTCGTCAGCCAAAATGTTGCCTTGGGAACGCATAAAGTCTTGGCGAAAACAGTCATAACCTGCCAGGATTTCATCTGCACCATCACCGGTGTATACGACTTTAAAGTCTTGATTTCTGACATGATTTGAAAGCAAAAAGTGTGGAATATCCACTGCTAGCCGTTGTGGCTGTTCCAGATGATAGATGCAGTTATTTAATAATCCGAAATAGCCACCAGATCGGTTATCTTCCATGGTTAGTTCGGAATTATGTATATCCAGATGCTCAGCCACCGCTCGGTAGGCGAAAGACTCATCATTCGTGGGATTTGTGAAATGAATGGAAAAACTGTGCAGGTCTTTTGGGTAATGCTGCTTCAGTAAAAACGCCATGGTGGAAGAATCCAATCCACCAGATAAATACGTACCAATGGGTACTTCACCAATTAAATGGCTGATTGAGGCGCTATGTAATGCTTCTTCAAACTGATCCTGCCAATATTTCACATCGTCTGTTTCATATTCGCCGTCTTCAGGAAATTCCAGATCCCAGTATTGATTTAGCTTAAAACTCTGTTGTTCACCGAATTCAATAAAATGCCCGGGGGGTAGTTCGTAAATCTCTTCAAATGCTGTGTACGGACTAACCGAGAACTGATAATTAAAATGTTGTTGTATGGAGTTTTGATTCAGGCGGGGTTGTACTTCACTCGAAGCGAATATCGCTTTAATTTCAGAGGAAGCAATCAATGTATTGCTATCGCGATAATAATACAGGGGTTTAATGCCTAAGCGATCACGAGCGATCAACACATTCTTTGATAATTTGTCATAAAAAACAAAGCTGAACATGCCTTGTAGTTTGTTGAGTCCGGATTTACCGTATAAACGCAAAATTTCGATTACAACTTCGGTGTCTGAACGCGTTATAAATTTAGCGCCCTGTTTTTCCAGTTGTTGTCTTAGTGATTGATAGTTGTAGATCTCGCCATTAAAAACGATGACATAGCGCCGATCATGCGAAAACATGGGTTGGGAGCCGCCTTCAATATCCACAATACTCAAACGCGTATGTCCTAACGCACAGGATTGATCTAAAAAATAATCCTGCGCATCCGGGCCACGATGGTCCAGCGCTTTATTCATTTTTAGGATGGTTTCTTTGGCTACGGGCCTGTTATTTGAATAGAGAAGAAGATTAATACCGCACATAGATGTCCTGTTTTTTTCGAAAATTTGTTATTGGCAATGATAGTAGCGTGGATGATTATTCATGCCGGCTTTTATGTTTACTTATGTAAATTGAAACGGCAATGAATATTTAAACTTTGGTGCAAAGCTAACCAAATTTATAAAAAGTGCGAAATTAATGTGAACACTATTTTCATCTGAGAAAAATTGTTAAAGGCAATTCCGTTTGCGTCGATAGCGTTAATACTGATGAGATCATATTTAACTCATATTTAACTCATATTTCTCACTGTTTTCATTGTTGAGTTAAATGCAGGCTGACGCAAGTGGAACATGGAGGGTAAACAGCTATGCGTACTATCATGGTCATGAATTCCAAAGGTGGCAGTGGTAAAACCACGCTGGTCACCAATTTGGCGGGATACTATGCATCGAAAAACATTAACACAGTGGTCAAGGATTATGACCCACAAGGCTCCACGTCTGACTGGTTAAAGCAACGCGCTTATTCCTTACCGAAAATCCATGGTTTAACAGCGTTTAAATCCGCTTCCATGCAAATGACTCGTGCTTGGCAAATGCGGTTACCGCCACATACCGAACGTTTGATCATTGATTCACCCGCAGCTATCGATCTAAAGCATTTTGTGAGTACCGTGCGCTCAGTGGATAAGATTTTGATTCCTGTTTCCCCCTCACCCATTGATATTCGGGCAACAGCCATGTTTATTCATGAATTGAAGAACTTTTTGAAACTGTACCCCTGTAAGGCAGAGGTCGGTATTGTCGCTAATCGTTCTGACGTTAATTCAAATGCTTACCGAGCACTCGTTTCCTTGTTCAATAATCTCGACCTACATTTTGTTGCAACCTTGTCGCAAAATGAGAATTACATCAAAGCTGCGGAGCATGGCGTAAGTTTATTGGAGCTGGATCATCCGCTGGTTGATCGTGATAAACAGGAATGGAAACCGTTGGTTGCATGGCTTGAAAACGAAGAGTGTTATGCGCCACAAACGCAACAGCGAGCAAGCCAAAGCCATTATCGTACCTCTAACCACTTATCCTAAAAACAGGTTATAAGCAGGATTGTGGGTTTCTTCCCAATACGGATATTCCAGTTTTACCAAAAATGCTTGAAATTCATCATGTTCTTCGGGTGGTACCTGAATGCCAACCAAAATTCGGCCATAGGCAGCACCGTGGTTGCGGTAATGAAACAGGCTGATGTTCCACTGCAAACTCATATGCATTAAAAAGCGCAGCAAAGCACCGGGCCGTTCCGGGAATATAAAGCGATAAATCACCTCATTTTCCACTCCATGGGAATGACCGCCTACCATATAGCGTATATGGGATTTGGCCATTTCGTTATCCGATAAATTTAATACCGGGTAATCATGTTTTGCCAGGCGTTTAAGCAGGTTTTCCTGCTCGGTTCCACCGTTTTTTATCTGAATACCGGCAAATACATGGGCTTGTGATTTATCAGAAAATCGATAATTAAATTCAGTGATATTGCGTTGACCAATGGCATGACAGAACTTTCGGAAACTGCCTGGTTCTTCAGGAATGGTAACTGCCAGCAAAGTCTCGCGGTTTTCGCCCAGTTCAGCGCGTTCAGAAACATAGCGCAAACGGTCAAAATTCATGTTTGCACCGCTGACAATCGCAACAAATGTATGCCCAGTTATTTGATTTGCCGCGACATATTTTTTTAATCCGGCAACGGCCAAAGCGCCAGCTGGTTCGCAAACAGAACGGGTATCATCGAACACATCTTTTATTGCGGCGCAAATTTCATCAGTATTGGCAAGCACTACCTCTTCAACGCAGTCTTTAACTACGCGAAACGGTTCCTCACCTATTTGACGAACGGCAACGCCATCAGCAAATATGCCGACTGAATCCAGTACCACCCGCTCATCGGCCTTTAAGGCTTCATGCAAACAGGCTGCATCATCGGGCTCGACGCCTATGATTTTGGTTTCCGGTCGAATGCGTTTAATGAATGCACATATGCCTGCAATCAAACCGCCCCCGCCTACCGGTACAAAAACCGCATCGATATGGCCTGGATGTTGTCTCACAAATTCCATGGCCACCGTACCCTGACCGGCGATCACTTCGGGATCATCATAAGGATGAATGAAAGTCATGCCATTTTCTTCGGCTATTCCGCGAGCATGTAAATAGGCTTCATCGTAGGTATTGCCATGCAATATAACTTCGCTACCATAGCGTTTAACGGAAGCAACCTTGATATGCGGTGTGGTTTTCGGCATGACAATAATCGACCGAATATTCATGCGCTGCGCAGATAAAGCAACTCCCTGGGCGTGATTACCTGCAGATGCAGCAATAACACCACCTGATTTTGCAGCTTCATCCAGCTGCGACATTTTATTGTAAGCACCGCGGAGCTTAAAAGAAAATACCGGTTGCAGATCTTCTCGTTTCAAATGGACGGTATTGCCCACACGACTTGATAGGGTTGGCGCAATTTCCAGGGGAGTTTCGTCTGCTACATCGTAAACACGTGCAGATATGATTTTTTCGAGGTAAGGATATTCCATATATTCGTTTATGTGATAAAAACCTGATAAAGTTCGCGATTACCCGTGAATGAATAATCATAAGTGACGGATGGTGTTTAAAATTCTGTCAATTTTATCCTGTGAATTCGTTAAAATACAGCAAATTACTGATTATTTATGAGCAAAACAGATTTTAATGGCGTTGGGAGAAAAGAATGTCTCAAAATGAAATGAAAAAAGCAGCTGCAGAAGCAGCATTAGAATACATCAAAGCTGGTGATATTGTTGGTGTAGGCACAGGTTCTACAGTCAATTTCTTTATCGATGCCCTTGCGACAATCAAACACAAAATTGATGGTGCGGTTTCAAGCTCTGAAGCCTCTACTGAGCGTTTAAAGTCACATGGTATTCCGGTTTCCAACCTAAATGATATTAGCGAGCTCTCAGTTTATGTGGATGGCGCCGATGAAGTGACAAAACATATGGCCATGGTGAAAGGTGGCGGTGGTGCTTTAACGCGCGAAAAAATCGTAGCTGCAGTAGCCAAAAAGTTCGTGTGTATTGTTGATGACACAAAACTGGTTGATGTCATGGGTAAATTTCCATTACCCATCGAAGTAATCCCCATGGCACGTAGTTATGTTGCTCGTGAAATTGTTAAAATGGGTGGCCAGCCCGTTTATCGTGAAGGTTTTGTTACTGATAATGGCAATCAAATTCTGGATGTTCATAATCTACAAATCATCGATCCCGTTAAACTGGAAACAGACCTGAACCAGATCGTTGGCGTGGTCACCAATGGTTTGTTTGCCCATCGTGGTGCCAATGTTGTGTTGATGGGCTCACCTGATGGCGTTAAAACCATAAAGTAATATGTCACGCACACTGATTATTATTGGTGTAGTGCTGGTCATAATTGGTTTGTTATGGCCCTGGATTCAAAAACTGAATCTGGGGCGCCTGCCTGGCGATATCGTTGTCGAAAAAGAGAATTTGAAATTCTACTTCCCCATTGTCACTTCCATTATTGTAAGTATCATATTAACCGTTTTGTTTTGGTTGTTTCGCAAATGATCAAAAATATCGATGAAAAAAATCTTTACGGCATTTGAATTTCACTCAGATGAAAAGTTTTACCCGGCTGAATATTGTTATCAGGGTGATGAGCAAACCGGCTGGAGTATTTATCGCAATGGGCAGCTGTTTCTGGAGTTGGGCCAGGGTTATCGTTTATTAAAATCCTTATATTGTGGAATATGTTCCACAGATATTGCGCGGGCCAAACTGCCGTTTGCATTGCCACAAATTACGGGCCATGAACTGGTGGCATTAGATCACAATAAACCGGTATTGGTTGAAATCAATGCTTCACATAAAGCCCGTGGTGTTGACTGTAAACATTGTCCTTATTGCGTGAACAATATGGACATTCACTGCCCGGAACGATTAACATTGGGAATTGATCGCTTGCCCGGTGGGTTTTCACCCTATGTTTTAGCACCTGTAAATTCAATCATTCCACTGCCTCAATCATTGAACCCGCTAATGGCGAGCATAACCGAGCCTTTTGCGGCAGCCCTCCACGCTGTGGCTTCTGTAGGTATTCAAAATCACTGGCGTGTGGCGGTTGTTGGTCCAAGACGATTGGGAGCTTTGTTGCTGTTGGCACTTGCGTTATACCGAAAGCAGCATGCGCTTGAAATTTCGATTAGCGCAATTATTCGCAATCCTGAACTTAAAACTTTTTGTATTCAAGCGGGCGCAGATGAAGTTATTGAATCCTCTGAAATTGATAATCAACGTTACGACTTGGTTTTTGATACCAGCGGCTCCAGTAGCGGATTTAAATTAGCGTTAAGTGTTTGTGATAAAATTTTACACGTGAAATCCACTCATGGCCTGCCGGTTGAAGGCTTGTCTAAACTCACTGAAATGGTGATTGATGAATTGTCACTTGAATCGATAAATGCACGCTCATTGAATTCTCTTCAAGAAAAAATTGAAAAGCAAAAAATCAATAATATATTAATTGATGAAGCGATACCTGGTGATGTGATCGAGCGTATTCAAAAATGTTGTCCCGAATTACAAATCATACGCACTAATATTCAAGAGCTGAAAAATAAATCTGCGAACATTCTTTTGCCAGACAATGCATTTAAGAAATTTGATGCAGTCTGTGTTTTAAGTTTGGATTTGATTAATCGTGTTATTAGAAATCAAGAAAATGAATCTTTACTTCGAGCAGGTGGCGTTATTTTTTATTATCAAGCACAAAATACCGAAAATCCGTCTTTATTGCAGCAAGTACTGTTTGATCGGAATGTTAGTATTCAAACCAGTCGTTGCGGGAGCTTCTCACAGGCGTTGGAGTTGATGCTTGCAAATAAAAAGCTATTTGAAGATTTCGCTAAGAAATTTATAACGCATACTGGGAGCGTTGAAGAAATTAACTCGCTATTTGATATCGCAAAAAATAACAAGCAATGCATAAAAGCAGTTGTTAAACATATGAATAAGCCTTGGGACTAGGCTGGCCAGATACTATCAGGATCTATTTCAAAGTCGGACGAATCCAGAGGAATAATAGTGCTTACACTGTAGTTCTTTTGGCTGGTCTGACGTTTGACGCCATGTACCACCTGGCCATGTTTGTTTTTATCTAATATTTGTACGATGGGCGAATCTACCCGTTCTCCTCGTTTAACAACAATACCCATTTCGTTATTCTTAAGTTTTACCAAACTTCCTGGTGGGTATATGCCCAGCATTTTCACGAAAACTTCAATTAAGGTTTCTGATGTGTATTGGTCTTTACCAAGGAAAATATCTCTAGCCGCTACATTGGCATAAATTGGTTTGCGATAATTTCGTCCACTCACTTTTGCACAATAAACATCAGACAAGGCAATTAAAGATGCGCCCAAAGGAATGTTGTCTTCTTTTAAATTTTCTGGGTAACCGCTACCGTCAGGGCTTTCATGATGTTTGGCCACAAATTCCAGCCATACCAAATTTTGTACTCCAATGGATTTCAAAAGTGAAACGCTTTCAGTTGGATGGTCATGAATAATTTGTTTTTGCTCAATGCTGAGAGGTTCTGATTGATCTATTAATTCGTTTTGTAATAAACCCAGAGATAGATTCATGGTAAGCGATGCGGCAATCAATGATCGCTTTTCTTCAATTTCCCAGCCCAAATATTTTGCGGTCAATTCGCAAAGAATTGCAGTATGAATTACATGTTTTACTGCGTAATTATCGTTGGAATCCAAAATGATTTTTGCGATTACAGCGTCTGGAGATTTATCACAAATGGTTTGTAGACGATTTACCAGGGTCAGTATTTTCGATAATGAAGTTGGATGGTTTGGGCTCTTGTAAATGTCTAACAACATTTTTTCAATGGCTTCGATGCGCTGAAATGGTGGCGCTAACTTATATGCGGCATCTACATCGGCGCTTTCCGAACGATCGTCCACCATGACGGTGTGAAATGCGCGGTGCAAGGTGAAAATTTCATCGAGTGCTTGAATTTTGTTTACTTGTTCTTCCGTTAACATAGTGCCTTTTTCAACAAGCAAATTACCGTTTTTGTTGTATACGGGAAACAACAAGGGTTGTTCGGCATTTATTGCTGATTTTGATAAGTAAACAAACTTTTTCCCTAACATAAGCTATAACCGTTCGAGCATGTTTCTTGTTGAAAATCCCAGTAAATCAACTTCAATTTCTTTTCCTAATCCGATGACTTTAAATAGCTCGCCCATTTCATCAGGTAAAATCAATTGTTTTACGGGTTGGGTTTGTTGCAAAAACAATTTTGTGTCTTCCACATCAACTTCATTCAGTAAGTTTTCCAAACCGCAGCTGATGAGAAAATAACTCTGGTTGGTAAAACCTAAAATATCCAAATCACTCTCAAAAGCAACTTCAGCCACATTAGTAAAATTCACGTGTGAAGTTATGTCTTGCAAACCCACGTGTGTTAGTGGATTTCCATGAGCCATATGTTTGTAATGACACATTAAAGTGCCTTCATGCCGTTCTGCGCGCATGTATTCCTGCTCACTAAAGCCGTAATCAATTAACAAAATCAGGCCTTTTTTTAATACGCCAGCAATTTCTTTAATCCATTGTTCGACGTAAGTGTTGATTTCTGTTTCATAGTGATCTGGCATGGCTTCGCCATATTTTTCGTATATGGCATCAGCTTTTGCTTTTAATGTTTCATTTATCGGCGCATCAGTTGACCATTGTAAGCGCTGGTTCTCATATCCAACAAAAAGTTCTTCATGCTCGCCATTTTTGTTTAATCGAATACGATGGCAGGGCATGGCGTCTAATATTTCATTTCCCAGAATGACACCCGAAAAAGATTCGGGTAGCTGATTGATCCACACAACTTTATCAAGTAAATGTGGAGCTAGGTCTGAAATCTGAGCTTTTTGCCGCTCCTGTAAAGTGTGACTGATTTCCGAAATATAGTAACGATTGGGTAATTGCTTAAGACTTTCCAGCTCAAGTAACAAATCACAGGCCATTGTTCCGGCACCTGCACCAAACTCCAAAATATCCGGCACGTCATCAAACTGCGCGAAAACCTCCTGAACCTGTCTTGCAATACAGCGAGAAAACAAAGGCGTTAATTCAGGGGCCGTAATAAAATCACCTTGATGACCGAATATTGGCCTATCAGATGTGTAATATCCCAGGTTTGGGGTGTAAAGTACGGTTTCCATATAATCAGAAAAATTGATTTTTCCGTTGTTTTCTTCAATCTGTTTACAAATCAGATTAAACAGTGGTTGTACACTTTCTAACTCATCTTCGCTAGGCGAAGGTAAAGTGATCATTGGGTTTTGAAGTCTCATATTATTTAACTGTCGACATTTGGGTGAAATTTCTTTAAGTCTTTGCTTTGAAAAGCGCAATGCATGCGTTAAAAACTTTTTCAATTCACGACTTTATTTGAGGTTTATGTTGTTTTATGCTGATAACATGCTGTTTATCATAGATGTTTTGGAGGTCTTATGAAAGATAAAGTGGTTTTGGTGACTGGTGCTGCTCATCGCGTAGGAGCGAGTATTGTTCGTAAATTTCATGAAAATGGAGCGAAAGTTGTTTTACATTACCGGAACTCCTATCGTGCAGCCAAGGAAATTGCCGATGAGCTGAACGCAATTCGAAATGATTCTGTTATGCTGGTTAGCGAGGATTTGAATGATGCACAAAGCTACCAAACCCTAATTGACGATACGATTTTTCAATTCCATCGCTTAGATGTGCTGGTAAACAACGCATCCAGTTTTTTCCCAACGCCCATAGGGGAAGTTAACATGGAACAATGGGATGATTTGGTGAGTAGTAATATGAAAGCGCCATTTTTCCTGGCCCAGGCTGCGGCTCCACATTTACAGAAAACAGCCGGTTCTATTGTAAATATTGTTGATATCCATGCAGATAAACCACTGAAAGACTATCCGGTTTATTGCATGGCTAAAGCCGGACTGGTAATGATGACCAAGTCCTTGGCCAAGGAGCTGGGGCCTGACGTAAGAGTGAATGCGGTTGCCCCAGGTGCTATTTTATGGCCCGATGGTATGGAAGCTGAGGTTAAAGAGGAAATATTAGGTCGTATTGCGTTGAAACGGCAGGGGGATCCGGAAGATATTGCAAAAACAGTTTTATTTCTGGCACGTGACGCGAGTTATATGACCGGGCAGATTGTTGCAATTGATGGTGGGCGTTCGTTGCATTTGTGATGATACTCATGAGCTTTAGTTTTTAATTGAGAGTTGGTGGTTACACTTATGAGTTGATTCCAAGCCGTTTTAACCTTAATTAAAAGCGGGATTATTAATAATGATTAAAATAGTATCGATTTTGGTTTTGTGTGTTCTGTCAATTTCAGGTTGCGCCAATACACAATCGACAACGCCAGAACGACAAGACCAATGGGTAGAATACTACAACCAGCAAGCTGACGAATGGCGTTTGGATGGAATCGATTCGATGGCTGATTACTATGAGCAAAGGCTCCAGGAAGAACAAGACAATCGAGATCGAAGGGAAAGAGGCATCTTGAACTTGTTTTATTAGTAGCTAAAAAACTTAGTCCAAGGATAAGGGGTCAATCCTATTTTATAATATTCAAACTCGCTATGACTGCATTTATCTTTTTAACCAAGTCATCGCTATTCAACTCACGTTTTATGTCTCTAATAGCAGGAGAAATACTCCCGGCATGATTTAAACCAAATGCGTTTGCTATCGCTTTTAACGACATATCAGCGTATTGTTGACATAAATAGATTGCGAGTTTTCTCGGCAAATTAGCCGCTTGGCGACCAGCTTTACGTTCTTTAATGTCGCTTATCTCAACTTTGTACGCTTTCGCAACGGCATTAATTATGTCGTCAACAGCGGGTCGCTCCGACAACAGTTGCGCCAGTTCAACGTTGACTTTCAAGTTCTGCTTTTGCTTGATGAGCGTTTCTTTAAAATGCTTATCGCCAATGATTGAAGCAAGATTACCTTTACCATAAAACGACAAAGTCTCTTCATCAGTCCCTAACTCAACAAACGCTCTATAACCCGAATATTTTTGCTTTTTGCCAAGCATTTCATAGGTTTTGTCACGATGAAGCCAAGGCTCAGCTTTTACCTGATTAATATAGGCCGGATAACTTGACCAGGGATACTGCGCTAAATCAGCAGCCATTGGTCGTTTCATGTCTATCGGATTTCGATGAATATACCGACTTAGCTGCAATAAATACGCATCTCTATCCACCAGAATAGCCTTATAACGTCCTCTGAATAAGGGGCCGTCAGTTTTCTTCAGTCGATTATATCGTTGCGTGTAAACGCCATTAATATGGCGCATCACACGATCAAGATTTGCACGTGGTGTTTCTATTAACAGGTGATAATGATTCCCCATTAAACAGTAGGCATGAATAATTGCATCAAACCGTCTATGTGCTTCCTCTAATGTTTGAAGAAACGCCACATAAAACTCGTCGCTATGAAATATCGTTTGCCGACCTCTACCACGGTTCATGACATGGTAGAAGGCATTCTCATATTGGATACGTTGAGGTCTTGGCATGAGTGTAGTCTAGTTTGAACTTAGGTGTTATACAATAGGATTGACCCCAATTGTACTTCTCATCATGACGTATAACGTCTGCGCTAAGGGGCCGAAATAAGCGTATTGTTATACCCAATTTGTATTTGATGGATATTGTATTCGATTATTGTTAATTAACACCTCGCATAGGTTTTCAAAATAAATATCAACTAACTTGTTTAATGCTTGTAAATCATCTTTCATCTTTTTAACCCATTTTTTCCTTGTTTCTCTATAACCTAATATAAACTGGGAATGTAATAATTGTCCTAACTCACTAGAGTCAGATAAATTCGAAAAAAGCTCAAGCTCTACTAAACGATCGATTTCTGAGTCTGTGTATCTATTTTTATGTACATGAGCGCCTCTAACATTTACATAACCCTCTAGAGCCGAAGAAACTAGAACATATAGAGGTTTCAAAGTCTTTTTAATTTCTTCAACTCTATTGCATTTTCTATAAGAACGCTCAATAATTTTTAAATAGTCAATCATTCGGTTTTTTAAAATGTATAACTCATTTAAATAATTTTCGATGTTGTATCTAAGATAACTTATTCTTGATACCCCATGCCTTTTATATGGAAAGCTCCCTGAATAAATTGATATATTTTCAATTGCCTCTAAATTATTCATAATTTCTGATAGTGGGTGAAACAATTTATTAGCTACAAAATATGCTTTATCAGAAGCTCTTTCTGAGATTCTTCTAGGTCCATCTAAATCGTACAATGAATTGCCAACAACTTCTTTAAACTCTTCAAAGGCCTTTGTATCTTTTTGTGGAAAAAAAGTCTCTGCTGATTCTTTTGTTACAGCATCGAAAAATGTTTTAAAACTTCCTTCAGGTTCCATAATTTTCTCACTGGGTATAACGCCCTGGGTAAGCTGGCCATTGAAGCGGGGTGAGGCTTGTGGCATTCGCCACAAACGCAGCCACGCGGTAATGGGTCAGTTTTACCCTATTGTTATGCGAGTTTATATTAAATTAGTTATAAATCTACTAATAATTTAATTTTATTCCCTAATTCTTGTAACAAATAATTGCTATTTAATCCATATCGACCGCTAAAAAAAGGGATTACAACTAACAAAGAGTGAGCGTCAATTCTTACCCAATAATATGTCCGATCATATTTGTTTGAATCGGATTTTGGAATCAATTTTTCAGTATTTAGTTTGTCAATATTCTCATTTCCACCGAAAAACATCATAAAATCTCGAAGATAGTCAACTCCTGTACAAATTATTAGCTTAGGTTTATGTTTTTTTCTTAATCGACTAAAAGCAGGGAAGCGGTTAAAGAAGCACCATGTGTTAAATAGATATTTGTTTTCAAAGCCTGTAATTTCGTCTAATTTATTTTCATGCCAAAGATTGTGATCAGTAGAGTCAAATGCTATTGGATATAAGTTGGTTTTAAACAACTCCTTACCATCTAGATCGGAAACTTGTTTATACTCTTCAACTTTACATCCAATTATAGCTGAGTATAACTTGGCAAAACTCCGTCCATAAGGATAAGTTATGCTATCTTTCCAATCGAATTTATCATTATTTGGAAAAACTTTACCTGAGCTAATTTCTTTAGGTAAATATTCTTTATAATAGTTATCTCGACTTCCTCCGCCCCACTCAATACCACATAACCAAATATCAGCGTTAATATTTCCTCCGTCACAACCAGATAGCGAACAAGCCCAGTCTCTGATATTTTTATCCATTTATTTCTTCCATATTATTTTACATTATCCAATGTCTTTATCGCATAACGCCGCAAATAACGTGGCGGCGGAAGCGTGGTTTAATTGTGCAATAATTGAGTGAAACGAAATGCACGATTAAACCACGCTTTCGACGATCACCGTTAATTTGACTTGTTATGTGGCATTAACG